>Ga0208515_100008_pt1 | contig 396392 bp, 342 predicted proteins | sample LakWasMe99_LOW12_2_FD_183919 | JGI IMG/M metagenome (GOLD analysis project Ga0208515, IMG submission 183919) | Freshwater sediment methanotrophic microbial communities from Lake Washington under simulated oxygen tension - Sediment Metagenome... | ecosystem: Environmental > Aquatic > Freshwater... | reverse complement strand
GATGCGAGCATCTTCTTGGCCTGAGTCGTAGCCACTGTCGAATTGACCAGTAGAACTGATGCGGAGCACGGTCGAGGTCCCAGACGCTTCAATACTGATGTAATCAAGGATATTGGCACTAGACTCTCCATCAAGCATGTCTCTCAGATCTAATTGGTCACCTTGAGTGACTGAGAAGTCAGTGATCGTATCTGTACTGTTGGAGATATTTCCAGCAGAACCTAAGTCGTCAGCACCCCACTTGAACACATCAGCGCCTAGCCCACCTTTCAGCGTATCATTGCCTTTGCCTCCGATGAGGATGTCATTGCCAGCGCCACCATCGAGGATGTTGTTAGCATCATTGCCAGTGAGGGTGTTAGCGAGCGTATTGCCTGTGAGGTTGATTTTGGTTAAACCCGTATCGGAAGCATCCAGGTTCTCAAGGTTAGCACCCAGGGTGAGGGTGGTAGCATTATTCATGGCAGCATAATCGGTACCGCCGAGCAATCTGAGCTGTACGGTGTCATTGCCTGCATTGGCCGCTTCAGTGATGGTATCTTGCAGAGCGACTTTGAAGTTAGCTGCGGTTGTGCCTGTACGCACGAGGTCGACGATGTAGGTATCATCACCAGCACCACCGATGAGCTTGTCTACGCCAGCACCACCGTCAAGAATGTTATCTTGCAGATCACCAGTAATCGTATCATTACCTGTTAAATTCGTACTGCTTAATAAAAAGCTGCTTAGTAACGAAAAATCTGTATTAGAACCTGCTACTTGAAGTATTGATTGCAGATCGTTGATGTCTATGAGCGCATTGGTAATCTTGAAGCTTTTTCCATCAAGGGCAGTGAAGCTTAGTGAGGTAATAGTTCCGCTGGTAATAACCTCATTAGCGTTAATGTTAAGCGTGCCAGTTAACGTGAGTTTTCCGTTTGATTGGTTGATTTCCACCGAGGTGAGTGTACCTCCGCTAATTGCTCCCCCCGAATAGGTTAGTGAACCACTAATTATATAGTCTTTAGTTCCGCTGCTATCAGTGTGAGTAAGTGAATTAAAATTCCCTCCGGTGACGTAATACAGGCCTGAGTTGGTGATGCTGACACTTCCATTTAACTCATATTTTTCACTAGTGAAATCGGTAGTGAGTCTGACGTAAGTTGCACGCGGGCTGCCACCTAAAAAGCCGCTTCCCCTAACAAATATGTCGTAACTACCCCACGAACCATATCCTGTACTATTGCTACCATCATAAAAATAAAGATATTGAGATGATAGGCTTGTCAGCGTGTTATCAGTATTTTTAACTGAATCTGAAATATCCTGAAAGCTATTAGAAAAGTCTTGTAAATTGATAGACTGCCATTGGTTAAATTGCACCTGCATTATTATTTTTCCCTGTTTGTTTTTTTGCATGACAATACAGCGATTTACAATTAATCACAATAGTCCGTTTGTCTTGTTTTATTAAACTGTTATATTGCGCATAAAGTCTTGTTATGGATAAGTTTAAATGTTGGAAAAATTGTTAGCCGCGGTGGCAACTTGGATTATTGGTGTCATCTCCACCATGGGTTACGGCGGTATTGTATTGCTGATGGCGATTGAGTCTGCCTGTATTCCTTTACCTTCTGAAATCATCATGCCGTTTGCCGGGTTTTTGGTGACTAAAGGCGAAATGACGTTGTGGGGCATCGCGTTGGCCGGTGCGATTGGTTGTGTGGTGGGGTCGATTCCAGCGTATTACCTGGGCATGTACGGTGGTCGCCCATTGGTAGAGAGGTTTGGTAAATATGTGCTGACCAGCAAAAAAGACCTCGATATGGCTGACCGCTGGTTTGCGCAGCATGGCGAGATTATTATTTTTATTGCCCGCTTATTACCGGCCGTACGTACGTTTATTGCGTTCCCAGCGGGCGTGGCGCGTATGAATATGACGCGCTTTGTGGCTTACACTTTTGTGGGGTCGTTGATCTGGTGTTTTGTACTCGGCTATGTGGGTATGAAAGCGGGCGAGCATTGGGAGGATTTAAAAGTCTACTTTCATGAATCACATTATGTGATTGCTGCCTTGGGTGTAGTGTTTTTGGCTTGGTATGTGCGCAGGCATTTTAAGAACGAGGCAGAGTAATCAGTCAGTTTCAAACAATCACAAAGGTTCTGTGCGGAATGAGAACCGGATACCTTGATGTTGTAGGTAACAACGTGTGAAAAATAAAAAGGCCGGTTAACCGGCCTTTTTATTTAATCAGCGTAGCAATCTAATTTTCAGCCATGATTTTCAGTGTCATCTACTACGCAAAACAATGGCAGCACTAGCAGCGTTTAGGCGAGCATGGTTTCTGCCTCTGAGCTGTCAGCCTGATCATCATCGGCAGCGGCTACAATCGCTAACAGGCTGTGGCTGAGGTTTGCATGCCCAATCACATGCATTGGGGTCGAATAATTTACAGCGGCGTTGGCGGCCACACTTGCCAATATAAATGCACTGCAAGCGCATAATTTTGATAGTACAGATTTCATCGATCACCCCACTGAGTTTAGTTTGTAACTAGACTGTATCAAAGCTAGGCAAGTGGTTTAAATAGCTCTTTAAGGCCAATGCTTGAGCTGTTTAAATGTGGTGTTCTGTAGTAGGCATATAAACGCGCTTGGCGCGAACTCACTTCCAGGTCACCAACTGCGGCAACTCTCTACGGGTTTTTGCTTTGGGGTCATGTTTACGATAACCAAACGCCACCATGTAGGCGAGGCCATACTCTTGCAGATTCACGCCAAACTGCTCGGCCAATAGTGCGTCGGTTTCTTTTTGCTTAAAGCCTTCAATCGGGCAGCTATCGATACCACGCATGGCGGCGACTGTCATCATGTTCGCTAGTGGCAGGTAGCATTGTTTGGCTGCCCAGTCGAATAGTTTACGTTCGTCACTGAGGTCAAAATCAGATTGCTGGAACTGCGTGTAAAAGCCCAGGCGCATATCGGCGACTTCTTGTGGGTGATGTTGTACCTCACGCATAAACTGGGGCAAATAAGGGCCTTTGGGGTCTAAAAACGGTGACTTCATGGCCAGGCAGAGCACAAAGTGGCTGGCGGTATCCAGTTTGAGCGGCGCGCCCCAGGCGTGTTGCTTGAGGCTTTCGCGCAGTGCTTTGTCTTGCACGACAATAAAGTGCCAGGGCTCAAAGCCGAATGAGCTCGGTGAGAGGCGGGCGGCTTCCAGAATAAACTCAAACTCTTCGGCAGGAATCTGCTTGCTGGCATCAAACTCTTTGCAGGCATGGCGGAAGTTGAATGCGTCTAAAATGGCTTGTTTTTCTATCATGAGTGATTCCTGTAGAGGTGTGCTTTTACGATTGCCTGGTATTCACGTAGCTGACAAAAATTGCCGAAGTAATGACCAGTAAAAATTGAATCGTGTACAAGAGATGAAAGTCATCTAAATTCACCGCAGATTTAACCAGAATAGAGACGGTAATGGCAACACCCAGTACGGTGCCAATCTGGCGGATCGCCTGATTAATGGCACTGCCAATCGCATAGTCTTTTTGTGGTAAGTCATGCACTGCGGCGCCTGAGAGTGAAGGCATCACCAGCCCGACGCCGATGCCTGAGATGAGTTGCCCTGGCAGGCAAGCCCACAGGTAATCCGGGATCGCGGTGATTTCATTTAAATACCAGATTGAGCTGGTTGAAAAAATCAGGCAGCCTGCAACCAGCACCATTTTGTGCCCATAACGAGAGGCCATTCTGCCACCCCAAAGCGCGGTGGGGACGACGGTTGCAGGGCCGACCATCATGGCCAGGCCTGCTTGCGGCAAGCTGTAGCCCCAAATTTTTGTCATCAGAAAAAAGAAGGAAAAGAACATGGTGGCAAACGCCGTTGAAAAGAACAAGGCAGCAATATTCACTGCGCGGTAGGTGCGGTTTTGGAATAGCTTGAGATCAACCAGCGGATTACTTGTTTTTTTGCACCAGTACACAAATAGCAGCAGCAAGCCCAGGCCTGAGCCGCCTATTAGCAGTGGAATATGTGGTTGGTTTAAATAGTGTTTATATTCAATCAGGCTACTGGTGATGGCAGCAATCGCTGCAATAATCAGCAACATGCCCACCAGATCAAATCGCAGGCGGCTGGCAGGGTTGCTGGATTCGTTGAGTGTTTTGATGCCCATGAACAAGCAGTAAATGCCTAATGGCGCATTGATATAAAACGCCCACTCCCAGCCCCAGGCATCGACAATCCAGGCACCGACTGCAGGCCCTAGTGCGGCGGCTAACGCGCCAGTGGCGCCCCATGCACCGACGACAATGGCACGTTTTTCTTTACTGAATGCCTCTAAAATCAGCGAGAGTGCCGCTGGGCCTAAAAAGGATGCCCCTATGGCCTGAATGACCCTGGCCGCAATCAGGGTATGGATGTTGGGGGACAACCCACACAAGACAGAGGCCAGAATAAACAGTGCGACACCTAGCATAAAGATGCGCTTGCGGCCGTATCTGTCTGCCAGCCCGCCTGCCGGGATCAAACAGGTGGCGTAAACGATGGTATAGGCATTCATCACCCAGGCGATGCTGGTCGGGTTAGCCTCAGGAAAGCTTTTAGCAATGCTGTGAAAAGCGACATATAACACCGTGGTGTCTATGGACACCAAAAAGGTCGCCAGGCTCGCGATATGAAAGACCAGCCATGGGCTGACGCGACGTATCGCTGGATTATGTTCAAGTGGGTGCATGTTATTCATAGGGTGGATGGCCATAACTCAATGACTTGCTCAACAAGTTGCAGCATGTCTTGTTTGCTCGAGCCATTGATTGCTTGCAGCGATAAGCCTTTATGTAGCGTGACGACATAGAGCGCCAGGCGTTGGCTATCAACCTCTTTCCTGAGTTCGCCGCTGGCCTTGGCTTGTTCAAAACGTGCGATTAGTTGCTGTTGGTGCTCTTGTAGTCCGGCTACCAGTTTTTGCTGGATGCCTGCTTTCTGTAACGCCTCACTGGCGGTGCTCATCACCACCAGGCACCCATATGGAGATTCGCTGTAAAACAGCACCTCAACGGATTTGAGCAATAGCATTCTGACCAATGATTTCGTCGTAGGCTCTTCAAAAATGGCATGAAAATACGCAGTTGGCCCCGAGGTGTAAGCATTTAATACCTCTATGAATAGTTGCTCTTTATTGCCAAAGGCAGCATACAGGCTGGGCTTGTTCACATTGAGGGCCGTGGTTAAATCTTCCAGCGACGTATTGTCAAAGCCTTTTCTTCTAAACAGGTCTAGCGCCATCTTTAGTGCTTCGTCTTTATTAAAATTTCTTGGTCTGCCACGTGGTTTTTTGGGAGAGAGTTTGCGCATGAATATTTCCCTCAAATTAATATATACCAAATGGTACAAAAATATATTGACAATAGCAATGGGTCTGCTTTAAATTATTTATACCAATCGGTAAATAATTTAATTTTTAAGGAAAACACAACATGAACAGACTGAAATCTATCCTCGGCAAAGTCTTTATTTTTCATTCACTTTTGAGCTTGGGCATGGTCGAAGCGAGTGCTGGCAGCGTGAATACAGGCCTGGCTACAGCGCCTAACCAGACGATAGCAGCCAATGGCATTCAATTTTCATATCGTAGTATTGGCAATCAAAGCGGCACGCCCATAGTGTTGTTGCAGCACTTCACCGGCACCATGGACTATTGGGATCCTGCCGTGGTAGATGGTTTGGCCAAAACGCACCAGGTCATTGTGTTTAACAATACCGGCATGGGGCACAGCTCTGGCAAGGTGGCAGACAATATTGAACAAATGAGCAAAGATGCTTATGCATTTATTGATGCCTTGGGTTATCGCCAGGTGGATTTGTTAGGATTTTCTATGGGTGGATTTATCGCGCAAGAGTTGGCCGCCTCGCACCCGGAAAATATCCGCAAAGTGGTGTTGGTGGGTACCTCAAATAAGGGCGGTGGTGAACATTTGATGAAGGTGCTGGGCGAGGCGTTCTCACAAAACCTGCCTGATCCAAGGCTGTATTTGTTCTTTACGCAAACAGCTGCCAGCCAGCAGGCCGGTCAGGCGTTTCTTGCACGATCTAGTGCACGTAAAGACCGCGATCCTGAAATCTCGAAAGAAGATATGAACGCACATGCCAAGGCCTTGATTACCTGGGCAAATACCCCCGATACCGAATTCAGCTTGCTCAAGGCAATCAAGCAGCCAGTGCTCATTGTGCAGGGCTCTAATGATGAGATGTTGATCACGGATAACTCAATCACTTTATACAAGCATCTGCCAAATGCACAACTGGTGTTATACCCGGACGCTGCCCATGGCTCTTTATTTCAATACCCGGCCGACTTTGTGGCTAAGGTAAATCAGTTTCTGAATTAATGGTTAATGTCGTTGCCAGGGGAGGGTAACCCCCTGGCGCGGCTGCACACTTAGTCAAAGCGTTTCAACACAATGCTGGCATTGACACCGCCAAAGCCAAAGCCGTTGCTAATGGCATATTGAATGGCCAAAGGCTGCGATTTGAACTGCACAAAATTGAGGCCAGCTGCCTGCGTGTCTGGCGTCTCCAGATTGATATTGTAAGGCACCTGCTGATCCCTCACAGACAACGCAGTAAAAATGGCTTCAATGCCGCCAGCAGCACCCAGCAAGTGGCCGGTAGACGATTTGGTTGAGGTAATGGCTATCGGGCTATGTTCGCCAAATACGGTTTTAATCGCCCGTAGTTCGCCCGCATCGCCGACTGGGGTAGACGTGGCGTGTGCATTGAGGTGCTGAATATCGTTGGGCTGAATATTGGCCATGGCAATGGCTGCTTGCATGGCGCGCTGTGCACCATTGCCATCTTCAGGCCCGGCTGTAATATGGTAGGCATCTGCTGTGGTGCCATAACCGACAATTTCAGCAAGTGGCGTTGCACCGCGCGCGGTGGCATGGCTCAGGGTTTCTATCACTAATATGCCTGCGCCTTCTCCCATGACAAAACCGTCCCGTTGGCTATCAAAAGGCCGCGAGGCTTTTTCTGGCGTGTCATTAAACCCGGATGACAAGGCTTTTGCCGCTGCAAATCCACCCAGGCTCACCAGGTCAATACAGGCTTCTGCACCACCGCAGACGGCAATGTCAGCTTCACCGGCACGTATCATCCTTGCCGCATCCCCAATGGCTTGCACACCGGCAGCGCAAGCGGTCACGGGCGCGCCTATCGGCCCTTTAAAGCCATGCCGGATAGAGACGTGGCCTGCCGCCAGATTCACTAGGAAGGATGGCACCGTAAACGGCGATAATCTGGCAACGCCTTTGTGGTCAGTGGTGCGCACCGCTTGTGCAATGGCAGGAAAGCCGCCAATGCCCGAGGCGATCACAGTCGCCGTCCTCGCTTGCTGTTTGTCGGTCTGCGGAAACCACTTTGCCTGTTTAATCGCTTCTTCGGCAGCCACAATTGCAAATTGAATAAAGCGGTCCATTTTCTTGAGTTCTTTTAATGGAATCACCGCTTCGGGGGCGAAGCCGCCATTGGCATCGTCAGCTTTGCCTGGCACCCAACCTGCAATTTTGGTGCTGAGGCTGTCGGCGATGTCGGCCGATAACTGCTTGATGCCTGATTGCCCACGCAGCAAGCGCTGCCAGACCAGTTCAACACCGCAGCCTAAAGGGGAAACCATCCCCATGCCCGTAATCACAATTCTTTCCATAAGTCCTCTTCATGCATAACCATTTATAATGGTTACTTTCAATATAGAAGTAACTATCTTACAGTAACTTTCATAATAAAAGTTAATTGGTGATCAAATGAAAAATAAAAGTCTCGTGAATATGCCTTGCCCCGTTGCCAGAAGCCTGGAGCATGTGGGCGAATGGTGGAATATCCTGATTTTAAGAGAGGCTTTACTGGGTGTTTCCCGGTTTGATGACTTTCAGAACCATCTGGGTATTGCTACCAGCACGCTGGCTAAGCGTTTAAATGCGTTGGTTGAATCCGGTTTGCTGGCGCGGCGGCAATATTGCGAAAAGCCACCAAGAGATGAGTATGTGATCACAAAAAAAGGGCTGGATTTTAGGCCAGTCTTACTGACGCTGATGCAATGGGGAAATACCTATTACGCAGACGGCGAACCGATGATCCAGTTGGTCGACACCCAAACCAACCAGGCGGTGGATTTAATGCTGGTAGATAGAAATACTCAGGTGGAAATCGACCCTCAGCGGCATCAGTCTCAACCCGGGCCTGCGGCGGATGACATGATCAAAGCCCGCTTTGAGGCGTCATCCGCATCAGCCGCTATGCCTCAACAAGGACCAGTTGACCAATACTTAAAAACATAATGGCGGTTTTCACTGGCATGCCCGCTTGCTGAAATAGTTGCGCATAGTGGGTGAGTTGCGTTTTAAAACTCGCTGCCAATAAGGGCAGGTCGTCGTTGTCTGTGACCTGCATGGATTTATAGTCAATAATCCAGCGTACGCCATCGGCCACAAACGTGCGGTCTATGACCTTTTTGCCTTCGCTGAGTTGCTCAATCGCCAGCTCTGACGCAGCTTGTGTATGCGGTTGTAACACCCAGCGGCCGTCCTCGGATTGCAAGGTGGTGGTTAATAACCTCGCAACGTGGTTAGCGCCCTGGCTGGCTTCGCTGTCGCTATAGCCTTGTTGCTTAAACCAGCGCTGCATAGGCAAGCTGAGGGGCAGGAATGCGTTTTTTTCGTGTGTCTGCCAGGCGGCCAGGCCTTGCTCTGCGATAAGTTGCAAATAGAGGTGGGCGAGGGTGCCGATATCGGCTTCGAGCCGGTGGGCGCTATCGTTTTCTGTGCTGGTTGCATAGCCGGTGTGCGTTGCGAGCGCTGTCGCCTGTAAGATGGCTGGCGTGCTGGCTTCGCGTAAACGAATCAGCTTGGGCACAAACTGGCGAATATCGGCTGTTTGCTGCGCGCTTGGGTAGCGGCTGACGATATCATGTTCGCTGTTAAACCACTGCTGGATAGCTGGCCATAACAAATGCAGAAAACTGTGCTTGCGCGCTTGTGGCTCGCCGTTTTTGTCTGGCTTGGCAGCGCCCAGTAAATGCAGTTGCCGTTCGGCACGGGTCGCTGCGACATAGAGCACGCGGGCATCTTCGTAGGCGGCGCGCGTTTTATCGAGGTCGTTTAAGTAATCGTAGGCAGTGATCGTCGCTTGCTGGCGTTTGAGGGCGGTGGGCACAAATGGCGCGGCAACCAGCTCGGTATGGCCATCTTCCATCGGTACTTCTTCCCAGATCACCAGTTTTGCGTCATCCGGCGGATTGCTGCCATCGAGGCCAGGCAAAATCACGGTATCAAACTCCAGCCCTTTGGATTTATGAATGGTCATAAATTGCAAGCTGGCATCGGCTTTGGCATCAGGGGCGGCATAGAGTTTTTGTACATCGTCGGCCAGCGCTTGCGGGTTAAACTGGCCGTGTTGCTCCAGCGCGGCAATGCGGGCAAAAAACGCCTGCACGTCTTGTACGTCGCTTTCATTCCAAAGGCAATTGGCGCCGCCCAGCCGGAGCCAGGTGTTGTGCACCCAACGGCTGACGGTGGTGCGGCCACGCCACTGCAAGGCACTTTGCATCACCTCGCGCACATGGCGCGCGCGCGTCTGGCCGTCGGCACTTAAACGGGCAAGTAGATGGTCGTCGTCCAACAGGCTAAGCACACTGCGCTGGCCATCCTGGCCGATCAGTGCATGCATGTCGGCCAGTGTCAGCCCGCACCAGGGCGCACGCAGCAGCGCCAGCCAGTGCACGCGGTCGGCGCGTTGATGCAGCGCATGCGTGAGTGTGAGTAAATCTTGCACAATCTGCCGATTTGCCAGCTCTTCAATCTCAACGGCCTGAAAACTCAGCTCAGCATGGTTACGGCGCATCTCTGTCACCAAGGCATGCAAGTGTTTGCGCGCCCGCACCAGCACGGCGATGGTGGCGTCAGGTTTGTCGGCACGTGTTTGCTGGATGATGCGGATGATCTGCTCGGCTTCGAGGTGGCGGATATCGGCGGGTTCTTCGTCTTCGCTACTCACTGGCGTGATGAGCGGATGCACAAACACGCCTGCACCCATGGCCTCGGCCCGTGTGGCGACAAATGGCCGGTAGGCAATCGCGCCTTGCTGTGGCGCGTCGTGCGCAGGCAGCATGCCTTGAAAGGTCTGGTTGATCCACGCAACCACCGGCGGGCAAGAGCGGTTGTTACGCCATAGCTTGAGCGGTGTCAGCGCAATATCGCCTATGCCGTGCAAGGCTGCATTGAGAAACAGGCCAACATTGGCCTTGCGGAAGCGGTAAATCGACTGCATGGGGTCACCGACGGCAAACAGTGTGCGGCCATCGCCTGGCTGCCAGCCGCGGGTGAGCGCCTTAAGCAGGTCAATCTGCATCGGGCTGGTGTCCTGAAACTCATCGACTAATAAATGCTGGATGCGGTAATCGAGCCGCATGGCCAGCTCTGTGGCTTCATCGCCTTCTTGCAGTGCCTGAAACGCGCGTTGGGAGATTTCAACAAAATCCACCTCATTTTGCGCCTGAAAGCACAGCCACAATTGCGCTGCGGCAATATTCAGCAATTGGCTCAAGGCCTGAATAATCGCATTGTCTTCACCATCGGCATCTGGCAGCAGGCGGATGCGCGCCAGGTTAGGCTCGCTGTCACTGTGTTGCGCCAGTCCGCTCAATATATCGGTGAGCGCTTCTTTGTAGGGCTTGGCCTCATCGGTCGCGGCTAAGCCCATGTTTTTATCCAGCCGCTTGCGCAAGCCGCCGCTACTGGTGAGCAGCAACTCGGTGAGCGCACGCCAGCTATGTAAATCTTCTATGCTGGCAGTTAACGGTGTTTGCCAGTCCAGCAGGGCGTTTAAAGCATGCTCGGGCGGCAACTGGCTGGCGGCGTAGCGCGCAATCGGCATCAGCGATTGTTGCAGGCGGGCAGGGAGTGCTGTCAATGCCGCCTGCAGTTCAGTTTCTATCAGGTAAATCAGCGCATGTTGCGCCTGATTATGGTCTTTTCCCTGGCTTAAATGCAGCCATTGCTCGCGCTTGGCCAGCATAGACATCAGCAGGCTTTCCAGCCTGGCCTGGTCATTATCCATATAGCGCAGCACGCGGCGCACGGGCTCGCCCAAGCTGTCTTCATCCATGGTTTGCAGCGCCAGGCCAGCCGCTTCACGGTAATAGGCCCAGGCATCTTCCGTCACGGCGGGTTGTGTGCCAAAGCGGCTGAGTAAAGGCATTTGCCGCGCCAGGTTGGCGCATAGTGAGTCAATGGTGTAAATACGCAGCCGCGCCGGGCTAGCGAGCAAGTGCCATTGCAGCTCCGCCGAGCGTCGCAAGGCCTGCTGGCCTAAGGCATAAGTGATTTTTTTGTGCGGTGCTTCTGGCGGCACACCCGTGTCTGCCAGCAATAAGCTATCGAGAATCCGCGCCCGCATTTCCGATGCCGCCTTATTGGTAAAGGTGATGGCGATAATCTCTTCGGGTGCCTGCACGGTTTGCAGCAGCTTGAGAAAACGCTGCGTGAGCAACTCGGTTTTACCAGCGCCTGCCGGGGCTTCAACAATAAACGACTCTACCGCCAGCGCCCGTTCACGGTTGGCGGCATCCAGTGCCAGTGCTTGCTCAAAGTCAGCCTCTGTTATCTTCATGCGGCACCCCCTGCCTGCAGGTGCTCAAACTGCAACTGTCGTTCAGGCAGGCGCAACAAAGGCAGCACATCGCAGTAGCCCAGGTCCTGTTCAGAGTCAAACACAACAGCAGCCTCACCGGCCTTGAGCGCAAGCGCGGTGCGGGTGATTTGCGTGTGCCAGTGCGTGAGCACAGATGGCCAGTCGGGGAACTGCACAGGGTCAAACAATTTATTTTTCTCGTGGTTAAAGGCTTTGATGCCGGGCACGATGTCGTCTTCAGCGGCGACACCAGCAAATCCGCCATCGGTCAGCCGCAACTTGCCAAAACAAACAGTGGCAATGTCGGCACCCTGTAGCAGAAAAGCGGCGTAAATTGGTAATTGTGGCTCGCTGATTTTGTCCGTCGCCCAGTTTTTAAAGTCTGGCATACTGCCGGTTTTGTAATCCATCACCACCAGGCGGCCATCAGTCAGCGTGTCGACGCGGTCAATCACTAGTTTGACCTGTATGCCCTCAATGAGTGGTTTGAACACTTGTTCGACTGCGGTGACGGCAAATGCTTGCGGGCGCTCGCGCTCCACTTCCCATAACCAGGTCAGTGCCAGTTTACTCAGGCGCTCTGCCTCCAGTTGGCAAAACACGGCAGAGAAGGGTTGGGCAAACTCGGTATTAAAGGTAGCAATCACCTCAGTGGCGATCTGGTCGAGCTGGTTTTTTAAGCCGCCGGCGGTCACGCTTTGCCAATCCAGCGTTGCTTGCTGTGACCAAAAGGCTGCCAGCACGCGATGGATGAGGTCGCCGCGTTGCATGGCGTCCAGGCCATTGTGTGGCGTTTCCAGTTTGCGTGCCTTGAGCCGGTATTGATAAAACGCCCAGGCCGGGCACAACGCCTGGGCGCGCAGCAAACCTGTGCCGCCACTGATATGCTCACCGTCTTGTATCGGCGGTGCCTGGTGGTCATCCAACCATTGCCAGTCTTGTGTGCTGTCGCGCGCTAGGGTTTCGGCCAGTGTAGCGGTGCCTGCTGTCGCACTCGCTTCGGGGATCGTCTGGATCAACGGGCTGGTGCGTAGCAAACGGTCGCCCTCCTGGCGGGCGGATGAAAAAATTACTTGTTTGGCCGAACGCAGCAAGCGTTGGTGAATCTGGCGCGCAAACGCCATTTGCACTTCGCTACTGGCATTGGGCGTGCCTGCCTGCCGCTGCAACTCGGCCGGAATGAGCGCATTGTTGCGCGATAATGGCGGCCACACATGGTCGTTCATGCCCATCACCCACACGCCATCCAGCGGTTGCGCGCTGGCTTCCAGCATACCCATGACGGTAATATTGGGCTGCCGTATGGTTTGCGGCTGAAAAATCTGCGCCTGGCATAACTGTGACAGACGATGCCAGGCACTCATGGCGTCAATAGGCCCCAGCCAGGTATCCAGTGCGGCTAGTTGCGTTAATACACTTTTAAACTTGGTCTGGCATTGATGTTCATGGCTGGACACACTGCGTTCGCCCGGCCAATGCGTGGCGGCCAGCAACTCGCTAAAACTGGCCATCCAGGCAGACGGGAGCTGTTTGCGCGGTGTTTGTTTGCTCTTGCCGAGCAAGGTGGTTAAATCAGCATGCAGCGCCGGGCAGATAATCGGGTACTCATCTTGCTGCTTGCGGGCGACAAAGCGGGCAAAGCTATGGGCACTGACTTGCAACGGTAACTGGCGGCGCATCTCGGCATCGAGTGCGGCGCGGGCGTCGGCTTCATACAGCGCTTGCGACCAGTAGATATCCGCCAGCAGCGTCGACAGCTCTGATTGCGGCAACGGCGTGGCCTGGAATGCCAGGCGCAGCAGGTTGAGCGCACACTGCACCAGCGGCCAGCGATGCAACGGCAAGCCCAGTGAAAATTCATAGCAGCGCGGCGTGTCTGCCTGCGCCGGATGCAAGGCCTCGGGGTGTAAGGTATCGTCTAGCAGGTTTGCCAGTGTGTCGCGCTGATGATCCAGGTCGGGCACTACCATCGCCAGCTTGGCTTGCGGGTTGGTCGCTAACTGCTGCTGCGCCCAATGCACGGCTGCGCGCATTTCGTCCATGGCTTCGGCAAACAGCATGCGCTGAGTACTGTCAGCGGTCACGCTGTTGTCAAAGGGTGTGATCTGCACACCCGCTGCTTGCAGCGTGTCTATCAATGTCTGCACATGCGGGTGAATGCGGTCAAACCCGGCCAGTTGTATGCTGGCCGGTAAGGGCAACGTGTGCTCACGCAGGTGTTCCAGTTGCCAGGTCTGGTAACGTACGCTTTCCAGGCTGCCGCTTTGTTTGCACAAGGTTTGAAACTGCTGGCGCCATTGCAAAAACTGGCGTGTTTCTTCGCTGATTGTCGCCATGTCCAGGCTGATATTCCACTCGATCAGGTAGCGGTTGGCTTCCATCGCCGCGCTGGCCAGGCCGTTGGTGTTGAATAAATCAATCGCGCTATGCTGGCGTAAGCAGTGCTGAATCGCCTGCTCCCAAAGCAAGGCCTCTTGCGTGGTGGATAACATGCCTAGTGGCGCCTGCGCAACCTCAATCTGCCCACACAAAATGGCGTACTCGATACGCTGGTTAAGCCAGTCTTGTAGCGGTAACACCTGTGGCGCTTGCCACTGTGACTGGCCTTGTTGCTGATAAGCCTGTTGCAACCACTGGCGGATGCCTTGCGCCAGGCGTGCGGACGCACACAGAATCACAGTGCCTGAATCAGGAAGAACATGGGTGGCGGTCATGGGTGGCTATGCGCAGGAATTATTATCTTATGCGCCATATTTTATAAGATAATGAGATGAACAAACGATAAAAAACTTGCGGAGTAGTGACATGTCGGCTTTTGCCAAATTTTTAAAATGGGTTTTCTGGATTATTTTGCTGCCCTTAGTGTTGCTGAGCCTATATACCTGGGCCAGCCTGACCTGGGTCTATTCTTACGGTGAGCGTATCGGCTATGTGCAAAAACTGTCTAACAAAGGCTGGGTATGCAAAACCTGGGAGGGCGAGCTAGTGCTGGTCACCGTGCCGGGCACACAGGCTGAGAAGTTCTATTTTACTGTGCGTGATCCGGCGGTGATTACCAAGGTCAATCAATTGGCTGGCGAACGTGTGCGCCTGCTCTACAAAGAGCATAAAGGCGTGCCTTCGAGTTGCTTTGGTGAGACCAGCCACTATTTGTATGATGCGCAAAAGATTGAAGACGATCATTAATTTTTGCACTTGTGCTGCCTATAAAAGTGCTCCCGGTGGGGAGCATTTTTGTTTGGTCTACACCGGTTAAGCAATCAGGCGCAGGCGATCGGGTGCGCTTGTGTCATCAGCATCTAGCTTGAACTGATTTACTGATTCGACCAGTGTATGCACCTGCTCCAGCATACTTTCTGCGGCCGCTGCAGCTTCCTCCACTAGCGCTGCATTTTGTTGCGTGGTTTCATCAATTGAAGTCATGGATTCGTAGATTTGTTCCAGGCCGCTGCTTTGCTGGCCAGAGGCTTCAGAAATCGCCTGTATGCTGTGTGAGACTTGTTGTACCGCATGCACGATTTCATGCATGGTGTGGCCAGCCTGGCTCACTTGCTTGGCGCTGGCATTGGTTTGCGTCACCGAGGCCGCAATCAGTTCTTTGATCTCTTTGGCAGAGGCCGCAGAGCGCTTGGCCAGGTTACGCACTTCACCGGCAACCACGGCAAAACCACGGCCTTCTTCGCCTGCGCGGGCGGCTTCCACGGCGGCATTCAGGGCCAGGATATTGGTCTGGAAGGCGATGCTGTCAATCACGCCGGTAATTTGCGCAATTTGCGCCGAGGTTTCATTAATGCCTTGCATGGTGGTGGTTAAGGCATTAAACGCTTCGCCGCCCTGTAGCGCCATCTGGTTGGCCTGGCTGGCTTGTAGGCTGGCTTGTTGGGCATGCTCGGCGGTTTGCTTGATATTGCTGGTCAGGGTTTCGAGGTTGGCAGAGGTTTCTTGTAGCGCATTGGCCTGCGTTTCAGTGCGGCGCGACAGGTCATTGTTGCCTTTTTCAATTTCCGCCGCCGCAACATGGATAGTTTCTGCTGCCTGTTTGACTGTTTGTATTGGCGCCACCATGCGCTGCAGAATCTCCTGTGAACCTTGCAGGGCTTCCCTGAAGTCTCCTGCGTGGGTAGTCACATCCACCAGGCTATACAACTGGCCTTGTTGCGCTTCGCCTGCAATCTGGCGGGTGTCTTCTACCAGACGGTTCACTGCCAAAATGCAGGTATTCAGGTTGTTGATCAGCACCTTGAAGTCGCCATTGTATTGATTATGGATAGGCGCAGGAATATCACCGGCGGCAATGCGTTTGACGCAATCTGCGGCTACATGCAGCGGCGACACCACCGCATCCAACGTTTGGTTGATGCCCTGGATGATTTTCTGGAAATCACCCGCGTGCGCTTCAACATCGACGCGGGTATTTAATTGGCCTTGCTGCGCGGCCGAAGCCAGGTGATGCACGTCACGGATCAGTTGATGAATCGCGCCCGTGCAGTGCTTGAGGCTGGTTTGCATGAGGTTAAAGTCGCCGACAAAATGTTCTTCAATCTGTGTGGGGATATGTCCCGCAGCCATCTGGTCCAGATAACGGGCTGTGGTTTGCAAAGGCACAACCACTGCGTCCAGTGTTTGGTTAAAGCCTGCGACGATCTGTTGAAACTCACCCTGGTGGCGGGACACATCGACGCGGATATTCAGTTGGCCCTGCTCGGCCGCTTGCGACAAAGTATGGACGTCGTCCATCAGCAGGTTAAAGTTTTTGCGTACTTGTTCAATACTCTGGTTGATATAGCTGCGTTGGCCGGGGAAGGTTTCCAGTGGCTGGTTAAAGTCGCCTTGGCCAAAAGCAGTCACCACTTGCAGGGATTTTGTCTGCGCCAGAATATGTTCTTCTACCATCTGGTTGATGCCCATAGTGAGTTGCTGGTAAGCACCATGAAATGGCTGGCTGTCGATACGGTAATCAATCATGCCGTCACGGTGCTGGCTGGACATTTCATTGAGAGATTGCACGATATTTTGAATGGTCGACTGCATGCGGTGCATTTCGCGCAGCAGCTTACCGGTTTCGTCGTTGCCGGTAGGGGCAGCTTGTGTGATGAACTCACCATTGGCAATGTGTTGTGACAAGGTCAATGCCTGTTTGAGCGGCGTGGTAATCGAACGCGTCATTTTCCAGGCAATGGCCATTGCCATAAGCACTGCAATCAGCAAGGCAATTTCAATTTGTTTGTTGGCCCTGGCAATGGTGGAGGCAAACTGGCTGGAGGCATCAGTGACGCCTGCAATATTCATATCCATCAGCAGGCGCAGTGAGTGGCTCAATGGCTTGTCTGCGCCTTTTACCGTGCTGTCTATTTCAGTCACGCCCATGCCGTCCGCTTTAAGCGCTTCGCAACGTTTGATGGCGTCGCGATAAGTGTTCACGGCGAGAGTGATATTGCCTAAAATTTCCTGCTCCTGCTGGTTGAGTTCGCCAGTGGCGGCATAGGCTTTCATTGCTTGCTCAATATCGTCCATGCTGTGTTGAAACTTGCTGGCTTCACGGCCACCGCGCAGCACATAGTTTTTAAAATGATGCACCGCATCGCCCAGGCCTTTGCTGGCATTTTCAATCTGGGTTCTTTTCACCAACTGGATGTTTTCAAAATGCTGCCAGGTGTGATTAATGTGGTTGAAGCCGCGCCAGGCGATCACAAAAATAAAGGTGGTAAACAAGATGAGTAGCGCGTAGCCCAAAAACAAGCGGGTGCCTACATTCAAATGAGCGATGGATTTCTTCATGCAATTCCTCTGGATAATACTGGGTAAGTCAGCAACATTGCGTTGCCACGGGCGTCACGCTTTGCGACGCACAACTCATTTACGTAAAATAAATTGCTAAATGAAGCCTTTTAAAAAAAGCTTCACAAAAGATTCATAAAGTGAGCCGGGGCGCTATTTCACAGTAGGCGATGGCTGAGGTGGTAATCCGTTGTATGATGACGCGATTGATGACCGCCTACACAATAGAGTTGGGTTTAGATGGCTGAACAGAAAAATTACATTACGCCCGAAGGCTATGCGGCGCTGGAAAAAGAGTTTCAATACCTGATCAAGGTTGATAGACCAGAAGTGGTGCGCGTGGTGAGTTGGGCCGCAGGCAATGGTGACCGTAGCGAAAATGGTGATTATATTTATGGCAAAAAGCGCCTGCGGCAGATTGATTCGCGCATCCGCTTTTTAACCAAGCGTATGGATGCGGCGGAGATCGTCTATAGTCATACGCAAACCAATACTGAAAAAGTGTATTTTGGCGCCTGGGTGACGCTGTTTAACCTGGGAGATGATAGCGAAATGACTGTTCGTATTGTTGGCCAGGACGAGCTGGACCCGACACAAGGCTATATTTCATGGGTGTCGCCGATGGCTAAAGCGGTATTGGCAAAAAACCTCGGTGATACCATACGCGTGGTGACCCCAGGCGCAGAAACCGAGTATGAAATTATTGATATCCGCTACGCATAACACGGCATTAAATGCGCGCGGGGCTTGAACTAATTACTTTCTAGCCTTATCTTAGCCATATATGCGAAAACGCCTTTGCTTATTTTTGATTTGCTGGTTGCCATGCTTTGTCATGGCCGCCAACGTCATGTCATTGCAAATGGCACTCGCAGAGCACCCAGTTAGTATCACCGCGCAGGCACAGCAGGACGAGATGCCTTGTCATCACATGGCGGATGAGCATCAAGGCATGCATCATTCTGCTGACCATCAGACGACCGCCAAGCATCACTGCACGGTCTGTGGCTTTTGCATGGTCACCACTGGCGTCGCCCATTTAGACGCGTTTCCAACCGTTTCCCTCATTGCACAGTCTAGCGCTGCCCCGTTGTTTGCGGCCGACCCTGTGCACTCTCAAACTTACCCCCCTGCCATCAAACCACCCATATTCAGCTGACACACAGGATCAGTCCGTCTGTAATTTATGCGACGGCCTAACTAGATGTTTATGAAGTTGAATATGGAGGCTATATGTTTAAGCAACATCATGTTGCGCTTGGTGCCTTACTTCTCTCCCAGTTAATGATGCCTGCCCACGCGGCGGCACTCATGGGCTTTGAAGATAGTGCCATGCTGATGACCGAAATCGGTCGCTATAACCAGGAATGGATGTTGAACTACTCGCCCGCGCTTGGGCATGCCATCGGCGTTGAGCAGATGCGCATGTCTGGCAAAGGCGAGCAGGCCACCACCATTTCCGGCATCAATTACACCGGCTTGATCAAACGCTGGAACCTGCCGTCCGCGCAAGCTAACGTCTGGTTTAACGGCAGCGTGGGCGAGGCGAGTGGCCAGTATGATGGCTTTGCCTACACGCCCAGCTTGCAGTTCGATATGGAATCCACGCGGCTGTATTTCTTGGCCAAAGCCCGCATGATCCGTGCGCCCAATATGAACTACGACACTGCCGCTGTACAAGCCGGGTTTTCGTTTTATGAAACCGGTTTTAACCAGACGCAGCCGTGGTTTGTGATTGAAGCCAAAACCATGCGTAACAACGATCCTGGCTTGCAAATCACCCCGGCGTTGCGCTTGATCAACAAAAATTACTTTCTGGAATTTGGTGTCACCAACCCCTGGCAAGGCGAGGGCTTTGCGCCGCGCCTGAATGCCATGTTTGTGTTTTAACCAATTAACTTTTAAAGGATATTGAAATGAAAAAATTATTAGTGACTTTGATGTTATCTGCCATGGCTCCTGCGGCCTTTGCCGTGACCACGATTAAGGCCGAAGTGAACGGCATGGTGTGTGCATTTTGTGCCAAAGGCATAGAGAAAAAACTCAATGCCTTGCCACAAAAACAGGCGGCCTTTGTTGACCTCAAGAGCCGCGTGGTGGCCTTGCAGCTGAAAGACGGCCAGGAGGTGTCGAATGAGGCATTTAGCAAAGTGATTCAGGATGCCGGTTACTCAGTGGGCAAGCTGGAGCGCGTAAACCAGACCGTAGAGGCGATCCAGGCAGAGGTGGCCAAGGCCGAGAAGGCAGGCAGCAAGTGATGGCGGCAGAAATGAATTCTCTGCAAGCCAGCCGACGGCTTAACTTGCTCTCGCTATTCACCAGCGGTTCGACGCTGATTTGTTGTGCGCTACCAGCGACGCTGGTGGCCATCGGTTCAGTGGCAACGTTGACCAGCCTGATCAGTCATTTTCCGCAGCTAATATGGATAAGCGAGCATAAGCCACTGGTGTTTGGCGTGGCTGGCGTCATGCTATTGCTGGCAGGCATCATACAATGGCGGGCGCGTTTATTGCCTTGCCCGACGGATCCACAATTAGCCGCGTTATGCACTAAAACTCGCCGCCAAAGTGTGTGGATTTACTCGTTTTCGGTGCTTATTTTTCTGGTAGGTGCTTTTTTTGCCTTTGTGGCACCGCTGTTTATTTAGCATTGCGTTATGAAAAAAGCCGACTGAATCGTCGGCTTTTTCTATGATGGCTTAACGCTTATTTAGGCGCTGCCTGCGGTTCAGGCTCAGCCACAAAAATCTCTACGCGACGGTTTTTGGCACGGTTAGCCTCTGTATCATTAGCGGCGATGGGCTCATGTGAGCCGCGGCCATCAATGGTGATGCGGGTAAAGGCCACGCCGCGCTCGGTCAGGTAATTACGGGCGCTGGCTGCACGATTCACTGACAATGGATCATTGACGGCGTCTGAGCCACTACTATCGGTGTGGCCGACGATATTGACGCGTGCCGCTGGATTATTTTGTAAGCCAGTGGCAAATTTATCCAGAATAGGGCGCAGATTAGGCTTGATATTGGCTTTGCCTTTATCAAACGAAATATCACTCGGGATTTCTAACTTGAGCTGGTTGTTTTCTGTTTTGGTCACGGCCACGCCGGTGCCAGCAGTCGCCTGTTCCATTTCCTGTTTCTGGGCTTCCATCTTTTTAGACCAGATATTGCCTGCAATTGCACCTGCACCAGCGCCTACGGCCGCACCAATCACTGCACCTTTACCGCCACCGGCTACTGCGCCAATGACACCGCCCGCAGCCGCGCCTATGCCTGCGCCTTTTGCCGTGCCTTTCTGGGTTTCGCTCATATTGGCGCAACCAGACAAGCCAATCGCGGCCGTTAACACTGAGACTGTGATTATTTTATGCATTCTTTTCTCCCTAATTTAAGTAAACATGTGTTGCTTTTGTTTGTCCACCAGGGTTGATGGAAGTTCAGTCCTCAACACGGCCTAATTGCGTATAATCTCATGGTTGATTAAAGCAAATTATATTTATGCCGTTGAATAGACTGATAAGCGTCAGTCATATTCTGTCATAGATAATAGAGAGATACATACAGGTTAGTGTTCATGGTGCCACCAGTCATATTAGATATTGAAGCATCCGGTTTCGGCGTGGGTAGTTACCCGGTCGAGATTGGTTACGTCGATAGCAAGGGCGAAATGTGGAGCGCGCAGGTACAACCGCATGCTGACTGGCTGCATTGGGATAACGAGGCCGAAAAGCTGCACCAGCAGTCGCGTCAGTCACTTGAGGCGCACGGGCAAACAGCGCAAGAAATTGCTGCGCATCTTAATCGTGTGTTTGCTGGGCAGACGGTGTATACCGATGGCTGGTACCAAGACTTTGTCTGGTTGCATAGCTTGTATGAAGCCGCAGGGTTGAGCCCGCGATTCAAGCTGGAAGATTTAAGTGTGACCTTAAGCCCAGAGCAGCAGGCGGTTTGGCACGAAACCAAGCAATCTATCCGTGAAACTTTCGCATTGCAGCAGCATAGAGCTTCTACCGATGCTAAGGTGTTACAACTGACCTGGTTAAAAACCGCTGAAATGGCAACTGCGCTGACTGAGTAAAGTTGATTGCGCGAGTCACAAAGCCCCGCATGCGCACGCACGGGGCTTTGCTTTTTTTAAGGCCTACTTACAGCTTTTTTTCGCATCCACTTCAAACTCAATATCCACATCCGTCCAGGTCTTGCCCTGATGGAATGCCTGGGTGCAAATACGGCCGAATTTCTCAAAAGCGCTGCCGCCATTAAAGTCTTTGATAATATCCAGCGTGCCTTTGGCTTGTAAATGACCATTCTTCTCTGTGATTTTCATCGGGATGACTTTGGTCACGTCGTTCATGGTCACAGCCAACTGTAAGTCATTGCCCTGGATTTTCTCAATTTTGGCGGTGATTTTGCCTGGGCTGGCAAAGTTTTTAAACAAGCCGGTCACCACATTCATATTGCGTATGGTTGCCAGTGCTGGATCCCAGGTGCCACCTTTGCCATTGTTCAAGTCATTTGAGGTATCCAGCGAGGTGCTGTCAATATCAATGGTTGCGCCTTCCAGTTTGCCGGTAGAGGAGGCCAGTTGATATTTTTTAAAGGTATTTTTGGTGACGATATAAGACTTGTCGGGTGCACCAAACGCGGTGAATGAGAACTTAAAGGTTTTTTCATCTGGGGTGTAGGTACAGCTATTTGCCCATACTGCGGTGCTTAATAAACTGCCAATGATGGCGACCAATGATCGCGCGTGCCACTTGTTCATATCAATTTCCTGCCTTGTTTTTGATCTGGTTAAAAATAATTGCATCATTGCGATAATTCGCAATTTAATAGTAATGAGAATTATTATCAATTGCAATATGATCATACACATTCAAGCAAATATTCATCGCACGCATCGCATCTGCAACGTTGAATACACAGCTTTGCCCCCCAGCCTTTTTGTGTGTAGGGCCATGGCTATGCCGTGTTTTGGCGGTGGTAATTTAAGTTACAATCGAGCACTTCTTCCGTCGCGCCGCCACGTCGTCACATGATTGTTAATCCACACGCTACCCAGACATGGGATCTATTCTGCAAGGTTGTCGATAATTTTGGCGATATTGGGGTGTGCTGGCGCTTGGCGCACCAATTAGCGACAGAGCATGGCATACACATACGTTTATGGGTAGATGATCTGGCGCTGGCGCAACAATTTGCCGGGGCGGGGCATGCGCATATTCAGTTGCAACACTGGGCAGAAAACTCCGATTTTTCGCAAGCGGCACCCGTGGTGATTGAAACCTTTAGCTGCGGCTTGCCAGAAGCGTATCAGCAACAGATGCGCAAGCAGCCGTCTATCTGGGTCAATGTCGATTATTTATCAGCAGAGCACTGGGTGGAGGGCTTTCACACGCAGCCTTCGCCGCAAGCCAACGGCCTGGTGCGTCATTTCTTTTACCCCGGGTTTACAGCAGGCACAGGCGGTTTGCTACGCGAAGCCAGTTTGCCTGCGTTGCAAGCCCAGGCATGTTGGTCTGATTTAGGCCTGGCAGCGGCGCCTGGCAGGCTGACGCTATCGTTATTTTGCTATGCGCATGCACCGTTGGCGGCTTTGGTGGATAGCCTGCAAGCCTCGGCGGTGCCGGTGCGTGTGTTGGTGCCGCACACGGTTGCGCCATTACTGGCCAAGGTGCTTGATACGCCTGCGTTGCAAGTGGGGGGGCATCTGCAGCGCCAACAATGCGAGTTTTTGGTGATCCCGTTTTTATCGCAAACCGATTACGACCGCTTGCTGTATTTATGCGACTTTAATTTTGTGCGTGGTGAAGATAGCTGGATACGCGGCTTATGGGCGGGCAAACCCATGATCTGGTTGCCTTATGCGCAAAGTGAGGCGTCGCACTTACTCAAACTCAACGCGTTTATGGATCACTACCTGGCGCAGGCCGATGCTGCATTGTCTGTTGTCATCCGCAACGTCATGCTGGCGTGGGCGCAAGGGGCGTGGCAGGCACAGCATTGGCAGGCGTTATTAGCCGCTTTACCGCAGATCGCCCAGCATGCCAGCGCCTTTAAAGTCAGCCAGTCTCAAGCGGTTGATTTGGCGACTAACTTGGTGATTTTTATTGAGAAATGTCGTACACATCGGGTATAATTCCGCGCTTTCAAATCCCGCATACACATTAAGGCTTAATTTATGAAAATCGCTCAAGACCTCCGCGTTGGCAACGTAGTGATGATTGGCAACGACCCGATGGTTGTTGTAAAAACCGAATACAACAAATCTGGCCGTAACTCTGCGGTGGTTAAAATGAAAATGAAAAACTTGCTGACAGAAGCGCCAAGCGAGAACGTTTATGCTGCGCAAGACAAGTTTGATGTGATCGTATTGGAAAAGAAAGAAGTGACTTTCTCTTACTTTGCTGATCCAACCTACGTATTTATGGACGCTGAGTACAACCAGTACGACGTGGATGCCGAGTTTATGGAAGACGCGCTGCCATACCTGGAAGATGGTATGCCATGTGAAGTGCGTTTTTATGAAGGCAAAGCGATTTCTATCGAATTGCCAACCACCGTGGTGCGTGAAATCACTTACACCGAGCCTGCTGTTAAAGGTGATACATCCGGTAAAGTGATGAAGCCAGCCAAAATCGCGACTGGTTTTGAGATCCCAGTGCCACTGTTTGTGAGCCAGGGCGACAAGATCGAGATCGATACACGTACTGGTGAATACCGTAACCGTGTGATGAAATAATCGATTCTTTACCGAATGCAAAAACCCCGGACTTGTCCGGGGTTTTTTATTGCCTATTGATTGCATCAATGAGGTTGGCCATTGAGATGACAGGGAAGTAATGCGTGCATTGTTGGGAATCATTCACTATTTGCCATGATTTTTTTCAATGACAATCGTTGCAGCTTTACATCATTTCAATATTGGGGGATGCAATGCGTCATCAGAAAATCAATCACACACACGTTTTCCTGCAGTTAATATTTGCTGGCAGCCTGTTGTTCTGCAGTGTGCATACGCGTGCAGAAGCAGACCCGAGGTCTCTCAAACATCCATTGATTGGTTATTGGGAGTCGAAATTGCCAGAGAATGGTTGTCTGGAAAGTTACTGGTTTAAAGAGGACGGGACAGCAGTATTTACCAGTGGCGATGAGCAGTTGGAAACGCACTATGAGGTGACGTCGCAGCCTGATGCGCATGGTTTTTTTAAGTTGAATCACCGTGTGACGCTCAGCAACAAGGCACAGGACTGTACTAAACAAACTTCTGAAATCAATAGTGAGCAAACCAGCTTTCTGTTGTTTAAGCCCGACGGGAGCAGTTTTATCTCCTGTGACAACGATGATCCCTCTCTCGAAAACTGTTTTGGCCCCATCGAGTTAAAAAATAACGCGAGCAGAAATTTGCGCTAAGCCTGATAGGCACGGTCATATGTGGCTGGAAAAAATCAGCTTACTCAGGCGGCTTGCTCCTGCGCTGGTAGTTTGCCTGGGGTTAACGGTCGGGCATTCTACCCAGGCGATCATTCATGGCCTGACATTCCCTGGCATGGCCATCTCCACCGTCAAGCTAAGCATTCAGCATGCACATTTCTTGCAATCAGTCGAAAAGTGGGAATATTACGATTCGATTTGCAGTGCTGCGATTGTGGGTCTTAGGCCGCTAACGCTGATCACTGCCGCGCATTGCCTAAAGGAGGTGCGTGTCAGTGGTCCACAATCATTACCCATGTTGTCCATCGCGCAACCTGAGTTGTTAGGAATAGAGCAAATCATGCTCAAGCAGGCTTTTTACCGGCCTTTTGAAGTGGTGTCCGAGGATTTGACGCAAGATATAGCCGTGCTGGTGTTCGATGCCAAAGTGCAAAGCCTGATACAGCCACTGCGTATTCGAGTGGATGACAGCTTGCCGGATATACTCATGATCTGTGGCTATGGGCGCGGTGATAGTGAGGCAGATACTCGACATCCCCGTTGTGGGGAACGCAAGCCCATACGTGATCTGTCAGATTTTTATCAGGTGCTGCCCAAAGCGTATCGTGAGATGGACGAGATGTTACATCTGCAAGCACAAACCCAGTTTGCTTATACACAAGAGTTGGTACACGCCGAAAAGGCGCTGGTGGCGGTGAATCGTTTGAATGAGCGGAATGAATATGATCACACCATGCCCATGCCTACTGTTGGTGATTCGGGCGGGCCATGGCTGGTGCTTAATGCCAAAGGACAATATGAGTTATTAGCCATCACCAGTCTGGTTGAGCGTTTTTATAATCCCAGCGCGCACTGGCCATTTTTCCAGAAGCAAGTGCCACTTTCTGAGTATCCGTATATCGCCTATGGACTAAGGCTAAGCCATCCCGAGGTATTGGGTTTTCTGCAATATGCCCAGCATAGCGGTGCCGATATACAGTTTACGTCAGCACCGCTATTCCGGCATGGTGGTCGCGAGTCTCAGTCAGCTGATAAATGACATGGGCGCTGCTGCAACAAGTGTAGCGTAGTGCGTTCAAGGTGCGCTAGCTGCTTTTTGCTCTGTTCCAGCGCCTCAGATAAAGCCAGTCTGTGGCTTTTGGTCAGTAATGACTCAATATCGGTCATTTGGTGATGTTCGTCCAGCGTGATGTCAGCTCTCTGCAGGTGTTCAATGAGATGACCCAATGCCAACGTGTGGTTGATGGTGGGGAACGGCTCTGTGCTATTAGCGTCTATTGCCAATTGTTGCTCGTGATGTGTTTGTATGACGCTATGGGCTAAAGATTGGAGGCCTTCTTGTGCCATGAATTTTGCGGCGTAACGGCCTTTTTCATGGACCGTGGCGCTATGAATTTCGCGCATACCAGCTGAGTGAGCCACGACTGTCAGCGCATTCATCAAGAGCTTGTTAAGTACTTTCTGGTGACAAAGGTAATGCGCGAGGTTGGCATAAAATTGCCCAAGTCTGCGCAATGTTTTATCTGGGGTATTGTCGCTGTTGAGAAAACCGACCAAGTTCACATTAATATAATGGTGCCAAGTGGAGTCGGCTACAATATTTCCTATACCGCACCGTTTGCCTTGATAAGCGGCAACCAGTCCGACCTCTTGCAAGTTAGCGCCAGCTGCCTTATTGGTACCCCAACTGATAATTTCTGGTTTGATCTGTATGCCAGCATATTTTGGCCAGTCCTGTTCCGGGAGATTGGCCGGAATACGCAGGGCACCTTCGTGGACATGATCGGGGAATACATCAATCACTCCGGCCGGGTTGTCAGCCGAGAGTGGGGCTGCAAATAATGGGTGAGGAATATATTCAGGGATAAAAGCGTTACCAAACGGACCGCCGATATGTTCCTGTCGTATGTGCCAAATGTATTTTACTTTGGTGGTTTGTGGTTGATTGTCTTCTTGTTTTGGCATATTGGCCATGTCATTATCGCCAGCAGTGTCGACGTGATAGAGTCCCTGACTGCTGTTTGTCTGGCTGACAGGATTACCCATCCATATACGCATGTCGCCGGCACGTGGGATATTTTTACCTAAGGCACGCCCGAGATTGTAATAATCTGCCTGTTCATGCATCCAATTCGAGTGGTCGCCAGTGATCAACACCCCACCACCAGCATCCATCCAATGTCGCAATAGCTTGATCTCTTCATCGGTAAATTCCTGGTCCTTGGCGTTCTTGTCGAAACTTGTGCCGCCAAAGTTGCCTGCTGCTTCCATATGATTACCGTAATGCATGCCAAATACCCAAATCTGGGAGTATTTGTTAAGCAGCGATGCGCTTAAACGATGCGGGTTTTGCAGCAAGGCCGGGTTGTGAATGATGTTGCCATCGGCGTCATAGTCATAGTAGCGATTAATGACATCTATTTGATAGCGTGTAAAAAAGCTGCTTTGGTTTTCAAGCGTAGCCTTGAGCAGGCCCAAGCCAAATTCATCTTTAAAGCCGCGTCTTGCATTGCCTTTTGCTTTATTGGCGACGACCCATGACTCGTCGGCATCGTCGCAATAAAATAGAATGCGTATAGTGACGCGGCCAGTCAATGTTTCGCGCCAATTGTCACGTAAGGTGAGATCCTTGAGAGTTGTCATCATATACACTTTGTTAAATTAAGTTAATTTAAGTGTAAAGGCTAAATGTCAGGACTGCAACTCTTTAAGCGCGTCAATGCGATGGAGGAGGTTAAATACGAAAACGGCGTCGACTCCCTAAGAGTCGACGCCGTTTGTGTCACGGTGTAATAATGCCGGTAGACCTTATATCATCTTAGGCATTCAGCTTGGCATTAATTTCTTGTTCGGCTTGCAGCCAGTAATCCATATGCTGATGACCAAAGCCACTTTTCTCGGCAATATAATAAGCAGCGACTTCAATCATTTTATAGCGCTCTTCGCTAGTGATAATCGCGGGCTTGGAGATTTTTTTACGGGTGCTTGCAGACTTGGCCGACTTTTCTGCCGTTGTTTTCGGCGCTGTCTTTTTGGCTACAGTGGTTTTTTTCACGGATGCATCAGGGGTTTTGCTAGTTGCCATACTATTCTCCTGGATATAGAGGTGAGTGAAAGCGTGGGCTTGTGGCCGCTGTAAAGCTATATTAAGAGTGAGCCGGGCTCAGCGTCAAGCCATCATCGGCAATCTATTTGATCTACATTAAATTTTCACTGGTAATTTTTGTGTTTGAGGTTGAATTGTGTCGCGTGTTTGGCTTAAAAAGCCATGGTTGCCGCAAAAGCAACTTCCAAAGGTTGCCTATTTATGGTGTAGTTACCCGCTTATTGCCATTGAAAGACCGTATGTATAAAAAAGCACTCACCTCACTGACCATATTGTTTTTTATGATGGGCTTTATCACCTGTTTAAACGATATTTTGGTGCCATACCTGAAAGCCATTTTTGCCCTGACATATAGCCAGGCAGCGCTCATTCAGTTCTGTTTTTTTGCGGCCTACGGCCTGACTTCTATCCCGTTCAGCAAGCTGATTGAAAACATCGGCTATCAAAAGGGCATGGTGGTTGGGTTTGCGTTGGCGGCACTCGGTTGCCTGCTGTTTTACCCGGCGGTGCTGTTGCATATCTATGCATTATTTTTGGGCGCATTGTTCGTACTTGCCTCTGGCATCGTGCTGCTGCAAGTGGCGGCTAACCCATGTGTTTCCATCATAGGCCCGCCCGAAACTGCCTCCTCCAGGCTGACCATGGCGCAAGCTTTCAATTCATTGGGGACATTTGTAGCGCCATTCTTCGGTGCCTATTTTATTCTTTCCGGCTTAACCAACTCTATTTATGCCGAAGGCGTGGTTTATCCTTACTTTTTGATCGCCATGGTGCTAATCGTCATTGCGCTGGCGCTCTCCCGCCTTAACCTGGCTGGCATGGAAACGAAAGAAACCGATGAAAGCACCTGGGAGGAAGTGCTGCGCGAAAAAAGCCTGTTACTGGGCGTGATTGGTATTTTTGCTTATGTGGGTGCAGAAGTGGCGATAGGCAGTTTTCTTGTCAGTTATGTGATGGAAATCCTGCATGTCTCAGAAACCAAAGCCGCGCCGTTGATCGCGCTTTACTGGGGCGGTGCCATGATCGGTCGCTTTATCGGTATTTTCACCCTAAAAGCGTTTGCCCCGGCCAAAGTGCTGGCGGCACATGCCTTGTTGGCGGTGGTGTTGGTACTGGTTTCCATGCAAACCACGGGTGCGATTGCGATTGGCTGCATGGTGCTAGTGGGGCTATGTAACTCGATTATGTTCCCAACGATTTTCACCTTAAGCATCAAAGGACTCAAAGCTGGCCAAGAGAAAAAAGGCTCTGGTCTGCTGGCAACCGCTATTTTGGGCGGGGCGGTGGTGCCATTGCTGACGGGGATACTGGCTGACCGCATTGGCTTGCATCATGCCTTTGTATTACCAGTCATCTGTTATGCCTATATTGCGTGGCTGGGGATCAGCCACCTTAAAACCCGTTAATATTGAGCCATACAAAAAAAGCTGCCAACAGGCAGCTTTTTTATTGGAGGGATGCACTTTCTTGGTATTACGCAGAGGTTCCGCCTACCGTTAACCCATCAATTTTTAACGTCGGCTGGCCTACACCTACCGGCACGCTTTGGCCTTCTTTGCCACAAGTGCCAACGCCGCTATCTAATGTCATGTCATTGCCGACCATGCTGACTTTGGTCAGCACATCCGGGCCATTGCCAATCAGGGTGGCACCTTTCACCGGGTAGGTAATTTTGCCATCTTCGATCATGTAGGCTTCAGCGGCGCTAAACACAAACTTGCCGCTGGTGATGTCGACCTGGCCACCGCCAAAGTTGGCTGCGTAAAGGCCTTTTTTAACTGATTTGATAATCTCTTGCGGGTCTTTGTCGCCATTGAGCATATAGGTGTTGGTCATGCGCGGCATGGGGATATGCGCATAGCTCTCGCGGCGTGCGTTACCAGTGAGACCCATGCTCATGAGGCGTGCGTTCAATGTATCTTGTATGTAGCCACGCAAAATGCCGTCTTCAATCAGCACGGTGTTTTGCGGTGCGTTGCCTTCGTCGTCCATGGTTAATGAACCTCGGCGGTCTTGTATGGTGCCGTCGTCAACAATGGTGATGCCTTTGGCGGCGACTTGCTGGCCGATCATATTGCTAAAGGCGCTGCTGCCTTTGCGGTTAAAGTCACCTTCGAGGCCGTGGCCGATGGCTTCGTGTAGTAAGATGCCTGGCCAGCCGTTACCCAGTACGACGGTCATGCTGCCAGCGGGGGCAGGGCGGGCGTCGAGGTTCACTAGCGCCTGATGCGCGGCTTTCTGGGCATAGTCTTGCAAGACTTCATCGGTGAAGTAGCTGTAATCAAAGCGACCACCGCCACCGCTAGACCCTTGCTCGCGGCGGCCATTGTGTTCGGCAATCACTTGTAACGACAGGCGCACCAATGGGCGCACGTCGCCCGCCATGACACCATCACTGCGGGCGACTAAAACGACTTCATATTCTGCGGCAATCGAGGCCATCACTTGTGTGATGCGCGGGTCTTGCGCCTTGGCATAGCGCTCCAGTTTTTCCAGCAGTTTCACTTTTGCATCTGCACTGAGGCTGGCAATCGGGTCTTGCGGCAAATAGAGCGGGGTATGGCTGCGCGTGATAATGCTGTGGCCGGTTTTCTCCTGGCCCAGGTTGGCAATGGCGCGCGTGGCACTTGCCGCTTGTTGCAAGGCATCGAGGTGGATGTCGTCGGAGTAGGCAAACGCCGTTTTTTCACCACTCACGGCGCGTACGCCTACCCCCTGGTCGATATTAAAACTGCCAGACTTCACCTGGCCTTCTTCCAGCCCCCACGATTCGCTGCGGCTATATTGAAAATACAGGTCGGCGTAGTCAATATTGTGCGTCATCATGCCAGACAATACATTGGTTAAAGCGCTCTGATCCAGCCCGGCGGGGCGCAGTAGCAAGTCGTTGGCGGTGGTGAGTAGCGTTTGCATATTAAGTCACTTGTTTTAATCGTGAAGGTTGGAGTCGATTTGTAGCAAAGAGTGCCAGCCTGGCACTCAGTGTTTTCATTAAATCGCCTTAATGGTTTTGTGTTTGAGCGCTGGTAAGCTTTGGCGCAGGTTTTTAATATAGTTGCGGTTCACATTGGCAACCACAATGCCTGAGCCACGTGGCAGGCGATCTAGCACCACGCCCCAAGGGTCCACAATCATGCTGTTGCCGTGCGTTTCGCGGCCAGACAAATGGTAGCCACCTTGGGCGGAGGCAATCACATAACTCAGGTTTTCTACCGCACGTGCCCGCACCAGCGTTTCCCAGTGCGCTTTGCCGGTGGTTTCGGTAAAGGCCGAGGGCACCACGATCATGTCGACCTCACCCATGGCGCGGAACAGCTCCGGAAAGCGCAAGTCGTAGCAGATTGACAAACCGATACGGCCAAATGGCGTATCTACCGTCACCACCGTGTCACCTGGTTCTATGGTGTTTTCTTCGTGGTAATGCTCGGTGCCCATGTCGAGGCCAAACAGGTGGATTTTGTCATAGCGCGCCACTTGTTCGCCTTTGTCGTTATAGACCAGGCAGCTATTGCGCACTTTGTTGGCGTAATGGCTTTCTAGCGGCACGCTACCAGCGACGATCCAGATTTTATAAGCCTTGGCCGTTTTGCTCAAAAATTGCTGAATCGGGCCATCATTTTGTTTTTCGCGGATGGTGACTTTATCAAATTCTTTCAGCCCCATGATGCAAAAATACTCCGGCAGCACCACCAGCTTGGCACCGGCTTTGGCTGCCATTTCAATCAGGCGCTTGGCTTCGACCAAATTGGCAGCCACATTGGGGCTGGAGGCCATTTGAACCGCGGCGACTTTGACGATGTCATCATTGGCGGCTGATTTGAGTTTTTTAGTTTTTTTGTCTGCCATGGCAAATTTTCCATTGAAATAATAATGTTGGCATTAATGCAGGCCTTTCAGGGGCTGCGCAGCAGGGGCGGGTGCTTTTTTATCCACCTCTGCTTCCTGCGGATTATCCCAGGTGCCTGTAATCATATACTCACTGGCACTGATTTTGTTAAGCGGGTCTTTGAGTAATTTTTGCGCCACAAATGCAGCCACGCCCACAATCGGGCCGCCAGCTAGCGCGGCCAGCGACACTGAATCACTAATATGTGGCACCACTTTTACTCGCAAGCGCTGTGTTTCTGCTTTTAAATTGGTTTCACCTTTAATGCTGGCCTCGGCCGCCGGGCCTGTCATAAACAAATCGTTACTGCGCAAAATACCATCTTTAATATTAGCGGTAGAGGTGATCTTGTCAAACGCAAAGCCTTCGCTAAACAGGTCGCGGAAATCGAGGGTTAATCGACGAGGCAGGCTTTGCAAGCTCAATAACCCCAACAAACGGCCAACGCCTGGCTGCACTTTTAAAATCTGGCCTTTTTCGAGCTGCATGGTGAAGTTGCCATCTAGTCGCTCTACGGCAAACTCATGCGGGCTACCTGGCCAGCCAAGCTGGCCGTTCATATTGCCGCTGCCGCCTTTCACCATCTCGCCGCCAGGCTGAAAGCGCTGCAGGGTTTTGCCGAGGTTACTTGAAGTCAGGTTAAATTTGAGCATGGTTTGCGGACTGCGCACCGAGTTGCGCCAGGTGCCATCTGCCGTCAGTTGGCTGTCGCTGTTGCTGATGTTCATGCGCTGTATCACCCAGCTTTCGCCACTGTTGTAGGCTTTTAAATCCAGGCTGCCCAGTTGTTTGTCGCCAAACTGGAAGTCTTGCGCTGTGATGTCCAGCTCAGGGTAGGTCATGTCTAGACGACGTACTTCAGCCTGATTGGTCGTGTTGTCGGTATCCATGCTGCGTGGAATACGCAGATAATTCAGTTTAGCCACCAGTTTGCTAGGCTTGCCTGCAATCCAGTCCGCTTCACCTGCCAGCTCCTGACTTTGCACGGCGAGTTTGAGCCGCTCGTTTTCTGGCGAGATATTCAACTTGATCTGATGCAGGTTGCGGTCAAAGACGTGCAAGGTGCCCGCAGTCAACTCTATTTGATTCAATGCGATTGAAGAGGATTCTGTCGCCTGGTTGCTATTGCCCTGATTGAGGTAAGTCAGCCATTCATCGACGTTGAGCTTTTGAAAGTCTGCGCGCAAATTAATGCCATCGCCCGTTGGCAAGCGCGGTGGGGTGTTAATGGCAATTTCACCCGCGCTGACCGCGGCTGGATTATTTGCATTGCGTAAAAAGTTAGCATGGATCCAATCGTTGTAATGAATGGCGATCTTATCGGGTTGATTGCTTTCCTGGCGGAAACGGATACTCAGATTAGCCGGGGTTTCAACACTTTTTTTGGCCGGCTCTGGCAGGTCAATCGCCATGCCGATCAACTGCGAGCGGATATCCAGCCGGATATTTGGCGCTTGAATCAACAGGTTGCTTTTCCAGTCGGTGGTGCCATGCAAGGCGCGCGTGATCGGGTTGTTATCCAGTTTTTTAAGCGCAGCATCGGTGATGCGCCCGCTGCCCTGGATAATCACCGACCTGTCCGGCCGGGTGCTCAGGCTGACGCTGGCCGGATTATCAAACATAGATAACTGCATGCCTTGCGCTTGCAGGCCTTTTTCGTTGAATTTTAAATGGCCATTGATATTGCTCATTTCCGGCATGGCAATTTGCGGGTTGGCGGCAATGTGGCCGTTTTTAATGTTGTAGTCGCCCTGAAACTGGCTGGTGTCGACATCATTGAGTGGCACTTGTAAGGCCAGTTTGAGTTCGGCGTTACCCGTGGTTTTTAAAAAGTCAGTAAAGCCCATGGTGACTTGCCGCACCGGGCTGGTGTTGACGAATTTAACGCCTTGCTCAACCGTGCCGGTGGCCGCCGCTTTAATATTGAGCATGGGCCAGTCGGCATCCAGTTGCGGAATTTCAACCTGTGCTTGCGTAATGTGCTGGCCAACAGTCGTGCCGTTTTTCACGGCGATATCCATGCGTTTGCCTTCAAACTTGAGAAATGCGTCGATATTCTGAATGACTGGCCAGTCGGTGCCATACTCCAGGCTGGCGCGATCCACTTGTGCCGTCACGCGGAATAAGCCCAGCGATGGGTCAGACTGGTGCGCCTGATTGACATAAGGGAAATCACTCACGCGGCCTTTAACGATCACTTCACCATGCCTGATTTGGCCACCCAGAATAGAAGTATCCAGCCAGTGCAAGGTCGACTCACCCAACATGAGCGGGTAATAAAACGGGGCAAACTTGGCATCGCCACGCTCAATTTGGCTTTGTAGTTGTATGGTGTCACCGCCTGCGGCACCCAGTTGATATTCCATATTGGTACGCAAGGCCAGGTGTGGATTGCTAAAGTGCAGGTTACGGGTGCTGATCAAGGTTTTCTGGCCGTTGTTGCGCCACTCAATCTCGCCTTGCAGGCTGTCTATGGGCAGCGTCCAGCGCAGCAGGCCTGCAAGCTCAATAGTGGCCTTGCTGGTATCTAACTCAACGCTGCCAGCATTCGGTTGCAATGACAATTGCCCGGACCAGTTATCCAGGCCTGGCAGGTTGGCATAGGCTTGTGTATGCAAGCCGCTAAAGTTGGCGGTGACTGCGTAATCTCGCCACTGGTTGGCTTGCGCAAGCCAGCGCGCCTTGATTTTAGAGGCGTTGCCCGCAGGCGCCATGTGTTCAAGGTAGGTGGCTATCGGTGAGTCCGGCGGCAACCATTGCGCAAATAAATTACCCTGTGCGAGGCTGAATTTTTTAACTGTGAGTGTGCCTTCATGGCCTTTGCTATCCCATTGCAGTTCGCCGTTGGTATCCTCCAGCATCAAGCCGGGCTGAACATCTGCAGAGAAGTGCTTGAGGGTGACCATAAAACGTTGTTCTACTCGTTGCCAGCGTAGCTCGCCGGTCACGCTTTTAGCGACAAACGTTTGTGGCTCGTTGACCGGTTTGACTGCCACATCGGTCAGTTGTACTTGCGCGGCCAAGCGTTGTAATTGCAGCGCGTCAAATGCCAGCGTGGTGGTCAGGTTGCCTTTGCCTGCCTGCACTTTGAGTGGCAAATCTAACCAGGGGCTCCAGGCGGCTAAATCAGTTTCTGGCAAGCGTAGCGAGATTTCGCCATGCCAGGTTTCAGGCTTGGCTACATCGTGACCGACCACCACAGACTCCAGCGTGATGCGTTGCTTTGTGCCGGTAGAGACCAGGCTGTCGATGTGGATGCTATGCCGGTGCAACAGGCGTTGCCAGACTGGCGTCAATATTTCAATGTTCAAGTCTTCAAGCAAGAGTGGTGGCGCCTGCCGCTGCTCATCTAGCCAGGTGATGGTGGCGTGAGAAACCTTGATGCGCCGCTGTGCCAGCAGCCAGTTTGCAAACGCCGGATTGCCTTGCCCGGACATGGAAATGCCTGCCAAAAACAGCTCGCCACCGGCGGTGCGCCTGATGACTAAATTGGGCGCATCTATGCTGAGGCTGACCAATGAAGGTGAAAGCAGGACCAGGCTACTCCACGACAGGCGTGTCGTCACTTGCGATAATTCCAGCGCCGGGCGGTGCTCGGTATCAAACACCGTGACCTTGCCCAAGGTGATTTGTGGTGCCAGGCCGCGCCAGCGAATGCCGATATGCGCGATGGTCACTTGCTGTTTGAGTGACTGGCTCAGTGCTTGTTCAATGCGCCCTCTGTAGTCATCAATATGTGGAAAAACATAAAACTGGATGACGCCAATAATGCCTGCCAGCATGATAAAAATCACCATCATGAGTGAAACCAGCCAGCGTTTGATTTTTTGCAGAGGCATAAGGAGGTTGAACAAGGGTTGAGGGGGTTGTAGCTATGACTGACTATTTTACTCGAAAACAGTTGCGCAGCCGCAGCAGAACTGTCTGCTTACTGCGGAATTATTCAGCCAGAGCATGAATGATTCGTTTAAAATGCCACTCTTTTTGCAATTTTGTTTTTAAATGAAAGTGATTGTCAGTGATTCAGTTTAAACAACTGACTTTTTCCAGGGCAGGTAAAACGCTGGTTGAGGCCGCTAGTTTTCAATTGCACCCTGGGCATCGCGTTGGCCTGACGGGTGCTAATGGGGCAGGTAAATCGACCTTGTTTGCCTTGCTGCGTGGTGAGCTCACGGCCGATGTTGGCGAGTTACTCATGCCGCCACAATGGGTGATTGCCCACGTGGCGCAGGAAACCCCCGCGTTGGCGCAGTCTGCCCTCGAATACACCCTGGATGGCGATGAAGAGTTGCGTACCCTGCAGGCCAAGCTTGCGCAAGCAGAGGCGGGTGACAGCCATGACCCGTTGCATGTCGCCGAGTGGCATCAGCGCCTGGCGGATATTGATGGTTATAGCGCAGAAGCCAGAGCCAGTGCCTTATTAGCCGGGTTGGGATTTTCTCAAGCGCAATTGAGTCGTTCGGTCAGTGATTTTTCTGGTGGTTGGCGCATGCGCCTCAATCTGGCGCGCGCCTTGATGTGCCGCTCGGATTTGTTATTGCTGGATGAGCCGACCAACCACCTGGATATTGAAGCCGTGATCTGGCTTGAAGGCTGGCTGAGTGCCTATCGTGGCACCTTGCTGCTTATTTCGCATGACCGCGAGTTTCTCGATAACACCGTGAACCATATTCTGCATATCGAACAGCAGCAACTGACTTTGTATCGCGGCGGCTATAGTGATTTTGAGCGCCAGCGTGCCGAAAAACTGACACTGCAACAGGCTAGTTACCAAAAGCAACAACAGCAAATGGCGCATTTGCAGAAATATATCGATCGTTTTAGGGCGCAGGCGACCAAAGCGCGGCAGGCACAAAGCCGCATCAAAGCCCTTGAACGCATGGAGCGCATCAGTGCTGCGCATGTCGATTCCCCCTTCAGCTTTAGTTTTCGTGACTTAGGCTCCGCCCCGGATCCGTTATTGGTGATGAATCAGGCCGCGCTTGGCTATGCCGGGCAAACGCTGGTGAAGCTGGCCCATTTGGCGATTCGCCCTGGGGAACGCATTGGATTGTTGGGAAAAAACGGTGCCGGTAAATCTACCTTGATTAAAGCACTGGCGCAGTCCGAAACCCTGTTGTCGGGTGAGCGGGTAGAAGGCAAAGATTTGCGGATTGGTTATTTTGCCCAGCATCAGCTCGAGCAACTGGTTGCCTCTGATTCGCCTTTGCAACATTTGCAGCGGCTGGACGCACAAGCCAGAGAGCAGGAGCTGCTGGACTTTTTAGGTGGTTTTGATTTCAGGGGCGAGATGGCCAAAACGGCCTGCGGACCATTTTCGGGCGGCGAAAAGTCACGCCTGGCATTAGCCATGCTGATTTGGCAACGGCCTAACCTGATTTTGCTGGATGAGCCGACCAACCACCTGGATATTGAAATGCGGCATGCCTTGTCCGTGGCTTTGCAGGCCTATGAAGGCGGCATGGTCATGGTGTCACACGATCGCACGCTGCTGGCCACTTGTTGCGAAAAGTTTGTGCTGGTGGCTGATGGTCAAGCCAGCGTGTTTGATGGCGACCTGGAAGATTACAAAGTGTCGTTACTCAAAACGGCGCAAACAGAAGCCACGGCCAGTCGGCCTGCGGTTGCCAAGCAAAACAGCTATCATCAGCAAAAAGCGGACAGGCAGGCGCGCTTGGTGGAGCGCAGGCCTTTACTCAAAACGCTGGCGACACTGGAAACACAGCTGACCAAGTTCACGCAAGAAAAGCAGGGGATTGAAGGCCGCCTGGCAGATAGCGCGATTTATGAGGCCGAACAGCGCGAAACACTGCAAGCGCTCTTGATTGCGCAAGGCGAAAATCAAAAACAACTCGATGCCATCGAGGAGCAGTGGTTGGATGTGCAGGAAAAGCTGGAAGCGCTGCCAGAGATTGAATAACACGACAATATTAATGAATCAGGATTAGTAAAAGGGATCATCATGGAAATGACTTATGAAGAGCGTTTGCGGTTTATGCATCAATTGTGTCAGGCTGGAACGCGTGCAGATGCGCCGTCTGAAGCGCCGTCTGAAGCGCAAGCGGTCGCCGCTTTTGCCAATGTAGATGTCGAAGATTCAGTGCATTATCTGGCCAGCTTTTTAACCTTTAAGGCCATTCAGTCTGCAGATCGTCACCCGGCAGATGAGCTACAAAATGACTTTGATATGCTGGGCGTCTACCAATGTTTTGGTTTGATGGTGTATGCTTTTCTGTTCATGCCGCTGACCCAGGAAGGGCACCAGCCGGATTACGACCGGGCGCAGATCACCATCGGTAAAACCTTGTTTGACGGGCTCGCGCCAGAAATGTTGGCCGAGATTATCGAATCTGGTTTTCATAAGTTTAGGTTGATTGCCGAAGCTGAGTCCGAGCACTGGCAGGAGTACCGTGAAAATCTGGATAAAGTGACCATTAGTTATATGATTGCGGCTACCGACGATGATAGCCCGCATAGCGCAGAAGAAGTGTTGCCATTGTTTGGGCAACTATTGAGTCAATTGTGCGAGGCTTTTACCGCTGACTGACGTTTTGAATCATAAAACATTCATGTATACTTTAAAAATGTTTAACATTTTTGATACAGTTTGAAAACTTGGGTAAAGTTCAGCTATTTACGCTTGTTAATCAATTTAATTGTTCATAATATTCCGAGGCTAAATATTAGGATAAGCCTTGTGTTATCTTTTAAAAAAGGACATAAATGAGCAAGCTGCTGTTGATTGACGATGATGTTGAATTAGCCAATATGCTGAAGGAGTTTCTGACGCAAGAAGGCTTTACCGTGACGACTGCGCACGATGGGTTGACTGGTGAGCAATATGTGCTGGCCGGTAAATTCGATTTGGTGATTCTTGATGTGATGATGCCAGGCCAGGACGGTTTGCAAACGTTGCGGAATGTCAGACAACACTCTGATATTCCTGTGCTGATGCTGACAGCTAAGGACGACAACGAAGGCCGCATTGAAGGATTGGAAGGCGGCGCTGATGACTATGTCCAGAAACCCTGTCTGCCTAGAGAGCTCGTGGCCAGAATTCGTGCGATTTTGCGCCGTCACACCAGTGACACGCCAAAAGGCAACGATATTGTGGTTGGCCAACTGGTCGTTTCCAGCGAGCGCAGAAAAGTGTTCTGGGTGGATAAGCCGATTGTGTTTACCAGCACCGAGTTTAGCCTGATTGAAATCCTGGCTAAACATGCCGGAACCATCGTCAGCAAAGAAGACTTGTCTATTAAGGCACTGGGTCGTCCGCTGGTGAAGTATGACCGTAGTATTGACGTGCATTTGAGCAGTATTCGTCAAAAAATATCAGAAGTATCCGGTGGCGTGAATGTGATCCAAACCATTTACCGCGTTGGATACCAACTTGTTAGAGAGTAAATGAAGTAATGCGAGGGTTATGGGGCGCCTGTTCTGGAAGTTATTTGTAGCTTTTTTTTTGGCGCTCATCTCCACCGACATCATTGTCGGCAGTCTTGTTGAGTGGCAGTCTCATCAACAAGTACCTACGCATCATGAGGCCTCGCAAGTGTGTGTTGGTCAGGGCGCCTGCGAGACCAAGCCCGCAACAGTAGAATCTGCCCCTCAACTGCCCAAGGCCAGTGCGCCGCCAGTTGAGAGACGATTTTTCAGTTTGTCTCTATATGTTTTTATTTTCAGTATTATCTCCAGTACGATTTTTGCCGGGGTATTAGCCTGGTCAATTTCGCATCCCATAAAGCTATTGCTTGAACATCTTAAAAGTGCTGCAGAAGGTGACTTGCTGGTCAGGGTCAGCCCTAAAATCACGGCCAGTCACGACGAGTTTTCTGAGCTGGGCCAGGCGTTTGATTTGATGGCGTTACGCCTGAATAATATGATCAAAAGCCAGTCCAAAATGTTGCATCACGTGTCACATGAGCTGCGTTCACCCTTGGCCAGGATTCAAATGTCGGTGGGTCTGGTGATGCAGAATCCCAAAAAAATGCAAAGTTCTTTACAGCGCGTTGAGCTGGAAGCAGTGCGCATGGAGCGGATGATTTCTGAGCTGCTGGAGATTTTTCGCTTTGAATCCGGCATGCAAAAACTGCAAAAAACCGAAGTTGATTTAAAAGGCTTGCTGACAGGCATTGTCGGCGATGTGTTATTTGAAAAACAGGATGCCAAGCTACATCTCGACATGCCAGAAGATGCTGTAGTCGTGGATGGCCAGTTGGAGTTGCTGCAACGGGCGATAGACAATGTGATACGAAATGCCGTGAAATATGGCCCCGAAAACGGTGTGGTTACAATTGAGCTGCAACATAGCGCGCGCACGAGCGAAGTGATTCTCGAAGTGGAAGATCAGGGCCTAGGGGTAGAGCCACAAGAGCTGGACCAAATTTTCAGGCCGTTTGTGCGTGGCCGTCGTGCGTCGCAAGTAGAAGGCCATGGCATCGGCCTAGCCATGACCAAGCATATCGTTGAGGCGCATGGTGGTTTCGTCAGGGCGACTAATCTCAGCCCACATGGTTTTATGATACGCATCCATTTGCCTGAAAAGCATGAGGCTCCTACCGATCATGAGTCTAAAAATTGGATGTAACAATGCTAAAATAGCAGGTTTACGAATAACGCAGACGATTGCCGGACACTTTATGACAGCACAACACTCTAACCCAGACAACGCGACAGAGTCAGTCGTTGATGAGAATCACGTGATTGCGGAGCGTCGCGAAAAATTGCGCCTGCTACGCGAACAGGCGCAATCTACACAAACCGCTGCCTTTCCTAACGATTTTAAGCCAGAGCACAAAGCGGCTGCTTTGCAAGAGGCTTATGCCGCCAGCGAAAAAGAAACACTGGACCCGCAAGAAATTGTGGTGGTCGTGGCTGGGCGCATGATGCTCAAACGTGTGATGGGTAAAGCCAGTTTTGCGACGATTCAGGACAGTACGGCGCGTATTCAACTGTATGTTGCGCGTGATGAAATCGGTGAGGAGCTCTACGAGCGCTTTAAACATTGGGACATGGGTGATATTTTGGGCGCGCGCGGCCGCTTGTTCAAAACCCGCACTGGCGAACTTTCTGTGCACGTGACCGAACTGCGTTTGCTTACCAAATCGCTGCGCCCATTACCTGAAAAATTTCATGGCCTGCAAGACCAGGAAATCAAATACCGCCAGCGTTATGTCGATTTGATCACCTCAGAAGAAACGCGTGCGACGTTTAAAGCGCGTTCAAAGGTGGTGGCGGCGATTCGCCAATTCATGAACGACAACGAGTTTCTCGAAGTCGAAACGCCCATGCTGCACCCGATTCCCGGTGGTGCCTCAGCCAAGCCGTTTGTGACGCATCACAACGCATTGGATATGCAGATGTTTATGCGCATTGCGCCAGAACTCTACCTGAAGCGCCTGATTGTGGGTGGTTTTGAGCGCGTGTTTGAAATCAACCGTAACTTCCGTAATGAAGGCCTCAGCGTTAGGCATAACCCTGAGTTCACCATGATGGAGTTTTACGCGGCTTACACCGACTATCAATGGTTGATGGATTTTACCGAACAATGTATCCGCGCCGCAGCCATTGCTGCCAACGGTACTGCCGTGCTGAGCTACGCTGGTAAAGAGGTCGATTTGAGCAAGCCGTTTGAGCGCTTGACCATTGTCGGCGCGATTCAGAAATATGCGCCGCAATATGCGCTGGCACAACTTAATGACGCTGCCTTTTTGCGTACAGAGTTATTGAAATTTGGCGTCAAAGCCTTTGATCATGCCGGATTGGGTGCATTGCAGTTATCACTGTTTGAAGAAACCGCGGAAAGCCAGCTCTGGCAGCCAACTTATATTATCGATTACCCGGTAGAAGTGTCGCCGTTGGCACGTGCCTCTGATCAGCAGCCAGAAATCACAGAGCGTTTCGAGTTGTTTATCACCGGCCGTGAAATCGCAAACGGTTTTAGTGAGTTAAACGATGCAGAAGATCAGGCTGCACGCTTCCAGGCACAAATGAAAGCCAAAGAAGCGGGTGACCAGGAAGCCATGTACTACGATGCAGACTTTATTCGTGCCCTGGAGTACGGTATGCCGCCGACAGGTGGATGTGGCATTGGTATCGACCGTCTGGTGATGCTGATCACCGATAGCCCGAGCATCCGCGACGTGATTCTGTTCCCGCACATGCGCGCAGAAAGTTAAACTTTTCAAATTTAACACGTAGCCACCTTAGCCAGGTGGCTTTTTTATGACTAGTAGTCTGTTTGTAAGAAATATGTAAGGTTTGTCATCAAACTGTCATATTGAAAATTCAAAATACGCCCCGGATACACACTTGTAATCTTATAACAGGGGATAAAAATGAATTTGAAGTTTCGTCGTTTGTTGATGACAACCTTGGCCGGTGGTCTGTTAACAGGTTTGACGTCTGCTGCCTATGCTGATTCAACCACCGACCTGGTGCAGGCATTGATCAGTAAAGGTGTTTTGACTGAAGAAGAGGGCGCTTTGCTGATGAAGGGCCGTACTAATGAAGTCGAAGTGCAAAAAAAGAAAGAAAGCAAAAGCTGGACTAGCCGTGTAAATATGCGTGGTTATGTGCAAAACCGCGTCACGGCGATGATTGGTAATGATGGTGACAATCGAGCCAACCCGGTTGATTTATGGTCTGACCGTTCTGTAGGCACCGATGACTCAATCAACCCAGACAAAAACTTTTTGATTCGTCGCGCACGTATCATTATTTTTGGTGACTTTGGTGACCACCTGAGCTACTACATCCAGCCTGATTTCGCATCGTCTGCTAGCGGTACGAATAACATTGCACAGCTTCGTGACGCTTACGGTGATATCAACATTGATAAAGCAAAAGTACACCGCGTGCGTGTGGGTCAATCTAAAGTGCCTTATGGTTTTGAAAACCTGCAATCCTCCTCAAACCGTTTGGCCATGGATCGTGTAGATGCGATGAACAGTGCGGTGCGTGACGAGCGTGATACCGGTGCGTTTTACTACTACACCCCGGAAAATGTTCAGGCTTTGTTTAAAGAAATCAACGATAAAGGTCTGAAGCATTCTGGTAACTACGGTATGTTCGGTGCTGGTTTGTATAACGGTCAAGGCGCAAACCGCAGTGATGTCAATGACAATTACCATGTGGTTGCGCGTGCTACTTATCCTTGGAAAACGCAATCCGGCCAGATCTATGAGGCCAGTATTCAAGGTTACCATGGTGACTATGCGCCAACGACAGGTCGTTACAACTTCAATGGTAATGCTAACGTGAGTTCATCTGCAAACACTGGCGCAACACGTACGCCTACCATCGCAACCGCAGATGCCAAAGGCTTTAAAGACCAACGCGTTGGTGTGAGTTTTGTGATGTATCCACAACCATTTGGTTTGCAAGCTGAGTGGAACTGGGGTACTACACCTGGTATGGATGCCGCGCAAAACAGAATTGAAGAGAAAAGTCTGCAGGGTGGTTATGTACAAGCAATGTACAAAATCGACAATTTCCAATTCCTAGAGACCAATGGTACGTTGATTCCATTTATCAAATGGCAATACTTTGATGGTTACAACAAGGCAGAAACCAACGCGCCTGAGAACCATGTGAATGATTGGGAATTGGGCCTGGAATGGCAACTTGCGCCTGAGGTCGAAATCATGGCGGAATACCATCACATGAAGCGTAATAACCTGGTGACGGGTAACCGTGCTGGTACCCTTGATTACCAAAGCTTTACAGCAGATGCTTTGCGTGTACAAGTGCAATACAACTTCTAACAACAAACGTATCAAAACTCAAATTAAAAATCCCGCAGTCTTGCGGGATTTTTTTTATTCTTTATATAGTTAAAAGTAATATAAAAATAACAAATAATTATTTTTTAAAATATAAATAGTCTGAAATAATGCCGTTCATTCAATGCAGTGAGGGGCATCATGTCTACAGTATTAAACAAACCGGACACACAAACCGACGAAGCGGTGCTGGCGATTGTGGCGGCAGCGATTACAGCGGTGCAACAGGATACCGGTTATGGTTCTATTGAAATTACGGTACATGATGGGCGGGTGACTCAAATTGAGCGGCGCGAAAAAGTCCGCTTTGATCATCAGGTAAAACCTAAAAAGTAGTTGAGATGATTTTACTGAACACTGACCAGGCTGCTGGAAGTCATTAATTTACGGGAGATAATACATGCAGTTAAAGAAAATAAGTCTTGCACTGGCAACCGCGGGTGTGTGGTGGCTGGGTAATGGCGTGGCCTCGGCAGCAGAAGAGGTGCAGCTGGCAGAGACACAAGTAGAGGATACTGAACAACAAAAGAAAGTAAAAGCACGCCTGGAAGAAATTAAGGCCGAAGAAAAAGCGGCTGCCAAAACGGCAAATGGTTATTACGTTGAGCGTCGCAGTTATGGCACGCAAAAAGAAACTGAGCCACCACGCTATGTAAAACAGTTAAACAAAACATGGTTAAAAGACTACGACAGCTTTGCGGATATTGACTGGCTGGATATTGGGTTTGAATATCGCGCACGTTATGAGAGCCGTCAAAACGACTTTCGCCGTGCACAAGAAAACATTGATGATCCACTCTTATTGCGTTCACGCGCTTACCTGGGTTTGAAGAACATTCTGGACCCGTTCCGTTTTGCGGTTGAAGTGCAGGATTCTCGTCGTAACCATAGTGATTACAACGATAGCACGGATCGCCGTTTATCTAATGACCCAAAAGATATCGACCATGCTGACTTTTTGCAGGCCTATCTGGAGCTGTATTTCAAAGAAAGCATTTTTGGTAAAGATGACTTGGGCAACAACCGTCCATTCTGGGTACGTGGTGGTCGCCTGGCTTGGGAAGATCTGGATCGTCGCTTGATTGCCCGTAACGAATGGCGCAACACGACCAACACCTTCCAGGGGATTCGCGCCAATATTGGTGAAAAGAAAAACGACTGGCAATTGGAGGCTTTTGCGGTACAACCTGTGCAACGTTTCGCTAACCAGTTGGACCAAGTGGATCATGCCCAGAAGTTTTATGGCTTGGTCGGTGACTGGCGTGGCTGGTCTGAATACGTGACGATTCAACCATACTACTTTTACCTGAAGCAGAATGGTAACCGGGTCGAGTATGACGGTAACGGCACAGCCTATAGTGATCGCAGTGTTTACAGTGCCTTACAACAAACTAGAGCAAGTATTGATCGCGAAATTAATACCGGTGGTGTGCGTGTCTATGGTGTGGTTCCAGGGACACAATGGGACTATGACGCGAGCTACAGCAAGCAATGGGGCGAGGTTCAACGCTATATCGGAAACTTGGCCACAGGCCGCTATATCAATGTTGATCACGATGCTTATGCCTATACCGCAGAACTTGGCTATACCTTTAACAAGCATTCATGGAAGCCACGTTTCAGTGGGTCTTATGGCGTAGCCAGTGGCGACAAAGTTTCTGGCACCACTGCCACAGATACTTCTGATAACCAGGGTTTTGACCGTTTGTTTGGTTTTGCACGCCCTTGGTCTAACAACGACTATATTCAAATGAATAATATCCGTGCCGCCAAAATACGCGCAGAGTTTGACCCTAAAGTGCCATTTTTGGATAACGTGAAAGTAGATACGGGTTTTAGCTGGTATCGCCTGGATAGCGCAACAGACCGTTGGGCCGCAGGTAACAACTTGCAGGATGTCACGGGTAATGCTGGCAGGGATTTAGGTAAAGAGTTTGATCTAAGAGTGCGTTTCCCTATAAATCAATATGCTGCTTTGAATCTGGGTTATGCACATTTCTGGGCAGGCGACTTCGTGAAAACAACATCACGTTTGGTTGCTGGGCAAGCGAATCGCTCCGATACATCCAACTTCTTTTATACCGAGCTGACTTTATACGGCTTCTAATAACAAGGAAATATGATGACATTCAATCATAGTTTGAAACATGCTTTACTGGCACTCACTTTGGCCTTTCCATTGTTGTCAGGCGCTGCTGATGTCAACTTGCTCAACGTGTCTTACGATCCAACGCGTGAGTTGTATCAAGACTACAACGATGCATTTGCTAAATACTGGAAAGCCAAAACTGGTGACAATGTAGTGATCAAGCAATCACACGGCGGCTCTGGCAAACAAGCGCGTTCGGTTATTGATGGTTTGCAGGCTGATGTGGTGACGCTGGCGTTGTCTTACGACATTGACGAAGTGGGTAGCAAAGGGCGTTTGTTCGGGCCAGACTGGCAAAAGCGCCTGCCGCATAACAGCTCGCCTTATACCTCCACCATTGTGTTTTTGGTACGTAAAGGCAACCCGAAAAACATCAAGGACTGGAACGATCTGGTGAAACCAGGCACGTCGGTGATTACGCCTAATCCGAAAACCTCGGGTGGTGCACGCTGGAACTACCTGGCTGCTTATGCTTATGCGCTCAAGCAGAACAATAACGATGATGCCAAAGCCAAAGACTTCTTGAAAAAGCTGTTTAAAAACGTGCCGGTGCTGGATAGCGGTGCGCGTGGCTCAACCACGACGTTTGTCGAGCGCGGCATTGGCGATGTGTTGCTGGCATGGGAGAACGAGGCTTTTCTGGCGCAGAAAGAGCTGGGTCCGGACAAGTTTGATATCGTGGTTCCTTCCTTGTCGATTCTGGCTGAGCCGCCAGTGACGGTGGTTGATAAAAATGCCAAGCGACATGGGACTGAAGCGGTCGCTAAAGCTTACCTGGAATATTTGTACAGCGAAGAAGGCCAGGAAATCGCAGCGAAGAATTACTACCGTCCAACCTTGGAATCTGTGGCTAAAAAGTACGAAAAACAGTTTCCAAAGGTCAATTTGATCAAAATTGACGAGACGTTTGGTGGTTGGCAAAAAGCACAAAAAACGCATTTTGCCGATGGTGGTGTGTTTGACGAGATTTACCAGAAGTAAGATTTGATCAACAGAAAAAGGCATTTACCCAATGCCTTTTTCTTTCTCTACAAAAGGAGAGTGTTTCATGTCAAAAGCATTAGTGATTGGTGGTGACCGTATAGAAGGCATCAAACAGGTATTGCACGCGCAGGGGATCGATAAAATTGATCACTGGACGGGTAGAAAGCCAGGTGATGTCAAGCGGGAGCTACCGGCAAACGTCAATGTGATTGTGTTAGTCACCGGTTGGCTTAATCATTCCATGATGTATCGTATCAAGCATGTGGCGCACAAACGTGGCCTCAAGGTAGTGTATACGCGCAATAGCGCCGACGGCATGCAGCGCGTGCTGGAAGCTGCCTGATTGTGTGTTTCAAGGTTGCTCAAATCTAAATATTAATTTTTTTTAAATTAGGTCTAAATTTATCCGTTTGTTTGGCCGATAACCCTAATGAGATTTCAGGTTTAATGACCTGACTCAAGAGTCATTGCGTGTCGATAGCACACAATGACGCGGTGATAGCGGTTTAAAGGGTAAATGATGAGTCAAACCGGGATTGGCGAGCTGGCAGCGCCACTCAGTGAAAATATAACGCAGCGGCAGTTTATGCGTCATCGTCTTGTACGTAAAGTACAGGACAATACCCATTTTTTGGCCATGGCCAGCATGGTGTGCGGTTTGCTGGGCTTTCCGCATTACCTGTTAGATGTCGATAACAATGTCTGGCTGGCGCAATTACTCACTTATCTCACCTTTATTCTGGTCAGCTACAACCTGCTGCTCGAAAACGGCCGCACCAATCTGGCGATGCTCACCATGTCGCTGGTTACCGTTAGTTTGTTTATGGTGCAACTCTCGCCTTATGCCGCCGACTTTAACGATACCGCGCATCTGTTGCGCATCGCGAATGACCTGCAGGTGCAACAAGATTCCAGGCTGGTAGAGTATGCCTCAGGTGCCTTGCTGGCTTGTCTGGTTGCGGTTTCTTATCTCTTCCAGCGCTCAGGCTGGCTAGCCACCAGCCAAGCGATTCTGTGCGTCGCGGTGATGATTCCATTGATTCCGCTGCTGGGTTTTTTGTGTGGCATTGCGCGCCCTTATGGCCTGATGCCGCCGCTGGCCACCCTGAGTGGTTTGTTGTGCGCATTTGGTTTATTGGCCAGGCATGCCTCGCACCCGCCCATGAGCTACTTGTTGTTAATGGACGATAACGGCAAGCAGATACGTTTTAGTATTGTGTTTTTGAGCTTTTTTGCCATTATGCTGGCCAGAGCGGGCGTAGAGTTTGAAGACAATATGCGCGCACTGCCAGCCGTGGTTGTGGTGGCTATTCTGGCGATTGTCTACACGATGACGGTGACCTATTACCGCAAAGGGCAAAGTACCGACCAAGTGCTACCAGCCACGGATATGGACTTTGCCAGCCAATTGGAAGCAGCGTTAGATAGTCACCAGTTTTTTATGGTGTATCAACCACAAGTCGATTTTAATACCGGCAAGTTAAAAGGCGTCGAGGCGCTGGTGCGTTGGCAGCACCCGGAAAAAGGCGTGATTTCGCCTGAAAAATTTATTCGCGTGGCCGAGCTCACCGGCCTGATTGTGCCTTTAGGCAAATGGGTGATGCGCACCGCCTGCACACAAGCGGCGCAATGGAACCATCACCCGGTGTTGGGTAAGTTAGAAGTGGCCGTGAACGTCTCGGCGCTGCAACTGAAGTCGGGCACACTGGTTGAGGATATCTTGCACATTCTGGCGGAAACCGGCTTACCACCACAACGGCTGGTGGTTGAGCTCACCGAAAGCTCTTTTGTGCAGGATGATGGCGAAAATGCCCGTATCATGCACCGCTTGAAACAGGCAGGCATCAAGCTGGCGATTGATGATTTTGGCACTGGCTATTCTTGCTTGTCTTACCTGCGTGATATTCCTGGCGATTATTTAAAAGTCGACCGCTCATTTGTGATGGAGCTGCCTGGCCATAACAAGGCCGAGGCGGTGATTCAAGCGATTGTGAGCCTGGGCAAGAGCCTGGACTATCGCATTATCGCCGAGGGCATTGAAAATGAAGCCCAGGCCAGTTTTCTCAAAGGGATTGGTTGCGATATTGCACAAGGGTTCTTGTTCGCGAAGCCGCTGGATGCGCAGGCACTACAGCAGTGGGTGGCCACCAAGTTTGATTGCTAGCACCTGATCAGCATATTTGTACGCGTGCGGTGTTGGCGATATTCTGTTATCAGACCACACGTTTTTAATAGCAAATCATCCATGAGTATCAATTTAATTTGATTTAAAGGATGATAAAACCCTGTTTACTTTGATGTTGGGTTGAATCTCGTTGCGCCTATAGTAAAACAAAACACCCAGCAATAAGCGGGTGATAATAATAGATCTAGACAGGGGGCATCATGTCAGTATCCAGCATTGACTGGTCAGCTGTAACTGTTGAAGAATGCGCGACGCAACGCCTTTACATGCGGCATCGATTTCTTCGAACAGTACAGAAATACTCGCCGTGGCTGGCGCTCGCCAGTATTGTGAGTGTGCTATTAGGCTTTCCATTGAGCCATTTGCATCACACGTTTGAGTTAAGCGTGTTGCAGAGTCTGAGTTACTTTATTTTTATCACGGTGAGCTTGCGTGTGATATACGACACCAGGCGTGAGCGCTCTTTGATCGGGTGGCTTATCGGCGGCGTACTGCTGGGGTACCTTCTGCAAGCGTATTGGCGATTAAGCAGCCACGCATCCTTTAGCCATGTCGGCGCCATCAACAGTTTTTCACAAATGGTGAGTCATGGCCAGATCGCAACCGACTTCGGCATGTCCTTGCTGGTGATCGTCGGCTTTTTGCTCTGCCACTATCAATGTAACCGCGCCAGCCAAGCGGTACTCAGTGTCGCATTACTGATGCCAGTAACTGGCTTGCTAGCGCGTGCTTACGGCATCCCGGATGCCTATGGCCAGCTTTCCATGCTGTCTTGCCTGGGTGGGTTGCTGTGCGCTTCTGCCTTGCTGGCCAAGCAGGTATCTCAAACCTCCATGAGCTATTTGTTATTGATGGACGATACCGGTAAACATTTGCGCTGGATTGTCAGCTTGCTGTTTTTGTGCGCCATCATGTTGGGCGGCGTCGGTGTTTATTTTAAGCACGACTACCGTTTAACACCCCTGATTATCACGCTGTCGCTGATTTGTGTGGTCAGCATTATGACGTTTACCTATTACCGCAAAGGCGTGATGCATGAGCAGGTATTGCCACCGGAAGACCTGGCTTTTGCCAGTGAGCTGGAGGCGGCGATCGCGCATCAGGAGTTTTACCTGGTTTACCAGCCGCAACTGGACTTTATGACGGGTGAGCTGGTTGGTGTAGAAGCATTAATCCGTTGGCAACACCCGCAACAAGGCGTGGTGCCGCCGGCCAAGTTTATTGGCGTGGCCGAACTCACCGGCCTGATTGTGCCTATGGGCGCCTGGGTGTTAAAAGCGGCCTGTCAGCAGGTGGCGGCCTGGCAAACGGGCGCGTTAAGCAAGGTCAAAGTATCGGTCAACGTTTCGCCTATACAGCTGCGCTCGCCAGGCTTTACCGATTATGTGCTGCAAGTGCTGCGTGAAACCGGCTTGTCTGCTGATCGCCTGGTGATAGAACTGACAGAGAGCGCCTTGATACACTCTGACTGTAAAGGCACCGATAGCTTACAGGCACTCAAACAATTGGGGGTGAAACTGGCCATTGATGATTTTGGTACCGGCTATTCCTGCCTGGCTTATTTGCGCGATATTCCCGGCGATTATTTAAAAGTAGACCGTTCTTTTGTCAATGATGTGCCGGGCAAAGAGCGTTCTGAGGCAGTGACCAGTGCCATTGTGGTACTCGGCAAAAACCTGCATTACCAGATCGTGGCCGAAGGGGTCGAGACCGAGGCGCAAGCCGAATACCTCAAAAGCCTGGGCTGTGACCTGGTACAAGGTTATTTGTATGCCAAGCCGATGGAGGAGCAGGCCTTGCAACAGTGGGTGAGTGCCAGGCAAGCATAATTAGGCCGCCTGGCATGCATGCTTAGGTGGCTTGAAACTTGTGATGGTTGAGTTTTGACCGTACCAGTTCAATATGCGCGCGCAGTTCATAAGCATATTGTGAAAACGGCACCGGCAATTTCACATTTACCACTTTGGCTTCAATCTCATTCAGTGTATCCAGGCATTGCTGCACGTCTTCTGCGCTCTTGATCTCCTGTAACTGGGTGTCGAGAAAGCGCAACTCGCCGTAATAACGAAACAGTTTGCGTTTCACCAGCCATACATATACCATCGGGATAATCTTGGTTAGCGGGATCAGTAAGGCCAGCAATGGCAAAATCACGATCAAGGTGCGGTTGACAAACGTTGCCGCCCAAAACGGCAGGTATTTATCAATAATCGGCAAGCCGGATTTATAAAAATTAAGCGCCTGCGTACTCAGCGGGAAGTCGGTATCCTTGGCCGATGGAAACTCGCCCTTGGTATTAAACAGGCTAGGGCTACCATGTACCTCGGCAATCACTTTCATCATCAGGTAGACCAGTGCCGGATGCATGCTTTCTTTCACCACCAGCGTGGCTGTTGGCGCCACCAGGTGCACATCATGGCCGGGGATATTTCTGGCCAGGTCCATCGCCCCTTCCGGTAGTACCAAATGATGCATAAAAGCAAATTTGCGTGAAAAGGCTTCGGCGGTGTCCAGGCTCAGCAAATGCAGGCGTTTGTCAGTCACCATCTCATGAATCATGCCCGAATTGGCGACATCGACAAACAAGGCGGCATCTAGTTTTCCTTGCCGTAACGCCGTGGCCGCTTCTTCACCACCGATCTCGACAAGCTTGGTGTTGCTGGCACCAATGCCGCTTTCATTAAGCAGGGTGCTGACCAGGCTATGCGTGCCATCGCCTGCATAGCCAATGGCAATACGCTTGCCTTTGAGCGCAGATAAATGCGTGGTGCTGGCTTTGCAGCGGCAAAAAATCCACACCGGCTGGTAATACAGGCTGCCCAGCGATAATAATGAGCCCGCGCCCTCACTGTGAGCGACGCCATCCTGGATAAACGCAATATCGACGCCTGATTCCGGGTCTTTTAATAAACGCAGGTTTTCATTGTCACCAGAGGTTTTGCGCCTCTCGAGGGTGATGCCTTCTTTTTGCAAATAGACGCCGTAGATAGCAGCAAACGCGTTGTAATTTAAATCGGCTTCACCGGTGGCAATCACAATGTGGCGCGGTGGCGCCGGGTCTATGAATTTGTAGGCAAAAAATAGCGCCAGGCAGATCAGTAGCACCGAAGGCAGTGTGGCCTCCAGCATCTCCCTGGTAAAAATAGCGGTGAATTTATTATTGCGCGGATCAAATTTCATCGGTCAATATTCTGTGGGTAAAGGGTCGCAACCGCTGGGTTGGTAGAGGGGATTTTACAGAGGGTTGGACAGAATGTCACAACAGAAAAAGTTTGGCGGGCTGCGGCAAAAAAAACAGCCATTCACCGCCTTGGTGAATGGCTGCCAGGATAAACCGCGTTAAGCGTGGTAAGACGCCAGCCGCTGCAACACCGCAATCATGCGGTCAATTTCTTCATAGGTGTTATAAAACGCCAATGAAGGACGCACAGTGGTTTCTACCCCAAAGCGGCGCAAAATCGGTTGCGCACAATGATGGCCAGAGCGCACCGCAATGCCTTCTTCATTGAGCGCTGCACCGACTTCTTCACTCTGATAGCCTTTGAGTGCAAATGACAGCACGCTGGCCTTGTGCTTGGCCGTGCCGATCAGACGCAGGTTCGGGATTTGGCTCATGGCGGCGGTGGCATATTTAAGCAAGGCATGCTCGTAGGCAGCGATGTTCTCAATGCCTAAGCGTTCCACGTATTTCAGCGCTGCGCCCAAACCAACTGCATCGGCAATATTGCCAGTGCCTGCTTCAAACTTGGCTGGCGCCGCGTGGTAGACCGTTTTTTCAAACGTCACGTCCTGGATCATATTGCCGCCGCCTTGCCAGGCAGGCATGTCTTGCAACACATCTGCTTTGCCATACAGTGCGCCTATGCCAGTCGGACCAAAGATTTTATGGCCTGAGAACACAAAAAAGTCTGCATCCAGCGTTTGTACATCGGTACGCAGATGTGAGACTGATTGCGCGCCGTCCAGCAATACCTTGGCGCCAGCACGGTGTGCCATGGCAATCATTTCCTGCGCCGGTGTGACCGTGCCCAAGGCGTTGGAGACTTGCGTAAAGGACACCAGCTTGGTTCTGGCCGTGAGCAGCTTTTGATATTCCTCCAGCAAAATCTGCCCGCTGTCATCCACCGGAATCACCTTGATCACCGCGCCTGTTTCCTGGCAAAGTTGCTGCCAAGGCACGATGTTCGCGTGATGTTCGAGGTGAGACACCACAATCTCGTCGCCAGCGCCCAGGTGTTTTTTGCCCCAGGTTTTGGCCACCAGGTTAATCGCTTCTGTGGTGCCACGCACAAAAATCACGTTATTCACCGACGGTGCATTGATAAAGCGGCGCACGGTTTCGCGCGCGTCTTCATAAGCATCCGTCGCCCGTGCCGCCAGCGCATGCGCCGCGCGGTGAATATTGGAGTTTTCGTGCTGGTAAAAATAGCTGATGCGATCAATCACCACCTGTGGTTTGTGCGTGGTGGCTGCGTTATCAAACCAGACCAACTGACGGCCATTGACGCGCTCGTTGAGAATAGGAAAGTCGAGGCGCACGGCATGCACATCAAACGCCGGGTGCGCAGAAGCGGGCAGGCTGCCGATGACGGCTGGCTCAGCTTGCAAAAAATAAAACGATTGCGCACTGCCTGCGGATGACGTGTTGGCTGCTGGCGTTGCTGCGGCTGATGACGGTGGTTGGCTTGCGCCTGTGCCCAGCCAGCGATCAAGTTCCTGCTGGTAAGGAATCTCTATGCCCAGGCCAGCAAATGCCACGGGTGCCAGATAAGCGGCTTCTGGCTGCAAGACATTCAGGTGTGCAGGGTGATTATGCAGTGGATCGCTAGCCAGTGCTTCGACGCCTGGCGCATAGGTAAGCTGTTGCGCCTGTGCTTCTTGCGTGACAGGTTGACCTTGCGATTGCACATAGCTCGGCGAGGCTGCGCCGACCGAGTTGCCGCCCACATTGCCCAGTTTGGTGGTCAATGAGTCTGTGGCGGGCACAGACGGTTGCGGCGTGTGTGCGCTGGAGAGTGATTGCGCAAAGTCTGCTGCCGCAAACGGTGCGGTGGCCGGAAACCCTTCGGCGTAAAGGTCGTTCACTATCTGCGTCAGGGTCGCCGTATCCAGCACGCCCGTATTCTCCAGTTCACGTCCCACGCCTAGCGCAGCCGTCATCTTCGGATGCTCGCCCGGCAATGAGGCCAAAATGGCCTCAGGCTCAAAGCTTGCTAAGTCTATAGAATTACTTGTAGTCATAGTAATGGTCAACTCCGACATCTTCCAGTACGGCAATCGCATCTTCGGTCAATACCGCCAGTGAGCAATACAGTGAGACCAGGTAAGACGCAATCGCTTTATGGTTAATGCCCATAAAACGTACGGATAAGCCCATGGTTTGTTGACCAGGCAAGTTCGGTTGATACAAGCCAATCACGCCTTGTTTGCTTTCGCCCACGCGCAGCAACAGGATTTTGGATTTGCCATTGACGATAGGCAATTTGTCACTAGGAATCAGTGGAATGCCGCGCCAAGTCAGGAACTGTGAACCAAACAATGACACGGTTGGCGGTGGCACGCCACGACGGGTGCACTCACGGCCAAAGGCGGCAATCGCTTTCGGGTGCGCTAAAAAGAACGCAGGCTCTTTCCACACTTTGGTCAGCAATTCATCCAGGTCATCTGGCGTCGGGAAGCCGTTACGGGTTTTCACAGTTTGAGACTTGGCCACATTATTCAGCAGGCCATATTCTTTGTTATTGATCAGTTCGCTTTCCTGACGCTCTTTGACCACTTCAATGGTCAGGCGCAGTTGCTCTTTAATCTGGTTGTGCGGGCTGCTGTAGAGGTCAGACACACGCGTGTGTACATCGACTACGGTGTTGACGGCATTCAACACATACTCACGGCCCCATTCTTCGTAGTCAACAAAGGTGGCTGGCAACTCTTTTTCGTCTTTGTTTGAGCAATCTACGGTAATGGCATTCGGGTCTTTGGCCTTGTTGACACGGTAAATACCGGCTTCTACCGGCACCCAATTCAGCAAATGCACCAGCCAGCGTGGGCTGATGGTGCTGAGCATGGGCACCGATTTGGTGGCATTGGCAAGCGTTCGTGCGGCGACGTCGCCCAAGGCGCTCTGGGTAGGTTGTTCGGACATACTATTATTCTCCTTATTAAACTAACGAATCGGTGAGTGACTGAAAGTAGGGTGGTTAAAAATCAAGCTGCGGCCGGAATCGGTTTGGCATCCGAGTGCGCTTGTGTGACATGACTATTGGCAGGCACGCTGCGCGTGACCCAGACATTACCGCCAATAATGGAATGCTTGCCGATGGTGATACGGCCCAGAATGGTGGCCCCGGCATACACCACCACGTAATCCTCTAAAATCGGGTGACGTTCAAATTTTTTTACCAGGTGACCATTGGCGTCTTTGGGAAAATTTTTGGCCCCCAGCGTCACCGCCTGGTAAAGACGCACATGGTTGCCAATGATGGCCGTTTCACCAATGACGACGCCGGTGCCATGGTCGATAAAAAAGTAATCACCAATATTGGCGCCAGGGTGAATGTCTATGCCGGTTTGTGAGTGGGCGATTTCGGTGATTAAACGCGCGATGATGGTCAAGCCCAGGCCATGCAATACATGCGCGATGCGGTAATGAATCAACGCCAATATGCCAGGGTAGCTGACCAGGATTTCATCGACACTGTCTGCAGCCGGGTCGCCCTGGTAGGCGGCTTCTAAATCGGTATCCAGTTGCAGGCGTATATGTGGCAGTTGCTCGGCAAAGGTGTGGGTGAGGATATGTGCCTGGCTGTTAAACTGGCTGGCCGGGGTGCCGGGTGCTTTAAATGCCAGCTCCAGCCGAATTTGCTGCTGCAACTCACGCAAGGCTTTGTCCAGCGTGGTGCCGACATAAAAATTGATGGCATGCGCCTGAATATCCGGGTCGCCCAGGCGGTTAGGAAACAGCGAAGCCGCCAGCCAGTCTACCAGCTTGCCTAGGGCCTTGCGGGCAGGCAGTTTTGGCGGTTGCGCCAAGCGCTGCCGTTGCTGTAGCGCGCTTTCGCGTATGCTTGCCAGCTGCTGCACGATGTGTTCAATCGCGATTTCTTCCATCGGCTATCCAATCCTGTTTATATGGCATCCATGCTGCGTACAGATGAAAAAAAAGCCAGTCGCCCGATGAGGGTGACTGGCTTCCAGATGTCTGGTCAGCGTTAATCTTTTTAAACTATAAAATAATCCGCCTGCGTTGAACAGGGCCAACCCTAGAACAGTTGCTTATTAGCATATGTGTTTTTATTCTTTAAATGGCTTTAAGCCGCTATTTATCTGGATTTCAGGCATGCATGCCGCATTAATATTTTATATATTTATAAGTTATAAACTTATTATTTTTTATTCTTTTTAAAAATATAAGTTTGTCGTTATAGTGCTCATCAGTTTCATAATAATAAAGGGAGTTATGTATGCCGTTTGTTTACCGCAGTGCCTTGCTGGCAATGTTGCTGGGCAGTGTGTCACTGCAAGCCGCTGAGCTGTTGAATGCCTCTTATGATGTCACACGTGAGTTTTATAAAGATTTTAACCCGGCATTTGTGCAGTACTGGAAAGAAAAAACTGGCGAAACGGTGACGATCAACCAATCGCATGGTGGCTCCACCAAGCAGGCGCGTTCAGTGGTTGATGGCTTGCCAGCAGACGTGATCACCATGAATCGCAGCGCAGACATTGATATCCTGGCGCAAAAAGGCAAACTGATTCCGGCCAACTGGCAAACACGTTTACCTAATAACAGCGTGCCTAGCGCTTCACCCACCGTTTTTCTGGTGCGTAAAGGCAACCCCAAGCAAGTCAAAGACTGGGATGATTTGGTCCGCCCGGGTGTGACGTCGGTGATCCCTAATCCTAAAACCTCCGGTAACGGTAAATACAGCTATCTGGCAGCGTGGGGCTATGTAACGCAAAAGGGCGGCGATGCCGCCAAAGCGCGACAGTTTGTGACCGAGTTGTTCAAGCATGTGCCCGTGCTGGATACCGGCGGCCGCGGTGCCACAACGACCTTTGCGCAACGTGAGATTGGCGATGTGCTGGTCACGTTTGAAAATGAGGTTTATCTGCTGCAAAAAGAGCTGGGTGAAGACAAATACGAAGTGGTGTATCCGTCTGTGACGGTGCTGGCCGAAAACCCGGTGTCACTGGTGGATAAAGTGGTGGATAAAAAAGGCACACGTAAAGTGGCACAAGCGTATCTTGAGTTTCATTTCTCAGCGCAAGGGCAAGCCTTGGCAGCCAAGCATTATTTACGTCCGCAAGTGAGTGAGGTCGCGCAGCCAGCCTTTAAAAAGTTGCATACATTCACTGTCAAACAGGTGTTTGGCAGTTGGAACGAGGCCGAAAATACGCACTTTAGTGATGGCGGCATTTTCGACCAGATTTACCAGAAATAAGCAGATTTCTCAGAATTAAAAAGTAGTGTCGCAGGAAGGAGTCACCATGACGCAACGTCAACCAAACCAGGAGCCAGAACACGTGATACAGCTACGTGCCGAGTTAAAGCAGGCACTGTCGCTGGATCTGGAAGAGCTGGGGCTATTGGAAGCCAGCTCGGGCGAATACGAGAGCACCTTTATTGGTGTGCACCTCAAAACCGCTTTTCAGCCGATTTATGATGCCAAGCAAGGCGATATTTACGGCTATGAGGCCTTGATTCGCCCATCACTGTTTGGCACGCTGGGCAGCACGCCAGAGTTTGCCTTTACCTATGCCGAGCAATCCGGCAAGCTGGTGCAGTTTGACCGCGTATGCCGCTCGCAGCATGTGTTGAACTACCGTGCGATTCACCAGGAAAACGGTTTGCTGTTTTTAAACGTGCATCCCAAACTGCTGCTCGAAGTCAGCGCACACGGCAAGGTGTTTGAGCAGATTCTGCATAAGTACTCGGTGCCTACGCATCGCGTGGTGCTGGAGATTAATGAGTCCTTGATTGAGCAAGACAAGCACCTGATTTCGGCCATTGAAAACTACCGTGCACTGGGCTACCAGATTGCGTTTGACCATGTCGGCGGCCATCAGAGCAAGTTGTACCGCTTGTGGAGTGCGCACCATGATTACATCAAGTTTGATGTGTCGGTGATTCACCAGGCCGCGCAACAACCCGCGCTGGCCAAGGCCTTGAAGGGGCTGGTAGCCACGGTGCAAGACTTAGGCAGCACGCCGGTGATTTTGGGCATAGAAACACAGCAGCAGCTGGATATTGCGATTGCCTCAGGTGCCACTATTTTGCAGGGCAACTTGCTGGCAGCACCGGTGGTGGCCAAGGTCATTAATGACCAATATCAGCACCGCTCGCCCAAAGTAGCCTAATCATTTTTTCAATATAACAGGCGCTTATAAATTAATGATTATTTATTCTTTTAAAATTTAAAAGAATCCAGCTACATTAGCGCCTGTTTACACTGGTTACCACACAACATGGCATCACAAAAAAAGAAACATTTACTGCCCGGATTCGGGCTGTCATTAGGGGTTACGCTGGTTTATTTAAGCCTGATTGTGCTGATCCCACTGGCCGCCGTTTTTTTACGCACGACAGAGCTCAGTTGGCATGAGTTTTGGGCGGTGGTGACGACCCCACGGGTCGTCGCGACCTATAAACTGACCTTTGGCGCCTCATTGCTCGCCGCGGTGATCAACCTGGTGTTTGGCTTGCTCACTGCCTGGGTGCTGGTGCGCTACCAGTTTTTTGGTAAAAAGGTCCTCGATGCCCTGGTTGATTTACCTTTTGCGTTGCCGACCGCCGTGGCCGGTATTGCGCTGACCGCGATTTATGCACCCAATGGCTGGTTAGGGCAATGGCTGGAGCCGCACGGCATTAAAGTCGCCTTTACACCGCTGGGTGTGGTGGTCGCGCTGACGTTTATTGGCCTGCCATTTGTGGTGCGTACGGTGCAGCCAGTGCTGGAAGACTTTAGCGCAGAGGCAGAAGAGGCCGCCGCTAGCCTCGGTGCCAACCGCTGGCAAACTTTTTACAAGATTATTTTGCCCGCCATCTGGCCTGCCTTGCTCACTGGTTTTTCGCTGGCCTTTGCCCGCGCCGTGGGTGAGTATGGCTCGGTGATTTTTATTGCTGGCAATATGCCGATGATTTCCGAGATCACACCGCTGATGATTATTACCAAGCTGGAGCAATACGATTATGCCGGGGCAACCGCGATTGCCGTAGTGATGTTGGTGATTTCGTTTGTCTTGTTGTTGCTGATTAACCTGTTGCAGTGGTGGAGCAATCACCGCCATGGCAATAAATAAATTGGCTGCGCGGGCAAATCACGGGGTTACGCGGTACTCAAAATCCTCATGTACTGTAAGTACATTCCGGTTTCTGCGTTCCGTGCGCCTTGTGCTTGATCCCGCTCGCTTAATGTTAATTAAATAATAGAAACTATGCATACCACACAATTTCAACAATACCAGGGTAAGGTCGCTTTCAAACGCGCGACGTCTGAACCGGCTTGGGTGCGTTGGGGCCTGATCGGCCTGGCACTCGCTTTTTTGGGGCTGTTTTTACTGATTCCGCTGGCCGCGGTGTTTGCTGAGGCCTTGCGTAAAGGCTGGGGCGTCTACCTGGCGGCGATTACCGAAGCAGATGCCTTGTCGGCGATGAAGCTGACGCTGATTGCTTCATTAATTTCGGTGCCACTCAACCTGGTGTTTGGCGTGGCCGCCGCCTGGGCGATTACCAAGTTCGACTTCAAAGGCAAAAGCTTTTTAATCACCTTGATTGACCTGCCGTTTGCCGTGTCGCCGGTGATTGCCGGTTTGATTTTTGTGCTGATTTTTGGCCTGCAAGGCTGGTTTGGCGAGTGGCTGATTGATCATGACCTGAAAGTGGTGTTCGCAGTGCCAGGCATTGTGCTGGCGACCATTTTTGTGACCTTTCCGTTTGTGGCACGCGAGCTGATCCCGCTCATGCAGGCGCAAGGCAAAGAGGAGGAAGAGGCGGCACTGGTATTAGGCGCGTCTGGTTGGAAAATGCTGTGGCACGTGACTTTGCCTAATGTGAAGTGGGGCCTGATTTACGGCGTGATTTTGACCAATGCGCGCGCCATGGGTGAGTTTGGCGCGGTGTCGGTGGTGTCCGGCCATATCCGTGGCCTCACCAATACCATGCCACTGCATGTCGAAATTTTGTATAACGAATATAACTATGCTGCTGCGTTTGCTGTTGCTTCATTGCTGACGCTGCTGGCGCTGGTAACCCTGGTCTTAAAAACATATGTCGAATGGCAGGCTTCGCGTGATGCTGCCAATATTGAAAAGGAAGTGACGGCTTAACATGAGTATTACCATTCAACAGATTAACAAAGGTTTTGGCCAATTTAGCGCGTTGCGTGACATCAACCTGCAAGTGCCGTCTGGCGAGTTGGTGGCCTTACTGGGGCCCTCAGGTTGCGGCAAAACCACCTTGTTGCGTATTATTGCCGGCTTAGAGTCGCCCGATAGCGGCCAAGTGTTGTTTGATGGCGTAGATACTACGCACCGTGATGTGCGTGAGCGCCAGGTGGGTTTTGTGTTTCAACACTATGCGCTGTTCCGCCATATGACCGTGTTTGAAAACGTGGCGTTTGGTCTGCGCGTGCGCCCTAAAGAAACCCGGCCGTCAGATGCTGAGATTAAAAAACGCGTGCATGATTTGCTCAAACTGGTGCAATTAGACTGGCTGGCAGACCGTTATCCGCCGCAATTGTCTGGCGGCCAGCGTCAGCGTATCGCCTTAGCGCGTGCCTTGGCGGTAGAGCCTAAAGTGTTATTGCTGGATGAGCCATTTGGCGCGCTGGATGCCAAAGTACGCAAAGACTTGCGCCGCTGGTTACGTCGCTTGCACGACGAGTTGCATGTGACCAGCGTGTTTGTGACGCATGACCAGGAAGAGGCGCTAGAAGTAGCGGACACCATTGTAGTGATGAATCATGGCCAGGTGGAGCAGGTAGGCTCACCGCAGGCGGTGTACGATCAACCTGCGACGCCGTTTGTGTATGAGTTTTTGGGCAATGTGAATGCGTTTGAAACACCGCAAGGCAAAGGCTTTGTACGCCCTTATGAAATTGCCGTGAGTCGCGAGGCCGCAGCCAATAGCATCGCAGGGGCGCTAACCTATGTGCATTCTGTGGGCTCGCTGGTACGCCTTGAAATCAAGCGCACAGACAATGAGCAATATGTGGACGTGGAGCTGGGCCGTGACCAATTTAACCAGTTGAATTTTCAACAAGGCGAAACGGTGTATTTAAAGCCGACGCAACTGCGCGTGTTTTAAATAGCGATTAAGTCATTAGCACATTTGTTTTAGAAAAAGGCGAGCCACAGTGCTCGCTTTTTTGTTATCAACTATTAAATTAAATCAATGTTTAATGACATAAACAGAATAACGTTATCATATATTGTCACTCCATGATACTTGCTAATATTATGTTAGCCATGGCTGTGACTATGAAAAATCAATGGTATAGCGATGATGTACGACGAACACACCCCTGAAGCTGGTAATCACCCACAATATGCTGAAATACTGGTCACCGATGAGTGGAAAGCCATCTTGGCGAGTACGCCGCCCGCGGTGATTCAGCAAGTCTATGCCTTGATCGGCGACCATATGCAGGAGTTGCTCACTGGCTACCGGCACTACTTGAGTACAGACCCGGTATTAAGCAAGGTGCTCAATACCGATGATATGCGCACCAAATGGACGGCGGTGTTTGAAGAGTGGGTGTATCAACTGTTTAGCATGCAGTTTTCGGATGTAAACCACTTTGTGCAAGCGCAGCATGCGCTGGGTATGAAGTTGTCCAGAGTGGGCTATCCGGCGCATTCAGTGTCTAAAAGCCTGCGTATGATCAATGCCTGTATTTTGCGGCATATTCTTATGCAAGCGTGGACAGATCAGGCAAAAATGCAATCAGTGATGTATGTGAACCAACTGATAGGCTTGTCATATGAGATTCGTAACCATGGCTATATGCAGTCTATTTCTGACCAGACCCGGCTGGACGAGTCGTATCGGCTGGCGGTGATCGGCAGTAATATCGCCATGGAAAGAGAGCGTCAGCGCGCATTTTTGACCGAGTGGGAGCGCAATATCCTGGCCTGGTTTTACAGTCCGTCTGACATCGGTTTGCCACGCCTGGCCAAGTCTGAATTCGGTATGTGGTTTTTGCACAAAGCCAGCCTCATGTTCGAGCGCACGCCCAAGCTGCACAATATTGCCGAATGCATTACCAAAATTGATCAACACATATTACCCAAGCTGGAAACTACACAGTACGACGATCGCGCAGCCATTGGCAGCCAGTTTCAGTTGATTCAGCAAGACCTGGTGAAAATCAAATTTGTGATCAATGAAATCTTTGATTCACATATTGAACTGGATAACGCGCGTGACAGCCTGACCCGCTTGTTGAACCGGCGTTTTATCCATACCGTGCTTTCGCGCGAAATCGCCTTGCAAAAGCGTGCGGGCGCCATTGGTTTTGCGGTGTTGATTCTCGATCTGGATCATTTTAAAGCGGTGAATGACAGCCATGGCCATGCCGCTGGCGATATGGCCTTGCAGAGGGTGGCGACGTTAATGACTGAGTCTGTGCGACCATCAGACTTTGTCTTCAGGTATGGCGGTGAAGAAATGCTGCTTATCCTGGTGGAGGCCGATGCAGCGACCGCTGAACAAGTGGCAGAAAGTATCCGCGCCAAAGTCGCCCAGGCCCGTATACAGGCACCGGGTGGTGAGTCTATTTCACTTACTGTGAGTATTGGTGGCGCCCTGGCCAAGGGCAAAATTGACTATGAGTCAGTGATCGCAGAAGCAGACAAAGCGCTCTATCGGGCAAAACATGCAGGTAGAAACCAAGTGATGATGAGCGCGTAACCAGCGATCATTTTTCACGCACGATATTGCCAGTCACCACATAACGCTGCTTGCCATCAATAATGGTGGAATAGACCTGCATGGTATTCAGGTTGATGACCTGAGTGACATTGATACCGGTTTTCTCTACCCAACTTGCAAAGTAAACCTTGTCGGCAACGGTAAAGCGTTCAGGTGTTTCTATGCCATGCGCGCCTTTCTCTGCGCCCTTGATACATTGCCAAGCCATGGTTTTATCGTCTTTGACGGTGACCCGGTAAACGCTGTCGCCTGCATATTGATAAAGAAACTGGCCAATATAAGGCTCTGCTGCACAGGCCATACTCGCAAACGTTGAAAGTAACAGGCCTGTCATCAGTGTTTGCAGGTGTTTCATGGGGCGTTTCCTTATATCAAAAATCAGTGGGGACGCATTGCAGACAATACGTCTGTTTACTTCAGGTCTGGAATCAAATGCCCGAGCTTGCTCGATTTGGTTTGCAGGTACTTCAAGTTTTCTGCCGTCGGCGTGGTAAGCAGCGGCACTTGCTGGTGAATGCTGATGCCTAAGGCTTGCAGGGCGGTGCGCTTCTCCTGGTTATTAGACAGCAAGCGGATGCTGTCAATGTCAAAATACCCCAGCATATCGGCAGCCGCTTCATAAGTGCGTGCATCCACCGGCAAACCGAGCGCGACGTTCGCTTCTACCGTATCCATGCCTTGGTCTTGCAGCGCATAGGCACGCATTTTGTTAGTGAGGCCGATGCCACGGCCTTCATGGTTTTTTAAATACAGAATCAAGCCCTGGCCGCTTTGCTGGATCAGGCGTTGTGCGTGATGCAGTTGCTCACCGCAATCGCAACGCGTAGAGCCAAACACATCGCCAGTTAAACATTCAGAGTGCACCCTGACCAGCGGGTCTTGCTTGCCTTGTACTTCACCGCAGGTCAAGGCGACATGCTCCAGGCCATTGCGGCTGTCAGTAAATACGTGGACATCAAACGCACCAAACTGGGTAGGTAATCTGGCTGTGGAGGTATGTGATAAAAAAAGCATGTCAGTGAACGTTCGGTGTTAAAGGCTCAAGTTAATATTGTAGCGGTTGTGCGTTTTTTAAAGTATCCCTGATCAATTAATCTTGGCCCGCGGCTGGCTGGAATTCAGCTTGGTTTAAGATGAATACTGTTAAACTTTGACCAATTTAAGTGATTTCAGGAGTGTTGAACCTATGTTTAGCATGCAACGCCGCCGTTGGATGGCGCTTTTCGTGGCGATCGCTATATTGCTTGCATTGGTTTTTTTTACCCGCGCAGATTCAGGGGAAAGCCCAGCCAGCGCCAGCCGCTTATCGGCCAAAGGGGATATTCTGAGCCTGGAAAAAATCTCTCAAAAAGCCAAGAGTTATAAACCCGGTGAAATCCTCGAGGTCGAACTCGAGAAGAAGCATGGGCGTTATATCTATGAAGTGGATATTTTGGATGCCGCCAGCCAGGTATGGGAGTTGAAACTGGATGCCAAGAGCGGGCAGTTACTCAAAATGGAGCAAGACGACTAATGATGCAGGGCGATAGGATATTAAAATGCGCTTGCTGCTGGTAGAAGATGATGTGGTGCTCGGCGCGCAGACGCAGCAAGCACTTAAGGCAGCAGGGTATGCCTGTGACTGGCTGCAAGACGGCAGTGAGGCCAGTATCCAGGGCACACTTGAGCCCTATGACCTGGCGATTTTAGATTTAGGGTTGCTGGGCAAGTCTGGCCTCGAAGTGCTAGCTACTTGGCGTACACAACCAGTCAGTCTGCCGGTGATCGTCTTAACTGCGCGCAGCAGTTGGCAAGAAAAGGTGGAGGCATTTAACCAAGGCGCGGATGATTATGTGACCAAGCCTTTTCATCTGCCGGAGTTGTTGGCACGCATCAGTGCCGTGCACAAACGCAGCGTGGCGGTGGTGAATCACGCGCTGGTGGTGGCAGATTTACGTCTGGACGAGCAAACGCAAACCATCTGGCAGGGCGACACTGCCCATGTGTTGACCGGCACCGAGTTCAGGTTGTTGCGCTACCTGATGTTGCACCCGGGACGAATTTTTTCTAAAACAGAACTCACAGACCATGTCTATGCCTACGATGCAGACAAAGACAGCAATGTGATTGAAGTGTATATCAATCGCCTGCGGCAAAAAGTGGGTGCCAACCGCATCCAGACCAAGCGTGGCCAGGGCTATTTGTTGGTGGCTGAGAATCAATGAAATCGCTACGCAGACAGTTATCACTGGGCCTGACATTGAGCCTGGTGGGTTTGCTGACCCTGCAATGGGCAGTGGTCACGTTTACCATAGACCATTTAATCCAGTCGCAAATGACGGCGCGCATGCAACAAGAAGCTGAGGGCCTGCTGGCAGGCGTGTCGGTGAATGCGCGCGGTGAATTAACGCTGGAGCCACGACTGATCACGACTAATTACCAGCGGCCATTTTCAGGCAGCTATTTTATTGTGCTGCTCGACAATGCAGGCAAGGGCGGTGCGCAAAAAATACAGTCCCGCTCCTGGTGGGATATCGACATCCCAGTCAGTGCGCTCAAGGTCGGTGAGGAGCGGGTGAGTCATATCAGCGGCCCCGAATCGCAACCTTTGCTGCAATTGGGGCATGCTTACCGTAAACAGCAGCGCACCATCACCATTTACATTGCAGAAAGCCTGGTTGAATTACAGCAAAGCCTGCGCTTGTTTCACTGGTTGTATGGTGTGTTTTCCTTGCTTGGGCTATTGGCGTTGCTGGCCTTACAGCGCTGGATCGTGGTGAATACACTATTGCCTTTGCAGCAGATCAAGGAAAATCTGGCAAAAGTTGGCAGTGGCGAGTTGCAGCAGATCAATGCCAACGGCCCGGCAGAGGTCATGCCGCTTATTAATGAATTTAACCGTATCCTTAAAAGTGCCAGCCAGAAAACCCGTCGCTCGCGGCTGGCTATCGGCAACCTGGCGCATGGGCTCAAAACCCGCTTGGCGCAGTTGCAGTTATTGTCTGGCAGCGAGTCAACCACAGACGATAGCGAATTAAGGCGCATGGTGCAAAACTGTAGTCAGGAGATTTACCAGGACGTAGAGCGTGAATTAAAACGGGCGCGGCTGATGGGCGATGTGTATACCAGCCAGCAGACCGACCTGGCGTTGGAGCTCCCTAAACTGGTGACTGTGTTGCAAAAGATTTACAGTGAAAAAACAGTCGCCTTTGCCTGGCAGCACGATGGACAGCCACGCGTCATGATAGACCGTGAAGACATGCTGGAGTTATTGGGCAATGTGCTGGATAACGCGTTTAAATGGTGCCACGGCCAGGTGCAACTGCATCTCTCTGTGCAAGACGCCATTCTGTTGGTGATTGAAGATGACGGCCCTGGCAGTGATGTGCCGGCATTAGAAACCCTGTTGCAGCGCGGCATGCGCATGGATGAATCCAAGCCTGGCAGTGGCCTGGGACTGGCGATTGTGCAGGATATTGTGCAGCATTACCACGGCCAGATTACGCTTACGCATTCTGAGCGTTTGGGTGGTTTGCAGGTGCAAATCAGTCTGGTGCCAGCCTGAGCCAGCACCAGGGTTGGGTGCTTAAAACCAGTCGCGGTTGATGCTATTCACCTTGCCGGTTTTAGCATCGATAGTCACTTCCCACTCGGCACCATTGCTATCAACAATTTCAACTTCGTAGTCCCAACCGGATCTGAACTTTCGGCGCTCCAGCTCGACCTCTTTCACCACGCCGGCTTTGGCTGCCAGCGCTTTGCTTTGTGCTTCTTCATGCGAAATCAGGCCAAATACTTTGGCTTTTTCAGACATCTTTTGTATGTCATGATCGTCATCATCTGCCAGTACGGGTTGACTGGCCATTGTGCCTAAAAACAAGGCAATCATGAGTAGCTTAACGGGTTGGTTTGAGGCTTTAAGCATCGTGTTCTCCTTTGGTGTTGAGTATTCACGATACCTGGCGCGGCTTAATTCACGCTTAATTTGCCCTGATGCATGACTTTAACTTTCATGCATGCTGGGCAAGTGTAGGTTGGGCTGGTGCGTTTTGAGTTGATTAAATAACCAGCGGGTTTCGAGCAGGTTCCATACCCTGAGCATGGCTTCCATGTGGTCAAACGGTTTGGTTAAAAAGTCTTTGGCACCCAGCGCCAGCGCTTTGCGCCGCGTGGCAATGGTGGCGTCAGCGGTGAGCACCAGCACCGGCAAAAAGTCATGTGGCCCCACATGGTGTGAGAGCTGGTCTAGCACGGCAAAGCCATCCAGCACTGGCATCATTAAATCGAGCAAAATCAGGTCAGGCTGAAAAGCATTCACCAGGTCCATGGTCTTGGTCGAGTCTGTCGTGCTAATCACCTGCTCAAAGCCTTCTTTGGTCAATAGTTCTTCAAGCAGGCGTAAATTGGCTTCGGCATCGTCAATAATCAAAATTTTGGAGGCACGTAATTGTTCTATATTCATGGCGTCTCTGGCAGGAGTTTTAACAGTAACTGGTTAAAAGCCGCCACATTGAGCGGCTTGGTAAAGTAATGCGTGATGCCCAGCGCATGCAGGCGTTGCAGGGTTTCAGGCAAGGCATCTGCGCTTAAAATCACAATCGGCGTCGCTTGTAAGTCCTGGCGGCTGGACTGGATATGCTGGATGAGTGACTCACCCGAGCCGTCCGGCAGGTTGAGGTCCAGCAACAGCAAGTCTGGCTGCATATCACGTAGCCAAACCATGCTCTCTTGCAGGCTGGTGGCCAGATGCAACTTGAGATGACGGTGCTTGCTCATAATCGCTTCTATCAATGCTTGATTGCTGTGGTTGTCTTCCACATACAAAATATGCTGTTTGGCTGAGCGGTGCGCGGTCGAGGCGGGGAGTGCATTCGGCGCCGGATGGGCGTCAGCTGGCGGCGGCACCTGCTGAGTCGCCTGTTCGGTTTCTGGCAGGCTGATCCAGAACAGGCTTTGATCTTCAGCCACGCCAATCTGGCCACCCATGGCGTCCATCAGTTGTTTGCTGAGCACCAAGCCTAAACCAGTGCCTTCGGTCACCGTGCGCTCTGCGCCCAGGCGGTCAAACGGGGTGAATAAGCGCGAGCGTAATGCGGCTGGAATCCCCTGACCTTGGTCACGGACATCGACCCGGATTTGGCCATTGTGACGATAAGCACTAAAGGTGACACTGGTATTTTCCGGGCCGTATTTAAGTGCATTGGCCAAGAGGTTTAAAATCACTTGTAGCAGGCGCTGACGGTCTGCACGCACCTTCAGATCAGGTTCAAAATGCGTTTCTATGCTGATGTCGCGCACTTTTTCCAGCGGTTTCAAGTAGTGGTAAGCCTCCTCGAGCAAGTGGTTGAGGGTAATCACCTCCATAGACATGCTGATATCACCGCTCTCAATCCGTGAAATATCCAGCACTTCATTAATCAATTTGAGCAGGTGTTGGCCCGCGTTATGAATCAGCGTAGCACTGTCTTTTTGCCGACCTTCTGGCAAGTCGTTTTCGAGAATTTGCGCAAAGCCTAAAATAGCATTGAGCGGTGTGCGCAACTCATGACTGGTGCGTGATAAAAAGTTACTTTTGGCAGCACTGGCTTCTTCAGCGTCTACCCTGGCCAAATGGGCTTCTTGTGCGCTTTGCGTCAGCAATTGTGAGGCATGCTCCAGCTCGCTGGTGAGTTCGCCCAGTTCATCGCGGCTAATGCTGGGCAGCGCCAGCGGCTCACCCTTCACCAGGTGAATGGCGCTATCGCGGATGGTTTTAACGCGGGCCACAATGGTTTGAGTAAATAGCCAGACGCCGATTAAGGAACCGACGACGCCTGCAATCACCGCCATCAGCGTGATACGCAAATTGCGTTTGCGCTCGTAAATCACTTCTTTTTTATCCTGGTCGACGATGGCGGATTCGCGCAGGCTCATGCGATCAAGGTGCGCGCGTAATTGCGTTAAGGCATTGCCTTGTGAGCTAAATTTACCAATCAGCGCTTCATCTGCTTCGTCTTCACTATGGCTGGCGAGTATCGCCAGGTCATCCAGGTTTTTGTCTACCAGCGGATGAATGACTTGTAACAGGTGTTGCTGTGAGCGGTCATCGAGGTTGTGCTCCAGTGAGCTCAACAACTGCGGCATGCTTTGCTTGGCGCTTTCATAACCGGCCAGAAACTGGCGGTTGCCGGTGAGTAAAAAATCGCGCACACCGGTAGAAGCCTCTAGCAACAAGGTTTGCAGGGTTTGAATATCCTGCTGGATTTGCAGGGCGTTTTGCACGCGTCTTTCGAGCAAGGCAGCTTGTTGCTCGCTCTCAAAAATCAGCGCTAATGACGCGAGCAGGACGGTGAGAGGCAAGGCATTGAGGACGATGCCTTTAGTGGTCAGTGATAGATCCTGCCACAAATGATTCAGGCGGCTGGTGAGCTGTGCCATGGGCTTAAACATGCTTAGTCTCATAGTCCGTCACTCTTAAATCCGGCTTCGACGGCCTTGACTGCCGCTTGCGTGCGGTCATTCAAGTCCAATTTACTTAAGATCCGCTCGATATGGATTTTAACCGTGCCGGGTGAAATGCCCAGCTTTTGTGCCAATGCGGCGTTACTGGGCCCGGAAGGCAGCAGGGCAAATACTTCACGCTCACGTGGCGTGAGTTTTTGCAGATAGCTGTCGTCAATCACGCTATTGGCTTGCGCCTGGCCTTGCAAGGCAAACCCCAGCACACCGCACACACTGTGCAGCACTTGTAAACTGGCTGCGCTTAAGGGATTGCCAGTGATTAACCCCAGTAAACCAACTGCGCGTTGCTGGCAGGCAATCGGCAGGTGGTAGCAATGCCATGTGGTTTGCTCAGCGTTGGTTTGCAGCGTCCACAGGCTGGGCACAAATTGCGTATGCACCTCAAAATGTATGGGCTCTTTGAGCCACTGTGCCAATGCCCCCAGCATAGGCACGCGCGCACCAATCGGAAAAGTTTTGCCTCGCTGGGCCAGTATTTTTAGTGCCCCGGCATGTTGTTGGCTAATCAGGCCGTGTGGGGCACCAAATTGCATACACACTTCATCCAGCAGCCATTGCATAAGGTCTTCTGACCAGCCGTGGCTGAACAATTTCTGTCCAAAGCGCTCAAATAGCCTGTCATGTGCCATTTGCACTTGGGTTTGTTTAAGCGCACTGCGTAAGGCAAAGGCGCTTTCTGTGGGTGGGGGGCTGTCGTTCGGCATATGCCGTTAAGTATATACCGAACTACCTATATCGGTAGATTTATTGATGACAATACACGGGCAAAATGCAATCCATCGTGAATGCAATCAGATTCACACCAACAGAGCAACTTGTCTGAATGACGATTTAAAGGAGAAACACTATGCGTACATTAACAACAGTAGCAGCAATGATCCTCGGTTTGAGCCTGGCTGTGCCAGCACAAGCAGTTGAAACCAATGCTGGCGACGCTGTTCACAATACACATCATGTGCAGTTTTTGGGTAAGCGCGCTTACCAGCAACCAGTGGTGGCAAAAGCGGATGCAGACCAAGCCTGGGTAGGCGCCACACTGCGAGTTGACCAGAGCAACCAGCAACAAGTATTGAAAATGCACTCACTGGGCAAGCGCGCTTACTAGTCAGTGTTGCGTAAGGTTGTTGCGACATAATCACTTTACACCTGCCCAAAAGGTGTATACACAAACAAATTATGTAGGAGCGAAAAATGAGCAAATTATTATTGGCAGTATTAGTCGCATTTGGTTTAATGGCTAATGCGCAGGCAGACGAGTCTATCGACCAGGACGCTGCGACAGTAAAGCAGATGCATGAACACAACTTTTTGGGTAAGCGACCTTATGCCAAAACGCCAGTGGCCAAGCAAAACCCTGATGAAAAATGGGTGGGCGCAGGGATCGTGACTGACCAACCAGAAAAAGGCTTCGACAAGCATCAGCAAATGCGTTTGAACTTTATTGGTAAACGCCCATATAACGCAGGAACAGCCACGGACTAATCATACGCTGATCACTGCTCTGAACAATAACCCCGCATGATTGCGGGGTTTTGTGTGTCATAACGTCAATCTATAAAAATTAACAATATAACAATAATTTTGTTTGTGAAGGATATACACCATGTCAACCTCCGTGCAGGGGTCTGCTATGACAGGCCTGTTTAAACACGTCAACCGAGACTTGCCAGCCTCTATTGTCGTGTTCTTTGTGGCATTGCCACTTTGTTTAGGAATCGCGCTGGCTTCTGGTGCGCCGCTATTTTCTGGCGTGATTGCCGGGATTATCGGCGGGATTGTGGTGGGCCTTGCCAGTGGCTCGCAATTAGGTGTGAGTGGCCCGGCGGCTGGTTTGGCCGTGATTGTGATGGCTGCGATTGCCAATTTGGGTTCTTACGAGGTCTTTTTAGCGGCGGTGGTGCTGGCGGGTGTGTTCCAGTTTTTGCTGGGGCAGTTTAAAGCAGGCTTTATTGCCTATTTTGTGCCTTCTTCAGTCATTACCGGCATGCTGACCGGCATAGGCTTGCTGATTATCCTCAAGCAGATTCCACATGCCTTTGGTTACGATGCCGACTACGAGGGCGATGAGTCGTTTGACGCGTTCGCCGGGCACGATACTTTTAGCGATATTCTGCAGGCCTGGGACCTGTTGACGCCAGGGGCAGTATTGATTGCTGCGGTGTCGTTTGTGATTCTGATTTTGTGGGATACGGTGCTGACCAAAAAACACCGGATTTTCCAATTGCTGCAAGGGCCGATTGTGGTGGTATTGGTCGGTATTTTGTTTAATGTGGCCTTTATGCACGGCTGGTTGAATTTTTCATTAAGTGAAGATCAAATCGTGCGTTTGCCGGTAGCGAGTAGTCTGGGCGAATTTGCCAGCTTCTTTACCCATCCTGATTTTAGCCAGGTGACGCAGCCGCTGGTGATTAAAACCGCGCTAGTGATGGCGATTGTCGCCAGCCTGGAAACATTGTTATGTGTAGAGGCGACTGACAAACTGGATACACACAAACGTGTGACGCCAACCAACAAAGAACTCAAGGCGCAAGGCTTGGGCAATATTGTGTCTGGCCTCATTGGTGGCTTGCCGATTACACAAGTGATTGTGCGTAGTAGTGCCAACGTGACCTTTGGCGCGCAAACCAAATTGTCTGCGATTTTGCATGGCTTCTGGTTGCTGTTGAGTGCCATTACCATTGCCAGCTTCCTTAACCTGATTCCTTTGGCTAGCCTGGCCACCATCTTGATTATGGTGGGTTACAAGTTGGCAAAACCTAATTTGTTCAAGCAAATGTATCAATTGGGTTGGGAGCAGTTTATTCCATTTATGATCACCATCATCGCCATTGTGTTTACAGATTTGCTCACCGGCATCGGCCTGGGCTTGGTGGTGGCTGTGTTTTTTACCCTGCATCACAGCTATCGAAATTCGCACTACATCAAGCAAACGCGCTCGACTAAAGAAGGCAAAGAGGTGTATGAGTTAGTGCTGGCAGAAGAGGTCTCGTTTTTTAACAAGGCCAGCATCCTTGAGGTCTTAGAAGCGATTCCAGCCAATAGCAAAGTGGTGATTGATTGCACCAATAGTAAATCAATCGCTTATGATGTCGTCGAATTTATTCACGGCTATCAGCAGCATGCCAAATTGAAAAATATTGATGTAGAAACCATTGATTTCAAACCACCCAAGCATATGCTCGGGCATTAACCAAAAAAGCATGGCTCACAAGTCATGCACAACAATCATTGAGTAGAGGATACATATATGTACAAGCACCCATTACTGGACCGCGACAAAATGACTGCGCGTGAAGCACTGGATATTTTGATTGAAGGTAATCACCGTTTCATTACCGACCGCGAACAGGACAAGGACTTCAAGAGCCTGATTCAAATCACCAAAGACAAGCAACATCCGTTCTCGTCATTTTTAAGCTGCAGCGACTCGCGTGCGCCAGTCGAGTTGTTATTTGATCAGGCACTGGGTGATGTATTCAGCGTGCGCCTGGCTGGTAACATTGCCTCAGACAAAGCCATCGGCAGCCTGGAGTTTGGCAGCAAGTATTTGGGCAGCAAACTGATTGTAGTGATGGGACATAGCTCTTGCGGCGCGGTGAAAGCCGCTTGTGATGACTTTAAAGATGGCCATATTGGCGAGATTATCAACTTGATCAAGCCGTCTATCCGTCACGAAAAAACCATTACCGACCCGGCACAACGCAATTCTAAAAACAGTGATTTTGTTGAGAAAATTTGCGCGTTAAACGTGAAATACCAGATTGAAACCATTATTCGCTGTAGCGACATTATTGATGATATGTTGCAAACCAAGCAGATTGGTATCGTCGGCGCGGTCTACGATATTTCAAATGGTAAAGTCGACTTTCTCGAAGACACCTTTATTGGCTAAGCGTTGAGTGACTGACACAAAAAAGCCGATGCATACATCGGCTTTTTATTTAAAGGTCAGGCGTCAGGCCATTAATGATGGCCTTCTTTGGCCAGGTTAATACTGTATTTAGGAATCTCCACCGTCACATCTGCCGTTTGCAAAATAGCCTGGCAAGACAAGCGTGATTGCGGCGTTAAGCCCCAGGCGCGATCCAGCATATCGTCTTCGTCTTCGTCAATCTCATTCAGGCTTTTAAAGCCTTCACGCAGGACGACATGGCAAGTGGTGCAGGCGCAAACGCCGCCACAGGCATTATCAATATCAATATCGTGCTTGAGCAAGGCATCGCAGATCGTGGTGCCAGCTTCGGCCTCAATCACCGCGCCTTGCGGGCAGAGTTCGGTATGTGGCAATACAGTAATTTTTGGCATGTTTATAGTTCCAGTGAATCCAGGTTTTTGCCGGCAAGGGCTTTTTGTACTGAGGCATCCATGCGCTTGGCGGCAAAGTCTTCTGTGGCATGGTTGAGCGCATCGCTCGCCTGTTTGACCGCATGACTATCCGTGCCTTGGCATAAAGCCAGCAGGGCGTCGATATGGGTTTGTATCTGTTGGCGTTCGTCGGCACTCAGTAATATGTGACCATCTTCAGCCAATGCGGCTTCAATGGCTTCAATCAGGCGTTGCGCATCAACCACGGCTTCGCGCAGCATGCGCGCCGCTTTATCGCTTTCGGCAGCGCCAAACGAGTCTTTGAGCATGTTGGTGATCTGGTCTTCGTTTAAGCCGTAAGACGGTTTCACCGTAATATTGGCTTCTACGCCATTGGTTTGTTCACGTGCACTGACCGATAACAGGCCATCGGCATCGACTTGAAAGGTGACGCGAATACGCGCTGCCCCTGCCGCCATCGGTGGGATGCCGCGCAGTTCAAACCGCGCCAATGAACGACAGTCGCTGACCAGCTCGCGCTCACCTTGCACAACATGAATGGCCATCGCGGTTTGGCCGTCTTTGTAAGTGGTAAAGTCTTGTGCACGCGCAATCGGCAAGGTGGAGTTGCGCGGAATCACTTTTTCAACCAGCCCGCCCATGGTTTCCAGGCCGAGTGAGAGCGGGGTGATGTCGAGTAACAGTAATTCATCGTCACTGCGGTTACCTGCCAGCACATTGGCTTGGATGGCGGCGCCGAGGGCAACGACTTTGTCCGGGTCAAGGTTAGTCAGCGGCTCTTGCTCAAAAAATGCCTGCACGGCATGGCGGATATGCGGCATGCGCGTGGCGCCGCCAACCAGTACAACGCCTTTAATCTCGTCTATGCTTAACCCAGCATCGCGCATGGCTTTACGCGTCGGGCTTAAGGTTTTAATCACCAGATGCTCGGTCAAGCTAACGAATTGCGCCACCGACAAGGTTTCATCGACCAGGGCGCCGTTACTCAGTTTGCAGACGATATTGGCTTCATGATTATCGGTCAGCCATTCTTTGGCCTGGCGTGCTTTGGTCAGCAGCAAGCGTGTATCTTCTTCGCTGAGGGGCTTGAACTCTGTGATTTTGCTACGTACCTGATCCAGCACCCAGCAAAAAATACGATGGTCAAAGTCATCGCCACCCAAGGCAGAGTCACCATTGGTAGCCAACACTTCAAACACGCCTTTGCTCAGGCGCAAGATAGAAATATCAAAGGTGCCACCACCCAGGTCATAAATCACATACACGCCTTCGGCGGCGTTATCGAGGCCGTAGGCAACCGCTGCTGCGGTTGGCTCATTGAGCAGGCGCAATACATGCAAGCCTGCCAGCCGCGCGGCATCTTTGGTGGCCTGACGTTGCGCGTCATCAAAATAAGCAGGCACGGTGATCACGGCGCCGGTGAGTTCGCCTCCCAAGGCCTTTTCAGCACGTGCTTTCAGCGTTTTTAAAATTTCAGCAGAAATCTCGACTGGGCTTTTTAAACCATCCCGTGTTTTGATTTCGAGGATGCCTTGCGAGCTATCATTTTCAACAAAATGATAGGGGATATGCGCTCTATCGGTAATGTCGTGCAAGGCCCGGCCCATAAAGCGTTTGACCGAGACGATGGTGTTCACCGGGTCCAGGCTTTGTGCCGCTTGCGCTTCGTGGCCTACAATCACTGTATTGTCCAGGTAACGGACCACGGAAGGCAGCAGGGCGTGGCCATGCTCGTCATGCAACACCGTGCTCATGCCACTACGTACCGTGGCCACCAGCGAGTTGGTGGTGCCTAAGTCTATGCCCACTGCCAGCTTGTGCTGATGCGGGGCAGGCGATTGTCCGGGTTCTGAAATCTGTAATAGTGCCATGAAACTCTACTCTTCCAACTGAGCGATCAGTTGATTCACATCTTCACTCACTTTATCAATAAACCGCAATTTGCGTACTGTGAGGGCGGCCTGCGTTGGGGCGGCCACAATCTCATTGGCGACTTGCTGCTGCAAGGCCTTGGCTTGCGTGCGCATTTCTTTTAGCAAGGCATCCAGCGCAGGAATATCCTTGCCAACCCTGGCGTCATCCATGGCTTCACGCCACTCCATTTGCGCCATTAAAAAATCACCGGGCATGGCCGTATTATTTTCTTCATCGGTGGCAATGCCTTGCAGTTGCAGCAGATAGCGGGCACGTGACGTCGGCTGTTTGAGTACTTGGTAAGCCTCGTTCACCTGTGTGGCCATTTGCATGGATTGCATGCGCTCGGCTGGCGACGCATTCACAAACTTGTCCGGGTGTACTTCAGCTTGTAACCTGCGGTACTGGCTATCCAGCAGGGTTATGTCCAGCGCGAACTGTTGCGGCAGCTGAAAGAGAGCGAAATAGTTTTGCATAGTGTCAGGGCTGCCACTGCACGCCAATATTTAGCGTGCGCAGGCACCAACCATTAAACGGTAAACGACTCGCCGCAGCCGCACTCGTCCTTCACATTCGGGTTATTGAACTTAAAGCCCTCGTTCAAGCCTTCCTTGGTGAAGTCGAGTTCAGTGCCATCGATATACACCAGGCTCTTCGGGTCAACAATCACCTTGATGCCATGGCTTTCAAATGCCACATCTTCTGCGTGCATTTCATCCACAAATTCAAGCGTGTAGGCCATGCCTGAACAGCCAGTCGTTTTCACGCCCAGGCGTAAACCGAGGCCTTTGCCACGGTTGGCCAAAAACTTTTCCACGCGGCTGGCAGCTGTTTCAGTCAGGGTAATCGCCATATGCTTAGCCTTGTTTGGATTTCAAGTCAGCAATCGCAGATTTGATTGCGTCTTCTGCCAACACTGAGCAATGAATTTTCACTGGTGGCAACGCCAGCTCTTCAGCAATCGCAGAGTTCTTGATCTCTTGCGCCTGGTCCAGCGTTTTGCCTTTTAACCATTCAGTCACCAGTGAGCTCGATGCAATCGCAGAGCCGCAGCCATAGGTTTTAAATTTGGCATCTTCAATCACGCCAGCATCGTTCACCTTGATTTGCAGTTTCATCACGTCGCCGCAAGCAGGCGCGCCGACCATGCCGGTGCCCACGTTCGGGTCGTTTTTGTCCAGTGAACCCACGTTACGTGGATTTTCGTAGTGGTCTAATACTTTATCTGAGTAAGCCATGTTGTTGCTCCTATCAATTAAATCGCGACCAACAGGGTTGTGCCGCTTTTTAATTCTAAAAAAATATTTCTTAATTCGTAAAAATTGCAGATTTCATTGTCTGGCAAGGCGAAGGATTGCGCCGTTTAGTTCATCTAAACAAGCACTCTGACAACGCCGCCAGGCGGTCAAAGATCACTTTAATGCTCCGCCCATTCGACTTTGGACAGATCAACCCCATCCTTGAACATCTCCCATAATGGGGACAGTTCACGCAATTTTCCAATTTTGCTCTTTAACAGCTCAATCGTGTAATCGACATCGGCCTCAGTCGTGAAGCGGCCAATGCTGAAGCGGATTGAGCTATGTGCCAGTTCGTCCGAGCGGCCCAGAGCACGCAATACATAGCTAGGCTCTAAGCTGGCAGAAGTACACGCAGAACCAGAAGACACCGCAATATCTTTAATCGCCATGATTAATGATTCGCCTTCAACGTAGTTAAAGCTGACGTTGAGGTTGTGCGGCACGCGATGATCCAGATCACCGTTGACATAGGTTTCTTCAATTTGCAGCAAGCCGTTGAGCAAGCGGTCACGCAGCACGCGGATACGCTCGTTTTCGCTGGCCATTTCTTCACGTGCGATGCGGAAAGCTTCGCCCATGCCTGCAATCTGGTGCGTGGCCAGCGTGCCAGAGCGCATGCCGCGCTCATGACCGCCGCCGTGCATTTGCGCTTCAATACGAATACGTGGTTTACGGCGCACATACAAGGCACCGACACCTTTAGGGCCATAGGTTTTATGTGCAGAAAAGCTCATTAAGTCCACTGGCAGTTGCTCCAGGTCAATCGCTACCTTGCCCGTGGCTTGTGCGGCATCGACATGGAAAATAATGTTATTGGCACGGCAGACGTTACCCAGTGCTTCAATATCCTGAATCACGCCGATTTCGTTGTTGACCAGCATGATGGAGACCAATACCGTGTCCGGGCGAATCGCGGCCTTGAATTTCTCAAGGTCAATCAGGCCGTCGGCTTCTGGTTGCAGATAGGTCGCTTCGTAGCCTTCACGTTCCAGTTCACGCACGGTATCCAGCACCGCTTTGTGCTCGGTGGCGGCGGTGATGATGTGCTTGCCTTTGCTGCCAGCGTAAAAGTGCGCGGCACCTTTAATCGCCAGGTTGTTGGACTCAGTAGCACCTGAGGTCCACACGATTTCACGTGGATCGGCATTGACCAGTTTGGCGACTTCTTCACGCGCATTTTCTACCGCGTGCTCTGCGGTCCAGCCATAGGGGTGGCTACGCGAAGCCGGGTTGCCAAAGTCTTCGGTCAGGTAAGGAATCATTTTTTGCGCAACACGCGGGTCTACCGGTGTGGTCGCAGAGTAATCCAGATAAATCGGCTTTCTTTCAGACATGTCTCATGCTCTTTCAATTAAAGTCTTATGCCGCAACGGCACTGAATCCTTTCAGACGCTGCACTTGCTGCTGCAACGCTGCTAAAAACTGGGTGATTTCTTCACTACTATTACTATCGCTCAAGCTCACACGCACAGCGCCACGCGCTAAATCTGGCGTGATACCCATGGCCAGCAACACATGGCTAGGCTCAGTGCTGTCACTGGAGCAGGCAGAGCCGCTGGCCACTGCAAACCCTGCTTTGTCCAGCGCGGTGACCAATGTTTCGCCCTCAATGTTAGGAATGGCAAAAAAACTGGTATTGGGCAAACGTTCAGCCTGCTGTGCAAAAATCACGGCGCCCAATGTGTTTAAACCGCTTTCCAATTGGTCACGTAACTGTTGAACAGTGGTGTGACGGCTAGCCATTGATTGCATGGCTAACTGGGCGGCCTGTGCAAAGCCGATAATACCTGCCACATTTTCCGTGCCGCTACGCAAACCACGTTCTTGACCGCCACCATGCAACAAGGGCGCAATATCTACACGCTTGTCTATAATCAATGCGCCGACGCCTATCGGGCCGCCAATTTTATGGCTGGAAATCGTCATCGCCTGCACGCCTAGCGCGCTCATATCAACATCAATTTTGCCAAAGGCCTGTACCGCATCGGTATGCAATAGTGCACCATGCGCTTTTGCCAGCTTGGCTAGTTCGGCCACAGGTTGTATGGCACCGGTCTCGTTGTTTGCCAGCATGGCAGAAACGAGTCCTGTACGTGTGCTCAGCGCTTGTTCTGCTTGCGTAAGGTCAATCACGCCCTGGCTGTTGACGCCAATTTGCGCTACTTTCCAATCTTGCCAGGCCAAAAACTGTGCCGGGCGTGTCACGCACGGGTGCTCAATGCTGCTGATCAGTAATTGTGACGGGCTCAAGTTGCTGGTGATACCTTTGACTGCGAAGTTATTGGCTTCGGTGCCGCCAGAAGTAAACACCACTTGTGAGGCCTGCACACCCACACATTCTGCAATCTGCTTTCTGGCTAGCTCCATCGCGTCGCGTGCATTGCGGCCATACACATGGCGGCTGGTTGGGTTGCCTGTTGCCTGGGTTAACCAAGGCAACATCGCTTCCAGTACCTGCGGTTTTAGCGCGGTGGTGCTGTTATGATCAAAAAAAGCAGTCTTTTCTGTCATGGCCAAATATTAGGCAGCAATGGTTGCTTCAGAGCCACATTTTCTTGGGGAGAACACAACGGTGCCTGCGCCTTTTTTGCGCTGCATATCGACCATGTCTGCCAGGCTGACACCTGATAAATAATCAAGAATCTTGCTATTTAATGAAGCCCACAACTCATGGGTCATGCAGCGGCCTTCATCATGGCAGTTCTCGTTGCCACCACATTGGGTGGCATCAATTTGCTCATCTACCGCGGTAATAATGTCGGAGACTGAGATTTCATTATGCGCTTTGGCAATGCGGTAGCCGCCGCCTGGTCCGCGCACGCTGGAAACCAGCCCTTGTTTGCGCAGACGGCTGAATAATTGTTCAAGATAAGACAGCGAAATACTCTGGCGTTCGCTAATGCCCGCCAATGTCACGGGCTTGTCCGCTTCGTACAGCGCAATGTCTAGCATCGCGGTGACAGCAAAACGTCCTTTAGTGGTTAATCGCATCTTGAGATGACCTTTTAAAACAGAGTTGAATAATATAATAACCTACTGTTTTAGTCAATTATTATGCCTGAAAAGTTCTGTCTATTCCGCAGGAGAGTCTGAGACTGGCCAATGTAAGCCAGGGGTGGCGCTTATTCGGGTTTTTTGGCAAAGGCTTCGCCAACATTGCTGTCGGTTTCAGTGTCGCTTAGTTTGGCTAATTGTAGTTTGAGCTCTGCAATCTCTGACTCTTGCTTGTGGGCATGATCGAGCAGGCTATTAATCGCTTTAATCATGGGGTCGTTTTCATCGTTACCCACGGCGTAAGCGCTAAAGCCCATTTTTTGCGCCGCATCCTGACGTTGCTTGGCTTTTTCTTCCTCTAAAATCCGAGCCGGAATGCCGACGGCGGTGGCGCCTTCAGGCACGTCTTTGACGACGACGGCGTTAGAGCCGATTTTGGCGTTTTTACCAATTGTAATGGGGCCCAGCACTTTAGCGCCAGCGCCAATCACTACACCGGCTTCCAGCGTTGGGTGGCGTTTACCTTTGTTCCAGCTGGTGCCACCCAAGGTCACACCATGGTACAGCGTGCAATCATCGCCAATAATTGCGGTTTCACCGACGACGACGCCCATGCCATGGTCAATAAACACGCGGCGGCCAATGGTCGCACCTGGGTGGATTTCGATGCCGGTGATCCAGCGCCCAAAGTGGGAGAGGGCGCGACCCAGCCAATACAGGCGATGACTCCACAACCAATGGCTGAAACGGTGCAGAATCAGGGCATGTACACCAGGGTAAGTGGTCAGAATCTCGAAATGGGTACGTGCCGCCGGGTCGCGGTCAAACACAATCGAAATATCTTCTTTGAGGTGCTTAAACATGGGCGCATTATGCCATTAAGTTTCGCGCGCGTCTAAAAACCGGCACGGGGATGCCTAGTATTTGCTGTGTTTTTTTGGATTGACGGTCAGGGTTAAAATGCCGCGCAACAAATTCACTTCTTCTTTTTCTAGCCGGGTGCGTCCATACAAGCGGCGCAGGCGCTCGAACAGTTTTTTCGGTGCACGTGGATTGATATAGCCAATGTGTTCCAGCACCTCGCGCATGTGTTCATAAAAACGTTCGAGGTCCTCTTGGGTGGCCAGTTCTACTGGTTTTTCCTGATAATGCAGTTGGCCGGTGGTGATCGCCATGCGTGTTTCATAGCTCATGATTTGCACCGCCTGCGCCAGGTTGAGCGACGTATATTCAGGATTGGCCGGAATCGTTGCTAACACATGGCAGCGGTCAGCCTCGGCATTGCTGAGCCCGCTCATCTCAGTGCCAAATACCAGCGCCACCTCGCTATGGCTGGCGACGGATTTCACCTCTTGCGCCGCTTCGCGCACCGTCATCACTTGTTGCGACAGTGAGCGCTCTTTGCCGGTGACGCCAATCACAAACTGGCAGTCGGCCAGCGCCTCTTCCAGGGTGTCTGTCACCACCGCGGTTTCCAGCACGCCCGCGGCATTCACCGCCAGCGAGGTCGCCTCCGCGTCTGGAAAGTGTTTCGGTCGCACCAGATACAGGCGGTTTAAGCCCATGGTTTTCATGGCGCGTGCGGTCGATCCAATATTGCCAGGATGGCTGGTTTGGCAGAGTACAACGCGGATATTATCGAAAAGTGTGGTCATGAGATGCCTGCAGCACGTCACAAAACAAGTAATTCATTTTGTGAACGCTTGATAAAACGTTAAAATGCTATTTTATCAGTTGAGCCTCGATTACACAGCATGCATCCTACCTTAAATGTTGCCATTAAAGCCGCGCGTGAAGCGGGCAAAATCATCAACCGCGCGGCACTCGATATTGGCGCTTTAAAGATTGAACAAAAAGACACCAATGACTTTGTCAGTGAAGTGGATCGCGGCGCCGAACAAGCCATTATCAATGTACTGAAAGATGCTTACCCTAACCATGGTTTTTATGGCGAAGAAAGCGGCAAATCTAACAGCGAGGCCGATAGTATCTGGATTATTGACCCGCTCGATGGCACCACCAACTTCTTGCATGGCTTTCCGGCCTACTGTATTTCAATCGCCTTGCAAGAAAAAGGCGTATTAACGCAAGCCGTGATTTACGACCCGGTGCGTAACGACTTGTTTACCGCCACCAGAGGCAGCGGCGCGTTTTTAAATAACCGCCGTATTCGCGTCACGCAGCGTACCAAGCTGCAAGAGGCCTTGCTTTCCACCGGCTTCCCGTTCAAAGACTTTAGCTACCTCGAAACCTATATCAACATCTTCCGTGATATGGCGAAAAAAACCTCAGGCTTACGTCGCCCTGGCTCAGCGGCTCTTGATTTAGCCTATGTTGCTGCCGGTTTTGCTGATGGCTTCTTTGAAATCAACCTGTCACCGTGGGATATTGCCGCGGGCGCCTTGCTGGTACAAGAAGCTGGCGGTATCGTTGGTGACTTTGAAGGTAACGAAAGCTGGTTGCGTACCGGTAATATTGTCGCCGCCAACCCAAAAGTGTTTGGACAAATGCTGCAAGTGATTGCACCGCATTTGACGGAGCGGATTAAGACACCGACACTTGAGGCTTAAGTTTTCCTCTTGGTCACACAATAAACCCGGATAGCAATGTCCGGGTTTGTTTTTTGTGGGAGTGGGTTGGGGCGGTCATTTTTTCTTGCTCAAGTTTAATCCTCGTATGCGTCATTCCGGCGTTGGTCGGAATCCAGATGTGGTGTGATTGTAATAAAAGTTTGTTCTTTGATTGGTAGTCGTAGGGTGGGTATTGATGCTCGCGCGTTTGTGGTTGATTGTGATGTTGCTTTTCGCTTTTTCAGCGAGTTACTTTTCTTTGCTTGCACAAAGAATAAGTAACCAAAAGAAAGTGCACCCCAGCTTCCGCTTGATTCCTGCGTTGCTCGTCAAAGTGGGCGTCCATCGAAACTCGCCCTGACAAGCCACACACTTCGTGGCTTGTTGCGGAGCTCGAACAGCCGATGGCCGAAAGCCCCCACTTCGCCTGCGCTACTCGGCGCGGCAGATGGGGACCCCGAACACCATGCGACTGCCACCGTTAGTGAATTCAAAAACAAAGAATCTGTTTTTTAACCATCCCAACCCCGACCATGCTTGTTTGGCGAGAATCATCCCATTCCATCACGCTGAGTAGCGGAGACAAAATAAGAGTAGAGGGAGTGACTGTCTGAGCTCCGCGGCAGCTTGCGGTGTGTGCAAGCTGCTAGGGCGAGTTTCGTGACCGGCTTATTTTGTTGAGCAACGCAAGGGAGCCGAAGGCCGTGATGGCTGGGTGTCGTCCTCTTTGGTTACTTTCTGGGGGGCAAGCACCAGAAAGTGACTCGCCAACAGGCGAAAAAGACATTTTTCAAAAGGCAGGATGCTAAAATTCAAAAGAATTTCTTTCTTACATCATCTTGATTTCTCTGTTGTTGAGCAAAGAATCTCTCCGCAAAAAAGCATTCTTTTGTTGTAAGATGCAGTGGCTATTAAATCCAATCATCTTTAAATCTAAAGTTTCCTGCATGTCCTTCGAAAACCACACCCCGATGATGCGTCAATACTTGACGCTTAAAGCACAGTATCCCGATATGCTGCTGTTTTACCGCATGGGTGATTTTTACGAACTGTTTTTTGAGGACGCCGAAAAAGCATCGCGTTTGTTAGGCATTACGCTGACCCGCCGCGGTGCGAGCAATGGCGAGCCGATCAAGATGGCGGGGTTGCCTTACCATGCTGCCGAAGGCTATCTGGCCAAGCTGGCAAAAATGGGCGAGGCGGTGGCGATTTGTGAGCAGGTCGGCGATCCGGCGACGTCTAAAGGACCGGTGGCACGCGAGGTGACACGTATCCTGACGCCTGGCACCTTGACCGATGCGGCGCTGCTGGATGAAACCCGCGACAATACTTTGCTGTGTGTGGCCAAAGGCGAGGGTGTGCTCGGTTTGGCATGGCTCAACCTGGCTTCTGGCGAGTTTGTGTTGAGCGAAATTGCCCCGGGGCATTTGTCGCAAGAGTTGGAGCGCATCCATCCGGCCGAATTGGTGCTGGCTGAAGATCACCGCTCTGATGTGTTGGAGCAAGCCCGTTGTGCCAGAAAACGGCTGGCACCCTGGCAGTTTGATTGGGAGACTGCCCAGCGCAGTTTGACCCAGCAGTTTAATACGCATGATCTGGCCGGGTTTGGTTGCGGCGAGATGCCTGCGGCGGTGACGGCGGCGGGGGCCTTGCTTGAGTATGTGAAACACACACAACGTACGGCGCTGCCGCATATTGTCGGCTTGCGTGTAGAGCAAAGTACGCATTATTTGCAGCTGGATGCAGCAACACGGCGCAATCTGGAAATTGACACCACTATCCGTGGCGAGCCGAGCCCGACTTTATATTCTTTGCTGAATTCAACGCAAACGGCCATGGGCGCGCGTTTGCTACGTCACTGGTTGCATCATCCCTTACGTGATCAGGCTACGATTCAACAGCGCCATTTGGCGGTGGCTGAGTTGTTGCAGCAGTTTCTTGAGGGAGCGCTGCAACAGGTGTTGCATCCAATTGGCGATATTGAGCGCATGACGACGCGGGTGGCGCTTAAAACGGCACGTCCGCGGGATTTGTCTGGTTTGCGTGATAGTTTGTTGCAGTTACCCGCCATGGTGGCGACGCTACCTGCGGTAGATGCCGGTTTATTACGCAGCTTGCTGGCAGAGTTGCAAGTGCCGTCTGCGGCTTTGCAGTTACTGATGCAAGCGGTGCAAGCAGAACCGTCTGCGGTATTGCGTGAAGGCGGTGTGATCGCCAATGGCTACGATGCCGAGCTGGATGAGTTGCGTGCGATCCAGACCAATCACGGTGATTTTTTGCTGCAATTTGAGGCCGCCGAAAAAGCGCGTAGCGGTATCAGCAACCTCAAGGTGGAATATAACAGTGTGCATGGTTTTTATATTGAAATCAGCCGCTTGCAGGCGGAGAGCGCACCGCCAGAATATCGCCGTCGCCAGACCCTGAAAAACGTTGAGCGCTTTATTACGCCTGAACTCAAAGCCTTTGAAGACAAGGTGCTCAGCGCTAATGAGCGTGCACTGGCGCGTGAAAAAATGCTGTATGAGCAGGTGCTGGAGGCTTTGCTGCCGCATATCGCCAGCTTGCAACGCATAGCCACGGCGGTGGCAACGCTGGATGTATTGGCCTGTTTTGCCGAACGGGCACGGGCATTGCATTATGTGCAACCTGAATTCCGGCGCGATATTGGCCTCGAGATTCAATCTGGCCGTCATCCGGTAGTCGAGAGCATTGCGCAACCTTATGTGGCGAATGATGTGGTGCTGAATCCCTATCGTCAGTTGTTGCTCATTACCGGCCCCAACATGGGCGGTAAATCGACCTTTATGCGGCAGACGGCGCTGATTGTATTGTTGGCGTATTGCGGTAGTTTTGTGCCAGCACACACTGCCGTGATTGGTGAGTTTGACCGTATTTTCACTCGCATCGGTGCTTCTGATGACCTGGCTGGTGGCCGTTCTACCTTTATGGTCGAAATGACAGAAACCGCCAATATATTGAACAACGCCAGCGCCAATAGCCTGGTACTGCTCGATGAAATTGGTCGCGGCACCAGCACGTTTGATGGCCTGAGCCTGGCGTGGGCGGTGGCTAAACAGTTACTGGAAAAAAACAAATCACTCACCTTGTTTGCCACGCACTACTTTGAGCTGACGCGGATTGTTGATGAAGCCAAGCATGCCGCCAATGTGCACCTGGATGCAGTTGAGCACGGGCAGGGTATTGTGTTTTTGCACAAGGTAGAAGAGGGTGCTGCCACCATGAGTTACGGGATTCAGGTGGCACAGCTGGCCGGCATTCCAAAATCTGTGGTGCAGCTGGCCAAGCGCAAGTTACAGCAACTTGAAAACCAGACGATTGCTGCCACGCCGCAGAATGATCTGTTTGCCACAAGCCAATTGCCTGAGGAGCCGCCACTGCATCCGCTGGTCGCAGAGTTAGAGCGTATTCAGCCTGATGACCTGACCCCAAAGCAAGCATTAGAGTTACTGTATCTTTTGAAAAAACAACTGTGAGGATTTAACCATGCAAAAACCTGCCATCACCCAACAAGCCATACACGAGTTGCTGGCTAACCGCTGGAGCGGCCGCGCCTATGATGCTGCCCAGTCTGTCAGCAAAGAACAAGTTGTCAGCCTGCTTGAAGCCGCGCGCTGGGCACCTTCATGCTTTGGTGACCAGCCATGGCGTTATGTCGTTTGCAACAAGGCCGAGAATATACAGGCATGGCAAGCTGCTTTTGATTGCCTGGTGCCTGGCAATCAAAGCTGGGCGGTGGATGCGCCAGTACTGCTTTTGATTTGCGCGGATACCTTATTTGGCCACAACGATAAGCCTAATAAATGGGCCGCATACGATACTGGTGCTGCGACGGAGAATCTGTGTTTGCAAGCGACGGCATTGGGTTTGATGGCGCACCAGATGGGCGGGTTTGATGCTGATAAAGCACGCACGACCTTTAACGTGCCGGAGCGTTATCAGATTTTAGCCATGGTCACAGTCGGTTATCAGGCAGCGGTGGAGAGCTTATCCGGGGAGGTTAAAGAGCGTGAGCTCGCTGCCCGTAGCCGCAAACCACTCGATGAGTTGTTTTTTAATGGCGTATGGCAAGGTAAATGATTGATCACATTAGCCCATTTGGGTAGGTAAGCCATTAATCCAGCAGATTGTTGTTGAGTTATTTAACGCGATGGCTTAGGATAAGTCATCAATAAAAAGTTTTAATTAAAAATATGCCTGTGAATACAGGCCCATTCTTTGAGGAGAGAGAATATGTTGATTTCGCGCTTTGCTAAAACGCTGGTTGGCGCCGCCTTGTTGGTAGGCATGTCTGTTGCAAATGCCGCCAGTTATACTTTCGTTGGTAGCTGGTCTGTTTATAACGATGACGCCCCATACTGGAGCGATGTTGCCTATGATGCTACCAATGGCCCATTAGCCTATACCGCTCAAGAAGCAGCTGCCCTGTTGTTTGGTGGTTCAGCATCAGACTACGTGATCAGTACCGTTGATGCATCTACTGCAAATATCGACTTTAAAGCTTGGTATGATGTGATTGGCTACGGTGGTGCTGTATTCGCACAAGACTATAACAACAAGTTCGACGGTGCATACTATGGCCCGGTAGACTCGTTCGTATTGGGTAACATCAACTCTGCTGCTTCTGCATTTGTTAGAGACAATGATGTGACCAACCTGAACTATGCATTTAGAATCACAGCAGTGCCTGAACCAGAAACCTATGGTTTGCTGATGGCAGGCTTGGGTGCCATTGTGTTGGTACGTAGAAAAAAATTCACTGCTTAATTCTCAAGCACCTGAAATAAAAAAGTCGGCATTGCCGGCTTTTTTGTTTTGAGGGATTTGCATCGCAGCGCATGAAAATTTCTCTGGCAGCAAGTTTCGTCTGTTAAAATATTGCCTATAAAAACAATTTTTTGGACTGGAGATAGTATGGCGGTTGTAACACTGACCAAAGATAATTTTAAAGAAACCATCGAAAGCAATGCTTTTGTGGTGGTTGATTTTTGGGCGCCCTGGTGTGACCCTTGCGTAGCGTTTACGCCGACTTTTGAGGCTGCTGCTGCAAAAAATCCGGATATTCTGTTTGGTATGGTGAATACTGAAACGGACCCGGAGATTTCTGAGTATTTTGAGGTTAAGCAAATTCCAGGCTTACTAGTGATTCGCGAGCGTGCAGGGATTCATGCGCAAGTCGGTGAGATTGGTGCACCAGCACTGGATGAGATTATCAAATGGGCACGTGAGTTTGATATGACGCCGGTGAGGGAGTATTACAAGGCGGAAGACGCCAAGCAATAATCGATGATTGTTGTGATTAAAAAGCCATGCATTGCATGGCTTTTTGCTTTTTGTGCAATGCATATTTTGACAGATAATTTTGATTCGTGGCGTTACTTGGCATGCCGCTATCGGCCGCAGGCTGGGTAAGGTGAGATGGCAGTAAAAGGTTATTCTTTGATTGGATGTTTTATTTTCGCCTTTTCGGCGAGACCTGGTCGTCGTAGTTGTAGGGTGGGCATTGATGCCCGCACGTTTGTGGTTGATTGTGATGTTTCTTTTCGCTTTTTCAGCGAGTTACTTTTCTTTGCTTGCCCAAAGAACAAGTAACCAAAAGAAATGCACCCCAGCTTCCGCTTTTATCCTGCGTTGCTCGTCAAAATAAGCGGTCACGAAACTCAACCTAGTAGCTCACACACAACGTGAGCTACTGCGGGATTCGAACAGTCGCTCCCTTCCTCCTTATTTTGCCTGCGCTACTCGGCGCGGCAGATGGGGACCCCGAACACCATGCGACTGCAACCCAAAGCGAATTGAAGAAAAAGAATCTTGTTTTTAAACCGTCCAAACTGTGGTGCGGCTACTTAAGTGAGATAAATCTCATCCCATCACGCTGAGTAGCGGAGACGAAGTGGGAGTAGTCGGCCATCGTCTGTTCGAGTTCCGCGGTGGCTTGCGCCTTTTGCAAGCCGCTAGGGCGCGTTTCGATGGACGCCCACTTTGTTGAGCAACGCAAGGGAGCCGCAGGCCGTGATGGCTGGGTGCCCTCTTTTTGGTTACTTTTTTGGGGCAAGCAAAAAAAGTAACTCGCCATCAAGGCGAAAAAGTACAGCACATTTGTTGTTCAGTCTTAATCCACCGGCACTTTCGCCCGCGCCACCACATTCCTCAATACAAAACTGGTATGTACGCCTGTAACACCTGCAATTTTGGTGATTTTATGCAGCAATAAATGCTGGTAGTCATCCATATCTTTCACCACGACTTTAAGCAAATAGTCTGATTGTTGGCCAGTGATCAGCATGCATTCCAGCACTTCTGGAATCTGCGTGATGCTGCTTTCAAAATTGGCAAAGCGTTCTGGTGTGTGTTGGTCCATGGAGATGCCAATTAGCGCCATCAGGCTCAACCCCAGCTTTTTGGCATCAACCAGTGCCTGGTAGCCGAGAATCAGGCCTGCTTGTTCTAATGCTTTGACTCTTCTCAGGCATGGCGCTGGGGAGAGGCCGATACGGTCCGCAAGCTCCTGGTTGCTGATGTGGCCGTCGGTTTGCAGGATGCTGAGTATGGCTTTGTCGAATCGGTCTAATTTCATTTAAATTTCAACTTTAATTTTATATTGAAATAATATTACAAAAATAATTAATTAATTGAAATAATATTTTTTAAATTGGCTATTTGTGTGGAAATTAGCAATTTAATTTTTCACCAAACCTCTATCATGTCTCCTGTCAAAAACAAAACCCATGGAGCACAGCATGCAGACACAATCCGCACAAAAATATCAGGCTTTTCCGCCTGTGAATCTCAAAGACCGCCAGTGGCCGAATGCAATCATCAGTCAGCCACCGATCTGGATGAGTACTGATCTGCGCGACGGCAATCAGTCGCTGTTTGAGCCTATGGATGCGGAAAAGAAACTGCGTATGTTTAATATGCTGTGCCAGATGGGGTTTAAAGAGATTGAGGTGGCTTTTCCTTCGGCGTCGCAAACGGATTTTAATTTTGTGCGTCGCCTGATTGAGGAAAAGCGTATCCCGGACGATGTGACTATTGAGGTACTGACGCAGGCACGTGAGCATCTGATACGCCGGACCATGGAGTCTGTGCGTGGTGCGCGTCGTGTCATTGTGCATATTTATAATGCGATTTCGCCTACGTTTAGAGAGGTCGTCTTTAATATGAGTCAGGCCGAGGTGAAGGCCATGGCCGTGGATTCGGTGAAGCTGGTCAAGGCGCTGGCAGCTGACATGCCTGAGACCGAGATCATCATGCAATACAGCCCGGAGACGTTTACGGCCACTGAGCTTGAGTTTTCTAAAGAGGTCTGTGATGCGGTCACCGAGGCCTGGGAGGCGACGCCAACACGCAAGGTGATTATCAATTGCCCAGCGACGGTAGAAGTGGCGAGCCCGAATGTGTATGCAGACCAGATTGAATGGATGCACCGCAATCTGGCGCGCCGTGATAGCGTGATTTTGAGCCTGCATCCACACAATGACCGTGGCACGGCGGTGGCGGCGACTGAGCTGGGTATCATGGCTGGTGCTGACCGCGTGGAAGGCTGCCTATTTGGACATGGCGAGCGCACTGGTAACGTGGACCTAGTGACCGTGGCGCTCAATATGTACACGCAGGGCGTGCACCCGGGCCTGGATTTTTCGGATATTAATGCCATTGGCCGTACGGTAGAGGAGTGCACGCAGATTGAGATACATCCGCGTCATCCTTATGCGGGCGACCTGGTGTTTACTGCGTTTTCTGGCTCGCACCAGGATGCGATTAAAAAAGGCCTGGCTGCCCAGCAGGCAGATGCACGCTGGAACGTGCCTTACCTGCCGATTGACCCTAAAGACCTGGGCCGCAATTATGACTCGATTATTCGGGTGAATAGCCAGTCAGGAAAGGGCGGCGTGGCTTACCTGATGGAGAGTCACTACGGTGTCGTGATGCCTAGACGCATGCAAGTCGAGTTTTCGGGCGTGGTGCAGCAATACACCGACCAGCATGGCAGTGAAGTCGGGCCTGCCGAGCTGTGGCAGCTGTTTAATACGCATTATGTCTCTGCGGTCGTGCCTATGCACTTTCAGGACTACCAGCTTCAGACGCATGCTCAGGGCCAGGCGATTCGTATGCATGTGGCGATGGATGGCGTGCCAACGATTGCCAGCGGGCAGGGCAATGGCCCGATAGATGCGGCGATTCATGCGCTGCAAAATATGGGCATAGAGGTGCAGGTGCGCAGTTTTGAAGAGCGTTCGCTCGGTGCCAGTGCTTCAGCCGCCGAAGCGACGGCCTGCGCCTTTGTCGAGGTCGTCTGCCAGGGCAAGGTCTGTTATGGGGTGGGGATGGATACCAATATTGTCACCGCGTCTATTAAAGCGATTTTTAGTGGCATTAACCGTTGCAGCGTACAACTGACACACATGGCCAAGCGTGCCTGACCCTATTGCCGCCTGCTGTAAGCGGCGGCAGGCGGATATTTACCAGTGGCCGGTCGTGACTAGCCTGTAGATGAAATAAGCGCCTAACAGCATCATGGCATAGACGGGAAAATTGCTGGCTGAACGCCGTTGCTGCGTGCTGATATGGGTGATGTAGCGGTGAAAAGCAAACGTGGCGAGTAGCCCGGCGGCGGTGAGTACCATGTTGAGCGTGGAGGCCATGATCCACTGTACCCAGTCCATCGGCCCCTGGTTGCTGCCAAACACATGCACCGCAATGCCGATAAAGCCGCACAGCATGAGGCCCAGTGTCAGTAATGCCTGCACGATTTGTCGCGGGCCGTCGGGGCGAATCGTACTATTTTTGCTGTAACGGTTTGGATCCACTTGGGGACTCCCTTCAAGCAACAGGCGCCTTCGCGCGATGAACTGCTTTTAAGTCTGGCAGGGCTGCACCGACTTTAATTGTTACTGCTTATTGTAGCTGCATTATTCGGTAAATAACCCGCCGGGTCTACCGGTTTGCCTTTTTGGCGAATCTCAAAATGCAGTACGGGTGCTTTGTTATTGGCCTGGGCAGGCAAATTGGCCAGCTTTTCGCCAGAGGCGACAAACACGCCTTCTTTCACCACAGAGTTTCCTTGATGGGCATACACTGACAGCAAGTTGCTATTGTGTTTGATGATGATCAGCTTGCCATAACCACGCACATCCATGCCGCTGTAAATCACTTTGCCAGCGCCTGCGGCATTAATCACCTGGCCCGCATTGCCGGTAATATTGAGGCCTTTATTGGTTTGGGCATCAAAGCCGGTGCTGACTTTACCTGCTAATGGCCATTGCCATTGAATATCGCTATCTGTGATCGCTTCCAGGTCTGTCGCTGCTGCTGTCTTGCCGGTGTCAGCGGTGGTTGGCGCAGAGGCAGCGGTTGCCGTGGTGTCACCTGTGTTGTTGATATCAGGACGTATAATCGCCGAGGTGACGACTTCTGCATCATCCGCTGTATTGGCGCTATCATTGGTTTTGCTATTTGCCGTGCTGGTGTTCGCTGGTCTGGCATTCAGGTTAAGCACTTGCCCGACATGAATCTCATACGGCGCTTGCAACTGGTTAAAGTCCGCCAGCTTCATGAACGGGATGCCAAACTTACGGCCTATGCTGTAGAGCGTATCGCCTTTTTGTACCAGGTATTGATTGGCGCCCAGCGTGGTCGGGGCGGCTGCGGTTTTGCTCTCGCTGGTGGCTGGGCTGTTGCTGACCGGGGCACGCGGCATGGGTGAGTTCAAGGCGCAGGCTGCAAGTGTGCAACTGGTGCCCCATACCGTTAGCAAAGTGCGTAATCTCATGATAAAGCCGTGCCTCCCAACAATGGAACAAATTTGACCGGCTCCAACGCAATTTGTTGTACGCCTTGTGCGCTACGCTCGATCAGATGTAAGACTTGTTCTGTGGTGCCAACCGGGATCACCATGCGGCCGCCTACTGCCAGTTGTTCAACCAGCTCTTGCGGTACATGGCTGGCGGCAGCGGTGACCATAATGGCATCAAACGGGCCGTAGCTTTTCAAACCCAGGCTGCCATCGGCGTGATCTAGTTTGACGTTGGTGCACTTTAAGGTGCGCAAGTGGTTTCTGGCCTTCATCACCAATGGGCGTATGCGCTCCAGCGAGTAGACTTCGCTGCTGACACGTGACAGTACTGACGTCTGGTAGCCGCAGCCGGTGCCGATTTCAAGCACTTTGTTGAGCGGTTTGCCATTGCGCAAAATTTGCGTCATTTTGGCCACAATATAAGGCTGTGAAATGGTTTGGCCATAGCCAATCGGCAATGACACATCTTCATAGGCACGAATAGACAACGCTTCATCGACAAAAATATGGCGCGGAATATCCGCCATGGCGGCAATCACCACTTCATCGGTGATCCCCTGTTCGCGCAGACGCGTCAGCATGCGCTCACGCGTGCGCGATGAGGTCATGCCTATGCCGGTTTTGCTGGAGGTTCTTGGGATCGCCATAATACTTAATTCTGGGCTTGCAGCCATTGTTGCATGGCAGCAATTTGCGAGTGTTTGGTCAGGTCTACCTGGATAGGGGAGATAGAAACATAGCCTTGTGAGACTGCATAAAAGTCAGTGCCTTCACCGCCATCGTTAGGTTGCCCGGCGGCGCCCACCCAATACACGGTTTCACCACGCGGGGTTTGCAGTTTAATCACCGACTCAGCCTTGTGGCGTTTGCCAAGGCGCGTGATCTGGCGGCCTTTAATCTCTGCTAATGGCAGGTCCGGCACATTGATATTGAGCAGGGTAGGCTCGGTAAATTCGCTGTGGTTATATTGTTTGACCAAGTCGACCACGATTTTTGCCGCGGTTTCAAAGTGGGCAGGCTGGTGCTGCGACATCGAGACTGCAAACGAAGGAATGCCTAGCAAATAGCCCTCAGTGGCGGCCGCGACCGTGCCTGAGTAAATGGTGTCGTCGCCCATATTGGCGCCATCATTGATGCCACTAATCACCATGTCTGGCATGTCTTGCATCAGGCCGGTGAGGGCAATGTGTACGCAGTCAGTAGGGGTGCCGTTGACATAGTAAAAACCATTGGCGGCTTGTTTGACACTCAAGGGGCGGTCTAGCGTCAGTGAATTGCTGGCACCACTGCGGTTACGCTCGGGGGCGACCACGGTAATGTCAGCGATTTTGCTTAAGTGTGTGGCGAGCGTGTTCAGGCCGGGGGCCAGGTAGCCATCGTCATTGGATAACAGAATTCTCATGCCCGATATTATATAAGGTTTACCAGGCTTGTCAGCGTCCGTGCACGAAAGAATTTATAGTGAAAATGGCACCTGCCTAGAGGCTGTTAACGTCATCTCACGCAGGCTGGTAACGGCGGCCAGTGTATTTGGAATAGGCAATCACGCTGGCAAAGAACACCAGGCTGAGGATGACTTCTGCCACTGCCAACCAGCGCGCGACCCCTGTCTCTGACCACGCCCTGACCGAGCCTTCGGTGAAGTAGAATAAAATCAGCATGCCTGACCATTGGTAGGTATAACGTTTGCCGCGCAAAATGCCAAATAGCGGTAGCAGTAACGGCAGTGTTTTGAGAAACAGCAAACTGCCACCTGCTCGTAGCGGTGCCCAAAAAATCTCCCAACCCAGGCACAACACGATGAGGCCGAGCAGGCTGAGGCTGGCCGCGCTGCGGCTAACGGATAAAATGCGTGGAATCATGATCTACCTGCTTGTGCCAGGGCAACCAGTGCCTTACGCGCATCCATTGCGTTTAATACCGGCTGTTCAAACTGAAAGCGCAGCAGGCCTTGTGTTTCTTCGCCTTGGTGATATTGCACATCAAAACCATCTGCATCCAGGCCGATCATTTCCGCATGATCGGCTGTCACGCCATGCACATGCTGGCAATATTGCAGCAGGCTGTCTTTATGGTCTTCGTTCATATGCGCGACGATACCGCCTTCTTGTGCCGCCAGCATGCTGTCAGCCAGGTCGTCGTTGAGCGCGTCACCTTCAAACCAGCCCATACGGCCAAACCCCGCAATGTAGCGTACTTGCTCAATCTTGATGCGGTAAAAATGAAAGTCATGCATATCAAAGTAACTGGCTGCTTGTGGCAGATAACGCAAATAACGGGCGCGCAAATCTTCGTCCTGCTTGTCGCAATGAATGGCTTCGCCCATCAAGGTCAACCGTGCATTGGCCTGTAAATCGTCAGCACCTGAGAACACCAGTAAGGACACTTTGGCATTTTCCTGGATATTTTTAGTATGCTCGGCAATCGTGCTGATCAAAATCACGGGCTCCGCCTGCTGGTTACACACAAACGGCGCGACTGAGCCAAACGGATAGCCGGGATACTTCATCGAGTGCGTCGATAAGATCGCATGCCGGGTTGAAAACAAAAACTGACGGGCTTCGTGAGCGAGGGCAGCAGACATAGATTACTTTTCCTGAAAAACGGTTATTGCAATTTGAGTGCAGTGTCAGCCAGGCGTTTCCCTAGCGCCATGCACAATTTTTTCTCATCCTCTGAGATCGGCTGGTCATCCATCGCACCGCCAATATGGCTGGCACCATACGGCGTGCCGCCGGTTTTGGTGCTGCCCAGTTGTGGCTCAGAGTAGGGTAGGCCCAGCATTAGCATGCCATGGTGCATGAGCGGAATCATCATAGTCATCAAGGTCATTTCATTGCCGCCATGCAGAGAGCCACTGGAGGTGAACACCGCAGCAGGTTTGCCGATGAGTGCACCGTTCAGCCATAAACCAGCCGTGCCATCGAGAAAGTATTTCATCGGTGCCGCCATATTACCAAAGCGGGTCGGGCTGCCCAAAGCTAGCCCCGCACACTGTTCCAGGTCCTGCAAGGTCGCATAAGGCGCGCCAGAGGCCGGAATGTCGGCCTCTGTGGCCTCACAGTTGGCAGACACTTTAGGCACCGTGCGCACACGCGCAGTCACGCCGGCAACGCTTTCAACGCCGCGCGCAATCAGTTGCGCCATCTCTTTGACGGAACCGCCTTGTGAATAATAAAGAACAAGAACTTCAATCATCTTTTTGCTGAAATGACCTGATGGCCATTTTACCTGTTTGAGTTAAGTAGGGGGTTATTAGTAAAAATGGAATCACAACTTCTCTATTACAAGCCTGTGCAGCGAACGAAGTCGATGTGCCAAACAAGAGTCCAGCACGCGTTATCCATGGAAAACTATAAAAGCTGACACTCTCTGCACATGCCTCGACCATTTCCTTCTCTAGTGAGGCAAGATACCTCTTCTCGAGTAACTTACCAAGAGGTTTGTCTTTGTCTATTTGTTTGAATTCTGTATCAACTAAGATATTTTTTTTTAACCATTGACTCGTATCTACTTGATGACCTGTTTGTAGGCTGAAAACATTTCCTCCGTGATTGTAGGAAGGGTGTGCCTGTCCACAGTATTGTTCACTATTACTGTACAGGGTTAGGTACTCTTTATTCCAATCAATAATCTTGTCAGTACTTTCTGCATAGCCGCTACTTTGTGATTGCATGTTCCTAACTTCATGAAAACAAGATAAATGCTCATCAAGCGTTTCTTGTATTCGTTTCCTCAGTTCAACATTAAGCTTTTCTTTTCCCGTATCAGCATCAGTGATTTGGATAGTGTAAGAGTTAGTCCCTTTGCCTTTTAGAATTCGATAGGCGTGTTGCCTGAAGTGGTAAGTCTTTTTATCTAACTCTAGGGGAATACGCCATTGCGAGTTGTATGTTTCAGTTCGAACAGCCGCTATAGCGTATGAGCTTTGATTATTTGTAGAGTGCCAAATAGCTGTGAGTGTTTCCTCATCACAACTGATTGCAGTGATTTGCCCGGTCACAATTCCAGACATTGTTTTTTCTGTCCAAGCATCTTTCTCAATATCATAGTTTAAGAAAAGCTCTTCACCTGACTGGTCGTAAAAGTAGCTCCCATTGCTTTGATTCTCATAGCTCGTTAAACCCAACCGCATTGTGATAGCTTTGTTTCCTAATTTGCCATGCCAATTGCCTTCAATAGGGCATGCAAAAACACTATTTGCTTGCAAAAGTATCAGCCAATAGCAACATGTACAGAGCAGCTTATTAATCTGGGTGTGGTTCATGGTCATTTTTTATGCTTTTTTTAGCGTAGGTTTGGAAATTTAAGTTTTCCTCATCCGCTGGATTCAGCCATTCAATTTGCTTCATATTTGAGTAAGTTCTGACTATCTTAAATCGATCTACGATAGGCCATGTTTGTTTGTCGCCGCCGCATATTTCTGAGTGCTTTTCATGCACAGCAATAACAATATATTTTTTACCATCCGTTTCAGGAAAAAAATCTAGGCATTCAATGCGGTGACGGTTTTGATAGAGATGTGTTGCTTCTATGGCTTCAACCAATGTGTGGATGGCTTTTGTTTGATTTGGTGAAAGCTTCTCAGCAGCACGTCCCAACGAGGGCCATACACATGTGCACAGTAAATAAGCAATCAACCATTTTGATTGCTTGCTCATATGCTGGAATCCAATTTGTAACTGACGTTATTATTTGTATCTATGGAAATTTGACGACGCACTTTCAAGATTTGCATCAACTTTTTAACTTCATCTTGATCTATATTTTTATGCCTGAAAAGCGACTGTATCGTGGAGAGTAGTGTCTTCTCTTTTCGTGGTTTAGATGCGCCACGCTGTTTCAAATTATCTATGATGGCGGCTACTTTATCATCAGCAGTGTTTGCTTCAGTAATTTTGAATAGTGGCATATCTTCTAGCTTGCTAGACCGGGCACACAATACTTTCTGAGATTTCAGGTGACGGATAAGCGGGTCAAACCCTTTGTCCTTAGAAATGATGTGAAAGAAACTATTTGGATATTCTTTAGTGAGTTTGCCAATATAAAACGCAATGTGAAAGTCCAGCGCATTAGAGCCATTTCCATCAATCCGAATATAGTCTGCTTTGTTTCCCAAAGGTTGCAGTGTTTTGGCAATCTCAAACGAGATTTTGGTTTGATGTTCTCCCAAAAAAATCAATACAAGAAAGTGCTCTTGATTCAATAGTGAAAGGTTTTTGGGCTGTACATTTTCATAGTTACTTTTTGCAAGATTGTCTTAAGGTGCACTTTACTGGCATGACTATAAGTATTGTATTGCCTACATCATTGGCACGATTCGCATTGGCATTTTGAATGCCTAGAGTCATCATCTGCCTGCATTAGTCAAAGCTAAAACCATAAAACACGTCCAGCGCGTTATCTGAGCCGGTGCGGGTTTCGATGGAGATGCGCTTAGTCAGTTGGTAGGTGAGTTTACCAACATTTAACAGGCCGACAATGCTTTTTTCATAGCCAACCACTAGGTTGCGGTTAATGCGTTTGCCGACGCTGACGGCGTAATTGGTCGGTCCGCTGCCGCGTACATCGATGCTGTCGAGGCCGACGGCTTGTGCAATTTTGGTTTGCAGCGAGACAGAGTCGCCTTGTGATAATAGCGCGCCAGCGGCGACTGATAATAAGGCCATATCGCTGCTGCCCACTTGCGACATCGGTTGCCCTAGCACCAACAGTGAGATTTTGTTTTCGTTGCTGGTGTCAGGCGTGGCGACCAATTTTAATTGCGGGGTTTGCAGGCTGCCGTTGATTTGGATGCCGACTTTGGTGCTTTCTACTTGCCTGGTGGCCAGCACATCGAGGCCAATGTTAGGCAGTTTGCCGCTAAAGATCAGGCGACCGGTTTCGATATTGAGGGATTGGCCGTAGGCGATATACGTGCCGGTGATTTCCAGTGTGCCCGCGGCGGTCAATTCATCCAGCCCGCCATTGAGCTGCATATTGCCACTCAGTGCGCCGTTTAAGCCTTGGCCACGCAACATGAATTGTTCAGACTCTTTGAAAGGTAATACCAGCGGTTTGTCGCCAAAGTCGAGTGCAAAGTTGTTAAACACCAGTTTAGACGTGGGTTCAGCCTGGCTGGTTTGTGGTGATTCAATCACGACATCTTCGTCCAGTTTTGGCTTATCGGCTTTTGGCAGTTCAAACAGGCCTTTATGTATCTTGAGTTTGCCGCTAAGCGTGGTTTGCTCGCTGGTCATGCTGATGTTGGAATTGCCGCTCAGTTGTACCCACCGGTCTACCCGGGATAAGGCCTGCAGTTTGTTGAGTTGCATGGCGGCATCCAGTTGCCAGCGATCTGCTTTAAACAGCAGTTGGCCGTTGCCATTGAGTTCGCCAGTTTTGCCAGCAAAGTGTAGTTGGTCAATATTCACCTGGTCGCCTGCCAGCGTGGCATGCAGATTGCCTTGTTCCAGCCACAGGCCTTGCGAGGGGACTTGCAAGGCGAGTGCTTGGCCTTGCAGGCTGCCTTGTAATTGTGGCTGAGCGATGATGCCGCTGGCCTGCGCGTCTATGCTGAGTTGACCCGCCGGCTGTATGTCTGGCATAAGTTTGGCTAGCCAGCCGAGTTGCGCAATGTTGGCTTTGAGTTGTGCTGACATGGGAGCAGAGCGTTGAATGACGATGCCATTTGCAGTCGGTGTGATAAGGGTGTTGCCAGTGAATTGCAGGTCTATTGCGCTGTCCGCACGTATGCTGATTTGCACGCTGATGTGATTATTCTGCGCCTGCATCTCTGCGAAAAGTGTATTGATGCCCAGCCCTTGCCAGCGCGCCTGGCTGGTGTCATAGGTTTGCCAGTCGCCGGAGGCGCTCTCAAGGTGCAGTGTGCCGTTCAGCTGTTCATCTAAGGCTAGCTTCCATTGTGCCGAAACACGCAAATGGTCAGCGGGCAGGGCTTCTGAATGCTCGGGCACCAGCCATGTCATTAGCGCTTGCAACGGAAAGGCCTTCAGTGCGCCTTGGGTGCTGAACTGTACTTTTTCGGCAGGTTGTTGTGTGACCGCGTTGGCGGTTCGTGCCGGGCGGTAGCGCAACTGATCGAGTTGCAACTGGCCTGAGAGGGCATTGACGACCAGGTTTTGCAGCTGAAAGCCTTGTTCGTTTTGCCATTGCAGGCTGGCGGGTTGTGCCAATTGAAAGACCTTGCCCTTAGCATCTTGCAATTGCGTGAGCTGTGCTTGCCAGGTGTTTGCTTGCCAACTGCCTTCCAAGGCTAGTAACAGGTTGCGTTGCAATAAAGGGTCGGCATCATTTACTTTGAGTGCCAACTGGTGTTTTGCCAGCGTGCCTGTCAGGTTGAATTCGGCATCAATCGGCGGGCTATCGATGCCACGCGCATTCTGCTGTGACAAACCGCGCAACTTGACCTGGTTTTTGAGAGAGCCCTGTGACTGGTCAGTGGCCTGACCCTCTGCCTCAAAGCCTGCTAACGTTAACCCTTGCGGTAACTGCAATTGCTGGCCAGAGAGTTGATAGGTGGTTGCAAAGCCACTGGTCGACTGTTGCACCGTGCCTGTGCCTTTTACTTGGCCCGCAAAGCCTGGCATCAGTTGCGCCAGATTGGCGAGCTCGGCTTGCCATGACAATGTGGTGACCTCCGCGGCAGAGGTGTTTTTACCCGCTTGTATCGTCAGTTTGTTTTTATCCAGTTGCGCCAGCAAGTCCATATGCATCAGTTGCGTGCCTTGCAGGCTGGCACTGCCACGCACAATCAGCGGCTGTCCCTGCAAGCGGCTATCCCCCGCGTCTATGGTTGCCAGCATCTGGCCTTGTTCGGTTAGGCTGCCGTGGGCGACAATTTTTAAATCCACCTTGCCAGCCAGTTGCGGATGGATATGTTTGGCTTGCAACTGTTGCAGATGCAGTAGTAAATGGCTGTTGCGTGTTTCATCCAGGCCTATGCTGGCGCTGATTTGTAGCATATCTTCGGCCTGCCCGCTGGCTGGCACTATCGCGAATGGCCTGGCTTGCGGCTGGTAGTGATGGTTAGCGGCGATCTCCAGCCGGGTTAAATCGCCATGCAGTTCGGTGCGCAGGTGATAAGGTAATTCTGTATGCGGTTGCTGTACGTCTAGCCAGCCATTCAGCGCGAAGGGCGCAGCGTTTTGCATCTGAAAATGCGTGCTGACTTTGCCCCATGGGCTCAGCGCTTGCGCAATACGAAACTGTAATGCCTGGTTGTCGGCATCGAGGTCGAATTCAATCTTCGTAATATGCGAAGTACTTGCGCCCTGAATAATGGTCAGTTGATCTATCTGCCCCGAGAGCAAGTGAAAGGGTAGGGGAATGTTGATGTGTGCTGGTAGCGGTGTTTTTGCCGCTGGAGGCGTTGGCGTGACCTCGGTCGTGGGTTTAAAACGCAAGGTGATTTGTTTTGCGCGAAATTGCGAGACGGTGAGCTCGCCTTTGGGCGTGACCGCCAGGCGCATATTGGAGTCTATGCCTTCCACTTTTAGGGTGGCATTGCCCAGGTCGGTTTCAAATTCTTTCAAGCTGGTCATCAGTAGCACATTGGCCGCCCACACCATTTGTGGTGTGATGATTAATGACAAGCACAGTACACTGGTGAGTGTTAGCTTGAGCAATCGGTGAAATATTTTTGCCAGTGACATCAGAAGTTTACGCCCAGGTTAAAGTGCAAACGGTATTCTTTGGTTTCTTCGCCATAGGCAACATCGACGCCTACCGGGCCAATCGGGCTGCGCCAGCGTACGCCCAAGCCATAGCCAAAGGCTGGGTCATAGTCTTTCCAGCTATTCGCCGCATGACCAAAATCGACAAACATGGCAGCGCCCCAGGAGGAGGTCAGCCATTGCACGATTTCGCTGCTGCCGGTGAGTAATACACGGCCACCGACAATCGCATCGGCCTCTTTGACGCCCAGCGATTGAAACGCGTAGCCACGTACCGATTGGTCGCCACCGGCCCGGAATAAATACGTCGCAGGCACGCTGCGCGCGCCAGTCACCGAGCCTACCTCAATACGGCCCAGCCATTGTGTGGATTGCGTCAGTGGGTAAAACGCCTGCAGCCTGGCTTGCGATTGCAGAAAACGGCCGTCTGACAGCTTGTCCAGCGGTGCCAGTTGAAACTGGGTGTTTAAAATCCAGCCTTTGGTGGGTGCCAGCGGGTGATCGAGTTTACGCATATTGAGGCCATAGGCCAGCGTGGCCGCTTTGTTAAATTGTGACGACTCGCCATCTACGGTTAAAAATTCATACAGCAGGTTAGCACCGACGTATTGCTCGAAAATGTTGGGTTGGCCCCAGTAGCGGCGTACCCCATTTTGTACGGCAGTGGTGATCTGGCCCTCAAGGTCAGTGCGGGTCACGCTATTTTGTATGCTGTCGCGGTAGCCTTTGTCATCAGTGAGAAAGGTGATGTTGGAGGTGACTGCTTGCAGCTTCTGTTCTAGCCGCAAGCTGCTGTCCCATAACAGGCCGCGGTCAAACAGGTTGCGGTCAGTGTAATTAAACACAATGCGGGCGCCGGTGTTGGTACTGGCGCCGACGCCTATGCGTAGGGTATTTTGTTCCATTTCGTGCACGGTGACGTCTATGTCTGCACTGTGGTCGGCATTGAGCTTCTCGGTCTTGGCGACGACATCCACCGAGCGGAATTTGCCGGTGGCCATAAAGCTGTTTTGCAAGGTGAGCAAATCTGCCTGGCGATAGGGCGCGCCTGTTTTCAGGGTGTTGAGCGGGCGCACCAGCGACTCTTTGTAGTGCTGTAGCCCATGTATGCGGACTTCGCCTATGCGCACTGCAGGGCCAGAATCCAGCGCCAGGGTGATCAGTACTTGTTGGGTTTGTGGATTGACCATGGCCTGCGAAGTGGTGATCTTGGCATTGGGAAACTCTGCGCGTAGCAAGGTGGCTAGTAATTCGCGTTTGGCGGTAGTCCAGGCTTGCTGGGTAAAAGTGCTGTTCACCGGCAGCGGCCAGCTTTTTTGCGCGGCTTCTAAGGTTGTAAGATGGCTGGGCTGTTGGATTTCGCCTGTAATGACGACATTGACCTGGCTGACTTTGGCTTGCGGAGGCAGCGTAAGATGAAATTCAGCGGCATTGGTCGTTGGCTGGACACTGCGTGTTTTTGTTTTGAAATAGCCTTCGGTTGCCAGCAGGTCGGAAATTTCTTGCGGTGTTTTTTGTATTAGTCGACGCCATTCGCTATCGTTCATGCGCGGATTTTGCATGGCCTCGTGGATGCTCAGGTGCTTTTGCAGCAGTTCACGCAATGCTGAGGTGTCTTCTGGGGGCGTATCGTTGGCGAATGAAAAACGCGTTTGGTAGGTGCTGCCTGGCTTGACCTCAAACCAGGTGCTGTCTTGCGCCTGGCTTTGGCTAATCGCCAATAACCAGAGGGTGGCAAGCAGCGTTAACTGCTTGCACGTGGACTTTGCCCAGAGCAGGCAGCAAAAGCGCATCTTGGCTGCCTGTTCATAAGCGGGATGTTTTACATGATGAGCAAGAAAATCCCGGATCAAATCGACTAGGTCAAAGGCTGTTTAAATATGTTTCACCAGTTGACTGGCTTTGCCGGTATAACTGGCAGGCGTGAGTGCCAACAATGTTTGCTTGGCTTCGGCCGGAATTTGCAAGGTTTCAATAAACGCATGCAGCGATTGCTTATTAATGCCACCTTTGCCGCGTGTCAGTTCTTTTAACTGCTCGTAAGGGTTTTCAATGCCATAACGACGCATCACGGTCTGGATAGGCTCGGCCAGTACTTCCCAGCTGTTGTCCAGGTCTTCGAGCAAGCGTTGCGGATTGATTTCCAGTTTGTTCAGGCCGCGCAGGCAAGAGTCATAGCCCAGCAAGGTATAGCCAAACGCCACGCCCATATTACGTAATACCGTCGAGTCGGTCAGGTCGCGCTGCCAGCGGGAGATAGGCAATTTTTCGGCCAGATGGCGTAATACGGCGTTAGCCAGGCCCAGGTTGCCCTCAGAGTTTTCAAAGTCAATCGGGTTGACCTTGTGCGGCATGGTAGAAGAACCGATTTCACCGGCTTTGACTTTTTGCTTGAAATAGCCAACAGAAATATAGCCCCAGATGTCGCGGTTAAGGTCGATTAAAATGGTATTGATGCGTGACAGGGTGTCATACATTTCTGCCATGTAGTCATGTGGCTCAATCTGGATCGTCATCGGGTTGTAAGTCAAACCGAGTGACTCGACAAAGCGTTTGGCAAAACCTTCCCAATCAAATGCCGGGTAGGCAGACAAGTGTGCGTTAAAGTTACCAACGGCGCCGTTGATTTTACCCAGGACTTCATTGGCTTGTAATTGTTTGAATTGGCGTTGCAAACGATAGACCACGTTGGCCAGCTCTTTACCCATGGTTGATGGGCTTGCGGTTTGGCCGTGCGTGCGTGACAGCATAGGTTGGTCAGCCAGTGCATGTGCCAGCTCAGTCAGGCGGGCAATTACAGCTTGCAGGTTAGGTTGCATCACCACATCACGCGCAGACTTAAGCATCAAGGCATGCGACAGGTTGTTAATGTCTTCTGAGGTACAGGCAAAGTGAATAAACTCACTGGCTTTTTTAATCTCAGGGTTACCGTCAAACTTTTCTTTGAGCCAGTATTCGAGTGCTTTCACATCGTGATTGGTACGCGCTTCAATGGCTTTGACCTGCGTGGCATCTGCTTCGCTAAAAGCCGTAATTGCCGCATCCAGTTCGGCGATGGTTTCAGGGCTGAAGGGGGCGATTTCTGCCAGTTCAGGCGCCGCGCTGAGTGCTTTTAACCATTCGACCTCTACCAGTGCGCGGTATTTGATCAGCGCATATTCACTAAAAAAAGGCCGTAAAGGATCAAGTTTGGATTGATAGCGACCATCCAGTGGTGACAGTGCATTGAGCGTGGTGAGAGACGTCATGAGTAAAAACTTATCGATTCAAAAGCCGATATTTTACCCAATCCGGCCACACTTGTCTTTGTTGAATGTCGTTTGCTTGTGATAACAATAGAGCGCAGGCACTTTAGAAATTGTCGATTAAAACCGCTTTGTTTGGTAAATTGTGCTTGATTGAGCCGTGACATAATCGCTCACTGGGAATGAATTTCACATGAGACGCGACAGACACTCACCTTTGGTTAGATTGGTGACAGGCCTATGCCTGGCGCTGTGCCTGCTATGGTCGCAGATACAGGCGGATGACTATGTGCTGGCGATGCTGGAAAAGATTCGGCAGCGCTATGGTGAAGAGGCTTACCAGAATGTCATGCGCATGAATGAGATGTTTGCCCAGGTTGCCGGTGCCAGCGAAATGACCAAGGTGCATATGGTGAATGATTTTACTAACCAGCACGTGTTGTTTGTGGATGATATTACCCTGTGGGGGATGGAAGATTACTGGGCCAGCCCGCTAGAAACGTTTGGCAAAGGCGCGGGCGACTGTGAAGACTTTAGTATCGCCAAATATACCCTGCTTAAACGGCTGGGTGTGTCACAAGACAAATTACGCCTGACCTATGTGCGGGCGCGCATGCTTAGCGGTGCGATTCGCCCGCATATGGTGCTGACCTACTATGCCACGCCCAATAGCGATCCGCTGGTTCTCGATAATCTCAATTTTGAATTATTGCCCGCCTCAAAGCGTGGTGATTTGTCGCCTGTGTTTAGCTTTAACGATAAAGGCTTATTCGTGGCGAATAACCCGAATATGCGTGCTGGCTCACCTTCCAATATCTCTAAATGGCGTGATGTGTTGACGCGTATGCGACAGGATGGATTGGAATGATTAAAAACCTGTTAGAAATGTGGTTATTATGGAGGCGGAATGCTAGGCTAGTGCGCAAAGCCTGCACGCACGGCGGGTTATGGCCGAATCCACCCCAGGAAAGTAAGAGGGCTTTCAAATGTCTTTGGTAAAACAGATACGAATTGCAATTTCTGTCATTATTTTAATGGTGGCGGCGGGATGCTTGTTTCTCAGCGTTTATGACGATCATCGTTACATGGCGGAACAGCTACAGAAGAAAAATAACGACAACGCCAATGGGCTGGCTATTACGCTGTCCAACATCCAGAAAGATAACGTCACGGTAGAGCTGATTATCAGTGCCCAGTTTGATATGGGGCATTATCGCCGCATCGCCATTATCTCGCCTGATAACAAGGTGATGATAGAGCGGGTGAACCGCAATCCGCACGCTGTGGCACCAGCCTGGTTCCAGTCTGTGTTCTCGGTCAGCATCCAGCCCGGCGTCGCCAGCATTCAGTCTGGCTGGCAGCAATATGGCACGCTGGTGCTTGAAAGCGAACCCTCGCTGGCTTATGACCAATTATGGGAAACCTCACGCCATGCCGTGCTGTGGACACTGGTTGTGGCCTTGCTGAGCTATGTGGTATCTGGTTTTTGGCTCAAGCGGATTCTGAAACCGCTGGACGACGTGATTGCACAAGCCGAGGCTTTGGGCGAGCGCAAATACATCACCATTGCAGAGCCGGCGACAGAAGAGTTCCAGAAACTGGTGCGCACCATGAATACGCTGTCTGACCGGGTCAAGTCTATGGTCACGGCGGAGTCTGAGCGCCTGAACACCTTTAACCAGCAGATTAATTACGATGAAGTGACCGGTTTAATGAATCAGTCGCACTTCACCAATACCGCTTCGGTTGCCCTCAAGCACGAAGGGTTTGTTGAAGGCGTATTGATCCTGGTGCAATTACGTAACCTGCCTGATATTGACAAGCAACTGGGCTATAGCATTACCAACCAATTGATTAAAAAGGTGGGCGATGCTGTGCAGCAGCAAATGGAGCATTACCAGGATGTGGTGTGTGGCCGCTTGGCCGGTGGTGTGTTTGGTATTTTCAGCCGTCAGCCACTGGATGATTTTGCTGTCACCACCGAGCTGAAGCTAGTGCTGGAAAAACTGAATGCCGCGCAACAGCTATTACAGTTCCAGTTTGTGGTTACGCATACCAAAACTAAAAAAGGCGATGACTTTGTCGATATTCACCGTGTGATGCAGTTTATTCTCGACCTGGCTGAAGACCAGGCGGCGACGCCGATGCGCGTGATGAATGCGAATAGTATCGTCACCTCGAGAAAAAATTACCTTAATCAATGGAAACAGCAGTTCTTGCAGGCGATTGAGCAAAAGCAGATCAAGCTCGCTTGTTATCCGGTGATGCAGCGTGACCAACAGCTTTATCACTACGAATGCCCATTACGTTTGCATATTGATGAAGGCGATCAATGGCTGGCAGCGGGCGCGTTTATTGATTGGGCCAGCCAGCTCGATATGATTAAAACGCTGGATGGGCTTGCGCTGGAATACGCGGTGGATATGCTGGCCAAAAATAATGCCAGCCTCAGTGTGAATGTGTCAGCCGCCGCCATGCGCAGTGATGAATATAAAGATAAATTGCAAGCCTTGATGCTAACGGTGACGACGCCGGCACGATTAAGCTTTGAAGTAGCGGAAGAGGCTGCATTTAGCGACTTTGTGAAATTTAAAGAGTTTGTGCACTTGGTGAAATCCCTGGGTTGCATGGTGGGTATGGAGCATGTGTCAACGCGTTTGGCACAATTGGGCGACTTGCATGAACTGGGCATGGACTACATCAAGTTTGATGCCTCGTTGATTCGTGACATTCATTTGCGGCCACAGCAACAGTCACTGATGCGTGGCTTGTGCATGATGGTACGCACCATGGGTATTGTGCCGATTGCAGAAGGTGTACAAGACCAACAAGAGCTGGATAGTTTGAATGCGATTGGGATTGAAGCGGTGACTGGTCCCTTTGTGCAGGAAAACTTGCAGTTTGGTGCACTATAAAAGTGTCAATTTTTGTAATTTCGGGGTGTTATGCCATATACTCACCGTTTTGAAATGGCTTGACAGGCCATACAATCAACAGTCGGTAAATCAGTCACTGGTTTAATTCGGATAAGGATAATAATAAGTCATCTGCCATGGAAACGACGCCATACTTTAATAAGACCGAAAAAGACGCTCTGCTGGAGTGTCTACTTTATATTTGCCGCCACAATCGATTGGCGACAACACGTGATGCCTTAACTTCTGGCTTGCCGCTAGAAGGCGGCAAACTCAATCCAGAGTTGTTCAAACGCTCGGCTGAGCGTTTGCGGCTGGAGGTGACTGTGAGGCAGGAGGCAATTGCATCCCTGTTGCAGCCGCAGGCTGATGTCACCTTGCTATTGAATAATCATCGCGCTTGCCAGTTAATTAAAATCGACCCAAGCCAGCACTTTGCACAAGTGGTGTTTCCTGACTTGTCACCCGATGCGGTGACCATGAGTCTGGCTGACTTGGCGGCGGAATATAGCGGTTATGCCTTGATTACCAAGCAAAACTTTATGTTTGATGCGCGCACGCCAGAAGTGGGCCGGGTGAAAGTCCGGCACTGGTTTTGGGGCACACTGGCTGAAAACAAGGGCATTTATCGCGATGTGATGGTTGCTGCCTTGCTGATCAATATCTTTGCCTTGGCCATGCCGCTGTTTACCATGAATGTGTATGACCGTGTGGTGCCTAACAAGGCGGTTGAAACCTTGTGGGTGCTCGGCATAGGCGTGGCCCTGATTGTCTTTGGTGACTTATTGCTACGTTCCATGCGCGCCTATTTTCTCGATTGGGCTAGCGCGCGTATTGACGTCAAGCTCAGCGCGCAAATCATGGAGAAAGTGTTGGGTACCCGTTATGAGGCTAAGCCAACTTCTGTAGGTTCTTTCGCGTCTAATTTACGCTCGTTTGAAAGCGTGCGCGACTTTATTACCTCGGCCACCGTGGTGACGCTGATTGACCTGCCATTCGGCATTATTTTCCTGATCGTGATTGCCTGGATTAGCCCTTATATGGTGTTGCCAGCGTTGATTGGCGGCGCGGTCGTGCTGATTTACTCGCTGAGCGTGCAGACCAAAATGCACGATCTGTCAGAAACCATGTATCGCGCCAGCGCGCAGCGTAATGCGACGCTGATTGAAAGCCTGGTCGGCCTCGAAACCGTGAAGTCGATGGGCGTGGAAGGCCAGATGCAGGGCAAGTGGGAGAAGAGCGCGCTGTTTCTGTCTGAAGTGGGCAGTAAACTCAAGCTGCTGTCCTCTTCTATTACCAATGGTACTTATGCCTTGCAACAGATCATCAGTGTGGCAATTGTGATTTTAGGCGTGTATTTGATCTCAAATGGCGATTTAACCATGGGGGGCTTGATTGCCTGCTCGCAATTGACCAGCCGTGGTTTAGCACCTATTTCACAAATTGCAGGCCTGTTTACGCAATATCACACCGCAGCGACTTCTCTGAAATCATTAGATGAAGTGATGGGCAAACCGGTCGAGCGTAATAAAGGCGTTAACTTCCTGTCTCGCCCGGCATTCAGGGGTGAAATCGAGTTTAAAAACGTGTCGTTTAAATATCCAGGCTCTGATGAGCTGGCCTTAAACCGGATTTCTTTCAAGATTCGTCCTGGCGAGCACGTTGGCCTGATTGGTCGCATGGGTTCAGGCAAAACAACGATTAATAAACTGATTCTGGGCCTGTATCAGCCGACCGAAGGCGCGATTCTGATTGATGGCATTGATGCACGACAAATTGACCCGGCGGAGTTACGCCGCAGTATTGGTTATGTGCAGCAAGACAATCATCTGTTTTATGGCTCATTGCGTGAAAATATTACTTTACGTCATCCGCATGCAGACGATCACTCTGTGTTGCAGGCGGCACAAGTGGGCGGCATTGCCGAGTTCGTGAATGCGCATCCTAAAGGCTTTGACCTCGAGGTTGGCGAGCGTGGGGATACCTTGTCAGGTGGGCAACGACAAGGTGTGGGCATTGCGCGAGCATTTGTGACACAACCGCAAATTGTATTGCTGGATGAACCAACCAGTGCCATGGATCATTCTGGTGAAGAAACCGTGAAACGCAATATTGCTCAGGCCACCGCAGATAAAACCATGATTGTGATCAGTCACCGTAACGCCATGCTGGAGCTGGCAGAGCGCCTGATTGTGATTGACTCTGGTCAAGTGGTTGCGGATGGTAACAAAGAAGACGTCACTGCTGCGCTGCGCGCCGGCAAAGTAGGTAAGGCGAGATAAACATGGCAAAAAAAATATTCGATCAATTAGGTGAAGTCACCAAGCCTGACAGCATCTGGGTACGGCTCGGCAAGCCGGTGCATGCCTTGGTAGACAAGATCATCAAAACCGAAACCGCTGAATCACGTACCTGGTCTGAGCAGGCGCATGATGTGATGATTGAAGACACCATGCTGCATGCCAAGCTGATTATGTACGGTATCCTGGCTATTTTGCTGGTGTTGCTCATCTGGGCCAGTGTCGCCAAGGTGGATGAAGTCACGCGCGGCGAAGGGCGTGTTATTCCCTCCCGCCAGATTCAGGTGGTGCAATCTCTGGATGGCGGTATTGTGGTCGATATCATGGTGCAGCTGGGGGATACTGTTAAGCGCGGTCAACCGTTGATTAAAATTGACGAAACGCGGGCGATTTCATCGTTAAAAGAGAATGAAAGCCAGTATTTGTCACTTAAAGCCAAAGAGGCGCGGCTGAAGGCCTTGGCGAATGGCGGTAGTTTTAATCCACCGAGTGAAGTGCAGCAAAAAACGCCTGATACTTACCTGCAAGAGTTGCAGTTGTTTAATGCCGCCAGAGACGAACTCAATTCGCAAATTAATATCGCCAGAGACCAATTGTCGCAACGCGAGCGTGAGTTGTCGGAAGTGCAATTTAAAAAAGAAGTGGCGATTAAAACCTATGACTCGACCAGTAAAGAGCTGGCCGCAAACCGGCCCTTGCTCAATAGTGGGGCGGTGTCTGAGATTGAGATTTTAAGGCTGGAGCGCGATGCCAATCGTGCCAAAGGCGATATTGACCAGGCATCTGCGCAAATGGGGCGGTTGACGGCAGCGATTTCTGAGGCCAGGCGTAAAGTGTCAGAGGCGCAACAATCGTTTCTGAGCAAGATTCGGACAGACCTGAACGAAACAACGGCCAAGATCAATAGCCTGACACAGTCCAGCCTGGCGCTTTCTGATAAAGTAAAGCAATCCACATTGACATCACCTGTGAACGGTAAAGTCAGCAAGCTGTATTACAACACCGTCGGCGGTGTGATCCAGCCTGGTAAAGAAGTGATGGAAGTGGTGCCTTCTGATGATGCGCTGGTGATTGAAGCCAAAGTGCAAACCAAGGATATTGCATTTATTCGCCCACAACAGCCAGCGGTGATCAAGTTGACTGCTTATGATTACACCATTTATGGCAGTTTGGAGGGATCTGTGCAAGATATTGCAGCAGATTCGACCATAGACGATAAAGGTAATGCATATTATGTCGTTAAGGTAAGAACAGACAGAAATAATCTGGGCGACCACTTGCCGATTATTCCTGGCATGGTGGCACAGGTTGATATTTTGACAGGGAAGAAGACGGTGCTGTCCTACTTATTAAAACCAGTGTTAAAAGCTAAATCTTATGCATTAACCGAGCGCTAAAGACTATGAAGCATATATTTATTACCACATTAAAACAGTCCGTAGAATCCTGGCTCAAGGCTTTTCCGCAATTAACAACCATTTCTGATGTTGTTTCAGCAGATATTGCCGGTGCCTCCATCATCTGGGTACATGCGCAAATTGAGCAAGGTCATCAGTGGCGAAAACATGTGCAGCAGATATTAACCTTCTTGCCGTCGGCCAAGGTGATTGTGTTATCCAATAACCCGGAACAGGCAGAAGCCATGCAGGCACTCGAGGTTGGGGCTGTAGGCTATTTGCATGCCTATGCACATCAGCATGTGCTCCAAGAGGTATATAGCGTTGTTTCACAAGGTGGCGTCTGGTTGGGGCGTGATGTGCTCAAACATCTGATTACGCTCACAACCCGTGGTAACCCGCAGCCAGATAGTACAGAAGAAATTTTAGAGGGCTTGACCAAGCGTGAGCGTGAGGTCGCATTGGAAGCAGCCAAAGGCAATAGCAACAAAGAAATTGCCCGCAGCCTCTCTATTTCTGAGCGTACCGTCAAAGCACATTTGACGTCCGTCTTTGATACCTTAAAAGTACGCGATCGTTTGCATCTGGCACTGGTTTTACAAGGCAAATCAAGCCAGGGACACTTCTCGCATGAAGACAATTTAAAAAAAGATTCTTTGAATAAATTACATTTAAACTCGTGATTGATTAATATTTTTAATTTATGTTTATTTTTGTAAATTAATGAATCTAATCAGATTTTTTCAAAAAAAATGCTGTCACAAAGATGAAATGTGTGACATTTTTCACTAAAAACCTATCTAAGCGCCTACTTTGATAGGCCATATACCCTTGTGCCGACACAATTCCGTGGTTATACTGGTTCTGGATGAATCTTTATAACTTGTTAAGAGTCTGCACATGAAACTAAAAAAAATCGCCTCGGCACTATTAATGGGTGTATTTTCTTTCTCGGCTATCGGTTGGGCTGCCAGTCCTGAGACCTTGGAGAAAATAATCGAAAAAGCTGTGTCTGAGAACCCTGAGGTTCAGGCAAGCTTCCACGCTTTTAAAGCCGCAGAGTTTGATGAGTCTGCTGCCAAGGGGCGATACCTGCCAAATCTGACGGTTGACCAAACGTTCAGAAACCAAGAGCGTCTGACGCCAAACGTGAACAACACCTTCACGCCTAACCAGCAATCCACCTTAACCTTGCGCCAAATGATTTTTGACGGCCTGGCAACGCCTTCTGAAGTAGGCCGCCTGGATCATGTGGCGAAATCTCGCTTTTATGAGCTACAAGGCCAAATGCAAGGGGTTGCACTGGATACAGCGACCGCTTATTTTGATTTGTTGCGTTATCGCCGTCTGGTCTCTTATGCGCAAGATAACTTTGTTGTGCACAAACAGATTTTTGACAAGATCAAATCTCGCGTAGACGCAGGCGTTGGTAAAAAAGTTGACCTGGAGCAAGCCACAGGCCGTTTGGCACTGGCTGAAGCGAACCTGTTGACTGAAACCACCAATTTGTATGATGTGTCAGCCCGCTTTCAACGCCTGGTGGGTGAATTGCCACCTGATAGCGTGAGTGAAGTGATGCTTACTGGCGATGGTCTGGCTGGTAGTGCAGATCAGGTGCTGGATGCTGCTTATAAACAAAACCCGAACATTCTGGCAGCCATTGAGAATATTATCGCTGTAGAAAAATCGGTTTCTGGCAAAAAAGCGCCATTTATGCCGCGCCTGGATTTGCAAGGCCGCAAAATTCTTGATGTGAACGATGCGAGCAGAAACAGTACATTAGCTGCGGATACATTAGAAGTGACGGCAAGCTGGAACATCTTTAATGGCTTCACTGATAAGTCCAATCTGGATTCTGCGGTGGAAACATTAAATCGCTCACACGACTTGCGCGATAAGGCGTGTATTGATACCCGTCAGTTGGTGGCCATTGCCTACAACAACATCAAGCAGTTGACTGAGCAAGTTGCTTATCGCAAGCAACATCAGGACTCGATTGAGAATGCGCGTTTAGCCTATCGTAAACAATATGATATTGGCCAGCGTACTTTGCTTGATTTACTGGATACTGAAAACGAATACTTCCAGTCACGTCGTAATTTCACCAATGCTGAAATGGACCTCAGCACCGCATATGCAAGAACCTATGCCGGCCAAGGCTTGTTGCTGAGCAAACTAGGTGTGACACGTGCTGATGTTGGTGAGTATCCGCGTGAAGAGTATATGGATCGCGAAAATGTATGTAAGGCAGTTGCGCCGACACAAGTTGTACCAGACAAGGCTGCGTTGTTAGCCAATGCCAAACCTTGGGAAGGTGAAGCCTTTAAGCCAAAAACACAAGAAAAAGCGACGATGAAATTTACGCCGCGTATCTTGTTCCAGGCAAACAGTGCCATCATCTTGCCAGAGTCTTATGCGGATCTGGATATCGTATACGATGTGGTAAAAGAGTGGGGTAACGATAAGGTTGAAATTGCAGGTCATACTGACAAGCGTAGTACCTCAAAGGAGAAATATAACCTGGTCTTGTCCGAAAAGCGTGCCAAGGCTGTGGCTGATTACCTGGTTAAAAAGGGTATGGACACTCAGCGCTTGGTAGTGAAAGGCTATGGCTTCTCACAACCAATCGCTGAAAACGATCCTGTGAGTGGTAATGATGCCAACCGTCGCGTTGAAGTCATTCGTTTCCAGTCTGTAGCACAATAGTCTCAGACTCCCTTCCGGCTTCGCCGGTAAAATAAAAAAAGCGGTGCCTTGGCACTGCTTTTTTTATGTCTGCTATATCAATCGCGTGGTCGCCTGCTTGCCAGACGCGGCATTGTACTTTAGTACAATAGATTTTCGTTTTGCATTCGCGTTTAATACAACACTATCAGAATTGTCTCAATCATAAGTGAGGATCAAAATGGCTACAGTAATCGGAACTGTTACAAATATTCAAGGTATGGCTATCGTAGTGGATACCAACGGCAATCGTCATATGTTGAAAGTCGGTGAGGTTCTTCATGCAGGAGATAAAGTGATCACTGCCACCGGTGCCGCAGTTTCCGTGAAACTGGCTAATGGTGAGACCGTGAATTTTGCAGAAGCACAAACAGTTAAGATTACTGACAATCTGGCTCAAGTGGATGTTTCTGACGTCTCTGAAAATGCCGTCAACCAAACCGTTTTTGATGCTGTATTGACAGCATTGAATGAAGGCCGCGACATCACTGAAGTGTTGGATAGCCCAGCGGCAGGTGAGGCCGGTAGTGATGGTAATGCCAGCTTTGTTAACCTGGATAGAATTCAGACCCAAAACGCAGGCGGTGCCAACTATGATGGCGGTACTGGTGCAGGTGGCGCGGCGACAGGCGGCAATATTGCTCCTAACTATGTTTACTTAACTCCTGCCAGTGGTGCACCTGGTGTAGAGTTGATTGATGATAATGGTAATGACGGTTATTTAAACGCAAGTGAATTGAAAGGCCTGTCAACCACCGATGCACAAGTGACGCTGCCTGCTGGTTTGGAGCCGGGTGATGTTGTTAACCTGGTACATAATAGCGGCACAATTAACGTTGTTTTAACAGCAGCAGATATTGCCAAAGGGTCTATCATCGTTGCTGTTCCTGTTCCGCCATCTGGTGATACTTTGACTGTGACAGCGAGCATTACAAACCAGTCTGGTCAAACCTCACCGTCAAGTTCAGACTCTGCGATTATTGACACCAACGTTCCAAATGGTGGCAACGCCCCAACTGTCGAAATTACTGAAGATGCTAATAATGACGGCTTCATTAACCGTGCAGAATTGAACGGTGATATAGATGTAAAAGTGTCGTTCACGCCAAGTTTGGTTGATGTGGGTGATATCGTCGTCGTTAAGTCCAATGACGGTACTGTTAAGCAAGTTGTTATCTCAGCTAACGACAAAACAAATGGCTTTATTACAACGACTGTGCCAGTACAGCCTGATGGTGACACTGTTAAGGTGACTGCAACCATCGTTGACGCGGCAAAAAATGAATCAAAACCAGGGAGTGATTCTGCAACTATCGATTTGAGCGCCCCAGAGATTCCTGCGTTTGTCGGTGTGGATGATGTCGGTCCAACCCAAGGCCTGATCGTCAACAACTCAACTATTGATGACAACAAGCCAGAAATTCGTGGCTCTAATGGTAAGTCTGGTGACACCATTACGATTTATGACAATGGCGTCAAGCTTGGTACCACTGTTGTAAAACCTGATGGTACTTGGACGTTTACACCAACAACACCGCTGGTTGATGGTGGTCACAGTATCACTGTCACTGCGACTGATCCGGCTGGTAATACAAGTAATCCGTCCTCACCATTGGCTTTCACCATCGACACGATTGCACCTAATACCCCAGTGTTTGAAGGTTATGACGATATCGGCCCAACACAGGGTGTCATTGTTAACAACTCAACTATTGACGATAACAAACCGGAAATTCGTGGCTCAAATGGTAATCCTAATGACACGATCACGATTTATGACAACGGCGTCAAGCTTGGTACCACTGTTGTAAACCCTGATGGTACCTGGACATTTACGCCAACCACGCCGTTGGCTGATGGTGGTCATAGCATTACTGTGACTGCAACTGATCCAGCTGGTAATACTAGCAATCCATCAACACCTTTGAGCTTCACAATTGATACAGTTGCACCAAATACCCCCGCCTTTGAAGGTGTGGACGATGTTGGACCAACCCAGGGTCTGATCGTCAACAACTCGACCATTGATGATAACAAGCCAGAAATTCGTGGCTCTAATGGCAATCCTAACGACACGATTACGATTTATGACAATGGCACCAAGCTTGGTACGGCGCTTGTTCAGCCTGATGGCACTTGGACATTTACACCAACAACGCCGTTGGCTGATGGTGGTCATAGCATCACGGTCACAGCGACTGACCCAGCTGGCAACACAAGCGCGCCATCCACACCACTCAACTTCACAGTCGATACCGTTGCGCCAAATACGCCAGCGTTTGAAGGTTATGATGATGTCGGCACTATTCAAGGTGTGATTGCTAATAACTCTTCAATTGATGATAACAAGCCAGAGATTCGTGGTTCTAATGGTAATCCTAATGACACGATCACTATTTATGACAATGGCACCAAGCTTGGTACAGCGCTTGTTCAGCCTGATGGCACTTGGACATTCACACCAACAACGCCATTGCTTGATGGTTCACATAGTGTGACTGTGACGGCGACCGATCCAGCCGGCAACACAAGCGCACCATCTACGCCATTGAATTTTACGATTGATACAGTTCCACCAGCGCTGTTTATTAGCCTGGATGCGAACGTTGCTGGTGATGGCATTGTGAACGTGGCTGAATCTACAGCGGGAGCGATTCCGGTGACTGGTACAGTGAGTGGCCAGTTTAAAACTGGTGACATTGTCACTGTGACTGTGAACGGCAAAGACTTCACCGGTGCTGTGACTGCGGCTGGTACCTTCTCAATCAATGTACCGGGAGCAGACTTAGCTGCTGATTCTGATAAAACCATTGATGCACGTGTGACTACTTCTGACATCGCTGGTAACACTACGACAGCAACAGACACCCAGACTTACACGGTAAACCTGTTGCCACCAGCGCTTGCAATCAGCTTAGACGCAAACGTGGCTGGCGACGGCATCGTGAACGTGGCTGAGTCTACAGCAGCAGCAATCCCAGTGACTGGTACAGTAAGTGGCCAGTTTAAAGTGGGTGATGTTGTGACTGTGACGATTAACAACAAAGACTTCACCGGCACAGTACAAGCTGGCGGTAAGTTCTCAATTGATGTTCCTGGCGCTGACTTGGCAGCTGACTCGGACAGCACGATCTTTGCGAGCGTAACAACGACGAACGCTGCAGGTAACAGCGCGACAGCAACAGATACGCAGACTTACACCGTGAACGTATTGCCACCAGCGCTGGCGATCAGCCTGGATGCAAACGTGGCTGGCGACGGCATTGTGAACGTGGCTGAATCTACAGCTGCTGCGATTCCGGTGACTGGTACAGTTAGCGGCCAGTTTAAAACTGGCGACGTTGTGACGATTACGATTAACGGTAAAGACTTTACTGGTGCAGTTGCGACAGACGGTACTTTCTCCATTAATGTGCCTGGTGCAGATTTGGCTGCTGATGCAGACAGCACAGTATTTGCCAGTGTCACGACCACCAATGCCGCGGGTAACAGTGCCACAGCAACAGATACACAGACTTACACTGTAAACCTGTTGCCACCAGCACTGGCGATCAGCCTGGATGCTAACGTTGCGGGTGATGGCATTGTGAACGCTGCTGAATCTACAGCGGGAGCGATTCCGGTGACTGGTACTGTAAGCGGCCAGTTCAAGGTTGGCGATACAGTGACCTTGACGATCAACGACAAGAGCTTTACTGGTACTGTTTTGGATGGTGGCAAGTTCTCAATCAATGTGCCTGGTGCAGACCTAGCCGCTGACTCAGATGCTACTATTTTTGCGAGCGTGACAACGACAAATGCCGCAGGTAACAGCGCAACCGCGACTGATACACAAACATACACTGTTAATACAGCACCTCCAGCTGTTGCAATCAGCCTGGACGCGAACGTTGCGGGTGACGGCATTGTGAACGTGGCTGAATCTACAGCGGCAGCGATTCCAGTGACTGGTACCGTGAGTGGCCAGTTCAAAACTGGCGACATTGTGACGGTGACGATTAATGGTAAAGACTTTACTGGCGCAGTTGCGACAGACGGTACATTCTCAATCAATGTGCCAGGTGCAGATTTGGCTGCTGACTCAGACAGCACAGTATTTGCGAGCGTCACAACAACCAATGCTGCAGGTAACAGCGCGACGGCGACTGATACACAGACCTACACCGTGAACGTATTGCCGCCAGCAGTTGCCATTAGCCTGGACGCTAACGTGGCTGGCGACGGTATTGTGAACGTCGCTGAATCTACAGCGGCAGCAATCCCAGTGACTGGTACCGTGAGTGGCCAGTTCAAAACTGGCGACATTGTGACGGTGACGATTAATGGTAAAGACTTTACTGGTGCAGTTGCCGCAAATGGTACTTTCTCTATTAATGTGCCTGGTGCAGATTTAGCAGCAGATCCTGATGCAACTGTATTCGCCAGCGTCACTACCACCAATGCTGCGGGCAATAGCGCGACAGCAACCGATACGCAAACATACACTGTCAATACAGCACCACCAGCTGTTGCAATCAGCCTGGATGCAAACGTGGCTGGCGACGGCATTGTGAACGTGGCTGAGTCTACAGCGGCAGCAATCCCGGTGACTGGTACCGTCAGTGGTCAGTTCAAGACCGGTGATATCGTCACTGTGACCGTGAATGGTAAAGACTTTACCGGTGCAGTAGCGACTGATGGCACTTTCTCAATCAATGTGCCTGGCGCAGATTTGGCAGCAGATCCTGACGCAACTGTATTTGCCAGCGTTACAACGACCAACGCGGCAGGTAATAGTGCCACAGCCACCGACACTCAGGTCTACGCAGTAAACCTGTTACCACCAGCATTGGCAATCAGTCTGGATGCAAACGTGGCTGGTGATGGCATTGTGAATGTCGCTGAATCTACAGCGGCAGCGATTCCAGTGACTGGTACTGTAAGCGGCCAGTTCAAGGTTGGCGATACAGTGACCTTGACCATTAACAACAAGGAATTCACCGGTACAGTGCAAACTGGCGGTAAATTCTCAATCAATGTGCCTGGCGCAGACCTGGCTGCTGACTCAGACAGCACAATCTTTGCAAGCGTGACGACGACGAACGCAGCAGGGAATAGCGCAACAGCGACGGATACACAAGACTACAAACTGGCAGTGAATCCAAACCTGTTTGCAACGATTGCTCTGGATGCTAACTTCGCTGGCGACGGTATTATTAATATTGAGGAAGCGAAAGCGACCACAACTATTGCGGTGACTGGTACTGTTGGCGGTGACGCTAAAGTAGGTGATCCAGTCGTTGTTACTATCAATGGCAAAGATTACAACACAACTGCTATTACCCGTACTGATGGCAAGTTGGGCTTCAGCGTCAATGTGGCTGGTAACGAACTGGCTGCTGATCCAGACAAAACGATTGATGCCAAGGTGACTGTGAGTGACAATGCAGGCAATAGTTTGAGCCAATCTACTCAACTGACTTATACCGTTGATTTGACACCGCCAGTGGCGACAATCGCGTTGGATGCTAACTTCGGTGGTGATGGCATCATCAACATTGAAGAAGCCAAAGCGACTTCAATTACGCCAGTGACCGGTACGGTTGGCGGTGACGCTAAAGTAGGTGATCCAGTCGTTGTCACCATCAATGGTAAAGACTACACCACGACAGTGATCACACGTACTGACGGTAAACTGGGCTTCAGTGTGAATGTGGCTGGTAACGAGCTGGCTGCTGACCCAGACAAGACTATCGATGCGAAAGTGACTGTGACTGACAACGCTGGTAACACAGCAAGCCAGTCTACCCAGCTGACTTACAGCCTGGATCTGACACCACCTAAAGCTGAGATTGCTTTGGATGCTAACTTTGGTGGTGATGGCATCATCAACATTGAAGAAGCCAAAGCGACTTCAATTACGCCAGTGACCGGTACGGTTGGCGGTGACGCTAAAGTAGGTGATCCAGTCGTTGTCACCATCAATGGTAAAGACTACACCACGACAGTGATCACACGTACTGACGGCAAACTGGGCTTCAGTGTGAATGTAGCTGGTAACGAGCTGGCTGCTGACCCAGACAAGACTATCGATGCGAAAGTGACTGTGACTGACAACGCTGGTAACACAGCAAGCCAAACCACTCAGTTGACCTACAGCCTTGATTTGACACCGCCTGTGGCAACCATTGCTTTGGATGCTAACTTTGGTGGCGACGGTATTATCAATATTGCTGAATCTCAGCCAGGGGTAAATCAACCCGTCACTGGTACTGTAGGTGGCGAGGCTAAGCTTGGTGATCCAGTTGTTGTGACCATCAATGGTAAAGACTACACCACGACAGTGATCACGCGTGCTGATGGCAAATTAGGCTTTAGCGTCAGTGTGCCTGGTTCTGAACTGGTTGCAGATGCTGATAAAACGATTGATGCCAAAGTGTCTACTACAGATACTGCAGGCAACGTTGGTGTCGCGACAACACAGTTAAGTTACGTGGTCGATAATGTTGCGCCAACTAAACCAACCATTGATAACATCTACGATGACTTTGGTGCAGTAAAAGGCAATGTGGCGAATGGCGGTGTTGCCGATGATGCAACACCAACATTAACTGGTAAGGCCGAAGCTGGTAGTACCGTTGCCATTTTTGATGGTGCGACTAAGATTGGCACTGCTGTTGCTGATAAAGACGGCAAATGGACATTTACACCAACCTCAGACATTAGCAAAGGCTTGCATAACTACACGGTGACCGCTACTGATAATGCGGGTAATACCAGCGTGCCTAGCGATAACTACGCATACACCCTGAATCAATCACCCGTTTTTGTGACACTGAATGCAGAAGCGAGTGTGTCTGAAGACGGTTTGCCAGGCGGTTTGCTGGATGCGGGTCCTTCCAATGTGATCGCGACAGGCTCCATGGGTATTTCTGATCCTAATGGCGATTTGAAGAGCGTCACGCTGACCGAGCCAACCACGACTTATACGTCAGGTGGTACGACGATCACTTGGTCAGGCAACAACACTGGTACGCTGATTGGTTCTGCCAATGGCAAAGAAGTGATTCGTGTGACTATCGACAGCAAAGGTGACTATGCAGTGCAGTTGTCTGGTGCGATTGATCACCCGGTAGCTGGCCAGGAAGATACTTTGGCAATCAAGTTTGGTGTGAATGCCAATGACGCTGACAGTACCAGCAAAGGCTCTATCACCGTTAATGTGTCAGATGATGCGCCAACAGCCACTAACCAGACGGTGACGGCAACCAACTCTGCCAACACCAACCTCATGATTACGCTGGATATTTCTGGCAGTATGACGACCACTGACGGTGTGAATAATCAGACCCGTTTGGCCAGTGCTATTCAGTCAATTAAGAACTTGCTGGATAAATATGACGACATGGGTGACGTGAAAGTCTCACTGGTGGTATTTGCCGGCTTGGATCAAACCAAACAATTGGGTAATGGCTGGTTGACCGTTGCAGAAGCCAAGGCTTACCTGAATAATCTGTCAGCGGATGGTAATACTAACTACGACTCTGCGTTAAATACGGCCATGAATGCGTTTGGTACATCCGGCAAGCTGGATAATGCACAAAACGTGTCTTACTTCTTTACCGATGGCCAACCTAACCGCGGTGTGGGTGGTGACGGTAGCTTGACTGGTTCAGAAAATAACAACAATTCTGATAGAGGCATTCAGCAAGCAGAAGAAGCCACATGGATTAACTTCCTGAATAACAACCATATCAAGTCTTACTCGATTGGTATCGGTTCCGGTGTCACTTCAAACACTGAGTTGAATCCGATTGCTTATGATGGCCAAACGGGTACAAATACTAATGGTGTACGTGTGACATCGTTTAACCAGTTAGACTCTGTGCTGAACGAGACTGTGAGCAGCCCAATCACCGGTAGCCTGACTTCTGGTGGTGGCTTTGGTGCTGATGGCGGTTATGTGAAGTCGATTGCTGTCGATGGCTCTACATACACTTTTAACTCGTCAACTGGCGCGATTAGTGTGACAGGGACTAACAACAGTACTTATGACACTAGCAGCCATAAGCTGATTATCACCACATCTCAAGGGACTTTATTGGTGGACATGGATGACGGTTCATTCTCATTCACACCGAAAAACACCAGTGTGGCTGGCACCAGCTCGTTTAATTACACATTGAGCGACAATGATGGGGACACCAGTTCTGCAACGTTGACCGTGAATGTGGCTAAACAAGTGACCTCCATCCCGCAAGTGGCGCCAGAAGTAAGCAATGGTATGGGCGCGGCTGGTTTGTTAACACTGCCAGGCTTGTTGAATGTTGATTTACTCAACTTCTCTAGCCGTCAGGCATTCACTGCCAGTGATGTGAACAACAACATCAGTGCTGTGACCATCGCTTATAACACCTTCATTGGTGTGACCTTGGGCACGGCTTACTTGACGTATTCACAAGCTGTTGCGAACGAGCTGGGGTTGAATGTTAGCTACACTCAAAGCAGTGGCTTCCTGGGCTTGATTGGCGCTAATGGCAAAATGGTTATTACGGCTGCTGATGGTGGCACGGTTGATAACCTGGCGATAAACGAGTTCTTATCTACAGTTAAAACCAATGAGCAGGGTGTTGATTTGAGCCTGTTCCAGAACTTCAAGATCACGGCAGTAGATAGCACCGGCTTGCAAGACAGCGAATCAGCCTCTAACTTGATCAATATTGACTTGTTGAGTAGCAATAAAGGCACGGCAATTATTGGTGGCGATAGCTCTGACAACACCGTGAACGGTACGTCAGGTAATGACATTATCTACGGCTATGCAGGTAACGATACCCTGAATGGTGGTGCTGGTAATGACATCCTGCGTGGTGGTGCTGGTAACGATAAACTGAATGGCGGCGATGGCAACGACATCCTGATTGGTGGTAAAGGCAACGATACCCTGACTGGTGGCGCTGGCGTAGACGTATTCAAGTGGGATCGTGGTGATGATGGTGTTGCAGGTGCGCCAGCACGTGATACGATCACTGACTTCAACAAGAGCTCTGTCAGCCAGGGTGGCGACATTCTGGATGTGCGCGATTTGCTGCAAGGCGAGAACGCGGGCAACCTGGTGAACTACATTCACTTTGAAAAATCTGGCAGCGATACCATTGTCCATATCAGTTCTAATGGTGGTTTCGCAACCGATGCACACAATGTGTCTGGCAGCTTTAGCAGTGGTAATACGACCCAGCAGATCGTGTTGAGTGGTGTAGACCTGACGACCGGTCAGACCTCTGATGCGGCGATTATCTCTAACCTGTTGTCTCAGCAAAAACTGATTACTGACTAATCATCAGTGTCTGTAAAAAAAGCGGCCTTCGGGTCGCTTTTTTTATTTTGTATCGTCACTTTCTCAACCGCATTGATCGCTGGTGTTGTTAGCGGCAGCATTGTTTGCATATTGTAATAAGAAGCACATAAACATTTATTAACACATGAATGTTTATGTGCTTAATGTTGGTAAAATAAGTTAATTAATGTTTTTAATTGACTTGTCTATGCCGTTAAAAAGTAATGTATTAAAGTGCCAGCATTGGTTTTGCAGTGTGTCAGTGATTCAGTGGATGCTTGGTTTGTTGCTGCTGATTGCCAGCGGCTCGGTGGGTGCCATGTATTCGTTCCCGGCCGTGACAGGCGCCCCGATGCCATTGGGTTGTGCCGGTAGTGCCGGTGTATATACCTGCACAGGTTTGATCAATATTCAAGATCAGGTGCAGTTTCTCGATAGCGGTAACGTTAGCATCACCGTAAACGGCACATTAAATATAGGCGCTTACCGTATTGGCAGCGCCGCACAAGCGGCTAACGTGACTTTTTACAGTAATGGCGTCGTCACGCTGAACACCACCACTTTATATGCAACCATCAGCGCTGGCAGCAACGTGTTAACGGTTTATGGCGCCTCATACATACGTGGCAATCTGCTTGTTTCAAATGGCGCCATTAACGCCGCTGGCACCATACAAGGAGATGTTAGCAGCAGTGGTTTTGGTGCTATTTTTATGGCACAAGATGCCGTGGTAAACGGCAATGTTGCTGGCAGAAGCGGCCCGGTCACGCTATCGCGCGCTGTTGCAGTCAACGGCATGCTGAGCACGACTTCTGGCAGTATTAATCTCTCGGGCTTTAACACCATTACAGGCGGGGTGAGTTGTGATGGTTGTTATATGTTTGTTAACGGCCAGAGTAACGCTTTGTCAGGCAATGTTAGTGTTGGTAATTTAGATGGCGGCTCTTCACAAAATAGCGCGTACTACGGATTGATCAATGTGCAAGCGGGTTACCTGACCTTAGGCAATGGCACGACGGTGCAGGGCAATGTCAGTGTAACGGCCTCAGGCTTAGTACACGCGAGTATGACCATCTACCAAACCGTGATTCAAGGCAGCGTCAATGTGCGCTCTGATATTGATTCAGTCGTATCTTTGTATAGCGGCTCTACTATTAATGGCAGCGTGCAGGTGACGAATACGAATGTGCTCACTGCTTCGATCAATAACAATGTGTTTATTGATAGCCAATCCGTGATTAACAATACTGTGACGGTGACCGGTGGCATTGATAATTTCGGCAGGATTACTGGTTGTGCAAAAAGCAGCGCCAACAATGTTTTTGCCATCAAGTTAGAGTTTAATTCGAGCACGGCTGGGGTGTGTTGTGCAAACAGTGGTAGCTGCTCTCAAACATCTTGTGTTTGGAACCCGTTTTCTTATGTGGTGCGCAAATGCACTACGCTGGCAGCCAGATTTAACTGTATTGATCCGTCAGTCGCGAATCCCAATGCCGCGACTGGTCACTTGTTTACTCAGGTGGCAAACAATCCGTTTAATGTTGATGTGGTTGCACTGGCTGCAGATAACAGCGTGAGTAATGATTTTGTGGCCGTAGGGGAGGCCAACAAAACGGTGGAGGTCAAGTTGATTGATTGTGGCGACCCGGCGCTGTTAGTCAATCAAAGTTGTGGCGGCACTAAAATAGATATTTCTACGCAGAGCATCACATTTAGTCATACTGATGCCGGTCGCAAAAGCTTCTCTACCACGGTGAGCAATGCCTATAAAAATGTACGCTGCCAGGTGACAGATGCCAATGCCACGCAGCAGGTGTCAGTGTCTACCGATAATTTTGCCGTGCGGCCAGCCAGCTTTAACAGTGTGAGCTCTAGCAACGCCAATGCGGATGCCACTAACGGCAGTAGCGCGGTGAATGCGCCGGCCATTAAAGCCGGTAGCGGCAAATTCAATATGACTGTGACTACCGGCTTGTCTAACTATAACGGCACACCAAAAGTTGCAAGTAATCCCATCATCGCACATACGGGGGCGGCGCGTAGCGGTACCTTGTCCGGCGTGTTTAGTCAGGCGAATAGCGGCGCTAGCACCGGTTTGGATTTTAGTTATGACGAGGTCGGCTATTTTAAATTCAATGCACTGGCTATTTACGATGATACGTTTACCCAGGTGGATGGCGCGGTGGGCGATTGCACGTCAGGGTTTGTTGCCAGCAATAACAAACAGGCTTGTCAGTTTGGCTATGCACCAGCCGCATCGCAGTATATGGGGCGCTTTGTGCCGGACCATTTTCTGGTGAGCCCAGGCTTGCTGGTCAGAAATGCTTGCGGCACGGTTGGATATTTTGACCAGGACACTAACACGTTGCCAGGGGTGGCGACCACCTTCACACTGGCCGCGCAGAATGCAGGCAATACGACCACCCAAAATTTCAGTGCGGCGTTTGCAACGGGCTTTGATCTTTTAAATTTGAATAACTATCATTTTTCGTTATCGCCGCAAGTAGGGGCAGCACTTGGTGTGAGTGCTGCCAGCCCGGGGTTGAGTGGTAGTTGGGCGCTTGGCATGGCAACGGTGACCGCCAAGCTAAAAGTATCTCGCCCTACGGCACCCGTGACTCCGCAGAGCATGAGCATTGCTGTACAGCCTGAATATGTCGATGCCGGGGTGACCATTTCTTCCACACCAACAACGTTAGCGTCAGGTTTGGCTTATCGCTATGGCAAACTGGCGCTACTGAATGCGCATGGCTCTGAGTTGTTATCGCTGCCTCTGCAAGTTGAGGCGCAATATTGGAACGGCAGTGCGTATGTGCGCAACGCGGCTGATAATTGCACGGCGATTCCACTATTAAGTGTGGTGCTAAAAAATTACAAACGCAATCTCAATGCCTGCGAAACGCGACTCACCGCTGGTGCCGCCATGAATCGTGGCGTGTTAGGCATGTTGTTAACTGCGCCGGGCGTAGGTAATTCTGGCAGTGTCGATGTCGAGGTAAACCTTGGTGCCACCGCCAGTGCCGACAAGACGTGCATTTCACCATTGGAGGTGCCTGCCATCAGCGGTGTATTGCCGTGGTTTGGCGATGTTGATCCGGTCGCACGCGCAACCTTTGGCATTTATAAAACGCCGGTTGTGTATATGCGGGAGAGCTTTTAATTGAGCCATGGCTGGTGTACGCAGCGGCTTGGCTACGTACACCAGTCGTTTTTAAACTATCAGTATTTAAGACGTCAGTATTTAAACCATCAGCATGTCAACAAACTGGTTGACCGGCATTGCTTCCAGTTTGGATTGGTCTTGGCAAAGCGCCAAAATTTCAGCTTGCCTGGCGGCATCAAACCGGCGTGCCAGGTTTACTTTAAACTTCTTCACCAGCTCCGGGATGCCTTCACCACGGCGACGGCGGTGGCCAATCGGGTATTCCACGGCGATATTGCTAGACTGTGTGCCATCTTTAAAGAAAATTTGGATAGCATTGGCAATCGAGCGTTTCTCGGGGTCCAGATAGTCACGGGTGTATTCCGCTTTTTCGACGCACGTCATTTTGTCGCGTAAGGCATCAATACGCGGATCGGCGGCGGCCTCGTCTTCGTAGTCTAGTGCGGTCAGGCTACCTTTGAGCAGGCCGACGGCCGCCATATATTGAATACAGTGGTCACGGTCTGCCGGGTTGTTCATGGGGCCGGTTTTGTCGATAATGCGGATGGCTGATTCATGCGTGGTGATGACGATTTTCTCAATATTGGCAATGTCATCCAATGTTTGCAGGCGCTTGCCCACTTCCTGGTTTAACTGGAACGCAGACTCTACCGCCGTTTGTGCGTGAAACTCGGCCGGGAAGGAAATTTTGAACAGCACTTGCTCCATCACATAGCTGCCGTAAGGGCGCTGGAACTTGAATGCATTGCCTTTAAACAACACATCGTAAAAACCCCAGGTTTTAGCGGTCAGTGCGCTTGGGTAACCCATTTCACCTTGTAAGGTCATCCAAGCCAGACGCACTGCGCGCGAGGTAGCATCACCCGCCGCCCAAGATTTACGGGAGCCGGTATTCGGGCTATGGCGATACGTGCGCAGGCTTTGACCATCCACAAAGGCGTTAGAAACGGCATTGATAATGTCTTGCTTATTGCCGCCCAATAGTTTGGTCACCACGGCGGTTGAAGCGATTTTGACTAAAATCACGTGGTCTAGGCCGACGCGGTTAAAACTGTTTTCCAGCGCCAGTACGCCTTGAATCTCATGCGCCTTGATCATGGCGGTGAGCACCTCTTTCATCGTCAAAGGCGTTTTGCCTTCAGCGATGTGTTTACGAGACATATAATCAGCAGAGGCCAAAATGCCGCCCAGGTTGTCAGAAGGGTGGCCCCATTCTGCGGCCAGCCAGGTGTCATTAAAGTCCAGCCAGCGGATCATGGCGCCAATGTTAAATGCCGCCAAAATAGGGTCGAGCTGATAAGAGGTGCCTGGTACTTTGGCGCCATTCGGTACGACTGTCCCGGCAATCACCGGCCCCAATAGTTTGGTGCAGGCAGGGTAGTCCAACGCTTCGAAACCACAGCCCAGGGTATCCATCAGGCAGTTGCGAGCCGTGTCATATGCTTCAGTGGAGTTGATTTCGAACTCTGCTACGTAGTTGGCAATATCCACAATCACCTGATCTGGATCGGGGCGGACGTTAGAAATATGGGCTGACATGGTTGTTACCTTTATTAATAAGTTAAAAAGTAATGACTGTTTTGTTCAAAAATGCAATTTATCCCGAATTTAGGCGCACCTTGGTCTTGATGCTTGATATTTCAAAGCAAGACAAGAGCGTATTGATTCAGTAGATTAGCGCTGTGAGATGGGCACAAACGCTCTGTTATCTGGGCCGTTATATTCCGCATTTGGCCGGATAATTTTGTTATCGATCCGTTGCTCAATGGCATGTGCAACCCAGCCGGTGGTGCGTGAGATGACAAAAATAGGTGTGAACATGCCGGTAGGGATGCCCATCATGTGATAACTGGAGGCGCTGTACCAGTCTAAGTTGGGGAACATTTTTTTCTCGCGCCACATGGTGGTTTCAATGCGGGCAGAGATGTCAAACAGCTTCATATTGCCCGCATCTTCACACAGTGACTTGCTAACGGCTTTAATCGACTCATTACGCGGATCGGCAATGGTATAGACCGGATGGCCAAAGCCAATCACGATTTCTTTGCGCGCCATACGCGCCATGATGTCGGCTTCAGCCTCATCTGGCGTCTGGTAGCGTTCGATAATCTCCATCGCCGCCTCGTTAGCACCGCCGTGTTTGGGGCCGCGCAAGGCACCAATGGCGCCAGTGATGCAGGAATACAGGTCAGATAAGGTGCCGGCAATCACGCGAGACGTAAACGTGGAGGCGTTAAACTCGTGTTCGGCATATAACACCAGTGAGGTGTTCATGGCCTTAATATGCAGCTCAGACGGTTTTTTACCGTGCAATATGTGCAGAAAGTGCGCAGCGATAGAGTCGTCGTCAGTTTCTACCTCAATACGCACGCCACGGTGGCTAAACTGGTACCAGTAAATGAGGATGGAGCCAAAGCAGGCAATCAGGCGGTCACCCAAGGCCTGTGCGCCAGCGGTGTTGCGGTCAACCGCTTCTGGCTCCAGTGTGCCCAACATAGAGCAACCCGTGCGCATCACATCCATAGGGTGCGCATTGGCAGGAATCTGTTCCAGTACGGCTTTAAGTGCACTGGGCAGGCCGCGTAGCTTTTTGAGCTTTTGATGATAGGCGGTGAGTTGTGGTTGGGTGGGCAGCTCGCCGTATATCAGCAAATAAGCGACTTCTTCGAAAGTGGCATGTTTAGCCAGTTCAAGGATATCGTAACCACGGTAATGCAAGTCATTACCGCTATGGCCCACAGTACAAATGGCCGTGGTGCCTGCAGCCACACCGGCCAGTGCCACGCCTTTTTTGCGTTTGGGGGCTTCGGTGGCGGGTGTGGTTGAATCTGTGGTGGTGTTCATAACAAACCTCCTTGTTTCAAGTCGCGCGCGTTTATTTGCTATAAAGCGCGTCTAGTTTCTGTTCAAAAACGTGGTAGCCCAAGTGTTCATACAAGTCAGCACGGGTTTGCATCAAGTCCAGTACATTTTTCTGGCTGCCGTCTTTGCGCACGCCTTGATACACCTTGAGCGCTGCCTGGTTCATGGCACGGAAAGCTGACAATGGATACAGCACCATGCCCACGCCAACTGTGGCCAGTTCCTCTACCGTGAATAGCGGCGTAGCGCCAAATTCGGTAATATTTGCCAATACGGGTACTTTGACGGCGTCGACAAACTGCTGGTACATGTTGAGGTCTGTCATCGCTTCCGGGAAAATCATATCTGCCCCGGCTTCTACACAAGCACAGGCGCGATCGATGGCTGACTGCAAACCTTCGACGGCCAACGCATCAGTGCGCGCCATGACGACAAAGTCATCATAAGGTTTGGCGTCGACGGCGGCTTTAACGCGGTCTACCATTTCTTCCAGGCTGACTATGGCTTTATTTGGCCGGTGACCACAGCGTTTGGCGCTCACCTGGTCTTCAATATGCACGGCCGCAGCACCCGCTTTAGCCACGCTTTTAATGGTGCGCGCAATGTTAAATGCGCCACCAAAACCGGTGTCAATATCCACCAGCAATGGCGTGTCTACGGCATCGGTAATGCGGCGGACATCGACCAGCACATCTTCCAGGCCAGAGATACCCAGGTCAGGCAGGCCTAAAGAACCTGCTGCTACGCCACCACCAGATAAATAGATGGCTTGAAACCCGGATTGTGTCGCCAGCATGGCGTGGTAGGCGTTGATCGCGCCTATGATTTGCAATGGTTTTTCGGCGGCGAGTGCGGCACGAAAGCGTGCACCTGCGGTATTAAATTGTTGCATGATGAACCTTTGTAAAATTAAATTCTATTTAACCGCCGGTAAACGCAGATGCACGCCAATAAAGCGTTGCCCATCAGTTTTTAAAGTGCAATTGGCTGATCTTTAGTCTGGGTATCGGCGTTAATCTGCGGTCAGTCAATCACCTCAAAAGAACGCGTGTTCAGCATCTTCTGGCATGGCAACGCCGGTTTGCTTGGCTTTTTGCAACACTTCCCAGAAATAGCGATAGGTCGCGCGGTCATGCAATTCACCAGCATACTGAATCGGCCCCCAGTCTGCGGCTTGCGCAGCCAGCAAAATATTGGCGGCGTCAGTCACCTCGTCATAGTTGGGTTTCATGGCATCAACGATGGCCTGGATCTGCGTCGGATAAATACTCCACATGCGCATAAAGCCAAACTCATTGCGCGCACGGAAGGCATCGCTATAGGTCACTTCTACATTTTTCAGGTCCAGCGTCACGTTGTGCGCAGGCACCACGCCATTGGCAAGGGCGGCGGAGACTACCTCTGTTTTGGCACGTGCCAGCAAGCGGTGGTCAAACTGGCCTGGGCTACGCATGGCCGTGGCCGGGATCGCGCCATGGTGCGCGCTGACAAAGTCCATCAGGCCAAAATCCAGTACCTGCAACCAAGGTAGTTGTGCAATCTCGTGCACTTGCCTGAGCGCACCGTGCGTTTCAATCAGGATATGCACCGGTATTTCACGTGTGATGCCATGCTGTTTCGCCACTTGCTGTATGTAGCTGATCATTTCGCGTGCTTGCGCGATGTCTGTGCATTTGGGAATGGTGATATAGCTCAACACCTCACCGGCGCCACCAACCAAAATATCAATGTCTTTTTTCCAGTGCGGATGCGTGTAGTCATGAATACGTGCACCAGCCATTTTGTATTGGTTGGCCTCGGAGTTCAGTATGCGCACAATCATCTCCGCGTGCGCTTGCTCCTGGCCGCTGGCTGCACCGTCTTCGCAGTCGCAGGTAATGTCAAACACCGGGCCAACACCATTAGGCGTGGCCGGATCTTGCAGTGATAATGCTTTGAGGATCAGTTTTTCACTCCCGGCAAAGTGTTCACAGGCCGGAATCACCGGAAACGGTTTTTCACCGCCAAAAAGTGCCTGATTTGGATGAACAGCCATGTTTAGTTTCCTTTGCGTGGAATAAGAACGGTATAGTCAAGGTCGAGCACCACGTGCGGGTGATAGCCCTGCGTGGTTTTGATGTTTTCCAGTGTGGCTGGCGGCATGTTTTTGACGCCTACCATACGTAAGCGAAGCGCGCCTAATTCCGCATGGGGCAGTGACCATTTATCCAGCACCTTGGTCATGCAGTAAATGGTGTCGCCGGCATAACTCGGATTGGCATGCGTGCCGCCATTAATGGCGGCAATGGCAATCGCGTTTTCCAGGCCTTCATAACTCAAGGCACGGCAGGCCGAAATCACCACGCCGCCATAGACCAGGCATTGGCCTTGTGGCGTACTTTTCATCAGATGTGCATCAAAGTGCAGGCGCGCATTGTTCTGGTATAAATGTGTGGCCATGGTATGGTCACTTTCATTGATGGTCAGGCCAGACGGGTGGCGCAGGCATTCGTCTACTTCGTAGTCATCCCACCAGTATTTGCCACCGGTGGCTGTGCCCAGGCTGCTGTTCAGTTTAAAGTTCGCTGGAATAGCTAATGACTCTGCGCTCACAAACTCCGGCAACGTGGGGATCACGGTTTCTGGCGCCGGCACTTCCTGGTTTTTTTTGTGCACCATGACCCAGCGCACCCAGCTCAGCACTGGTTGTTGATGCTGGTTAACGGTGGTTGAGCGTACCCAGACCACGCCATTTTTGCCGTTGGAATTTTGTTTGAGGCCGATCACTTCACTGGCGGTCGTCAGCGTGTCGCCCACGTAGACCGGCTGTATAAAACGGACATCTGCATAGCCCAGGTTGGCCACGGCATTGACTGAAATGTCAGGCACGGTTTTACCAAACGCAATATGAAACGCCAGCAGGTCATCAATAGGGGCTTGTGCATAGCCCAATGACTGCGCAAGTGGCGTGCTGCAATGCAGCGGGTTACGTGCGCCTGTGAGCGCAATATAGAGTGCGGTATCGCCAGCCGTGATCGTGCGTGGCGTGGCGTGCCGGATGGTTTCACCCAGTACAAAGTGTTCAAAAAAACGCCCGGTGTTGATTTTTGTGCTCATTTTTCAACTCCTTTAAATAAATTCTTCTTCCAGCTCGGCGATGGCCGCAGCCAGTTGAATCAAACGTTGTGCGGCTTTGATATGGTGATGTTCGACCAGCTTGTCATTCACCACCACCGTGCCGCGCCCACCTTCATTGGCTTCTTTTAGCGCTTTGATAATCAGCCGAGCATGTTCGACCTCGGCACGTTGTGGCGTATAAGCATCATTGCAATAGGCAATTTGTGCCGGATGCACCAGTGATTTGCCATCCATGCCGATGTCGCGACCAATGCGGCAGGCATATTCAAACGAGTGCATATTTTTAAAGTCTGAGGTAATGCCGTCAATCACGCCTTTGCCATAAGCACGCGCTGCCAATACCACCAGCGATAAAGAGGTGAGGATGGCAGAGCGTTCATGCGTCACGCGGGCGTGCAATTGTGAAATCAGGTCTGAGGTGGCCATCACCATACAGATGATACGGTCTGAGGCGGCGGCGATTTCCTTGGCATTTAACACGGCCAGCGGGCTTTCTATCATCACCATCATGGGCACGTCTTTGCCGCCCGCATCATCTAATAATTGCTGTGCCTGCAACACATCCTCGCGCGACTCTATATTAGGGAACAGGATCGCATCGGCACCGATATTAGCCACAGCTTGAATATCGTCATGGCCCCAGATCGAGTGCAGGTCATTGACGCGCACCACGACTTCTCTTTTACCATAGCCGCCTTCTTTAACTGCATTAACCACGTTGTGGCGAGACTGGATTTTGGCGTCGACCAGAATAGGGTCGCCCAGGTCAAGGATGACAGAGTCTGCCGCAAGCGTACGTGCACGTTCCAGATAATGCTGGTTACAGCCGGGAACGTATAGCATCGAGCGTCTGGGTCTGAGTGCATATGACATGGGGTTTCCTTCGTTGCGGCAAGAAATTAGATTCATTATTCATGAATAAAAAAACTGTGTCAACAAATATCTTATGTCTTATATAAGATATAAAATAGTGGACAATAAAAACACCCTGTGATATAAATTAAAAAACTTATTTCGGGTGCAATTAAATGGTGCCAATCATGAATGGAGTCGGATCTATGGATAAGCAGTTAGGGTCACCAAGTTACAGGCCTCTGTATGACCAGATTAAGGTGCTGATCACGCAAAGCCTGATCGGTGGGGAGTGGCGTCCCGGCGATATGATTCCCAGTGAGATTGACCTGGCGCAACGATTTAAAGTCAGCCAGGGCACGGTGCGCAAGGCGATTGATAGCCTGGCGACAGAAAACATCTTGATCCGTCGCCAGGGTAAAGGCACCTTTGTGGCCACGCACAACCAGGACGACGTCAAGCTGCGCTTTTTGCGCCTGACCGCTGAAAACGGCCAAAAGGAAATGCTGCAGAATGAGTTTATCTCCTGCATTAAAGGCAAAGCCAGTGTGCATATCGGCAAAGTGCTGGAAATGAAAGCCGGTGCCACCACCATTGATGTGAAACGCTTGCTGACATTCTCTGGGCGACCATTAATTTATGATCATATTATTGTGCCCGCCGCACCGTTCAAAGGCTTGAACCGCGCCAAGGTGGAAGAAAGCAATGGCTCGATGTATAGCATGTATGAGTCACAGTTTGGCGTGCGCATGATCCGCGCGGAAGAGCGTATTAAAGCCGTGGCAGCTGATGCTGAGGTGGCGAAAGCGCTGGGCTTGAAAGAGGGCTACCCATTATTAAGTATAGAGCGTGTGTCATTTACCTATGGCGATAAGCCGATGGAGTGGCGTTTGGGCTTGTGTCTGACGGACGATCACCACTACATGAGCGAACTGGAATAGGGCGACTTTTGAAAACGCATTTTCGCGTTGTTGGACTTCGCTTGCCGTACTGATCGTACTGTCTGCGCTTGTCCGCCTAGCCAAAATGCATTTTGAAAAGTCTTGTTTGAACGCAAGGCTGATGTAATAGAAAGAAGAGATCACAAATGGACGATTTAAAGCAACGCGCGCTGGATTACCACCAGTTTCCCAAGCCGGGCAAACTGAGCGTGGAGTCGTCCAAGCCTTGTGCGACGCAACAGGATTTATCGCTGGCCTATACGCCAGGCGTGGCTGCGCCGGTGCTCGAAATTGAGGCGGATCCGGCCAATGCCTATAAATATACCAATAAAGGGAATTTGGTGGCGGTGATTACCGACGGCACTGCGGTGCTGGGCTTGGGTAATGTTGGCGCGTTAGCTGGCAAGCCGGTGATGGAAGGCAAGGGCGTGTTATTTAAACGGTTTGCTGATATTGATGTGTTTGATATTGAGGTCAACGCAGCGACGCCGGATGAGTTTATCCAGACCGTGGTCAATATCGCACCAACCTTTGGTGGTATTAACCTCGAAGACATCGCTGCGCCGCACTGCTTTTATATCGAAAATGAATTAAAAAAACGTCTGGATATCCCGGTATTTCATGATGATCAGCATGGCACGGCGGTGATTGTGGCCGCTGCTTTGTTAAACGCGCTTGAGCTCCAAGGCAAAACGTTGCCCCGCGCCAAAATTGTGTTTTTAGGCGCGGGCGCAGCGGGTTGTTCCTGCGCCAAGTTGCTCAAGTTGATGGGCGCCACTAATATCACCATGGTAGACCGCAAAGGTGTGCTGGATGATAGCCGTGACGATTTACATGATAACAATCGTGAGTTGGCGATTGCGGCAGGCAGTGTCAACACGCTGGCAGATGCCATGCAGGGGGCCGATGTGTTTATCGGTGTATCTGCCAAAAATGGGTTGCCAGCAGAGTTGGTGACTAGCATGGCGGCCAAGCCTGTGATTTTCGCCTTGGCGAATCCTGACCCTGAAATTTTACCCAGCCAGGTATTTGCCTTGCGCGATGACGTGATTATGGCCACTGGTCGCAGTGATTTTCCTAATCAGGTGAATAATGCCTTGTGTTTCCCTTATCTGTTTCGCGGTGCATTAGATGCTAAAGCCAAACAGATTAGCGAGCAGATGAAAGTCGCGGCTGCCAAAGCGCTGAGCCAGTTGGCACGCGAGCCAGTGCCTGCGCAGGTGCTTGAGGCGTATCAGTTACAGTCTTTGTCGTTCGGTAAAGACTACATTATCCCTAAACCGTTTGATCCACGTTTGATGCAATACGTGGCTGGCGCCGTGGCGCGTGCGGCCAACGCAAGTGAGTAAGCGCAGTTAGCATGATTGTTAAAAAGCAAAAAAAACAGCGGCCCAAGAATCTGGATTTATTCACGATCCGCTTGCCGGTCAATGCCGTGGTGTCTATCCTGCACCGCGCCAGCGGTGTGGTGCTGTTTTTGATTCAGCCAGCGTTGTTATGGGCTTTGTATTTGTCCTTGTCCAGCGCACAAGGGTATGCAGCCGTGACCACGCAATTTCAGCAATGGCCAGTCAAGTTGCTGATCACCGTGTTGGCCTGCGCATTTTTTCACCATTTTTATGCGGGCATCCGCCACCTGGCGATGGATGTGCACTGGATGACGACGTTGCAAAAAGCGCGCTTTTCGAGCCGTGTGGTGTTATGGCTGGTCGCTGTCACCATGGTGGGCGTGATCTGGGCGATTTGGTTGAAAGGCGAGTATGTTGTTTGAGTTACTGACCGCCAAATACCCGGGCATGCGTCGCTGGTTGACACAGCGCTTGTGCGCGCTGTCGATGGCGGTGGTCTTGCTGTTGTTGTGGTTGCGCGTGATGTGGCTGTCGCCACAAAGTTTTAATGAGTGGCAGGCCTTGTTTGCACCATGGTGGTGGCGCTTACTGACGATCTGGTTTTTTGTCTGCATGCTGTTGCATGCCTGGTTGGGCGTGCGTGATGTGCTGCGTGATTATGTGCCGCATTTAGGCGTCCGCAACCTGTTGCAATGGCTGGTGAATATCGCGGTATTTGGCAATGCGCTAGCCGTGATGTGGATTTTATTTGGAATGGATTTTTAAGGTGAGTGGCATGACCAATACAGCCAATACGACAGGTGCAAGCAAACTCCAGCATCACCAGGTAGATGCCGTCATTATCGGCGGCGGCGGCGCGGGCTTGCGTGCTGCACTGCAACTGGCTGAGTCCGGCGCTGATGTGGCCGTGTTGTCCAAGGTGTTTCCAACCCGCTCACACACCGTGGCGGCGCAAGGTGGAATTGCAGCAGCCCTAGGCAATGTGTCTGACGATAATTGGCTGTGGCATATGTACGACACCATTAAAGGCTCTGATTACCTGGGTGACCAGGATGCGATTGAGTTTATGTGCCGCAATGCAGCCAAGGCCATTATTGAGCTGGAGCATTTTGGCATGCCGTTTGACCGCCTGGAAAACGGCCGTATTTTTCAGCGCCCGTTTGGCGGCATGACGCGCAATTTTGGCGAAACACCGATTTCGCGCACCTGTGCCGTGGCAGACCGCACTGGCCATGCCATGTTGCATACCTTGTACCAGCGAAACGTTAAAGCCAATACCCAGTTTTTGATCGAGTGGTTTGCGCTCGACCTGATTCGCGATAGCGACGGCGATGTGCTGGGCGTCATCGCGCTGGAAATTGAAACCGGCGATATTCATGTCATTCACGCCAAAGCCACCATGCTGGCGACGGGCGGTGGTGGCCGTATTTTCCAGGCCAGTACCAATGCCTACATCAATACCGGCGATGGTCTGGGCATGGCCGCACGCGCTGGCTTGCCGTTGCAGGATATGGAGTTCTGGCAGTTTCACCCCACCGGCGTGCTTAATGCCGGAGTGTTGATTACCGAAGGCGTGCGCGGCGAAGGCGGTTATTTAGTCAACAGCGAGGGCGAGCGCTTTATGGAGCGCTATGCGCCCAGTGCCAAAGACCTGGCTAGCCGCGACGTGGTATCGCGCGCCATGGCGACAGAGATTAAAGAAGGCCGCGGCATCGGCAAACATAAAGATGCAGTGTACTTGAAGCTGGATCATTTGGGCGAAGACATCATCAGCAAGCGCCTGCCGGGCATTCGTGAAATTGCCAAAACCTTTGCCGGTGTCGACCCGATTAATCATCCTATCCCGGTGGTGCCAACGGCGCATTACATGATGGGCGGCATTCCGACGAACCTCGACGGCCAGGTGGTGGTACACGATGGCCACTCTGAACGTGTGGTCAATGGTTTATACGCCGTGGGTGAATGTGCCTGTGTGTCTGTGCATGGCGCCAATCGTTTAGGCTCGAATTCTTTGCTCGACCTAGTTGTTTTCGGCAAGGCAGCGGGTGACAAAATGGCGACCGATATTGCTACTAACAAAGCCCATAAACCCTTACCCGCCAATGTCGCGGATGCGACGCTGGCACGTGTGAACCGATTGGAAAGCACTAGCGCTGGCGAAAAAGTAGCAGAAGTTGGCCTGTCTATGCGCCAAACCATGCAAAAGCACTGTGGCGTGTTCCGTTTCCCTGAGTTGCTGGAGCAAGGCGTAGACGCGATCAAACAAGTTGCCCAGCAGGCGCAACACTTGAGAATTACCGATAAAAGCAAAGTCTTTAACACCGCCCGCGTCGAAGCGCTGGAGCTGGATAATCTGATGCAAGTCGCGCTGGCGACCATGCAAGCGGCACATGCCCGTCAGGAAAGCCGTGGTGCGCATGCACGCGAAGATTACCCTGAGCGTGACGATGCACAATGGCTCAGCCATTCACTGTATTTTGCCCACGAGCAAAAACTGGCCTATAAACCTGTGCGCCTGAACCCATTGACCGTAGAACCATTTGAGTTGAAGAAAAGGGTGTATTGATATGCGTTTCTCTATCTACCGCTTTAACCCGGACGTAGACAAAAAACCCTATATGCAGGATTACGACGTCACGTTGGAAGACAGTGACCAGATGCTGCTGGATGCCTTAATGCGCATTAAAGAGCTGGATGAGTCGCTCAGCATGCGTAAGTCTTGCCGTGAAGGCGTCTGTGGCAGCGATGCCATGAATATCAATGGTAAAAATGGCCTGGCCTGCATCACCAAGCTCAGTGAGTTGCAAGAGCCCGTGGTGTTGCGGCCCATGCCTGGCCTGCCGGTGATCCGTGACCTGGTGGTCGATATGACGCAGTTTTTTGACAACTATCACTCAGTGATGCCTTACCTGCAAAACCATGACACGCCACCAGACACCGAGCGTCTGCAAAGCCCGGAAGACCGTGCCAAGCTCGATGGCATGTACGAATGTATTTTGTGCGGCGCTTGCACCACCTCGTGCCCGAGTTTCTGGTGGAATCCGGACAAGTTTGTCGGCCCGGCCGGGCTGATGCAGGCCTACCGTTTTATTGCTGATAGCCGAGACCAGGAGCAGGATGCACGCCTGGAAAACCTGGAAGACCCTTACCGTTTGTATCGTTGCCACAACATCATGAACTGTACCGATGTCTGCCCGAAAAAACTCAATCCGAATGCGGCGATTGCAGCGATTAAAGATCTCAAGATTGAAAAGGCCAAAGCACATAGCGAGGCCAAATCTGGCAAAAATAAGCCGGGTAAAAAAATCTTTGGCATTAAGGTGTTATAGGGGCGCTTATGTTGAATGCTGAAGTTTTACGTGAAGCAGAGCAGCGGCGCCTGGCCTGGCGTTGCCGCCGCGGCATGCTGGAGCTGGATATTGTGTTGCAACGCTTTGTCAGTGAGTACTTTAGTGGTTTAACGCTGGCCGAAATGGAGCAGTTGGATGCATTGCTTGAACTGCCAGACAACGTATTTTGGGACTTGATCCAAGGTGTGAATCCACAGCAAGGCATGGCGCAATCCGCCGCTATTTTTGAAAAATTAAGAGCAAGCCGACCGACGGCAGAACAGGAAACCGCATGAGTCAGCATATGGGAGAAGAGCCAATTGCACTGGATGCCAGCGCGTTGGGGGATTACTGGCCAGGCATACAGTTGTATTACCCGCCAGTGAAATATGCGCCTAGCCTGGGTATTTACGAGGACATGGAGCAGGCGGCTAACCGTATGGTCAAGCACGCGCATTTCACTAATGCCCATACGCTGATTTTTGACTTGGAAGACGGCTGTCGACAGAAAGAAATGAGCCGCACCTTGCTGCGCCAGGAGTTGCCCAAGCTGCGCAAGGTTAATGAGCGCGTGACGATCGCGATTCGTGCGAATTCTTTCCGTACCGACGAGTACGAAGAGGATATGAAACTGGTGCGCGACATGGGCGAGTATATCGATGTCGTCATGCTGGCCAAGGCCGGTGAGTCTTACGGCGCGGCTGAGGTGCGTGATCTGTCCAGCTTTTTGCTGAGTATCAATCCGCATATCACCATCCAGCCGATTATCGAGCACCCGAAGTCGCTCAAAATCGCGCCGGAACTCATGCAATACGACACCGTGAAACACGTGGTGTTTGGTATTCATGACTTTTCCAAAGCGCTGGGCATCCACATCACACCCGAGCACTGGATTGAAGAGTTATTTTACTTTATCAACCAACTGATTTTTGAAGCTAGGATTGCTGGTAAAGGCGTGATTGGCGGCGTGGAAACACTGATAGGCAGCAACATCATGCCAGATAAATTCGTCGAGCCACACGATGTGCGCCGCTGGCTGGATTTGCATGGTGATCACGAGTCGCGCGTGGTGTACAAACACGCCTGCCAGGAGGCCGCGATGGGCCTGACCGGCAAGCAGGTGATACACCCCGGTCATATCCACTTGTGTAAAACCGCATATACGCCGTCACCGACTGAAATTAACCAGAAAGTGGCGATTTTAAAAGCAGCGATTGAAGCCGATGCCTTGTTGGGCGGTGCCATTAAGTTTGAAGGCGAAATGCTAGACCCGCCCATGTTTGGTAAAGCTTTGCAGACGCTGTTGCGCGCGCATGCTTTGCGTACATTAAAAGTGAGCGACATGGAATTTGCATTGCATGTATTGCAGTTGATGCCAGCGCAAGTGGTCCGCCAAAACTGGCCCTACGGCATTTTGCTTTAAGAAATTCATTTTTAGCGCGAATTGCGGCGTTGCAGGCCGTTATTTGATTGGTGCTCGAAATGCTCATGTACTTTATGTACATTCCGCTTTCTGTGCGCTGTGCGCCTTGCACTTCATCGCTAAATTCTGAATTTAGCTGTATTTATAGAGTTTGAAAAAGCATTTTCAAAAGAAATGCAAAATTAGCATCGCATAAACCATGCATGCACAGAGTGAATGGAAAGGTTTGAACATGACACAGTTAGCCCCTTATCCACAATGGCAATGGGAGATTCCCGAGTTTTTTAATATCGGGGTCGCTTGTAGTGACCGCCATTTAGGCACGGCCAAAGCCGATGAAATCGCCATGATTGTGGAGGACGACACCTTTGGCACCAGTACTATCACCTTTGGCGAACTGGCTAGCCGTACGGACCGCTTTGCTCAAGTATTACGTGATTTGGGTGTGGCGCCGGGTGACCGTGTCTTGATTCGCCTGCCTAACAGCCTGGATTATCCAACCGCTTTTTTAGGCACCATGAAAACGGGCGCGATTGCTGTGCCGACCTCTACGTTGCTCACCGCCGAAGAGGTGGCTTATCTGGCTAAAGATTCTGCGGCCGTGGTGTTGGTCACAGATGCAGCTGCCTGGGCTGGCATGTCGGCCAAGATGCAGCAAAACATTGCGCAAACGCCGCAGCTAAAACACATTTTACTGACGCAACTCACGACGGATATTACGCCAGTGACGGTGTTGAATGTGCTGTCATTAGAGGCTGCTTTGGCCGCGGTGCAAACCGTTGCCCCTGCTTATGCCACACGCGGTGAAGATGCTGCTTATCTGGTCTATACCTCGGGCACCACAGGCTACCCAAAAGGCGTGTTGCATGCGCACCGCGCGTTGCTTGGGCGCCAAACCGCGGCGCAATACTGGTTTAACTACAGCGACAGCGTGCAAGACCGCATCATGCACTCCGGCAAGTTTAATTGGACGTATGTACTCGGCACTGGCCTGATGGACCCGTTATACCTGGGCAAAACGGTGATTGTGCATGAGGGTAAAAACGATGCGCAAAAATGGCTGGAGCTAATCGCCAAACATGGCGCTACTATTTTTATCGGCGTACCGACCATTTACCGCCAATTATTGCAAAAAACTACGGCGACACAGGCCGAAATCCCCAGCGTGCGCCACTTTATGAGTGCCGGTGAGCATTTGTCTGACGAAGTGTTGACGCAATGGCGCGAGCGCTTTGGGCTGGATATTTATGAAGCGGTTGGCATGAGTGAGTTTTCTTACTATTTATCGCAAAGTATCTTCCGGCCGATTCGTGCCGGTTCCGCAGGCTTCCCGCAACCTGGGCACGATATTGTGCTGCTGAATCCTGAAACGCTAGAACCGGTCGCTGAAGGCGAGGAGGGCATGATTTGCGTGCCGGACACTGACCCTGGCTTGTTTTTAAACTACTGGAACCTGCCGGAAGAAACCGCTAAATACAAACACGACGGCTACTTTTTTACCGGAGACTACGCTAAATACGACGCCGATGGTTATCTGTGGTTTTTGGGCCGCAAGGACGACATTATCAAGAGCTTTGGCTATCGCGTGTCGCCGTACGAGATTGAGCGCGTCTACAAAGGCCATCCGGCCGTGGCAGATTGTGCCGCCGTGGGGGAAGAGATTGAAAAAGACAAATTGCTGGTGGTGATTTATGTGATCCCTAAACCGGAGGCAGAGATTGCACCAGAAGAGCTAATCGCCTTTGGCAAACAGCATTTGGCTGCCTATAAAGCGCCGAAAACCGTCTACCTGGCCCACGAGTTTCCACGCACCAAAAATGGTAAAATCTTGCGTAAAGATGTCAGCCCCGCCATTGCCTATTTAAAGAGCAATGCCCGATAGATGCAGTCGCGTTAAAGAAAACCTCATGGCCCTGATTAAAACCCAAGACTTTATCGAGAGTATTGCCGATGCTTTGCAATATATCTCTTATTACCACCCTGATGATTATATCCAGGCGCTGGCGGCTGCTTATGACAAAGAGGCCTCACCCGCGGCCAAAGATGCGATTGCCCAGATTTTGACCAATTCGCGCATGTGCGCGGAGGGTAAACGCCCGTTGTGCCAGGATACCGGTATTGTGGTGGCGTTTATCAAGGTTGGCATGCAGGCGCGCTTTGAAGGCGATATGACCATTGAACAGATGGTCAACGAAGGCGTGAGCCGGGCTTATCTGCACCCTGACAATACCTTGCGCGCCTCGATTGTGAATGACCCGGCGGGTGCGCGTAAAAATACACGCGATAACACGCCAGCGATTACCCATATTGAGATGGTGGCCGGTGATACCGTCGATATCCAGATTGCGGCAAAAGGTGGCGGCTCGGAGAATAAATCCAAGCTGGCGATGTTGAACCCGAACGAAAGCATCGTCGACTGGGTGCTGGAGGTGGTGCCGGAGATGGGCGCTGGCTGGTGCCCGCCTGGCATGCTGGGCATCGGCATCGGCGGCAGTGCAGAAAAGGCCATGCTGTTGGCCAAAGAGTCATTGATGGCGCCGATTGATATCCAGGCATTGCAGGCGCGTGGCGCGCAAAATCGCATTGAAGCGCTGCGGCTGGAGTTGTATGAAAAAGTCAATCAATTAGGCATAGGCGCGCAAGGCCTGGGCGGCTTGACGACTGTGCTCGATGTGAAAATTCTGGATTATCCGACCCACGCGGCCAGTTTGCCGGTGGCGATTATTCCTAATTGCGCGGCGACACGGCATGTGCACTTTACGCTGGATGGTTCTGGTGTGGCTGTACTGACACCGCCGAGCCCGGATATTTACCCGGATGTGCATTGGGCACCTAGCCCACAAGCCAAGCGAGTAAACCTGGAAACCGTGACGCGTGAAGAAACGCAGACCTGGAAAACCGGCGATACCTTGTTGCTTACCGGCAAGATACTCACGGGTCGCGATGCCGCACATAAACGCATCCAAACCATGCTAGCCAACGGTGAGCCGTTGCCGGTGGATTTCACCAATAAGTTTATTTATTACGTCGGTCCGGTAGATGCTGTGCGTGATGAGGCCGTTGGTCCCGCAGGCCCAACGACCGCAACGCGTATGGATAGCTACACCGATATGATGCTCAACACCGGTTTGCTCGGTTCGATTGGCAAAGCCGAGCGTGGCGAAGAAGCGCTGGTGGAAATTGCCAAGCACCAATCGGTATACCTGATGGCCGTGGGTGGCGCGGCATATCTGGTGAGCAAGGCGATTAAGAAGTCCCGCGTGCTGGCGTTTGCCGAGTTAGGCATGGAAGCGATCTATGAGTTTGAGGTCGTCGATATGCCGGTGACAGTCGCAGTAAGTGCCGATGGTGAATCTGTGCACAATACCGGCCCCGCACAATGGAAAAAAACCATTGCCTTGCACGCGGTTTAATCGTCGCCAGTAATGTGAGCGCAATCACTGAGACTGCGCACGAATTGGTGAAAGATACGTCATACGACTAAGCGTCATCATGGAGTGAGTATGATAAAAATAAACACTGGGGTAATGGGCTTTGTGGCCGGTTTGGCAATCAGCCTTAGTTTGCCTGCGCATGCCGAGTCTGCGCTAGAGTATTTTACCGATAGCAGCGGCCGCTATGGCGGGCCGACGCTGGAGGATCAGGTGGCTTTGATGGACACTGACCACAACGGTTTTGCCGATGTGTTTGAAGTGCGTGCCTACCTGGAAAAGCAGCACGGTAAAGGTTACCAAAAAGAATTACTGGATAAATGGGAGTCGTCTGCCCAGGGTAAGAGTTGCAGCACCCCATTTGCCAAAGAGTTATATGGAGACAGTACGCGCTGACCGCACGAGTGTTGTTTTGTTGCTGTCGGCGGCTGTCATTTGCATCAATTGCCGGAATGTTACAAGCAGTTAACATTCTGGCGGATGGACTGGATTATAATCAAGCGAGAAGAAACCCTCGCGGCCAATTACTAGTTTTTTAATCAGAAAACAGTACTGGCCCATCCCCCGACTTTGTTTTATTGGTAGAGCCTACACATCATGTTACAAGCATACGAAACCCACGTTAAAGAGCGCGCTGCGCAAACCCTGCCACCTTTACCGCTCAATGCAGAACAAGTCGCTGCATTGGTTGAGCTGTTAAAAGCCCCGCCTGCGGGTCAGGAGGCATTTTTGGTCGACCTGTTGCAAAACCGTATCCCGGCAGGCGTAGACCAGGCGGCCTATGTTAAAGCAGCCTTTCTGGCCGATGTGGCCAATGGCAAAGCGAGCTCACCGTTAGTCAGCGCTGAAAAAGCGGTTGAATTGTTAGGCACCATGCTAGGTGGTTACAACGTGCAGGCCCTGGTGGCGTTACTGGATACCCCGATGGCCGCGCATGCCGTCAAAGCGTTGTCGACGACAATTTTAATGTTTGATGCGTTTCATGATGTGGACGCTAAAATGAAAGCGGGTAATCCGCATGCCAAGGCGTTGATCGAATCCTGGGCGGCGGCTGAGTGGTTTACCAGCAAGCCTGCGCTGGCTGCAGAAATCAAGCTGGTGGTGTTCAAGCTTGATGGCGAAACCAATACCGATGACTTAAGCCCGGCACAAGATGCCTGGAGCCGTCCGGATATTCCATTACACGCTAAAGCGATGTTGATCAACCGCATGAGCGATGGCTTAAGCACCATTGAAAGCCTCAAGCAAAAAGGCTTGCCGCTGGCCTATGTTGGTGACGTGGTGGGCACGGGTTCTTCACGTAAATCAGCGATCAACTCGGTGCAGTGGTGGATGGGTGACGATATTCCATTTATCCCTAACAAACGCACCGGTGGCGTGGTGATTGGCAACAAAATTGCACCTATTTTCTTTAATACGGCTGAAGACTCCGGCGCCTTGCCGATTCAGTGTGATGTCTCCAAACTGAATACTGGTGATGTGATCGTCATCAAGCCGTTTGCAGGCGAAGTGCTGTCAGAAGCGGGTGAGGTATTGGCCACGTTTGAGATGAATCCAGTCACATTGGCCGATGAAGTCCGTGCTGGTGGCCGTATTCCATTAATCATTGGTCGTGGCTTGACTGCCAATGCGCGCAAAGCCTTGGGCTTGGGCGACACAGATACCTTTATCAAATCTATCCCGGCCAAAGATACCGGCAAAGGCTATACCCTGGCACAAAAAATGGTTGGCCGCGCCTGTGGCTTGCCAGCAGGGGTCGGCGTGCGTCCAGGCACCTACTGTGAGCCTAAAGCGACCACTGTCGGTTCACAAGATACCACGGGTGGCATGACGCGTGATGAGCTCAAAGAACTGGCTTGTCTGGGCTTTAGTGCCGACCTGGTGATGCAGAGCTTCTGCCATACTGCGGCTTACCCCAAACCAGTGGATATCAAGCTGCAACATGAGTTGCCAGAGTTTATGTCCAGCCGTGGCGGGGTGAGTTTGCGTGCTGGTGATGGGGTGATTCACTCCTGGCTTAACCGCCTGATTTTGCCGGATACCGTGGGCACCGGTGGTGACTCGCATACCCGTTTCCCAATCGGTATCAGTTTCCCGGCGGGGTCTGGCCTGGTGGCGTTTGCCGCAGCGACAGGTGCGATGCCGCTGGATATGCCGGAATCTGTCTTGGTACGCTTTAAAGGCGAAATGCAGCCAGGCATCACCCTGCGTGACCTGGTGAATGCGATCCCATACGCAGCGATTCAGGAAGGCACGCTGACCGTGGGCAAGCAAGGCAAGAAAAACGTATTTAACGGCCGTGTGCTCGAAATCGAAGGTTTGCCAGATTTAAAAGTTGAGCAAGCATTTGAACTGGCCGACGCGTCTGCCGAGCGTTCTGCCAATGGCTGCACCGTGTTGCTGAATAAAGAGCCGGTGATCGAGTTTCTTAACTCCAACATTGTGCTGATGCAAAATATGATCGAAAACGGCTATGCCGATGCACGCACGCTGGAGCGCCGTATCGCCAGCATGAAAGCCTGGCTGGAAAAACCAGAGCTGCTGCAGCCGGATGCTGATGCCGAGTATGCGCACGTCATCGAGATCGACCTGGCTGACATCAAAGAGCCATTGGTCGCATGCCCGAACGATCCGGATGATATCAAGCCATTGACCGCCGTGGTGGGTGACAAGATCGACGAAGTCTTTATTGGTAGCTGCATGACCAACATCGGTCATTATCGTGCTGCTGGCAAGGTACTCGAAGGGGCTGGTGGTATCCCCACCCGCTTGTGGATTGCGCCACCAACTCGCATGGATGAGGCGCAGTTACGCGCTGAAGGCGTGTATTCGACCTTTGGCGTGGCTGGGGCGCGTACTGAGGTGCCAGGCTGCTCATTGTGCATGGGTAACCAGGCGCGCGTGGCAGACAAGGCCACGGTGTTTTCTACCTCTACGCGTAACTTTGATAACCGCATGGGTAAAGACGCGCGTGTTTATCTGGGCTCAGCCGAGCTGGCAGCCGTATGTGCCAAGCTGGGCCGCATGCCAACGGTGCAAGAATACCTGGACACCTTGGGCAGCAAACTGACCAATACGGCTGAGATTTACAAATATCTCAACTTTAACCAGATGACCCAATATGCAGGTTCTTTGGAAAACGTGAAAAAAGTCATTCCGATTCAAGAAACCGCATAATCGCGAATCATTTAAGCCATAAACAAAGGGAGCGTGAGCTCCCTTTGTTGTTTTTAAGGCAGGACATATCCTTGCAACTGTAAAACCTGAGAGGCCTTCTCACCGCACACTTCTGTTTTGATTATGATGTATTTGCTGACGTCAACGATGCGATATACCGCTACGTCAATACCACTGATTGATTCAATCCATTTTCAATGTCAAAGGAGAAGTTCATGAAACCGTTCGAACAAGGCTTGGTTAACTATCAACAACGTTTGCTGTCACATGATTACGGTCAGGTATTTTGCCGTTTTGATGCCGAGCAACAGGCGTTATGGAGCTATATAAATCAGCCACAGCGCATTCCCTGCATCAACCATGAGTTACTCATGAACTTGCATCAGCATCATGCGGATATCCAGCGTAGTGGCGGTTATGTACAGACTGACAGCGATAAGGTGCTGCCCATTCGTTACTCTGTGTTTGCCTCAGCCACCCCTGGTTATTTCAATATGGGCGGTGACTTGCAAAAAATGGCTGCTGCCATCCGCCAGCAAGATAGGGCGCAGCTACAAGCCTATGCCAAGCTGAGTATTGATGTGGTTGCCCAGCGCGCGTTTCGTTTTCAATTAGACCACGTGACTAAAATCTCACTGTTGCAAGGCGAAGTGCTGGGCGCAGGCATTGAAGCTGCCATGACTAGTGATGTGCTTATTGCTGAAAAACAATCTGTATTCTGCTTTCCAGAGCTGTTTTTTAATATGATTCCAGGCATGGGCGCCTATAGCTTTATTGCGCGCAAAGCCGGTATTGCCGTTGCAGATAAAATGATTTTGGGTTGCGAGCGCTATAGCGCAGAAGAGTGCCTGCAAATGGGCCTGATTGATATGGTGGTCGAGGAGGGCGAGGGCGAACAGGCCGTGCACGATTTTATCCATAAAAATAACAAGCGCGCCGAAGGCTTTTTATCCGCACAAAAGGCCAAGGCCAGGGTCAACCCGCTCACTTATGACGAGCTTAAAGACATTGTTGATGTGTGGGTAGAAAACGCTTTGCGCCTGACTGAGCGAGACTTGAAGGTGATGGATCGCTTTTATCGTGCGCAGTCACGCTTGTTTCCTGATGATGCACCAGCCACTGATCTGTTGCCGCAACCGTTGGTGCTAGCAACAGAGCATCATCTGGCAGTCAATCAGTAGTGCGCAGTCAACAGAGCCCAGCTATTTGTGAGAGCGTTTGGACGAGAGCTTGCTGCGATGTTGTTGCAATTGCGCACGCGTCTCTTCATAGCATTCAGCAACGGCCTGATACAGGCCAGAAATAGTCTGGGCATCTTCCATGCCCAGGCCCAATAAACGGCGGCTGAGTTTGCTGAGCGGAATCAAGCCCATATTGGCAGATTCGCCAGCCAGCTCATGCGCCAGTTTATGTACTTGTTCAAAGTTTAAATCGAGGCTTGCTGTGCCAAGGGCGCGTAGCAAGTCATCGGTAGATTCAATAAATTCTGTGATGAGCTTGTGCAGAAAGGCTTCACTGCCACCCAGTTTTAGCAAGTGTGCCATGCGGTCATCGTCCAGCAATGGTTCAGTGACTGGCGTGATACTGCTGATTTTTTGTGCGTCTGCCGCTGCGGGTTTGGTTCCCCTCATCGGCGAATTGGGCGCCCTGGACTCGACAATGGTTGCATCCTGCTGACGTGCAGGATCCATCAGCGTTGGCGCTGCGGCTTGTTCTGTCGTTGCCGGTTTCGACTTTTTGCGTCTGGCTGGCGCCACTTGTGCGACCTGTTCAGTCTCTATGGTGCTGGCAATCGCTTCAATCAGGCTTTGAATTTGCCTTGAAACCACTGGTTTGGTGAGTACCTGGTATACCCCGGCACGCAGGCAACGATCCTGCGTGGTTTTGGTCGCATCTGCTGTGAGGATCACGGTGCGCAATGGTTTGCTGCCCGGCAAGGCGTGGTGAATATTAAATACTTCCAGGCCGTTCATTTCCGGCATGTTGTAGTCCAGAATCATCAAGTCAAACTGGTGATGTTCCAGTGCATCCAGTGCGGCATCGCCGTTGTCTACGGCCTTGACTACACAGTGCATTCTTTGCAGTGTTTCGTTCAGAATCAATCGGTTGACCACATTGTCATCCGCAATCAGCACGCGGATTTTCTTGCGGAACTTGGTGTGGCTGCTTAACGGCACCACATTCGACTGGCTATCGAGGTTGATTTCGTTTGCTGCCGGTTGTGCTGGCGCGGCCGCATGGGCGAGCGGCAGGCTCACCACAAAGGTGGTGCCCACGTTTTCCTGGCTGGTCACACTTATTTTGCCACCCATGACTTCGACCAGTTGTTTGGCAATCGACGTGCCTAAGCCAGTGCCGCCATAACGCCTGGTAATGCTGCTATCTGCCTGGGTGAAACTGTCAAAAATCAGCGGTAATGCATCACTTTTAATGCCGATGCCGGTGTCGCGGATACGAAAGCTGAGTTTGCTCATCTCGGCATGGCCCTGTATGACGCTAACAACGACATCAACGCCGCCATGCTGGGTAAACTTAATGGCATTAGCAATCAGGTTGGTTAATACCTGCTCAAGGTGGTGCATGCTGCCAGCATAGTGGCGCTCCACCAGCGGGTCGAGGTGAAAGCGCAGCCACAATTGCTTACGTTCCACTTCAATCTGGAACATCAGGTGCAGGCGCTGGATCAGATCAGGCAAGAAAAACGTGATGTCTTCGAGCTCGACTTTGCCTTTTTCGATCTTGCTAATGTCCAGTACATCATTAATCAGCTTTTTGAGGCTGGAGGCCGAAGTGCCGACCATTTTAAGCAGTTCGGATTGTTTGCTATCGAGTTTGGTTTGCGCCATTAACTCACTGGCACCAATAATGCCATTGAGCGGTGTCCGCATTTCATGGCTGATATTGGATAGGAAATTTGTTTTTGCCTCACTGGCCTGTCCGGCTTCCTTGGTGGCTTTTTCCAGGCTGACCAACAAGCGCAGAGCATGCGGCGGAATGAGTAGCAGGGTGAGTAAGAACCCGTAGGCTAAATGCTGGTGCTGGTTCCAGTAGGGGTTTAAATACAAGGTCACGCTAAAGCCAACCAGGCTGAACACATAACAGCCTTTAAAAAACTTGGTGCCATAGCGCAAGCCATAACCGATGATAAGCCACAGGTAAATGCCGATAAACACGCCGGCCATTGCGCCTGAAATCATTTGCTCTAGCGAGGTCGCCGTGATGTCCATCACCATCGCTGTCCACTGACGTTTTTCGTTTTTTTGTGGGTTTTGCAGGATGTTGTACAACATCAAAAAGCCAAAGCACAAATAAATCAGGCAAAGCAATACCGGTTCGTAGCTGCTGTGGTTGACCAGGAGATAGAGTGTAATGAAGCTGACGAAAACAACACGGATAAGAGCCTGCTCAGTTTCATAACTGATAGACTTTATTTCTGTCACTTTCTGCTTTAACTGTCTAACTAAATCTCGCATGCTCAATCATGGTTCGTGGGTTATACGCTTACTCGACACTGGCGCAAAGAAAATCTGATCTATATTGAAAATCTAACCTATATTGATAGTTAACGGACTTTTCTTAAGATAACTTAAATTTTAGCAGGCTCGATTTGATTATCAAAGAAAGTTTACTTTTCACAACCCAAAATAATAGTGTGGTTGCTGGCATCTGTGATAAAAATGCCGACATTCCGCACCTTTAACAAGTTATCTGCATAATGAACACTATTGAGACTGAGCAACCCTCTAGATTGTCGCGTTGGCTGGCGCGTAGCCGCATGGTATTGCCGATATCGTTTTTTATTGGCGGTTTTGTCTGGGATGCTATTACCATCGGCAAGAAAGTCGCTTTGTCCGACATGGCTATTTTTGCGGCTTATTTGGTATTGGCCGCTTTGCTGATGTATCAGCTGGCGGAGCCTTCTTCTTCAGTCAGGCGGCTAGGAGAGCGTTTGTTAAGCTGGCAGTGGCTACAGCGCCGGGTATCTAACTGGACCGTGCAGGACTGGCCTTACTGGATATTGCAGTTTTTGTTTGGCAGCCTGCTTAGTGCATTGTTTATCCTCTATTTTAAAAGCTCCAGCTATGGCCTGGCCTGGGTCGTCACCTTGGTCTTAGGCGTGTTGCTGGTGGCCAATGAATTTATGGAGGGAGAATACCGACGCCTGAGCTTGTGCTGGAGCATGTTTGGCTTGTGCACCATTTTGTGGTGCAACTTTGCTTTTCCATTTTTGTTTGGTAGCGTGCATGCGGCCTGGTTTTATTTAAGCACGGTGCTGGGGGCGACGGTGACTTATGTGTTGTATCAGCGGGCACCCCATCATGCTGGCCGCATTTGGCCGGTATGGGTGATTGCCGGGCTGCTGATGCTGGCCTATCGCGCTGATATGATTCCACCGGTGCCATTGGTGAAACAGGCAGTGGTGATCGCTTATGACCTCGAAAAGTCACCGGAAGGTTACTGGATGACGGTTGAAAAGTCGCCCTGGTGGCAGTTTTGGCGTGTCGATAGCGATCATTTTTATTTGCAGCCGGGGCAAAAACTGGTGTGCTTTTCAGCGGTGTTTGCGCCGCAAGGCTTGCACACCAAGCTATTGCACGACTGGCAGAAGAATGTGAAGGGGGAATGGGTGAGTGTCTCTATGCCCGGGTTCTCGCTCACCGGCGGCCGTGATAGTGGCTACCGCGGCTATACCTACAAAACCAACCTCACTGCGGGCGAGTGGCGCGTGCGTATTCAGACCGCGACCCGGCAAACGATTGCAGTCAATGCGTTTAGTGTGACCATCAACGATCAGCCTGATGCACAGCGACGCACGCGTATCCGCTATTGATGGTTAGTTAGCGTTGCTGGCCCTCGCAGGCCACATGTGCGCCCGCATCCTGCGCCAGCGTGTTTGCCAGCCAGTCCAGATGCGGCGTGATAGATTCACGCAGCGTCCACGGCGGGTTAATGATCCACATGCCACTGCCATACATGCCAAAACCATCGGCAGAGGGGTGCTGCACATCCAGTGTCACATGCAAATAATCGGTATTCAGGCTGCGTAACTTATCTATCATGTGCTGTGGTTCTGGCCGTTGCAGGCGCGGATACCAGATCATATAAGTGCCGGTCGCAAAGCGTTTGAGGCTATCTTTAATGCAGTCAACCACACGCGCATAGTCATCTTTGACCTCATAAGGCGGGTCTATCAGCACCACGCCGCGTTTGGTCGGCGGCGGTAAACAGGCTTTAATGCCTTCAAAGCCATCTTTTTGCTGGATAGACACTTGTCGTTTCTGTGTCGAAAACTGTTGCTCCAGCAAGGCCGCATCGGCTGGGTGCAGCTCAAATAATCGCAACTTGTCTGCTGCATTTAAAAAATGGCTGGCAATGCAGGGTGAGCCGGGGTAGAGGTTTTTTTGCCACTTGGCTGCTGCGGCAACGGCTTGCAAATAGCTGTCAAATATCTCAGCAGGTTGGCTTTGCTGCAGGCGTTGAATGCCATCGACATATTCCGCCGTTTTATTCGCCACGGCGCTGTCCAATTGGTAAAGACCCGCGCCAGCGTGCGTATCTATCACCCAGTAAGGCTTATCCTTCTGGTTAAAATAATCCAGCACCAAGCTATAGAGCCAGTGCTTCAAAACATCGGCATGATTGCCAGCGTGAAAGGCGTGACGGTAACTTAACATTGCATATACTCTTAGATAAGCCACTATTATAAGCGACAAAGTTTGCGTGCTCTTGTGAAAACCGGGTAACTTGCATTAGCATGCAAACATGAAACCTAGTCATACACACTCTGAACACTCGCATGCGCATGATCATTCACATGCAGGCTGCGCACATGATCACGCCACCGACCATACCGCGCACGGCCAGCAGGCACATCATGGGCATGAAGGCGATGCACAGGACAATCCTTTCTGGATCCCTTTTCTGGCGATTGCGCTATTCACTGTCGTCGAATTTGTCGGCGGCATCTGGACACAATCACTGGCATTGCTCAGTGACGCCTGGCATATGCTGTTTGACGTCTTGGCGCTCGGGCTCGCCATGTGGGCCGCACATCGCGTACGCACCGGCCATCCGGCATCACAACAAACTGAGCGCCGCGTCTCTATGGTCAATGCCGCCTCCATGTTGCTGGTCACTGCGGGCATCGTTATTGAGGCCATTGAACGTCTTAAGCATCCTGTGACCGTCGCGGGCGGCTACGTCAGCGTGATTGCGCTGGTAGGTTTGTTGGTGAACCTGTTCGTTGCCAAACATATGCATCACCAGCATGCGCATCACGGTGGCGATGCTAATTTGAATCACCGCGCCGCATTTTTGCATGTCTTGGGTGACTTGTTAGGCTCAGTGACCGCTGTCGCTGCTGGCGTAGTGATCTATTTTACCGGCTGGATGACCATAGACCCGATATTGTCCATCCTAATTTCATTGCTGTTATTGGTGGTGACGCTCAACCTGATTCGCGACATTTATCGTGGTCAGCCCGGCCATCATCACTAATTGTTTTAATCTATTAGTCCATTAAAGGAGCGCCCATATGCCTTACGTGAATGTCAAACTCGCAGGCTCTGTGACCAAAGAGCAGAAGAAACTGATCGCCAAAGAAATCACCGAAACCCTGCAAAAACATGCCCAAAAACCGGCCAATTACACCTACATTGTGTTTGAAGAGGTCGAGTATGAAGACTGGGCAATAGGTGGCGAGTTACTTGGCTAACCCCTTCAAACCTGCAAACATGCGTGTAGAATACGCGCATGTTTGACCCGAAGCCCATCCTCAAAAACCTGCCTAGTTTGCCCGGTGTTTACCGCATGCTTAATGCGGAAAATACGGTGATTTATGTCGGCAAGGCCAAAGACCTGAAAAAACGGGTTTCCAGTTACTTTAATAAAAATCTGGCCAGTCCGCGGACCAAAATGATGGTGTCGCAGATTGCCAATATCGAAACCACCGTCACGCGCTCTGAAGCCGAGGCGTTGCTGCTGGAAAACAACCTGATTAAAGGCTTGATGCCGCGTTACAACGTGCTATTCCGCGATGACAAGTCTTATCCCTATATTGCGCTGACGGGGGATGCTTATCCTCGCTTGGCGTTTCATCGCGGCACGCAGCGCAAGGGCAGCCAGTATTTCGGGCCTTTTCCCAGCTCACCAGCGGTGCGCGAAAGCATCCAGTTGCTGCAAAAGGTATTTAAGCTGCGCACTTGTGAAAATACAGTATTTGCAAATCGCTCAAGGCCTTGTTTGCAATATCAGATCGCCCGCTGCACCGCGCCTTGCGTCAACCTGATTTCTGAGGCTGATTATGCCGGGGATGTACGTCATGCCGCGATGTTTTTATTAGGCAAAACCAGTGAGGTGATTGATTCACTGGCCGATGGCATGAATGTAGCCGCCGAAGCGATGGAATACGAGCAAGCGGCGGTGTTGCGCGATCGTATCCAGGCGCTGCGCCAGGTGCAGGCCAAACAGTTTGTCAGTGACTTTAGTGTCAGTGATGCCGATGTGATTGCCTGTGCCGAAGTGCAAGGGCAACACTGCATTAACCTGGTGATGATTCGTGGTGGCCGCCATTTGGGCGACAAGAGTTTTTTCCCTAAAAATAGCCAGGATGCAGAATTAGCCGAAACCGTAGAAGCGTTTATCACGCAATATTACCTGTCGCAAAATACGCCGCCGTTGCTGGTGTGTGGCGCGGAGGTCAATAAGGCTGAATTTGAAGAAATGCTCAGCGAGCAGGCGGGTCGAAAAATCCGTGTGTTGACTAATGCCATTGGTGATAAAAAAGTCTGGCTTAAAATGGCACAAACCAATGCCGAGTTGGCCTTGCAGCAGCGCCAGGCGACCTCAGCCAGCCAGCACGCACGCTTGCTGTCATTGCGTGACGCACTCAAACTGACAGAAACCACCGAGCGCATTGAGTGTTTTGATATCAGCCACACCATGGGTGAAGCCACGGTAGGCAGTTGCGTGGTGTTTGACCGCGGCGATATGCAGAACAGCGAATACCGCCGCTATAACGTCACCGGCATCACGCCAGGCGATGATTACGCCGCCATGCGTGATGTGCTGACGCGTCGTTATAAGAAAGTGGCGGCGGGTGAGGGTAAGCGCCCGGACCTGATCTTTATTGATGGTGGCAAAGGTCAGCTTGGTGTTGCGATAGAAGTCATGCAAGAGGTCGGGCTCGATGATATTTTGATGGTCGGCATTGCCAAGGGCGAAGAGCGTAAACCTGGCCTGGAAACCATGATTTTTTCTGACTCCGGTGAAATGCTCAACTTGCCGGCGGATAATCCAGGCTTGCATTTATTACAGCAAATCCGCGATGAAGCACACCGGTTTGCTATTACCGGCCATCGTGCACGCCGCGCCAAAGCGCGCATTACCTCCAGCCTTGAGGAGATTGAAGGCGTAGGCGCCAAGCGCCGTAAAGCCTTGCTGACGCGATTTGGTGGCCTGGATGGGATAAAAAGTGCTAGCATAGACGAGATTGCCCAGGTAGAAGGGATTAGTCTGGCGTTGGCACAAACCATTTATGAGCGCCTGCATTAAGCCCTTATACGCTGCCCTTTGTATGCATCCGTAGACGAATAAAAATGTGGAATATCCCGAATATACTCACCTTGTTACGCATCGCCATGATTCCGGTGTTTGTCGGCATCTTTTATCTGCCCGCCCATGCTGTCGCTGCTGATGGCTTGCCAGCGCACTGGGTCAATTTAACCGCAGCCAGTGTGTTTATATTGGCCGCATTCACTGATTGGCTAGACGGCTACTGGGCGCGTAGATACCACCAAATGTCCAAATTTGGCGCGTTTTTAGACCCTGTGGCCGACAAACTCATGGTCGCTGCGGCCCTCATCGTACTGGTGGAGTTAAATCGCGCCGGAGCCGTGGTTGCACTGATTATTATCGGTCGTGAAATCGCCATCAGCGCCTTGCGAGAATGGATGGCCAGCATTGGTAAAAGTGCGAATGTCGCCGTGGCCATGGTGGGCAAGGTCAAAACCGCCGCACAAATGCTCGCCATTACCTTATTGCTTTGGTATGACCCTTTGTTTGGACTAAACGTGCAATGGCTGGGTGAATGGCTGATTGTGATCGCTGCATTACTGACCCTGATTTCCATGGGCTACTACTTGCGCGCAGCCTGGCCAGCAATACGCGAAACCATTTAAAAAAGCAATCATAAAAAAGAAACATTATTTTCAAAATCGTCCTTGACACCGGTCTCAAAATCATTAAAATGCCAGCTTCTTTACGAGACATGGCGTAAGGAAATACGCGGGAATAGCTCAGTTGGTAGAGCGCAACCTTGCCAAGGTTGAGGTCGCGAGTTCGAGACTCGTTTCCCGCTCCAAATTCTGGGGAAAGCGCCGCTTTCCCTTTTTAACATAAGTTGTTTTTATGTTGTTGGTTCTGGCGCGATAGCAAAGCGGTTATGCCGCGGCCTGCAAAGCCGTTTAGGCCGGTTCGACTCCGGCTCGCGCCTCCAGTCTCATGTAGTAATAATGCGGGAATAGCTCAGTTGGTAGAGCGCAACCTTGCCAAGGTTGAGGTCGCGAGTTCGAGACTCGTTTCCCGCTCCAAATCTCTCTCAAGCACACCTACTGTAAACTACGCAAAGTAGAGCAGGGTGTTAGAATACAAAGCTTGCAGACCTACCGCCCGGATGGTGAAACTGGTAGACACAAGGGACTTAAAATCCCTCGGCTTAACGGCTGTGCCGGTTCGATTCCGGCTCCGGGCACCACAATAAAAAACCAGCTGAATAGCTGGTTTTTTGTTTATATTCATTCTCACTCTCAATTTGGTTTTTTATATGTTGGCATCAGAGATGTCTGACATACGCACGCGTGATTGTCTGATGTCCTCAGCTGACGCATCCCTCTATCCTCATGACAGGATCTTCAAGCAATTGTTGCAACTGATTGTGGTGGGCAAACACTTTATATTTACAAGGGATGCATCCATGATGTCGATAAAAGAACTCTGGCTATTAAGTAAAACTGCCTTTGTCGCATGGCGTGATGACCATGCCCAAAGTATGGGTGCGGCATTGGCTTATTACACAACGTTTTCGATTGCACCGTTACTACTGATTGTCATTGCGCTGGCTGGGATTATTTTTGGGCAGGAGGCTGCGCGTGGTGAAATTTATGCGCAACTGAATCATCTGCTGGGCGAGCAGGGTGCACTGGTCGTGCAAAACCTGCTGGAAAGCACTAGTCAGCCCACCGGGGGGATAACGGCAACCACGATTGGTATCGTGTTGTTGCTAGTGGGGGCAACCACAGTCTTTGGCGAGTTGCAGATGGCACTGGATAGCATCTGGAAAGCGCCAGCCACAATAAACCGTGGTGTATGGGGCCTGATTCGTGTCCGGTTGTTATCATTTGGCATGATACTGGGCGTTGGTTTTTTATTGATGGTATCGCTGATTTTCAGCGCGGGTTTATCTGCAATCAACAAGTGGTGGTCGCCTGTCTTTGCCAGCTGGCTGGCCGTTGCTGGTGTGGTGAATGTTATTTTTGGCTTTTTATTGACGACAGGGATGTTTGCGCTTATCTACAAAATCATGCCGCGCGTCAGTATTCGCTGGAGTGAGGTCTGGATTGGCGCTGCAGTGACAGCCGCATTATTTACGGTAGGCAAGTGGTTAATCGGTATTTATATCGGCAGAAGCGCATTTGCGAGTGGCTATGGGCCAGCAGGCTCTTTGTTGGCGCTGTTAATCTGGATTTACTACTCGGCGCAGATATTTCTGATGGGCGCCGAATTTACCTGGGCATATTCCCATATATTCGGCTCGCGTAAGCAGCAACATATGCCGCGAGATGTGGCGAAGGCATTATCTAGCGCTGTATGATATTGGTGTGAATGAGGTTTACCACACCCAGAAACCACGGCTCCAGGCTTGCGCTTCTGCGCTGCCTTCTGCATAAGGATTTTCGGTGTGCTTCAAGCCTGCGGTCGATGCATGCAAGCCTTCGTCGTAGCATTTCTGTAACAAGGCGTGATCAGTAGCGACTGTTGCCTTAGCACCACCAAAAAAATACAAGTATCCATTCAGTAATCCCATGACGACCCCCAATAATTCATAATTGTTTTTAATAATTGCCTGATTATTATCTATATCGTTTTAGTTTGCCAATAGTCCGATCAAGCTATTAATACAATCTTGTAAAGACTTTTCATATCCTTGCATTCTCGTATCGTTTGCGGCAAAAGATTCCCTTTCTGCGTCATTTCACTGATATTAAACACTATATAAAATTGTATAATGTCCCTGTCATGTTCGGCAGGTAGCATTTTTTTATGCTGGTTGATATCTATCAAACCTTGCAAACCAGTGCAGCCTAAACTGTGTTGAGAGATGTGTTACCGGACACGCGTTACCATTGAAGTCAGGATGTAGTGTGATTTACGTAGAGTTAAAAACCGTTATTCTTAAAAAACAATTGGAGTGGGGCAGAACCATTACGATTACCGAAATTGCAGATGCCAGCGGGATTAGCCGCATGACCTTGCATCGGATGTTAAAAGATCAATCTTATAATGCGAGCACGGATCACTTGAATAAGCTGTGTGCTTATTTGCAGTGTGATTTATATAGCCTGGTGCGCTGGGAGCCTGATATTGCGCTGCCGCAAGAACACGTTGCCTAGAAAAAACCTCCGATAGCCTCGGAGGTTTTTTTATTAGGGCAAGCTTTACGGCATGCTTCCCTAATTCTTGAATAATTTTTTTGCCAGTCCAATGCCCCAAAAAACATGGATTGACCTGCGTTGTCAGTATTCATGCGGGCTGGCAAGCAATACATGTGTTTCATGTATTCAGCGAACAGTGAAGATAGCTGGTGTTTGCCGCTTTTTTTAAGCGATGCAAATGCCTGAGAGTTTTGAATAATAAGAGAAAATTTTTGGAATACTCTCTTATGAAACTTTCGTCAGGCCATTCGCAGTCCACTGCTGTGAACGCACAGGATTGCAGCGATTGGATGCAAGCGCTGACCCAAGCCTGGAAGCAGGCCGATTGGGCGCAATGCTTAACCCTGGCGCAAAAGATTACTCGTGAGTTTCCTGAAGAAGGTCTGGCCTGGAAGTTGTTAGGCAGCCTGTATCAACAACAAGCCGCCCTGGCACCGGCTGCCGATGCCTTTTTACAAGCGAGCAAGCGTTTAAAAAAAGATGCCGAGGTGTTGTATAACCTGGGCAATGTCTATGCGCAATTGCAAGACAGCACGCAGGCGATTAAATATTATCGGCAAACGCTCAAACTCAACCCGGTGTTTAGCCAGGCCTATGCCAACTGGGCCAGTGTGCTCAAGCAAGCTGGTCAGTTAAAAGAGGCAGAAAAATTATTGCGCCGCGGTTTGAATATCCACCAGCAGGATGGCCGCGTTAATTTTGAACTGGCGACCTTGCTACATGAGGCCGATAAACCGCTAGAGGCGATTCAGTATTATCGCGAAGCAGTGGCGATTGAGCCTGACAATGCCGTGATTTTTTTCAATATGGCGCTGGCGCTGGATCAGTTGGGCAATACGTCTGAGGCGATTGCGGCCTATCAGCAAACAATTGCGCTGCAAAAAGACTATGTAGAGGCCTATAGCTACCTGGGTGCCTTATACCTGAAGCATGGCGATGTAGAAGAGGCTGAGCAGTGGTTGCTGGCAGGCATGGCGTTAAACCCAACTGAGGTGTCTCTGCTTAAAAACCTGGCCAGACTGTACCGCGTGACCAACCGCACCCGCGAGTATCAGGCCTATATTGACCAGATCATGCAGGTGCAAGAGGTGAGTGCAGAAACGCTGAACAACCTGGCTACCGAGATGTTGAACCAGCAGTTATACGGCGAGGCTGAAAATTATTGCCAGAAAGCACTGGCACTGGATCCTGAAAACCCTTATGTGCAGGCCAATCTTGGCTTGATTGAGAACGCCAGAAATGCTTATGACAAAGCGTGTGTGTATTGCGAAAAAGCATTAGAGCAGTTGCCTGAGTCAGAAAGTATCTTGAGCAATTACGGCATCAGCTTGCGTATGTTAGGCCGCTATACCGAGGCGATAGCCTGCCTGGAAAAAGCCTTGCGCATCAAGCCTGAATTCATGCCGGGCTATATCAACCTGGCCAATGTGTATTTAGACATGGGGCAGATTGACACGGCGATTGCGACCCTGAAACAAGCCTTGCAGATAGCGCCCACGCATATGATGGCGCTCAGAAACCTGTTATTTGCCAACAGTTATAGCAATAGCTTGCCGCTGCATGAGAGCCTGGATTACGCGCACAGACTGGGTGCCGCCATGATGCAGGAAGTGACGCCATATGATAGCTGGCATGTGCATGCAAAAGAGCAGCGACTCCGTATTGGCCTGGTGTCGGCGGATTTGCGTAAACACCCGGTGGGCTATTTTCTGCATCAATGGTTGCAGGCGTTTGATGCCAGCCGCCTCGAAATTTATGGCTACTCAACTGATGGCCGCGAAGATGCGTTTTCACATGAGCTGAAAGACCTATGCAACCAGTGGCGCTCATTGGCCGGGTTGACCGATGCGCAGGCCGCCAAGCAGATTCGTGAAGATGGGATTCATATCCTGCTCGATTTATCAGGCTTGTCCGGCGGTACGCGCTTGCCTATTTTTGCCCACAAACCTGCGCCTGTGCAGGCGACCTGGTTGGGCTATTGGGGCACCACTGGCTTACCGGTGATGGATTATGTGATCGCCGATCCCATCAGTATCGATGCGCAGGTCGCGACCCAATTCACCGAGCAAGTAGTGCACCTGCCTCACACGCGCATGTGCTTTACCGCGCCGCCGTTTGAGATTGCTGTCAATAACTTGCCAGCACTGGCAAGCGGTGTCATCACCTTTGGTTGTTTTCAAAACTACAGCAAGGTCAGCGATGACGTATTGTCTTGCTGGGGCGAGGTATTACAGGCCTTGCCAACGGCCAAACTGTTCTGGCAAACCAAAGCCTTTAATGATGGCTTGGTGCGTGCAGAAGCGCTTGCCAGATTGCAGCAATACGGCATCTCTGCTGAGCGTTGCAGCTTGCATGGCATGGTGCCGAGGGAAGAATACCTGCGTAACCATCACCAGATTGATGTGATTCTGGATACTTTCCCGTTTACAGGCGGCACCACGACCTGTGAAGCCTTGTGGATGGGCGTACCTACGCTGACCTTACTGGGCGAGACATTGATTGCCCGCCAGGGGGCGAGCTTGATGCATTGCGTGGGCTTGGCTGACTGGGTAGCGACCAGCCGTGAGGAGTACGTGAGCAAAGCCATTGCCTTGACCAGTGATTTAGCTGCGTTGGCAACCTTGCGCACACAACTGCGCCAGCAAGTGCTGGCTTCGCCCTTGATGAATGCAGACCAGTTTGCACAAGACTTTGAGCAATTATTGTTCAAGTTATGGCAACAGGCACTGCCGCAGCTGACAGCACAACAATTACTGGCGGAGTTGCCGGTGCAGGACGCTTTTAGCGGTGAGCAGCCAGTATGGGTCGTCAGCGCGACGCGTATGACAGAACAAGCTTTCTGGCGTGAATCTGCCCTTGGCCGCTCACTCAAACGCCATATGCAGCAGGATAAACGCCTGATGCCGGTGGTGGCCTATGAAAACAGCCGCGGTTTATCGCAAGTGTTTAACGAAGCGATTGCCGCCGCGCCGGATAATGCCTTGCTGGTACTCATCCACGATGATGTCTGGCTGGACGAAAATACCTTTGTCCAGACCATACAGCGCGGGCTGGATCAGTATGATGTGATTGGTATTGCCGGCAATGCCCGTATACAGCCCGGCCAGCCCGGCTGGTGCTTTATTGATTTGCAATTCACCTGGGATGATGCCAAATATTTGCGCGGCGCGGTCAGCCATGGTCAGCATGCGTTTGGGCCAGCCTCCAGTTATGGCGATGTGTCTGGCGAATGCCAATTGATGGATGGCGTATTCCTGGCCGCGCACAAGCAGACCTTGCTGCAAAGTGGTGTACGTTTTGACCAGCAGTTTGAGTTCCATTTTTATGACCTGGATTTTTGCCGCACGGCGACGCGTGCCGGCTTGAAACTAGGCGTGTGGCCAGTGCGTATGACACATCAAAGTGGCGGCGCCTTTGGCAGTGCACGCTGGCGTGAAACCTACCTGAGTTACCACCAAAAATGGGAGGCAACGCCAGTAGCACAGCCTACGTCTGCAGCCATGCAGGCGGCCATGGCCGAGGTCTTTGACCTGGCCTCAAGTGCGCAGCAGCAGGGTGACTTTGCCACGGCTACACAGCTTTACCAGGAGATTCTGGCGATAGATGCACAGCATGCCCTCGCCACGCATAATCTGGGCTTGATTTATTGGCACAACCAACAGCCAGCAGAAGCCTTGCATTTGCTGGCACAGGCGTATGCGCTGGCGCCAAGTCAGTGGCAGTTGTTAAGCAGCTATCTGACGGCACTTAAACACAGCGATGCAGCAGTTGAGCTGGAGCAAGTATTTGCGCAAGCCATGAATAATGGCCAGCATACCCAGGCTTTACAAGCGCTGATGCAGGACTGGCAGTGGTCAGTGCAAACGACCGCTGCACAGCCATCTGATCCAATACAGCAGGCCTTGCTGGCCTTATTTGAGCAGCAGCAATATGCGCAAATGGAAAGCGAATTGCACACGCTATTGCAGCAATATCCGGCCTGGCTCAGTGGCTGGAAAATGCTGTCTGACGTGTTGATGATCCAGAAAAAAGATGCGCGTATCGCGGCCAGTAATGCACTGGCGCTGAATAAACAAAGCGCTGAAGAGCATTGCTACTACGGACTGGTGCTCAAGGCGCAAAACGACCTCACGGCCGCCGCAGACGCCTTTGCCCAGGCCATATACCTGAAACCAGACTACGCCGCGGCGTATAACAATTTGGGCAGTGTGCTCAAAGATTTGGGCGAGGTCGATGAAGCGATCAAGCAATTCAAACAGGCGCTGCGCTTGCAGCCGCACTATGCAGATTGCTTTAGCAATTTGCTGTTTTGCATGACACATGCCGGCCACGTGGATAACGAAGCCTTGTTGCAATCCCATGCCGCTTACGCCGCACTCTATGAGGCGCCGTTAAAAGCCGATTGGCAGCCGCACAGCAATACGCGTGATGTACAACGCCCACTTCGCGTAGGCTTCGTCTCTGCCGATTTGCGTGCGCATTCAGTGGCGCATTTTCTGTTGCCTTTGTTGCCTGCGCTGGCACAGGACAACACATTACAATTGTTTGCCTACGCCAATTACGCCCTGGAAGACGAAGTCACTGCCGAGATGCGCCAATATTTCAAACAATGGCGCGTGGTTTCAAGTATGTCTGACGTCGCGCTGGCAGAGACCATCCGACAAGACCAGATTGATATTCTGATTGATTTGTCCGGCCACACCTCTGGCAACCGCTTACTGACGTTTGCCAGGAAACCGGCGCCAGTGCAGGCCAGTTGGTTAGGGTATTTGAATAGCACAGGCCTGACGTCTATGGATTACTACCTGGCCGACAGTGCATTGTTGCCTGCCGGGCAGTTTGACCAGCAGTTTACCGAGCAACTGGTGCAGTTGCCGGTCAATGCGCCATTTGTGCCGCATCCGCAAGCGCCAGCCGTGAATACTTTGCCTGCGCTGAAGAATGGCTATATCACTTTTGGCTGCTTTAACCGCCCCAATAAAATCACCCAGGCCACGGTGCAGCAATGGGCTGGCGTGATGCAGGCCTACGCTAGCAGTCGTATGGTGTTGGGCGGCATGGCAGAGGCGGGCGCTTGTGCGCATGTGCAGCAATGGTTTGCTGAGGCAGGCATTACGGCAGACCGTTTATCGTTTTATGCCCGCACCGATATGTTGAGCTATTTGCAGCAATATCATATGGTAGATATTTGCCTGGATACTTTCCCATCTAATGGCGTGACCACGACCGCGCATGCCTTGTGGATGGGCGTACCTACACTGTGCGTGGCAGGTGATCGCCTGGCTAGCCGTGGTGCCATGGCCTTGATGCAGCATCTGGGCTTGAATGACTATATTGCCGCAAGCCCAACGCACTATGTACAACAGGCCGCGCAGGTGTTGTCTGATCTGCAGGCACTGGCTGATTTACGCGCCACTATGCGCACCCGTTTTACGCAGTCTCCGCTGGCACAGCCTGCGCCATTGGCGCAGTCCCTGTCACAGGCCATGCGTCAGATATGGCAGCGCTGGTGCCAGGGGCAGGCTGCGAGCAGTTTTACTATTTCCACTTTAACGCTGAAAGAACCTTCTGTTGCGCCGGGCGCGACTGAACCCTCTGATAAAGGTATCCCCATGAATACAACACTTAACCCACAAGCTAGCGCACTGCAAGACTCGATTACTGAAGTGTTTCAGCAGGCGCTACAGATGCAGGAAAAAGGCGACTTGGCCCAGGCGATGCGCTTTTATCAGGAAATCTTGCGCATTGATGACAAACATGCCGCCACCTATTTTCAGTTAGGGTTACTGGCACAGCAAGCAGGCAAGACAGAAGAAGTGTTGCCATTGCTGGAGCAGGCGGTGATCCTGGCCCCTAAACAACCGGCCTACTGGCAAGCCTATATTGAGGTGCTATCACTGACCGCGCCAAAAAATGAGGTGCTGGATGTGATCACATTTGCCCGCCAGAATGGCCTGGCCGCGGCGGATGCCGATGCGCTGCAACAGCAATACAGCCAGCCAGCAGCTGATGCTGTGCGTAAAGGCCCATATATCTACCGTGCGGAAGACAATTTTTACCAGCGTGCGCAAAACGAAGCATTTGGCTACCAGGATGTAGGCAATGCCGAACAGCGCCTGTATGACATGATCCGCCAGTCCCGTGACAAGAGCGTGTTTTCAAGCGAGTTGGCGGCCAAAGCCACTGACTGGCCTAGCTACTATCACCTCACTTCACAGCGTGCCAATTTGTTGCGCCCGTTTGCTGACAAAATTGCCAACGGTAAAGTGCTCGAACTGGGTGCCGGTTGCGGTGCAATTACCCGCTTCCTCGGCGAGCTGGGGGGCGAAGTGGTGGCGCTGGAAGGTAGCCCAAACCGTGCGCGCGTGATCGGCCAGCGTTGTGCAGACCTGAATAATGTGACCATTTATTCTGACCTGATCCAGTCATTTGAAACCGATGAAAAATTTGATGTGGTGACGCTGATTGGCGTACTTGAATATGCGCAAGTCTATGTCAAAGAAGCCGATCCTTTGCGCTTTTTGCTGCAAACAGCCAAGTCCTTCCTTAAAGAAGATGGCATGCTGATTGTGGCGATTGAAAACCAGCTGGGCCTCAAGTATTTTTGCGGCGCGCCTGAAGACCATATGGGCCAGGCCATGTATGGCATTAATGACTCCTACAGCGCGACTAGCCCGATCACGTTTGGCCGCGTAGAACTGGATGCCTTGATCCGCAGCGCTGGTTTTGAAACGACAGAACTCTACGTACCATTGCCTGACTACAAAACCCCAGTCAGCGTGATTTATCCGGAAGGCTTTAACCAGACACATCGTGCTGCAGGCTGGGATGTCGGTGCCTTAGCGGCTGGCTCGGTGGTGCATGACAGACAATCGCCACGTCACCCGACATTCTCATTAGAAAATGCCTGGCAGGTGATTGCACGTAATAATCTGGTAGAAGATGTGGCTAACTCCTTTATGTTTGTCGCTTATCCACAGCGCCAGGCCACTAAACTGCACCCTGACGTTTTGGCTGCGCATTATGGCTGCCAGCGCCAGGCGGTGTTCAGCAAAGAAACCCAGTTTGTGCATGATGCACAAGGCCTGGCAACGCGTACACGCAATACCGGCGAAACGGCGCAATTGCTGCAAGCCGATTGGGAGCGTGCGCCTTACCATGGCGGCCAGTTGTGGATGGACAAACTGACCCAGTTGATGAACCGCCCAGGTTGGCGTGTGGAAGATTTAGCAGCGTGGGCTGCGCCATGGTTGCAAGGCCTGGAAGCGGCAGCGCTGACCGGTGGCAAAACCTTGCCAGAGTTTGCCGGCTATTCTGCCTTGTTGCCTTCACAGTATTTTGACGCCACGCCGACCAATTTTGTGATGGATAAAAACGGCCAAGGCCATTTCTTTGACCTGGAATGGGACTTTGCGATTCCGTTGCCAGTAGCGTTTGTCGCTTTGCGTGGTTTGTTCCTGACCTTGCACCGCGTGCGCAGTTGCTGCAAACCCCATGCCAGCACGCCAACCAACCTTGGTAGTTTGACGCTGGCTGTGCTGGAGGCCAACGGCTACCATTATCGTGATGATCAATTGCAGGCCTTGATCAGCGTGTTTAACCGTTTACAGAACATGACACAGGGCGCACCAGAGCATGTGGTGAATGGCCTCACGGCAGAGTTTACGCGTGCCGAGTTGCCGGTGCGTCAATTGTTTACATAAGCAGCCGCCGCGATTCAACAAGCATGCACAGTGATGTGCATGCTTTTTTGTTGCCTGTTGAAATCGCACAGTCAATAAAAAATCCGGCGAGATTTCTGTGGCCGGATGGTGAAGCTGCTATATGGCGCTATTTAAAACGATTCAATGGACTTAAAACGATTGAATAGCCTTAAAACATAGTTTCCATGCAACGGCGGATATGCGGAATAGAACCGACCGGGTTAGGTGTGTATTTACTGAGTTTGGCCAGGGTTAGCAACGCTTTGTCGGCTTTTTCTTGCAGGCAATAGACCTCAGTCAGGTTGCTGAGGGGGATCGTGGCATTCTCTTGTGCCAGCAGCACGGCTTTTTCAAGTAAGAGCTCGGCATCTTCAAATTGGCCCTGGCTGACTAACAAGGTGCCCAGGTCATTGTAGGGCTCCCAGCAGCAGCTTTCTTTTTTAATCAGCTCGAGCATGACTTGCGTCGACAATTTCAAATCACCTTCGGCCGCCAGTTTTTCGGCATAGAGATAGGTGTTGCGGTCAATCTCTACCTGGGATTTGATCGCTGGTGTCGGTAATTCTGTTGCGCCAGCGAGGGCGGCAAGAATGTTATCGGCAATCAAGGTCGCACTTTGGCCGAGGTGGGCAAACTGATGTTGTTTGTTTTCTGTGATCTGTTGTTGATAGACGGCGGCGTTTTGCAGAACGTCTTCAACTGTGCGGCGCAAGTCGGCTTTCACGGTTTTAATCACATAGTCATAAGGCACACTCGCCGGGCGCGGCGGATTGGTGTCTGGAATCAGCCAGTCGGTGACGGCAATGCCAGGCACATCCAGCAGCAAGGCTTCTGTCAGCACGCTGGACTCATCCGACACCATGACATCGGCCAGGCCTAAGCAATACATGATGCTGATTTCGCGATCGACGACATACACGTTGTCGGCGTAATTGCGATGCAGGGCGTCCATCTCGTCAATATTATTCAGCACCCAGCGGTATTTGTCTGACCACGGCGCTTGTTTTAATAGCAAGTTGACTGGTAAATCTTTCAGGGCCTGTACAAACTCATCCTGCTTGCCGTGGTTCTCCCAGGAGGGCGCATAGAGGATGGAGTGTTCGTATTTCAGGCCCAGTTGTTCACGCAGTTTTTGCGCCTCCTGTTTAAAGGTGTCCTGGTTGCGGTAGACCAGGTCGGCTTTGGGCCAACCGAGGTCAAACATGCCTAATTTGGGCTGTGCCTGCTTAAAATTGGCTTGTGTCTGCCAGCGCTCAACCCAGGCTGGGCCAGGCACCACGCCGATATCAAACGCCGACCATGGTTCGTGATGCCAGAAGTGTGGCCAGATATCATGGCGCTGCGCCAGGTCGTGCAGCAAAATGACCGAAAATCCGGCATTTGGTTTGCACGCGTGCTCGCAATACACCCCGACCTCGGCATATTGCTTGGAGTTTGTGCTCCATTGAATCACATAGCCTCTGCTGGCGATCTCATCAGCCACCGGCGCCAGGGCCTGGCGCTCGCAGTTGTCGGTATAAAAGAAAGTGAACACGGGTTGGTGTGGGGTAGTCGTCATGATGGCTTATCCATGCAAGCGTTTAGTAAAAATAACACTGAAACGGTATTGGCTTTGTGCGTAATTTGGCACGCAGCTTTCAAATACCTGCTGTGGTTTGGTTGGCAATTGCTGGCTAAACCACTCAGGCGTGTAATAGGTGTGGTGCAAGCCACGGTATTTTTCTTCATACTCGGCAATGCTCAACGCATCGCGGCGGGCGTGCTCGCAAGCCTCTTTGGTCGCTGCGTGTGGAATATCAAGAATGGCGACGCCCACCCTGGCTTTTTGCCACATGGCCTGGAACACCTGGGCGGCCATGGCTTCATCAAAATAATGAAACACACTGTTGGCGATCACAAAATCATATTGCGGCTCGGTGGCCATGGTCTGCGCAGACTGCGCCTGGAAGTCACCATCCGGCATGGCTTGCTGGGCTGCTTCTATGAGGCCGGCGGCATAATCGAGACCACCCACTTTAAGGCTGTGTTGCTGGCGCAAGGCGTATAAAAACGCCCCGGCACCGCAACCGACTTCAAACACTGAGCCGCCAGACTTAAGCCCTAGTTTGTCACTGATGCGGCGGGTATATTCCTGCCAGTCTGCCGGGTTGATTTTACCTGCGCCGCTGTCAAAGCCATCCAGCGCAATCAGCGTATCCAATGTGATGGCATGCTGTGGTTGCAGCGTGCGCTTTTCCCAAATCTGTTGCCAGAGGTTACTCATGTGTTTGCTTCCATTTTTTGACTGACGGCTTTGAGCACGCGGGCACGCAACAAGGTGCTGCTGATGCCTTCGGTGCGCGGCAAAATATGCAATTTTTCGGCGGCAATCGGGTTGCTGTTATCGTGGCCGTGCACCAGCAGGTCAATCTTGTGTTGCTGCAAAAAGGCTTCATCGAGCAGCCAGGGGCTGGGCACCACTTCGTCTACATCGCGCATGGCCAGTAACACCTCGGCACGGGCGGCGTAATCCAGCTCGGGCTCATAGCCTTTTTTGGCGCGGATTTCTTCGTCGGTGGTGAGTGCCACCACCACATGGCCCAATTTTTTGGCGGCTTTTAACAGGCGCACGTGGCCGTGGTGGATCAAGGTCGCTGACATATCAACCATAATGCGTTTGGCTGGCTGCGTCATGGCTGTAACTCCAATAAATCGAGAATGGCCCCGCGTGCGGTGCTACCCAGGTGTGCTTCGCCTAAATGGCACACCACGCTACCACGGCTGATGCCGCGTGGCTGGTAAAGCACGGCGCGCGCATCCTGGCTGCTGACCTTGGCATCGACCCAGGTGCATAGCACTGGTTGGTAATGCACGGGGTGAGTGGCGTAAGCGGCTATTTTCTTCAGCATCTGCGCCTTGTTGATAAACACGGCTTCACGCAAATCGTCATGCTTGGGCAACACTTCATATAAAGAGGCAATAGCGTGGTAAGGGCCAGTCATGCGGCGTTCGAGATGTGTGGCCAGGTTAAGATAAAACGAGTCGACCTCGTGTTTTGGTAACTGGTTAAACGCAATAAACGAGGCGCCGGTGAGACCAAACAGGCCTTTGCACGAGCTATAAGCAATCACATCAGCCAGGTCGTGTTCGGCTTCGAGGCCGATAGAGGCGGTGGCATCCAGCATGAGCTGCGCACCGACACGGTCTGCCAGGGCGCGCAAATCTTCTATGGGCAGCAATAAACCGGCGCTGGTTTCGGTGTAGCAGGCAACGACCCAGTCATACTGGCCGCTGACACTGGCCAACTGCTGCCAATCACAGACGGTGACCAGTGACACCTGGCCTGCCGTGCGTTGCGCTAGTTGCGCAAAGCTGACTAATCGCTGGGCGTAATAACCACTGTCGATGACCAGCACCTTGCCGTGTAAAAAGTTCAGGCTGGCGATCTCTAGCGCCAGGCTGGCAGAACCTTGCAGGCGCGCAATCTGTGCGTGCCCGGTCATGGTTTTGAGCGCGCTTAATACCGCGTCCTCTACCTGGCTGTAATCTACATCGCCACGGCCAAAACAGGGGCGCAACCCAAGCAGGTTTTCTTCGAGCAAGCTCGCTGGCCCGGCCGTAAACAGCACCTTGTGCTGGTTTTGTGCGGCAACATGCGCGTGTATGCTAGACGACGTTTCAAGCATATTCCACCTCGGTTAAAAACTGCATGAAATCTTGTTTATTTTGGGCCGGGGTGCGGGTTGGGCGACCCAGGTCAGCCCGCGCACCTTTACGGCATAGCACTTCAATAAAACTGCTTTTGCCACTGGCCAGGGCTTGTTGCAAGGCGGTGTTTAATGATTCTGTGCCAGACACGCTGTAGACCTGCGCATAACCTGCGGCACTGGCAATTTCAGCCAGTGTTAGTTGTGCAGCCACCGTAGGTTGACCACCCACGGAGTCATGCGCGCCATTGTTCAGCACAATGTGCAGCAAGTTCGCCTGCTGGGCACTGATGGTGAGGCTGCCCATATGCATGAGCAGGGCGCCATCGCCATCAATACACACCACTTGCCGATCTGGTTGCGCCAGCGCAATGCCACAGGCAATTTGCGAGGCATGGCCCATGCCGCCCACCGTGAGAAAGTCACGGCCATGTCCAGCCTGTTGCGCTTTGCGCAGTTCAAATAGTTCACGCGAGGCCATGCCGGTGGTCGCTACCACGGCAGCATCTTCTGGCAAGGCAGACACAATCTGTTCAATCATGTGTTCACGGCTGTGCAGCGCGGGTAATTTATCTGCCAGGGCAGAGGCGGGGGCCGTGCTTGTTTTCACCGCTTTATACGGCGCAAAACTTTGCTTGCGCACCACCAAGGCGACCGGGCCTTGGCGAGTTTCCGCTTGCTGCAATAATGTTTTTATTTGCGCATGGGCTGCCTGGATGTCATCGGCCATCACCTGATAAGGCAGGCCCAGCACATCAAGTTGTGACAAGGTAATCTGGCCTTGTTTCACGTGCTGCGGTTCATCATGGATTTGCTCACCTTGCGCATTGAGTTCACCGCGCCAGCCAATCACCAACAACATCGGAATGCCATACACCTGTGGATCTGCCAGTGAAGCAATCGGGTTGACCACATTGCCCAGGCCGGAGTTTTGCATATAGACCAGCGCAGGCTGATGCGTGGCCAGGTAATGACCAATCGCCAGTCCGATCGCGCCACCTTCGTTGGCAGCGATCACATGCTGACCTGTGGCCAGCGTGTCTGAAAAGCAGGCGCACAGCTCTTTGAGTAGTGAGTCTGGCACGCCGGCAAAAAACTGCACCTGTTCGGTTTGCAATGCGCTTAAAAATGCCTCGGCTGGTATCATCATGATGCTCCGCTTATGTGGTGACGGTTATTGCGTGCCGCTTATTTAGTGCCTGGAATCAGTTCCAGCACATCGTTAATCGACATCAGGCTGGATTCGATTTCTGCGGTCCTGCCATTTTTAAGGATTTCTATCGCCGCATTTTGCATGGCCGGATAAGCTGCGCGCATCATGTGGTTGGCATAAATCACCAGGTTGAATCCGCGCAAGGCCAATTCTTCTTCAGTCACCATGTTGTAACTGGTCGGCACGCACACCAATGGCGTGGTCGGGAACTCTGACTTGAATATCTTGGCAAACTCAAATACTTCATCCGGTGACTTTTGGCGACTGTGTATCATGACGCCATCTACGCCTGCACCGACATAGGCTTGCGCGCGCTTCACCGCATCTGCCATGCCTTTGTCGAGGATCAGGCTCTCGATACGCGCAATGACCATAAAGTCATCGCTGACGCGTGCAGCACGACCTGCCATGATTTTTTCGCAAAACGGCTCAATCTCATCCTGCAACTGCGGCACTTCATTGCCAAATAAAGAATTCTTTTTTAAACCAATCTTGTCTTCAATAATGGTGGCTGAAATACCCAGGCGTTCCATGCTGCGCACATTGAGTTCAAAGTGCTCCAGTTTGCCGCCGGTGTCAGCGTCCATAATTAAAGGTTTGGTGGTGACATCAAAAATGTCATTAATATTAGATAGGCGGCTGTTGATTTCGACTGCTTCAATATCCGGCTTGCCGCGTGCGGTAGAGTCGGTCAGAGAGCTCGACCAGAAGCCGTCAAACTGGCAGCTTTTGCCGTTGCGTTGTGCGGTGGCATGCTCAGCAATCAGCGCAGAGATCGGGTTGTGCGCCTCAATAAAGCGCGAAATCGGTTTGACGGTGAGTAATCTTTTCAGGGTGCGGCGGCGGATATCCGGCGTGGTGCCCAGCGCCTGGATTTGCCCCAGCATTTCGTTAGAAGACACGCCACGCGTATAAGGAATCTCAATTAAATGGCCACCATATTCGGCCAGGGCGGCACGCGCACGGTCACGGTAGGGCACCAATGGGCCTTCCAGCCAGTCGTCGCCATGCACCATGATGTCGGGTTTGTACTTGAGCAGGTTGGGCGCGTAGTCCCATTCTTCCTGCGGCACCACATTGACCACGCCGCGAATATTGCTGACGATCTGTTTGCGCTGTTCATAAGTCAGGTAAGGCAGGCGCTTATGGTCTGCCACCGCGGCGTCTGATAACAGGCCGATGGTGACGTCGCCATATTTTCTGGCCTGCTCAATAATATTGATATGGCCATGGTGCAAGATGTCTACCGTCATCCCTACATAAACTGATGCCATGCAAAACTCCTTTAGTCTTTTTGGATACCTTATATAAGGTATGCGAAATGGATAGCCTGATTATCGTTGGCAATGCCCAGGAATGATTTGCAGATAAGCGCGGAAAAGCGGCCTTATATCTTGTGTGATTACAGCCTAATCCACCGGGTGGAAAATGGATAGGCTTTAAAAGCAGAATTAAGACTGATTCTCTATTTAGCTCGGTTAATGGTGACGGCACATCTTTTTATAAAATAGATTGGTATAAACAATTTTGTGCAGTTCTTGATTAAAGGCTAAAGATTTTGGTGGAGGGGTCGTAAATAGTTTCAAGTGCATGATTGATCGAAAAAAGAAATTTGACAGAAGTATTAAAGAAATTTCGCAAGCGGTCGATAACACAACTAACAACGCTAGATAGCAAACATTAAGTGGTAAATAGCGATCAACGTTGAAAGTAACATGACGATTTGACACTTAACTGGATATACGACTCTAAAGGAGATTTAACATGGCTTCAGTAATCAACACCAACTTGGCATCCTTGAATGCACAACGTAACTTAAACGCTTCACAAAGCAGCCTGAATACTTCTATTCAACGCTTGTCTTCTGGTCTGCGTATTAACAGCGCAAAAGACGATGCGGCTGGTATGGCGATTGCAACACGTATGGACTCACAAGTTCGCGGTATGGATGTTGCAACACGTAACGCTAACGACGCGATTTCCTTCCTGCAAACTGCAGAAGGTGGTTTGAGCAGCGCAACAGACTCATTGCAACGTATGCGTGAACTGGCTGTACAGGCAGCTAACGGTTCTTACAGCTCTGGTGACCGTGCAAACCTGGATACAGAATTTTCTCAACTGAAGTCAGAATTGACTCGCTTGAGTACAGCGACCAAGTTTAACGGCCAGGCAGCATTCGGTGCAGGTTACAACTTCCAGATTGGTGCTGACAGTGGCGATACCATCAGCGTGGCTTCTGTGTCAGCAGCTTCTTTGTCTGGCTCACTGTCTTCAGCCGATGCGGCTTCTGATGCGATTACTGCGATTGACGCACAATTGACCGCTGTAAACACCAGCCGTGCGACATTGGGTGCTTACCAAAACCGTTTTGCTTCAGTCGTAAGCAACCTGGGTGTGGCTTCTGAGAACATGTCTGCTGCCAAGTCACGTATCACTGATGCTGACTTCGCTTCAGAAACAGCCAAGATGACACGTGCACAGATTCTGCAACAAGCTGGTACTGCGATGCTGGCTCAAGCGAACCAGTTGCCTAACCAAGTGATGACATTGCTGAGAGGTTAATACATCACACGGTAACGCTAAATCCACAGGCCTAGACCCTGTGGATTTGGCCTAGGTAAAGGAGCAACATCATGAGTGATTCATTTGTTAATGGTGTAGGTGGTAGTTTGCAGGGTGTACAGGCAGCCAGTAGTTTGAAACTGGTGAAATATGCTGAATCATCTGCTGATAAAGCTGCAGCCGATGTGAATGACAAAGCCGCATTGAGCGGTGCTGTCAAAAAGTTAAATGAGTATGTAGCACCAGCGTTACAAACGATAGAGTTTTCTATCGATGATGAGAGCGACCGCATCATTGTGAAAGTGGTAGATACCGAGACACAAAAGGTATTACGCCAGATTCCTAATGAGGAGGTGTTGGCCATCAGTAAAACGCTGGATAAATTACGCGGGCTGGTGGTACGACAGACAGCCTGATATTGCGTTTTAATTCGGTTGGGAGATTAAGAAATGGCATCGATTGTATCCTCTACTGGCGCATCTGGCCTGCCTATTGACTCATTAGTCACGGCGCAGATGCAGGCGGAACAGCAACCCATTACCGATATTCAAACCAAAATATCGTCTTACAATACCAAGCTGTCTGCCTATAGCACGCTCAAGAGCGGGCTAAGTACGTTTCAAACGGCTGTTGATAAATTGGCCACCGCGGCCAAGTTTAATGCGCAATCGGTGACTGCGAGTGATGCGACCAGCATCAGCGCCACCGCCAATGGCACCGCCGTGCTTGGTAACTATAGTGTCTCAGTCACTCAACTGGCGACTTCACAAAAGCTGGCATCGCCTGCTTACAGCAGTGCGACCGATATTGTGGGCACCGGCAAACTGACCATCTCTTTCGGCACTACTGGAACTGCACCTGCCTCATTTACGGCCAATGCCGATAAGACCGATATCACCATAGACATCACCAGCAGCAACAATACGCTGGCAGGCATCCGTGATGCGATCAATGCAAAAAACGCGTCTGTCTCGGCGTCTATTGTCAATGATGGTACCGGCAATCGCCTGGTGATTACCTCTAAAGACACCGGGGAGGTGAATAGCCTCAAAATATCGGTGGCCGATGATGATGGCAATAACACGGACACGGCTGGGTTGTCAGCGCTGGCCTATGATCCGCTGGCCAGCAGCAATAACATGACGCAAATGACGGCGGCAAAAAATGCCTTGCTCAATGTAGACGGCATGAGCATCAGTAAATCCAGTAATACGGTTTCTGACGTGATTCAGGGCGTCACCTTGACGCTGAAGTCGATCACCTCGGCCAGTAATACGCTGAGTGTGGGGACTGACACAGATACCATACAAGCCTCGGTGCAGAGCTTTGTCGACGCTTATAACGCGCTGAATACCAGTATGCGCAACCTCACCAAGTTTGTGTCGGCGGGGTCAACCTCCAATGGTGCGCTGCTGGGAGACTCGACGGCGCGCGATATCATGGTCAAGTTAAAGTCGATGTTATCGGCGTCTTCGCCAACGGCAACCACATTTAAAACGCTGACCGATATTGGGGTCACCATGGGCTCCACTGGCGCATTAACGCTGGATAGCACCAAACTGCAAAAAGCCATCACCACCAATGTCAGTGATGTGGCCAAGTTATTCTCGCCGTCGGCGACCTCTACCGATCCGCAAGTGACTTTTCTCGGCAGCAAGGACGATACGGCCTCTGGCACCTATGCCGTGAATATTTCGCAACTGGGTGGCAGTGGCGTCAATGCGATTGGTACGATTAATGGTGTGACGGCCAATACCACCGGCTCTGTACTCACCGGCGTGATCGGCAATGGCAGCTATGGGCTGCAGCTGAGCGTCACTGGCACGGCCACAGGCAGCCGCGGCACGGTGACCTTTAGCAAAGGCCTGGCAGGGGAGCTGAGCAGCTTGCTGGACGGCTGGCTGGATACTGATGGTGCATTGACGACAAAAACAGATGGTATTTCAAGTTCCATTAAAGATTTGAACAAAAAGGCCGATGATATAAGTGCCAAGCTGCCTGCAATTGAAGCACGTTACCGTGCACAGTATGCAAAGCTGGATGCCTTGCTCAGTAGCTTGCAGAGTACCAGCAGTAACCTGACTTCACAACTGGCTGCGATTAGCGCCAACAGTTAGTGAAAGCGGTAGATCTCTGCAGTGAGCGGCTGGCAAATTATCGTAAACCATGCGCTTTTAAGCAGAATTCAGGAGTAAAAAATGTTCGGGATGAAAAAATTAGGTGTGAATGCTTATGCAAGCGTAGGGTTGGAAACCGGTGTGGTGGATGCCAGCCCTTTGAAGCTGATCGTCATGCTGTATGACGGCGCGATTTCAGCTTGCATTCATGCCCAGCAAGCGATGGCTCAGCACGATATTGCCAAAAAAGGCGAATACCTGACACAAGCAGTGACCATCGTCGATAGCGGCTTGCGTGCCTGCCTGGATAAGCGGGCAGGTGGCAATATCGCCCAAAACCTGGATCAGCTTTACCAATATATGACGCGCAGCCTGATGGAAGCCAGTGTGCGTCAGGATGTGAAAAAAGTACAAGAAATTCAACAATTATTGATGGAATTGAAAAGCGCGTGGGAAACACTGGAAAAGTCCGCCATTGCGCGTCCAGTGCAAGCGGATATGTCTTTGGGCCAGATGGTAGCCCAGAAAACGCACGAGTTGCAAGTTAACCGTTTGGCCACTGCCGGAGCCTAAGATGTCACAAGCATTGATTAATACTTATGAATCTGCTGCAAAACTGATGGAGCAGATGCTGATTGCCGCGCGACAGAATGCCTGGGAAAAGGTCACCGAGCTCGAGCAGTCTTATATGCTCAAACTCGAAGTGGTCAAAAGCCTGGAGCAAACCATGCGCTTGGAATCCGAATCATTAACCCCTGTGCTCAATGCCCGTAAACAGGCCTTGGTACAGAAGATTTTGGCTGATGATGGCGAAATTCGCAATTTGCTCTATCCGGTGATGCATCGCATTACCGATATGATCTTTGATGCGCAATTGCATGCGCGCATCCCACCGGATGGCATATAGATGTTACCGATTCCGCAAGTTCTCTCGCCACGTTTAATCGCCAGTGAAACAGAGAGCTTGCGTGCAGTTTCTTCGATCATGCCGGTCGAAGGCACGCAGTCAGAAGCCCCGTTATGGGCGCGCATGCGACCCGGCATGCAGTTTACCGGCCTGATTCTGCAAAAAGAAGCAGGCGCTGCGAACGCCTCAGAGCTGGCACAATTCAAAGTTCAAATTCAACTGCCTAACCAGCCACCTGCCACTGTGCAGATGCAACTGCCGGCCTATCTGGCACAACAGCAAACCTTGCATATGCAGTTTATGGGCTTGGCCCAGCAGGCCGCGGGTAAAGAAAACCTGCCACAGGTCAAGTGGGGCTTGCAGTCAGGTAATAGCCAGGCGCAGGCCGGTCAAATGCCCTTAGGCGAGGCGGCATTGTTAACGGATATGTCGCAGCCAGGGCACGAAGAGCATCTGCAAACCCTGGCAAAAACCGCTGCCGGGCAAGCGAGCTTGGTTGAACTGAGCCCACCAGCCAAACATTTACAGCGCTGGCTGAGTTCTTCTGAGTTTCAACAGCAAACCACGGCCTTGCAGGCGCAAACGGTGGTGAGCCATAGCCCGCAAAAGCCACAAGTGCTGGCACAAGATCTCAAATATGCTTTAGATAATTCTGGCCTGTTTTACGAGTCACACCTGAAAGAAGCCACGTTAGGCAGCCGCCCCTGGCACCAGTTGCTACAGGAGCCTCAAAATAAACCCGCCTTTATGCCACCTGAAATGGTGGCGCAACAGTTGCAGGTCTTGGAGCAGCAGCGCGTGGTGTGGCACGGTGAGGTCTGGCCCGGGCAAACCATGCAGTGGCAAGTCAAAGAGCAGGAAAACTCCGCACACTCGGCAGACGCGCCTGTGTTAAACAGCTTGCAGAGCGACTTGACCTTGCAATTGCCACGCTTGGGCGAGGTCTCGGTTAAGATCACCATGGCCAATGGCCGTTTTAGTGTACGCGTCGAGCCGACACAAACGCAGGCACTGAAAGAAATGCAGTCTGGCCGCAGCCAATTGGCCATGAGTTTACAGTCAATGGGGTTAAAGCTGGAGTCGTTGCAGATTAGCCGTGATGATAGCGCACAAGACAGGCCGCAATATGCAGCAGGATAAGGCCTACACACAAAGTGCGGTAGCGCTGGCCTACGAGGCCGGAGACCTGGCGCCGCGTGTGGTGGCCAAAGGCAACGGCTTGCTGGCTGAGCGCATTATTGCGCTGGCAAAAGAACATGAGGTATATGTGCATGAATCGCAGGCCTTATTGAGCCTGTTGATGCAGGTAGAGCTGGATGCCCATATTCCGCCACAGTTGTATCAGGCGATTGCCGAAATATTGGCGTGGTTATATCAACTGGAGCAGGGTGAAACCAGAGACGCGCCCAAGGTTTAAACCTGCATGTTCATCATGTCCTGGTAGGCAGTCACCAGCTTGTTGCGTACCTGCACCGTGGCCTGGAAGGCGATGTTGGCTTTTTGGCCAGAGATCATCACATCAGACAGGCTGACATTATCATTGCCCATGGCAAAATCCTGCCCCAGCTTTTCTGATTGCAGTTGCATATTGTTGACCTGATCCAGCGAGGCTTTTAAAGCGTCACTAAAGCTGACCTGGCTGGTCGGGGCTGCTGCATTGGTTTTCTGCACAGGACTTGCGATGGCCGCACTGCCCAAACCCTCAGGCTTTTGGGCCGCTGCACGCAATTGTGCCAGCATGGACGAGATGCGTTGTGCATCAATACCGCCTGCGTTCATGGTGGACTCCTTTCATCGTCACGGGCATATAAAGCCCTTAATTGTCATGGTAGACACTTTAGCATTCTGTGCTTTGGGGTGCTTTGTAAAATAGGCAACATTAATCGGTCTTATTTGCCAATTTGAAAATAGGGAGTAAGCGCATAATGTGATCCATGTGAGTGTGTCCTTAAAACGCATTCGAGTTCAAAAAGGTGTTTTTGAGTGCGCCACCCAGCCTTGGGAGGCGCCCCAAAAAGCCTACGGTAGTAAACATGGAGGTTCAGATGGCTGCTGATGCTGCCTTACTTACGTCAACGGGTGAGTCCAACGGTGCACCGAATATGTTCGGTCAGCTGGGACAAAAACTGCTATTAGTCGCAGGCATTGCGGCAGTCGTGGCCGTGATGGTTGTGTTCTGGCTGTGGAGCCAAAAGCCGGACTACCGCGTGTTGTTTTCCAACTTTGCCGACAAAGATGGCGGCGCGATCGTGGCCGAGCTTGACAAGTTAAGTGTGCCTTATCAGTTTGCTGAAGGCGGTGGTGCGATTTTAGTGCCGGCTGACCAAGTGCATCAAATCCGCTTGAAACTGGCGGCCCAAGGCCTGCCAAAAGGCGGCAATATCGGTTTTGAACTGCTTGAAAACCAGAAGTTTGGTGTGTCGCAGTTTGTTGAGCAAGTGAACTTTCAGCGTGGGCTGGAAGGTGAGCTTGAGCGCAGCATCCAGTCTATTTCAGCGGTGCAAGCGGCCCGTATCCATTTAGCGATTCCAAAACCCAGCGTGTTCGTGCGCGAGCAACAATACCCAACCGCATCTGTCTTATTAAATCTGCACAATGGTCGCCGTCTCGATGGTCAGCAAGTGGCTGCCGTGGTGCACCTGGTTGCCAGCAGCGTGCCTAACTTGTCTGCCGACCATGTGACCGTGGTCGACCAGAATGGTAACTTGTTGTCTGATAATGCGAATAAGCTCAAGCAAAATGGCCTCGACCCTGAGCAAATGGCTTACGTCGAGAATATGCAAAACAGCATTGCCCGTCGTGTCGAGTCTATTATTACGCCTATCGTTGGTGCCAAGAACGTGCACGCTGAAACCAGTGCAGAGATTGATTTCTCTATGACTGAGCAAGCCAACGAGTCTTACAAACCGAATACCAAGCCCGATGATATGGCAATCCGCAGCGCGCAGAGCCATGAAACACAAAGTGCCAGTGGCAGCAATGGTGCGGTGCCAGGCGCGTTGTCCAACCAGCCACCAGGCGAGTCTACAGCGCCGATTAATGCCCCTGGCGCCCAAGCGCCTGGCGCAGAGGGTGCCGCCCCGGCACCGCCACAAAATACACAAAAAGATAACACCACCAACTACGAGCTGGATAAAACAGTCAGCTATGTCCAGCAGGCCAAGGGCGGCATCAAGCGCTTGCACGTAGCGGTGGTGGTGAATCATATCCCGGTGGTCGACAGCACAGGCAAAACCACTTACCGTGCCTTGAGCAATGCCGAGAAACAACAAGTGAGCGACCTTGCCATGCAGGCGATGGGCTTTAACAAAGAGCGCGGTGATACGATCTCTGTGGTGAACACGCCATTTATCGCCGAGGCACAGGAAAAACTGGCGGAGCCACCATTGTGGAAAGACCCATTGGTGATTGAGTACGGCAAAGATGCCTTGCGTTTCCTGGTGGGAGCCATTGTATTGATGATGCTTTATAAAAAGCTGCTCAAACCATTGGCCAATAAACTGACCGGTGCAGACAAGAAAGAACTCGCGCTGGCCGCTGGCGCTGCCGCACTGACCGGCCCTGATGGCTTGCCGCTTGCAGGCGCCGCCGGGGCAGACGGCGAAGATGCGCTGGTCACCTTGAGTGGTGACGCCACCGCTTTACCAAGCGGGCTGGACCAGACCTTACAAGCCGCCAAACAGGTAGCGAAAGATAATCCACGCATGGTCGCCAATGTGGTTTCCGGCTGGACCTCGGCGGAGAAGTAATTCATGAGTGACCAGGGATTAACCAGAAGTGCAATTTTGATGCTGGCGCTCGGCGAAGACGAAGCGGCTGAAGTCATGAAACACCTGTCACCTAAAGAGGTGCAACGGTTGGGTATTGTCATGGCGTCGATGAAGCCGGTGCCACGCGAAGAAGTTGAACAGGTGCTGGAAAAGTTCATGATTGACTTTGCCAGCAGCAGTGATTTTGGCCTGGACTCAGACAGCTATATCCGCTCGGTGCTGATTAAAGCGTTTGGCGATGACAAAGCCTCTAACCTGCTCAATCGTATTCCACAATCACAAGATGCGGCTGGCATAGAAAGCCTGAAGTGGATGGACGCCTTTAGTGTGGCCGATTTCATCAAGAACGAACATCCGCAGATTATTGCCACCATTTTGTCGCACCTGGAGCCGGAGCAATCGGCCGAGATTTTAGGACACTTTACCGAGCGTTTGCGCCAGGACGTGATTTTGCGCATCGCCACGCTGGACAGTATCAAGCCAACCGCATTGAGAGAGTTGAATGAAGGCATGCTGAAAATGCTGGCCGGTAACGACAATCTCAAGCGCCAGGCCATTGGTGGCGTGAAAACAGCAGCAGAGATCATGAACTATATCAGTGGCGAACACGAAGCCAAGCTGATGGACGGCCTCAAGAGCTACGATGACGGCATGGCGCAACAGATCATGGACCAGATGTTTGTATTTGACAACATCATGGAGATTGATGACCGCGGTATTCAAGTGCTGTTGCGTGAAGTGCAGTCTGACATGCTGATTGTGGCCCTCAAAGGCACCTCGGATGAAATGAAAGAAAAATTTTTCCGCAATATGTCGTCGCGTGCGGCTGACATGATGCGTGAAGACCTGGAAAGCCGTGGCCCGGTCAAGTTGTCAGAGGTCGAAACCCAGCAGAAACAGATTTTGCAAATCGTGCGTCGCTTGTCAGATGAAGGCCAGATCATGCTGGCTGGTAAAGGTGACAGCGAGCAATATGTGTAGTGCATTGAATAAGGAAAGTGTCTCATGGTAGCGTCTGCAATCCCGAAAGAACAAATGAGCGCCTATCAACGTTGGGAGATGGCCAGCTTTGATGATTCCATTTCGAGTGAGCGCGTGAAGCGTGAGCGCGAACAGGCCGAAGAAAATGCACGCACGGTGAGCCAGATTCTCAAGCAGGTCAGGCAAGAGGCTTATGAAGAAGGCTTTAAAACCGGCTATGGTGATGGCCTGACACAAGCGCAATCGCAAATCGATGTGGAGTGTCAGCAATTGTCGCAAATGGCGGCCAGCTTTCAGCAAGCATTAGCGATGCAGGATACCAGTGTGGCCGAGTCGGTATTAAGCCTGGCGCTGGACCTGGCCAAAGCGATGATGAAAACCAAGTTGCAGGTAGACCCGCAGGCGGTGATTCCGGTGGTGCTCGATGCCATGCATTATTTGCCGCAAGTGAAACAGCCAGCCAGGGTGATTGTGCATCATGAGGATGCCAAAGTGCTGCGCGCCCATATTGGGGAACAATTAAAAGAGCAAGGGTGGCAACTGGTTGAAGATAGCCAGATTGAGCGGGGCGGCTGCCTGGTGGAAACCGCCGAAAACCAGATTGATGCCAGCAACGAAATGCGCTGGAAACGCCTGGTACAAGGCTTGTCACGCGTAGATGACTGGCATAAACCTGTCGCTAGCAACGAATAACATGTGCAGGCGATGCACTGATTGTGATTGATTCCAGCATGACAGAACCCAATACCGCCTTAGACGCCAGCCCGGCGCTGGCCGAAGACTTAAACAATGATGCGGCGGTGGCACCGGTAGCGGATGTCGATGCCGCCTCAGCGCAGACAGATGCGGCGACGCATCATGCTGCAGACCTCACACACAATGTCCATCACCAACGCTGGCAAAGCTACCTTAAAGATTGCCGGGAACTGATTAACTTGGTTGAGCCACTCGAAGTGGCCGGCCGCATCGTCAAAGTCACCGGCCTGATTATGGTCGCAACCGGTATCAAAATGCCGATTGGTGGTGCCTGTTTTATTCCGCTGCAAGATGGCGGGCGTGTTGAGGCCGAAGTGGTTGGTTTTGATGGCGAGAATTTGCTATTGATGCCACAGTCTGCCGTGGATGGTGTAGTGCCTGGTGCCAAAGTGTTCAGCATGGAAATCACCGAAACATTGCCCAAGCCGCAATTTGGCCGTCCGCCACGCCGTCGTGCGCAAGATCGTGCGCGCCACTTTCCTGTGGGCGATGGTTTGCTTGGTCGTGTCGTCGATGCGGCGGGCAATCCGCTGGATAATCTGGGCCCGATTTCAACTGAAGTCACGGCGCCTTTAAGCGGTCGTGTGATTAACCCCTTGATGCGTGCACCAATTGAAGAAACCCTGGACGTAGGCGTGCGCGCAATCAATGCCATGCTCACCGTTGGCCGTGGCCAGCGCCTAGGCCTGTTTGCCGGTTCTGGCGTGGGTAAAAGCGTGTTGCTAGGCATGATGGCACGTTACACCACGGCCGATGTGATCGTGGTTGGCCTGATTGGTGAACGCGGCCGCGAAGTACAAGAGTTTATTGAACAGATTTTAGGGCCAGAAGGCCTGGCACGCTCTGTCGTCGTCGCTGCGCCGGCCGATGTGTCGGCATTGATGCGTTTGCAAGGCGCCAATTACGCCACTGCGATTGCCGAGCGTTTCCGTCAGCAAGGCAAAAACGTCTTGTTGATCATGGACTCCCTTACGCGGTATGCCATGGCGCAACGAGAAATCGCCTTGGCCATTGGCGAACCGCCAGCCACCAAAGGCTATCCGCCTTCTGTATTTGCCAAATTGCCAGCGCTGGTTGAACGTACTGGTAACGGTGCCAGAGGCGAGGGCTCCATTACCGCTTTTTATACGGTGCTCACAGAAGGTGATGACCAGCAGGACCCGATTGCCGATTCAGCACGGGCGATTCTCGACGGCCATATTGTGCTCAACCGTACCCTGGCCGAGAGTGGACATTATCCAGCGATTGATATTGAGCAATCGATTAGCCGTGCCATGCACAATATCACCAGTAAAGAGCACCAGCAGGCGGCGCGTTTGCTCAAGCAGTTATATTCACGCTATTTGCGTAACCAGGACTTGATTGCGGTTGGCGCTTACCAGCCAGGGTCTGACCCGATGCTGGATGTCGCGATTAAAAAACGTGACCAGATCAATGCATTTTTGCAGCAAGATATTGACGAAAGCGCCTATATGCAAGCCTGTTTGCAGCAATTGGCGCAAACCGTTTCTTGAGCAAAAGGTTAATACGCGATGGCCAAACAGTCGACACAAACGCTCACCTTGCTGATCCAGTTGGCGACAGATGAAGTCGAGGTGGCCATGCAAGACCTGGCGCAAGCGATGCAACTGCTTGACCAGGCGCAGCAACAGCGCACCATGCTCGAACAATACCAGCAAGAATATGAGCAGCAATGGCAGCAGGCCTCACAAAAAGGACTCAAAGCCGATTTATACCGCAATTTTCAGGGCTTTTTCTCGCAATTGGAATTGGCGGTGCGCAGTCAAAATGCTCAAATCGAACAATGTCAGGCGAATGTCCTGCAAAAACGACAGCTATTGCAGGAAAAACAGCGTAAACAAAAATCTTTTGAAGTATTGATGACACGGGCGGAAACCATGCAGGCAAAAGCAGAGGGCAAGCGTGATCAAAAATTAATGGATGAGTTTGCCAGCCGTGCCAAGCGCATGCGTCTGTAAAACAAGTGTTGACCGGGAGAGTCATATGGCGTTTTTAAATTCCGCAACTTTACTGAATATGGGCGCAGAGGCTGTGAAAACAGCGTCTGCCAATCAGGTTTCACCAGAACCTCAGGCCAATGGCTCTGATGAGTTTGCACAGGCATTGCGCAAGCAAATGCAGCAAAGCAGCAAACCAGCCATGCCGGTGACCAATAAAGCCATGGCGGACAAAGCCGAGTCACCCAAACCTGCGCCAACGGCGGAGCAAGCACAGCCAGCGCCTAGTCAAGCCAACAATCAAGCAAGCAAGCCTGAAGACGGTGCGCAGAAGGCTGCAACCGAGACTAGCGACGAACACACCTCGCCAGAAGCCGCTGCGACTACTGAAGAGACGAACGCCACCACGGCATCGACCACGGTTAAAGATCCGGCGGTGATTGAAACTGCACAAGAACGTAAAAAGCGCTTGTTGGCTGAGTTGGCTGCGAATGATCAACTGCCGACGGCTATTTCGCCGTGGATGCAGACCATGATTGCCATGCGTCCGGTGGCACACACAGATAGTCAACCCAAACTCGAGGTGGCCGCTGATACCGCAACTGCTGTAGAAGGCGAGCAATTGCCGACCATTGATGCCAATGCCTTACCGCTGAATACCGAGGTGGCTGATAAAGCCACGCTTGTGCAGACCCCGGTTGGCGCGGCGGTAACCGCAGCGCAAGACGATCAAACTACCGATTTTAAACAATTGCTGGCTGGCACCACTGAGGCCGCGACTGGCAAAGAGGCGCCCGCACTGTCTGAAACATTGGTGAATGCTAAATTAATGGCGGAGGCGACTGGGCAAGCCGGTCGTGTGACGCCGGGATTGAGTGAAATGCGTGGTGTTGATCAAGCGGACACTATGAATACGATGCAACCTGCCGCGCAAGCTTTGCCGAACAGCACCTGGCTGAATGCGGCCGGTGTGGCCCAAAGCAGCCCGGTGGTGATGTCGCAAATTGCGGCACCATTTGGCAATGAGCGCTGGCAAACTGCCATGAACCAGCATGTGATGAAGATGGTGGGCAGTGGCGACGATGTGGCCAGCCTGACATTGTCACCGCCAGACTTGGGGCCGATTCAGGTGGTACTGAAAGTGGATAACCAGTCTGTGAACACCAGTTTTATTACCGATAACCCGCTGGTGCGTCAGGCACTCGAAGATGGCATGCAGGACCTGCGTAACCGTATGGAGTCGCAAGGCTTGCAACTGGGCCAAACCTTTGTTGGTGATGGCCAGCAGGCGCAGCAGCATTTTGAGCAGCAAACCTCGCGTCAAGGCGGCCAATCGTCAGCAGCCGCTGGCGAAACCGAACCTTTGCTTGCGCCACAAGCAGTTAAAACCACCGTTGCACGTGGCCTGGTCGACACCTTTGTTTAACCAGTCATGGTTGCCCGCAGGCAGGCAATGAGTCTGCCAGTGGGTGTAAGTTTCGATTAAGCGCCGATTTTACCCTTTTATCCGCCAATCTCTAGACCGCAGTGTTGCGCATAATGACACCATAAACAGTCAAAGTTTCATGTAAGAAAGGTTTGTGTCATGGCTCAAGAACCGGCTAAAGCAGCGAGCGCAGCAGAAGCGGCGCCCAAATCCAAGAAAAAACTCATTGTCATATTGGCCGTGGTCCTGGCATTGGCTGCCGGTGGCGGCGCGGCTGCATTCTTTTTAATGAAGAAGCCAGAGGCACAGCAAGCCAAAGCCAAGCATGGTGAGAAGGCCGAAGGTCACGAAGACGCGGCGGCTGAAGGCGAGGCCGCTGAGGAAGAGGCGCCTGAAGAAGAAGCGGGCGGTCATGCAGACCCTAAAACGGCCCTGACCTATGTGCAGTTTGAAACATTCACCGTGAATTTGTTGCCAGACCCGGATGACAAGTTCTTGCAGCTGGATTTGACCATTGAGGTGAAGGGCGCTGAACTGGCCGAGAAAATGAAGGCACAGATGCCCGCTTTGCGTAACCGCGTATTGTTATTGCTCACCAGCAAAAAGGCTTCTGATATTTCTACACCAGAAGGTAAAGCCCAACTCAGTCAAGAGTTGCTGGTTGAATTGAAAAAACCGCTCGCAGCACACGGTAAGCCGCTGAAAGTCACCCAGGTATTATTTACCTCGTTTGTGATTCAGTAATGTTATGGGCCTAGTTGTTTAAAGTGAGTCATCATGTCAGCTGACAAGTTCTTATCACAAGACGAAATTGATGCGCTCCTCAAAGGTGTTGAGGGCGATGACGAAAGTGATGCGTCTAGCAAAGACGAGGCTGGCGTTCGTAATTACAATCTGGCGACGCAAGAGCGTATTGTGCGCGGCCGCATGGCCACGCTGGAAATGATCAATGAACGCTATGCCCGTTTATTACGTGTTGAGTTGTTCAATTTCTTGCGCCGCACGGTAGAGGTCTCGGTCGGCCCGGTCAGAATCATCAAATATACCGACTTTATCCGTAATCTGGTGGTGCCCACCAATCTCAACCTGATTCATATGAACCCGATGCGCGGCACGGGTGTGCTGGTGCTGGACCCGACACTGGTGTTTCTGGTGGTGGATAATATGTTCGGCGGCGATGGCCGTTTTCACACCCGCGTTGAAGGTCGTGATTTTACCGCCACCGAGCAACGCATTATCCAGCGCATCCTCAGCATCATGTTCGAGTCGTATGAAAAGGCCTGGGCACCCGTGTACCCGGTCAAGTTTGAATACCTGCGCTCGGAAATGAATACGCAGTTTGCCAATATCGCCACGCCCAACGAGGTGGTGGTGGCGATTACGTTCAATATTGAGCTGGGCCCGAATAGCGGTGAAATGCATTTCTGCGTGCCGTATTCTATGGTCGAGCCAATCAAAGACTTGCTGACCTCACCGTTGCAAGGCGAAAACCTGGGCGGTGATAAGCGTTGGGTTAAGTTGATGACGCAGCAGATTCAAGCCGCAGAGGTTGAGATTGTGGCCAATCTGGCCACACGTAAACTGACAGTGGCAGACTTGCTGGAGCTGAAAGAAGGGGATGTGATCCCGATTAATATCAGTGACAGTATAGAAGGACAAATTGACAACATTCCGGTCATGGAGTGTCGTTATGGTGTATTTAACGGGCAGTATGCCCTCAAGGTTGAAAAGTTAATTCGCGCTGACGGTAGTCAGGAGCAATTGCAAGGAGAGTCATAATGGCTATGGATCCCGCCACGAATAGTGCAGATGATGATATGAATGCAGCGATGGCTGCCATGGGAGTGTCTGATCCCGGTGATGTGCAGACGATTGCCGAGGATGACTGGGGTGCTGCCCTGGCTGAGCAAACCCAGGCAGAGTCTTCGGCGTTGCAGGAGCCAAATAGCAAGACGGCTGTGTTTAACGAGTTTAGCGCCAATAACAAGCTGGAAGGCACGCAGAATGACATTGATTTCATTCTGGATATTCCGGTACAACTGACAGTAGAGTTAGGCCGCACCAAAATCTCGATCAAGAACCTGTTGCAACTGGCACAGGGCTCGGTGGTTGAGCTGGATGGGATGGCCGGTGAACCAATGGATGTGCTGGTGAATGGCTGCCTGATCGCGCAAGGTGAGGTGGTGGTGGTCAACGACAAGTTTGGTATTCGTTTAACCGATATCATTACTCCGGCCGAACGTATTCGTAAGCTGAATCGTTAATTGTTTTTTTGAATTAGATCGCCATGAAAACTATCAGCCAGTTGTTGATTGCCCTGTTTAGCAGCCTGATGACTGGCGTCGCCTGGGCGGTTGTACCTGCGGCGACTGTCGCTACCGCACCTAGTGCAAGTGACAGCCTGGGCCGCATGGTCTATGGTACGGTGATCGTCTTGCTGGTGATTGCGGTGATTGCCTGGGTGTTACGGCGCGTGCTGCCTGGGCAAACCATGGCACAACGCGGGGTAATTAAACAGGTAGGCGGTTTGCAATTGAGCCCCAGGGAACGCGTGGTCGTGCTTGAAGTCGCGGGGCGTTGGCTGGTGGTTGGTATCAACGCAGGCCAAATGACGGCGCTGGGTGAGGTTGCCCCGCCGGCGACAGAGCCTACCGCAGAAGAGGGCACAAGTGCGGCTCAGCCCCCAGTTTCTGGTGTCGATCCACAAGCTTCTTTTGCTGTGCGCTTACAGCAGGCGATGCAAGCGACCTTGCAGCAAACCGTCAAATCCCTCAAAAACAAGCCTTGAGTCGTTCATTTCCGGCCTTTGATTTCGCCAGGCCGGGCGTACTATACCCTTAACTTATTGATTGCCTTGTGTCTGCCGCTGGCGGCCACAAGCACGTTTCGGGTGCCACATACATGCGCGTCTTTTCAGTATTAAAGTCTATCTGCTCTTGGCTACTGCCTGCCGCTGTGCTCTGGAGCGTGCCGCTCTTGTCGCTGGCGGCTGGTGGCTTGCCCATCGGCACTGTGAGCCCGGGGGCAGGCGGTGGGCAAGACTATACGCTCAGCTTGCAAACGCTGATTTTACTCACCTCTTTAACGTTTATCCCTGCCGCCATGCTAATGATGACTGGCTTCACGCGTATCGTCATCGTCTTGTCTTTGCTGCGTCAGGCACTGGGAACTCAGTCTGCGCCTTCTAACCAGGTATTGATTGGCCTGGCCTTGTTTATTACCTTTTTTGTCATGGGGCCGGTGTTCGACAAAATCTATACCGACGCCTACCAGCCGTTATCCGAAAGCAAAATCACCATGCAGGAAGCGTTAGAGCGCGGCGTGTTGCCACTCAAAGGCTTTATGCTCAAACAAACGCGTGAGAATGACCTGGCCATGTTTGCCAATATGGCTCATGTCGAGACTATTCAAACGCCAGAGGACGTGCCGCTCAGAATACTGGTGCCTGCGTTTATGACCAGTGAGCTCAAAACCGCCTTTCAGATTGGCTTTGCCATTTATATCCCGTTTTTAATCATCGACATGGTGGTGGCCAGTATCTTGATGGCCATGGGCATGATGATGGTGTCACCGGCCATTGTGTCGCTACCGTTTAAACTCATGCTGTTTGTGCTGGTCGATGGCTGGCAACTGGTGCTGGGTTCGCTGGCGCAAAGTTTTGTGATTTAAACCGCATTGTTTTATTTTCAGGAGTAAGCCATGAGTCCAGAGCAGGTGTTGACGATAGGGAGCGAAGCCATGCAAACCACGTTGATGGTGGCGGCGCCGGTGCTGGGCACCGCGTTGATGATCGGTTTGATCGTCAGTATTTTTCAGGCGGCGACCCAAATCAACGAACAAACCTTGTCATTTATCCCCAAGCTGGTCGGTGTCATGGCGGTGCTGCTGCTGGCAGGCCACTGGATGCTGATGACCATGGTTGATTATATGCATCATATTTTCACCATGATTCCGCAATTGGTGAACTAAGCAGCCATTGCTGAACTAGGCATTTGACCGCATGCTGACTATCCATGCTTCAGATCTGCAATTGTGGATTGTGCAGCTACTGTGGCCGCTCACGCGCGTACTCGGCTGCCTCACGGTTGTGCCGCTATTTAGTCATCCCTCTATCCCCAAACGTATCAAACTGGCCATTGGCTTTGTGATTACGCTAGCCATTGTGCCCGCGATCCAGGTGCCGCCAATTGAAGTGCTTTCCTGGCAGGGCTTGTTGTCGTTGCTGGCGCAGTTTGTCATTGGCATCAGCATGGGCTTTGTCATGCGGTTGCTGTTTACGGCAGTTGAAATGGCTGGTTTTATGATGGGGATGAGCATGGGGCTGGGCTTTGCCAGCTTTTATGATCCGCAGGCACATGGCCAAACCATCGCCGTTGGCCAGTTTTTAACCATGCTGGCGCTCTTGGTGTTTTTGAGCCTGGATGGTCATTTAATTGTGGTGGCTGTGATGCTGCAAAGCTTTGAAACCATGCCGATAGGCATGGCGCACTGGCAGTTGAATAGCCAGGCCATTGCCAGCCTGGGCGGCCATATTTTTTCACAAGGGTTGTTGCTGTCACTGCCGGTAGTGGCCAGCCTGTTGATTACCAACATGGCGCTGGGTGTGTTAACCAAGGCGGCGCCACAATTCAATATTTTCGGTATTGGCTTTCCGATTACGATTTCAGTCGGCTTTTTGATGACCTTGCTAAGCTTGCCATCACTCATCAGCCCAGTAAGCCGCTGGCTAGTTGACGCACAGCAACTGATGTTACAAGTGCTGCACTAAACCTACCAGCCAGGGTTTAAATCAGGCTAAACAGGGAGATATTAGAGGTGGCCACAAATGCCTTTTGTGCGGCCTGCAAAATCGTGGTTTTCTTGGAGATATCCGATAGTGCCTGCGCATAATCCAGATCTTGCAAGGTCGAAATAGACGCATCATATTGCAGGTCCAGGCTGTCACCGGTGGTATTCAGGGTATCCAGCAAGTTGAGGCTACTACCGATTTCTGAACGTGCATCCAATACCGAGTTCAATGACCCTTTCATTTTATCGATGCTGGTCGCCAGGCCAGTATTAAAGGTGTCCTGGGTAGTGCTGTCTGTGATCGGTGTTTTTAACAGCGCAATGATGTCCTGCAAGTTGGTAAACACATTGTCGCCGTTATCTCCAAATACCTGGTCGCCGGTGAAGGTCACTGGCAACTGGCTTTGCACATCAATTTGCAACTTGGTACGGTTCGAGCTGGCGACAAAGTCATCGTTGCTGTCAAAGGGCACGGTAGACGAAGCATAGCCCGAATACATGTAGTTACCTTGCGAGTCTTTGGTGTTGGCCAAGCCCTTCAGGGTATCCAGGCTGCCTTGCAGTTCATTGGCGAGCTTGGCACGTTCGGCATCCGTATACGCACCATTACCGGCCGCAATCAGTGAAGATTGAATCGATTGTATGGTGTCAGTGACACTGCTCAGGTTCGCTTCGTAGGTTTGCAGCAGCGTTTCTGCTGTTTTACGCGTGCTGGTGTAGTTTGCGTTCTGGTCTTTGGCCGTGTTGAGTTCGAGTATGCGTGCCGCTGCCACCGGGTCATCTGCTGGCGAGTTCACGCGTTTACCAGTCGCAGTCTGAATGCTGAGCTTGTTCAGGTCAGACTGCAGATTCATTAACTGGTTGGTCCCAGATTGATAGATGGTATTGGTACTGATTCTCATAATGGCCTATCCTTCAAAAACTTATTGACCCATTTGCAGCAAGACTTCAAACAGCTGGCTGGCGATTTGCATCATTTTGCCTGCGGCCTGGTAGGCTTGCTGATAACGCAGCAAATCAGTGGCTTCTTCGTCCAGGTTGACGCCAGACTCTGATTGCATGGCGCTGGTGGCATTTTCGAGCGCAGTCGCATCTGCCTTGCTGGTGATGCTAAGCTCATTGGTTTTAGTGCCCACGGCGCTCACCATTTGTGCAAACGCCTGCGCGTAGGTTCTGTTGGTGCTGCTGCCTGCCACGCGCACATTGGCACCGGTTTGCAGCGCAGCCAGTTTCAAGCCATTTTCGTTGTCGTTGGGGCCGCTGGTGGCAGAGCCTGACATTGCCAGTTTATCGACATTGGTAAACGCCAATGACAATTGACCTGCTGAATACTGCGTAGGCTTGATTAAATATGAATCACCTTCTGTTGGGGTTGTGGTATTGACATCAATCTGCATACCGTCGACGGTGGCTGGCAGCGAAGCGCCTTGCCACATAACAGATTTATCACTGAGGCGCGTAATGGTGTATTGGCCGCTGTTATATTTAACCGTGTAGTCGCTGCTGGTGAGCAGGCTGGCATCGGTGATACTAGCCGAAGCGGCTTTGGTCGGGTCGGTATTATAGGCACTACTGATCGCTGTGGGGTTGCCTACATTGAACAGATTGGTACCCAGTACGCCATTCAAATCGTAGCCCTGGGTTTGCTGGGCATTAAACTGGCTGGCCAGCGTCACAGCCAATTGGCCAACCTGGTTTTGCACCACATCCAGGGTTTCACTCCTGAACTGCAAAACACCGCCCAGGGTGCCGCCAGACAGTGTATCTGAACCAAGGATTTTGGGGCTGGCGGGGTTGCCATAAGCGACTTCTACGCGGGTTGGGTCGGTATCACTGGCACGCGTGTAGAGCGAATATTGTTGTGTACCGACCACCAGTGGCATGCCACTACCGGCAAATACGTTATATGAGCCGTCATCTTGCTTGATGACGGTCGTTTTGATTTGTTCACTTAATTTGGCCACTAACTGATCGCGCTGGTCCATTAAATCGTTAGGCGTATTGCCGGTAGAGTTAATCGCCTTGCTAATGGTGTCATTTAAGGTGGCAATTTGCGAGGAGTAGCTGTTAATGGTATCGACGCTGGCTGTAATTTGAGTGTTAATGCTCTCGCGCATCTGGTCCAGCTGGGTATTCACCGCATTAAAACGGTTAACCATAGACTGTGCAGAAGAAATCAGTGTCTGGCGCGTGGCGGTATCACTCGGGTTAGCCGCAGCAGCGCTCACCGCGCTGAAAAAACTGGTAATCACCGGGTTTAAACCGGCGGTACTGTCGGACAGCAAGCCGTTGACCTGGCTGATATTGCTGTAATAGGCACCACTGGCATTGGCGGTAGACGTGGCGTTAATCACCTGTTTAGCCAGCGTTTCGTTATACACGCGCTGGATGCCCACGACATTGGTGCCTTGGCCAACATAGCCATAACCAAAATTTTGTGCCTGCGCCGCGGCTTGTACCACGACCTGGCGGTTATAACCTTCTGTGGACGCGTTGGCAATGTTATGGCCGACGGTGGCGATGCCTATTTGCGCGGCATTGAGGGCGCTTTTACCAATGCTGAGTACATTTGACATGATGTTTCCTCATGTGTCAGCCCCCTGCAGAGAGTCTGACACGACTTTAAAGTGTGGTTATATAGCCTAACGGCCGTTTTTTTTGTTTCTTTAGGGTGTCGCTGCTTAACCTTGTAAATTCTTAATCACTTGCGTCAGTTTCTTGCCATATTGCGGATCCGTCGCATAGCCTGCACGTTGCAATGCCTGGGCATAGGCGCTGGCATCATGCGTGTTGCTCATGGCCTGCTGGTAGCGCGGATTTTGTGAAATCAGTTTGGCGTAATCCTTGAAAGCATCGCTGTAGCTATCGTAGGCGCGGAATTTTTCTACCCGGGTCTGTTTGACGCCATTGATATACTCGGTGGTCGTGCTGCTGGCCACTTTGCCTTTCCAGTTGGCATCGGCCTTGATACCAAACAGGTTATGGCTGTTGGTGCCATTGTCGGTTTTAATTTCATGCTTGCCCCAACCGCTTTCAAGCGCGGCCTGGCCGATCATAAACTTGGCTGGGATACCAGACGAGCTGCTGGCTGCTTGCGCATGCGGTAGCATGTTCTGGATAAACTGTTGTGTTTTACCTGCGACTTCGCGCATGGCGGTCGCTAACGGTGCTTGCGGCAGGGTAAAGCTCTGGATATTGGCTTGTGTTTCTTCTACCAATGGTGGCAATTCTGGAATGCCACGTGCCCAGGCGGTGTCGGTATTGCTGTCGGCCGTGCTGTCAGTGGCTTCCCATTGCTGGTAAGCCTCGCGGATCTTTTGCGCTGCTTGCGCCAGCACGGCTTTACCGTTGCTAGTGCTGCTTGTTGTTTGGCTGGTGTGGGGCAGGGCTGTGCTGCTGTCTAGCTTGCCAGTTGATTTGCCGTCTTTGCTGCCATCAGTAGCATCGCCCGGTTTCTGGCTAAATTTGCTTAATTGCCTGACCAGCACATCGGTGAGCCCCAAGCCTTTCTGGCTCAGGTTGGTGCTCAGCTGCTGGTCTAGCATGCCCATAAACATCTTGCCTTGTTCGCTATCGGTGATGCCATCTTGCGGCACAGTGTCGCGCATGCTTTTTAGCATCATGTTCATCAGTACGCCTTCAAACTGACGTGCCACCGCCCGAATAGATTCGGGCGAGTCAGTATTGCCACGCTTCAGGCTATTGAGCGAGTTACCGTCAATCGCCAGGCTCTGTGTAGTAGGGTCGACACGTGGTTGCATGGCCGTCTCCTGCTAAATCACCTCAAGCTCGGCGTTTAATGCGCCAGCAGCTTTCATGGCTTGCAAAATGGCCAGCAGATCCTGTGGTGTCGTGCCAATCGCATTGAGCGCTTTCACCACATCAGACAAGTTAGCGCCGTTATTCAGCTTGAGTACTTTGCCAGGCTCTTTGTTGATGTTGATTTCTGACACTGCAGTCGAAATCGTCTGGCCATTAGAGAACGGGCCAGGCTGGCTAATCACCGGTGAGGTGTTAATCACCACCGACAGGTTGCCGTGTGAAACGGCACAACTATCCAACGTCACTGCTTTGTTCATGACCACAGAACCGGTACGTGCGTTGAGAATGATTTTGGCCGGGGTGGCGGCTAATGCGACATTGATGGTTTCCAGATTGGCCAGAAACGAGACGCGGCTCATGCTTTCTGGTGGACGCACCTGAATCACGCGGCCACTTTCGGCTTGTGCGGTCATCGGGCCAAACTTCTTGTTAATGGCTTCGACCACATTATTGGCGGTGGAAAAATCACTTTCTTTCAATTCGAGTTTAACCACATCCTGATGGAGCAGGGTATTTGGTAAGGCACGTTCTACGGTGGCGCCTTCTGAAATGCGGCCCACACTTAAATGGTTAATCTGCGTTTGGCTACCATTGGCTGCCGCGCCCACACCGCCTACCACCAGATTGCCCTGGCCCATGGCATAAATCTGCCCGTCAGCGCCTTTTAATGGCGTCATCAACAAGGTGCCGCCGCGCAAACTCTTGGCATTGCCCATGGAGGAGACTGTCACATCCAGCGTTTGCCCCGGTTGCGCAAAAGCGGGCAGGGAGCTGGTGACCATCACCGCTGCCACGTTTTTCAATTGCAGGTTGGTGCCAGGTGGCAAGGTAATGCCCATCTGGTTCATCATGCTGATAATACTTTGCACGGTAAACGGCGTTTGTGTGGTCATGTCGCCCGTGCCGTCGAGGCCAACGACCAGGCCATAACCAATCAACTGGTTGGCACGCACGCCTTGAATATTGCTGATGTCTTTGATCCGTTCGGCTTGTGCGCAAGGCGAGCTGAGCAGCAGGCCACATGCCAGCAGGCCATAGGCAATCGCGCGTGTGCCGCGCTGTGCTTGACGAAATAATGTGTGTGTCAGTATGGGCATGATCAAGCCTCCTACAGTGGAATCATGCTTAAGAAAAAGCGCGAGAACATGGATAACACTTCAGCGGCATCCATTTTGCTGTTGCTGCGATATTCAATACGCGCATCAGCCACTTTGGTCGAAACCACTTCGTTGCCGATGGTAATCATGTCCGGGTTGACCACACCAGAGAACCTGACGTACTCGGTGCCTTTGTCAAAGCCGATTTGTTTCTCGCCGCTGATGACCAGATAGCCATTAGGCAAGACGTCGACCACGGTTGCCGTGACCGAGCCGCTAAAGGTATTGCTGGCATCCGCCGCCGCTTTGTCTTTAAATGACAGCGCAGAGCTGGCGTTAAAGGCGGCTTTAGGTACGTTATGGCCAAACAGGCCAGTGACAGAGGCAGCAGTTGAGCCGTCTTTGGTTTGCTCGTTATCAGAAGCCTTGTTAGCGGTAGTGTTTTCTGCAATACGCACAGTGACGATATCACCTACATAACGTGGACGACGGTCTTCAAATAATGGACGAAACGCAGCACTGTTAAAAATAGCGCCTTCGGTGCGCGCATCCGGACGTGCCATCGCTACCCGCGGCGTTTCAGGTTTTTGTACAATCGTTGACGGCGTAATGGAGCAGCCGTTCAGTAATTGAGAAAACGCCAAACAAAGTAGTAAGCTCATGATCGTTCTATTCATCATTTGAGTGACCCTCAGGCAGGGATTACATCTGCGATAGTTTTTGCAGCATCTGGTCCGACGTCGTAATTGCCTTGCTGTTAATTTCATAGGCGCGCTGGGTTTGAATCATGCTCACCAGCTCTTCGACCACATTGACGTTAGACGTTTCAACATAACCTTGTGACAACAAGCCAGCCCCATTGGTCCCTGGGGTGTTGGTGTTTGGGTTGCCAGAAGCGGTGGTTTCTACAAACAGGTTTTCACCTTTGGCTTGTAAACCGGCCGGGTTAATAAACGTAGCGACCTGAATCTGGCCGATCTGTGTCGTGGCTGTGGAGTTAGGCGTCGTAATCGAGACGACCCCGTCGCGCCCGATAGACAAGCTTTGCGCATTGGCCGGAATCGTAATCGATGGCTGCACCGGGAAGCCGCTGGCGGTCACCAGTTGCCCTTGGCTATCCACCTGGAACGAGCCATCACGCGTGTAAGCCGTGGTGCCATCTGGCAGCAATATCTGGAAAAAGCCCTGGCCCTGAATGGCCACGTCTTTATCGTTGCTGGTTTGTTGTAAATTACCCTGGGTGAAAATACGCTCGGTGGCGACTGGTTTCACACCGGTGCCCAATTGCAAACCACTCGGCAACTGGCTCTGTTGTGAGCTTTGCGAGCCTACCTGGCGAATATTCTGGTAGAGCAGGTCTTCAAACACGGCGCGCGACTTTTTAAAGCCGCTGGTGCTGACGTTGGCCAGGTTGTTTGAAATCACGTCCATCTGCATTTGTTGTGCATCCAGACCGGTTTTGGAAATCCATAATGAGCGTATCATCGTTCACTCCTTGGGCTTAAAGCCGTTTTCATACTGCAATAGTAGTGCAAGCATTAACCATTCATACTGAAGAGCTGATCTGCTTTTCCAGCGTTGTTTTGCGCGTTTTCCAGCATTTTCATTTGCATTTCAAATTGGCGTGCCAGGCTGATCATGTTGACCATGGTTTCCACCACGTTAACATTGCTGGTTTCGAGGGCGCCGCCGGTGACTTTGACCGTGGGGTCCAAAGGCACGGCCTGGCCGTTGCTGGTCACAAACAAACCATCATCGGCACGCTTGAGTGAGGCTTCTGGCGGGTTAGCCAGTTTGATCCGACCCAGAATAGTGGTGGCACCTGGCGCAGTGAAATCATTGACGCTGGAAATCGTGCCGTCGCCGCCGATGCTGATCACCACGTTGGGCGGGATGCTGATCGGGCCGCCATCGCCCATTACATTGAGGCCGGACTCGGTTTGCAATTGTCCGTTTTCATTAATCTTGAGCGAGCCGTTGCGGGTATAACCTTCTGAGCCATCTGCACGTTGTACGGCAATCCAACCTTCACCTTGCACCGCAACATCGAGGTCGCGGCCGGTATGCTGGATACTGCCTGCCTTGTAATCGGTGCCAACTGTGGCATCGACGACAAAGGCGCGTGTGGGCAAACCATCGCCTAGAATCGGCACTGCCCTGAAGCTGTCTACCTGGGCTTTGAAGCCGGTGGTGGTGGCATTGGCCAGGTTATGGGCAGTAGTCGCCTGTTGCTCCAAGATATGCTTGGCGCCAGTCATTGCGGTATATATCAGACGATCCATAAGGCTGCCCCTATCAAGAAGTTAATCAAACCTTTATTAACGCAGGTTGACCAAAGTCTGCATGACCTGATCTTGCGTTTTAATAGTTTGCGCGTTGGCCTGGTAGATACGCTGTGCGGTAATCATGTTCACCAGTTCTGCCGTCAGGTCGACGTTAGAGTCTTCCACGGCTGAGGACTGCAACACGCCCAGGGTGCTGCTGCCAGGCGAACCAATCAGCTCATCGCCAGATTCGTAAGTCGATGCCCACTGGTTGCCGCCTAGTGATTGCAAGCCATTCGGGTTAACAAAGTTAGCCAGCACGACGCGACCTAGGTCTTTGGATTGACCGTTGGTATAGCGGCCTTGAATAATGCCGTCATCACCAATGGTAAAGCTAGCAATACGGCCAGAAGAGTAACCATCCTGGCTCAGCTTGTTAACGCTGAAAGACGAGCCATATTGCGTGCTTTTGGAATAGTCAAAGCTGATATTCATGGCAGCGCCACCCGTCGTCGGCGTGAATGTTATCGGTGTCACGCTGGAGTTCGTTGAATCGTAACCACCTGCGTTAAATACCATGGTCGGTGTTGGTGCTGGTGTCACATCGGTACCATCTACCGTCGTGTAGACGCTCCAGTTGTTAGCGGCGGTTTTCACATAATAGTTTTGTACATTGTGTGAGTTACCCAGGTTGTCATACACCGTAATCGCGGTGGAGTTGGTGTAGCTGGTTGGGTCAGTGGAGCTAAATGGGGTCACTGTCTGGTCAATATCGGCACTGGCTGAATTGAGGTTGAGCGTGCCGCTGATTTTAGAGCTGGCCACCGGTTGCAAGTCACTGGTGTCAATCTGGATTTCTACCGGGCTGGAACCGTTGAGGTTGTCTGCGCTGTTACCCATCAGGCGTTTGCCGTCACTGGTCACAATATAGCCATTTTTATCCATCTGGAACTGGCCGTTACGTGTGTAGGTCACGGCGCCGTTATTGCTCAGGCGGAAAAAACCGGCACCGTTAATGGCCACATCCAGTGTGTTGTTGGTAGCCGTAATATTGCCTTGGGTAAATTGCTGCGCCACATCAGAGATTTTGGTACCAATACCGATTTGTGTCGTACCCGCGCCGCTTAATGAGGCGGCGAACACATCAGAAAACTCTGCACGAGACTGTTTAAAACCAACAGTGTTAGCGTTAGAAACGTTGTTGCCAATCACTTCCAGTGCTTTGGACGCTGCGTTTAAACCACTTAAGCCTTGTGAAAAAGCCATGTTATCTCTCCTTGGTAAGGACTAAAAATGTCAATATTAAAAATTAAAAAATCTCTGAAATATCAGATGCAGACACTGTCGTGTTATTGCTCAAATTCAATTTGGCACCGCTGGTGCTGGTGGTGACGCTTTGCACCTGTGCCAGGCTAAGGGCGGTACTGCTGACCGCTTTGTCAGCGGTGGTTGCCGTAATCTCATAGGAGTACTCTCCACTAGGCGCGACAGTGCCATCATCCATTTTGCCGTCCCAGCTCAGTGCGTTAACACCCACATCCTGTTTGCCAAAGGTGAGTGTGCGAATGGTGGCGCCAGAACCGTTTTTAATCGCCACGGACAAGCTATCTGCGCCGCTTGGTACATTGACACCGAAGTAACCGCCAGTCTCTGTATGCGTGAGCGTTTTGCCTTCAACTAATACGTTACGGCCTATCATGCTGGTGGCCTGGTAAGCCTGGCCCAGTTGCACGCTGCCGATCAGGCTGCTCATGGTTTCATTCAGCTTGTTAATGCCGGTCACCGTGTTTAACTGCGCCATCTGGCTGGTCACCTGGGCGTTATCCATCGGGTTTAACGGGTCCTGGTTTTTCATTTGCGTCACCAGCAGGGTCATGAAACGGTCTTGTGTTTCATCGGTGGTGCTGGCGGTGTTGCGCGTGTTCACAGAGTTCAGTAAATCCTGTGACACCTGGTTGTTGGTATTAACGGTGGTCATGCTGAATGTCCTTTCTGCAGGTTATTGACCGATATTCAGTGTTTTAAGCAACATGGTTTTGGCCGCATTCATGGTTTCCACGTTGTTTTGATACGCGCGTGACGCGGAGATCATGTTCACCATTTCTTCGGTCACGTTGACATTAGGCATGGTGATATAACCATCGCCATTGGCCATCGGATGTTTCGGGTCATAGACCATTTTGCCGGGCTTGGTATCTTCAATGACGCGATCCACCTCGACCGTGCTGCTCTTGTTGGCGGCATCTTGCACCGCCTTGAACACGACTTGCTTGGATTGATAAGGCTTGCCATCTGAGCTCACCACACTGTCGGCGTTGGCTAAGTTACTGGCGACGGTGTTCAGGCGCAGCGATTGCGCGCTCATGGCCGAGCCGGAAATTTTGAATACGTTAAACAGAGACATCACAGACCTCCTTTAATTATTGCTGACCGTTAATCGCAGACAGCATCTTTTTAATCTGGCCGCCTATCATCGTCAGGCTGGCTTCATAACGGATACCGTTGTCGACATAAGCGTTACGCTCGACATCCATATCGACCGTGTTGCCATCGGCCGAGCCTTGTACCACAGAGCGGAACAATGGGTCGCTGGCGCCACTCACATAGCCACTGTTACCCATGCCATTTAAATGACCACTATTGGTTTGTTGCAACGCGCCACCGCTTGACGGTGTGCCAGCCGAGGCATTCGGTTGCAAAGCTGCCTTCATGGCAGACTGAAAGTCGATGTCACGTGCCTTATATTGCGGTGTATCCGCATTGGCAATATTCGATGCCAACAGCTCTTGACGTTCATTGCGCACGCGCAATGCCGTCTGATGGAAATTCAGTGCGGCGTCCAGTTTGTTTATCATCGTTTTATCCTTTCCTGGCTTTTTTCAAGCCCTGCTCGAAAACTGTTGCTTTCGAGCCTCTAAAGTTTTGTCAGCGGTGGCCGTTAATCCGGTTAAGCAGGTCTGCTTTGACACACGTGACTTTTACTAGCTATGCCTAGTGTACGCCGCGGCCTATGCAATGATTCTTCAATTAAACGGGGGAAATCCCCTTTAATTCCGGCATTAAATTTGCCCGTCATGCGTAGAATGGGGCACATGAAACAACACCAGCCCCAGATTGTGATGACGCTAATCGTTGGCCTGTTATGGCTGATGAGTGGCACTGCGCACGCGGCAGATCGTGCTGTGATGGCGAATCAACATGCGGTAGCTACGGCAGGCAACGACATGCATAGCCGCTTGTATCAAACCGTAATGCAGTATGTGCAAAGCCAGACGCAAGGGTATCCGGGCAAAGTCAATATTGAGATTCAACCACTGGATAGCCGTATCCGCATTGCCGACTGTGCATTGATGGAAGGCTTTACCGTGCAGGGCGCACGCTTATGGGGTAAAACGCATATTGGTGTACGTTGTCTGCAGTCTGATACCAAGCCCTGGACGCTTTATGTGCAGGCCGATGTACAAGTGTGGGGCGATTACGCGGTGACCGGATTGCCTGTGAGCCAGGGCTCGCCTGTGCAAACCACCGATGTGGTCATGCAGTCTGGCGATTTAAGCAAACTGCCTGCGGGCATTATTACTGATTTATCTATGCTGGCTGGTAAACAGGCTGCATTGAATTTGCCATTGGGCACCGTGTTAAGACCTGAGTTACTGAAGTCTGTACCGGTGATTAAGCAAGGGCAAACCGTTCAATTAAATAGTCGTGGTGACGGCTTTGTGATTACGGCTGATGGCACCGCCATGCAAACCGCCAATGTGGGCCAGGTAGTTGATGTGAAAGTCAGCAGTGGCCAGATTGTAAAAGGCGTGGCGCAGTCTTCCGGTAAGGTAGATATCCAGTTTTAGTCAGATGGACAACGCTTTTTAATTGAAAAATGTCTGAAAATTATAAACATGCGATAAAAAGTATATTAAGCACTAAAGTTCGCTTAAACTATGCCGATAGTACTGTTAACGAATGAGGGTTTTAGCTTTGATAAACCCTGACACAATTCAAAATCAGAAGAGGTACGGCATGAATATTTCAGATTCTATTAAAAAAATGGGTGTTGGCGTAGACAAGCCGACATTGGACAAGGGCACTGCGAATAAAGGCAGTGAAAAAGCAACGAGCACATCAACCGCTTCTTCAGACAATGTGACCTTATCTTCTGCCTCTGTGCAGTTGCAGTCATTAGAAGCTGGATTGGCATCTGGTGAGGTGTTTGACACCAACAAGGTCGAAGAAATCAAAGCCGCAATCGCGCGTGGCGATTTCTCGGTAGATACCGCCAAAGTGGCCGATGGCTTGCTGCAAACCGTGAAAGATTTGATACAACCGAATAAAGGCTGACAATTATGACCACTGCAAATCATTTATCTTCCTCTTCAGTCACGTTTGAAAAAGACGCGGCGCTGGTTTCTGAGCTTTTGAGTGATTTGCAGTCTGAACAGTCTGCCCTGGTGACGGCTGATCTGGATGCGATTGAACGCATGGTCGATAAACGTGTAGAACTGCTGCAAGCCCTGGGTGCCGCAGCCAATTTACGCTACGATGCGCTGGCTGCCGCGGGTTTTGAGCCTAACGAGCAAGGCATGTCTGTCTGGTTGCAAAAACAATCCAGCCAATTGTTGGATAGTGCATGGGTCACTTTTCAGCAACAATTAACACAAGCCAAAGAGCTCAACCGCGTCAATGGCATTTTGATCAACAAACACTTCCTGCGTAATCAGGAAAAACTGGACGCGTTGAACGGCAAGAGTTCTGCACCGCAGTTTTATGGCAAAAATGGGCAAGCCCACCGTGCCAACACCAGCCGCACTGGTTTTTCAGTGTAAACACGGCTGATACGACCTCAGCCTCTAGAATTAAAACACAACAGCCGAAGGTAAATGCCTTCGGCTGTTGTGTTTTTGTGCGCCCAAAAAGCAAGCAAACCTGACGTCTGCCAGGTGACTAACTCAATGCTTCTAATGTTTCCCAGCGGGTCAGCTTCTGCATCACGAGCGTTTCAATTTCGTCTAAGCGGTCTTGTAGCTGTTTCACGTGCTCAGGCGCCTGCTTGTAAATGTCGCCCTGCGCAAACTGGGCTTGGATCTCGGCTTGCTCTTGTTCCAACTGCTCAATTTCTGCAGGCAGTGATTCCAGCTCGCGCTGCTCCTTAAAGCTCAACGTTTTTTTGGAGCTAATCGCCGGGGCAGGGCTGTTGGATACTGACGCTGCCGCCGGTGGTTTTTGCGTCGCAGCAGGTTTGCTGGTGCGATCCTGGCTAAATCTTAACCAGTCATCGTAGCCACCACCAAATTCGGTTAATTTGCCTTGCCCTTCAAACGCAATCACTTGCGTGACGGTGTTTTCTAAAAAGGCTCTGTCATGGCTAACCAGAAAAAGGGTGCCTGAGTAGTCCTGTAATAGCGTCTCCAATAACTCCAGTGTATCAATGTCCAGGTCATTGGTTGGTTCATCTAACACCAGTACGTTGGCAGGCCGCGCAAACAGGCGCGCTAACAGTAAACGATTGCGTTCACCGCCAGACAATGATTTCACTGGTGAGCGCGAGCGTTGTGGCGGAAACAAAAAGTCTTCCAGGTAACTGATGACATGTTTACGTTCATTGCCGATTTCAACAAAGTCTGAGCCCGGGCTGATGGTGTCGGCCAAGGTGGCTTCTTCATCTAACTGCTCACGCATCTGGTCAAAATAAGCGACATTGATTTTGGTGCCGCGCTGAATGTCGCCACTATCTGCTTCAATGTCGCCTAAAATCAGTTTTAATAGCGTCGATTTACCAATGCCGTTGGGCCCTAATAAACCGATTTTATCGCCACGCAAAATACGTGTGCTAAAGCCTTTGATTAATGTTTTGTCGCCATATGACTTATAAACCTGATCCAGCTCGGCAACCAGTTTGCCACTGCGTTCGCCAGCATCCAGATTGAGTTTGACATCGCCTTGGCGCTCACGCCTGGCTGCTCGGTCTAAACGTAACGCTTCTAATCTTCTCACGCGGCCTTCGTTACGGGTACGGCGTGCTTTAATGCCTTGGCGGATCCAGACTTCTTCCTGCGCCAAAAATTTATCAAATTTAGCCGCATGGGTTTCTTCAACGGCGAGTAACTCTTCTTTTTTAATTTGATATTGCGAAAAATTACCTACAAAGTCAGTCAAATTGCCACGGTCAAGTTCGGTAATGCGTGTGGCCAGCTTGTCTAAAAAACGGCGATCATGGGTAATAAACAACACACTGCCATTAAAGCCCAATAACAAATCTTCCAGCCATTCAATGGCTTCCAGATCTAAGTGGTTGGTGGGCTCGTCTAGCAATAATACTTCAGGCTCTGCCACGAGCGCGCGGCCAAGCGCGACCCGTTTACGCCAACCACCAGAGAGTGTGGAGACCAGTACATCTGCATCTAGCTTCAAGCGGCTGAGCACGGTTTCCACGCGTGTTTGCGCAACCCAGCCATTTTGCGCGTCCATTTCATGCTGCAATGCCTGCATACGCTCCATCAGCGCCTCAATGTTGGCATCCGGCATGCCCATATCATGGGTAACCTGATGGTAGTCGATGATGGTTTGTTGCAAGCTGCCCAAGCCTTCTGCGACGGCTTCAAATACGGTGTGCGACTTATCCAGTTCAGGCTCTTGTGGCACATAGACCACGCGCACGTTTGGTGCCCGCCATACGGTGCCATCATCCAGTTTGATAGTGCCGGCAATGGCTTTGAGTAAACTGGATTTGCCGGCACCATTACGGCCAATCAAACCGACGCGTTCACCTGGATCTAACTGAAATGAGGCTTGGGCAAGCAAGGCATGATGACCAAATGCGAGGCTGGCATTATCAAGCGTAATATGAGGCATAAAGGGTACTCAGAGCAGCGCTAATTGAAGGGGCACTATTGTAAACGACATCAAACCGCAGAATATGCTTAATACGTAAATATAAAGAACATATCAGTGTATGTGTTGTGAAGGTGAGGGCAGGGTGTCTAGCGACAACACGCCACCGCGCAAAGAAACATCAGGCGCCGGGCGCGTATCCGGTTGATACTCTTCTACCCAGCGTTGCAGGTCTTGCTTGATTTGTGGTTCTGGCAAATGCGGAATATTGCCAAGCCATTCTAGCAAGTTGGCTAACCAACGCGCGTCCGCACTGCGTGCCTGAGCAATGCGTAATTTTTCATGGCTGGTCGGCAGGGTGTTTTCATCATCTGCCAGCAGCTCTTCATAGAGCTTTTCACCCGGGCGCAAGCCGGTAAACTCAATGCGAATATCCTGCTCTTGCAAGCCGGATAACTTAATCATATCGCGTGCCAGGTCAATAATCTTAACCGGCGTGCCCATGTCTAGCACAAACACTTCGCCGCCATTGCCCATGGTCGCGGCTTGCAACACCAATTGCGCCGCCTCAGGGATAGACATAAAGTAACGCGTGATTTCTGGGTGCGTAATCGTCAGCGGCCCGCCGTGTGCAATCTGCTCACGGAACTTGGGGATCACGCTGCCACTGCTGCCCAACACATTGCCAAAGCGCACAGTGATAAAGCGTGTACTGCTATTGTCTGCATGTTGTAAGCCCTGACAAATCAGCTCTGCCAATCGTTTGCTGGCACCCATGACATTCGTCGGGTTGACGGCTTTATCGGTGGATACCAATACAAACGTCGGCACACCTGCCGCCTGGCAAGCCGCCGCAATCTGGTAAGTGCCGTGCGCATTGTTTTGCAAAGCCTCTACCACGTTAAAGTGCTCCATCATCGGCACATGCTTATAAGCGCCAGCATGCAAGACCACGTCAGGTTGATGGCTTTGTAAAATGCGCTGAATACGCATCTGGTTTTTCACATCGGCCACCAGGTAAACCAGTTCGGTATCCGTTACCCACTGGCTAAATTCCTGCTGCAGGGTATACAGTGCATATTCTGAAATATCCAGACAAATCAATTGCGCCGGGTGAAAGCTCAATATCTGCCGACATAACTCAGAGCCAATCGAGCCAGCGGCACCAGAAACCAACACCACCTTATTCGCTAGCATACTGCTCAAGCCATGTGTATCCAGCTGAACCACATCACGGCCAAGCAAATCCTCCACATCAATCTTGCGAATCTGTGACAAGCTGATACGGCCACTGATCAGGTCCGACATCGCAGGCAAGGTCAACACCTCCATGCCCTCGACTTTACGCGCAGCCTCAACCGCTAAACGACGCTTTTCATGACGGCTCCCTGGCATCGCAATCATGCAGTGCTGGCAGTTGTGACGCACCGCAATCTGCGCCATATCCTCCAAGCCGCCCTCGACTTTGGTATGCATAATCTCCCGCCCAATTAGCTTATTGCTAGGGTCTATCATCGCTACCACACGCCATTCAGGGTTCTTGCTCAGCTCTTTAATCAGGTTAAACGAAGCGTCTTCTACGCCAATCACAATCACAGGCTTGCCTTGCAGTGCAATGCCATTAAACAAACGCCGCTCTTTCCAGGCACGATAAATAAAGCGGCTGCCCCCCATAGTTACAAGCAATAACATCGGGTTTAGAATCAGCACAGAGCGAGGGATGATGATAGATGGATGAACCAGTAGGGCAAATGTAGCACTAAGCAATGCCGCAAATGCGACGGCACGCATAATGCGTTTTAGGTCAGGCAGGCTGGCAAAACGCCACACGCCTTTATATAAACCAAAGCTATAAAATGCAATACTATGAAAAACAAAAATGGCTGGTAGGCTTTCCCAGATATACCCAATGAATTTTTCTGGGATATGGAAGTTAAAGCGCAGCGCAAATGCCATCCACCATGCAATCATTATCACAATTGCATCGTGCGTGTAAGCCAGCAATGATAAGAAACGAGCCAGAAATTTAGGCATGCTTAACTACCAATCGATTAATGCGAGATGTTATCACGTCTTAACACTTTGATCGCGGTTAACAGAATAATCTTGGCATCTAAACAAACTGACTGGTTCGCAAGATAATAAGCATCCAGTGCCACTTTTTGAGGGATAGCAATCTCATCACGGCCATTCACTTGTGCCCAGCCCGTTATGCCAGGTCGTAATACGTGAACACCTTGCTCTGTACGTGAGGCAATTAAATCATCCTGATTAAACAGGGCAGGGCGCGGGCCCACAATCGACATATCCCCTTTGAGCACGCTCCACAACTGCGGTAATTCATCCAGACTGGTTTTGCGGATAAAACTGCCAATAGGTGTAAGAAAGCTATTGGGGTTACTTTGTTGATTCATCAAATGCGTGGCAATTTGTGGGGTGCCAGTTTGCATGGATCTAAATTTTGGCATTGAAAATATTGTATTACCTTTGCCGATACGACGAGACCAATAAAGTGCATCCCCTTTGGACGTGAGTTTCACAGCTAAGGCAGTGAGTACGATAGGAATCAGCAGGAGGAGGAAGAGGAATAAGGACGCAATAATGTCCAATAAGCGTTTAAGCATCTGAATGTGAGTACTATTAATGTTTGTTCAAACTAAAGGCATATTTTTTTAAACCATGCCAAAAGTAATACGAGAAATAATAAACTGACTTCCAAAAAGGAATCTGCTCTTTTTTTCTAAAGCCTATCCACTTTTGATAAGCAACCTCTAGTTTATTGCGTGATGCAGAGCTTGGTCTTAAGCGGTAGATGGCAAGCGCAGACTGGTGGCCGTGAGCCTGAGGTGTTTTTTTCAGCAATGCTAGCCAGAAGAAGTAATCCTCGTTAATTTTTCCTTCCATTCTGCTGTCTCCAACCAGTTCACGGCGTATAAATGCAGTCAGGCAAGAGATAACACATACTTTAAGCATGCTTTCATAGGTTGCCACCACCGGAACCGTAAACTCTTTTTGTATATTGGATAATGTGTTGATCGCAATTTCATAAGAGGCGTAACAAAAACTGTAATTATTTTTGCTGGAAAAAGAATACATATCCTCTAAGAGTGTTGGATACCAAAAATCATCGCTATCTAAAAAAGCAATATAAGCACCTTGTGCGATATCCATTCCTTTATTTCGGGCTTCAGCGGCGCCACCATTACGATGATTCCTGATCAGTTTAATTCTGGGATCATTTTGAACATAACTTTCAACAATCGAGCATGATTCATCAGAGGAGTGATTGTCGACAATGATCATTTCCCACTCTGGTAATGTTTGTGACAATACCGATTGAATGGTCTCTTCAATATATAAAGCCGAGTTATACATCGGCGTAATGATAGAAACTTTCATATTTATTTGTGATACTTCCCACCAAAGCGCTCATAAATGGGTGACATTATCTTTTCAGCCAGATTGGCACCTAGAGCAGCGTGTAATAGCCTATAGTATAGCGGCCATTTTTCCTGATAGTTTGAGTAAGTTGATTTGGCTTCATAAAACGCAACCTTAGCAAATGATGTCAGACCATGCCTCAAAGCCAGTCTGCCCACCCACCAATATCTCATCGCAATATATGGCCGTATATCTCCTACGATTGCATTTTGTAGAGCCTCGTTAGTAAAGCGTACTTTGTCGATTTCATGCGCAATCGAGTTCTCGGTATGCTTTTTCCTTTTATTAGAAATTCTGTCGTCAGCAGTATGCACGCGATAAAAATAAATATTTCTATCTATGTGAACAAATTGATAGCCCTTGCCTGCAAGTCTGATATGCAGGTTCCACTCTTGCCCGTTTTTAAATCTGGTATCAAAGCCACCAATAGTTTCTAGCATGTATCTGCGATGCAAAGGGGTAGTGGTCAGTAGATCAGAAAACAGTAACGTGGCTGTTTGATTTTGAGGAGCAATCCAAGTGTTAACTGATTTGAGCGTATTCTGGCTCACGATCGTGAAGTTGCCATACACAATCGTATTGTTATCGTGTTTAAGCGCTTCTTCTACCTGTAATGCGATACAGTCGCTTTCCAGATAGTCATCAGCATCTAAAAATTTAACAAACTCACCACGTGCGGCTACAAGCCCTCGATTCCTTGCTACGCAAGCCCCTGCATTTTGCTGATGGATGATTGTTAACTGACTCATGTGGGATATTTTTTCCACGCCGTGATCAGTTGAGCCATCATCTACTATTATGATTTCAATGTTTGAATAGCTTTGATTCAAAACACTATTTACGCATTCTTCAATAAATGGCGCTGCGTTAAAGTACGGGATGATGATGCTGACAAGAGGGCTAAGCATTTAGTAAGTGTTACCAGACATAAAGGCCGTTAATGCATATTGATTGAAAGTGGTTTGCATAATGATCTTAAATCATTCTTCGTAGGTTGAAGGAGTGCTTATCTTGCTTTGATGAAATCCATGATGGTTTTAAACCATGTTTTATTCAAATAAAAACTCATTATTAAATAGGTAATAGAAGAGATTAATAAAGCCCCTATAAACCTGTAAATGGGTGTAGTGGTAGATGTCATCGCCAAAAATCCAATAATCATAGCCAATACTGAGATCAATAATGGTTTGATCAGTTGTAACGAGTATTCGCCCAAGGTTATGCTTGATAATGGTTTTATCAGAAAGTACCAGTTAGGCCAATATCCGACAACGCCTAAAAGCACCATGGACGTTGCCATACCTGTTGTACCATAGTGACTGCCTAACCAAATCGCAGGTGGGGTGATAAACAGCCATGTCAGGTTCCATTTAAAACTGAGGTCTGCTCTGCCTTTAGCCATCAGTAAGCTCCCCACTGGGTTGCCCGTAGATCTGAGTAATGCCCATGCTGCAAATATTTGCATTAACGGGATGGTTGAGGTCCAGCTCTCACCCAAGTACAAAGCGACAACTTCAGGGGCAAAAAAGATCAGAAAGATGTATATAGGAAAATTGATCGATGCTGTCATGAGCATTGTCTGTAAATAGATGCGTTTTAGCAAAGCTGGGTCATTTTGCGCTTGCGCCATTACAGGGAGGCCAACTTGCGTCACAATCGGGTTAACAATCATGGCAATATTCAAGTTAAGACTTTTGGCGATGCTATATTGACCAATAGCCTGCGCCGACATCATTTTGCCCCCCAGCAAAACATCAATTTGTGAGTTGAATGAGTTAGCTAGATTGTTAGCCATCATGTAGCCGCCAAACTGCAAGAATTCACGAATTTCGCTCAGCTTTAGTCTTATTAGTGGTCTCCAGCCATCTGATAAATAGATCCATGACAACAAGCTACTTAATACTGAGGTGATTAATGCACCAATAAGTAAAGAATACACGCCAAACCCAACAAATGCGGAGGCAATGGCAGATATAAAGCCTAAAAGCGCCGCTGATACATCCACTTTGGCCAGCGGCGAAAAATTGAAGCTTTTCTGAGCTTTTAAGCGTAGCTGTAGACCAATAGAGCTCGCTATCATTGCCAGAGCAGCCAATGTAATTAAGTTATCCAGATTTGGCTGTTCATACCATGTTGCCAGCAGCCCGCTAAACAGCACGAGCGCAATCGCCAACACCGATGTGGCACAAACATTGAGCCAATACAGGCTTGATTGTTGATCGTTAGAGATTTTCTGGTGATGAATGATCGCATTACTTATGCCGGCATCTGCGAAAATCTGCAAGAAAGCCATGATGGACGTCACGATAGCAGCAAGGCCAAAATCCGCAGGCGTTAATACTCTGGCTAAAATGGCAATCTGAGCAAATTGCAAGAAAGCCCTCGTAAACAACGAGAATGAGGTCCATCGAATAGCAGAAAATGCTTGTTTTTTGAGGGTCATTTGGCCAATGGTTTTTTGGCTGTTACAAAGTAACCAATGGTTTCGGCGCTCCAATTTGAGTCTAATTTGTCCAGGTAGGGGGCAATCAATTGCCCTAAAGACCAAAAAGGCAGAAGTGCAATTGCAAGTATTGCTTTAATCAAGCGGGGGCCACGCAATAGTCGCAAGCTAAAGTAGTTAAACTTTAAAAACCACATGCTAAAAAAACCCGATTGCGGCTCAACCGCAACATCAGTAAAGCCCGCTTTTTCCAACATATATTTAAGGCCGTAGGGGGTGTATCTAAAAAAGTCGTATGGCACCTCATGTAACCACCACTGCCATGGCACTTGCATCACGATGTTTCCCCCAGGTTTTAGAATGCGGTTAGCCTCGTTGAGCATTGTTTGTGGCTCGCGAAGGTGCTCCATGACTGACATAGAGATAACAGTATCGGCAACCTCTGAGTCTATAGGTAGTTCAAGATTGAGGTCGGCGCTAATATCCGCATGCGTGTTATGGTAGCTGCCAGTCCAGTCGACTCCTATGTATCTGTCGGCATAACTAAGAAAAAACCCCTTATGAGGTGCTTCGCCACAGCCCAGGTCGTAAAGTTGACCTTTATATTTGTCGGTATGCTTTTTTAGGAAGCGATCACCAATGTCATAAACCAACCAGTTGTAAAGGCGGCGATTGGAGTGCTGGCCGCTAATTTTTTTCATAAAAACTCAAAACACTATTCACTACATGGTTCAATAAATCTTGGCCAAGATTAAACCACATAGGTAATCTGATCAGTCGCTCACTCTCTGTGGTTGTGAACTGATCTGCACCATCAAATCGGGAAAACTCTTTTCCTGCGGGCGCGTTGTGCAGTGGCACGTAGTGAAAAACAGCGTAAACCCCTTCGGCTTTCAGATGTGACAGTAATTCGGTGCGCTGCAACAGATTTTTAGTTTTAAGGTAAAACATATGCCCGTTATGTTGGCAATGTTCAGGAATGGTCGGAAGTTCAAACCTTTCCTGTGTTGCTAAGTAGCTTAGTTGTTCGAAGTAACTATTCCAACTTGTCAGTCTGTTCTCTGTGATTTGGTTTGCTTGCTCTAATTGTGCCCAAAGGTAAGCCGCCTGTATCTCGCTCGGCAAATAGCTACTACCAATATCTACCCAAGTATATTTGTCTACCATGCCACGGAAAAACTGGCTACGGTTTGTACCTTTTTCGCGAATAATCTCTGCACGTGCAACAAATTTTGCGTCGTTAATAATTAGCAAACCACCTTCGCCACCGCTGGTGAAGTTTTTAGTTTCATGAAAGCTGAAAGCTGCCAAGTGACCAATCGAGCCCAATTGTTTGCCTTTGTAGGTCGACATCATGCCTTGGGCAGCATCCTCAACAACATACAGATGGTGTCGATTAGCAATGTCCATGATTACATCCATGTCGCAGCCAACACCCGCATAATGCACTGGCACAATTGCTTTGGTCTTCGGCGTAATAGCAGCTTCAATCAGTCGTTCGTCAATGTTTAGCGTATCTGGCCTAATATCAACGAAGACGATTTTAGCGCCACGCATAACGAATGCATTTGCCGTGCTGACAAACGTGTAGCTCGGCATGATAACTTCGTCACCTGGTTGAATATCTATTAGTATTGCAGCAATTTCGAGAGCCTGTGTGCACGAAGGGGTTAGTAATGCTTTGTTACAATTCAGTCTTTCTTCAAACCACTGCTGACAGAGTAATCCGTATTTGCCATCGCCAGAAATTTTTTCACTGCGCATAGCATTCAATACATGCTGTTCTTCATTGCCTGTGTATGGTGGTCGATTAAATGGGATCATGCTTTGGGATTCTTTTCTTTTACTAAATCAATAGGTGTTTTTGCTCTGACTATATGACCAACTATGACGTTACTGCGCAAAATAATCAGAAAAACTGTTATTCACTAGTTTTTCCCAGATCTAGTGCTTTTGATAATTCGCTTAACTGTTCGATATGGGTACTTGATAGCAAACTTTGCTCGGTTAGATATGCCTTATCGCATACTATTTTTTTTGTATCCCATTTTAACGTGTCAAGACAAAAGAACCATATATCCTCTTGCATTTCGATCAGTTTTAACTGGGTCAGCATTTCTTCATTCAATCTGCTGGCTGGTATAACAGTCACTCCACCATCATCACATATTGCAATTCCACCTTCATAGGTGGAGCGCATTTGCTTTTCCAGGTCTTCGGGATATGATTTGGCTGGATCATTAAAGCAGCCCAGTGGAGAAACGCCTTCTGCCCAAACGGAATAATTTTGACGCTTTAAGGTCGCAGCGTCTCGTACCAACCCTTGTACGACAAGAGCCGCTGCGCCCTTGTACAATAAGATGTATTTAGATACCAGATCTCCGATAATGGCTCTATCCTCACATGCATGCGCGAAGATGATCACAACTTCGCCTTTTTTTACTTCTCGTATTTGCTCATGCACTGCATAGTTCGAGTTGTGCGCAGTAAATATCGCTCTGACGGGGCCTACTCTGTACTGATTAGGGTTCAGCGCAGTTACTTTTGGCAGTACACCTGACTTTCCCAATGCGTCAGCAACTTCAGTTGTTGAAACGCGATTTTCGGTACAAAAATCAATAATTTTACTTTTATAGCTCACTTTTTTTCCCAATAAATTTCTGATAGATAAATTTACTTGTTCATTTGCGTTTTAAATCGATTAAAGAGGGTATCTTCCGTCGAGAAAGAGTCATCTTTGAAAATAAATAATGCAAACTCGAAGGGCATATAATCATTACGTATCACAATGTTTCTGGAGTATTTGTATGCGATAGACAATATTTTCTCTGGGGAGCTATGGAATGTATGTTCCAACTGATAGTCAACTTTATCTGAAAGAAAATCAAAAGCTAGCCCATCGTTAGATAATGATAATGCTTTGATAATCACAGCTTCAATTAAGTCGTAATTATTTACATTGTTGAGGCGGTGATTGAAAATTCCGGAGGCAATCACAAAATCGAATGTATTTTCAAACGATATATCTAAAAAATCTCCTGTTCTGAAGTTAATCTTGTCACCCACATACTGTTTACGGGCTTCGTTAACTAAATCCGGTACAAGGTCTACTCCAAGGTAAGAGTAATTATTTGCATATTTTTCATTAAGCGTTTTATTTAAATCACCAAATCCACAACCAATATCAAGTATAGATTTTTCGGAAAAGTCATACTGTGATGTCAGTATCTCAAAGCGCACATCCTGCTTACCTTTGTCCCAACCTAGAGACTTAGGGGAATAGCCAAACTTTTGGTATCTTGAAGAGTATCGTTCGATAGTTTCTTGCTTATCGGATAAAGGCATAGAAATACTCATAAGTTAGCTCCGACATAAGCCTGTAAGTTTTGGAATCCAATATTTTTTTTCTTCACAATATCCAATCCTTCAGTTAATTGATTAAACCGTTGCCTCAACTTAGAAAGATCGAATTCAGGGCTGTCTGAGCCAATGCATATTCGACGATCAAACTTTTCGAAGAGATACCGAATATCTAGATCAATAGAGCTACCTTCATATTTGCACAATGTAAATGAAAGGTCTAACAGCACGCCATGAAATTGCCTTGCAATTTCAGCGACCTCCAGCAGTCTTACTGCGCCACCGTGAAGAAGAACTATCTTTTCCTCAGGAACCTCACACAAGAGTTCAAGCAGTTGTTCTGGATTGTTGGCACACATTTTCTTATCTCTACTCCAGAAGTATGTGCACAGTAAAACTACTAGTCCAAGTTGATTCGCTTCTTTAATGATGCTGATCAGAAATTTGTTCGAGTATGTAATGCTTGATATTCTTGGGTGAATTTTGATTCCAACATACCCCAGCTTTTTTAAACTCGCTAAATACGCTATGACCGTTGTGCCTGTATTCAATACTTCAAAATTCAAAAAAGCGATTGGGAAAAGATTTTCTGAGTGATCGCGTACAAATGACGCATACGTTTTTTCATTGTAACCACCTATTTCACTTCCCATACCAACGGCGAGAGCCCATTGTATATTGTGGGTCTTCATACTCGCAGTGAGCTTCTCGATAGAGTTTTTCTGATCGAACTGTGAGTTAATCCACGCACTGTTAGGCATCGGGTGGGTTAGGCTGTCAAAAATCGCTATTTCATTCATAAGTAATCTGCACTGTCTGATGTATTTTCCGTAGCAACCCTTTTAAAGATTCGGTATTTTCTGCGTATGCAATAATATAGCCATGCCTGGAGCGATCATCTGACACCTCTTCAATAATGTCGCCTTCTACAATATTTAATCCGATGCTAATAACGCCAGAGAGTGCACTTGCTTGCTCAATCCCATGAATTGTTTTGACTTTTCCTGGACTGAATTCAAAAAAATCTAAAACGGAAGTAATTTTGCGAGCCTCTGGATGAATTTCATGAATCCTTTCACCCAAAGCCATTCGTATTAACAAATTATTGCTATCAATACCACTCATTAAAGGCACAATATCAGAAGATATCTTTGTACCTCCACCACGAGCTGCGATCTCAACTAGGTAAAACTTACCTGCATGACATTTATACTCTGCATGCGTTAATCCAAAAGGTAAGCCCATTAGTTTTACCATCTGATTGTGTTGATCGTGAAGAGCATCGAAATCAATCTCTGGCTGTTGTTGGCTAAACCATAATTGATTCGCAATCATTTCATTGTGAGCATAATGAGTTTTGGTCGATGTTGCCAAGCTGTAATGTTCACCAGCATTCAACTGAACGCCATCAATGGTCAGTTCGACCCCACCAATAAACTCCTCAATAAGTACTGTCTCATCCTTACTGTGCTGCATGGCTAATGTGTAAGCATGCTCTAATTCATGCATATTAGTAACTTTTAAAACCCCTCTACTTGATTGATTAGCAGGTGGTTTTACAACTAATGGAAAATTGCACTCGTTTAAAAACGCAATTGCATCTTTCAACTCATTACACAATTTGAAACGTGGTGATGGGAAGCCATGTTTCACACAAAAACTTCTCATCAAGGATTTGTTTGTAAATAGATCTGCAACTGCTGTTCCGACGCCTTTTAATTGCATGTGTTCTGCAACATATGCAACAGTCGGGACAGCAATATCACTTTGATCTGTGATTACCGCATCTACGTTCCATTCTTTTGCATAGGCTAGGTTTTGTTCTTTATCTAAAACGTCTGCAACTAATCCAACATCAGCATCGTTGAAACCCAAAGATTGGGGGTATAAGTTAGTGTTTATAACAAATAAGCCTAATTGTTTTGCTTTACGAATGACTGGAATCTGCCACTCTCCACCAGCAATAATCATGATGCGTTTCATTTAAAGTCCAAATGTTTCTAACTGTATGTTTTTAATCCACAGATTTAGATGAAAATACTTTCAAGTTGTTTGATCAAATTAGTTTTTGAAAAACAGGCTGATATTTTGGTTTTGTTATGATTAGCATCATCTGGATCTAGTTTGGTAATTTCAAGATTATCTATATCAAAAATTTTTAGCCCCATTTTTCTAAGAGACTTCCAAGACGAAACATCGGATCTCATAAACACTTTTTTGCCAAATCCAAGAAGGGTAATAATATTCCCTACAGCTTGCTGTCTATTATTGTTAAATATCGCAATGTCAATATCTGACAAAAACTTCTGGTATTCATTGAGTGACATAAATTGTTCAAGAGGAATAATTTTTTCACCAAATATACTACGGCCAAACGTGATAACTTGCTGCGCATATTCCATGTCACCATAAGACAATGGCATAAATATTTTGATGTTCTCGTCTTTATATTCTGCTAATTTTTTAAGCACGCTTATATGTTGATTTGTTGGTGTTGCCGAGTTTCCAACTTGAATATTAATTGAGTTCTTAGTGTCTTGGCATAACTCAATATTGTTAAAGATGTTACTGGGGTATGTAAAGCATGCGTGGTGGACTCCAATAGCGCCATACCATTTTTGAGCCAACTCATACTCTTCTTCGAAATAGGTAACAAAGTGTCCGATTCTCTTAATTACAAAACGCCTTATATTTTCATAAGTATTTGTTTTTAAGGATAGGTTTCTAAATTCGTAATAATATAAATCTCCTCCCCACATGATCCAGTAGCACTTTTTTAGCAACCAGGGTTGTAGAAAAAGAAGCAATACAACAAGAGGATTAAATAGGCTGTGTAAGATGATTTTTTTTGATTGATGCATTTTCAAAATCAGCTCAAATATTTGATAAGCGTGATTGATATGAATGACGTTTTTATCTAACTTGGTTGGAAAAGCTTGCAGATTTCCAAAGAGTAAAAAATCGTGTTTTGAGAATGAAAAGTTTTCTTTAACTAGGTCGATGAAAGGCGGGATAAATTTATCCAGCCTGCAAATATGTAGTGTTTTATCGCTTTGCATTGCAATAGTTTCAAGGCGCATATGTTTCTTATAGGTTTGCAATATTTGCGAGATGTTAAAAAAATCAAATGCTAATAGAGATTAACAAAAAACAGAAGGCTGTTCGGTAATAATTACTGCGCTTTTTGACTTAGCATCGCCTTAATATTCGCCATCTTGCTCTTACCATAATCCTTACTTAACACCTGGTCCGGCCCGTTAAACGGATTGCCAAAGTGTTTGACGTCGTCTTTAGGCAGTTCGGCGATAAAGCGGCTAGGCTCACAGGCTTGCATTTCGCCGGCGCGTTTGCGTTTTTTGCACCAGGTGATATTCAGTGATTTTTGCGCGCGGGTGATGCCTACATACATGAGGCGGCGTTCTTCTTCAATCTGGTCGGCGTCAATCGAGTTGGTGTGCGGCAAGATGCCTTCTTCGCAGCCGATTAAAAACACGTGGCCGTACTCTAGCCCTTTGGAGGCATGCAGGGTGGAGAGTTTGACGGCGTCAGGCTCGCTGTCTTCTCGGCCTTCTAGCATGGTGATGAGTGAGACCAGTTGTGTGAGTTCAAGCAGGTTTTTTCCGTCAGACTCGTTGCCGTATTCGGTGGAGCCTTCGCCTTTTTTGCTGAGCCAGGCGACAAACTCCATGACATTGCCCCAGCGTGTTTCTGCGGCGCGTGCTTCTTCGCCATCATAAAGATAGGTTTCGTACTGAATGGCAATGAGCAGGTCGTTGAGCACTTCGCTGGCCGGGTCTTTCACGGCGCGGCCTTGCAGTGTTTGAATATAGCGGCAGAAGGTGAGTAGGTCGTCTAGTTGTTTGGCGCCGATGTCGTGTTGAAAGCCCCCTTCAAAGGCGGCGGCAAACAGCGACATTTTGTGCGCACTGGCATATTCACCCAGTCGCTCCAGCGTGGTGTTGCCTATGCCTTTTTTCGGCGTAGTCGCAGCACGAATGAACGCAGGATCATCATCTTCGTTGGCGATCAGGCGCAGGTAGCTGATGATGTCTTTAATCTCGGCTTTGTCAAAAAAGGACGAGCCGCCAGAGATGGTGTAAGGGATTTTGTGGTTACGCAAAAACTTTTCGATGATGCGCGCCTGGTGATTACTGCGATAGAGAATCGCATAATCTTTAAAGGTGGTGCGATGCTCGAATTTATGCGCCTGCAATTTCATCACCACGGTTTCGGCTTCGTGCTCTTCGCTTTGGGTGGCAGTGACATGCAATAGCTCACCGGTGCCCAGTTCGCTCCATAGTTTTTTCTCAAATAATTTGGGATTATTGGCGATCACTTGGTTGGCGGCGCGCAGAATGCGCACGGTAGAGCGGTAGTTTTGCTCTAACTTGATCACTTTGAGTTTCGAAAAGTCCGTGGTGAGCTGGCGCAGGTTTTCCACGTCAGCGCCTCGCCAGCCGTAAATCGCCTGGTCATCGTCACCCACGGCGGTAAATTGTCCGCGCAGGCCGGTGAGTTGTTTAATCAGCTTGTATTGGCAGGCGTTGGTGTCCTGATATTCGTCAATCAGTAGATAGTGCAGTTTGCGTTGCCATCTTTCCAGCATCTCGCTGTGCTGGTCAAAGAGTTCTACCGGGACTTTAATCAGGTCGTCAAAGTCGACTGCCTGATACGCGCGTAAGGTTTGCTGGTAAAGCTGGTAAACACGAGCTGCGGCATGCGCCATTTCTTCATCCGCCAGCGCTTTTGCCTGGTCAGGGCTGACAAAAGCGTTTTTCCAGCCAGAAATTTGCCATTGCGTTTTACGCAGTAGTTGTTTGTCTGTGGTGGCAAGGATATCGCCGAGGATTTTAAAGCTGTCTGAGGCATCTAAAATCGAGAATTGCGGCTTGTATCCCAGCAAGGCGGCTTCTTGACGCAGAATTTGCAAGCCCATGGAGTGAAACGTGGTCACAGTCAGGCCTTTGCCGCTTTTACCTTCAAGCAGTGGCGTGACGCGCTCTTGCATTTCGCGTGCGGCCTTGTTGGTAAAGGTGATGGCGGCAATCTGGTTGCCTTTGTAGCCAGCCTGGTTAATCAGGTAGGCAATCTTTTGCGTAATCACGCGTGTTTTACCACTACCGGCACCGGCCAATACCAATAAGGGGCCGTCCAGGTAATGAATTGCTTCGCGCTGCGGGGGATTCAGTAGATGCTGCATGGGACTTCAGGGTTTGTGCTAAACAACAAAGTGGGGAGTAATTAGCCTGTATGGACTATTTAACCCCTTCATTTATATGGGTATAGTCGCTCAACCATAGTATTATGTTTTTCAGGTAAACAAACTTTGTCCGCCCCTGTGTTTGATCTCAACAGTGTCATTCTATCATCAATTGGACTCACCTTAACGCTGGTTCTGGTCTTGTTGATTTTTGGCGCCTATCAGCAACGTAGCCTGATTATGCATTGGGTACGTGGCTTGCTGTTATTGGGCGCCGGGCTAACTGTTTACTTTGTATCGCAAACCTCGTTCATCTACGGCCCGCCTAGCATCTACCAAGCCACTGCCGTTACCATCATAGCGCTTGGCGTGAGCCTGTTTGTCAATGGTATCCGCATGCTCAGGGGCTACCGTGTCTATCGTTATTGGTCATTGCTGGTGGTGACGACCTTACTTGCCTGCAACGCGGTGATGATCAATACACACACACCAGATAAATGGATATTGCTGAGTAATCTCATCGTGCTGATGTGGGTGTTTGGCTATGGCAGCCGCAGCCTGGTTGGGCATGGCAAAGACTTTGTGGCGCATGTGTTTTGGCTGTGCTGCAGCCTGTTTGCTGGTATTAGTGTCATGCTGGCGTTTTTGGCGGTCAAAGTGATGCTGGGCGATGAAGGCAGTTTGCACTCGTTTTCACAGTGGCATATCCACGCCTATTTGATGAGTACCGCCATGCTGGCCATCACCGCCGTGACCAGCTTGCTGCTGCTGGTGATGCATGTGCGTGCGCAGGCCGGTTTGCAAGCGATTGCCACGCTCGATGGCTTGACCGGTGTGTTGAATCGTCGCGGTTTGCAAGAGGCGGCGACACGTATGCAAGCGGTATCACAGCGCATCCGCTTGCCGATGGGGATGCTGATTGTCGACCTGGATTACTTTAAAAAGGTCAATGATGTGTATGGCCACCTGGTGGGCGATGTGGTGCTTAAATCCTGCGCGGGCACGATAAGGGCGGCATTGCGTGGTGGTGATGTGATTGGCCGTTATGGCGGCGAAGAATTTTGTATCTTAATGCCTAACACGGGCGAACATGAGGCGATGATTCTGGCGGAGCGTATCCGCCGTATTATTGAAGTGACGCCGGTGAGTATTGCTGGTGTTGAGAGCATGAGCAGTGATACGCAGGCCATCAAATGCACCGTTAGTGTTGGTTCGGTGAGTTCTGAAACTGTAGGCTATGTGCTGGAGGGCCTGTTTGCCGGGGCGGACCAGAATCTGTATAAAGCCAAGCAAAATGGCCGTAACCGCATTGCCAGCAATATTGACCAGTTGCTTAGTAAACCGCCTGACGAAGGCAAACCTGCCAAGCGACACGCCAGCCTGATTGCCTGATCAAACAACTATAAGGTATCTGGTTCAGGCGCGGCCTGGTCTTCTTTGGCTTTTTTCGCTGCTGCGGCCTGCGCTTCAGCCAGTGCCAGCATCTCGGACCGGCTTTGTGGTGACTCCAGGCTGACGCGACCAATGGCACCGCTGCGGTAATCGGTGAGCAAGGCCATCGCCGTGCGCTCCATATCCCATTCACCATCGTTACGTTTGTAGGTGCGGCGTTTGGCAATCGCTTGCAGCAAATCAATGCCGTCTATGCTGCTGACATCCAGCTTCATCACGTCCAGTTTATAACGCGTGTTCATCAAGGCCGGGTATTGCTTTAATAACAGGTTGCCCAAAAACTCAGCCACGTCTTCATCAATCACCGCATTCCGGCCAATGGCGTGGCTGGCGGCCAACAGATAACCATCTGACTCATGCTCGATTTTTGGCCACATCATGCCCGGGGTGTCGGTAATGTTGGTGCTGTCGCTCAAGTCAAAGCGTTGCTGGCTTTTGGTCACCGCAGGCTCGTCGCCCACTTTAGCTGCGCGGCGATTGAGCAGGGCGTTCATCAGAGTGGATTTACCGACGTTAGGGATGCCCATAATCATCATGCGCAGCGGCTTGAGTGGCGTGCCACGGTGCGGCGCCAGTTGGCGGCATAGGCCGGGGATTTTTTTGGCGTCACCTGGCTTTTTGCAAGACAGCGCGACTGCTTTGGTGTTTGGTTGTTTATTAAAGTAATTCAGCCAGGCCTGGGTGACTTGCGGGTCGGCTAAATCTGCCTTGTTAAGGATTTTAAGGTTAGGGCGCTGGCGAAAATTACGCATTTCCTCAATCATCGGGTTATGGCTGGCGGCGGGCACGCGTGCATCCAGCACCTCAATCACTACGTCGATATGCTCAAGTGTTTCTTCTGCCTTTTTGCGCGCAGATGTCATGTGCCCAGGAAACCATTGTATCGCCATATTTTTGCTCCATCCTCAACTCAAAAAATACGGTATCAATGTCCTTTGCCGTACTCGGTATTGGTTTATCCCAGGTTTGCAATGCGGTGATTGCCATGGGGTAAACCAACATAAGCGCCTATTTTAACATTTAAGCGGCAACTCCCTAAATGTTGCCGGCATCTCTGTACTATTTCCAGCTATAACCGAGTGTAAACAGGGCACGTGTATCGCCTTTGACGCGGTCATCCACCGGGCGGCTGTCATAGTTGTAGTCGACTTGCGTGGAGGCGCTCAAGCCAAAAATAAACGGGAAGCGCAGGCCGGTGGAGCTATAAACCAGAATTTGTGAGGGCGATCTTGCCGTGTAAAGCACCTCATGGCGATGGAACGCCTGTACAAATGAGTCAAACAGATATTGGTTGTAGTTGACCGCCCAGCGCAAAGCGGCATGGTTGTCATCACTCTCTTCGTAATAATCCTGCTTGATCAGCGATACACCGCCTTCGACTGACAGATTCAGTTTTTCACCTTCAAAAATCTGGTAACCGGTACCCACACCATAGGTGCTGCGTAATTTAATATCCCTGAAGCGGTCTTTTTCTTGAATGGTGTTGAGGTAGCTAAACCATTTTTTGGTAAAAAAGTGGTCATACTGGCCGCGCACGCGGGCGTTGTTCTGTGTTTGCTGGTCGTTATCCTCGGCCCAGTAGTAATAGCCTTGCACCGTATAACGATTGTCCAGCCCACGTAACACCGACTCACCGTTAAATTGCATGTTGCGGTTGGTGCTGTTGCCATTGTTAAAGGCGCCGCCCAGGCTTAAGTTGCCTGTCCACACATAGCCTTCACCAATCAGGTCGCGGCTGGGGTTGATGTAATGAATTTCGTCCAACTCGGTGTCGACCAGTGGCGTGTTTGTTTCTTCATCCAGAATCACCTGGCCTTCGTCAGTGTGTACCAGGCGACCATTGACAATGCTGCCGTCAGACAATTGCATCAATATCGGCTTGTCGGCGTCTATGCTGTGAATATCGTTCCAGTTGATTTTAACTTCGTCAGCATAAGTGGTTTTGACGGTGAGTTTGTTGGAGATTTTCACGCCTAGCGTGCCGGTGATTTTGTCGCCATTTTTGAGCCAGATGGTATCTGCAAGCACTGGAGTGGCGAGCAGAGAGAACGTGGTAAGCGGAAATAGCGTGAATTTAACCGTCTTGTCTAGATATAAAAAAGCCCATTTGGCTAAGCGCTGTGGCATAGATACTCCCTCATACGATTGAACAACTGCGCTGCTAGGCAGCGAATTGATGCAGCGCTAACGTGCGTCGCTGCAGTGGTGGTCGAGCCCGCTATGCACGAGTTCACGTTGGCCACCATGATAGACATGATTACTAAAACAGCCTTTGAGTTCCCGAGCGCTTGCCCGACATGCCCACGCGAACCCATGCTGATGAAGCTGGCACATGTTAAACTGATTGTTTAGTATTTTAAAACAGCAACACGCATGGTCAAGCCAAACCTACCGCCAGAAGTCAAACCCGGCCAATCTCTCCCGCTATTGCAAGCGCTGCATATTCTGACGCGTGATGGCAAGCTGAACCAGGACAGTCGCCGTAAACTCAAGCAGGTGTATCACCTGGTGAATTTTATTGAGCCACTGATGCAAGCGGTGATGGATAAGCAGTCACAACCTGTGTTGGTAGACCATGGCGCGGGCAAGTCTTACCTCGGGTTCATTTTGTATGATTTGTTGCTCAAGCAACATGCCGCCGGGCAAGTGATTGGCATTGAAAGCCGCGGCGAGTTGATTGAAAAATCACGTCAACTGGCGCAAGAATGCGGCTTTGACCGCATGCAGTTTGAGCATTTAACCGTCGCCGAGGCGATGCAGTCGCAACAATTGCCAGCAACGGTGGATATTGTCACGGCCTTGCATGCCTGTAATACGGCCACCGATGATGCCATTGCGTTTGGCTTGCAAAAACAGGCGCAATTTATGGTGCTGGTGCCCTGTTGCCAGGCCGAGGTGGCAGAAGTGATGCGTCAGCATAAAGCTGAAACGTTAGCGCAGACGTTTCTCAGTGAGTTGTGGCGGCATCCAATTCATACGCGTGAGTTTGGCAGCCAGGTCACCAACGTGTTGCGCTGCCTGGAGCTTGAGGCGCATGGTTACCAGGTGACAGTGACAGAGCTGGTTGGCTGGGAACATTCAATGAAAAATGAACTCATCATTGCTAAATATACCGGGCAGCGCAAACGCAGCGCCCGTGAGCGCGGGCAGCAATTGCTGGAGCAGCTTAATTTAAGCAGCCTCTCGGCGCGCTTTAACTTTCAATAAACACTTGCATTGCCTGCAAAAAAGCCTCTGACACTGGGGAGGCATCAGAGGCGAATGGAGCGTGTGACATGCCCCAGGGAAGAGACTTTACGAAAAGTGGGTTAGAAACGTTTGCCGAAACCTACGCTGACCACCCAAGGATTAATGTCCAGAGAGTCGATTCTTGCCCAGCGATTGCCCGTGGTTGCGCTCTTCATTTCAACGTCGGTATCCATCCAGACGTACTTCACATCCGCGTTCAATAACCAGCCATCTTTCAGGTTGATATCCACACCCGCCTGCAAGGCAGGGCCAAAGCTACTGCGGTCAATTTTGATTTTTTCGCCTGCGGTCGCGCCAGAAGTAAAGCGCAGGTTACGGTCTAGCATAAAGGTGGCGTTCAAGCCTGCACCCACATAAGGGTCTATGGTTTGGTCAGGGTTAAAGTGCCATTGCACGGTGAGTGTCGGTGGCAATGCATCAATGCTACCCAAATGCTGGTTACCAACCACACCAGCACTGTCGCCACTGATTTTGACATCATGTTTACTACCCAGCGCCAGAATCAGCTCGGTCGCAATGTTTTTGGTCCAGTAGTAACTAATATCCAGCTCTGGGATGGTGTTGCTGTCGACTTTCAGGTCCGCACTTGGCGTCATCACATTGGCCCCTACCGCTTTGTTCACGGTGCTGCCGAGGCGGCTGCTTTCATTTGGGCTGACATTTGTCGCACGCAGACGTACAACCCAGTCACCTTGTTCTGCATAGGCATTCATGGCAGGCAATAAGCCGGCCAACATTAAACTGATTGCGATTTTTTTCATTGTGATCACTCCATTAGGTGCATTGAATTTAGGGTCATTGTAGGTTTGCTGGCTAAACCTGGTATTGACCCAAATCAACTCGACACGGCTTTGTGCTGCGTGAGTACACCTAAGGGGTGAGGGGATGCGGATAGCGCGGTATGGCTATCCGTACAAGTGTGCTTTGGTAAAGCTAGTAGTCGTTGCGCTGTTTCCAGGCATCATCCAACAGTTTGGATTTCTGCTCAAAAATCACTTTTTTATTCTCGAGGTCTTTTTCGGCCTGCGCTTTATCGGATTGATATTGTTTTAACTTTGCCTGTTCCTGGGCAAGCAGGGCTTCCTGAGATTTGATTTTTTGTTCCAGGTCAGTCAGCTTGCTCATGGCATCACCCACGGCATCACGCGCAGCAGCCGCGTCCGTTTGTTCATTAAGGATATTGCGCGCAAACACCGGCTGGCTCAGTGTGGCGATGAGGAATAAAACGGCAAGGGGATGTAAACGCATGAAACACTCCATAAAAACGACATCACAAAATTTCGACACGATTATAAAGCCAAAATGCCCTCCGGCTTGATATTCGCTAGTTGCTTCATATTTGATAGTTACTTGATATTTTCTTGTCACGATCAATCGCAGGGGATGCCTCATTAGTAAGCTGCAATAGCATTAGGTTCCTGCATCCGCAAATGTGAGTCAGGCTGCTTTCGTGTCAGTTTGGTCAATCATTCGGCAGATTTATTGATCTATCTCAATATGTAATTTATTAATTAAGTTATTGTATTTAAAAATAAAAGTTATGTTTTTTGTAAGACAAATTCTGACATGGCTAACAGACAAAACGGATATTCAATCACGTATTTTTTTGTGTATGAAGTGATGGCTATCCTGTTGGGAGAAGCACAGATTCAAGCAGTCTCTTTTGGGCCGCCACTGGGGTATGAAAGCGTTGGCATGGTTGCAATAAGGGGCGCATTGACTCTCCATTATTAAATAAATTGTCTCAATGACTCAGGGATAGAAAGCGATTGATTATGAAATTAAATTTGCCAGTCACTGCCACAGAAGTTCAGTTTGATGACGCCCAGTTTATGCTGACGAGAACAGATCTCAAAGGCGTGATTACCTATGCTAACAAAGACTTTATTCAAGTCAGTGGTTTTAGTGAGTCTGAGCTGGTCGGCAGCAGCCACAACATTGTGCGCCACCCCGATATGCCCGCTGCCGCTTTTGCTGACATGTGGCGTAGCCTGAAAGCCGGTAAACCATGGACTGGTTTGGTCAAAAACCGCACCAAGCATGGCGACTTTTATTGGGTGGTGGCGAATGCGACGCCAGTGACCGAAAACAACCAGGTGGTGGGCTACTTATCGGCGCGCCGAAAACCGACCCGCGAACAAATTAACGAGGCAGCCGCAGCCTATGCCTTATTCACGACAGGCAACGCCAAGAGGCTGGCGATTGTTGATGGCAAAGTAGTCAATGTATCGTGGCTGAACACCTTAAAAAACAGGCTGGGCGCGATTACCGTCAAGCAGCGCTTAATTGGCCTGGCAGCGTCGGCTTTTGCGTTAATGGCTGTGCAGGCTGGGTTGGATATTGACAATACTGCGCAATCATCAGCCATGATGTTTGCCAGTTTGGGCCTTGCCTTGCCTTTGTTGCTAGGGTTGGCGCTGATGATTGCACGTTCAGTGACCCAGCCGCTGGCGCAAACACTGCATGCGGTGAAGGAAATCACCACGGGCAACTACAGCACCTATATTGATGCGCGCGGCAGTAACGAGCTCAGTGAGGTGCTGCAAGCGTTGAAGAAAATGCAGACCTTGCTCAGTGTGAACGAAAACGCGTTAAAAGAATCTGCCATCGAAACCCGTGAGCAGGCCGCTTTGTTTGAAAATCAGCTGGCGGCGATTAACCGTTCTACTGGCTCGATAGAGTTTGATCTGCAAGGCAATATCCTTGCCGTGAATGATATTTTTCTGGATGTGCTGGGCTACACGCGCGATGCGCTGGTTGGTCTGTCGCATCGCCAACTGGTTGAACCGGCGTTTGTGAGCAGTGGCGAGTATGAGGTTTTTTGGCAACGTCTAAGACGTGGGGAGTCTATCGCTGGTGAATTTTTGCGTTTAGGCAAACAAGGCCAGGAAATCTGGCTGGACGCAACCTACAACCCGATTTTAGATGCCGACGGCAAGCCTTATAAAGTAGTGAAATATGCCGCCGATATCACCGCACAAAAGCTCAGAAACGCCGATTTTGAAAGTCAGATTACGGCCATAGGCAAATCACAAGGCGTGATTGAGTTAGGCCTCGATGGCACTGTGCTCAAGGTTAATCAAACTTATCTGCAGATGCTGGGGTATGCCGAGCATGAACTGGTTGGCCAACACGTGAGCAAGGTGCTGGAGCCTGCCTTTGCCAGGAGTGAGGCCTACACGACCTTGTGGAATAAGCTGGCCAATGGCGGCTCTGATATGGGGCAATATAAACGCATTGCAAAAAATGGCGCAGAGGTATGGATACAGGCTTCGTATAACCCGATTTACGATTTAAAAGGCAAACCTTACAAAATTGTGAATTACACCATGGACATCACCGAATCCAAGTTGATTGCGGCGGATAATGCCGGCCAAATTTCTGGCATCCATAGAACACAAGGCGTGATTTCGTTTGAGCTGGATGGCACCATCACTTCGGCGAACGACTTGTTTTTGCAATTATCCGGCTATACAGAAGCCGAGATTGTCGGCAAAAATCACAGCATGTTTGTCGACTCCGTGTATCGATCTAGCCACGATTACAAAGTATTTTGGGAGGCTTTACGACATGGTGAGGCGCAGGTAGGGCAAGTCAAGCGTATTAAAAAAGGCGGTGCCGTGGTGTGGATGCAGGCCATTTATAACCCGATTCTGGACATGAATGGCAAGCCGTTTAAAGTGGTGAAATATGCCACGGACATCACCGAGCAGCATGAAAGTGCAGCGGCGCTGGCCCGCGCGGTGCAGGAGACCAAAGCCATTATTGAAGGCGCCAAAGCCGGTGATTTAAGTCACCGAGTATTGTTAGATGGCAAAACCGGTGACATTGCCGCCTTGTGTGAAGGCGTGAACGCGCTCATCGATAAAATGAGTGAAGTGATTTTGCAGGTGCGCGAAGCCACGGTGACGATTAATACGGCGGCCACTGAAATTTCTGGCGGTAACAATGATCTTTCCAGCCGCACCGAGCAGCAAGCCTCTAGCCTTGAGGAAACCGCGGCGAGTATGGAGGAGTTAGCTTCTACCGTGAAGCAAAATGCAGATAATGCCAAGCAGGCTAGCCAGTTGGCTGTGAATGCCTCTGAGGTGGCCTCCAAGGGCGGCGTGGTCGTTGATGAGGTCGTGGAAACCATGAACGCGATCAATGAGAGCGCAAAACGGATTGAAGATATTATTTCGGTCATTGATGGGATTGCTTTTCAAACCAATATTCTTGCCTTGAATGCAGCCGTGGAAGCCGCCAGGGCAGGGGAGCAAGGGCGTGGGTTCTCTGTGGTGGCTGCCGAAGTGAGAAACCTTGCCCAGCGCTCTGCCTCTGCTGCCAAGGAAATTAAAGTGCTGATTGACGACTCTGCGGCAAAAACAGCCCGCGGTAGCGAATTGGTGTCACAAGCGGGCAAGACCATGCAAGAGGTGGTGAATTCGGTGCAGCAAGTGACCGATATCATGAGTGAGATTGCGGCGGCCTCTGTCGAGCAAAGTACCGGCATCAATCAGGTAAATCAGGCAGTGATGACCATGGATGAAGTGACCCAACAAAATGCGGCGTTGGTTGAAGAAGCGGCAGCCGCTTCTGAATCGCTGGTAGATCAGGCAGAAGGCCTGGTGGAAGCGGTCAGTGTGTTCAAGCTGGCAAACAATGCCAATACAGACAAGCGTTCTTCAACCGTGCGCCATCTTGATGTCCGTACTAGTAGGTCCAGAGTGAGCGGGTCACATTCAGCGGGATTGCGTACCGGAACGGATGATGTGGAATGGGCGCAGTTTTAATGCTGTTACCTTGTTTGAGGCAATAAAAAACCGCCGGATTCCGGCGGTTTTTTACTCAACATTATCTTAATTGCTTAAGATAATGGCTGATTATTTGTTCATGACGTACATCGTTACTTCAAAGCCAAAACGCATTTCAGTCGCAGCTGGTTTAGTCCACATAATGATCTCCTTGGGTTGTTTGTGAAGTACATCGTATTTGATGTGCTTGTATGACTCTCACTATACGCCAGTGTTTCAAAACCACCCTGAAGCGAATCCGTAAAACGGGCTCATGATTTTACCTAGAAATGACGCTGTTTATTCATGGGGATTCTGGGTGTCAAACATGGGTAGTTGCCTGAATGCCTCTGTGGTCAATGGCTTTTCATCAAACAATGCAGGGTAGATGGCATGCCGCAATTGGGTATGAAACTCTGTGATGCGTTGGCGATGTGCAAGCAGGTGGGTCACATTGCTTTGTGCTACATTTTCGAGGCTGCGCTGCACCCACACGCTGGGCAATAGCATGCCTAACAGTTGGGTGGCGTGGTCACGTTGCAGCAGGCTTTGTTCTCTGGCCGTGACTTGCGCCTGCAGGTGAACATCCGCCATGTGCTGAAAAGCGAAATACCACTTCCAGTGAAAGCGGTCAGTGACGGGGGCTGAATGTTGCCATTGTGGATACAAAGCATAAAACGGCTCCAGGGTGTCGGCTTTGGGTAAATCCCATGCGCCATGGACTAGTTGCCGGTGTTGCAGCGCAATCTGGCTGCCATCTTGTAACGGCAACTGTTGGTGTAGCCAGAGCTGGCACAGGTTAGGGAGTAACACGCAGCACAACAACCAAACGCTTGCTAATGCCAGCGCGTTGAAGCTGGCGTTGAGTGCGCGGGCATGCAGACTAAAGGCCGCGCAGAGTATTGTCCAACATAAAATGTAAAGCAGGCTAATTGCCAGTACCTGTAACAGTGGCAAAATAGACAGCGCATGGATGGCTGCGAATAAGATCACCGGCAGCGTGAACGTCGCCGCAATCAGCAGCCCGCGGGTCAGTACGCGCTTTAACCAGAAGTGTCTCGGAGAAGCGACCAGGCTTTGCAAAAACAGTAATCGTTGTGCCTGATGCTCGCCGGCTTTGAGGTCGTGCAGCAAGGCGATGCAGAGCAGGGGTGAAAAAAACACCAGCCAAAATGCATAATCAAAACTGCCCAGCATGACGTATTCCGGGTGATGTGATTCACCATCATACAATTGTCCTTGCAGGCCAAGCAGACGGATGCGCTGTACGTATGGTGTCACCAGCCGATTGCCCAGGGCAATAAAACTCCACTCGGCAGGCCGGTGGTAGACATTATGAAAAACGTAGTAACCGACTTCACCGGCATCCAGACTACCTTCATGTTGGTGAAGGTGCACAAAGTCCTGCTTGCGCCTGGCTTCTTCTTGCTGGGCATGGCTGATTTGCTTATGGATATGTTGCATATTTTGCCAGCCATTGAGCAGGCTTAGCGCCGTGAGGGCTAAGCTGAATAGCAACAAGGCGACCATGCCGCGCTGTTTAAGTAATAGCTTGAGTTCGTGTTTCATGTGCGTTGGCTCAGCTTGAAAAGTAATACGCCGGGCAGCAATATCCAGCCCAGCAGGATGATAAAAGCCGCTTGCAGGCTGGGCTGGCTGACACTCATCGGTGCTAGAGTCACGGCCGGGCGTGGGGCATCTTTCCAGAAGTTGGCAGATACACGGGTGTTTTTATCGTCAGCGTGTACGACTTTGTGGCTATGAATGCTGTTGAGATATTGAATCAGCTGGTAGCGGCGGTTTTCAGCCTGCCTGATGAATGCCTGGTGATGCAGCAGGTCATTGCCACTGCTGGCCATTTGCACGTATTGCAGCGCCAGCGCCGGGGTTAACCAGCACCACTGACGTATGCTGGCATTTTGTTTCGCCAACTGCTGATCGTGTAGCGCTTGCTGTTCGCGATATACAGCTGTGGTCAGGCGCTCACCTTCTTGCATCAGCAAGCCATTGTAGTTGACGGGTAAATCTTCAATGCGCGTGACTGCATATTGTTTGAGTAGTTTGGCTTTAAACGCAGCAAAGTGCGGGTCTTGTGGGTTGTGGCTGTCACCAATGGCTTTGAGCTTGATTTCAGCATGGTATTCAGCTTCGGTGCGTGGCTGGGTGGGGTGTAATACTTGTGCCAGATTAGCCAGTCCACGTGGAAAAATAATACAGATACAGACCCAGCACAGTAGCAATGTTAATAGCGCGCCATGCAGTTGACGGCTGTGCCACGAAACCGCCACCACTAATAAACACCAGCCTGCGATATACATGATTTGTGCCAACAGCATGGCTGTGAGCCTAAGCTCAAGTTGATCGCTCCCTCTGCTCCAGGCCCACGTCAGTGCCGCCTGCATGCATAACAATAGCAATAGAGGCAGGAACAGGGCCAGCCATTTGCCGACGGCGATCTGCCAGCCTGGCGTGCCATTGCCGCGCATAAATGCCAGGGTGCCGGTGATTTTTTCTGCGTTGACGGTGTTGTAAGCCATCATGATTAAAAACAGAGGCATCCACCATTGCACGATCATGGCGGGCGTCATTAGCGGAAACCGGCCAAGGCTGGTAGCTTCGGTGGCCGGATTGAAATTGGCACTGTTTAAGCGATGCGCCTCTAAATACACCAGGTGGCCGGATTGATCGAGAATGCCCGGCTCGATGACGCTGAGCGGATGTAGCGGTTTGGCGACAAAATCACCATAGTGCGATACCCGGTGCGGATGGCGGTCAGGTTGTGATTGCCAGTCTTGCTGGCTGCGCTGCGTGACTTCTGCCACGGTGCGTGCGTGGTCTTGCCAGTGGTGATGGGCGGCAAGGGCGGCAATCAGCCATAGCGTCACCAGCACACTCAACAAGAGGGCAGGCACACGGGCGTGCCACAAGCGCCGCCATTCGTTGCAGGCGATTTTTAAAAGCGGCGTGAGATTCATAGCTGCCCTTGGTAAAGTCGTTTGAGGTTATCTAAGCTCAGTGCCTGTTGGTCTAGATTGATTGGCGTGAGCTGGCCGTTGGCCAGCATCAGCAAACGGTCAGAAAACGCCATGGCAGAGAGCACATCATGCGTGACCACCAATATGCCCATGCCTTGTTTTTTACATTGAATAATCAATTGGTTAAGCTCTTCTGTTGCTTGTGGGTCGAGGCCGGAATTTGGCTCATCCAGCAGCAATAGTTTGGCTTGTTTTGCCAGTGCCAGCGCTAACATCACTTTTTGTTTCATGCCTTTGGAGTAATCACTGCATGGGCGGTGCCAGGCTTGTTCCGGCAAACCGGCCATGCTCAAACAAGTGGTGATATCCAATGTTTGGCTAACGGCACCCAGACTCAAAAAATAACGAATGTTTTCAATGGCAGAGAGGTGGCCATACACAGCGGGTTGTTCGGGCACATAAGCCAGTTGTGCGAGTGCCTGCTGCCGTGCCTGCAAGAGGTCTATGCCTGCGATGTGTATTGCACCCGTTTGCATAACGCGCCCATCATGTAAACCAAGAATGCTTTTGAGCAGGGTAGATTTACCAGCGCCGTTACTGCCTAACACGGCGACCACTTCGCCTGCCTGCAATGCGAGGTCGAGCTGCTGCAAGATTGGGCGCCCAGCAAAGCTGAGGCTGAGTTGCTGAATAGATAAAAGCGTTGTCATTTGAGGTCCACCGTCGCGGTCAGCATAAAGTTACGGCCTGCACCAGGGGCGAAGTTCAACTGGTTCAACGCTCCGGTGCTGGTAAAGTCATAGACGTATTCATAATATTTATCAAAAATATTATTGGCCAGAAAACTGACTCTACCCCAGTTGGTTTTATAGTCGATATTGGCATTGGTTAAGGTGTAGGCACCATATTTGCCGCCCTGGTTACTTTCATTGACGTAATAAGCGCCTTGGCGGTCGATATGCAAACGGGCAATCCAGTCAGTGTTGGGGGTAAGTTGCATGCCGACAGACGCGGTATGGTCGGGGATGCCACGGATGTGATTACCTTGGAAGCTGGGGTGCAGGGCATCCGGTTCATCAATTTTGGCATACACCTTAGAGACATTACCCCAAAAGCTCAGATAATCATTCAATATGAAGTCGATACTGGCATCCAGGCCTTGTCTGCGTGTCGCACCTAGTAATTGGCGCGTGCCATCAATATTGATAAATTCATGGTTTGCTTTTTGTTGCCAGTATGAAACACGGCTATTAGCGTTGTGCCCCCATGCGCTTTTCAGGCCCAGCTCCCAGCCGTCATTGATGGCGACCTTGACCGGGACGGTGCCGCCAAACGTGTTGAGGTCAACGCCTGTGGGTGTTTGAAAGCTGCGCCCGGCGTTGATAAACATGGTCTGCTGCGCGCTCACGTTTGCAAACAGGTTGAATTTGGGTTGCACAATGGTTTGATCATCCAGCATGGAGGTGACCAATGTGGTGCCGTTTTTCACAAAGCGATTGTTAGGTTCGCTACTGAGGCGGTCAACGCGGTAGGCAATATTCCAGCGTAGCCAGTCTAAGGGCGTATTCTCAAGTTTTGTGTAGATGCCTTGTGCGGTAAAGTCATAATCTGCATCGCGGCGGATGGTGGATAAGCGCTGCCTGAATTCGCTGACGGCCTGGTGTTCAATGTCATAGCCTGACTCTACTGCCCACTGAGGGCTTATTTTCCAGTTTAATTTAGCAATCAACCCGGTTGAGGTTTGCGCTTCAAACCGGCTTTCAACCCCAGGTGAGCCAACAAACCGCACATGGCGTTCGCGATCAAAATGCTGCCAATAGGTTTTGAGGCTTAGGTCAACGTCATTGTTGAAAAAATAATCATAATGCAGGCTTAAGTGTTTGAATTCTTTTTGCCCGCTATCATTGAGCGCATTGGGTGCTACCGCCGTCGGGTGAGCCCTCGCCAGTGCTTTGGGCATATAGCCCGGCGCTTCCGGTGAGTTGTATTGGCCATATTTGGCACTTAGCGCCAGGGTCGATTGCTCAAAGTCCAACTGCCAGCGACCAGATAAGGCGATTTTTTCGTTCTCGGTGTGATCACGGTAACCATTGCCTTTGCGATAGCCAATGGCGTAGTTTTGGGTAAAGTCACCTTGTTTTTCGCCGTAGTAGCCTTGCATTTCACGCGTGTTAAAACTGCCATAGCCAAACTGTAATTGTTTGCCAGTGTCTTTGCGCGTCTCGACTTTATAGCTGCCTGCGGTAGCAAACAAGCCAGTGCTGGCATCACTGGTGCCTTTAAATACTTGTATGTTTTGGATATTGGCCGGAAACAGGTAATCTAACTCACTCAGGCCAGAAAATAAATTGGATGGAATACCGTCGACCAGCAGTTTGGCATTGGGCGTTTCACCATCACCACTAAAACCGCGAATAGAAATTTCTGTATTGACGATGCCCTGGCTGAAACGCGACAGCACTACGCCCGGCGTTTTGCTAAACAGTTCCAGGGTGTCGGTCACATGCTCATACTCCAGTTCATCACGTGTGATCACGTCGACCGAGCCAGCCAGGCTTTTATCTACATTGAGCACGGTTTGTTTGCCCAGCACCACAATGGTATCAAGTTCTATGGGGGCGCTGGTTGCAGCATCTTTTTTGTCTTTGAGTTTGCGCTCTGTGTCTATTGCCTCTTTATCGGTGCTGGTGCGCGTCTCTGCTTCTGCAGCCAGCGTAGGTAACGCTGGCCATAGCGCAAGCGCAATCAGGCTGGCTATGGTTTTTCTTTTCATGTGTGTTCTCTTCAATTTATTTGTTACCAACGGTTATCCAGCGCCAGTCGCTGAGTTGTTTATAATGATGTTGCCGATATTCTAAATGGCTTCTGCCAACAAGGGCGCCTGCTCTTGAGACATATTCACTGACCAGGCTGGAAACGGGTCGCTGAATTGGCGCCAGGCATCCATGCCCAAGGCAATTTCAGCCTCGGTGAGCAAGCAGGCATCAAACGCAGCGGTGAGCGCGGCTTTGTCCATTGCTATGCCTATGAGCACCAGCTCTTGCTGGCGGTCACCATACGGTTCTTGCCAGCGTGATTTGATATGCGCAAAACTCTCAGCGTCTTCAGGCCAGTATTCTTTAGGCGTGGCCACCCACCACATGCCTGCCAGCTCGGTGCGGGTGACGGCGCCAGCTTGCGACCAGGTTGCACAGAACTCAGGCCGCGAGGCGATCCAGTAACGGCCTTTAGAGCGGACGACGCCTGGCCATTCCTGGTTAAACCATTGCCATAAGCGTTGCGGGTGAAATGGCGCGCGCGTGCGGTAAACAAAGCTGGAGATGCCGTATTCTTCGCTTTCTGGCACGTGCTCGCCGCGTAGCTCTTGCAGCCACCCGGGCGCTTCGGAGGCCTGGTCAAAGTCGAACAAACCGGTGTGCATCATGCGGTATAAAGGGACTTTGCCAAAACTACTATGAATGATTTGTGCACGCGGATTAAGCATTTTGAGCATACTTTCCAGCCTGCCTATTTCCTCCAAGGTTAACAGGTCGGTTTTATTCAGCACCAGCACATCGCAAAACTCAATTTGTTCAACCAGCAAGTCAACCACGGTGCGCTCATCTTCTTCACCCAGCGACAGGCCGCGGTCACCCAGCAGGTCTTGCGAACCATAATCGTTGAGAAAATTGTAACCATCGACCACTGTGACCATGGTGTCGAGCTGGGCGACATCGGCCAGTGAGGTGCCGTCTTCATCTGCAAAAGTAAAGGTTTCTGCAATGGGTAAAGGCTCGGAGATGCCGGTGGTTTCAATCAGCAGGTAATCAAAGCGGTTTTCTTTGGCCAGCCGCGTGATTTCAATCAGCAGGTCCTCGCGCAGGGTGCAGCAGATGCAGCCATTGCTCATCTCCACCAGTTTTTCCTCCTGGCGCGATAAGGCGGCGCCACCGTCACGTAGCAGTTGCGCGTCAATATTCACTTCTGACATATCGTTGACAATCACGGCCACGCGTTTGCCTTCGCGGTTGTTGAGTATGTGGTTTAGCAGGGTGGTTTTGCCCGCGCCTAAAAAACCGGAAAGTACGGTGACTGGCAGCTTGTTCATTTGGCATCCTTTCAATAAATGCAATTTAGTTGCATTTTAGGCTGGGATGGATTTTATTGCAACTAAGTTGCATTTTTGATGCGGGCAGGCGTGTCAGGTGAAGCAGGCTGTAATGGTGATAGGGGTTACTAGATCAGGCTTCTGCTTGCTGGCACTGCAAGCAAAGACCCTTCAGGTTGATCTCGATATGCGATACCTGATAGGTGGCAAAAATGGCTGGCGGGATATGTGCTGCTAACTCATGGATACATAACACGGTGCCGCAGCGCTGGCATTGCAAATGAGCATGGCCGTGATTGCTGTTTAATAAGCCGCTGCCGCTACTGGATTGTGCGGCTTTATAGTTGCGACCAGGCGCATTGAGCTGAAACTTCCAGGCGCGGTCATCGGTGGATATTTTATGAATCAGGGTATTTTCCTGTAGCCAGTCCAGTACCCGGTAAACCGTCACCCGGTCAATTTCTTTTGCACCTTTTAGCGCAGCCAAAATCTCGGTATGACTGAGCGCCGTTGGGGAGTTGAGCAAAGTATTTAATACGGCTAAGCGCGCTTTGGTCGGGCGCAGGCCAGCATCGGTGATGAGTTGTTCGGCGGTTTGCATGGCCAAAATTATGAACTACACGATAACATCGAGCAACCAGCCTTTTGCCGTGCCCAATCCGGGCGCTTTTGCGCAAAGGCTGCTTTGCCTGGTTGTAAGGTGTAGGGGTGGCGTAATACTTCTAATAGCTCCAGCAAGCGGCTGTTATCCCCGGCAGTTGCCAAATCAATCGCCTCTTGCGCCAGGTAGTTACGCAGCACATAGATCGGGTTTGCTGCCGCCATGGTTTGCAAGCGCTGCTCAGGGGGAAATGCCGACTGTTGCAGGCGCAGACTATATTGTTGCAACCAGGCTTGAATATCAGCACCAAATTGTTGTTGGCCTTGCTCGGTATAAAACGCCTCTTTCAGCGTGGCCAGTTGCGGCTGCGCAATATCCAGCTTCGCCAACTGGGTAAAAAACAGGGTCTGGTCGACTTCAGCGCGTTGCATCAGCTCAAAAATATGGTTAATCAGCTCGCCATCGCCGTCTTGCCAGCGATCAAAGCCAAACTTGCCAGCCAGGCCGGAGGTGAGGGCACGGATGTAGGTCTGGTCATAAGTCGTCAAGCCATCCGCCAAGCCTTGCGTGTCTGGCAGTAAGGTGCCGAGCGCTTCGGCTAGCCGTTCCAGGTTCCAGCGTGCAATATCGGGTTGGCGGCCAAAACAATAGCGGCGGCCTTGCGCATCGGTGGTATTCGGTGTCCAGCCAGGGTCAAAGTTATCTACCCAGCCATACGGGCCATAATCGATGGTCAGGCCTAATATGGACATATTGTCAGTGTTCATCACCCCATGCACAAAGCCCACACGCATCCAGTGCGCGACCATGCTGGCTGTGCGCGAACACACTTCTTCAAACCATGCTTCAATCAGCTCAGCAGATGGGGCGTTAATGTCCAACGCCAGGCCGGTGGTCGGCCACCAGTCGGTAAAGTCGCGGTCGATTGTCAAGCCAACCAAGCGTTGTAATAGCGGTAATTCGTTGCGGCTGGCGAGTATTTCAAAGTGACCAAAACGCGTAAATGAGGGCGCCACACGGCACACAATGGCGCCAGGCTCCAGCTGTGGGTTGCCGTTGTAAAACATATCGCGCACTACCTGGTTGCCAGTGGTCACCAGGCTTAACGCGCGCGTGGTCGGCACGCCAAGGTGATGCATGGCTTCAGAACATAAAAACTCACGCAGGCTGGAGCGCAGCACCGCGCGGCCATCTGCAGAGCGTGAGTAGGGTGTTTCACCTGCGCCTTTAAGTTGCAATTCGTAGCGCTTACCAGCGTGCATTAATTCACCCAGGTAAATGGCGCGGCCGTCGCCGAGTTGCCCGGCCCAATGACCGAACTGGTGGCCGCCGTAGCGCGTGGCATAAGTAAACATGCCATCGAGCATGCCATTGCCTCCCAATGTTTGTATCAAATCGCGGTCTTGCATGTCTGTGGCAGAAAAGCCCAGCATCGCGGCGGCTTCTGGGCTGTAAGCAAATATTTGCGGATTTTTCACCGGGGTGGGCTGTACCGCTGACCACAAGCAGTCGCTGACTTGACGGGTGTAGTTGTCAGTGATCGGGTCGCCGGGCAGTTCGCGGGTAAAGCGGTTATCAAAATGTAAGCTACGCATAAGCTGAATTATAGTCTGCTCAAGACTGAGGCAGGGTATTAATCGGCGATCAATGCGCTGTGGATACGCGTTGATGACGCGAATTTTAGGCCAGAATGCTTCAAGCCTCGCCCCGTAAGCAAGCTGCTTTATCTGCGTGCATCCGCGTTTATCGGGTAAAATAGCGTTTTGAATACACTCAGTGTGATCTCCACACGTTTAATTTCCCCACATGAATGTTTTTTACGAAGAAGACGGTGGCTTTAAAGTCGCTTCCATCATGTCTGAGGCTGACAGCAGCATGCAAGTCGAGGCCAGCACTGGTAAACGCAGCAAGATTAAAACCGCTAATGTATTGATGCGCTTTGACGGCAGCTTATCCGGCTTTCTTGAGGCCGCCCAGGCCGAGTCCGATACACTGGATACGGACTTTTTGTGGGAATGCTGCGGCGAGCCGGAGTTTGCTTTTGAAGACTTAGCGCAAGAATATTACGGTGGCAAGCCGAGTCGCCAGCAAGCAGCCGCCATTGCGCTCAAGCTGCACGCGGCTCCCATGTATTTTTACCGCAAGGGCAAAGGCCGTTATAAAGCAGCGCCTGAAGACACCCTGAAAGCCGCCATGGCCGGGCTGGAAAAAAAGCGCCAGCAAGCCGAACTCATGGCGCAAATGGTGGCACAACTCAAGGTGCAGGCTTTGCCAGAGAGCTTTGCTGCCAGGCTGGATGCATTGTTATATACGCCTGATAAAAATAGCCTGGAGTGGAAGGCACTGGAGCAGGCTGCGGCCGAACTCAAACAATTGCCCGTGCAAGTGTTGCACGCAGCAGGCGCGATTCCTTCTGTGCATGATTACCACCTGGGGGCATTTTTACGCGAGTATTTTGCCTCGGGTACGGCGTTCCCCGATTTCTCACTGGCAGACTTGCCTTCTGACTTACCGTTGTCTGCGGTGCAGGCATTTAGTATTGATGACAGCACCACCACTGAGATTGATGATGCCTTGTCGGTGACGGCTTTGCCCAATGGCAATACGCTGGTCGGTATTCATATTGCTGCGCCAGCCTTGGGCGTGGCGCCACACGAGGCACTGGATAATGAGGTGATGAAGCGTTTGTCTACGGTGTATATGCCGGGGCATAAAATCACTATGTTGCCGGAAGTGGCGATCCGGCCCTTTAGCTTGGATGCCGGTGAAACCAAGCCAGCCTTGTCGTTGTATTTAGAGGTGGCACCTGACTTTAGCATCGTACACCAGCATAGCTGTTTAGAGCGCGTGCAGATTGCGGAAAACTTGCGTCACGACACGCTGGAGCCTTATTTCAATGAAGCCACGTTAGCGCAAGATAGTGGCCATCCGCTATGGTCGTCGTTGGTGTTTTTGTTTCACTTTGCCGAAAGCCTGGAAAAAGCCCGCGGCAAATATGACCCGACCAGACCGCAGCCAGTGGATTACAACTTTTATGTGAGCGATGGCATCGTTGATATTGTGAATCGCCAGCGCGGGTCGCCGATGGATAAACTGGTGGCCGAGCTGATGATCGCAGCGAATAGCCAATGGGGATTGTTGTTGGCCGAAAACGATGTACCAGGGATTTACCGGGCGCAAAATGGCGGCAAAGTGTATATGACGACCAAAGCCGAAGGCCATCAGGGCCTGGGCGTGGCGCAATATGCCTGGTGTACCTCGCCTTTGCGCCGCGCGGTGGATTTAATCAACCAGCGACAGTTGATGAGCGTGTTGACCTTGCAGCCGCCGGTGTATGCCGCCAATGGCGATGAAATTGTCGGCCATATGCGTAATTTTGATCAAACCTACAATGCTTACAATGAGTTCCAGACCCGCATGGAACGCTATTGGTGTTTGCAATACCTGATCCAGGAAAACATCACTGAAATAGAGGCCACAGTGTGGCGCGAAAACCTGGTACGCCTGGAGCGATTGCCGTATATGACCAAGGTGCACAGTTTGCCGGCCACCAAGCCTGGCAGCAAGGTACGCCTGACTATCCAAAAAATAGATACTTTACTCATGGAGCTGGAGTGCAAGTTTGTGGGCGTGATTGAGGAGGTGACTGCGGCTGGCGATGACGAGACTATTGGTGCTGAAGAGACCATAGCGCTTGCAGAAACTACGACAGCAGACACCCAGCCTGATGTGGCAGAGAGCGCATAATGTTTAAATTTAACCGCAAAATCCACAAAGCTGTGTCAGACTTTGAGATGGTCGAAGTCACCGAGACCGATGGCGTACGCTCCATGCACCTGGGCTCGCCGACGATTCAAAGCAGCATGAAGGTCAAAGACCCTTACGCATTGGTGCTGGCCTATTCATGGGGAGTGCTGAGCAGCTTGTTATTCAAGCCGGATAGTCGACAATTGACTCTGGTTGGCCTCGGCGGCGGCTCGATTGCCAAATACGTATGGAAATACTGCCCGCAGATTCAGCAAACCGTGATTGAGCTCAATCCGCAGGTGATTCAGGTTGCGCGCAGTCATTTTTTTGTGCCTGACGATGACGAGCATTTGCAGATTATTGAGGGCGATGGCATTGCTCATATCCAGCAGCACCCAGGGGGCTGTGACTGGTTGATGATGGATGCATTTGGCAGCAATGGCTTGCCGCCCGATTTCTGTACGCAGTCATTTTTTGATGATTGTGCCGAGGCATTGACGCCTGATGGCCTGTTTACCATTAACCTCTGGGGCTCAGACAAAAAGTTTGATATTTACATGCAGCGCATGGAGCAAACCTTTGAGCAGCGCGTGTTAATGATGCCCACCGGCAAGCCCGGCAATATTATTGTGTTTGGTTTTAAACCAGAGCTGGCCATGCCAGATTTGGCCACGTTGCGTAAGCGCGCGCAAGATGCCATGCAGTCGCATGACATTAACTTTATCGATTTAATAGACCGTTTACAGGGCGCGAATCCCAATAACGGCAAGGAGTTCACACTCGGTGGCTAATTTTCAGAATCAATACTTTGCAACCTGCCCGCGTGGCCTGGAAGCCATACTCGTCGAAGAGCTCAAGCAGGGCGGGGCGCGCGACATCAAGGCGACCGAAGGCGGTGCCAGTTTTAGTGGCGAGCTTTCGGTGTGCTATCACGCCAATTTGCACTCACGCGTGGCGACCCGCATTTTGATGCAAGTTGGCCGCGGCAAATATCTCAAAGAGGATGATATTTACCAGGGCGCGTTAAAAATTAACTGGCCAAACTGGTTTGACGTCAAACACAGCATGATGGTCAAGGTCACTGCTGTGCGCAGCCCATTAAAAAGCCTGGAGTTTATTACCCTGCGGGTCAAAGACGCCATTTGTGACAGATTCCGCCAAAGTGTCGGTAGCCGCCCGAATATCGATACGCGCGAGCCTGGCGTGCGTGTGCATGTCTACCTGACCGCTGACAGCTACCAGCTCTATGTGGATACCTCAGGTAACGCCTTATACCAGCGCGGCAATCGTAAAAACAGCATCGAGGCGCCATTGCGTGAAAACCTGGCCGCGGGCATTTTAAAACTCACTGGCTGGCAGCCAGGCCAGGCCTTGCTCGACCCGATGTGTGGTAGCGGTACCTTTTTACTTGAAGCGGTGATGATTGCGCTGAATATTGCGCCAGGCCTTAACCGCAACTTTGGCTTTGAAAAACTCAAAAACTTTGAATCTGATACCTTCAAAAAAGTGCGAAATGCCGCGGCCAAGGCAGTGAAACCCGTGAGCTTTCAGGGCATTTACGGTTCAGACATGGATCTACGTGCCGTGCGCGTCACCAAGCAGAATCTGGAAATGGCGGGCTGGCTGGACGCTGTGCAACTCAGCCATTGGGAGTTTACCAAGGTTGTCCCGCCAGCAGAGAGTGGCGTGCTGGTGGCTAACCCGCCATATGGTGTGCGTATCGGCGAGGATGACACACTGGCAGAGCTCTATCCCCAAATGGCAGCAGCGCTGAAACAACGCTTTTCGGGCTGGAACACCTATTTTCTGACCAACGACCTGCGCATGCCCAAACTCATGCGCTTAAGCCCAAGCAAAAAAACATTGCTGTATAACGGCCCCTTAGAGTGCCGTTTGTTTGAAATTAAAATGGTGGCAGGCAGTAACCGTAAAGACAAGCCAGAACAGCCTGTCGCCGATGAACAAGAATAAACGCAACCGCGGATAACCGCAGATACAAGTTTTCTGATTGGACGCTTTTTTGTGATTGATCGGCGTGTATTGGCGTTTATCGGCGGAAAAAATGTTTTTATTGAGAGTGCATTCTAAGTAATAACAGGCGGAATAAAAATGACAGATAGTATTGATGCATTGCGGGCGCGGGTGAATGCCTTTGTTGAAGAGCGTGATTGGGCACAGTTTCATTCGCCTAAAAACCTGGCGATGGCCATGATTGTAGAAGCCGCCGAGGTGGTTGAGCATTTCCAGTGGATGACAGAGTCCGACAGCCGTCAATTGGATGCCGAGACCAAAGTGCAGGTTGGCCAGGAGTTGGCAGATACCTTTGTCTATCTGATGCGCATTGCGGAGGTCTGTGGCATCGATTTAATTGCGGCCGCCAATGCCAAAATTGACCTCAATGCGCAAAAATATCCGGTTGAAAAGTGCAAGGGTAGCAACGATAAATATACAAAATATCAATAGATTATATTAATTATTTAAAGTTATATATTGATTAAGGAGTGTGGCCTTGAACATGCAATTAAGCTCGCCGGTGACTGACTTGCTCACACAGCAACAGGTTCCATTTCAAGTGATTGTAATCCCTCTTAGTGAAGATAAGAAACCCATCCGCCAGCTTGAAGAGTTACTAACTGCGCAAGGATTAGACCCGCAATCGGTGGTGCGCAGTGTGGTGTTTAAAGGTGAAAACACAGGGTTTTGCCTGTTGGCCGTTGCTGGTGGCGGTCGCGCCGATTGGGCACTGTTGCGCGCCCACTTGGGGGAGCGCAAATGCCGCATGGCGGAATATGACGAGGTGCCGGAAGCAACCGGCTATGTGGTCGGTGCGGTGCCGCCGATCGCCTTGCCTGACGGCCTCACTGTATTGGTGGATGACAGTGTGGCCTGCTATGAAACCGTGGTGATAGGCAGCGGTGTATTGGGCTATGCCCTGGCATTACAGTCTGTAGATTTGCTGCAGTGCCTCAGTGGCAAAGCACGCGGTCAGTTTGTCAAAGCGTAACAGCTCCCTAACCTAGGCATAGGCACTTACGATGCGCTGCTATTCACGCTAGCAATCAGGCGTTCAAACGTAGCTTTGTCACTGCCGCGAATTATCCACTTTTTCAAGCCTTTGTTCCAACTGGCCCCGGCTTGTTTAATCGCTTCTTTATGTTTGTGCGTATTACCGGTCAGCGCATAGGCTTTGCCATGTGGCTCCAGGCCCAGGTGGTGATCTGTTGCCGCGTGATCCTGAGTTCGTTCCTGCGCCACCTCGTCATGCGTTGTCATGGCCATCGCCGTGTCTACGCTGGCACTAGCATCCTGAAACGACTTCAGCTCCATGAGCTTGGCGCGGATTTGCATGCAGACCGGGTTAGTTGCTGCCAGCCAGTTTTTGTCATGGCGGTTTGCTTCATATTGCCCGGGTAATATCCCCATGAGGTCAGTCGGCAGCCGTAAATCAGCCACATGGTCTGGCGTGATGAAAAAACAGCGCTCAACACCAAGGCGACCGATAAATAGACCGAGTTCAAAAATCACATTATCGCGCACCACCGGATTTTGTTGCCCACGCATAATGGTAAGGTCATCCGGACTAAAGACAAAGATGCCAAAATCTGAGCTGCGTAATGCATTGATCAGGCTGTAAATCGTGCTGCCAGAGATTTGAAACACCCCGTTACTCCATACCGTGCATTCTGCATCTCGCGTCAGGTTCGCGTGGATAGCATTGGCAATATCGAGGCCCTCACGCGAAGAGCCAATAAACACTTTGGGTTTCATCACACCACTCCTTTAGTAAAGGTTTTGTTATCATAATTTAACAATTGTAGCTGTGGTGGTTGATGCTTACCACAAAAATAAAAAAGCCCGGCAAACCGGGCATTTTTATTAAGGGTGTTTAGGGCATTGCTGCACAGATAATTGCGCGGCTTAATTACCCAAAATAGTGTTGAGGGTGTTGTTTTTACTGCTCGCGACCATCACAGAGGCTTTGCCTGGGTTTTCGCTGATGGTGCTCACCCAGTCCTGGCTCATGCTTTCCAGATCGCTGCTGGATGACGTGCCCATCATACCGGTGAAGCCTGTGCTGTCATCATTGCTATCCCCGCCATCGCCAAAGATGAGTGAGGCGTTGCTCAACTGGTATTGGCGCAGTTGTTGCATCAAGCCTTTGGCGGTATAGGTTTCAGGGGTGGTGTCTGTTTGGCCCAATGTCACCTGCGCACTGGCTGAGGCGTCGGCGTTGGTATCGCTGCCAGTTGTTGTTTCTGGCGTGCGCTGGTCGGTGGCCTGAGTCGTGTTTGTGGTTGAGGACGTGGCACTGGTGTCGGTGTTATAGGCTTTATTCAAGAGTGCCGAGACATTGCTTTGAATATTGGAAATCGACATGGACATCCCTTATTAAAAAATAATACAGCTACCTTACCCCGCATCTTGTTAACGGCATTGCTATAACAAACTTTAATAAATGCTTTATTTCAGCGTTTAAGCCGCTGTGATTGGCTGGTTTTTGTCACATAGCGCGGCGGCTGGCCTCGATTTATGGTATGGTTTCAGCCTTGTTAGACATCACTCGTTTCTCTGCTATCAAATGTCCTCCGTCCGCTATTGTGTCAATGGTAAATTGGTCTCAGGCGTTGCGCCGACCAATCGCGGTTTTGCTTATGGCGATGGCATTTTCCGTACCATGCGTTTGCTCAATGGCGAGTTGCAAGACTGGCCATTGCACTACCAGACGCTGGTGGCGGATTGCAGCAAAATCCACATTGTCTGCCCCTCTGCCGAACTGCTGATGCAGGAATTTAAATACCTGATGGCGTCGGCTGAGGATGCTGACTTGTCGTCCGGTATCGTCAAAGTCATCATTACGCGTGGCGATGGCGCCCGTGGTTATGCGCCACCAGCAATCTGCGAGCCTACGCGTGTCTTGATACATAGCGCATTGCCAGTGTATCCACCTGCTATTTACCACGCAGGTGTGGCCTTATACACTTGCCAGACACGGTTAGCATCGCAGCCCCTGCTGGCGGGTATCAAGCACCTTAACCGCCTGGAAAACGTGCTGGCACGCGCCGAGCTGAAAGACCCGCGATTTTTTGATGGCGTCTTGCGCGATTACGATGACCACGTGATTGAAGCGGTTAGCGGCAACCTGTTTATTCGCAAGGATGGCCTGGTGATGACGCCCGCGCTCGAGCATTGCGGCGTGGCAGGTGTGATGCGGCAAAAAATACTCGACTGGTATAAAACCCAAGGCCAAACAGTAGTATCGACCAGCCTGTTGATGGAAAACCTGTTGACTGCCGATGCCGTGGTGATTGCCAATAGCGTGTATGGCGTGCTGCAAGTGACGCAGATTGACGAGCAGGTCATTGCCAGTAACGATTGGGCCAAACAACTCAGGTCAGATTTAGCTTATGTGGTTCATTAAGCAGGGCATGAAATACGGCGCAGCGATGGTGGCTGCGAGCGGGCTGGCGCTGGCGATCTGGATGGTGATTTTTATGATTCGCCCCTTGCCCATGGCCTCGGAAACCATTGGTATGCAGATTCCGGCAGGCGCCAGTGTGCGCGGCATTGCCGACCAACTGGTGTCGGCTGGCGTGCTGACAGAGCCCTACAGCTTTTTGCTGCTAGTGAAGCTTAGCGGCAGTGGTAGTCAATTGCAGGCTGGCGATTACGCCTTAAACACGCCGTTGCAAGCCATGGCACTCATAGACATCCTCAAGCATGGCACTTTTGACCAGTTTAAATTGCAGCTGATAGAAGGTAAAACTTTTGCCGACTTCAGGCAAAAACTGGCGCAGATGCCAGGCATACGCCATGACACCGTGATGTTGTCTGATAGCGAACTAATGCAGCAAATCAGTGGGCAAGCCATGCATCCTGAGGGCTGGTTTTTCCCTGATACTTATTTTTTAGATGCGCAAAGCAGTGACGCCGACCTCTATAAACGGGCTTACCAAAAAATGGCGCAGCATTTATCAGTTGCCTGGGAGGCTCGCCAGCCAGGGCTACCTTACCGCTCCATGTATGAGGCACTGGTGATGGCATCCATCGTTGAAAAAGAAACCGGGGTAGAAGAGGAGCGTCCGCAAATTGCTGGCGTGTTCGTGAATCGCTTGCGTAAAGGCATGCGTTTGCAGACCGACCCGACCGTCATTTACGGCATGGGTACGCGCTATCGCGGCAATATCACAAAAAAAGACTTGCTGACGGACACGGCTTACAATACCTATACGCGCAGTGGCTTGCCACCGACGCCGATTGCGTTGCCAGGGCTGGCTTCGATACAGGCGGCGCTGCATCCGGCCAAAACCAATGCCTTGTATTTTGTGGCTAATGGGCAGGGCCGGCATGTGTTTACCAGCACGCTGGAGGCGCATAACCAGGCCGTGCGTGCGTATCAATTAAAAAAACACTAGGCAACTGACGATGCACATGGGGAAACTTAAATAATGGCGGGCTTGTTTATCACGCTGGAGGGCATGGACGGTGCAGGCAAAAGCACGCATATCCCAACGATTCTGCAACTGCTGGCTGGTCGTGGCCGTGAAGTGGTTTCTACACGCGAGCCAGGCGGCACGCCACTGGGGGAAACGCTGCGTGAACTGTTGCTGCATCAGGAGATGCATGTGGAAACAGAGTCATTGCTGATGTTTGCCGCCCGTGCCGAGCATTTGCAGCAAGTGATATTGCCGGCGTTACAGCGTGATGCGATTGTGCTGTCAGATCGTTTTACCGATGCCTCTTATGCCTATCAGTGTGGCGCCCGTGGCCTGCCTTTGCAAAAAATGCAGCAATTGGAGCAATGGGTGCAAGGCAGTTTGCAGCCGGATGTCACCTTGTTATTTGATGTGCCGGTGGAGGTGAGTTTGCAACGCCTGGCGGGTGCACGCACGCCAGATAAATTTGAAGCGCAGGGCGCGGAGTTTTTCGCCCGTTTACGCGAACAATATTTAGCGCGGGCGGCGCAATACCCGCAGCGGTTTCGCGTGATTGATGCCAACCGCTCGCTTGAAGAAGTAAAGAAGTCAGTTGAAGAAATTATTTCATCCTTATGATTAATAAGCTTTATCCCTGGCAAGAATCTTTGTTTGTACAATGGATGCAAGCCGGTGAAACGCGTCACCATGCCTTGTTGTTGCATGGTAAAACCGGCATCGGAAAATTGGATTTTGCCCAGACCATGGCCGCCGCTTTGCTGTGTTTACAGCCGCAACAAGGCTTTGCTTGTGGTGAGTGCCAGTCTTGCCACTGGTTGTCAGAGGGCGCGCACCCAGATTTCAGGGAAGTGACGCCCGAGGATGATGACAACGCTGACAGCGGCAAGAAAAAAACACGCAAACGCCAGCAAATCCTCATCGATCAGATTCGTGCCTTGCATGACTATTTGTCGCTGACCTCGCACCGTGTGGATGGCATCCGTGTGGTCTTGATTCACCCTCTTGAGGCAATGAATGTCGCGGCCTCCAATGCCTTATTAAAGCTGTTGGAAGAGCCGCCGCAGCGCACCCAGTTTTTATTGGTATCGCATCAGCGCCAAGCCTTGTTACCCACCATTTTAAGCCGTTGCATGCAGGTTGAAATGCCAGTGCCTAGCCGCGATCAGGGCTTGCAGTGGCTACAAACGCAATCTGTGCCCAACCCGGAGTGGGTGTGGCATTACAGTGGCGGCGCACCGACGACGGTACAACAGGATGCACCCGACTGGCATGCCTGGTACCAGCAGTTTCGCCCGCATCTGGTGAACGGCGCGACAATCGATATTGCCGCCGCGGTGCCGCTGCTGATCAAGCAGGGCATGGAGCAGGCGATACAAGCCTTGCAGAAATGGCTGCTGGATCTCTGGCTATGTTGCCACCAGCAGCCCTTGCGTTACCATCACGGTGAGGCTGGCCCATTGCAGGCCTTGGCGGCGGTGGTCAATCTGTCGCGTTTACTGGCGTTTCAACAACAGCTAAATCGATTTAAAATGACTGCGCAGCATCCGCTTAACCAGGAGCTGCAACTGGAACAGTTATTACTGCAATATAAAAAGATATTTGGCTAAATATGAGGTCAGCGCACTTCATTATTCTGGAGCTCAGCTCATGAACGACACACAACCACCTGCCGCCGCAAAACCTGGTGTTTTGTCATTGGCGATACGTGAAAAAGCTGCATTGTTTGCCGCCTACATGCCTTTTGTCAAAGGCGGCGGTTTGTTTATTCCCACCAGCAAGCCTTTTAAAATGGGCGAAGAGGTGTTTATGCTGCTAACCTTGTTGAATGACCCCAATAAGCTCAAGGTGGTGGGCAAGGTAATCTGGATGACACCGCAGGCGGCAAATAACAAACCGCAAGGCATAGGCATCCAGTTTATGGATAAAGATGGCGGCGCCGAGGCCAAAAAGCGCATTGAGACGATTCTTGGGGCTGCACTTAAATCCAGCCGCCCGTCCAACACCATTTAATGGCTGCTATGTTAAGCAGGCCTGAATCACGTTTTTTGCTGGAAATCCTATGTTAGTCGATTCGCATTGCCATCTTAATTTTCCCGAACTGGTGCAAAACATGGGCCAGGTGCTTGAGGGCATGCAAAGCAACCAGGTCGGGCATGCCTTGTGCGTGTCGGTGACGCTGGACAAGTTCCCGGAAGTACTGGCGATTGCTGAGCAGTACCCGAACATTTATGCCTCTGTGGGCGTGCACCCCGATTACGAAGACATCGAGGAGCCGACCGTAGACGGCCTGGTCAGCTTGGCTGATCATGCGCGCGTGGTGGCGATTGGCGAAACTGGCCTCGACTATTTTCGCCTCACCGGTGATCTGGAGTGGCAGCGGGCGCGTTTTCGCACCCATATCCGTGCGGCCAAAGCCACGGGCAAACCGCTGATTATCCACACCCGCAATGCGGCCGAAGATACCTTGCGCATTATGCAGGAGGAGGGCGCGGCAGAAGTGGGTGGCGTGATGCATTGCTTTACTGAAAGCTGGGAGGTCGCGCAGGCAGCGATTGCGATGGGCTTTTATATCTCGTTTTCTGGCATTGTCACCTTTAAAAACGCACAAGCCTTGAAAGAGGTGGCGCAAAAAGTGCCTCTGGATCACATGCTGGTCGAGACGGATTCGCCTTACCTGGCGCCGATCCCGTTTCGTGGCAAAACCAACCAGCCAGCCTATGTGCGGCATGTGGCAGAAGAAATTGCGCGTTTGCGTGACGTGCCATTGCAGCACATCATGACGGCCACCACGGCAAACTTTTTCAATTTGTTCAAGCACGCACAGCCATGCAATTAACCATTTTGGGCGCAGGCTCCAGTGCTGGTACGCCCGCCGTTGGCTGCACATGCGCAACGTGCAGCTCAACAGACCCGCGCAATAAACGTACACGTTGCTCCAGCATGATCACGCTGGATGATGGGCGGGTGATTCTCATTGATACCTCACCCGATTTGCGGCAGCAAGCCTTGCGTGAAAATATGCGCCGGGTCGATGCCGTGTTATACACGCATACACATGCTGATCACTTACATGGGATTGACGATTTGCGGGCTTTTTGCCAGCTTAACCGCTGCCAGATTCCGCTCTATAGTTATCCCGAAGCCATCACGCATATCCAGGAAAAATTTGGCTACACCTTGCGCGACCCAATTCCACAGTTTTGGGACTTGCCAGTGTTAGCCGCACACGTGGTTGACTCACCATTTGAAGTGGCCGGGCAGTGGGTGACGCCCATTCCCGTCATGCATGGCAAAATTCGTATTTACGCATACCGTATCGGCAACCTGGTTTATATGACCGATGTCTCGGAGATACCGGAAAACTCTTACGACTTATTGCAAGGCGTAGACCTGTTGCTGATTGATTGTCTGCGCGAGAAACCACATCCTACGCATGTGAATATTGAGCAGTCGCTGGCCTTGATTGCGCGCATAGGCGCCAGGCGCAATGTGCTGATTCATATGACGCATGAGCTGGAATACCATGCCTTGCAAGCCAGTGTCGCCGCGAATATTGCAGTCGGCTACGACGGCATGCAACTAGAGATTGCATAGACCTGTCCTAGTGATGATGTCGGGGCAGGTCAACCGAATTGAGTGATAAACAGTTATACTTTCACGCAACAATAATCATTGAGAACGATATCGTTACTTGGTTTGAATATTTAATACGTTGGATTTTGGATAACAGGAATTAAAACATGAAGTTATACGCAAAGATTTCAGCTGCAATGGTCGCCACCTCATTGCTGTTCGCAGCCACCGCTGCTTTTGCTGGTAAAACCTACAGCGAAGACGAATTTATTAGCGGCTTTAGCGGCAAATCAAAAAAAATCATCATAGAAAAGCTCGGGCAGCCGTTTAAAAAGCAACAGTCCGTTAAGCCCAGCAACGCTAACAACATGATAGGCAACATGGGCAAACAACAGGATAACTCCAAGCCGGTACAGGTGGAGATGTGGTACTACAAAAACCTGGTCAAATACGATGACAAAAACACCTACAAAGAAACTGAAGTGACTTTTGTGAATGACCGCGTGATGAATATTGGTTTTTTCAATAACCGTTAATTGCGTCGCATGGTTGAAAAAAGCTGTGTAGTGATACACAGCTTTTTTTATGTTTTTTTATCATCACAATGCCCGCGCATGTCCACAAAATCTGTGGATAACCCGGTGGATTGCGTCTTGGTAAAAACGATAAGTACCTGATTCAACACCTTTTTACGCAAGTGTGCGTTTTTTGAACTTCGAGCAGGGGCGCGGCTCCAAGCTGGTGTTTTTCCAGTTTTGTCAACGCTTCTAGCCTGTTTTTTTACCTGCTGCCAGGTTGCAGCCGTTTTTTAGGAATGAGATGTTTGCTTTAGATAGTCAAGCTGCCAGGTTAGCCACCAGGCTTTCGTTTTTTGTCGGCGGGTTTGGCCTGTCTTGCTGGGCGCCCTTAATTCCTTTTGTACGTGCGCAACTACAGCTAGATGCCGGCGTATTGGGCAGCTTGTTGTTATGTCTGGGGCTGGGCTCGGTGTCTGCCATGGTGGTGACCGGGGCGATCAGTGCGCGTTATGGTAGCCGGCCTATCATCGCGCTCAGCGGTTTTTTGCTTGCGGTAACGGTGATGCTGTTGCCGCTTGCGCAAAATACGCTGCAACTCGCTGCGACATTATTGTTGTTTGGTGCTGCGCTTGGGTCGCTGGATGTTGCGATGAACCTGCATGCGGTTGAGGTAGAAAAAGCTGCCCAGCGTTCACTTATGTCCGGTTTTCATGCCATGTTTAGCGTTGGTGGTTTTGCCGGGTCTGCCATCATGACCTTGATGCTGGCCATGCATATGAGCACCGCCAGCAGCGCGCTGATTGCCGCCATGGTGTTAGCTATTTTAATGCTGTTTACCTGGCCACGTTTGGCACAAACGCCGCAGGCTAAACATGGGCCGTTTTTTTCGGTGCCTAAAGGCATTGTGCTTGTCATGGCCTTATTAACCGGCATTGCATTTTTAGTGGAAGGCGCCATGCTGGACTGGAGCGCGTTGCTGATTACTGAGTCAGGCCTGGTACCCACCGCACAAGGTGGTTTGCCGTATATTGTGTTTTCGGTTGCGATGCTGAGTGGTCGTTTTTTCGGCGATGCTCTGAGTCAGCGCCTGGGCGATCGCGTATTGTTATTGTGGGGTGGCGCGGTGGCTGTGTTAGGGATAATGATTGCCGTGTTTGCGCATACAGCACTCAGCGCCCTGGCCGGGTTTGTGTTAATAGGTGCAGGCGCTGCCAACACAGCACCGATATTATTCAGGCTTGCCGGTGCACAAACCGATATGCCAACTGGCCTGGCGGTAGCGGCCATTTCTACCGTCGGTTATTCAGGCGTATTACTGGGGCCTGCGCTCATTGGCTTTGTGGCACAGCAAATCGGCCTGCCCAATGCCTTTATCATGCTGGCAGGGTTGCTCGCGCTGGTGCCATTATCTGCAGGTCGCATGACCAGCACAAAGCGGCGTTAATGCGCGCGCACCTTTCTTGAATGAAATACCAGAATAAGCACAGGCAGTAGTAGCAGGTTGACGACCATTGCCACCAATAAGCCGCAAAAGACTACCACCGCCAGCGGATGCTCAATTTCATAGCCTGAAACCGGGCCTTTTAGAATAATGGGCAACAAGGCCATACTGGTTGCCAAGGTGGTCATGCTGATGGCACGGAAACGATCTGCCACCGCTGTTGCCAGTAACCCTGGCGTGGTGTTGCCGTTTGTTATTCGCAGTTGCTGGTAGCGTGAGATCAGTAAAATGCCATTGCGCGCCGCAATCCCCATGACGGCGATCAAGCCTATCATCGCTCCCAGCGACAGCACACCGCCAATCAGCCAGATGCCAATTAAGCCGCCAGCAACAGCCACCGGCAGCCCGGCAAACAGAATGGCGGTCAGGCGCATGGACTTAAGGCTCATCAGGATCAGCAAAAATACGATAAGCAAAGCGAGCAGGGTGTACATTACCAGCGTCAGGCTGGCTGTTTTTTGCTCGGTGTATTCGCCCATGAACTTCACGTAATAGCCGTCAGGCAAGGTAAGTTGCTTGACACGCGCCTCTACCGCTTGTGCAACGCTGCCGAGATCTTTGCCTGCAACATTAGCCGCAATATCTATTTTTCTGGAGGCCCCTTCGTGCTTGATTTCATTGGGCGTAGGTTGCACGTAAATATCCGCAATGTCGGCCAGGGTAACGATGGCGCCAGCGGGGCTGGCGATGGCCATCTGCCGTAATGCCTGCACGCTGTCTTGTGCTGGGGTGTGGCTGATTAAACGCACGTTAAAGCGGGTCTGGCCCAGATACACCTCGCCTTGCAGTTGTCCTTGTGTCATCAGGGCTAGCGCCTGTTTTACCTCTGCGTCCGTCATCCCATAACGATCTGCAACCGCCGTTTTCAGGCGGACATGGATATGCGGAATCAATACCTGGGACTCGACCTTGAGGTCGCTCACGCCGTCAATATCAGCCATGGACAGGCGGATGCGCTCGGCCTGCTCGCGTAAGCTCTCCAGGTCATTGCCAAATAGGCGGATGACAATGCTGGCGCTATTGCCTGACATGACTTCTTTGGTGCGTTCTTTTAAATAGGTTTGCACATCGGTAAAAATGCCCGCATAACCAGCAATCGTCTGGTTGATTTTTTGCATGGTGGCTGCGTAGTCTACCGTTGGTGAGATGCTGACCCAGAGTTCACCAAAATTAGGCCCGACCACCTCATCTGCGACTTCGGCGCGGCCTATGTGTGAGCCCAGGTTGCGTACCCCTTCAATTTGCATCAGTTCATGGCTGGCACGCAGGGTCATGGCTTTCATCTGCGCGATAGAGGTCCCCGGACGCTCAACAAAGTGCATGAGAAAATCGGTTTCTTTAAAGGCGGGCAAAAATTCCGAGCCTAAAAAAGGCAATGTTGCCAGCATGCCAACCAAAAACAGCCCAGCACTGGCGATAATGACTTTAGGTTTTTGCAGGCCACGTTGCAACCATTGCGCCAGTGTTGGCGGCATACTGAAAGCCCGTTCTGAGGCCGTGTTATTTTGCTTTAGCAAGCAATAAGCCAGCACCGGGGTGACGATCAGCGCGACCAGTAAAGAGGCCGCAATCGCCAGCAAATAACCATATGCCAACGGTTTAAAGAAAGCACCAGCGATGCCTTGCAGGAAAAAGACCGGAATAAACACCGACATCACAATGAATGTGGCGTAGATCACCGAGCCGCGGACTTCATACGATGCTTGAGCAATCACCTGGATGAGCGGCTTGGGTTGTGCACGTTGCTGATTCAGCGACATGGCGCGCAAAATATTCTCCAGGTCGATAATTGAGTCATCCACGACCTCGCCCAGTGCAATCACTAGCCCGGCCAGCACCATGGTATTGATACTGACGTGGAGCCAGGTCAGCAGCAAAATGGCGGTGACTAACGACAAGGGAATTGCCACCAGGCTAATCACGGCTGCGCGTGGATTACGCAAAAATAAGAACAGGATGATTGCCACCAGGCCTATACCAAGCACCAGTGCTTGCTTCAAGTGATACAGTGCCTGCTGAATAAAAGTGGCCGGCCTGAAAATGGACGCATCCACACTCACGCCAGGCAAGGCCGGGGCAAGCTCTGCCAGTGCACGGTCGATCTGCTGCGTGACACTCAGCGTATTGGCATCCGGTTGTTTTTCTACAATTAACAGCAGGCCATCCCCCTGGTTAATCACGGCATCACCGATGGCCAAGGCGTGGCCCCAGTCAACGTCGGCCACCTGTGCCAGTTTGATCGGGATGCCGTTGCTGAAGCCCACTGTCATCTGCAGGTAGTCTTCTTTGTCCAGCGCGGGCCTATCGTAAGCCACGGCCAGGCGTTGCTGTGCGGTATCCAGGTAGCCGCCGCTTTCAGGGCGAATCGCCAATGCCAGCCGCTGGCTAAGTTGTGTCGGTGTGAGTTGATGCTGTGCCAGCTTGGTGGCATCCATGCGCACTTGCAGCTCTTGGTCGCGCAACCCCCAAATTGCCACATTGGCAACACCGGGAATGGCCATCAGGCGAGGGCGTATGGTCCACAGCGCCTGGGTGCTGAGTTCTGCAATGCTATGCTGTTTACTGCTTAAGCCTATTTTTAATACGCGAGACATGGACGACAGGGGTGGCAGCATGACCGGTGGTTTTGCTGTGGCCGGCAAGCGTTGCGCGGCCAGTAATAGTCTTTCTTGTACCGACTGCCTGGCCTCATTCAAAGACGTTGCTTGGTCAAATAGCATGACGACTGAAGATAAACCGAGCACTGACTTGGAACGCAGGGTTTTCATATGCGGAATGCCGTTCATGGCATGCTCAATCGGGATGGAAACCAGTTGCTCTGTTTCGATACTGGACAGCCCGGGTGCTTCGGTCTGGATTTCGACTTTGACCGGAGCAAACTCCGGAAATACATCCATAGGCGTATCGGGGATGGTTTTAAATCCGGCCAGCATCAGCAGGGCTGCCAGCACAATAACCAGGTAGCGCGCCCGGATGGCGCGCATGGTAAGTCGTTTCAACATATTGGATCCCGTTGTATTTAGTGGGTGTAACCGGTTTCGACAGCAAACAGCTCTTGCGCGCCTTGCGTGACCACGCTTTTGCCAAGCAGGCGTTGGTCTGACAATACGCATGCTTGCTCTGAAGACCGGGTGATAAATACCTGCTGACGCGCAAAGTGAGTCTCATCCAATGGCAGATACAGCCAGGTATTGCCATAAATATCGACGACGGTGGCAGCGCAGGGCACACTGGCACGCGGCTGTGCTGCTACGCGTTGTGGAATCTGTATGGTTAACCGCTGCATAGGCGCAATGTCGCCTTTCGCCTGCAAGGCATAGACAAGCTTGCGTGTGCCTGTCAGTGCGTCGCCTTCTGGCGGGCTGGCCACCGGTTTAAGCGCATAGTCGGCTGAGACCCCTGCTGCGCCAGCCAGCCATGCCTGCGCGTCGAGATTTAATTGCCCGACCTGGGCATGCGGCACATAAGCGGTTACCCACAAGCGGTCTTGCTGCACAATGTCGACCAGCCTGGCACCAGCCACCATGAGCTGGCCTGTGCTGAAGTACATCTGGCTGATCACGCCATTGCTGGCGGCTTTAATGTGATAGGCCCCGGCTGAGCCTTGTTCGACAGCTTGTTTAAGTAACGCGCGTTTTTGCCTGGCAGTACGCATATTGGTGTCGGCAATCGCGACATTGGCTTGTGCTTCATCAACAGCTTTCTGGCTGCCTACATGCTGCTGCAATAACTGTTTTGCCCGGTTCAGCGTCAGTGTATTGGCAGATAGTTGCTTTTCTGCGGTCTGTAACTGTCCTTCTGCATCTGCCAGACTGGTGATCAGGTTTAAACGGGCTTCTGGCGTCACCACCGGATGGATGGTGAACAGAACTTGCCCAGCCTTGACTTGGCTGCCAACATTAAGCGGCGTGGACGTGGCAGAGATGACATAACCGCTCATCGGTGTGCTGTAGGCAGCCAGTGCTTCAGGTGCCAGGCTGGCTTGCGCTGGATAACTGAGAGCGGTCGACTGGCGATTGGCCGTCACTGGCATGGTCATGATCCCCAGTTTTTTTATGGCCTCGGCAGGCAGGCTGACTTGATTGAGCTGGCTTTCTGACACCGGCGCTGGCTTGGCTGTCTCTGCCATTAACGGATGAGCATGGCTCAAGAGCAGTAGCGTCGAGAGTAATAAGCCTTGAAGCCCTGTGTGTGATGGCCGTGGCTGGTGAGTAATATGCATGAAGAATCACTTTCTATAGGGAATCAGGGGCGTGCCGAGGCATGGCTGGTGCTGCGCATCAGGTCTGACCAGTCGCTGATCAGGTCTGCTTTTAACTGCGTTTCGCGCAATTGCAGGCTCAGGTAGCGCTTGCTGCTCTCAAGTACATTTAAATAGGCAATCTCACCATCGCGATAAGCATCCTCTGCATACTGTATGGTTTGCCGGGCATTGGGTTGCAATTGAGTATGCAGTTGTCGCCACTCTTGGCAATCGCGCTGGTATTTAAGGTGCGCGCTGTTGATTTCCAGCGATGCTTTCATTTTGATGCTGTCTGCATCTTGTTGCGCCTTTTCCAACTCGACATCAGCACGCTGGCGTTGGCCCTGGTTTTGGTTAAACACCGGCAAAGTGGTCCTGACAGCAGGTGCCAGCACATGTCCGCTGGTTTGGCCACTGGTGGCATCTGCAATCACTGTCGTACCCAACCAGTTAACTTGGTTAAGCCGCTGTTTTGCTTTGGCGGCAGCCATGTTGGCTTCTGCCGCCAGAATGTCAGGGCGGCTACTTAAGGCAGCGGTTTTAAGTTGCGCAATATCGACAGCGGTACAGGCCGGTAGCAATTGTTCACTGAGCGAGAGTGTTCTGGAGCCTTCCATCCAGCCCAGCATATGCATCAGTTGTGTGTGTGCCAATTGCACATCCATGTCTGCTAATTGCAAGTCTCTTGCTGCGAGTAAGGCTTCGTTTTGCGAGAGCAGGGTGTCTTGCGCGCTGATATCGCCTAGCTGTTCACGCGTGCTGGTGAGGGTGGCAATGGTCTGATGCAGTTGCAACGCCTGTTTTAAGCGCTCCCGTTTTTCAGTGGCAATCACTGCTTGTGCATATGCCAGGCGGGTATCACGAATCAGGGTGAAGCCAGACTGCATTAGCTGATGTTGGCTGGCTTGTGCCTGCGCCTGCATTTGCTTTAGCCGAATGGGCCGTAAAAAAATGGCCTCGATAGGAAAGTCGATCGCATAGCGGTAAGGCTTGTTGGCCGCGCTAAAGGCATAAAATAGCGATGGGTTAGCCAGTTGGTTGGCTTGTTTGACATCTGCGTTAGCGAGATTAAGCTCACTTAACTGTGCCTTGAATGCCGGATTTTGCTGCAAGGCTAACATCACCGCTTCGTGTTCAGACAGAGTTGCGGTACTCGCCGGTGCGGCCGGGTGATTGGCCTTCAGTGAGGCATCTGCATCGACAATATGTTGCACTAACTGGGCTGGCGGCACCGTGGGTGGCGTCTGGCAGGCTGACAGTAGCAGCGCCATGCACATGCCTGCTGCCTGCTTGAACTGGATTCGCATGAATCAATCCTTGTGAGTAATGATAGGGTCGCATCATGCCTGTGTTTTCTTAAGGCAAACTTAAGCCACTTTTTAAGGCTGCCTTAAGCTTGTTTGGTTAGAATGGCAACATTAAAGACGGAGATATCCATTGAAGTTGTTGCTGGTAGAAGACGACCGCATGATAGGGGAAAGCCTGCAGCAGGCCATGCGCTCACATGCCATCTATTGGGCGCAAGATGCCATGCAGGCTGAGGCGGCGCTTGCCCGCGACCAATTTGATGCCATGCTGCTTGATCTGGGGTTGCCCGGTAAGTCGGGCATGGCGTTGCTATTGGCATTAAGGCAGGCCGGCAATCGCGTACCTGTGATCATCATTACAGCGAAAGATGCGATTGAACATCGTATACAAGGCCTGGATGCAGGCGCTGATGACTATGTGTTAAAGCCTTTTTCTATCGAGGAAATTGAGGCCAGGTTGCGTGCGATTTTCAGGCGCAAAGAAGAGCGCCATTCTAACCAGATCCGTGTCAACGACGTGATTCTCGACACTGCCAGCTACACCTTAACCATGGGCGATGTCAGCCAGCGGCTGTCCAGCAAAACCTTTGCCATCATGCACACCCTGATGTCACAGCCGGGCATGATTTTTTCAAAAGCACAATTAGAAGAGCGATTGTATGGTTGGGGCGGCGAAGTCGACAGCAATGCGGTAGAGGTGCATGTACACACCATCCGTAAAAAATTTGGTGCGGAGATTATTCAAACCATCCGCGGCATAGGTTACGCATTTCCCGGGCAAAAACCATGAGACGGTCCATTCGAGGTGAGCTGGCCATTTATTTGTCGATTGCCATCGTGTGTATCATCGGCTTGCTGTCATTTTTATCTTACCAGTCAACGGCGGACGAACTGGGCGAGTTGTATGATGCCAATCTACAGCACTTGGCAGAGACCATGGTCGGCAGTGAGCAGATGGCCAACCTGGCAACGCGTGACGATTCAGCAAAAAACAATATGCCATTGAAAGTGCGCGGTGAGCAGGATTACCTGATTCAACTACAGCAACAGGGCAAGGTGATTTATCAGTCGCACCAGCGTGCGTTTGACGTCAATACAGCAAGGGCAGGGCTGTCAACCCAATGGGTGAGCCACAAGCGCTGGCAGCTATTTGTCGCCAAGCGTGGCAGCATGACCTGTGTTGTCGCACAAGACTTTAAGCTCAGGCAGCGCACCATCCGTGAGGTGGCCGTGCGTTTGATTTTGCCGCAATTACTAATAGTGCCTTTGCTTATTCTGGGAAGCTTGTGGCTGATTCGTCAAACGTTTAAACCACTGTTGCGTATTTCATCCGAACTGGATGCGCGGCACGCAGATGTGCTGGAGCCACTGGCTGTCGCGTCACAACCAGAAGAGCTTAAGCCGATTATTTTGGCCTTGAACCGCTGGATGCAAAAAGTGAGCAATAGCATCGCACTGCAAAAACGGTTTACCAGCGATGCCGCGCATGAGCTCAGAACACCGGTGACCGCCATGAAGCTGCAGATCAGCGCCATGGCTCAAGCAGATAAAGCCTCGCTGGAGCATTGGTTAGCCCTCGCGCATGGCGGTGTTGCGCGCATGGAGCGGCTGGTGCATCAGTTGCTGACATTGGCCAGGGTTGATCCTGATGCGCGTCAGCAAGAAATGCTGCCTTTTCATTTGAATCCGCTGGTCATCAAAGTGCTCAATGATTTAAGCCCGTTATCGCGCAAAAAACAACTGGACATAGGCTACATACACGCAGATGAAGTGACGATGATTGGCCTGCCGGATGAAATTGAAATATTGCTCAATAACTTAATCGTTAATGCCATTCATTACTCGCCGGTGCAAGGCGTGATTAACCTGTCGCTTACCGCCCTGGCTGATGGCATGCGTTTGGAGATTGAGGATAGTGGCCCTGGTATCGCCCCGTCTGACATGGAGAAAGTGTTTGACCGCTTTTACCGTGCAGCTGAGGCAAGTGTGGATGGCTCTGGCCTGGGCCTGGCGATTGTCAAAGAAATTGCGATTAAGCACCAGGCTAGCATCCGTCTTTCTAACAAGCCGTTCGGGGCTGGCTTAATTGCAGTCTTTGAACAAACGTTGCGTTCCTCTACAAAAGACATTAAATCTCTCCATTATTGATAATAAATGTAAACATAATCGCAAACAAATGTTAATATTTGTATTGACGTTTGTTTTTATTTTTGTTTAGGAGAGTATTGATGATGAAGCATTCCCTGATAACCGCAGCCATTTTATTCGCATTTAGTCATGCAGCCGCAGCGGCGCCCGTCACTGTTAGCGCTGATGCCGCAGATGGTTATGGTATGTACCTGGACTTAAGTGCCCAGGTGACCGCAAAAACCAATTTTTTCCCAGTCGGCCCAGTGACGGTCGGCATGGCAACCGTCGGTATCAAAACACCTACTGCGCTCGGTGACATTAGCGTTGCGAGTGCAGGTACGCCTATCCCAACGCAAACAAACTCAACGCTGAGTCTGGGTTTGAGCACCAGTGGCGCTGGTAATGGGGTGTTATCTAACATAAACCCGTTATTAGCATTGCTGATGCCAACACAAGCAGGCTCTGCCACTTTTTCAGCGTCAGGCGCCTACCTTGAAAACAATCCGCTGCCTGGCTCAAATAGCGCCATTGGTACAGGCAGTGTAGAGCATTTAAATTTGAGCGTCTCTAGTGCGCTGGCATTGCAGGCTGACCTCATTGGCTCCAGATCTACGGTCACGGTGAATGAAAGCACGGGCTTGTTTACGGCAAATGGAGATAGCACTTTTGCCGGGGCCAGCCTGAGCATTCTCGGACATTCGATTGACCTGGCCGCGGCTGCCGCAGGTGGGGTCTATCTGGATTTAGGGCCGTTGGGGCATGCTTCAGTATGGGCCAATGAAAGTAAATATTGGGCAGATGGTGTGGTGGCCAGCAACTGCAATGGCGCGACATTTAGCTGCGCTGTGCAAACCAATGCCTTAAATATTACGCTGGATGATATTGGCATTAACTCATTAGGCCTGTTAGGGGTAGCAAATCTTTCGGCTACTACCGACTTGTGCATCACGGTAGGGCATTCCTATGCATCACTGACCGTGACCCCGGTGCCAGAAGCCTCTTCGTCTTTGATGATCCTGCTGGGCCTGGGTGCCATTATGGGTTTTTCTCGCCGTCGAGTGTAATTTACCTGGCCATAAAAAGCCCCCTGCGCGCAGGGGGCTTTTTGTTTTACCAATGCATCTATGTTTAACACACGCGGTGTTCAAGGTTAAATGTCATCATTCTACGAGTGTGAATGCATCAGCGCTGTGCCAATCGCTACCTGGATATTTCATGGCAGCCATTGGCTCACCGTGGCGCTAACCGTTAAACATAGTTTCTTAGTCTATCAGCCGTGATCATGGTTGCTTGGTTGGCATGAACCGCATGGTGGCGGTGGAGGTGGCGTGCATGGGCTCGGTGCCGGAGAGCAACCGCCATGGTACCCGCCTTGAAAACCGGGCTGGTACCATGAAATTGGCCCGTAATTAATGCCAGGTTGATTGAAAACACTGAATACGCTGCCCATCGCAAATGAGTTATACGGATAGCCCGGAAAAAATTGGGAGCCGCCAGCAACGGTTTGTGTTTCAGATCGGGATAGTTGATTGATAGCCATATTTTACCTCTTAAAAAATTAACATTAGTTCAATCAGGTGGCAGTCAAACTTCATCTGCCATGACCGAGTGAACCGCTTTTAAACGTCATCTTTACGCTAAGTTTGGGTAGTGTAGTGTTGACGATTCACACTTCGATGCTCGCCTACTTAAAGTGTTAATTAATGTTAAATACAAACTTAAATTAAAACAAGTTAATTTTTAAAGCGCTATGCATTATTTAATGCGATGCAACACAGGCAAAAAGGAGATGGGGCTGATCAACATCGCAAGCTGTCGCTCAATTTCGGCGTGCAAATTGAGCACCATAAAAGCAGCGTGTTGAAATATGACGGAACGTTTTGTTTTTAAATAACAACAATGGTGTGATTGCCACAAACCAATGGCAATTTAAAACTGTAGAGAATTTTTAAGGCTTAGGAAGATGTGAGAATAAAAACCTGCTTGCAGGATGACACGAAAGTCAACCCTTAAATCGGGTGCAAGTATTGTAGCTAGAAGGGCTTAAAGTTTAATCAGTCTCAAACATGAAAGATGTTAAACTGTGACCATGATGATTCAACACGAAGCGAAAGCAATTATTCTAAAAAGCAAAAAATTGAGTGCTTGGGAATCTGTATTTGGCGCAGCTGGTGAGCTGCTTGATGGTGCCCAGAAGAGGACTCGAACCTCCACGTCGTTAAACACTAGTACCTGAAACTAGCGCGTCTACCAATTTCGCCATCTGGGCTAAAGAAGCTGTGCATTTTAAAGGAAGAATAAATATTGTCAACCAGAAAAACGAAAAAATCCCTGCGTGCAAATGACCCGCAGGCCCAGCGTGAAGCTGAGTTATATCAAACACCATTGCCTAGCCGTGAACTGGTGTTGCAGTTGCTGTCAGACCAGGGTGTGCCCCTGAGTGCTGACCAGATTTATGTGTTGCTTGACATTAGCCATGATGAGCGCGACATTTTTAACCGCAGGCTGGGCGCCATGGAGCGCGATGGCCAGCTCATGCGTAACCGTAAGGGTGCATTTTGCCTGCCGGATAAGATTCACCTGATTGCCGGCACCGTCTTTGGCCATACGGATGGTTTTGGCTTTTTGGTGCCGGATGATAAAACCAAGAACCCGGAAGATATTTTCCTCGGCCCTAAAGAGATGACCTTGGTCATGCACGGCGACCGCGCCATGGTGCGGCTGGCGGGTGTTGACCGTAAAGGTCGCCCTGAGGGCAAGCTGGTCGAGGTGCTGGAGCGCGCCAACAAAACGTTGGTGGGGCGCGTGATTCGGGCACAGGGCGTGACCATTGTGGCGGCAGAAGACAAGCGCATCAGCCAGGATGTGCTGATTCCATATCACCTCGATATGGACGCGCAAGTTGGGCAGATTGTGACTGTCGAGCTCACAGAGTATCCATCATCGCACTCCAGCCCCATGGGCAAGATTGTAGAGATTTTGGGAAACTATGCTGATAGCGGCATGGAGATCGAGATCGCCTTGCGCAAGCATCATTTGCCACACCAGTTTAACCCGGCCGCGGTTAAGCAGGCTGAAGATTTCCCCAGAACCGTGCAGGCCAAAGATTACAAAGGCCGCAAAGATTTGCGTGACTTGGCATTGATTACCATTGATGGTGAAACGGCGCGTGACTTTGATGATGCCGTGTTTGCTGAACCGCAGGGCAAAGGCTGGCGCCTAGTGGTGGCGATTGCTGATGTGAGCTTTTATGTGCAGCCGGGCGATGCGCTGGATAAAGATGCCTACGACCGTGGCAACTCGGTGTATTTTCCACGCCGTGTGATCCCCATGTTGCCAGAGGCTTTATCTAACGGCCTATGCTCGCTTAACCCGGATGTTGAGCGTTTGTGCATGGTGTGCGATATGCAGATTGATAGCCAGGGCGTCGTCAAGCAATATCAGTTTTATCCGTCGGTGATGCTGTCTAAAGCGCGTATGACCTACACCAAAGTGGCGGCGTTGCTACAAGGTGAAGATGCGGCTTTAACTGAAGAATATGCCTGGTTGTTACCGCATGTGCAAAACTTAAACAGCTTGTTCAGGCTGATGCTGACCCAGCGTGAAAAACGCGGTGCGGTGGAGTTTGAGTCGACCGAAACCATGATGGTGTTTAACGATAACGGCAAAATCGACAAGATTGTGCCCGTAGTACGTAATGACGCGCACAAGCTGATTGAAGAATGCATGCTGGCAGCTAACGTCTGTGCAGCAGACTTTTTGCTTAAAAACGAACAAACCTGTTTGTTCCGTATCCACGAAGGCCCAACGCCAGAAAAACTCGAAGCGTTGCGCTTGTTTATGGGCGAGTTTGGCTTTGGCGTAGGTGGCGGCGAGAACCCAAGCGCCAAAGACTATGCCAAGCTCATGCAGCGCATTAAAGCGCGGCCAGACGCACAATTGTTGCAAACAGTGATGTTACGCTCTATGCAACAAGCGGTGTATAGCCCGGATAACGTCGGCCACTTTGGGCTGGCTTATGAGGCCTACACGCATTTCACTTCGCCGATCCGCCGCTATCCTGACTTGCTGGTGCATCGCGCCATCAAGGCGGTGGTCGAAGGCAAACGTTACCAGGCCAAAGACTGGCATCAGCTGGGCGTGCATTGCTCGATGACAGAGCGCCGGGCTGATGATGCCACGCGTGACGTCACCAACTGGCTCAAATGCTTTTACATGCAAGACAAAGTGGGGGAAGTGTTTAGCGGCACCGTTGCCGGTGTCACCAGCTTTGGCTTGTTTGTGGCGCTGGATGAAGTCTACGTTGAGGGCTTGTTACACGTGACTGACCTGGGCAATGATTATTTTATTCACGATAAAGCGCGCCATGAAATGGTGGGCGAGCGCACCGGTGTGCGTTACCGCCTGGGCGACCGCTTGACGGTAAAAGTAGTGCGCGTGGATTTGGAAACATCTCGCATAGACTTTACTTTGGTGGGGGCGATGGAGGGGGCTTCTGAGTCCGCCGAGCCTGCGTTGTTAAATGGCGATGACAAGCCAGCCAGCAACAGAAGCCGTGCTTCTAAAGCAGCCCCGGCTAAAGCTGCGCCAGCGGCCTGGGCCAAGTCGGCAACGACGCAGGCCAAGTCATCCACCGCAGCTAAACCGCCTCGCAAGCCAGGCGAAAAACCTGCTGCAGGCAAGGCCGCAGCCGATAAATCACGCTCGGCCAAAGACAAAGGTCGCCATTCGGCACAAAAAAATAAAGGCAAACCCAAGGCAAAAGCCCGATAATAGCGGCTTGAGTTAGTTTTTGCGTTTTTAAGCAATCTATTCGCGCAGTGCTTGGCAATATGTATCTTATTGCCGGGCCTGCGCGATTCGTGTTTTATCTTTTGCTGCTTGTAGGCAAAAGTCACCAAGAAAAATGAGGAGTCACTATGTCAGAAACCCGCATTCTGTTCGGTTTTCATGCGGTGTTGAGTCGCATGCGCCAGCACGGCATCAGCATTCAGGAAATTATTATTGATCAAGACCGTGTCGATGCACGCATGCGCGATTTGCTTGAAATGGCCAAGTCACAAAATATTCGTGTGATTCAAGCCGAGCGTCATCGCCTGGATGGCTTTATTGGCGCCCATGGCCGTCACCAGGGCGTGATTGCCCGTGTGGTTGAAACGCCGATGCCATACAAAGATATTCACGATGTGCTGGAGTCCGACCTCGATGAGCCGCCATTTTTCCTGATTCTGGACGGTGTGCAAGACCCGCATAACCTCGGCGCTTGTTTACGCGTGGCGGATGCCATGGGCGTACATGCGATTATTGCGCCTAAAGACCGTTCTGTTGGTTTAAACGGAACAGTGCGTAAAGTCGCCAGTGGCGCGGCAGAGACCGTGCCGTTTATTTCGGTGACCAACCTGGCCCGTACCATCCGTGAGTTGAAAGAAGCCGGTGTGCATATCGTTGGCACTACCATGGATGCGCCAAGCTCATTGCATAACACCAAGCTAGAAGGCCCGATTGCACTGGTCATGGGCGCAGAGGGCGATGGCATGCGTCGTTTAACCCAAGAAACCTGTGATGCGCTGATCACCATCCCAATGTTCGGCTCGGTGCAAAGCTTGAATGTAAGCGTGGCTAGCGGCATTGCGCTCTACGAGATTCGTCGTCAGCGCGTGCTGGCAGGCGGCAAAGCCTAGTTTTACCCGATGTTGACCTTGCACGATTTATGGCTGCAATTGCGCCAACGCGCCCGGCGTTTGTGGCTGGGCCAGTCGCTGGCGTTTTTAGGCGCCATTGTCGCGGTGCCTATCCCTTTGCTGATGCCCTTGCTGGTAGATGAAGTGCTGTTGCATCAACCAGGCAAGCTCACGCAACTCATGCGCTGGTTATTGCCTGCGGATTGGCTGGGGCCCATTGCCATTATCCTGTGCGTGACACTGCTGACCATGAGTTTACGCCTGGCCAGCGTGTTGCTCGGGGTCGCCACCACGCGTATTTTTGTCGGCTTATCCAAGCAGGTGACGCTGGGTGTGCGCCAGACCTTGCTCGACAAACTCGCTCGCATTCGCATGCAGGTTTATGAAAGCCTGGGCGCCGGTCAGATCACCGCGCGTCTGCTCACCGATATTGAAACGCTGGACAAGTTTCTCGGTGAAACCATCGCCAAAGTGATCGTCGCCGTGCTGAGTGTGGTCGGTGTCGCTGCAGTGTTGCTGTGGATGCACTGGCAACTGGCATTGATCATCTTGCTGCTAAACCCTTTTGTCATCGGGCTGACCATGGTGCTGGGTAAAAAGGTCAAAGTGTGGAAGCAGCGCGAAAACAGTGCCTTTGAGCTGTTATCGCAATCCGTCACCGAAACGCTAGAAGTCATGCAACAACTGCGTGCCAGCAACAGCGATAAACGCTTTTTAGATAAAGCCAAGCAAGCTGCCGAAGCCGTGCGTGCCGCGGCCACAGCATCTGGGTGGAAGTCTGACGCGCTATCGCGCTTGTCATTCGGTATTTTCCTGTTCGGCTTCGAAATCTTCCGCGCCGTCGCCATGCTGATGGTGGTGTTCTCCAACCTGTCTGTCGGGCAAATGATTGCCGTATTTGGCTACTTGTGGTTCATGATGGGGCCAGTGCAAGAACTGTTATCGGTGCAGGTGTCTTATTACGCAGCCAAAGCCGCATTGGGGCGCATCAATCAGGTGCTGGATGCAGATGAAGAGCCGCATTACCCCGCGCAAGTGCAAGGCTTTTCTGCACAAAGCCCGGCCGCCATTCGCTTGCAAAATGTGTCCTTTGCTTATGGTGAAGGCAGTGCCATCCTCGACGACGTCACCCTCAATATTGCACCTGGCGAGCAAGTGGCGCTAGTCGGTGTCTCAGGCGCAGGCAAATCCACGCTGGTACAATTGCTGCTGGGCTTGTATGCACCCAGCAGTGGGCACATTTTGTTTAACGGGCAAGCCATCGAGCAACTAGGCTACGCCCAAATTCGCGAACACCTGGGCGTGGTGCTGCAACAGCCCATGCTGTTTAACGATAGCGTGCGACAAAATCTGAGTTTAGACCAACCTTATGCCGACGATGCCTTGTGGCAAGCGCTAGAAGTCGCCCAACTGGCACAATTTGTCCGCGACCTGCCGGAAGGCCTGGACACACAATTAGGCCGCAGTGGTGTGCGTTTGTCAGGCGGCCAGCGCCAGCGCCTGGCGATTGCACGCATGATGCTCACACAGCCACAAATCGTGATTTTAGATGAAGCGACCTCTATGCTAGATACGCACACCGAAGCCTTGCTACATCAGGCCATGCGCACATTTTTGCGCGGCCGTACCACCATTATTATTGCGCACCGCTTATCGGCGGTAAAAGAAGCTGATCGTGTATTGGTGTTTGACGGTGGTCGTATTATCGAAGAAGGCCAGCACGAGACGCTGGTGCAGCAGGCGGGTAGTGTGTATCAGCGGTTGTATGGGCAGCAGGGGTAGTTCTCGTAGCGTCAAATTAAGTGGCAGCCGATGGTTTGGTACTCCCCTTAAGCAATCTCCTGTGCTGTGAAACACATAAAGCATTCTCCAAAATGACACTCAGCCTTGAAGATTTAAAGCGTTTGCCAGCGAAATAATTGTCTTGTCTAGGTCTGAGTTCATGATCTTTGGTAAATCCTTGCTTAGGATTGAGTGAAGTCGCCAAAACTCTGTAATCGTTCCCAAATTTATGGCGAAGGATGACTGAATCTCATGTTCGACCAACTCTCGGCGAGCCTGAATCAGCAACTTTGATAACAGTGGATAACGCGCGATTAGCACAGAGAAGTACGGATGGGCAACTAAGTCGCCTAGTTCCTTCAGGATTGCCTCTAATTCCTTCACATACATTTTCTTCGCCATCGCATCGTTCTTGATCAGCTTCGTATTTTGGTCGAAGGCGTTGACGACATTTAGAAAATAGCGGCGAACAAGTTCTAGCATACGGAGTCTGCCCTGGCTGGACTCCTGACGGATGGCATAAACAGCTGTTACGTACGCAACCACAATCGAAAAAATGATTGATGCGACGGGGATAAAAATGTCTTTGATTGTGTCGTACATAGAGCTCTCTTCGGCTTCCAATTTTTTAATAGCCATCCCAATGATGGCGTGCAAACGAGCGGTGAGCTTTCCAACTGTATTGTTAACTTATTTTGATAGTATAGAGCGTCCCTACCACATTGCAATTCAGTCTTTTTTTAGATTCGGTGCCAAAGAAAACTGCTTGAAATATAATTTAGTTGGGACGGAAGATGTCTAAAATACAGATTGTTAATATTATTGCGTGTGTATTTATGGCATACGCGACACTTCATGACCAGGTTTGGCCGTTTCACCAACTTCATTCAGCACATGCGTAATTTCCCCCGTACCGCCCAGTGACACGCTGGTGACGTGGCTAAAACGAATATTCTCGCCTGCGGGTGCTTCAATCGCACTATTGAGTTTAACCTCAGGATTCTCATTAAAGAAGCAATAAACTCCCATGCCTATGGCGGTGTGGTGGGTGACCTGATCGCCCACTTTGTAAGACGCAAATCCATTAACGCTGCCATTCATCCAACTTGGCTGGTTAGGTACGTCATAAGGCGCTTCGCTTTGGTAAAAGTAGACCGCGCCATTCTCACCGTTCCACACCGTTTGGTAGTCGTGAAAGTGTTCGACAAATAGGCCGTACATGGTGACGTCATCGCCATTGACGACAATGCCATGTTTGGTTTTATTGGTTGCCCAGCCGATGCCGTTGTCGTGGTCGCCGCGCCATACCCACAGGTTGTCGCCAATCACATGGTTGCTGTTGATGATGACGCTGTGCGTGGCGTTGCCGACCGCTGCGCCGCCCACTCTAAAAAATACGTCGTGCAGGGTGGTGGGGTTCTGTGCATGGCTGATGCTGCTTTTGCTGTCGCCAAGTTGCAGCAATACTTCAGAGTTCTTTTCACCGGCATCAAATAACACACCACCAATTTTAACGCCGTCGATATCGGCAATGGTCATGGCGGCGTTGCCCGCTACTGGTTGCAGGGTGGCAATGCCCAGGCCCAGCACAATGGTGTTAGGCAGGGTGACTTGCAAGGGTTGGTTTAGGCGGTAAATGCCGGGTGTTAGCAGCAGGTGTTTGCCTTTGCCTAGTGCAGCGTTGATGGTCTCGGCCGTATCAGTGGCCGCTTTGGCAATATAAAATTGCGTCAACGGTACGGATTCACCCTGTGGGTGCGTTTCTTGCCAGGAGATGCCCTGTGCGTTGCTGCGCAGTGCGGGAACAAACACCTGGTAAGCGCCAGAGTTGTCTATGGTTAAAAACGGTTTTTCACGCACAACTGGCGTCTGCTCTACCACCGTGTAAGGTGGGGTCGGCCAGTGTTCGGCATCCGGCGCGTTTTTCACGCCGACAAACACCATGTTCCAGTTGGCGTTGGTCCAACTGCCCATGTTTGAGTTTCTTGTCAGCCATTGCTGCTGGGTGCCAGAGTTGATTTGCTGATCAATGAGACTGTCCGCAATAAAGCCGCCGCTGGACCAGCCGCCGTTGTCATCAAGTAGCATATTGCCGCGCACATGAATGCGGCGCAGCGGCGCCGCTTGTGAGACCGCCCATTGCATGGTGCCGTTGTCTGGTGTAACCGACAGGTTCTCTACGCTGCGCCAAAAGTTTTGTGTGGCGTCGCCCTCATGCCAGATAGCTTCTACCTGGATACCGCCTTGCAGGATGACATCGTCAGGAAACTGCCCCAGCCCCAGCAGTTGGGTATAAAAGCCGAGTTTGACTTTGTTATGATAAACGCCAGGTTTAAACAGCACGGCATAGCGTTCTGGCCCAAACTGGTTGCTTTCCTGTTGCTTGAATAGCGTGTCCAGTTTGCCTTGAATCTCTGCCGATGACATGGCAGGATCCAGAATAATCACATTGGCGCCAAAGTCAGGCGTCACGGGCTGGGCTTTTTTTGCATCGGTTGCCTGGCAACCGAGTAATAATATGGCGACAAATCCGGCGCTAAGCGTTTTGAGTGTTGAATAAGCTGGCAAAAAAGAACGCATAAACAGGGTGCTTTCAATCAAAATCATTTCATACATGACCGCAACACGGTGCATGAAATTCCATTTTTTTCATTTTCTATACATTGCCAAGGTTAGGGGCAATACGATGTTACGTTATTGTTTAGCCCAGATTCAGGGTGCTCAATGTGTCGCTGCGCACGCGTGCGAGCAAGGTCGCATCATCAATCAAAGACTCGCCAAATGAAGGAATCAGTGCTTTGAGGCTCTCTTGCCATTCTTTGCTTTGCATGCGGCTGGCGAAGCAGCGTTGTAGCACGTCTAGCATGGCTTTCACGCTCACCGACGCCCCTGGTGAGGCGCCAAGCAGGGCGGCCAAACTGCCGTCGCTACTGGCGACAATCTCGGTGCCAAACTCCAGTTTGCCCCAGTGCTGGTGGCAGCGTTTGATAATCTGTACACGTTGCCCGGCATGCGCTAACTGCCAGTCTTCACTGCGGGCATCTGGCAAAAAGACGCGCAAAGAGGCCATGCGTTGCTCATGGCTTTGAAAGACTTCTTTAATCAGGTATTTGGTCAAATCCATATTGTGGCGACCTGCGCCCAATAAGCTCTTCAGGTTTTTTAATTTGACCGATTTTGCCAGGTCAAAACGCGAACCTTGTTTGAGAAAGCGGGTAGTAAACCCAGCGTAGGGGCCAAACAGCAAGGCTGGCTGGCCTTGTATCATGCGCGTGTCTAAATGTGGCACCGACATAGGCGGCGCGCCGACAGCCGCCTGGCTGTAGACTTTGGCATGATGCGTGTTAATCAGTTTAGCGTTGTTGCAAATCAGCCATTGACCGCTGACAGGGAAACCACCATAACCATGCGCCTCGGGGATGCCTGATTGTTGCAGCAAAGGCAATGCGCCGCCGCCAGCGCCCAAAAAGACAAATTTGGATTGATAGGTTTGTGACTGGCCCGAAGGTTGGTGCTGGATATGCACTTGCCAGCTAGTTTGCTCGCGGTGCTGTTGCTGTTTGAGTTTGCTCACGCGTGACTGCGTGAGCAAGGTGAAGTTAGGGCGTGTTTTGAGGTAAGCGACCAGTTGGCGCGTCAGCGCGCCAAAATTCACATCCGAGCCATGGGCAACGCGGGTGGCAGACATTTTTTCGGTGCTTTGGCGGCCAGCCATCATCAGCGGCATCCAGTCATTCAATGTGCTGGCTTGGTCACTCCATTGCATGTCGGCAAACAGGGGGTGTGCTTGCAATGCGTCAAAACGCTTGCGCAAAAATGCCGCATCTTTCTCACCCCACACGGCGCTCAGGTGCGGCACGCGCTGAATAAAGTCAGCTGCATTTAATACGCCTTCTTTTACCAGGCTAGTCCAGCATTGCAGCGAGACCTCAAAGGCGGCATTGATTTCAAGCGCGCGGCGAATCTGAATCTCGCCATGTTTATCTTTAGGGGTGTAGTTGAGCTCACAATAACCGGCATGACCGGTGCCTGCATTGTTCAGTGCATCCGAGCTTTCGAGGGCAACATCATCGAGTTGCTCTACCATGCAAATATGCAGGCTTGGGTCGAGTCGATGTAGCAGAACTGCCAGCGTAGCGCTCATAATGCCGCCACCAACCAACAATACATCGAGATCAGTTGTTGCCATGGTTTGTGATTCCCCTGTGTTGAGGCGCCTGGATGTCAAACGCACAATCATAATGCCGCCGCGCATTATAATATAAATCGAAAAACACGCTGCATAGGCGGCACTCAATCGCCTGCAAAGCAGCCGCAATCGCGATGACACCAACTTGTCAACAAAAGGCTTTTGCGGTAATCTCTAGCATTCGCCAGAAACACTATAAAACTAGAAAAAAACGAATCCTGACTTGAGGTTAGGGTAAATAGTTCGCAAGCACCATTGGTCTGTAAGGCCGGTGTCGTATGCGGCCAGTTTTACCCGAGGCGCTACCGTTAGTTGGGCTCATTGTGGAACACATGATTGGGGTGCGTATGAAAAATCCGCTGGAATCTGTTGCTGGGTCCATCATTTCAGGGTTGCTATTAACCCTGGCTCTGGTTTTTTTCCTTAAAAATTTTATTGTGGCGGGGGGCTAATCCATGGAACTGCTTCCTGCACTGGCAAGATGGATTCACTTTCTGGCCGGGATTACCTGGGTCGGATTACTGTATTACTTCAATCTGGTGCAAATGGCTGGATTGAAAGCGGCCGCTGCCGATGGCACCGCCGCAGGTATTAATAAGCATATTGCGCCGCGCGCACTGTTTTGGTTTCGCTGGTCTGCAGTCGTTACCTGGTTAGCGGGTGCTGCCTTGTTGGGCCCGCACTTTACCGACGCCTTTGCATTGCGCAACGGCTTTGAACTGATAGGTGTGGGAGCCTGGTTAGGCACCATCATGTTGTTTAACGTTTGGGCACTGATTTGGCCCAACCAGAAAAAGATTCTTGGTTTTGTGCCTGCGGATGATGCAGCTAAAAATAAAGCGCGACGCGTGGCCATGCTGGCATCGCGTACTAACTTGATGCTGTCATTGCCCATGTTGTTTTTTATGGCCAATGGCTTGAGTCATCGCGCAGTATTAGGTTTTTAACGGGTTTAAGGCGTTTACGGCGGCTTAAGCCGCCGTTTTTGTTTTTTGAAAAAGGGTTTGAAATGCATTCGGAACACTTAATGAACACCTATGGTAGGCAGCCTGTGACGTTTGTCAAAGGCGAGGGCGTCTGGCTGACAGACACTGCCGGTGATCGCTATCTGGATGCGCTGTCAGGCGTGGCAGTCAATGGCTTGGGCCATGCCCATCCAAAGTTTGTGGCAGCCCTCAATGCGCAAATCGCCAGGTTGATTCATGTCTCGAATATTTACCAGATTGCCGAGCAATCTGCACTGGCCGATAAATTGGCCGAGTTATCGGGCATGGACCGCGTGTTCTTTTGTAACTCAGGCTGTGAGGCCAATGAAGCCGCGATCAAGCTGGCAAGGTTGTATGGCCACAACAAAGGCATAGACCATCCAGAAATCATTGTCATGGATCAAAGCTTTCATGGCCGTACCATGGCAACCTTGTCTGCCACTGGCAACCGCAAGGTGCAGGCCGGGTTTGAGCCGCTGGTGAGCGGTTTCCTGCGCGTGCCGTTTGATGATCTCGAGGCCGTGAAAACCATCGCCTCACACAAAAACAATGTGGTGGCTATTTTGGTTGAGCCAGTGCAAGGCGAGGGCGGCGTGCATATCCCGGCTAGCCTCAAGGCTTACCTGCAAGGTTTGCGTGAGGTTTGCGATGCCAATGGCTGGTTGCTGATGCTGGACGAAGTGCAATCCGGCATTGCCAGAACCGGCACCTGGTTTGCCTTTCAGCATACCAGTATCGTGCCGGACGTGATGACGCTGGCCAAAGGCCTGGGTTCAGGCGTGCCGATTGGTGCCTGTGTTGCGCGTGGCATAGCCGCAGAGACGTTTACCCCCGGTAAACATGGTTCTACCTTCGGCGGTAACCCGTTAGCAACCGCGGCTGGTTTGGCCACACTGCAGATCATTGCCGAAGAAAAACTACGTGAAAATGCAGACACGGTGGGCGATTATATTCGTGAGCAGTTTACTGCCGCGCTCAAAGGCGAAGCTGGCGTGATCAACATCCGCAATGCGGGCATGATGATAGGCATCGAGCTGGATAGACCTTGTGCTGACCTGGTCAAGCAGGCGCTGGCGGCCAAGTTGTTGATTAACGTGACGTCTGAAAAAGTGATTCGTTTGTTGCCATCGCTGGTGATGAGCAAACAAGAGGCGGATGAACTGGTGAGCAGATTGACGCCGCTGATATTGAATTTTTTAAAGGCAAGCGCTTGATTTAACAAGCGCCCAACACATTATGAGTATTAAACATTTTCTGCAATTTAATGACCTGACCCGTGATGAGATCGAACACATCTTTGCGCGTGCTAAGTGGATCAAATCGCAGTTTAAAGACTACAAGCAATACTGGCCACTGGTGGATCGCACGCTGGTGATGATTTTTGAAAAAGCCAGCACGCGTACGCGCCTGTCATTTGAGGCTGGCATGCAGCAATTGGGCGGTTCGGCCATTTATCTCAACACACGTGACTCACAGCTGGGTCGTGGTGAGCCGGTAGAAGATGCAGCGCAAGTGATTTCACGCATGAGCGACATTGTGATGATTCGAACCTTTGAGCAAAGCATCATCGAGCGTTTTGCGCAAAACTCGCGCGTACCAGTGGTCAATGGCCTGACCAATGAATATCACCCGTGCCAGATTCTGGCCGATATTTTTACTTTTATTGAGCACCGTGGCTCGATTCAGGGCAAAACCGTGGCCTGGATTGGCGACAGCAATAACGTCTGCAACACCTGGTTGCAAGCGGCTGAGGTGCTAGACTTTAACGTGCATGTGTCTACGCCACCGGGCTATGAAGTGGAGCCCGAGCGTGCCAATTTGTACGGCACTTCACACTTTGAGTCGTTTGCCGACCCAATGGAAGCGGCGCGTGGCGCAGATTTAGTAACCACCGATGTGTGGACCTCCATGGGCTTTGAAGCCGAAAACGAAGAACGCCGCAAAGACTTTGCCGACTGGCAAGTGGATGCTGACATGATGAAAGTAGCCAAGGCTGATGCCGTGTTTATGCATTGCCTGCCTGCGCATCGCGGCGAAGAAGTATCTGCTGAGGTGATTGACGGTACACAAAGCGTCGTGTGGGATGAAGCAGAAAATAGATTGCACACGCAAAAAGCATTAATGGAATATTTGTTGTTAGGAAAAGTGGCTTGATTTCACAAGCCAGATGAATTCAGTTTGGGATAATTTAGATGAGCGATATTAAAAAAGCGGTATTGGCCTATTCCGGTGGCTTGGATACCTCGGTAATTTTGAAGTGGTTGCAAGATACCTATCAATGTGAAGTGGTGACATTTACGGCTGACCTGGGTCAAGGTGAAGAGCTGGAGCCTGCGCGCGAAAAAGCCAAAAAATTTGGCGTCAGCGAGATTTACATTGATGACTTGCGTGAAGAGTTTGTGCGTGACTTCGTGTTCCCTATGTTCCGTGCCAACACCGTTTATGAAGGTGAATACCTGCTGGGTACCTCGATCGCACGTCCATTGATTGCCAAGCGCTTGATTGAAATTGCCAACGAGACCAAAGCCGATGCCATTTCACACGGCGCGACTGGTAAAGGCAACGACCAGGTGCGTTTTGAGTTGGGTGCTTATGCGCTTAACCCAAACATCCAAATCATTGCCCCATGGCGTGAGTGGGATCTGCTGTCGCGTGAAAAGCTGCTGGCTTATGCCGAAAAACACAGTATCCCGGTTGAAATGAAGCATAAGCAAGGTGGTAGCCCATACTCGATGGACGCCAACCTGTTGCATATCTCTTACGAAGGCCGTCACCTGGAAGACCCATCAGCCGAGGCTGAAGAAGACATGTGGCGTTGGACCGTGTCACCGGAAAAAGCACCAGACGCGGCTGAGTACCTGGATATTGAGTTCAAGAGTGGTGACATCGTGGCCTTGAATGGCAAAGCCATGAAAGCGCATGAGATTCTGGCCGAATTAAACCGCATTGGCGGTAAACACGGCGTCGGTCGTCTGGACCTGGTCGAAAACCGCTATGTGGGCATGAAGTCACGCGGTTGCTATGAAACGCCAGGCGGCACCATTATCCTCAAAGCCCACCGTGCGATTGAAAGCATCACGCTGGACCGTGAAGTGGCGCATTTAAAAGATGACCTGATGCCACGTTACGCCAGCCTGATCTACAACGGTTACTGGTGGAGCCCAGAGCGCGTAGCATTGCAAACGCTGATCGACCACACACAGGCCACTGTGAATGGTTGGGTGCGCGTCAAGCTGTATAAAGGCAATGTGATTGTGGTTGGCCGTGATAGCAAGACAGACTCATTGTTTGACTCGACCATTGCGACGTTTGAAGACGACAAAGGCGCTTACGATCAAAAAGACGCTGGCGGCTTTATCAAGCTTAATGCCTTGCGCATGCGTATTGCCGCTAACCTGCATAACCGTAAAAAATAATTCTGATGGCTCATCGACGCGTCATTGCCTATGACTCCACCCTGCGTGATGGCGCGCAGGCACAAGGCGTGTCTTTTTCGGTTGAAGATAAACTCAAGGTAGTCCAACGCCTGGATCAGCTAGGCATTGGCTATATTGAGGCAGGCAACCCTGGTTCTAATCCAAAAGATCTGGCATTTTTTGCTCGCGTTGGCGAACTGCAATTGCAGCACGCCAAAATCATTGCTTTTGGCAGCACGCGCCGTATCGGTATTTCGGCTGCCGAAGATAAAAACTTGCAGTCGCTACTGTCTGCCAATACGCAGGCGGTGGCGATTTTTGGCAAAAGCTGGGATTACCAGGTCACCGATATTCTGCGTACCACCTTGCAAGAAAATCTGGCCATGATAGGCGACACCATCGCCTATTTAAAAGCGCAAGGCAAAGAAGTGGTGTTTGATGCCGAGCACTTTTACGATGGCTATCAAGCCAATGCCGACTACGCCATGCAAACCCTGCAAGCGGCGGTCGATGCTGGAGCGGATGTGCTGGCATTGTGTGATACCAATGGCGGCACCTTCCCCGACCAGGTGTTTGCTATCACGCAAACGGTGGTAGCGCGGTTTCCGTCGGTGCAAATCGGCATTCATTGCCACAATGACTGCGAGATGGCGGTGGCTAACTCTGTGGCTGCGGTGCAGGCAGGTGCTAGCCAGGTGCAAGGCACGATCAATGGTATTGGTGAGCGCTGCGGCAATGCCAACCTGGTGTCTATCATCCCCAATATGCAGTTAAAGCTGGGCTTTGACTGTATCTCACCTGCGCAGTTGTCTGAGCTAACCGCCGCCGCAAGGTTTGTCAGCGAAGTGGCGAATGTGGCCTTTAACGACAAGGCTCCGTATGTGGGGCAGGATGCCTTTGCCCACAAAGGCGGTATGCATATTGACGCCGTGAATAAAAACCCTAAATCTTACGAGCATATCAATCCTGGCACGGTGGGTAATGAGCGGCAGATTCTAGTGTCTGAAGTGGCCGGGCGTGGCGCGATTTTGCGCAAATTGCAGCAGATTGACCCTAGCTTGACCAAAGAGTCAGAGGCGGCAGTGAATATACTGGAGCAGTTAAAGACGCTGGAGCATGAAGGTTATCAGTTTGAAAATGCCGAAGGCTCATTTGAGTTGCTGATGCAAAAATTGCTGGGCAAATTTAAGCCGTTTTTTAGCCTCAAGCATTACAACGTCAATATTGACGAGCCGTGTGCCCATGGCCAGCGTTCTACAGCAACGATTCAGATTTGTGTGAATGATCAGGCATCGAGCGCGACGGCGCAAGGCGATGGGCCTGTGAATGCACTCGATAAAGCCATGCGCCAGGCACTGGAGCAGTTTTACCCGGTGATTAAAGACATTAAACTGGTAGATTACAAAGTGCGGGTGCTCGACTCTAACCAGGCCACGGCGGCCAAGGTGCGCGTGTTGATTGAGTCTACTGACCAGCAAAGCAACTGGACCACCATAGGCGTGTCGTCAGATATTATTGAGGCATCGTGGCTAGCGTTAAAAGATGCACTGGAATATAAGCTGCTTCGTGTTTAGCCGCGTTCGCGAACGTTGGTTAAAATGTCACGGTTGACCACATAAACAGCACATTGCCATTGCCCTTGGTGCCCGGCACATAAGTGGCGTTTACGATCACTTTGTCGTAGCCGACAGCCGCAATCGGCAATAACACTGGCAGTGGCTTGTAGTTGTAATCACTTCTAGCGGTGAACCCGGCAGTTAATCCAAGCCCGGCATTCAAGCCGCTGGCCTGTCCAGCCAGGTTTTTAACGTGCCCGTAGCCTACAATTGGCTCCCAGTCATCGTGCGAGTCTTTAAATGCCATCACATAATAGCCATCCCAGTTACTATCGGCATCGCGCATTGACTTGCCGATGCCCAAGCCCCATGGCCGCTCGTTGAAAGAGTCGATTTTCTCTCGAGAGTACATGCTTCTGTTATGGTAAGTCACCAGTGGCACATATAAATCAGTTTGATCGGATTTTTGCCACACCTCAGTCAGGTGGTTTTTAAGCTGACCGTACCAAGAGTCTTGCCTTGCTGTGCCGCCTGTTTCAGTCATGTCTGTGTTCGGCTCAGTGGTTTCTGCATTCAGGTGCAGGCTGAATGTGCTGATCAAGATTAAAAAAGATGTTTTCATCATAATTTTTGGCAATTGAATATTTAGGGGTATTTTCTCACGAACTGGCGCTGCCTGTTGCTTGCAGAAGCGTGGGTTGCAAAAGAACTAGCTTTAATTGCTCTTGTTCTACCGGTTTAAGCGTCACTTGCTGAAAGTGAATCAAGCCATGCAGCGGATGCTGAAACTCCCGTTGGCCACCTTGTCTTTCCAGCACATCGTGTTGTTTCCAGAATTGGGTAAACTCCACACTGGCGGTACTTAATTCACTGACCAGTTGCTTGACTTCAGGTTCCTCTAATCGTGCACGGCAGTCTGCGCGAAATTCAGCCACCAGTCTGCGCGCGCGCATATCCCAATTAAAGACGAACTGCTTTGCCAGTGGGTTGGCAAATACAAAGCGTAGCAGGTTGGGGCGCTGATTCGATGACCAGGTGACGTCCAATAAGCCGCTAAATAATGCCTCTGCTGGTTGGTTCCAGGCTAGGATATCCCAGGTGCGGCCCATAATGTAGGCGGGGATCTGCATTTGCGCTAGCATGGCAACTAACGTTTCAGGCGCGGTGTCGACTTCGCTTTGATGTGCTTGCGGGTCGCGCCTGTCTGCCATGTCAAATAGATAGCTGCGTTCAGACTTGCTGAGTTTTAAGGCCGTTGCTAGTCGGTCTAGCGCTTCGGCAGACACGTTGACTTCGCGCGCCTGTTCTATCCAGGTATACCAGGTGGCGCTGATGCTGGCCAGTTGTGCGACTTCTTCACGCCGTAGTCCTTGCGTACGGCGGCGTGAGCCAGAAGGAAACCCGAACGCTTCTGGTGACCCGCGTTGGCGCATGGCTTGTAGAAATTCTGCGAGTTCCTGTCGTCTCGTATCCATTTGATTTGTTTATCCTATTAGTGTTAATACTAGTATAAACTATCTTCTTGTAAGGGTATTAAAACTTAGGTATTCTGCGCAAGATTTATCAATATTTGCGTGGTAAGAAAGGAACTGTCATGGCTGGTAAAACGCTGTACGACAAATTGTGGCAATCGCATGTGGTGCATGAAGAGGCTGATGGCACCTGCTTGATTTATATCGATCGACATCTGGTGCATGAAGTCACCAGCCCGCAGGCATTTGAAGGGCTGCGACTGGCAGGCCGCAAACCATGGCGTAATTCCAGCATTGTGGCCAACCCTGACCACAACACGCCGACCAAAGACTGGGACAAAGGCATTGAAGACCCGATTTCGCGTCTGCAGGTAGAAACGCTGGATAACAATATCAAAGAGTTTGGTGCTTTGGTGTATTTTCCGTTTAAAAATAAAGATCAAGGCATTATCCACGTCATCGGGCCTGAAAATGGCACCACTTTGCCTGGCATGACCGTGGTCTGTGGCGATAGCCATACCTCGACCCATGGCGCGTTTGGTGCGTTGGCACACGGCATTGGTACCTCTGAAGTCGAGCACGTGTTGGCCACGCAAACGCTGGTGGCTAAAAAGTCAAAAAGCATGCTGGTGCGCGTAGATGGCGTATTAGGCAAAGGCGTGACAGCGAAAGACGTCGCGCTGGCGATTATCGGCAAGATTGGTACTGCCGGCGGTACAGGTTATGCGATTGAATTTGGCGGCGAAGTGATTCGTGGCTTGTCGATGGAAGGCCGCATGACGCTGTGTAATATGGCGATTGAAGCCGGTGCCCGCGCAGGCCTGGTAGCACCGGACGAGAAAACAGCCGCTTACCTCGAAGGCCGCTTGCATGCGCCTAAAGGTGACAACTGGACCAAAGCCGTGGCTTACTGGAGCACGCTGAAGTCGGAAGACGATGCCACCTTTGACACGGTGGTGGTATTGAATGGCGCAGAGATCGCCCCGCAAGTGACTTGGGGTACCTCGCCTGAGCAAGTGCTGCCGATTGGGTCTACCGTGCCTGATCCGGCACAAGAAGCCGATGCGACCAAGCGCACCAGTATTGAAAACGCCCTTAAATACATGGGCCTGGCTGCGAATACGCCGCTTGATCAAATACAGCTGGATAAGATTTTTATTGGCTCATGCACCAATTCACGCATTGAAGACTTGCGTGCTGCGGCAGGGGTTGCCAAGGGCAAAAAAGTCGCCAGTAATATCAAACTGGCGATGGTGGTACCAGGCTCAGGCCAGGTCAAGCGCCAGGCAGAAGCAGAAGGCCTGGACAAGATTTTTATTGAAGCCGGTTTTGAATGGCGCGAGCCAGGCTGCTCCATGTGTCTGGCCATGAACGCCGACCGCCTGAGCCCAGGTGAGCGTTGTGCCTCGACCTCTAACCGTAACTTTGAAGGCCGTCAGGGCCCGGGTGGCCGTACGCACCTGGTCAGCCCGGAAATGGCCGCTGCTGCGGCGATTGCCGGTCACTTTGTGGATGTGCGCAGCGCATAAGAGGAGAATTTTATGAAAGCATTTACTACTTTAAACGGGCTGGTTTGTCCGCTAGACCGCGCGAACGTTGATACTGACGCCATTATCCCCAAGCAGTTTTTAAAATCGATCAAGCGCTCAGGCTTTGGTCCTTATCTGTTTGATGAGTGGCGTTATACCAACTACGGTGAGCCAGGCATGGATTGCAGCACACGCCCATTAAACAAGGATTTCGTGCTCAACCAGCCGCGTTACCAAGGCGCACAGGTATTGCTGGCGCGTGATAACTTTGGCTGTGGCTCATCCCGTGAGCATGCCCCCTGGGCGATTGAAGACCAAGGCTTTCGCGTGATTATTGCGCCTAGCTTTGCCGATATTTTCTTTAATAACTGCTACAAAAACGGTATTTTGCCGATTGTGGCCTCCAGCGAGCAGGTGGATGCGCTATTTAAAGCGTGTCTGGCCAACGAAGGCTATACGCTGAATGTTGATTTAGCCACGCAAACCGTGACGACGCCTACTGGTGAGTCGTTTGGCTTTGAGATTACGCCTACCCGCAAGCACAACCTGCTGAACGGCCTGGATGAAATCGGCCTGACCTTACAACATGCGGACGACATTCGCGCGTTTGAAGAAAAGCATAAACAAAGTCAGCCGTGGTTGTTTGCTTAATTGAATCAAACTGCCTGCGTATTGACGCGGGCTCTAAAATAAAGGAATTCTATAATGGCGTTAAATATCGCTGTGTTGCCAGGTGATGGCATCGGCCCGGAAATTATTGCGCAAGCTTTGCGCGTGCTCGAAGTCTTGAAAAAAGAAGGTCTGGACATAACCTTTACTGAAGCGCCTTTGGGCGGCCAGGCCTATGATCAATACGGTCATCCATACCCTGAGTTCACGCAGGACATCTGTCGCAAAGCTGACGCCGTATTGTTAGGCGCAGTTGGCGGCCCGCAGTATGACAATCTGGATCGCCCATTGCGCCCTGAGCGCGGCTTGCTGGCGATTCGTAAAGATTTAGGCTTGTTCGCCAACTTGCGTCCAGCTGTGTTGTTCCCAGAGCTGGCAAACGCCTCAACCCTGAAACCAGAAGTGGTGGCAGGGCTAGATATCATGATTGTGCGTGAATTGACCGGCGACGTCTATTTTGGCCAGCCACGTGGTATGCGTACCAACGAGCAGGGCGTACGCGAAGGCTTTAACACCATGATTTACAGCGAGCCAGAAGTGCGCCGTATTGCGCATGTGGCGTTTGAAATCGCCATGAAACGCGGCAAAAAACTGTGTTCTGTAGACAAAGCCAACGTGCTGGAAACCACAGAGTTCTGGAAAGAAATCGTCATTGATGTGGCGAAAGAGTACCCGGAAGTCGAACTGAGCCATATGTATGTCGACAATGCCGCCATGCAGTTGATCCGCAACCCAAAACAATTTGACGTGATGGTGACCGGTAACATCTTCGGCGACATCTTGTCTGACGAAGCTTCGATGTTGACCGGCTCTATCGGCATGCTGGCATCTGCCTCATTGAATGAAAGCAAAAAAGGTCTGTACGAGCCATCACACGGCTCTGCACCAGATATCGCTGGTAAAAACCTGGCTAACCCAATTGCGACTATTTTGTCAGCGGCAATGATGCTGCGTTACAGCTTTGACAACGAAGCCGCCGCCACCCGCATTGAAAACGCAGTGAAAAAAGTATTGGCTGCAGGTTACCGCACGGGTGATATCTACGAAGAGGGCACGAAGAAAGTTTCTTGCTCTGAAATGGGTGACCAGATCGTCGCCGCCATGTAACACGGGCTGTGCGGGCGAATGGTACTTCATCCCGCTCGCGCAGTTTTTAAGCTATAGTCGTCACTAGTATTTATTAGGAATTTAAAAATGGCACAATTTGATAATGTCAGCGTGAAAAAGAAAGCCAACGTCTACTTTGATGGCAAGTGTGTGAGTCATACCGTGTTGTTTCCGAACGGCACACGCTGTACGGTGGGCGTGATTTTCCCTAGCACATTGACTTTTAATACCGGCTCACCAGAGTTGATGGAAATTAATGACGGCCTGTGCAAGGTGCGTCAAAAAGGCGAAGAACACTGGACCACTTACAAAGGCGGTGAAAAGTTTACGGTGCCTGGTAACGCCAGTTTTGATATTGAGGTTGTAGAGACTGTAGACTACGTTTGCCACTTCGAATAAGGCCAACCGAACTTGCTTGCTTGAGCGGCGTTATACACCCTTGCCGTACTGAATGTACTGTCTGCGGGCGTATGCCTTGCTCAAGCTGCGCAATTTCTAGTTGGGGTAGGAGAGAGTATATATGCCAAGCTTTGATATTACGTCTGAAGTCGATATGGTCAATTTGAAGAATTCGATTGATGCTTCGATCAAGCAGATTACCAATCGTTATGACTTTAAGGGCACGTCGGCCAAAGTGGAGTTTAACGAAAAAGACAAAGTCATTACCTTGTTTGGGGATAATGATTTTCAACTGGATCAGGTGAAAGACATCCTGTTACCAGCCATGGAGAAAAAAGAGCCCGAGTCTTCCAAGCGCCTGGAACATAAAGACGTGCAGAAAGTCTCTGGTAATAAGGTGAAGCAAGAGTTGCGCGTACAAGATGGCATTGATAGCGACCTGGCCAAAAAAATCACCAAGCTGATTAAAGATAGCGGCATGAAGGTGCAGGCGACGATTCAGGGCGACACCGTGCGTGTGAACGGCGCTAAACGTGATGTGCTGCAAGACGCGATTGCATTTGTGAAAAAAAGTATTACCGATTTCCCTTTAAAATACGGTAATTTCAGAGATTAGTCATTGGGAGACAAGCATGACGAAATGGGTGGCATTGTTGTTGGCAGTGATGGTGTTAGCAGGCTGCAACACAATCAACGGGATGGGTAAAGATATTGAACAAGCGGGTGAAGCTGTTCAGAAATCTTCCAAATAATCAATTTAATGCCGGGTATGCCGGCTGAAATATCGAGTCACTATGTTAAAAGTAGGGTTTGTAGGCTGGCGTGGCATGGTTGGATCCGTGCTGATGCAGCGCATGATGCAGGAAAATGATTTTGCGGATATCGAGCCGCAGTTTTTCACCACGTCGCAAACAGGTGGCGCTGCGCCTAAAGTAGGTAAAGACTCTCCTGCATTAAAAGATGCCAAGGATATCAACGCCTTGCGTCAGATGGATGTGATTGTCACCTGTCAAGGCGGTGATTACACCAGTGAAGTGTTCACGCAATTGCGCGCCACGGGCTGGCAAGGGCACTGGATTGATGCCGCCTCGACCTTACGCATGGAGCAAGATTCCGTCATTGTATTAGACCCGGTCAATATGCATGTGATTAAAGATGCATTGGCGCATGGCGGCAAAAACTGGATTGGCGGTAACTGTACCGTATCGTTGATGTTGATGGCACTCAACGGTTTGTTCAAGGCCGACCTGGTGGAATGGGCAACATCGATGACGTATCAAGCCGCTTCAGGCGCGGGTGCGCAAAATATGCGTGAACTGATCAGCCAGATGGGCGTGATCAATGCCTCTGTGGCCGGCTTGCTAGCGGATCCGGCTTCAGCGATTTTGCAGATTGATCAAACCGTTGCCGATACCATCCGTAGCGATGATTTGCCTCAATCTAACTTTGGCGTGCCACTGGCTGGCAGCTTGATCCCATGGATAGATAAAGACCTGGGTAATGGCCAGAGCAAAGAAGAGTGGAAGGGCGGCGTCGAGACCAACAAGATTTTAGGTCGTGAAGCGAGTCCGATTGTGATTGACGGTTTATGTGTGCGCATCGGCGCCATGCGCTGTCACTCGCAGGCCTTGACCATCAAGCTGCGCAAAGATGTCCCTCTGGATGAAATCAACCAGATGCTGGCTGAAGCCAACCAATGGGCCAAAGTGATTCCTAACGAGCGCGAAGTCAGCATGCGCGAACTGACACCGGCAGCGATTACCGGCACATTGACCACGCCAGTCGGCCGTTTGCGCAAGCTGGCGATGGGCGGTGAATATCTGTCAGCTTTCACTGTGGGTGACCAATTATTGTGGGGCGCGGCAGAGCCTTTGCGCCGGATGTTGAGAATTCTGGTTGAAGCTTAAGTAATTGTTTAAGTAGCAGCCCGTAAAGCCATGATTTATTAATGAAGTCATGGTCTTTTCGGGCTTTTGCTTTTTATATAATCCTGTTTAATGGGGACTATAGCTTCAAATCGGTGTGTTTATTGCTCCAAAGCCGCCTGGGCGCGCTTGCGTGGCTGTCTGAATGATGCTATTTTGACAAACGCCATGAATGAATAAGGGTTAATCGGTGAGTAAATTTCAATTAAAAAAAATAGCCTTTGCCTTGAGTTTGAGTACGGCCCTCTCGGCGCATGCCGCTGGTTTGGGCAGCATGATTTCAAGCTCAAAACTCGGGGAGCCGCTCAATGCGGAAATTGAGCTGTTGGCGGTCACGCCTAGCGAGCTCAACAGCATTCAAGCCACGCTGGCGAGTGAGCAAGTCTATCAGGATCAGATGCTGGAAAAACCGGCTTCTTACCCTTTTATTAAAATTGAAGTTGGCAACAATACCAAAGGTCAGCCTATCCTCAAGCTGACCAGCTCACAACCGATTACCGAAGCCTTTCTGGATATGCTGATTCAGGTAGATTGGCCCACTGGCCGCCTGGTCAAAGAATATACCTTGTTGCTGGATCCCCCTGGCTTTAACTCTAACTATGTGTCGGAATCTGCCGGGTTGCCGCTAAACGCGCAGGCAGAAACGCCCGCTAGCACCAATAGCACGCCGGCAGCCATCCCTCGCGAGGCAACGCAAGACGCTGCCCCAGAAGCCAGAAAGCCACTGGCATCCAAGCCTGCAAGCACTAAGTCTGTGCCTAAACCTGTCGCTGCCGATGCGCCAGCAGACACAGAAAATGCGTTGACGACTGAGCGTGGTGATACTTTGTATGCGATTGCTAGGCAAATGAAGCCGGACAACGTCAGCGTTGAGCAAATGCTGGCGGCACTTTACCAGTCTAACCAGCAGGCGTTTGATGGTAAAAACATGAACCGCCTCAAGGTGGGCAAAATTATTCGCATGCCTGACCAGGCAACGTTGAATAGCGTGAGCCGGTCACAAGCCAACAGTTTGATTGCAGAGCACGCGACCAACTGGCAGGCTTATAAAAACTCACTGGCCAAAGTGGTCAAGGAAAGCGCGGCCAGCCAAACGGGTGGTAACACACAGCAATCCGCAGGCAAAATTGGCGCGGCAGGTGAGAAGCCTGCGCCTCAGTCCAAGCCAGCTAAAGATGTGTTGAAGCTGTCTGCTGGTGATGAAAAATCGACCACTCAAGCAGATAAGGCGGCGTCTAAAGCCTCAGCAACTGCGGCACAAGAAGATGCCACTGCCAAGGCCAATGCGATTAAAGAGGAACAGTCTCGTGCTGCTGCCCTGGAGAAACAAGTCGCAGACATGAAGAAGTTGATGGACATGAAGAATAGTGCCATGGCGCAAGCAGAAAAAAATGCGGCGGCCCAGGCAAAAGACGAACCTAAAGCAGAGGCGAAACCAGAAGCTCAGGCTGATCCGAAAGCTGCTACTCAGGAAAAAGCCGCAGTGCAGCCCGCACCACCAGTGCCTGCCGTTGCAGACAAGCCTGCACCTGTCGCCGAGCCAGCTAAGCCGGAGGTCGCAGTTGACGAGCCAGCAACTGACGTTGCAGTATCACAGCCGTCCTTTATGCATGTGTTGTTTGAGCGCCTTAAGAATATTAGCCCAGTCTTGCCATTGGCGTTAATTGCTTTGCCTGTGTTGCTTTGTGTGTGGGCGTTGATCCGCATCCGTCGTAAAAAACAAATTGATAATTTTGAAGATGTGATCGTGACATCACCCGCTACCGAAATGCAGAATAATACGGTGTTCGGCGATACGCAGGCCGCGGCTTCTGGCGATACCTCTTTCTTAACTGACTTCTCTCAAAGCGGTGTTGGCGGCATGATAGATTCGCATGACGTAGACCCGATTGCCGAGGCAGAGGTGTACATGGCTTATGGTCGCGACGCACAAGCTGAAGAGATCCTCAAGGATGCGATTCAAAAAGATCCGGAGCGCGAGGAACTCAAATTGAAATTGCTGGAGATTTATCAAGCGACTGGCAATAAAGCGGCATTTGAGTCTTTGGCCGGCGACGTTTATGCCAAGGCCGGGCCTGCAGATGCTACCTGGTCAAAAGTCAGTGCGATGGGTCAAAAGCTGGACCCTGAGAATGCGTTCTACCAAAGCGTACCATCGGGTGCCAGTGATGCTTCTGCGATTTCTTCAGTGGCTGCCTTGCCGGTGACTGAAACGCAAAATGAAAACGAAGAGGATGCCTATCACTTTAATTTTGAGGCGCCAGCATTAGAGTTTGATGGTGCATCAGAGGCGGTGGCCGCGGCCAGTGAAGAGCCGGCTGCACGTCCTGTTAATGTCGCCGCAGCTACAGAAGAAATCACGATATCGTCTCTGGCGGAAACACCTGCTGTGGCGAGTGATGTAGATGATTTCTCAGTTGATGCGCCTGCAGATGTGGCAACGCCACAAGCGGCTGATGCAGCACTGGCGTTTGCGCAAACGCAGTCAGCCGAGCTGGCAGAGGTCGCGGATACGCTACGCTTTGAGGTTGACCCTGTTGTTGAGCCAGCGGCGGCTGATCGTTTGGTGGATGATGCAGGTTTGGAGGCCGATTTGGCACTGACGCCCAAGGCGCTGGACTTGCCTTCTCTGAACCTGGATGACAGCACACAAAGTGTTGATGTTGGCAGCAGCCAGCCTTTGTCGGCAGCGTCCGGCGAGCAGACATTGTCTAGTGAAGATGCGGTGTTTGAGTCTTTGCCTGAGTTATCACTAGAGTTGGGTAGCCCTAATGACAAGGTTAATGCAGAGGCTATAGATGAGGATGCACTTGAGATTGAAGAAATCAGCCTGGGCTCTGCTGAGGCAGCATTGAATGAGGCGCCAGCCATTGATGACGTGGCGGCTGACAGCAGTGCTTTTCCTGAGATTTCGCTAGATGTGGCTGAAACCCTGGCAAGCAACACTGATGCGATTACTGATGAGCCAGAAGAGGTGAATACCAAGCTAGACTTGATACAGGCTTATATCGATATGGAAGATGTGGTGGGTGCCAAGGAACTGATTGATGAAGTGCTGGCCGAAGGTGGTGAACGGCAGCGCCAGCGAGCCAGCGAATTGCTCGCAAAAATCGTGTAAATCAAGGCCGGGTTTCCGGCCTTGTTCGTTTTGACTGTAGCTCGCGGCTGGTTTGGCCTGATTTGGCGTAATCGCAGGCAGCCCTTATACTAGGCGCCATGAAAATTGCGATTGGCATTGAATATCACGGCGCCTATTTTCAGGGCTGGCAAAGTCAACCTAATGCAGCGGGCGTGCAGGATGCAATTGAGTCTGCCATTGCGCAAGTCGGCGGCGAAAAAGTGCGTTTGCACGCGGCCGGACGTACCGACTCAGGCGTGCATGCCTTGATGCAGGTAGCGCATTTTGAAACCTCTGCGGTCAGGCCATTGAATGCCTGGGTGCGAGGCACCAATGCCCATTTGCCCGCCTGGGTGCGTGTGTTGTGGGCAACGGAGGTTGCGGATGACTTTCACGCCAGGTTTAGCGCCCGCGCCCGTAGTTACCAGTATGTGCTTTACAATCATGCCGTGGCACCCGCAAGCCAGCATGGGCGTGTGGGTTGGTACCATAGGCCACTCAAGATCGATATGATGCAGCAGGCGGTGCCTGTGTTGCTGGGCGAGCATGATTTCAGTGCCTTTCGTGCCAGTGAGTGCCAGGCCAGCACACCAGTACGTACCATGCATCGCGCAGAAGTGACGCAGCACGGCCGCTACATTATTTTCAGCTTTCAGGCGAATGCCTTTTTGCAGCACCAGATTCGTAATATGGTAGGTGCCTTGGTTTATGTCGGTCAGGGCAAGCTAAGTGCAGCCGCATTTGCCGACTTGCTGCAGCAGCAAGATAGGCGACTGTCACCACCCACCTTTATGCCAGATGGCTTATATTTTACGGGGGTTGATTATGACCCCAGTTGGCAATTGCCCCATTGTGAGGCGTGCTGGGACTAAAGCGAGTAAAACAGGAACATGACAAGAACCAGGGTTAAAATTTGCGGGATCACCCGTTTAGAGGATGCGCTGACGGCGATTGCAGCAGGGGCTGATGCATTGGGCTTTGTGTTTTATGCGCTTAGCCCGCGTGCGGTTAGCGCGGCGCAGGCGGCAGCCATCACGGCGGCATTGCCGCCTTTTGTAAGCAAGGTGGGTTTATTTGTGAATGCCGCGGCAGAAGAGGTGCAGCAGGTGATTGCCGCAGCAGGCCTGGACTGTTTGCAGTTTCATGGCGATGAATCCGCTGACTATTGCGCGCAATTTAATCTGCCATATTACAAAGCAATCCGCGTCAAACCAGGGGTAAATTTGGTACAATGCGAGCTTGATTTTGCGTCAGCTTCTGCTTTGTTGCTGGATACTTACTCTGAGAAAGCAGTAGGGGGGACCGGCGAGGCTTTTGACTGGTCTTTGATTCCTGCCGGTTTACAAAAACCGCTGATATTGGCGGGTGGTTTAAATCCGGACAATGTCATGCAGGCCACGCGCCAGGTGCAACCTTATGCGCTGGATGTGAGTGGCGGGGTAGAAGCACAAAAGGGGATAAAGTCCCCGCAAAAGATAGCTGCATTCATGCAGCAGGTCGTGCAGTGTGATGCGGCACGTAATGGGCGGTTTGAGTAAAAAACGAGATACGGAGTAATGCATGCAAGTCTATGACATGCCAGATGAGCACGGTCATTTTGGCCCTTTTGGTGGCGTTTTTGTCGCAGAAACCCTGGTAGAAGCTCTGGAAGAGCTACGGGTGATGTATGAAAAATACCGTCACGATCCCGAGTTTTTGGCCGAATTTGCTTATGACCTCAAGCATTTTGTGGGTCGTCCTAGCCCGATTTACCATGCTAAACGCTTGTCCGACAAAGTCGGTGGCGCACAAATTTATCTCAAGCGCGAAGATTTAAACCACACGGGTGCGCACAAAATCAACAACACGATTGGTCAGGCATTATTGGCCAAGCGCATGGGTAAGCCACGCGTGATTGCAGAAACGGGCGCCGGCCAGCATGGCGTTGCCACAGCAACCATTGCTGCCCGCTTGGGGCTGGAGTGTGTGGTGTATATGGGTGCAGAAGATGTGAAGCGCCAGGCGCCTAACGTGTTCCGTATGAAGCTGCTGGGTGCCACGGTTGTGCCAGTTGAAAGCGGCTCCAAAACGCTCAAAGACGCATTGAACGAAGCCATGCGTGACTGGGTGACCAATATCTCCAATACTTTTTACATTATCGGCACCGTCGCTGGCCCACATCCTTATCCGATGATGGTGCGTGATTTTCAGGCAGTGATCGGCATTGAAGCCAAAGAGCAAATGCAGGAGATGGCTGGGCGCCAGCCAGATGCCATCGTGGCCTGTGTTGGTGGTGGTTCTAATGCCATGGGCATTTTTTATCCATACATTGATGTAGAAGGGGTGCGCTTGATTGGTGTTGAAGCAGGCGGCCACGGCTTGAGTACCGGCCAGCACGCAGCGCCATTAACGGCTAACAGCCCGATCGGCGTGTTGCACGGCAACCGTACCTACCTGATGCAAGATGAAGACGGCAACATCATCGAAACACACTCGATTTCTGCGGGTCTCGATTACCCGGGCGTAGGTCCTGAGCATGCCTGGTTAAAAGATATCAAACGTGCAGAGTATGTGGCGATTACTGACGAAGAAGCCATGACCGCTTTTCATAATTTGTGCCGCACCGAAGGGATTATCCCGGCGATGGAATCCAGCCATGCGCTGGCGCATGCAGAAAAGCTGGCCAAGACCATGTCTCCAGACCAGATTGTGCTGGTAAATCTTTCCGGTCGCGGTGACAAAGACATTAATACCGTGGCGCGTTTGGCTAATATTACCCTGTGACCTTTGGCCGCTGTTTGCGCTGGTAGAGATCATTCAGCGCAAACATGCATGACACGTTCACGGTCTTTATTTGAATTAATTTAAAAAGCATTCTTATGTCCCGCATTCAATCTGTATTTGCCACCCTCAAGGCGCAAGGTAAAAAGGCACTGATCCCCTACATTACGGCGGGTGACCCACATCCTGACCATACCGTGCCTTTGTTGCATGCCTTGGTAGAGGCCGGCGCCGACATGATTGAGTTGGGCGTACCTTTTTCTGATCCGATGGCGGATGGCCCGGTGATCCAGCGTGCCAGTGAGCGGGCACTGGTACACAAGATGGGCTTGCGCAAAGTGCTCGCCATGGTCAAAGAGTTTCGTACCAGCAATCAAACAACGCCGATTGTACTCATGGGCTATGCCAACCCGATTGAAGCCATGGGCAGTGCGCAATTTGTCGCCTTGGCTAAGGAGTCTGGCGTGGATGGTGTGCTGACGGTGGATTATCCGCCTGAGGAGTGTGAGGTGTTTAATCAGCAACTGGCCGCTGCCGATATTGACAGCATTTTTCTGTTGTCGCCCACCACTGAGCCATCGCGCACTGAGCTAATCGTCAAGCAGGCCACAGGCTTTTTGTATTATGTCTCGCTTAAGGGCGTGACGGGTGCGGCCAACCTGGATATTGTTGAAGTAAAAAAACGCGTGGCAGACATACGTAAACAAACCAGCATGCCGATTGGTGTTGGCTTTGGTGTAAAAGATGCTGCCACAGCACGTGAAGTGGCAGCGATTGCTGATGCTGTCGTGGTGGGTAGCCGCATGGTGCTGGCGATTGAAAGTTCTGACGCCGGCAACCTGATTGCCAACGTGCAGGCATTAACGCAAGAGTTGCGTGCTGCGATTGACTCTGTATAGGGCATTACATCCATGTCCTCAGAATATCGCAATATAAAAGCAGGAGAAACTATGAGTTGGTTAGACAAGATTCCACAAAAAATTAAACGTGCTGTTGGTTCTGTACAAAAGCGCAATGTGCCCGAAGGCTTATGGCACAAATGTGATGCCTGCCAAACGGTGCTTTACCGTACCGACCTGGATGCTAACCTGGAAGTGTGCCCGCAGTGCGGCCATCACCATCGCCTGGGCGCCCGTGGCCGCCTCGATGTTTTGCTGGATGCAGAGGGCCGTGTTGAAATCGGTGCTGATGTGACCCCGGTTGATGCGCTTAAGTTTAAAGACAGCAAGACCTACGCCGAGCGCATGAAAACTGCCCAGCGTGACGTCAAAGAAAAAGATGCGCTGATTGTGATGCGCGGTGCGATTGAAGGTGTGCCTGTGGTGGCTGCCGTATTTGAATTCAAGTTTATGGGTGGTTCCATGGGCTCTGTGGTTGGCGAGCGCTTTGTGCGTGGTGTGCAAGATGCGATTCAGCACAAGTCTGCCTTTATCTGTATTTCTGCCAGTGGCGGCGCACGTATGCAAGAGGGCCTGCTGTCATTGATGCAAATGGCTAAAACCAGCGCGGCATTGACCAAATTGTCTGAAGCTGGTTTGCCATATGTGTCAGTGTTGACCGACCCGACCATGGGCGGCGTGTCAGCCAGTTTTGCCATGCTGGGTGATGTGATTGTGGCTGAGCCTAACGCACTGATTGGTTTTGCCGGCCCGCGTGTGATTGAGCAGACGGTACGTGAAACCTTGCCAGAAGGCTTTCAACGCGCAGAGTTTCTGCTGACACATGGCGCCATTGATATGATTGTCGATCGTCGTGAAATGCGCGCCAAATTGAGCCAGTTACTGGCTAATTTCTTGAATATTACCAAAGCTGCCTGATGCCACCTGTGATATCCGGGCTTCCACAAACCGTTGGAGATTGGCTCGGCTACATTGAATCGTTACATCCCAAATCCATAGAAATGGGTTTGGGGCGGGTGCAAACCGTTGCTGCGCGCTTGCAGCTACAATTTCCGTTTACCGTGATCACCGTTGGCGGCACCAATGGCAAAGGGTCCACTTGCGCGATGCTGGAGCGCATCTACAGCACGGCCGGTTACCAGGTCGGCTGTTATACCTCGCCACATCTGGTGCACTACCAGGAGCGCGTACGCTTTAATGGCAGTGTGATCGCCGATGCGCTGTTGTGTGAGGCTTTTGCCGCCGTGGAGCAGGCGCGTGGTGATATCACGCTGACCTATTTTGAAATGGGCACGTTGGCAGCATTGTGGGCGTTTGAACAACAGCCGCTGGATGTGGTGGTGCTCGAAGTCGGCTTGGGCGGCCGACTCGATGCCGTTAATATTGTCGATGCCGATTGTGCCATTGTGACCAATGTCGACCTTGACCACATGGAGTTTCTTGGCGATACCCGTGAATTGATTGGCCACGAAAAAGCGGGCATTTATCGCCAGGCGCAAGTGGCCATTTGCGGCGATGTTGCACCGCCAGCCTCATTATTAGCTTATGCAGAGACCTTGGGCGTGAAGTTAAACCGCTTTGGTGTCGATTACCAGATTGACCTTTCTGACACACAGCGCGCGCACTACCATGACGCGCAAGGCGCACTGGATATTGGCACCTTGCGCTTGTTTGGTCACTACCAGTGGAACAATGCCGCTAATGTGATCTTTGCTGTGCGTGCCTTGCAGGCCAGATTGCCCGTTGCACAAGCGCAACTACTGCATGCATTAACAGCGACAGAAGTCACCGGCCGCTTTCAATACCTGCATCAGGCGCCGGACGTGATTCTAGATGTTGCGCACAACCCGCATGCCGCGCGTGCCTTGCGTGATAATTTGCAGCGCCTGAGTGCTGATGGTGGCCAGGTGGTTGCCGTTTTCTCGATGTTGTCTGACAAGGATATTGCCAGCGTGGTGGATATCCTGCATACCGTGATCGATGCCTGGCATATTGCCCCCATTGACCATCCTCGCGCCGGCAGCATGGATTATCTGCAAGCGTGTTTAAGCCAGAAGGTGCCCTTGGCGCAGATTTACCCGCATGCTGATTTAGCTACCGCATTGCAGAGTGCTTATAAAAAAGCAGCAAAAAATGATAAAATTATCGTGTTCGGCTCATTCTTTACCGTGGCTGCAATACTGGAATTAACGCCTGATCAATGGCGCGCATAAATGCACACTGATCTGAGTAAGAACTTCAAAACATAATGGCGAGAGATGCTTTGACAGACAACGAATTGTTGCTCAAGAAAACGGCCCGCAGGCGGTTGGTAGGTGCGATCACCCTGGTGATTTTGATGTTGATTGTGCTGCCCTTTGTGCTCAAAGACAGAGTGATTGAATCTAGCCACGATAATGTAGAAATTACCGTTGTGAACCGTCAGGCCAACCGTGAGCCTATCCTCGAACTGCCGGATGATGAAGTGGTGCTGGATAACGAAGCCGCGCCCGCCAATACGCCTGCAACCAATGCGCAAGAGGTGCCTGAGGCACAGATTGAAGAAGCGCCACCAGCAAGCCCTGCTGTTGTACCACAAAAATTGGCTAAAACAGAACCTGCCAAGCCTGTGGCGACATCAGAACCAGTGGCCGTGGCAGTAAAGCCTGCCCCAGTTATTCAACCCAAAGTTGAACCCAAAGTTGAACCCAAAGTTGAACCCAAAGTTGAACCCAAAGTTGAACCCAAAGTTGAACCCAAAGTTGAACCCAAAGTTGAACCCAAAGTTGAACCCAAAGTTGAACCCAAAGTTGCGGCAGCCAAGCCTGAAGCTAAAGAAGAGCCTGCTGCATCCGATAAAAAATCTGGTAAGTTCTTTGTGCAATTTGGCGTGTTTTCTGACCCAAAAAACCTGGAAAACCTGCAAGGCAAGCTGAAACAGGCTGGATTTGAATCTGCGACAGAAAAGGTCGATGCGGCCGGGCAGAAATTACGCTTACGTACGCGCACCTATGCGACGCGCAATGAAGCCGCCGCGGCATTAAAAAAACTGGAAACAGCAGGATTTAGTGGCATTGTGGCCAGTAAATCCTGAGGCAACGCATGACCATTTTTGATTATGTGGTACTCGGCATTATTGGTTTCTCCATTTTGGTGGGGCTGATGCGCGGTGCCATACGCGAGCTATTTTCGGTGCTGGGGTGGGTGTTGGCCTTTTACCTGGCCAACCGCTTTAATGCCGAGGTCATGGCCTATATGCCGGAACAGATTCCTGGTGAAGCGGTGAAAGCCATGGCGTCATTTTTAGTGGTTTTTTTACTGGTGCTGTTCGTCTCTACATTGTTGGCTTTATTGCTTACCAGCCTGATGAAGGCAGTTGGCCTGGGTGGCCTGAACAGGGTGTTAGGTGGCCTGGCCGGTGTGATTAAAGGTGTTTTGGTGGTTTGCATCCTAGTGATGCTGGCTGCCATGACGGATTTACCCAAGGACCCGCGCTGGATAAATGCTACATTCAGTGCGCCAGTTGAAGTGCTGGTCTTGAAATTGCTGCCGTGGATGCCATCTAGTATTGCTAGGCACGTGCATTTGGATCATCAGCCGGTAGATGAGTCTGCCATTTAATTTGTAATCAAGTGTTTGATAGGATGTCACTATGTGTGGAATTATCGGTATTGTAGGCAAAAACCCGGTGAATCAGTTGTTGTATGACGGATTGCTGGTATTACAGCACCGTGGCCAGGATGCCGCTGGTATTGTCACTTGTGATGGCAACACTTTTCACATGCATAAAAACAATGGCCTGGTGAAAGATGTCTTTCACACCCGCCATATGCGTAACCTGGTTGGCAATGTTGGTATTGCCCATGTGCGTTACCCGACAGCAGGTTCTTCCAGCGCAGCTGAAGCGCAACCGTTTTATGTGAATTCCCCGTTTGGTATCGTGTTAGGCCATAACGGTAACCTGACCAACTCCGAGCAGCTCAAGTCCGAGATGTTCAGGCAAGATTTACGTCACATCAACACCAACTCTGACTCCGAAGTCTTGCTTAACGTGCTGGCGCACGAGATCGAAAGCACGTCTAAAAATGCCTTGCTCAACAGTGACATGGTGTTTGATGCCGTGGCTGCTGTGCACAGACGTTGTAAAGGTGCTTATGCCGTGGTGGCGATGATTGCTAACTTTGGCCTGCTGGCTTTCCGTGATCCACATGGCATCCGCCCGTTGGTCATCGGCAAGCAAGAGACAGACAAAGGCACCGAGTATATTGTCGCCTCTGAAAGCGTGGCGCTGGATGTGCTGGGCTTCACCATGTTGCGTGATGTCGAGCCAGGCGAGGCTGTGTTTATCGATATGGATGGCAACCTGTTCAGCCGCCAATGCGCCACGAATGCCAAACTGACTTCCTGTATTTTTGAATATGTTTACCTGGCGCGCCCTGACTCAGTAATCGACGGCGTGTCTGTGTACCAAACTCGTCTGGATATGGGCACCTTGCTGGCTGAAAAAATCAAGCGCGAATGGGCCGATAAACAGATTGATGTTGTGATTCCTATCCCGGATACCAGCCGCCCGAGTGCATTGCAGTTAGGCATTGCCTTAGGCCTGGATTATCGCGAAGGCTTTATCAAAAACCGTTATATTGGCCGCACATTTATTATGCCAGGCCAGGCCTTGCGTAAAAAGTCAGTGCGCCAGAAACTTAACCCGATTGGTATCGAGTTCAAAGGTAAAAACGTGTTGCTGGTCGATGACTCGATTGTGCGTGGCACCACGTCACAGCAAATTGTGCAAATGGCACGTGATGCAGGCGCTAACAAGGTTTATTTTGCCTCAGCGGCGCCGCCAGTGCGTTACCCGAATGTGTATGGCATTGATATGCCTAGCCGCCATGAGTTGTTGGCGACCAATCGTACCGATGAGGAAATTTGCGCCGAAATTGGTGCTGATGCGCTGATTTACCAGGACCTGGATGCTTTGCGTGAAAGTATCGCCAAGTCTAACCCGCATATGACTGAGTTTGATTGCAGTTGTTTTGATGGCAAGTATGTCACCGGCGATATTGATGCGGCTTACTTAAACCGTATCGAGTCTGCGCGCAGCGATATGAATAAAAAACAGTTGCCGCCAAACTCAACCACACAGCTGGATTTAAACCTGTTGTCTACCGACCTGGTCGGTGCTGAGTAAAGGTTGACAGGCGCCGGTAAAAGGCGTTTAATGAAATTGCGCTGATTTGAGTGGCGAACTTTAAACGAAGCCAAACTCAGCTTGCGAGCGCATTATAAATACCGCTAAAGCGAGAGCCCAAAGACCCGTTTTAGCGCAATGCTGAAACGGGTTTTTTATTGCCCCGGGTTTTTATTGACCAAGGCGCAAGCCTAGATGCTTGTACTGGAATGTCCGCAGCGGACAGAAGTTTGAGGAATCATGACCGATCAATACCATTTAGAAACGCTGGCTGTGCGTGCCGGCACATTAACAACCGAGTTTGGCGAGAACTCAGAAGCCTTGTTTTTAAACTCCAGCTTTCGCTTTAAAAGTGCAGCGCAGGCGGCAGCCCGTTTTGGCGGCACTGAGCCGGGGAATATTTACTCACGCTTTACCAACCCAACCGTGACGATGTTTCAGGACAAGCTGGCCGCATTAGAAGGTGCCGAGCAGTGTGTGGCAACAGCCAGTGGCATGTCCGCAATTTTGGCCTGCATTATGGGGATTTGCAGTGCGGGTGACCATATCGTCGCTTCGCGCAGCATTTTTGGCACCACCGTGCAGTTGTTTACCAATATCCTCAAGCGCTGGGGTCTGGAGGTGACACTGGTCTCGCTGACGGATGTGGCGGCCTGGCAGGCGGCGGCCAAGCCGAATACCAAGCTGTTTTTTGCAGAAACACCGTCTAACCCGCTGACTGAAGTCGGTGACATTGCCAAATTGGCTGAGGTGGCGCATGCCGCAGGCGCTTACCTGGCGGTAGATAACTGCTTTTGTACGCCCGCCTTGCAGCAGCCATTGAAATTGGGTGCCGATATCGTGATTCACTCTGCGACAAAGTACATTGATGGCCAGGGCAGGGTGCTGGGCGGGGCGGTGCTTGGTAACAAGGCATTGATGGAGTCAGTGTATGGCTTTTTGCGCACTGCCGGTGTGACCATGAGTGCTTTTAATGCCTGGGTGTTCGTCAAAGGGTTAGAAACTTTGCAAGTCCGTATGGAGGCCCATGCTGCGCGAGCCTTGGCCTTGGCGCAATGGCTGGAGCAGCAGCCGGGAGTCGTGCGCGTGTATTACCCTGGTTTGCCTTCGCATCCGCAATATGCGCTGGCGCAAAAGCAGCAGCGCCTGGGCGGAGGCATTGTGACGTTTGAAGTTAAGCCACGCGCTGGCCAAACAGCACAAGAGGCTGCATGGGCCTTGATTGATGCCACGCGCCTGATTTCGATCACCGCTAATTTGGGCGATGCAAAGTCGACGATTACGCACCCGGCCACCACGACCCATAGCCGCGTCAGCGCTGAAGCACGCGCAGCATCTGGCATTAAGGATAACCTGGTCAGGATCGCAGTGGGCCTCGAGCATATTGAAGATTTAAAAGCCGACTTGCATTTACTCACGCAGGCGTAGTGCCTGCACACGGGTGCCGCATGATACATACGCGGCACCTCACCCACCTTAATTTTTTACCTGTTATTTCCCCGTTGCTGGTAGTGATTTTCTGCCAGCGTCTCTGTGTGTGGCCGATTTACGCTGCCATGACCGGATTTCCTTTGACCTGATTGGCCTGTTAGCCGCGATTAGGCGCGCCGGATCGCGCTAAATATGCTAAAATCGCGTGATAACTTTTAACTATAAATTGGGTCAAGAATGAGTCAGTCTCCAGATCAATTTGCTAAAGAAACCCTGCCTATCAGCTTAGAAGACGAGATGCGTCGCAGCTACCTTGATTACGCCATGAGCGTGATTGTGGGGCGTGCGCTTCCCGATGTTCGCGATGGTTTAAAGCCTGTGCACAGACGCGTATTGTTCGCCATGCACGAGCTCTCTAACGACTACAACAAGCCTTATAAAAAATCTGCCCGTATTGTTGGTGACGTCATCGGTAAATACCACCCGCACGGTGACACGGCGGTGTATGACACTATTGTGCGTATGGCGCAGGATTTTTCATTGCGTTACATGCTGGTCGATGGCCAGGGTAACTTTGGTTCGGTGGATGGCGACAATGCGGCGGCGATGCGGTATACCGAAATCCGCATGTCTAAGATTGCGCACGAGTTGCTGGCAGACATAGACAAAGAAACCGTAGACTTTGGCCCTAACTACGATGGTAGCGAGCATGAGCCGCTGATTATGCCGGCACGTATCCCTAACTTGCTGATCAACGGCAGCTCGGGCATTGCGGTGGGCATGGCGACCAATATTCCGCCACATAACCTTAATGAAGTGCTCAACGCCTGTTTTGCTCTGCTGGAAAATCCTGAGATCACCATTGATGAGCTGATTGAGTTGATTCCGGCGCCAGACTTCCCAACGGCGGGCATTATTTATGGCACCGTGGGTGTCAAAGAGGGTTATCGCACTGGCCGCGGCCGGGTGGTGATGCGTGGCCGTACCCATTTTGAAGACCTGGACAAAGCCGGTGGTCGTCAATCCATCATCATTGATGAGTTGCCGTATCAGGTGAACAAGAAAACACTGATTGAAAAAATCGCGGAACTGGTCAATGAGAAAAAGATCGAGGGTATTTCTGACCTGCGTGACGAGTCTGACAAGTCTGGCATGCGCGTGGTGATTGAGCTCAAGCGCGGTGAAGTGCCAGAGGTGATTTTAAATAACCTCTACAAGCAAACACAGCTGCAAGATACGTTTGGCATGAACATGGTGGCGCTGATGGACGGCCAGCCACGTTTGCTCAACCTGAAGCAGATGCTGGAAGCCTTCTTGCGTCATCGCCGCGAAGTGGTGACGCGCCGTACCGTGTTCGAGTTGCGCAAAGCGCGTGATCGCGGCCATGTGCTGGAAGGCTTGGCTGTGGCATTGGCCAACGTGGACGAGATGATTGCCATCATCAAAGCCGCACCAACGCCGCCAGAAGCCAAAAAAGAGTTGATGGCGCGCAGCTGGAACTCACCAGTGGTTGAAGAAATGCTTAAACGTGCGGCCATGGAGGCTTCACGTCCTGAAGGCTTGTCGGTTGACTTTGGCATGACGCCAAAAGGCTACAAATTGTCTGACGTGCAGGCGCAAGAAATCCTGCAAATGCGCTTGCAACGCCTAACAGGCCTTGAGCAAGACAAAATTGTCAACGAATACAAAGAGGTGATGGATGTGATCGCCGACTTGCTGGATATTCTGGCGAAACCTGAGCGTGTGACAGCGATTATTGTCGAAGAATTAAACGAAATTCAGAAGATGTTTGGCGACAAGCGCCGTTCTGAAATCGAACAAAATACACAAGATTTATCGCTCGAAGATCTGATTACGCCGCAAGATGTAGTGGTGACTTTATCGCACACTGGCTATGTGAAATCACAGCCTTTGGATGAGTACCGCGCCCAGCGTCGTGGTGGCCGTGGCAAACAAGCCGCAGCAACCAAAGAAGATGACTTCATCGACAAGATGTTCGTGGCGAACACGCATGACTACATTCTGTGCTTCAGCAGTCGCGGCCGGGTTTACTGGCTCAAGGTCTACGAAGTGCCGCAAGGTAGCCGTGTCAGCCGTGGCAAGCCGATTGTGAACCTGTTCCCGCTCGAAGAGGGTGAGAAAATCAACGCCATCTTGCCAGTGAAAGAGTTCGACGAAAATCACTATGTGTTTATGGCGACCGCCAAAGGCACCGTCAAAAAGACCGCATTGACCGAGTTTGCTAACCCACGTAAGTCAGGCATTATCGCCATTAACCTGGATGAAGGTGATTACCTGATTGGTGCCGAAGTCACCAATGGCCAGAACGATATTGTGCTGGTTTCCAACGGCGGCAAAGCGGTGTGGTTTACCGAAGATGATGTGCGCCCTATGGGTCGCGCAACGCGTGGTGTACGCGGCATGAAACTGGCCTCTAAACAGCAGGTGCTGTCCTTGCTGATTGCTGAAAACGATCAGCAGTCGGTGTTGGTTGCTACCGAGAACGGTTACGGTAAACGTACCGTGTTGTCCGAGTTCCGTCATTCCGGTCGTGGTACACAAGGCGTGAAAGCGATTGCCATCAGCGAACGTAACGGTTTAGCGGTTGCGGCAAGATTGGTGACGGCAGAAGACGAAATTATGCTGATTACGACCGGTGGCGTATTGATCCGCACCCGCGTGAAGGAAATCCGCGACATGGGCCGTGCCGCACAAGGCGTCACCCTGATTAACCTGGGTGAAGGTGAAAAATTGTCAGGTCTGGAGAAAATTGTCGAGACCGACGATGATGGCGACGAGACTGAAGAATAAGTACAGCAAAGAATACACACACGCATGAAACAGATTTTTAATTTTTCTGCCGGTCCGGCCGTGCTCCCCAAACCAGTGCTGGAGCGTGCGCAAGCTGAAATGCTTGATTGGCACGGCTCTGGCATGAGTGTGATGGAAATGTCGCACCGCGGTAAAGAGTTCACCAGTATCCTGGAGAAAACAGAAGCTGATTTGCGTAAACTGCTGGCTATTCCAGCCAATTACAAGGTCTTGTTTTTGCAGGGTGGGGCCATTGCCGAAAATGCCATCATCCCGATGAATTTGCTCAATGGTAAGTCTGCCGATTACGTGGTGACAGGCGCCTGGAGCAAGCGCAGTGTTGAAGATGCCAAAGCCTATGGCGAGATCAATATTGTGGCGAATGCCGAAGCCAGTGGCTTTACCACTGTGCCTGCCTTTGCCGACTGGAAGCTCAATAAAAACGCGGCTTATGTGCATTATTGCACCAACGAAACCATCAACGGCGTTGAGTTTTTAGAGGTGCCAGACACGCACGGTGTGCCGATTGTGGCTGATATGTCGTCACATATTCTCTCGCGGCCCATTGATGTTTCAAAGTATGGTGTCATTTACGGTGGTGCGCAAAAAAATATCGGCCCGGCAGGCTTGTGCCTGGTGATTGTGCGTGAAGATTTGCTGGCGCAGGCATCGGCTTTAACCCCCGCTGTTTTTCATTGGAAAACGCAGGCAGATAACCAGAGCATGATCAATACGCCACCCACCTATAGCATTTATATCGCGGGCCTGGTATTCGAGTGGTTGCTGGCGCAAGGCGGCGTGGAGGCCATTGAGCAAATCAATATTGCTAAAGCCAATTTGTTGTATGACTACCTGGATCAAACCGAATTTTACGCCAATGATATTGCACCGGCTTACCGCTCACGCATGAATATTCCGTTCCGCTTGCGTGATGAAAGCCTCAACGATGCCTTTTTAAAAGCGGCAGAGGCACAAGGCTTGCTGCAACTGAAAGGCCATCGTTCCGTCGGCGGCATGCGTGCCAGCATTTACAACGCTATGCCAATTGAAGGCGTGAAAGCGCTGGTCGAATTCATGCAGGCATTCGAACAAGCTAATTCATAAAAAACCTTAATTATTTATTTTAAATGTCTGATTTATTAAAACAATTTAGAGACAAGATTGATGCGATTGATGCGCAGATGCTGGCGCTGGTCAATGAGCGCGCGGCGCTGGCACGCGAGATCGGGCATTTAAAAGATGACGGTGTCATTTACCGCCCAGAGCGTGAAGCACAGATTATCCGACGCCTGCAGGCTGAAAATCAGGGGCCGTTGGCACCTGAAGCCGTGAGTCATATCTTCCGCGCGGTGATGTCCAATTGCCGCGCGCTAGAGAAAGAACTGTCGATTGCTTTTCTGGGGCCTTTGGGCACCTATAGTGAAGAGGCCGCGCTCAAGCAGTTTGGTGAAGGGCGCCAGGCCGTGGTGTGCGCAAGTATCGATGAGGTCTTCCGCACGGTAGAAGCCGGACAGGCGGATTACGGTGTGGTGCCGGTAGAAAACTCTACCGAAGGCGCGGTTGGCATTACGCTAGACTTACTATTGTCGAGCCCGTTGCAGGTGATTGGTGAAGTGACGTTACCAGTCCATCATTGCTTGTTGTCCGCACAGCAGGATATTCGTCAGATCAGCCATGTATTCTCTCATGCGCAATCGTTATCGCAATGCCATGAGTGGTTAAACAAACACTTGCCGAATGCCGCGCGCGAAGCGGTCACCAGCAATGCGCGTGCCGCACAAATGATTCACGAGTTAGTGGCCAGTGAAGGCACGTTTGCAGCGGCCATCGCCAGCAAACGGGCTGCTGATTTATTTGATTTGCATATTCTGGCTGAAAATATCGAGGATGACCCGAAAAACACCACGCGTTTCCTGGTGGTGGGTAATCACGGTGTTGCCCCTTCTGGTCAGGACAAAACCTCACTCGTGATGAGTGCGCACAACAAGCCGGGCGCCGTATTGCAATTGCTGGAGCCGTTTTCACGCCATGGCGTGAGCATGACCAAGCTAGAGTCGCGCCCGTCGCGTCAAAACTTGTGGAATTACGTGTTTTTTGTTGATATTGAAGGTCATCAGCAACAACCATCCGTACAGGCGGCGCTCAAAGAACTAACCGAGCGCGCCACCTTACTCAAAGTGTTGGGTTCTTACCCAACCGCTATTATTTAATTCATCTTATGTCGTCATCCGAGTCATTATCAGCATTCGCTCCAGCCAATATCCGTGCCATTGCGCCATATCAAGGTGGCAAACCGATCAGTGAGTTAGCCCGTGAAATGGGCCTCAATGAAGCCGATATCGTTAAATTAGCTTCTAACGAGAATCCGCTAGGCATGAGCCCCAAGGCGCAAATGGCGCTCGAAGAAGCCATTTATGACATTGCCCGTTATCCGGATGGCAATAGCTTTACCTTGCGCGATGCGGTGAGCCACAAGTATGGCGTACAACCGGCACAGATCGTGTTTGGCAATGGCTCTAATGACATTCTGGAGTTGGCAGCACGTGCTTTTTTGACTGCGGGTGACGAAACCATTTACTCCCAGCATGCGTTTGCCGTGTATCCTCTGGTCACGCAAGCAGTAGGCGCAACCGGTGTCGTGGTGCCTGCCGTTGAATTTGGCCATGATTTGCCAGGTTTTTTAAAGGCGATCACGCCAAAAACCAAATTGATTTTTGTGGCCAACCCGAATAACCCAACCGGCACACTGATCAGCAAAACCGATTTAAAAGCCTTTTTACAGCAAGTGCCCAAGCGCATTCTGGTCGTGCTTGATGAAGCTTATGACGAATATTTGTCTTCTGTCGATAAGTCTGAGGCGATAGGCTGGCTGAGCGAGTTTGAAAACCTGATTATTTCACGTACTTTCTCCAAAGCCTATGGCCTGGCGGGATTGCGCGTGGGTTTTGGTGTGATGCATGCAACATTGGCTGACTTGATGAACCGCGTGCGCCAGCCATTTAACGTCAATAGCCTGGCGCAGGTGGCCGCGACAGTTTCGTTGCAGGACGAGGACTTTGTGGCACGTAGTTATGCCGCCAACCAGGCGGGCATGACGCAAATCACACAGGGGCTAGAGCAACTGGGCCTGAGCTATATTCCCTCTTACGGCAACTTTGTCAGTTTTAAAGTGACCAACGCCAGTGCCGTCAACCAGGCCTTGCTCAAGCAGGGCGTGATTGTGCGTCCGGTGGCCAATTATGAGATGCCGGATTATTTGCGCGTTAGCATTGGTTTGTTTAGCGAAAATGCACGCTTTTTAGAAGTGCTGGAAAAGATTTTAAGCTCATGACTGTATACGAAAAATTAGCCACTGATGATGTACGCGTGCTGGAGATCAAACCGCTGGTAAAACCGGCCGAGTTGTTGTCGCGCATACAGGAAAGTACAGTCAGCACACAAAATATCCTTAAAACCCGTACGGCGATCCACCATATTTTGCATCAAGGCGATGATCGTTTATTGGTGATTGTGGGCCCATGTTCGATTCACGATACCGAAGCGGGGATGGAGTACGCCAAACGTTTGCTGGAGGTGCGTACACGTCTGGCCGGTGAGTTACTGATTGTGATGCGTGTGTATTTTGAAAAGCCTCGCACCACGGTGGGCTGGAAAGGGCTGATCAACGATCCGCACCTCGATGGCACTTATGACATTAATGCTGGCCTGGAAAAAGCACGTCGCTTTTTGCTCGACGTCAACGAAATTGGCATGCCTGCCGCGACTGAGTTCCTGGATGTGGTGTCACCACAATATACCGCTGATTTAGTTAGCTGGGGCGCGATTGGTGCACGCACCACCGAGTCGCAAATCCACCGCGAATTGGCGTCTGGCTTGTCTTGCCCGGTAGGGTTTAAAAATGGCACCGATGGTGGCGCCAAGGTCGCGATAGATGCCATTAAAACAGCAGCGAGTCCGCATCACTTTTTATCGATGACTAAAGAAGGTGAATCTGCCATTTTTGCCACCAAAGGTAATGAAGATTGCCATGTGATTTTGCGTGGTGGCAAAGCGCCTAACTATGATGCGCAAAGCGTGGCCGCCGTGTGTGACCAGTTAGCTGATGCTGGCCTGGCGCCGGTGCTGATGGTCGATTGCAGTCATGGCAATAGCCAAAAGCTATACAAAAACCAGATAGCAGTGGTGGATGATGTCGCCAAGCAAGTGTCTGCTGGCGATGCGCGCATTATCGGCGTCATGCTGGAGTCGCACCTGAATGAGGGACGCCAGGACCATTCGCCAGGCTGTAGCCTCAATTATGGCCAGTCGATTACCGATGCTTGCCTAGGTTGGGATGACTCTGTGTCTGTACTGGAAACGCTGGCTGTAGCAGTGAAAGCCCGCCGTGAGAAACATGCAGCAGAAGAGTAATGAACACTTTTATTCAAAGCCGCGCCAGTGAGCGCGGCTTTTTTATGGGTGTTAAGCGCAAACAAGCATGCGCTCATGAAAATCATGAGCAGGGAATCATTGTCAGTAGCAGGCTGTTCATGCAACGCATGCGTATGATGCCAGTCTTACTTAGCAGACATTGCAAACCAGCGTAGTGCCGGGCTTGCGATGGATGCGGTAGTCACAAACAATTGTTGTATGATGAGCCTTAAACTCTCCTGCAACCACGAATTAACTGAATTGAATAACGAGCGATTATGCATATACACGTATTAGGGGCTGGGGCGGGCGGTGGCTTTCCACAGTGGAACTGTAATTGTCCAAATTGTGATGGCCTGCGTAAGGGCACCATCAAGGCCAAGCGCCGCACACAATCATCGATTTGTGTCTCCAGCAATGGCGTAGACTGGGTGCTGTTTAATGCCTCGCCTGATGTCTTGCAGCAAATTCAGGAGTTCGCCCCTTTGCAACCAGGCCGTGCCGTGCGTGATAGCGGGATTCAGGGCATTGTGCTGATTGATGCGCAAATTGACCACACCACCGGCTTGTTCATGTTGCGTGAAGGCCAGGTTAAACGTGAGATTTACTGTACAAAAATGGTCTATGAAGACCTGACCACCGGTAACCAGATTCTGAATATTCTTGGCCATTACTGCGGTGTGAATCATCATGAGATTGCGATTGATGCTAATGATGTGAGTAATGCGCACAGTTTTGAAATCCCGGGCGTGCCTAATCTGCGGTTTACGGCCGTGGCATTGAAAAGTGCGGCGCCACCATATTCCCCGCACCGCAATGATCCGCATCCTGGTGACACCATCGGCGTGCTGATTGAAGAAATTTCTACCGGCAAAAAGTGCTGGTATTCGCCTGGTCTGGCAGAAATTGAGCCCCATTTGCCGCCATTGATGAATCAAGCTGATTGCATCATGGTCGATGGCACGTTCTGGACCAACACCGAAATGCTGGATATGGGCTTGATGACCAAGACCGCACGTAGCATTGGCCACAATCCGCAGTCAGGTCCAGGCGGCATGATAGAAGAGTTGGATAAGTTTGGTAAGGGGAAACCAGTGCGTAAAGTACTGATTCATATCAACAATACCAACCCTATTTTAAGGGAAGATTCCGCTGAGCGTGTGACCCTCAATGATCACAAGATCGAGGTAGCGTACGACGGTATGGACATCATTCTATAGGAGAGAAAAAAATGAACGCAGTGACTCAGGCAGCGTTGCCATGGACCCGTGAAGAATTCGAGGCCAAACTTCGTGAAAAAGGGCAGGGGTATCATATTTATCATCCGTTTCACGTGATGATGTATGAGGGTAAATTGACTAAAGAACAATTGCAATGCTGGGTCGCTAATCGTTTTTACTACCAGATCGCGATTCCAATGAAAGATGCAGCGATTTTATCTAATTGCCCGGACAAAGAGGTGCGTAAGCAGTGGATCGTGCGCATTACCGACCATGATGGCGTGGATGAGCAGATTGGCGGCATTGAAGCCTGGATTAAGCTTGGCGAAGCGGTGGGCCTGACGCGTGAGCAAGTCACTAGCCTGGAACTGGTTTCACCGGGTGTGCGATTCGCCGTAGATGCCTATATTAACTTTGCCAAACAACGTCCCTGGCAAGAAAGCGTCTGCTCTAGCCTGACCGAATTGTTTGCACCGCACATCCACCAGCAACGCATCAGCTCCTGGCCTAGCATGTATCCCTGGGTGAAAGAAGAAGGCCTGATGTACTTTAAAAAACGCCTGACCGAAGCCAGACGCGATGTCGAGCAAGGCTTAAGCGTTACACTGGATTACTTCAGTACCTCACGCGACATGCAGATGAAGGCACTGGAAATTTTGCAATTTAAGCTGAATGTACTGTGGGTGATTGCAGATTCGATCATGCTCGCAAGCACAAACATCAAGACGGAAGGCCGTGATTATGTGCGTCAGCCGGTCATTCGTATAGAAAACTAGCGCGCCTCAGGATTATTTGAAAGTAAACGCATGGAAAACAATATTCAACACTCAGATATTTACGCGATTGCCTTCCACCATCGCTTTCAATGGGAAGAAGCGCAGCAAAGTTATGTGATTCTGTTTCCAGAAGGCATGGTGAAGTTACATGGTGGTGCTGGCGAGATTTTGAAGCGGGTAGATGGCAAAGCCAGTGTGGGGGAGATTGTGGCTGAGCTCAAGGCCACTTTTCCAGAGGCCGAAGAGATTGAGAGCGATATTGTAGGTATGTTTGACCTTGCTGTTGGTAAAGCCTGGTTACGCAAGGTCAATTAATCCGTCAGGAGAGCAATATGGCACAATTGAATAATGGGGTTGCAGCAAATGTGACACAAAAGCAGCCGTTATGGTTGCTGGCAGAGGTCACTTACAGATGCCCGCTGCATTGTGCGTTTTGTTATAACCCAACCGATTATGACAAGCACACCAAAAATGAATTAACGACTGAGCAATGGATCAGCGCTTTGCGCGATGCCCGTAAAATGGGCGCCATTCAGTTGGGCATTTCTGGTGGCGAACCGTTGCTGCGCGACGATATTGAAGAGATTGTTTCTGAGGCACACAAGCTGGGTTATTACAGCAACCTGATCACCTCAGGCGTTGGCCTCACAGAAAAGCGCATCCAGGCGTTTAAAGAAGGTGGCCTCGATCATATCCAGCTTTCCATGCACGATGTGACTGAAGATATCAGCAACTTTATTACCGACACCCGTACCTTTGAGCTAAAGAAAAAAGTTGCGGCCATGATCAAGTCACATGGCTACCCCATGGTGCTCAATGTGGTGATTCATCGTTACAACATTGACCAGGTCGGTAAAATCCTGGAAATGGCGGAAGCGTTAGGCGCGGATTATGTGGAGCTCGCCAACACGCAATACTACGGCTGGAGCTTAGTCAACCGTGATCAGCTGATGCCAACGCGCGAACAGCTAGATCGTGCCGAAGCGGCGACCAATGCCTTCAGGGAACGTGTGGGCAACAAAATGAAGGTATTTTTTGTCGTCCCCGATTACTTTGCTGACCGCCCCAAAAAATGCATGAATGGCTGGGGCGAAGTGTTTATGATCGTTACCGCCAATGGCGATGTCTTGCCATGCCATTCTGCCCGCGTATTGCCGGGCATGACGTTCCCGAATGTGCGTGAAAATGGTCTGGAATGGGCCTGGAAAGAATCGCCAGCATTTACTAAGTACCGTGGCATGGACTGGATGAAAGAACCGTGCCGCAGCTGCGATGAAAAAGAAAATGATTTGGGTGGTTGCCGTTGCCAATCTTATTTGCTGAGTGGCGACGCTGAAATGGCAGATCCGGTCTGTACTAAATCCCCCAATCGTCATTTGATTGATGAGGCCTTAGTGAATTCACAAAACCCGTTGGTGCGTGAGCAACCGATTATTTTCAGAACAGACAAAAACTCCAAAAAATATGTCGAGGGCGATAAAGAAAGAATAGCGCAGTTTCACGCCTTGCCTTAAATCTGCTGATGGCAGCAATGTGGCTTATAATCTTAAAGGTGCCTGAGGGCACCTTTGCTTTTTTACAAGGTTGTGCATGTTGAAATCTCGTTCTTCTACCCTGGTGCTGGTATTGGCCGGGCTGGCGGCGTTAGCGCCATTTGCGATTGACACCTATCTGCCCGCATTTCACGTGATGGCGGCTGAGTTTGGCACCGATGAACTGGCCATCCAGCAGAGCCTGACTTTTTATTTACTGCCCTATGCCGTGATGACTTTGTGTCATGGCGCCATTTCAGATGCCATCGGCCGCATCACCACCATTAAATGGGGCCTGGCCGTTTTTGCGCTGGCGAGCCTAGGCTGTGCATTTGCACCCAATGTGCAGACCTTATGGTTGTTTCGCGCCTTGCAAGGCGTGAGTGGCGGGGCAGGCAATACGGTGGCGCGCGCCATGGTGCGTGACCTGTTTTCTGGCGCACAGGCGCAGCGTGTGATGGCCACCGTACAGTTATTATTCGGCATTGCCCCGGCAGTAGCGCCCATCTTGGGCGGCGTGTTGCTGGGCATACACTGGCAAGCCATTTTTATCTTTTTATCTGCGTATGCGGCAATTGCGTTGTGGATGGCTGTACGCTATCTGCCGGAAACCATGACACCGGAAAAGCGGATTGTTTTTTCTGTGAAAGGCATCGTTGCCACCTACGGCAAGATGCTTAAGCATAAAGTATTTCTCGGTCTGATTGCTTGTTTGGGCCTTAACTTCTCTGCGTTTTTCATTTACGTGCTGGCCAGCCCAGTGTTTCTAGTCAAGCATTTGCATTTAAACAGCCAGCAGTTTGGCTACCTGTTTATTCCTACGGTAACAGGCATGATGCTGGGCTCCTGGATCTCGCGTCATACGGCAGGTAAAGTTGCGCCAGCGCGTATTCTGCATTGGGCATTTGCCTGGATGCTACTAATCGCCAGCGCGAATGTTGGCTTGCAATGGTGGGCGGGCAGCACTATGCACACTGCATGGTGGCTGGCTATCTTACCGATTGCCTTGTTTAATGTGGGCATGGCGGCTGCCATGCCGGTATTGTCGATTGCCGCGCTGGACTGCTATCCCAGCTTGCGCGGCACTGCGGCCTCGGCCCAGGCCTTTATGCAGATGCTCTGTTCTACCATCAGCTCGGCCTTGATTGTGCCATTGGTCTGGCATTCTACGATCACACTCGCGAGTGCCATGCTGATCATGACCTTGCTTAGCAGCCTGTTATTACTGTTGGCACGCCAGCCAAAGCCACCTGCTGTGGGCGCTAACGATTAAGCACAAGCCCCGAAATATGGGGCATTTACCGACTTCATTACATGTTTGAACGACGACCGCCTGCTTTAAGATGAAACTGTCAATGCCTGCCAAGTAGTAGTGCATTATTCAGAATAGACAATGGGAGTCAATCATGGAAATGACCAGAGAAGAAGAAGCTCGCAAAGCTTACGTGAAATTGCTGACCGGGCAGGGTGTGAGTGAACGTATGCTGGTACAGCGAGAATTCATTATTATTCGCGTCAGTGCATTCCTGAAAGATATTCCTTGTGATGGCAGTCATTACCGACATGCTGTTGATCGTTTTATTGCCAGCATCGATCCGGCAGAAATTCCGAGCATTTTGCCTGTGATTCGCGAGTTCTTTTCGTTTTGGGTGCGTGATATTAAAGCGATCGCAGCCATGAGCCAGGCAAAGGTGTTTAATGGCAGCACGCCGGTGACCATGGTCACGCAAGATGAGTTATTCAAGCATTGGTATGATTTGGATAAAACGGCCATGACCGGCCATGAAACACAAGTGATGGATGCGTTTGAGCAAGTCACCCTGGTGCGCGGTTTTGAGCCTGCAGTGTTTAAAGAGCGCATGCGTATGGCTAAGTGCTTGCTGCTGTCGTTGCGTCATATCTCACACAAACAATCGCACAGTTACCGCCAAATGGTGGATAGAAATCTGCCTTTGTTTAATGCGCTGGGTTCGCAGCATACCTTCTTGAGTGTTTCTCGTGAGTTTTATTACTTTTGGCGTGGCGACATGCTGAAACCACAAACTGAGCGGGTTCACACATCGCCAGCCCGTGAAATGGCAATGGCTGCCTAAGCAGCCATTGCGTCAAAAACAAAATCTACTCGCCAGCCTTAGCGCTGGCGAATTTTTTGCAGGATTAAAGCAGAAAGCTCTTCAATCGAGCGGCTAGTCGAGTCTGCCCAGGGGATGCCGGCACTGCGCATCATACCTTCAGCAATTTCAATTTCCTTGCGGCAGTTATCCAGTGAGGCATAAAAGCTATCCGGGCGGCGTTCATTGCGCACTGAGTGTAAACGCTCAGCCTTGATGGTCAGGCCAAAAATCTTGTCGATGTTTTTTTGCAAGGCGGCAGGTAAAGCGCCACGTTCAAAGTCTTCCGGGATCAGCGGGTAGTTGGCGGCCTTGATGCCAAACTGCATGGCCAGGTAAATGCTGGTCGGTGTCTTGCCACAACGAGAGACGCCAATCAGAATCACTTCAGCTTCATCCAAGCCAGTATTGGTCATGCCGTCATCATGATTCAGCGTGAAATTAATGGCTTCCATGCGCTCTGAGTAACTATTACCCATGGCGCTGTAAGCGATGCTGGCGCCTGTGAGAGGTTCCTGGTTAAGCTCTGAGCCCAACGGGTAAATAAAGCGGTGGAACAAATCAATAAAGTAGGCATTAGCCTGCTTAAGGTGATTACGGTGTTCGCCATTGCCGACAGACATAATGACAATCGGGCGGATACCATCTTGATCAGCCACCTTCTGGATGTGCTCAAAGGCGGCTTGTACCTTCTCGTCGTTGTCCGTAAAGGGCAGGCGAGTGGTGGTAAATTTCGTATTTGGGAAATGTTCCAGCAGTTTGCTCAAGGCGCCAGCTGTAATCCCCGTGCCATCAGAAATAATAAAAACAGAACGGTGATTCATCGTAACGCCTTGAGTGAGTTGCTAAAATTTTTTTCCTACGGCTACTTCTTGGTCAAACGCTGCCAGGTGGCAACCACCGTGTCCGGGTTGAGCGACACGGATTGGATGCCCTCAGCCACCAGCCATTCGGCAAAGTCTTCATGGTCAGAAGGGCCCTGACCGCAAATACCCACGTATTTGCCCAAGCGGTTACAGGTGTTGATCGCCATTTTCAGCAATACTTTCACCGCGTCATTACGCTCGTCAAAACCATCGGCCAAAATACCAGAGTCACGGTCCATGCCCAGGGTCAGTTGTGTCAGGTCGTTAGAACCGATAGAGAAGCCATCAAAGTATTCCAGGAACTCTTCAGCCAGCAACGCATTGGCCGGGATCTCACACATCATGATCAGGCGCAGGCCATTCTCACCACGTTTGAGGCCGTTGGCTGCCATGATTTCAGTCACGGCGCGTGCTTCTTCCAGCGTACGTACAAATGGAATCATCAACTCAACGTTAGTCAGGCCCAGTTCATCGCGCACTTTTTTCATGGCTTGGCATTCCATGGCAAAACACTCTTTAAAGTCTTCTGCCATATAGCGTGCCGCACCACGGAAACCAATCATCGGGTTTTCTTCGTCCGGCTCGTAAATGTCACCGCCAACCAGTTTTTTGTACTCGTTAGACTTGAAGTCTGAGGTACGTACGATCACTGGTTTTGGATAGAATGCTGCCGCAATCGTCGCGACACCTTCGGCCACTTTATCAATGTAGAACTGTTTTGGGCTGGCATAACCACGTGCACGGTTTTTAATCGTGGCCTGAATCGCCGCTGGCATAGCATCCACATTAAGGATCGCTTTCGGGTGAATACCAACCATGTTGTTAATCACAAACTCAAGACGCGCTAAGCCAACACCGTCATTAGGTGTTTGGGCAAAGGTAAACGCCATGTCAGGGTTACCCACGTTCATCATGATTTTGCACGGTGGTTTTGCCAGGGCACTGTTAGATTGTGTAGACACTTCGAAGTCCAAGGCGCCATGGTAAACAAAGCCTGTTTCACCTTCTGCACAAGAAACCGTCACCATCTCACCATCACGCAGCAAGTCTGTCGCGTTCACAGAACCCACAATCGCCGGGATACCCAGTTCACGCGCAATAATCGCAGCGTGACAAGTACGGCCGCCACGGTTAGTTACCAAAGCACTGGCGCGCTTCATGACTGGTTCCCAGTTCGGGTCTGTCATGTCAGCAACCAATACATCGCCGGGTTGTACTTCATGCATCTCAGCCGGATCCAGCACGATACGCACCGGGCCCACGCCTACTTTTTGTGTCACAGCACGACCAGCCACCACAGGCACTGAAGAGTGCTTTTGCAGTTTGAAGGTTTCAGTGATGTTTTTAGCGGCTTCTTGTGACTTCACAGTCTCAGGGCGTGCTTGCAGGATATACAGTTTGCTATCCAAACCGTTTTTGCCCCACTCGATATCCATTGGGCAACCATAGTGTTGCTCAATAGTCATGGCGTAACCAGCCAATTCCAGAATGTCAGCGTCGGTCAGTGAGTAACGGTTGCTTTCTGCGGCGTCTACATCCACGGTATGTGTAGATTTACCCGCCTGAGTAGCATCAGAGAACACCATCTTGATCAGCTTGGAACCCATGGTACGACGGACAATCGCCGGTTTACCTTGTGCCAGCAATGGTTTGTGCACATAGAACTCATCCGGGTTCACCGCACCTTGCACCACGGTTTCACCCAAGCCATAAGACGCAGTGATAAACGCAACATCGCGGTGGCCAGATTCAGTATCAATGGTAAACATCACACCGGCACAGCCAATGTCAGAGCGCACCATTTGTTGCACACCGGCAGACAAGGCTACGTCTGCGTGCACAAAGCCCTTGTGTACGCGGTAAGAAATCGCACGGTCGTTATATAAAGAAGCAAATACTTCTTTAATGGCGTGATTAATGTTGTCCAAACCATGGATATTCAGGAAAGACTCTTGCTGGCCTGCAAAAGAGGCATCTGGCAAGTCTTCTGCAGTGGCAGAAGAGCGCACGGCAAAGGTCGTGCCCTGGGCCGATCTTTCAATCAGTTTGGCATAGTTTTCAGCAATCGCTGTTTGCAGTGCTGCAGGAAACTCGGCTTCCATGATCCACTGGCGAATCTGTGAACCAACACGCGCCAACTCCTGCGTATCATCTGCATTTAATTTGTCTAGCAAGTCATTGATTTTGTTGTTCAATCCACCTTGCGCCAAAAACTCACGATATGCATCAGCAGTGGTCGCAAAACCGGTAGGTACGCGTACGCCTTTGGCTGTGAGTTGAGAAATCATTTCGCCCAGAGAAGCGTTTTTGCCCCCTACGGACGGCACATCAGTGTTTCGTAGATTCTCAAATGGAATAACATGACTTACCATATAAAACCCTTAATTATTTAAAACTGGTGGTAATCTATCGCGGAATGCAACGGATTGATTCGATAAATAGAGGCTGCCTGCTGGACATCGTCTGATTACAGAATGACTTTTATACCGGCCATTATGCCAAAATCATGTTTTAATGTCACGTCGCCATGATGGTGGCCATTCAATTTTTTTAGCATCCATATAATAAAACGTCATGAATGCAGTGATTCCCGCAGCGCGCACGGTAAGTGTGGCCACTTATGGCCGCCTACATCTCGGTTTTTTTAATTTGAGTCAAGAGACTCAACGTCAGTTTGGCAGCGTCGGCGTTGCTATTGATGCGTTTCAAACTTCAATCAATATCTCTGAAGGGCCGCAGCAGTCAGCGCTTGACCCTTGGGCCGCGGCCATTTTGCAGCGCCACTTGCTTGCCCGCCAAGCGCAGATGGCCCTTAATGTCTCCATTCAGCAGGCCATTCCACGCCACGGTGGCTTGGGCTCTGGCACGCAAATGGCCCTGGCCTTGGGGTCAGCCGTGAATTATCTATTGGATCAACCAACTACTGCCAGCGACATCGCTGCCATCCATCAACGTGGTGCCCGCTCAGGCATAGGCATCGCTACTTTTGAGCATGGTGGGTTGGTGATTGATGGCGGCCGAGGCGCACACACAGTCGTGCCGCCGATGTTGGCACATCATGCCTTTCCATCCGATTGGCACTTTTTGCTCATCATTGATAATAGCCGCGCCGGCCTGCATGGTCAGGGTGAAAAAAACGCGTTCAAACAGTTGGCGCCACAATCATTGGCGGCGACCCAGGCGATACAACAACAATTACTCAGCCACGGCCTGCCAGCACTTATTGAGCAAGACTTCACCGCGTTCAGCCAGTTTATTGGTGACTTGCAAGCTTATAACGCGGATTATTTTGCGCCCGCACAAGGCGGCCCTTACGCCAGCCAGGCGGTTGCAGGTATTTTGCAGGCATTAAAGCAGCAGGGGTATGCCGGTGTCGGGCAAACCTCCTGGGGGCCGACCGGGTTTGTGTTGTTGCCATCACGCGTAGAGGCGGTCGCCATACAAATGCAACTACTTGAAGCCTATGCGTCGCAGCCGTCGCTAAGTTTTGTGGTCACTGCTGCGGTTAACCAGCCTGCGCAAATCCATATACAAGGTTAAGATAGAATATGTCGCAAATTAAAACTTTTTAAGATAATTTTGAAAAGTTATGATTTTCACGGTCTACTCTTTATTTTGAACTGCGCTGGAAGTGTGTATATTGGCTGAAGGTTTGATTAACGAACGGTTCCGGGGGGAATAATGAAAAAAACCAGTATTATGCATTTGTTTACAGCCGCAAAAAATGCCAGTCCATTTGATGTGAATATGGCCTTTGATGCAGGCTACGAAAAAATTATTTCTTATACCGATGTGACCTTGAATGAGATCGTGGCGCTGACACAAGATGCGATCTTCTCCCGCAGCCCTAGCGGCCTGAAACAACAAGCCTTATTTTTTGGCGGTCGCGATATTCAAGTCGCGCTGGAAATGCAAAAACAGGCGCGTAGTGCCATGTTCAAGCCATTTGAATGCCATACCTTTTCTGACCCTTCGGGTGCATTTACCACTGCCGCAGCCATGCTGGCCAAGGTGGATTTTTACCTGCAAAAATCTGGTAGCGGCCTGGGCAAAGAAAAGGTCGCCATTTTTGGTGCCAGCGGTACGGTAGGCTCCACCGCAGCTTTAATTGCGGCTCGCCAGGGCTCTACGGTGTTTATGGTCGCGCATGCCGGGGTTGAAAGCATGCAGGCTTATGTCGATAAATTATCTTCCAGCTACGATGTGAGTTTGAAGGTGGTGGATGGCAGCACAGAAGCGGCCAAAATCGCCGTCTTAAATGAAGCAACCGTCGCGTTGTGCGCAACACCGGCCGGCATTCGTGTGCTCGAAGTCGCTCAATTTGCCAACTCCAAAACACTTAAAGTCGTGGCCGATGTGAACGCCGTGCCACCGTCAGGCATTGAAGGTGTAGATACCTTTTCTAATGGCGGCTTGATTGAAGGCACGCAAGTGGCCGGGTTTGGCGCATTGGCAATTGGTCAATTAAAGTATGTGACACAGAACAAATTGCTGGAGCAAATGCTGCAAAGCGAAAGCCCAATGCATATTGACTACCATCAGGCGTATGAGTATGCCTGTGCGCACGTCGAATAAGGTGATTCTTGCGGCTGGCGATTTTGTCACAGAGTGCGCGTGTCTATACCCAGATCGCGCAACAAGAGGGATTTAGTGTATTGGCGGTAGATGCTTTTGCTGATGCCGATACACGGCAAGCCGCACAACAGGTGTATCAATGGCCTGGCCTATGCGAACAGGATGCTGACGATCATCTGGCCGCATTGTTTGAAGTATTGGATGCTTTTGCGCCAGATGTGGTATTGGTTGGTTCTGGTTTTGAAGCGAATCAGGCAGGCTATGCGGCCTTGTTTGCGCGCTACAGCCTGCTAGGCAATACGCCTGAAACAGTTGGTCGCGTTAAACACCCGCCATGGTTAAAAGCCTGTTGCGATGCGCATCAAGTGCCATCGCCGCCGATTGCTGAAACCAAGCCATCGTCAGGTCAGTGGCTATACAAGCAGGCAGGGCAGTGCGGTGGCCATCATGTGCAGCACTGGCAAGCGGCAGCCGATACCGTGGCAAATGCTTACTGGCAAGGATTCCAGCCAGGGCAAGCGGTGGGCATGTTGCTTTTGGCGCATGGTCAGACCGTTACCCTGATTGGCGTGCATGCGCTCAGGCAACATGCAGATGGTTATGCTTATGCCGGTGCCACACGCTTGCATGATGATGCGTTGTATCGCGCGGCAAACAAGCTGCTGCAGACGTTGGTGCCCGCATTAGGGCTGGTGGGTATTAACAGTATTGATGCCATTTGGCATGCGCATGTTTTGCATGTGATAGAAGTAAACCCCAGGCTCAGCGCCAGCATGCGCTTATATGCGGATCTGCCGTTGATACAAGCGCATATTGCCTGCTGCCAACATGAGAGTTTGCCTTTGTTATCGCAGCCAACTGCTTATGCCAGCCATTGCATTATGTATGCAAGACAAACAATAGATGTCAGCCAGTTAAGCTTTCCGGACTGGCTGGAAGATCGGCCTAGTGGCGGCAGCATTGCCGCCGGGCAACCCATTTGCAGCTTGTATGCAGAAGGGGATTCAGTGCGCGAAGTGCAGTTAGCTTTGCGGGATAAAAAAACACGATTAGAAACATTATGGGGGACTTATGTCTGTAACCGCATCGAATTCAACATCCATTAGCGTACAACAATACAGTGCACCACTGGTGGCCGAGCTGATTGTCAATGCGCCAGCTTTAGGCTGTGCCGTGTCTACGCACGAAAGTGGCGCGACCATTGTCGATGCCGGGATTCAAGTGCCAGGCGGTCTGGAAGCTGGCCGGATTATCTCCGAGATTTGTATGGGCGGGCTTGGAAGTGTCGCCTTGCGCCATGTGCCGCAATTTGCCAACTGGCCTCTGAGTGTGGTGGTGACCGCTAAACAGCCGGTGATCGCCTGTTTGGGCAGCCAATATGCAGGTTGGGCCTTATCACACGAAAAGTTCTTTTCACTCGGTAGTGGCCCGGCGCGCGCGATTGCCCAGCGTGAAGAGGTGTTTAAAGACATCAACTATAGCGACAAAGGTGAGCAAACCGTTTTAGTGCTGGAAACCGATAAAGTGCCGCCACTACAAGTGATTGAAAAAGTCGCCAGAGACACCGGTTTGCCCGCGAATAAGCTGACCTTTATTTTAACGCCGACGCGTAGCGTGGCAGGTTCACTGCAGGTGACCGCGCGCGTGCTGGAAGTTGCCTTGCACAAGTGCCATACCCTGCATTTTGATTTAAATGCGATTGTTGATGGCTATGGTGTTGCGCCAGTGCCTGCACCTTCGCCTGATTTTATTGTGGGCATGGGCCGCACCAATGATGCGATTTTGTTTGGCGGTTTTGTGCAGTTGTTCGTCAATGCTGACGACGACGCTGCGGAACAATTAGCAACACAATTACCTTCTTCTGCATCTAAAGACTATGGTCGTCCATTTGCCGAAGTGTTTAAAGCAGTGAATATGGACTTTTACCAGATTGATCCTATGTTGTTTTCGCCTGCTAAAGTCAGCGTCACCAACCTTAAGTCCGGTAAAACATTCTTTGCTGGAAAGTTTAATGAAGACCTTTTAAATCAATCTTTTGGTGGATAAATTTAAAGCTTCACTGCAATAACAAAAACGCGGGATTACATGCATACAATGCCATGTTCCCGCGTTATTTTTTAGAAATAGCCTTATGCAAGTGGTTCCCATTTTTACCGACGAAGTTGCTCAGGCCGGTGGCTGGCACGGCCAAAGCCTGGCGCAAGCTTTTGCGCGACGAGGCTGGCAAGCGCTGATGGTGTCACTCGACAGTTGCTACGTCAGCATCGTTCAGCAATCGGTACAAGTCCATATCCCCGGATTATCGCACGCCGCCCCCATGGCTTTTGTACGCGGCGTGGCGGCGGGGACAACACAGCAAATCATCACCCGCATGAACCTGTTGCATACCTTGCAACGCCAGGGCATGACCATTTATAACCATGCGCGGGCGATTGAAACCACGGTAGATAAAGGCCTCACCAGCCAGTTGTTGGCCGAGCAGGGCGTGGCGACGCCGGATACCTGGGTGTGCGAGCATCGTGGCGTGGCACACGAAATTATGCAGCAGGCGCTGGATGCCGGAAAAACACTGGTGATCAAACCGCTGTTTGGTTCGCAAGGCAAAGGCGTGCGGCTAATAGAGCAACGCGAACAGTTTGCGTTACCGCATGATCCGTTTGTGGATGGCGTCTATTATTTGCAAGAAAAAATTGATTGCGGCCCTTATCAGCATGACTACCGGGTGTTTGTGGTACGCGGTGAGCCGATTGCAGTCATGAAGCGCCAAGGCGATAGCTGGTTGCATAATGTGGCGCGTGGTGCACGCTGCAGCGCCTGTGATGAAGTGGATGTGGCCGAGATTGGCGTCAAAGCCGCGCAAGCCATTGGTATTGATTATGCCGGCGTGGATGTCATGCGCGATAAACATGGCCAATTATGGGTGATCGAAGTGAACAGTATTCCGGCCTGGCGCGGCCTGCAAAGCATCACCCAGTTTGAAATTGCCGATGTATTGGTGGATGATTTGCTGCAATTAGCTAATCGCGCGAAAGGAAACGCATGAGTGCGCTGCTACAACAGGCATATCTGCAAGCCTGCTTGGCAGAGTTGGAAGCACTCAAGCCGGGTAATGTGCATGTGTTCGCAGATGGCCATGGCATGGACGTGCAAGACTTTATCCATAGTGCAGAGGTCTCTGCGCCTGCATTATGTGACGATCGGTTATTTGGCAGCCGCACACTGGGCCAGCGCATTTTGCAGGCCTTGCAGGCTACGCATGCCAAGGTTGGCTGTAATACCAATTTAGGCATGATTCTGCTGGCTGCGCCTGTGGTGCAAGCCTGCCTGCAATACCCTGAGCAGCCACTTAAAACCAGTTTGCAACACGTGCTGCAACACACCACGGTAGACGATGCCGCGCAGGTCTATGCGGGAATCCGCTTGGTCAGCCCGGCAGGCATGGGCCAGCGTGACGAGCATGATGTGACACAAGCGCCACAAATCACTTTGCTAGCGGCCATGCAATTAGCCAGTACGCATGATATGGTCGCGCGCCAGTATGTAGATGGCTATGCCAGTATTTTTTCAGTCGCAATCCCGCTATACCAGGATTGCGATCAGCGCTGGCAACGGCCCGCCTGGGCACTGACGGCTGTGTATTTGCACTGGCTGTCAACCTTACCAGATAGTCACATTGCCAGAAAATATGGCGAGGCCAAGGCGGCAGAAATTCAACAGGCCGCCAGCGTACATTTTCAGGCGTTTATCACCCAAGAAAACCCCAAGCACTATCTGCCCGAGTTGCTCAAATGGGATCAGTCACTCAAGCAGGCAGGGATTAACCCAGGCACCAGTGCCGACCTCACTGTAATCACCGCCATGCTGACATCATTGAGCAAAAGCCTTCCTGCAGCATTCGCTTAAGCCCACCGGCGAGCTGAGGTATACTGTCACGCTTTAGCAGCCTATATATTCAGGAGGGCATCATGACCGACCAGGTACTCACCGAACAGCAAATTCAACAGCATTTTTCTGAGTCTTTACCGCACTGGGTGTATGAAGACGGCTGGATCCGCCGTAAATATAAAACCAATAGCTGGAAAGGCACGCTGATGGTCGTCAATACCGTTGGCCACCTGGCAGAGGCGGCTTGGCATCATCCTGACCTCACCGTCTCTTATGCCTTTGTGATCGTCAAATTGTGCACGCATAGCGCCAAAGGCATCACCATGAAAGACATTGAGCTCGCGCGCAAAATTGAAGAAGTTGTGCAATGGCAGCCACAGTTACAAGCTGGCTCGGCACTAGAAGGCACGCCACAGGATGACCTACGCTTCAGTTACGTCAAGTACGACGCACCAAAGCCTGCCTGATCGATTATTTTTAGTTAGTTTAGCTGCAATGGTATGAGTATCAATAGTCGTGCCGGCTTGCCGCCGGCAATCTTTTTAATGGGCCCCACGGCCAGCGGCAAAACGGCGGCCACTATTGCGTTAACCCAGCGCTTCCCGGTCGATATTATCAGCGTCGACTCAGCGCTGGTCTATCGCGGCATGGATATCGGCACCGCCAAACCGGATGCCGATACCTTGCGTCAGGCACCCCATCACTTAATAGACCTCATTTCACCGTTAGAGCAATACTCCGCGGCACAATTTGCCAAAGATGCCTTGGCGTTGATGCATACAGCAACCGCCAATGGCCGCATCCCCGTGCTGGTCGGTGGCACCATGCTGTACTTCAATGCCTTGCAGCATGGCCTGAGTGATCTACCAGAAGCCGATACCGCCATCCGCGCCCAAATTGAAGCAGAGGCCAATGCATTAGGCTGGCCAGCCATGCATGCGCAACTCGCTAGCATAGACCCCACCGTAGCCGCCAAGATACACACCACCGACTCCCAGCGCATTGAGCGCGCATTAGAGGTGTACCGCATCAGCGGCAAACCCATGAGTGTGTTACGCGCGCAATCACAAAAAGTATCGCTGCCGTTCAACATTCTTAAACTCGCCCTCATGCCAAGTGACCGCAGCGTCTTGCATCAACGCATTGCCGAACGCTTTCAACTCATGCTCAAACACGGTTTTATTGATGAGGTGAAAAAGTTATTGATTGAGTATCCGCAGTTGGCCGTGGAAAGCCCCAGCATGCGCTGCGTTGGTTACCGCCAGGTCCTGCAACATCTGAATGGTGAGATCGACTTGCCCACCCTGGGCGAACATGGGGTATACGCCACGCGCCAGCTCGCCAAACGCCAGCTCACCTGGCTACGCGGCATGGACGATGTGCAGGCACTGGATTGCTTGCGTACGGATTGGGTAGATGAGGCGGTGGTTGCCATAGCGAGGCATATTGATAATTAACGTATCATGATGTTACGCTGAACTGAATCGGGATATGCGCTTGATTTATTGAGGCTTTTCAAACACGCATATTAACGATTAATACATTAATTTATAGTGGGATTGTCTTATGAAAGTTGCAATTTCGGGTACTGGTTATGTAGGGCTATCATTGGCCGTATTGTTAGCGCAACAAAATGAAGTGGTCGCACTGGACATTTTGCCGGAAAAAGTGGCTCTGCTTAATCAAAAAAAATCTCCTATTGTTGACCATGAGATTGAAGATTTTTTAGCGAATAAGCAGTTGAACTTTAAAGCAACTACCGACAAAAATGAAGCGTACAAAGATGCAGAATTTGTAGTGATTGCGACTCCCACCGATTACGATGCAGAAACCAATTATTTCAATACTAAGTCTGTTGAAGCTGTAATTAAAGATGTCATGGCCATCAACCCCAATGCCGTAATGGTGATCAAATCTACGATTCCTGTCGGCTACACAGAGAAGATCCGCGCCGAATTCAACTGCAACAACCTGATTTTCTCGCCTGAGTTTTTACGTGAAGGCAAAGCCCTTTACGATAATCTGTACCCATCGCGTATTGTGGTCGGTGAGGTTTCTGAGCGTGCGCAAAAATTCGCCAACTTGCTAAAAGACAACTGCCTAAAGCCGGATGCCGCTATTTTATTAACCAACAGTTCCGAAGCAGAAGCGATAAAGCTGTTTGCGAATACGTATCTTGCCATGCGTGTGGCTTATTTTAACGAACTAGACACCTATGCCGAGACACATGGCTTGGATACGCGTCAGATCATTGAAGGTGTCTGTATGGATCCGCGCATTGGAAATCATTACAACAACCCATCCTTCGGTTACGGCGGTTACTGTTTGCCTAAAGATACTAAGCAGTTACTGGCGAATTACTCACAAGTGCCGCAAAACCTCATTAATGCCATCGTCGATGCGAATACAACGCGTAAAGATTTTGTCGCCATGAGCATCATCAAGAAAGCCCCTAAGGTGGTCGGTATTTATCGACTGACCATGAAGGCAAACTCTGACAACTTCAGGGCATCTTCAATTCAAGGGATTATGAAGCGCATTAAAGCTCGCGGCATTGAAGTAGTGGTTTACGAACCGGCACTACAAATGGAGGAGTTTTATCACTCCAAAGTGATTAGAGACCTCAGCCACTTTAAAGACGTCTCTGATATGATCGTTGCTAATCGGCAAACCAGAGAGTTGGAGGATGTGGCGGCTAAGGTCTACACGCGTGATTTGTTTGGCAGTGATTAGCCGCGCGCTTAATAAGCGCCATCCTGGCCAACGATGGTTAACCAGGCAGTTTTAGCCACAATCAACATATCCAGGCGAGGGCTCCAGTTGCGTAAATACTCCAGGTCATAATGTACACGCTGTTCCATTTTCTCCAGCGTATCAGTCTCGCCGCGGAAGCCATTGACCTGCGCCCAACCGGTAATGCCAGGTTTCACCTTGTGACGTACCATGTAGCCTTTAATTAGTTTGCGATACTCTTCGTTGTGGGCCACGGCATGCGGACGTGGGCCGACCACGCTCATACGGCCTTGCAGCACATTAATAAACTGCGGCAGCTCGTCCAATGACGATTTGCGTAAAAAAGCACCCAATGGCGTAATGCGCTGATCATTCCTGGTCGCTTGCGTCACCGTGCCACCATCTTCAGTCACCGTCATCGAGCGGAATTTATATACCAGAATTTCCTGGCCATCCAAGCCATAACGACGTTGCTTGAAAATAATCGGGCCGGGGGAGGTCAGTTTCACTCCCAAAGCAACCGCGATCAAAATAGGTGAAATCAAGATCAGCACAAACAGCGAGAACAAAATATCAGCCGTCCGTTTAATCAGGCCATCTACGCCAGTAAATGGCGTTTCACACACAGACACAACAGGGATGCCATTCACATCAGAGACTCGGCCTTGAATCAAGTCAGTGACAAAGATATCTGGCACAAAATAAATCGAAGCCGTCGTATCTTTCAGGTCGTCCAGCAACTTCAAAATACGAGGATGGCTGGACATTGGCAGCGCAATATAGATAGTATGAATTTGATGGTTTTTGCAGTAGGCCGGAATATCGGTCAATGCACCTAAAATCTCAAAACCATGGTCTTGAGGTGCGCGATCCGGGGCTCTATCTTCAAAGAACCCCAGTACTGAAACACGGCTATACTCGTCTGCCAGCAGATTGTTGGCGACCGCCAGGCCTTGTTCATTGAGGCCGATAATGACTGCGTTTTTAGTCGGCCCTTGCAAGGTGATAAAGAATGGCGAAAATACTTTTAGTGCTGTGAGCGCCAAAATTTGTGCGATTGGCGTGCCAATTAACCATGCGTACACAATCTCGGGGGTATACAAGGTGATATAGCCAGTAATGCGGGCAAAAATCAGTACCATGCCAGCCAGCAATACCCATTGAAAAATCACATCCCGGACCATTTTCCAAAAACCCAAACGAATTTTTGCACCACTTGGAAACGTGACTGAAAATAAGAGGATAGAGGTAAAAAATATAGAAATGGGGATTCTATCTTCAAAGTAAATAAAAATGCCCCACATGAAAAAGACCAGTACGAGGGGCTCTACAATGGATTCTATGAAGTAAAGGGGACTTCGAGGCCCCGAAGATAATCCGGAGATTGTTCTAATTGGCGGTCTAATAGTTTTTTTCATATATTACTTATTTCTATATTGCATTTGAGTTTAACCAAATTAATGCTTAACGGCAATCGGTGAGTGGCACCCTCAAAGCAGCCTGGGTGTCATAAAACCATCTTGAAAGCTGGCGTATACTGAGCACCTGATTTAATAATTCTCATTGCATCTTATAAAAAGTTAAATTCTGGTAGCAATAAATGTATGTTTACAGGTTAGAATGTAACTCAAACATCATATTTTTTTGCTTAAAAAATGCCGCCCTGCAAGCAATCCCACAAATTAGCATTACAGCGTCCTGTGCAATACTGGGTTACGCTCATGTTCGCTTCGCTTCCTATTATGGGTATGGCTGATGAATTGGATACACTACAATTCAAAGCTTCAGTCAATAAGACATATGATAGTAACTTGTTTAGGCGCTCTAATAATGAGGTTGCAGAGCAGATTACAACTTCAATTTTGGGCGTCAAATTAGATAAAACATACTCTTTGCAGAGGTTTGTTTTAGATATTTCTTATGTAGATAATAAATACAATGAAAACGACTACCTTAATTTTGCCGCTACTAACTATAATGGATCATGGCTTTGGTCTTTGACTCCTAATTTAACAGGTACTTTATCCTCCCAAAGAACTCAGTCGCTAAATAGCTTTGGTGACTTTTTAAATACCACCAGAAATATCAGAACTCTTACGGATAATCAATTTAGAGCGCAATATTCGCCACACAAGGTATGGAGTCTCATAATTGGTGTTAGTCAAACCAGTCTTGCAAACAGTGAAACTTTTACTGCAATCTCTGACTTTGATGCTACAGGTTTAGATTATGGAATATCTTATAGTTTTCCCTCTGGAGCAATGATTACCTTTTTGGGACACTCAAGGACAGGGGAATACAAAAAGCGGCCACTTGATCCGATTATTGCTTTCGATAATGGGTACACTGAGAACGAATATGAAATGGATTTGTTCTTGCAGGATCCCGGCAAGAGCAAGCTGATTGGTAAGTTAGGCTATCTTGAGAGAGAATACGACAACTTCAGTATACGGAACTATCAGTCGTACGTTGGCTATTTGAATTACGATCTAATGATTACAGGGAAACTTAAGTCCAGTTTAGGATTGTCTAGGCTTTTGGCTCCATTTGAAACTGAATCTACGGCTTATTCGATTTCAGACACTGTAACTGCACAAATTTCATATGATGTAACGTCTAAAATTCAAGCTGGAATGATCTTGCGATACACTGAAAGAGAGTTTGGTGGTCGTGGGCAGTTTGATTCGAATCGTTTAGATAAAGAAGATGCTGTTGCAGGATTTATTGGTTGGAGCCCGACAAAAAATATTGGATTTTCCTTAAGAAGCACGAAGTCTAGTCGTAATTCAAATGTGTCTAGATTTAATTTCGACGATACACTGACTAGTTTAAATGTTGAATTGAAAATTTAATTTTTAATGGGATTTATTTTGTATACAAAAATAATAACTAAAATACTTTTGAATCCTACTTTTAGTATTGTGCTTTTAACTGCATGTTCACCAACTGAACAGTCTCATTCTAGCGATATTAATGTAATTGCTAAAGTCAATGGCGATGAAATCACATATAGCCAGTTCAACATAGAATCGCAAAAAATCAAAGTTAAGATAATTGATAGCGTGCAATTGTCACAAAAATTGATTTCTGGCCTAATAGATAGGCAGCTATTTGCACAAGAAGCGCTGAAGTTAGGTTTAGATCGTAATCAAGAGGTGCAAGAGGCAGTGAATGCAGCTAAAACACAAATTTATGCGCAAGCTTATATTGCAAAAAAAGTGAGTAAGCTGCCGATGCCTCATGAACAAGAGATAAATCAGTTTGTGGATCAGCATCCGCAGTACTTTGCTGAGCGAAAAGTAGTAAATACCATCGATTCAATTTTTGAAAACAACAACCAACAGTTTGATTTACACCGGCTAGAATCTCAGATAACAACATTAGAGGCCTTGCGAAAGTTCCTCAATGATGAGGGCATTCCATTTAAGACGGTGAATAATCGATTTTCAACAGATGGTCTGCCATTTCACATATTGGATAAGATCAAACAGCTTAAACCTGGTGATTTATTATTTGCACATGATGCAAATAAAGTGATTGTAAAGGCTGTATCATCTATTGAGCCGAGTTTTGTTTCGACTACACAAGCGCAACAAACTGCAACGCATCTGCTTTTAGAGCAGCGCCAGCAAGACTTTATAGTGCAAGAGCTGAATCGTTTAAAAGCACTTGCCAATATTGAGGTATTTGAAAGTAACCTAGCTTCAGTAGCAAGTGGTTCCACTGTAACAGTGGATCAGCAAAGTAAATAAAAAGGTTCACCAGTTCATGGTTAACTATCCCGAAATTTAAAATTGAAGAGAACAAGAGTATGACGCGATATTTTAAATATTTTTTAGTAGCAGCATTTACCCTGTTTAGTGTTTTAGCCCATGCAGACTATACCCTTGGTGCCGGGGACTCTGTCAGAATCATCGTATATGGTGATGCTGATTTAACGCGTGAAACTCGAGTAGCTGAAGGTGGTGAGATTACATTGCCATTAATTGGCGAGGTTGCTGTAGGTGGTTTAACCACAATTCAGGCAGAAAAAAGAATTGCTGAGCAATTAAAACGTGGAGGATTTATTGCTAACCCACAAGTATCAGTTTTAATTCTTGAGTTTAAAAGCAAAACAGTTTCAGTATTAGGAGGTGTGCTTAAGCCTGGCAGATATCCGATTACACACCCTACAGATGTGAAGGATATTCTTGCTGAAGCTGGTGGCTTAACCTCTGAAGCTTCCGAGATTATCACGCTAGTGCGCGGTGAAAAGCGTAGCGAATATGATTTAAATGAAGTGATTGAGCGCCGTAATCTTAATGAACAGGATATTAGTCTTGTAGGTGGTGAGACTATTTATGTGAGTACTCGTGATGTCGCAGTCGCAGGCCAAGTATTACGCCCAGGCAAATATGGCATTCAGGGAGGTACACGTAAAATTAGTGATTTTATCGCCTTGGCGGGCGGGGCTAATGAAAATGCTGGCGAATCTCTGTTTTTTACGACTTCACGTTCTGGTACATCGGTAACCCAGGAGTTGAATATAGACGAATTATTTAGGGCGCCGGCTAGTGATTTGAACAAAGAACTCACACCTGGCGATGTCGTTTACATTCCCAAAGCGCCGCAGGTCTATATTTACGGTGAAGTACAGCGTCCAGGCATGTATAAAATTGATAAAAATATGACTATTATGCAAGCGATTGCCAAAGCGGGGGGATTAACCGTGCGTGGGACCCAGCGCTCAGTCAAACTGCATCGTAAGAATACGGATGGCGTGCTGGTTAAGCAGTCGTCCGATCTAACCAGCACCCTGATGGATGAGGATGTGTTGTTCATCGAAGAAAGTTTGCTTTAATTTAATCAGGCTCACATATGAATTTTCTACAACTTGCAATTATTTTAAAAGTCCGGCGTTACATCATCCTGCTGGTAGCTACTATTACTTTGTTGACTGCAGTTACAGTGAGCATGCTGTTGCCCAGGAACTTCTCCGCAACATCAACTGTACTACTTAATTATAAAGGAGTAGACCCTGTAACTGGTATGTCAATGCCAGCGCAATTATTGCCTGGTTACATGGGTACCCAAATTGATATTATCAAAAGTAAGAATGTTGCGATTGATGTAGTTAAGCGTTTAAATTTGACGGATATTCCATCGATCAAACAGGACTATGAAAAGGCTACTAAGACTGGTAATGTTAAATCTGATATCACTGACTGGTTGGCAGATCGCTTATCCAGCAAATTGGATGCGGCACCATCTAAGGAAAGTAGTGTGATTAATATTGCTTACAAAGGTGTTGAACCTACTTTTGCTGCAACCATGGCTAATGCTTTCGCTGAGTCTTACATCGCTGTAAGCCTGAAATTAAAAATGGATCCAGCGATTAAAGCATCGCATTATCTTTCCGAACAAACCAAAGTGCTGCGCGATAACCTACAGCAGGCTCAAGAAAGACTATCAAAATACCAACAGGAGCATGGGCTGACTAGTATTCTTGATACATATGATGTTGAAAGCTCTAAGTTGAGAGATTTGTCTACTCAGTATAGCCTGATGCAATCACAAGCGATTGATGCTAATTCCAGAAGAAATGATGCGGCAAAAAATATGAGTGACTCTCCAGATGTCGCTCTCAATCCAGTGATTCAAAACTTACGCATGAGCTTAGTCACAGTAGAGTCTAAGTTGGCCGAATTAGCTCAGCGCTATAGCAGAAATCATCCGTCTTATATTGCAGCAGAAGCAGAAGCTGCAAAACTAAGAAGCCAACTACAAACTGAGATTGATCGAACCGTTGTTGGCTTGAGCAACAGTGCTAACATCAACTCCCAACGTCTAGGTGATGTAAAAGCACAGCTAGAACGTCAAAAACAAAAAGTGCTTGAATTGAACAGATCGCGTTCCGAATTATTGATTATGGAAAAAGAGGTTGAAATTGCTCAAAGCGCTCTAGCGTCAGTTAATAATAGATTTAGTCAAACGTTACTTGAAGGACAGTCCAATCAGGCTGATATTGCTATTTTGGAAACTGCGACACCACCCACATCACCAAGTAACCCTAGTTTGTTGCTCATTATTCCATTCTCGCTGATTGTAGGGACAATGCTAGGCTGTTTCTTTGCATTAGTCGCCGAATTTTTGGATCGCCGTGTACGTAGCAAAGATGACATCCTTGCAATAGGTGATATTCCTGTCTTTGAATACACAATTAAACCTGTTTAGTGACGTTAGTCGTCATTAAATCAACTTTATCAATCAAAAGTGATAACGTATGAACATTATTGAAACAGATAGCAAAGTGTCGATGAAAACCGTTTCTTCAAGTATTGGGCACCTATTGCTGGATATGGGTAAAATCACGGATAAAGATGCTGAACGGATATTGAAGTTCCAGAAAGAAAAGTCTATGCGCTTTGGCGAGGCTGCTCTTGCTTTGGGTTTCGTCACAATGGAAGATATTAATCAGGCATTATCTTATCAATTTGACTATCCATATTTAACCCCAGACAAAGCTTCTTTTAGCAATACTTTGGTAGCTGCCTTTGACCCGTTTTCTAAGCAGGTTGAATCCTTGCGCTCATTACGTACGCAATTGATGTTACGTTGGTTTGAGCGTGGTTTTAAAACGATTGCAATTTCTTCTGCAAAAGATGAGGATGGTGTAACTACATTAGCAGCGAATCTGGCAGTTGTATTCTCGCAATTAGGTGAGCGCACTTTGCTCATCGATGCTAATTTGAGATCTCCACAGCAACACAAATTATTCAAACTGAATAATAATCATGGCTTGTCAGATATTTTAGTCGGTCGTGCCTCTATTGATGTCGTGGTCAGAATTCCATCTTTACTCAATCTTAGTGTGCTAACTGCAGGTGCAACACCTCCCAACCCGCAAGAGTTATTGAATAAAACAACCCTGGATGAATTGCTCGCTAGTTTCTCTGAACAATTCGATGTCATTATTATTGATACCTCTCCGATTCTTGGATCTTCTGATGCCCAAATTGTAGCTAAAAAAGTGGGGGGCATATTACTGTCTCTCCAGCAGCATAAAACGAGCTTTACCGACACACAGGATGCAATTGCTGCCTGTCGTGGATTGGGTATTGAAGTTCAAGTAGCACTGAATGCGGATTAGCTGACATGTCGCCCCCGTTTTTATCGATTGCTGGTAAGGTCGATTCACGCCAAAAGCTTCTAGGTTATGTGGGAATATTGCTATCAGTCTTGGTATTGTTTGTCCCAGTATTTCATGACTTGTTCACAACCGTCTGGAATAATGATACACAATCACATGGCCCAATTGTTTTAGGTATAGGCATCTGGTTTTTCTATTTTAAAACCAAGCAAATTCTAGAAAAACCGCAATCATTCAAACCATCCCCAATATTGGGTTGGTTGTTAATATTGATTGGCGCCAGTATTTACATTGTTGGATATTCGCAAAGCGTTTATATTTTCTCTATTCTGTCGCTAGTTTTTATACTGTGCGGAGTGATTTGCCTCTTGTTTGGTTTGCAAGTCGCTTATAAATACTGGTTTGCATTGTTCTTTTTTATATTTTTAATGCCATGGCCGGCTTCAGTAATTGATATATTGACGCAACCAATGAAAATTGCTGTGTCATATGCCGCCGACCATTTGCTTTATGCACTGGATTATCCAATTGCTCGCTCAGGTGTTATTTTGCAAATCGGCCAATATAAATTGCTGGTTGCTGATGCATGTGCAGGCCTTAACTCCTTGTTCACATTAGAGGCAATAGGCCTGCTATATATCAATGTAATTAATCATCAAGCCTTTTGGCGCAATGTGTTGCTAGCAGTGCTAATTGTGCCCGTATCCTTCACGTCAAATGTGCTACGTGTTTGCACACTGGCATTGATTACTTACCATATGGGGGATGCTGCAGGGCAGGGCTTTTTGCATAATTTCTCAGGCATGGTGCTTTTCTTGACAGCACTCATTTTGATTATTGTCATTGACTCAGTAATTCAAAAAATTGCTGAAAAATTTAACATTAAGAGCTTGTTGAGCCAAGATTAGCGATAACGATGAAAGATCTATACCTAAAATTACCGAATGTGAAGCTAATATCAGCTTTGCAGTTATTGCTAATTAGTATCGTTTTTTCCGGACTAGCAACGTTTCTAAAGCCGCACGCACATTTTGCAAAAAATGAAAGTAATTTCGAAGAGAATATTCCCCGGGTTATTAACAACTGGATCGAGATTCAGCAGTCAGCGCCACAAGTCAGTATGGTCAGCGATGAAAAAAGCTTGATTAACCAATTGTATGATGACACTTTGATGCGTACTTATGTAAACAAAGATGGTCAGCAAATAATGGTTGCATTAGCTTATGCCAAAGAGCAACGTCAGGATGTGAAAATACACCAGCCAGATATTTGTTATCCTGCGCAAGGCTATCAAATGCTCAAGTCGAAAGAGAAGGTCTTTTCCGACCTCAGCAAAAATGCACAAGTGATTGGCAAGCAGCAGCTTTATTATGGCCAGAACCACCTTGAGGCAGTGAGTTACTGGATTCGAGTTGGTGATCGAACAATGACATCCGGATTGCAAATGCGATCAAAGATTATTGAAGACGGTTTACTTAAAGGTCGTCTGGATGATGGTATTTTAGTTCGAGTTTCTTCAGCGATTTCTGATGAGACGAAGGCTGGCGAGGCTTACGCGCTGCAAGAGCGCTTCATTAAAGAGTTTGTTTTAGCAGTTGAGCAGAAAAGTCCTGGCTTACTCGTTCCATAAAAATAAAATTAGTTGAATATAAGTATTGGCTTTTAGGGGAGCCAGATACTTACCCTCCAGACAGGTATAAATGAAAGAAAAGCTTTTTATTGGTGTTTTCTGGCTTGGCGCAGCAAAACTAATTATTAATTTTCTGGCCTTAATCAGCACCATAATACTGGCCAGATTATTAACACCTGAAGATTTTGGCCTGGTTGCTATCGTACTTGCATTACTTGCAATTATAGAAGCAGTGACAGATTTGTCTCTAGCATCAGCCTTAATTCATATTAAAGAACCGTCCGAAGACCACTTTCACACAGCCTGGAGCCTAAACCTCACAAGAGGTGTTTTTCTTGCTTTATTATTTTGGCTTTCTTCTGAGTCTATAGCCAATTACTATCATGACGTTAGGCTAACTAATATCATGTGGATTATTAGTGGCTCAATTCTGATCTCTGGGCTTACCAACCCCAAAATGGTTGTTTTGACTAAAAAGTTAATTTTTTGGCAAGAATTTGTGGTCACAGTGTCTCAGAAGCTAATGGCTGTAGTGGTTTCCGTAGCTTTTGCATTTTTATTTCACAGCTATTGGGCACTGATTGCAGGGGTAGTCACGTCTCAGATAGTGGGAGTTTTAGTTTCCTATTTCATTATTAGTTATAAACCTAGATTCACTTATATACACCTTCGTGACATTTGGTCCTTTTCAATTTGGCTTACACTCGGCAAGATTGTAAACACTCTAAATTGGAAATTTGATCAACTTTTAATCGGAAGCCAGCTTGGAAGCAAGTCGTTGGGTTTTTACACTGTAGGCGATAATCTGGCAGGACTTCCAACTAGAGAAGCTATTCAACCACTTGAGAACACTCTCTTTCCGGGCTTCTCTCATATTGCTGAAGATAAGGATAGATTGCGGAATGCATATGTAAAATCTCAAACGCTTATTACAGCTATAGCCTTACCGCTTGGAATTGGCTTTGCTGCGATTTCTTATCCTCTGGTTTTATTGCTCATGGGAGCAAAGTGGCTTCCATCAGTTCAGGTCATTCAAGTTATTTCATGTATATATGTTTTACAAACAATAGGGTCCCAGGTACACCCAATCGCAATGGCTGTTGGGAAAACAAAAACTCTTTTTTATAGAGATCTGCTTAATTTCATTATTAGGCTTCCAATAATTATTGGAGGTCTGTTTTACTTTGGACTAATGGGCGTCATTTTTGGCCGTGCTATCAGCGGGTCAATATCGCTACTTATAAATATGCATTTGATTAGCAAAATGCTGGGAATCAGCATTTGGGAGCAAGTTAACTCAAATGCCAGAGCCATTGCAAGCGTCTTGTCCATGGCATCTTTTCTTTTAGTGATTCAAAAAAATGCTTCATTTTCGAGTAATGGCACACTTGAGTTAACGCTGCAAGTTGTAGCTATGGTGTTCTCTGCCTTTTTTGTTTATGTCGGCTTGAGTTTATTGTTATGGATCCTAATGAAAAGGCCGCCTGGCCCTGAGTCAGAGCTCATAAAAGCTTTGAAGAAACTCAAGAAAAATTCAGTTAATTAAGATGATTTGGAATATTTAACATGCATGCAGATATTGCAAACTTTTTATGGGTAGGAAATTCTCTATCGCTGTACGAAACCAAGTGTATTGAGTCATTTGTAAAAAATGGATTTAAAGTACATGTTTACTCTTATGGTGAATTAGAGATACCTGATGGCGCAATACTCAAGGATGGTCGAGAGGTCTTGCCATACTCTGAAGTTTACTCATATACGCAAGCAGGAAAGCAAGGAAACCTTGCAGCTTTCTCTGATGCATTTAGATATGAGTTATGTAAATTAAAGGCAGGTTGGTGGTTCGACACAGATGTGTTCTGCTTAAAGAATGTGAGCGAATGGATTGCTCTTGCTGAGAGTAAGAGGGGGTCTTTTGTTTTTGGTTGGGAAAGTGACGAGCTGATTAATGGTGCCGTCATGCTCTCTGACAATGAGCGATTTAATGATTTAGTTTCTCAGAAACTTAGTGAAATTGGTAAGGGGTTCGTTTGGGGGGAAATAGGCCCTAGGCTAATTACGAAAACAGTTAACGAATTGCAAATGGTCGATGCCGTAGTAGAGAGGCATCTGTTTTACCCAATTAACTTTAATGATATGAGTTACTTCTTCGACCCATCATTGAAAGATGCGTCGAATGAAATGATTAAGAATAGTTTTTGTGTTCATCTTTGGAATGAAATTTACTCAATATATAAAATTCCGAAGAATTTACCGCCTCCAGTTGGTTGTTTCCTTAGTGAGCTATTATCAAAGCATTCTAAATTAGATCATTTATATTCAATCCCACAAAATGTTCTGAATATTTTATTTGAATATCCAATCATAGAAGGCTCATTGCAAGACCATAAATCTTATAAAAATAAAGTTGAGTCTTTACTAGTTATAAAAGTTCTCAGAAAACTTAGATCCTTGTTTTAGCCCAGTGCAAAAGTATTATTAGATATTTATTTTAGGTTAATGTAGAAATGATTAAAAAACAAATTAAAAAAACTCTATTAAGTATCCGGAGTTTGATATTAAATTCACCACTTAATGGATTGTTAGATGACAAAAGAAGTGTATATATACTTTCTTACCCCAAGTTAACAAATATTGGTGACGAGGTGCAGTCGATTGCAAGCCTTGATCTTTTAAAGAGTCTTAATTTTAATGTTAAATATGTCCCAAGAGAAAGACTTTCAAAAGCTTTCTCAATATTTAAACGCCGTGCTATTTTAAACGGCTGGTTTTCTCATGATGAGAACTCATTCCCACCGACTAAAGCTATAACTCCAATTTTTATAGGCTTTCATCTTGCGAACAAATATATTTTAAACTCAAAAGGCGCAGTTAACTATTTTAAAGACCACGGGCCAGTAGGATGTAGGGATTTTGCGACAAAAACTGCATTAAACTCTGTTGGTATCGACGCTTATTACTCTGGTTGCCCGACACTAACACTTAATAAGCGAGACATTGAAAAAAGTATTGAATGTCTAGTTGTTGATGCGCATTTGAACAACCCTGATGGCCATACAAGTGATGCCAGGCATTTATTGAATAGCATTATTGATAAATACAATATAAAAAATATTCAATATGCAACGCAAAATTGCGAAGAAAACACCTCTGCGACAAGAAAGTTCGAGTTGGCTGAAGCAAGACTAAAGGATTTATGTGCCAGTAAACTTGTGATCACCAATAGAATTCATGTGGCGTTACCCTGCCTGGCTATGCAAGTTCCTGTTATTTTTATTCATGCAGAGCCAGAAAAGGATGCTCGAATCGCTTCGTTCCTAGATCTTTTCTGGTACAAAACTAACACTGAAGAAGTCCTGCCATCTGAAATAGATTATCTCAAAATTAAAAATAAGGACACCTACTTAAAGCTGAGAGAGGCGATTATTAGTCAATATCAAAGTCACTTAAATTAAATAATCCTACTTATCGGCCAACAAATAATTTAATAAGCTGCTGTGAATAAAAGCCCGTCAAAATCCAATTTTCGATATGATATTAATGCACTTAGAGCATTAGCTGTATTATCTGTCGTCTTGTATCACTTTAAAGTCAAAGGCTTTGGCGTTGGGTTTATTGGTGTAGACATATTTTTTGTAATTTCCGGGTACTTAATGACCCAAATTATTGTGAATATGCTCGATAACAATAGTTTTAGTTATATCAAGTTCATTTATTCTCGAGCAACAAGAATATGGCCTGCTCTTATAGGGCTAATTTTAGTATTGAGCTTGCTTGGAGCCGTTTTATTACCACCTGATGATTATAAAAAGTTTGCCGAGAGTGCAATAAAAGCACTCTTGTTCATAAGCAATATTGAATTTGCTAAGGGTGTAGGTTACTTCTCTTCTGGTATTGAGGAGAGATGGTTTTTGCACAGTTGGTCATTGTCTGTCGAGTGGCAGTTTTACTGTATTTACCCGTTAATCGTTTTTGCATTTTATAAAGTAGTTAAAGCAGTTAATTTCGGCGGGAGCGAGCGTCTAAACTCTAAACAGCTATTGAATCTAATATTGCTAATGCTGACACTTTCGTCATTGTTCTACTCGCTATATTTAACATTAATTGATCAACCAAAAGCCTTTTTCTCATTGTCTTCAAGGGCTTGGGAAATGCTTGTTGGTGGTCATGTATTACTGCTAAAGAATACCAAACCAAGTTTATGGGTTAAGCAGCGTGCTAACTATTTTAAGTGTTTATCAGTGGCGCTGTTTGCTGCATGCGTATGGTTGGGGCGTGGCGGTGTGTGGGAAGCTGTTTGGCCTGGCTATTTAGCACTCATTCCGGTGATTGCTACAGCTATTTATATTTTGGCTGAGGAGTCGAATTCATTTTGGTCCAAGCTTGAAGCTAATAAAATCACTCAATCCTTAGGCAACTGGTCCTACTCAATTTATCTATGGCATTGGCCTATTGTTATTGCAATCAATTTTTATGGATTAGCGGTTGTCCCTAGGTATGTTACCTTTTCCGGATTAATGCTAAGTGTGAGCTTTGGCTACCTTTCTTATCGGTGGGTTGAACAAGTATTCCGGACAAAGAATATTTCAATTTATAGCCTGTTAAAAGTGGTGACTCCTTATGGGCTTGCTTGCACATTGATGGCTGTCATTGTATGGACTAACGGCGCTGTAAACCGACCTAATGTTATTTCTCATCCAGAGGAATATTCAACGGCTTTAAAACTGCCAGGTAAGTATGAAAACTCTAAACTGCTACCTGCTCAACCACTGCAGACTTTGACTTTGAATGAGAGTGCACCGCAAAAGGTTTTGCTCATGGGAGACTCACATGCAGAACATTTGTATCCATGGTTTGTACAAAACTTAAAAAATGCCTCTGTAACATTTGCCATTACGGTTGGTTGCCCACCTTTACCTAGCCTGAATAGGCATGACCAAGGATGGTATTGTGATCAAAGCTTCCAGAAAATTGAGCATTTGATACTACATAACCAATTTGATGTAATTGTGATTTCAGGTAATTGGTACTCTATTGATTGGGATAGACCAGGACTTTGCGCCAAGAGATATTCGAATTGCCCTGAACTAGATGTTAAGCAAAATAGAAATTATGCGATAAACAGTATGGCTCAGTTTCTGGATACATTAATTGAAAAGAAAGTCAAAATAGTGATTGTGAAGCCAACACCATATTCGCCTGTAGCAATCGGCCATGTCTGGAAAAGATATAGCATGTGGGGAGTTACACCACCCTCAACTTATATTGATAAAGAATGGGCTAGTAATAATGGCGACATGTTCTTAGATGCAGTTGTAAATCAGTTAAAAACTAAAAACAATTTGATCACAGTTGATTTGAGAAGCCCTTTCTGCAAAAGGGGGACTTGTCATTATTTTGATGCTAATAATGTACCAATTTTTTGGGATGACAATCATTTTAGCCCTGGCTGGATTTTAAAAAATGGTACATCGCTATCTGTAATTGATAGTTTTTTAAACCCAATCTCAATTTTTTGATAATGAATCCTCATAAAGATTACACTGCTGTTATCCGAACCTACAATAGCTTGCCTTTGCTAGTTGAGGTTCTCGATGCATTAAAAATGCAAACAATCCCCCCATATGACTATGTGATTGTTGATTCATCAAAAGACTCAAGTCAAAAAGAGGCTATTAAACAGTTAGGTGTGCGAGTTGTTGATTATCCAGATGAGGAGTTTAATTTTTCTAAGGCAATTAATATAGGTGTAGATCATGTGAAAACTGAACTTGCATTAATCATAAGTTCACATGTCCTCTTGAATGATCATTCTTTAATTGAAAAAGGATTAGCCTTGGAGAGTTTTTCGATAGAAAACTACCTTGGTTTTTGCTTGACTCCAGCAGTTAATGTGAGTGAGGGTTGGGAGCCAGCAAGGGTAACTAAATATAATTTCAGCCTAGATCTGGCAGCGTCTAACTCTTGTACGATGTTAAAAACGTTGCATATCCAGCAACGGCCATTTCTGGAGGAGGTTTTTTCAGCTGAAGATCAAGAGTGGGCTGCATATTACTTGCGAGAAAAAGAGGCTTACTTTTATCGAGTCAAAGCTTATGAAGCGAAATACCTTAATATAAATATGAATGATCAAAAAATTATTAATGAGCAAATTGCTTTAGCTTATTATACGCATCGTGAAATGTTGGGTTATCGTAATATTCTTATGAGACTCTTTAGAGCAGTAGTTGCAAGGGTGAGGGGAAGAGCCGGGAGAGCACGTTTACATTTCACTATTGCAAAAGAGTTGTTTGTTGCCAGATCACACAAGCCTGTAAAAAAATCTAAATACTTTTAGCGAAAAAACAGGAGCTCTAATATGGCTAAAATAGATGTATTACTTCCGGTAAAAAATGGTGTTGCTTATCTTGCCGAAGCAATAGATAGCATCATTAATCAAAGCTTTTCTGACTGGCGCTTGATTGTACTTGATCATGGTTCTACTGATGGCAGCCATGAAATGGCGCTTGATTATGCAAAAAATGATAACCGGGTGGAGGTGTATCAATTTATTGATGCGGTAGGCTTGTCTGGCCTTTTAAACAAAGGCATAGAGTTATGTGACTGTGAATTCGTAATGCGCCATGATGCAGATGATGTGGCATTTCCCGATAGAATGGAAAAGTCATTGGAGGCTTTTGCAAGCTATCCGCATATTGATGTCATTGGTGGGCATGCGCTAAAAATTGATGGCGCAGGCAAAGAGACGGGCCTCATTAAAGTCCCTACGGATATCGCCAGGTTACAAGCTGCATTTTTCTTTAAAAACCCCATCATACATCCCACTGTGATGATGAGATTCTCGACAGTTCAAGCTTTAGGGATTAAATATGGTATCGACTTCATCAAACTTTTACCTGAGTCCGAGCAACTGGTAGTGAATGGGTTGGCTGAGGATTACTATTTATTTGGCCAGTTAGGTGTACAGGGCAAGTGCCTGAATATTGATGAAGTATTAATCAAATACAGATGGCATGGGGATAATGTTGGCGCAAAGAAATCTTTTGATCAAATTCAACTATCTGTTGAAATTTCCAGATATCTTGCTGCATTATTTTGTATTAAAAATAAAGTGGAAAAATTTGATCCGGCACCATTTTGTTCTTATGGTGGTACAGTGCTAAATATTGCAGATGCAAGAGATTGCCTCAACCTAGCTGCAAAGTTTGAGCATATGTCAAATGTATTAATTGAAAGCATTGGTGCGTCTGCTGGGCTGTCTAGGGAACTTGCTTTTCGCCAGGTATTAGCGACGAGATCGTCACTCTCTATGCTGGTTAAGTATTACGTCTTTAGGTTCAAATATAGTCAAGATATTGATGAGTGGTACGCCGTTAAAACCTGGCTTACAAGATGGCTCAGAAATCGTCAGCTTGTAACTATTAGTCTGGCCAAGTGAGGTTGCCTTCATAGTCAATGATTGCATCACTGCAACAGCTAGAACTCACGATTTAGAAAATTAAGGGATACTACGTGTCAAAATTGCTGGTAAATAAGCCCCAAATACTATTGCTGTTGTTAGCAATATTTTCGGCCTTATTTTTTGGGTTGGTTTCACTTGTATTAGTCCAGATTTCAGGAAAACACTACGCGTATCTTGCAGCATTACCAGTTGCAATCATATTGGGCTTAGTGTTTATATTTAATAGATACTTTTTCTTTGCTTTGGTTGTTCTCAGTAGGGCGTCACTAGACTCCCTTTTTAATGCGATTAAATTAGGCAGCTTTGGTTTAGGCGCTGTTCTCAACGCATTAGTGATTCTGATCGCTATACTCATCGTTTTTGAAAAGCCGCTGAAACATGACATTAAGTTTGATTCAATCAAGCTATCTTGGCTAATTTTTCTTACGCTGGCTTTCGTTTCAATATTTTATGCGCCTGCATTCGTTGCAAGCTTGAAAGTTTTTTTACTGTTCGTTTCTTACTGCTCAATGTTTACTCTTGGGCTGTATGTTGTTCAGACACAAGAAGATTTCTCTAAGTGGATGAAGATGATTGTGTATTCATCTTTTATCCCATCAATTTATGCAATACTGAGCATGACGTTGGGTCTGAGTGGTTTTTACCATTCGCTGAATGAAGGTCTTCGCCTACAAAGCACCTTTCCGCATCCGAATACCTACGCCCCTTATTTGGTAATTGTAATTACCGTTTCCTTTTATTTGTGGAGAGCTAAACCATCTTTGGTTTCTCCAACATTTAACAAGTTTTTGCCAGTATATATTGTGCTTTTATGCTTTTTCTTGTTGATGACAAAAACCAGATCTACATGGGTTGCTTGTTATGTATTTTTTCTTTTGTATGCCTCATTTCATGAAAGAAAACTTTTATTTCCGGTATTACTTGCGCCATTTCTTGCTCTGCTGATCCCCGAAATCAGGGATCGAGTCATGGATTTGGCCCAGGGCTCAAACTTTGGTGCAGATGGTTATGGTCGGTTGAACTCTTATGCGTGGCGTAAACAGGTATGGACTGATGCAATTAATTGGATGTCAAAAACGCATTATTTGTTTGGATATGGCTTGGCTAGCTTTATTCATTACTCGACAAGCATCATCAAAGCTAACGCATATCAATTACAAACTGTAGAAATTAATGCGCATAGTGTTTATGTCCAGTTGTTCTTTGAACTGGGAATATTTGGGTTGCTATCTTTTTTGTATCTGTTATATGCGCACCTAAGCGCGCTATTAGCTGTTTATAAGAGAAACAAGTTATTGATATTCATGGTTATCGTAATGATGATTGAGTACTTGTTTATGTCGTACTCAGATAACCTTATCGACTACCTCATTTATGAGTGGTATTTATGGTTTACTGTTGGTGTTGCACTCAGCAGCGTGAAACTGTCAGAAACAAAAATGCAGACTCATAAACTCAAAGTACACGGCGCTTAACGATTAATTGGAGCGCCCTGTAACTTCGTATAAGTGGGTAGTTAAAAGGTTTTTTATTTTATAAGTGGTTGGGTTATGTACACCGTTTCAATTATAGGCACTGGATATGTCGCTGATTTCTACATGCGATCCTTACAAACTTTCCCAGAAGTTAAAGTACTGAAGGCATATGACATTAATCAGCAACGATTAAAAGTGTTTGCAGATTATTGGAAACTACGTGCGGCGGCTTCTATGGAGGAGTTACTTAACCCTACTGACGCGCAAGAGCGACCAATGCTGATTTTGAATCTGACCAACCCACACGCGCACTTTACAGTCAGCAAGTCGTGTCTAGAGGCCGGTTATAATGTTTATAGCGAAAAACCACTTAGCATCAAAATGGACGATGCTTTTGAATTGCACAATATTGCCTCAGAAAAAGGCCTTTATCTCGCCTCAGCACCTTGTAGTTATTTAAGCCAAGTGGCGCAGACAGTTTGGCTGGCAGTACGTGAGAAACTTATGGGTAAACCGCTGCTGGTTTACGCAGAACTGGATGATGACTTTGTATCGCAAGCACCTTACCAAAAGTGGATTAGTGAGTCTGGTGCACCCTGGCCAGCTGAGGATGAGTTCAAAGTTGGCTGTACTCTGGAGCATGCTGGGTATTATTTATCGTGGCTGATGATGATTTTCGGTCCGATAGAAAAGGTAATTGCAGCATCAGCAGAGATCATCAAAGATAAATTACCGAATAATCAAAAAACAGCGCCTGATTATTCTACAGCGACCTTGTTTTTTAAATGTGGTCTGATCGCACGTATCACCTGCGGGATTGTTGCGCCGCATAATCACGGGCTACGTATTATTTGTGAGCAAGGCGTCATTGAAGTCAATGAATCCTGGAATAATGCCGCAGTTGTAAAAACCAGACGTCGTTATGTACTGCATCGCAAATTGATTAACAGTTTGTTTACCAGAAAGCTAAAACTGTCTGGCCCATCGCATCCGATGGGGCCTAAAAAAGGCAATACCAAAATGAACTTTGCCTTAGGACCAATGGAGTTATTAAGCGCGATTAAGGAGCAACGCCCGCCTAGAACCTCTGCTGACTTTGCCTTGCATTTGAATGAAATCACTTTGGCGATACAGAATGCAGGTGATAATGCCGGTGTGCAGATAATGAAAACTTCATGTCCAGAACAGCCACCTATGCCATGGGCGCACGCACTAAAGTCATAAACGACCTCTAAAGTCAGCCATATGACTGACTTTTAAATAACATCATCTCAAGAGTGCATCAAATGCGTATTGCTTACTTCACCAGCATCTATCCAAGAGCCACCGATACTTTTATTCAAAGAGAAGTGGCGGGATTGCGCCAATTGGGGCATCAAGTCTTTACGATTTCGACTAACAAACCGGGTAGTGAACATTTAATCAGCCCAGAGGTAAAAAGAATCTTTGATGAAACGGATTACTTATTGCCATTTAACCCGTTGTTGCTCACCTGGTTAAATATTCAGGGATTATTATTTAATACCCAACGATATTTGCATGCTTGGAAAACTGCGCTGAAAAGCGCTAGACCTGGCATTAAAGGATTTTTGTACCAACTTTTTTATTTTCAAGAATCCCTGCTTTTGATGCAGCTATTAAAAAAGCATCAAATTGAGCACGTCCATAATCATTTTGGTGATAGCAGCGGCACGATTACCATGCTGGCATCTTTGCAATCGGGGGTAGGGTACAGTATCACAATACATGGCCCTCATATTTTCTTTGAACCATTAGTGTGGGCGCTTGACTTAAAACTTAAGTACGCCAAGTTTATAGCATGTATAAGTCACTATTGCCAAAGCCAGATTATGCTGTTTTCAGACGCTGCTGATTGGCATAAATTAAAAATTGTGCATTGCGGGATTGATTTTAACCATTATCAAACCGTGCAATTTACACCAACTACTGTTCAAGGTAAGCCTGCTAAGCTCATTTACGTTGGTCGGTTGGCCCCCGAGAAGGGGGTGGGCGTCATGATCAATAGCCTAATTAAACTGAAGCAAGAAGGTACCGCTTTTGAATTAACATTAATTGGCGACGGCCCGGAAAGAGTACAACTGGAACAGCTAGTGGCTAAGAACGATTTAAAAGATAATATTTTATTTCATGGCTACGCGAACCAAGATACTGTGAGAGCCAAACTATTGGAAAGTGATATTTTCGTCTTACCCAGTTTTGCAGAAGGCGTCCCCGTGTCATTTATGGAAGCCATGGCTTCTGGTATTCCAGTAGTGGGTACTAATGTTGGCGGAGTGAGTGAGTTGATTGAACACGGTGTCACCGGACTCATTGTCCCGCCCGCGGATGAAGACGCTTTAAAGAATGCCATATCACGTTACATAAAAGATCCGGATTTGCGCACGCGGATCAGTCAGGCAGCCAGAATATATGTTGAAAACGAATTCAATCTGGACAAAGAGCTTTCTAAGCTTTCCAGTTACATTTCCGAGGACAAATAACAGAATTGGATAGTTCTATGGTAAAAAGTTTTAGACTAATTTCGGCTACATTAATATCTCTTTGCATTGGCTGTAGCAATGAAGTGAGTTATGGTGCTCAAGACACAATTTATTTAACCCCTTTTGCTAAAAACTCGTTGTGGAACAGTCAACCATTAAACCCAGTATTTAGTGACTTTGTGATTCCTACTTCTGACTATTTTCCATCCATCCATAATGGCCAATATTCTACTGGTTGTTTCTATGCAACTGAGTCAGATCAGCCGATGAAGATTAAAGGTAGCAAAGGACAAAAAGGGGTGTTTGATGCCGATGCGGAAACCTTTCATGAAGAGCTAATACTTCCACATTGGCCTGCTGATTTAATTCCAGCGAGCGGTGGTGATGGGCACGCGGATATTTTTGATGTAGCAACTGGCATAATTCACTCTTTCTGGCAGTTGAAAAAGGTAGATGGTGAATGGCGAGCCACACATTATGGATGGATGTCGATAAAAGGATCAGGTTGGGCAGATGCTGCACACTACCATCAAGGCGCTCGCGCGACAGGTGTTCCTGCTTGCGCAGGTATTATTCGTAAACATGAAATTAGCGACGGTGAACCACTTTATCATCATGCGCTAGCCATGTCTTTAACGCATAACTCACTTTCAGCAAATCCTGCTTACATTTTTCCTGCGACAATTTCTGATCGCTTTGTGGATAAAAACAAGGGACCAATTTCTGAAGGGTCACTGATTATGCTGCCCGCAGGTTTTGATATTAATCTTTTCAAAACACCTGAAATCAAGAAAATCGCCAGAACATTGCAAGTTTATGGCGCCTATGTCGTCGATGAAAATTATGGCACCCCTTATGTCATTTATGTAGAGCGAGGGGGCTCATTAGATATACACAAGGGTCTTTGGAACAATGCAGCAGCTGAAGAGTTGCAATTACTTCGTAAGCAATTACGTAAGGTTACATCTGTCTCCGGTTACCTTGATGCTGAAGGTAACAACTTTCAACCCAATACAAATGTGAATGTTTTATCTCTGAGAGGACCATGGTATTTGGAGTCTGGGCCATCTCTGGGAAAGTATGACTCTTATAATCAATCGATTGTTTTCTCCAGTAGCCGCCGTAAAACGATACAATCAAATGAGTCGGGGCGCTCTATGCACAATGTATTATGGGCTAAACCTAAAAAAGGTGAGCACTTTAAACTTTCAGTGACAGCCAGTGGCGGCGCGCAGTTAAACCTGAAAGTGCTTGACGGAACTACTCGTAAACTTGTATATGAAACCGGCAATATTGATGATGGGCAATCAGTCACTTTTGAATGGCCGATAGATAACTTTGTACCCAAACTGGTATTAACCAGTGGTGTCGATGCTCAGTCTAGTGTATCTGCTACTTTGTTAAGAGATTAGTTAACGTTTTATAACACAATAGGATAGAAAATAATGGAAAGTATTTTTAATGCCCTTTACTGGATAATGCTGATTATATTGGCTATTCCAATAGTGGTATTTTCCGTTCAAGTCCTATTTGCAATACTGCCAGGTTTTAAGCCAAAAAAGGTTGAGTGCTCTTCTGCAAAAATCGCCATACTGATTCCAGCGCACAATGAGGCTAAAGGCATACAAGAAACGTTACGATCTATTCAGGCACAATCGACTGAGAATACCCGCATAGTCGTTATTGCAGACAATTGTGTTGATAATACTGCTGAGTTAGCGCGAGCAATAGGTGTAGAGGCTATTGAGCGATATAACAAGGACCTTCGCGGTAAGGGGTATGCGCTAGATTATGGTATTCAATTTTTAAAACAAAACCCGCCTGAAATTCTGGTCATTTTTGATGCAGACTGCCAAATTTCCAAAGACTGTATTTCAGCATTGGCTCAGGCAGTGACTTTACATCAGCGCGCAGTGCAAGGGTTATACCTTATTCAATCTCCAGCAGGTGCGAAGATACCAACTCGTTTGTCAGAGTTTGCATATGTGGTAAAAAGTTGGACGCGCGCGCTTGGATATTACCGTTTAGGCATGCCTATGCTATTAATGGGGTCTGGTATGGCTTTTCCGTGGAAGCAAATAGCCGATGCTAATTTAGCACATGGCAGTATTGTAGAAGATATGAAACTAGGGTTGGATCTGACGAATCAGCATTTAGCGCCCAAATTTTGTCCTGAGGCTTTTGTAAGTAGCTTGTTCCCAGAGCATAGTGAGGGAGAGAGTTCTCAACGTAAACGCTGGGAGCACGGACATCTTGGGATGATTGCAAAAGAGGGGCTACCATTACTGTGGCGCGGCATTAAAACCTTTGATATTCAGATGGTTGCAATGGCACTTGATTTATGTGTGCCTCCGCTCGCGTTATTATTCTTGCTAGTATTTTTATTCGCAAGCATTTCTGCATTAATCACCCTACTTACAGAACAGTTTTTACCATGGGGATGGGGGGTATTATTATTTGTCATTTTTAATAGTTTTGTTTTAATCGCATGGATAAAACACGGCCGCAATATCCTTTCGATGAAAGCATTGCTGACATTTGCCCCTGTCTATGCTTTTCGTAAAATCAAGCTATATTTTGGCTTTTTTGTGAACAGGCAAGTGGAGTGGGTAAAGTCCAGAAAAGACTAACTCGATAACCATATACTGAAAGTAATTAGCATGAGCTCGGTTGCAAATAATAAAAATAAAATTGATGAGTTAGAAAGTGTTCGCGGTATTGCGGCTTTAATTGTGGTCATGTATCACATCCCAAGCTGGAATAGCTTTTTGCACGAAATCCCGTTAATTAGAGGTGGCGGGATCATGGTTGATTTGTTTTTTGTTTTGTCAGGCTTTGTCATTTACTCAGCTTATGGCAACAGACTTTCCACTGTTAATGAAGTATTACAGTTTCAATTCCTGCGATTTGGACGCTTATACCCTGTTCATTTAGTGTTTTTATTGTCTGCCTTGGGTATAGAAACACTTAAGTATATTCTGCAAACGCACTTTAGTATTGAAAGTCATAGCAAGGCACCGTTCGTGCAAAATAACGTTGCTGCTTTTTTCAGAGAGCTTTTTTTGGTGAAGGCTTTTTGGCCTAATGAAACTGCTATGTCATTTAATAGTCCGGCTTGGTCTATTAGCGCGGAATTCTATACCTATATTATTTTTGCATTGATTACATTCTGGTTTAGAAACCTAAAATCACTGATTTTTACGCTCATTGCACTCGTTAGTATTTATATTTTGTACGCCTTCGATCCAGAAGATTACAACTTTATGTTGCGATGTTTGGCTGGTTTTTTTATTGGATGCATGACCGCTAACTTTATACAAAAATTAAAAAGCTATCCTCTTGATAGATGGCATCAGCTGAGTATATGGCTTATTCCAATTTCGATATTTTGGATTGTTGAGATTGCATCCACTGCCCAAGGCTATACAGGTAAAGCGCTATTTATATATCCATGCAGTGCTGTATTGATAGCAGCGATTACTCTCAGCCCTGCAAACATATTTAAAAAGGCCCTTTCTCACAAATGGCTTGTATGGTTAGGAACTATATCTTATTCATTTTATATGGCTCACGGTGCGGTACTTTGGTGTTATCAGCAGGCTATTCGACTGTTATTTCACAGGCCAGAGTTGATGATCCATGGCATATCTACACCACAATTTTCTGCACAAGAAGCATTTGGGTTAATTGCTATATTCTTATCGATAGCATTTATCGTTTCTCATATTACTTATTTGCTAATAGAGAAACCTTTTAGAGAAAAATCAAGAGCATTACTTCGCCCCACCTAATTCTTTTTTAGCAATCATATATCAAAATAGGGCACTCACGTGCCCCATTTTATTTCTCTTGTAAAATTAGAAATTAAAAAATGGAAATTTAATTTTATATATGTAAATATAAGTTAGTTTTTTGTATTATTATCAGCTTTGATATTCGAAAAACTAAAGTATTGCAGACTATAAAATGGAGTTTCAAGATGAAGGATCACAAAGCTAGCTTAGCTAGCCAATTAATCATAATTAATCTTTTGTTGGTTACAAATGCTTTTGCATTGGATTATGGTACGTATGAGCGACCTTATGCATCAGACTCTTTTTGGAATAGCCGGCCGGTTTCACCGATCTTCTCAAACTATGTAATTCCCAATTCTCTATATAATCCAACGGCTTACACTCCAGCATATTCCGCCTCTTGTTTTTTTGCAAATGCGAGCGACTCATCAGTGAGACTCAAGGTTGGTCCCGGCTATGGTGGCGTGCATGATCGAGATGCTGAGGTACTAACCTCAGAAATTACGATACCTCACTGGCCTGAGAGCGTTTTGCCAGCATCGGGGGCAGATGCGCATGCAGATATTTTTGATGTTGAAAACAAAATTATTCACTCATTTTATCGATTGAAAAAGGTTAATGGCGAATGGACAACCTTGCTATATGCCTGGAGTTCACTTGATGGCCGTGGTTGGGGCGATCCAGCGCACTTTTATCAAGGTGGGCGCGCAACAGGTATCAATGCCTGCGCGGGCATGATTCGAAAACATGAAGTAGATGATGGTGACTCAACGTTTAGACATGCATTAGCAATATCGCTCACAGATAATGCTTTATCTAAAGATTACGTGTTTCCATCCACCTCAACTGACAACAATACTGGTAACTATACCGGCTCGATTCCTGAAGGCGCATTATTGATGCTTCCGTCAAACTTTAATACTGCAACAATTCAAACGCCATTAATCAAAAAAATTGCTAACACTCTAAAAACTTATGGCGCCTATGTTGTGGATAGAAACTACGGTACCCCGTTTGTTATTTACTCCGAAATTGGTGCAAATACATGGACGACGACCAATATATCCTATTACGAGTTTAGAGTATTGCATTCAGCATTACGTATGGTTAGTTCAGTGCAAAGCTGGGTCGATGCTAATGGCGTAGGCTACCAAGCAAATAAAAATCTTAATATATTGTCTATGAGAGGGCCATGGGTAAGGGGTTATAACTATTTACCTGGCAGTGAAAAGTGCGAAACCACATGCAACGTACTCGGTAGGTTTAATTCGTACAATCAATCACTAGAGTTTGAATCCACAAATGAACAGATTGTTCAATCCAATCCCTCAGGACGCTCAGTGAGTACAATTGACTGGGCTAAACCTAAGAAAGGCGTTAAATATCAGCTTAAAGCCAAAACTACTGGTGGTGCTAAATTAAGATTTGTTATTCGTAATCCGCAAAAGAATGATTACGTTATTTATGACTCTTATAACTTAGATAATGATCAAGCTGTCACATTTACCTGGCCATTGGATGATTACGATATTACCGTGGTCGCAACTAGTGGTATTGGCGAGGCATCAAGTGTTGCTGGAGACTTAATCAAGCTTGAGTAATGCCTTTATAGGCACCTTAATATTTTATTTTTTGACTCAGCTTGATGACTGGTTTTTCAATATACATATACATCAAAAAGGCTGAAATCAAGCAAGTCAGAATACAAAGTATTGCAACAATCAAATCCGCAACAACACCTGCATTTAGCGTTTTTCTGATAAGCCTGGCAACAATACCGAGCAGATTATTATGGATTAAATATAAACTGTAAGAAATTAAGCCTAGCGTCTGCAGCGGCTTGTAGCTTAACCAGCTATCCATTTTATTTTTATATAACGCCAAATGTAAAACCAACGCAGTTAACCCCGCAGTGACTGCGAATGCATCTGTTTTGACATAGCCTATAATTATGGTTGCCAAATAAAACAGCATCAAATATTTTGCAAAAGCAATATTTTCTTGGCGAATTATAGACCAACCAACAACCGCACCGGCACTAAATGCATACCAATAGTTGATAAAGATGAGATGGTGACTTACATAGGTTTGCAGAGGGGTGAGCTCAGATACCAATCCAAGCCATAAAAGGCCCGGCATGGTCGAGAGTATCAAGACAATAAAATTATTACGGGTCTCTTGATGGAACCGAGAGGCGAAATAAATCACTAGGCTAAATACCAGATAAAACTGGATTTCATAACATAGCGTCCAATACACCACATTTATTTGCTTTACTCCCAGAAACCCTTGCATGTAAAACACATGGGCTATAATCGCTTTGATATCTGGGAGTGACGTGGTGGGTTCTACAAAGCGTGCCTTCACGTATAAAAGTATCAGTGTAACTATGATACCAAAGTAATAGGGCGGCGAAAGTCTTATAAACCTTCTAAGCATGAACCTGGCTGATTGCGAGGCTTCCATGATTTTTTTGTTGGTAGTCACGGCCATGACAAAGCCGCTTAATACAAAAAAGATGGGAACCCCAAGATTACCGTATTCAAAAATAATGGCAGATAACCAATGCCCAATAAACTTGCTCAGTTCAGTGACATGATCGCCATGAAATAAATGGTAAAAGACCACCCAGAGTGCCGCCAGTCCACGCAATCCATCTGCAAAAGCATACCTGTTACTCGTGTCTATTTTCATGTGAATGCTTTACTAATGCTTAAATATTTTTATACCAGGCAATCGATTCCTGCATGCTTTGTGAGTAACTCATATAAGTAAAGCCATGCTCTTGGCTAAACTTCTCTGCATTGAGAAAAATATGCTGATCAAAAAGCCTAGACAGGCTGGGAGGAAGCGGCTCTGGTAACCAAGCGTCATTCATTTTTAATTTACGACACAAAATTTGTGCGACTTTAATCGCGGGGCTCAATACTTTTGAGTCTAGCTTTAGCTGCAATCTACTGATACGCTTAATTGGTGTTACTTCAATTCCGCTGGCTAAATCAAACAAATATTGATTCCATCGTGGGCTATCAGGCGCTGCCAAGTTGTAGTGCAAGGCTTCGCCTGCTTTTTTAGGTAGATTGAGGCTTATATGAATGGCCCGTACAACATCATCCAAATGCACTAAGTTACTCCAGCCATCGCCAGCGTCCCCCAAGTCTCCAAGCCTGTATGTTTTCAAGAGATTCGCAGGCCTACTTACCCACAAATGACTACCAGGTCCATGCACACATCCAGGTCTCAATGAAATAACCTGTCCACCAGATGTGGCATATTGTTGCATATGAGCTTCTGCTTCGCATTTGGCGGCAGCGTACCAACCATAAGCAGGATCAAAAGCATGAGACTCAGTGATATTGCCTTCATGACCTCCATATACCGACATTGTACTTAGATGAATAATCCTTGGCATGCCTGCCTCCAAGGCAGCTTGCACAAGAATACTAGCACCCTCACCAATCGAATGTTTATCACCTGCAACACAGTTGACCACTGCGTCAACCTGTTTTAAATAATGCGTCAATGCCTCTAAATTCAAGCTGTCAAGGGTAACGTGCCCAGATATATTGGTATTTAGACGTCCTCTGGAGGCTGCGATTGTTTCGTGGCCCTGCTGATTGAGATACTGAACCAAACGACTACCAACATGCCCAGTGGCACCTAGAATTAATACTTTCATTTAAATTACCTCAGATAGTCGCATGCTTGGATTGGCTGGGTGCCTGCATTTTTTGTGCTAGATGATCAGCCAGCCGTAGGCTAAGTGCAGCAATTGTCAATGTTGGATTAGCCTGGCCACTGGTTGGAAAGACTGCTGAGCTTGCGATATAAAGATTATCTACATGGTGCACTTTGCAGTTAGCATCTACCACAGATGTTTCTGGATTACTGCCCATTCTGGCTGTGCCAATATGATGCCCTCCGTAGGCACCAAATCTTGTTAGATCTTCCTCTAATTCAGAGGCATCGAATTCAAAAGTACCTATGCCACTTTTGGTAAACTCCTCAACAAATACATCCAAAGAGCGTCGCACAGACTCAATATCTGCAGGCAAATAACGCCAATCAATCTTTACACGAGGCATTCCAAGCACGTCGTGTTCTTCGATTAAAGTAATACGACTATCTGGATTGGGGTATTGCTCACTATGAATCTCTAAGGTGAATTGGTTACTTTTATTATTCAGGATAACAGACGGGAACTTGCGTTTTGCTAGTGTTCGCTTAGTAAGCCAATGATATAAAAACCTAAAGGTATCAATAGGATCTAGAATAATATTTGAAAAATGCTTCAAATATGTAGACACCGATGCCTGGCCATCTTTCAGACGCTTTCCATATTCGTAACTAATAAAATTTTTGGCTAGAAACAATCCCGATAAAACACCAACTTTATGCGAGGGATCGACAATTTTTGGAAAGTGCAGCCTAGCCACCATATTTCCGGCTTTTATTTTTTTTTGAGTCTCTGCGGTGAGTGAAAGCCTTCGTCTGCAATAAATACCCTCACTAGAGACTTCATATCCATGCCTAACATTCGATGTTGGTCCAAAAATAGTTAGCTTGCCAAGATTGCCAGCGATATGGCACTGATAGTAACGACCTACCAAATCTTGCTGGTTACCTATGCCAGGTTTACAAATGTCGTTGGAGGCTAATAGCAGTCGAGCAACTTCAATACCGCCGGTGGCCAGCACCACTTGCTTGGCTTTCACCATGATTTTTTTTCCATCCAAACTTGCGACATCCAAGTGATCAACACGGTCTGCAGCATTATTTAACCTGATGCCAGTACAGTTAGCGCCCAAAATCACCTGAATATCATCAGCCAACGCCAATCGTTGACGATAGCGACTAGCTACATTAGTTGGACATGAGAATCTCTCCATATTGTTTGTTATTAAAACGTCACTAGTAAAACCCTGGAACATGGGTTTATTAAATAATGAGTTTGCATCATAAACATACTCACCAGCCTCAAGTAATCTATTGGCAACAGGAAAGTAAGGTGCCAAATCGGCGTAGGTGATAGGCCAGCCACTTTGCGGAATATAATCACGCGCTTCAAAGTCTATGGGGTCGAATGGCATACAGCGCCCACCCCATATAGCGGTGGAGCCACCAAAGCGTCGGTGACGATATTTATCTGGAGGGCTGTGCAGTTTTTCATCAGCCAACTCACCAGCATATAGATTTTGTGTTTGTTTAGAAAAACCTTCTGCTCCTGACTCCAGCACAATAATATTGAGTCCCCGGCCAGTCAGCGAAAGTGCGACGGCTATCCCGGCTGCACCAGAACCTATAATGCAAATATCAGCTTCAAGCAGCGTATCGGAGGGGATAGTGGAGATATTATTTATCATTGCGGCATAACCAATCTAGCTGAACATCTGCAGAGTGCAAGGCATAATTACATATAAAGCATACAACATAATGTGGTATTTTTTCTATTCCGCAATTTTTTAACTATAAAAACTTTTTGTCGTACTAACTTTTATTACAAGCGTTCTCGGTAAACGAGAATATTTTCTCGTGTAGAATCTTAAAAAGCTTTGTAATTGATTTTATATAATCCTAAAGGGGTGGTGGCCGAATGCCATCTAATATGGACCAACTGCCCGAGAGTAATTCATGACTTATCCTCACCATGAGACATCAATTGATTTAATTAACATCGCTGGTGTTTCTATCCTGAGTACGACTTCAGTCCATTTGCTAGAGCTATTACAGCACCGTCATCAGCAATCAATAAAATCCATATTGTTGTTTGCCAATAGCAACTTCATTGTAAATGCTCGCTCACTTTTTAAATCTTCATCGCTTGGCATCGATAATGTATTAATTGCTAATGATGGTATTGCCTTAAACATTGCCTCAAAACTCATACATGGTAAAACGTTTCACGAGAATTTAAATGGGACGGATTTTTCGCCTTTTTTCTTATTATGCTACCCTGAAAAATTAAATATTTTTTTGCTTGGCGCCAAGCCAGAGGTGGTTCTAAAAGCCCAAGAGTATGTTGAATTACACTTTCCTAGACACCAAGTAGTCGGTGTGCAAGATGGTTATTTTGACCATGAGGATAGTGGTAAAATTGTAAGCAAAATAAACACGGAAAATACAGATATTTTGCTTGTTGCGATGGGCAATCCAATTCAGGAACAATGGATTTTGGCTAACCAACATCTACTAAATAGTGCCTATATTTTTGGTGTAGGTGCGCTTTTTGACTTTTGGTCAGGCAATAAAATTCGTGCGCCTCTCGTCATCCAAAAGCTGCGCCTGGAGTGGTTATTCAGGTTGTGTCAGGAACCAAGAAGACTACTCAAAAGATATTCAGTAGACATCATAAAGTTTTTGTATATTGCGGTTAAAGAGAGCAAGTCAAATTTGCTGTAGTGAACTTGCGGGAAGTTTTGAACATTTTTATCAAATAGCCGTATCTGAAAGGATTAAATAATGCGAGTATTAGTAGTAGGTGGAGCTGGCTATATTGGCTCACACATGGTGAAAATGTTGCTGGGCGCCGGCCATGAGGTGGTTACGCTGGATAATTTGTCTAGTGGTCACCGCGATGCCGTGCTGGGCGGCACTTTTGTTGAAGGCGACTTGGCTGATCCTGAATGTCTGAGCCGGGTGTTTGAACAGCATCAGCCTGAGGCGGTGATGCATTTTGCTTCTTATATCCAGGTGGGTGAATCTGTGCGCAAGCCGGATATCTATTACCGTAATAATGTTACCAATACACTCAATCTGCTCGATGTAATGCTCAAGTTTAATGTGAATAAGTTTATATTCTCATCGACCGCGGCGGTATTCGGCGAGCCTGACTATGTGCCTATCGACGAAGCGCACCCTAACCGGCCACTTAACCCTTATGGTCGCTCAAAATGGATGATTGAGCAGGTGCTGGCTGATTATAGTAAAGCGTTTGATTTGCGCTCAGTCTGCCTGCGCTATTTTAATGCCGCAGGGGCTGACCCTGAAGGGCAATTGGGTGAGCGCCACGACCCAGAGACACATTTAATCCCCCTGATTTTGCAGGCTGCCTCAGGTCGCCGTGACAATATTCAGGTATTTGGCCGTGATTACGATACGCCCGATGGTACGTGTATTCGCGACTATATTCATATTGTGGATTTATGTTCTGCGCACTTGGCAGCACTGGAGTATTTAACCAAAGGTGGTAGCAGCGACTACTTTAATCTTGGCAATGGCTCTGGGTTCTCGGTGCAGGAAGTCATTGATGCCGTACAAAAAGTGTCAGGCAAGCAAGTCACCGTGATTAACGGCCCAAGACGGGAAGGCGACCCAGCGAGATTGGTGGCTGATGCCAAGCGAGCAAGAAGCATATTAGCGTGGCAACCGACTTACACTGCTCTGGATACCATCGTCTCACATGCCTGGCAGTGGGAACTCAAACAGGTTATAAAAAATAGCAATGAATGAATCCACTAACTTGGGCTCAAGAGGGTTGGCCCAAGTGCGCATTTAGATTAGCACATATTATTGATAAGCCATTTTTCTTAAATACTTCATGCTGCCATCATATTCCTGAATAATTAACTTGCTAACTTTTGCTAAAGTCGCTGTAAAATATATGTATTGAAATGGTGCATTACAAGCATCAGGTTCTAAAAGGTGGTGCAAAGCAAACACATCACCACACCGCCTTAATGTTTATCGCATAAAAAATACAATAAAATCATTTAGTTATGAATTTTTATGTAATTGGTCCACTTTTTGCTTATTCATAAACAAAAATAGAAGTGATTGGCCAATACGGGCTATTTAAATAAGCCCAACAACATAATAAGATGGCTAATAATTAACTGTACTGAGGAGAAATACCATGTTCATGCATTGGTTGAAAAAATTATCAATCGTTTCTGCAGCTGTATTTGTATTTGCTGGTCATGCAAGTGCCACGAATCTTACTTTAAGTTATGGCACTACAAATCATCTGGCAATTGTGAACCGCGACGCAGGTGTTCTGGATGAGTTCACATTTAACGATGTGTATGACCTAGATATGCAGGTTGCTGGTGTTTTTTCTTTATTGACCACAGAAATTGAAGATGCTTCATACAATATCGTCGATAGCTCGTTCAGCTACGGCCTTTATGATATCGACAACAATTTACTGACTACGCCATCCATCCTGACGCCTGGAGCTTACCAGTTACGCGTGACTGGTAAAGCTGATGGCTTTAGTGGCGGACAATATTTTTTGAGCTTTAATGTGACTACCCCAGTACCAGAGCCGGACTTGGGTTTGATGATGCTGTTTGGCCTGACCATGCTGGGTCTGGTGTCTTTGCGTAAATCACATTCAGCTTAATTAAAGACTTTTTGTTTTTTAATTAAGGAGTGGGTATGAAAGTATCTAATATTTTGGGATCTATGGCATTGGTGTCTGCCATCAGCTTCTCCCAGCAGGCGTTCGCGACAACAAACGTGACTGCTTTGGGCGATCTGAATGCAGGTCCAGTTATTGATGAGTCTTTGCTGCAGGTAGGCGCTTTTTGGTTGCCTGATGTTTACACTTTTGACTTAAGCTCTAACTCTACCGTCACCGTAGACTTTAAAGCCTTGCTGGGCATCGGTATCGGCTCTACTTTCAGCCTGTATAACTCTGCAAATACACTGATTACATCGTATAACATCCCAACTTTATCGTTGGGCTCGACAACAACATTTACGTTTCTTGATCTTGTAGCTGGCAATGATTACAAGTTCAAGTTTAACCCTGGTGCATTGAACGTCATACTGTCAAACAAGCTGACCTTTACGGCACACGAAACCGTGCCAGTACCAGAACCAGAAAGCAATGCATTAATGCTGGTTGGTTTAGGTATTATTGGTTTGATCGCTCGCAGAAAATTTGTTTAATTTTTGCACGCAATAAAAAAGCCGGTTTGCATTTGCAACCGGCTTTTTTGTTTTTAACACGCGCGCGCTACTTGAGATAGTCTTTAATCCTTTGCGCAGCGGCAATGGTTTCCTCTGTAGACGCCACCAGCGCCATGCGAATAAAACCTTTACCCGGGTTCACGCCATGCGCTTCACGCGCCAGGAAAGAGCCAGGCAAGACGGTTATGTTTAACTCCTGATACAGATGCCTCGCAACGGCCATATCGTCTTGTTGCGTATTAATCCATAAGTAGAACGCCGCATCAGGCAATTGCGTGTGTGGCCAGACTTGCTGCAACATCGGTGTGACTGCGCTAAATTTTTCACTATATAACTCACGATTGTGCATGACGTGCGCTTCATCATTCCAGGCCACGACACTGGCCGCCTGCACTGCCGGGTTCATGGCGCAGCCGTGGTAGGTACGGTATAAAGCAAATTTTTCGACGATATCGGCATCCCCAGCCACAAAGCCAGAACGCATGCCTGGCACATTGGAGCGTTTGGACAGAGAGCTAAACATTACAATCCGGCTAAAGTCGCGACCGAGCTGATGCGCGGCCTGTAATGCGCCAACTGGTGGGTTATTTTCATCAAAATAGATTTCTGAATAACACTCATCTGATGCAATGACAAAACCATATTGGTCAGACAACTCAAACAATGTTTTCCAGGCCTGAATATCCATGACTTTGCCGGAAGGGTTGCCCGGGCTGCACACAAACACCAATTGCGTGCGCTTGAGAATATCTACCGGCACCTGCGTCAGGTCCATGACAAAGTCATTGTCTGGCGTGGTGTTGATAAAGTAGGGCTGCGCACCAGCCAAAAAGGCAGCCCCTTCATAAATCTGGTAAAACGGGTTGGGCGAAATCACCACCGGTTGTTGCGCCACACTGGTATTAATCACTGCTTGCGCAAAGGCAAACAGGGCTTCGCGGCTACCATTGACCGGCAAAATCTCTTTATCGATATTGAGTGCGGGAATGTTATAGCGGCGTTGTAGCCACGCATTGATCGCTTCACGCAGGGCAGGGATGCCGATTGTGGTAGGATAGCTGGCCAATCCCGCCAGGTTGCTTGCCAGTGCATCGCGAATGATGTCTGGCGTCGCATGTTTTGGTTCACCAATCGACAAATTGACATGGTTAAACGCCGGGTTAGGCGTCAGGCCTTGAAACAGGTCGCGCAAACGTTGAAACGGATAGGGCTGGAGTAGATTTAAATTTGGATTCATAGGTGTGTATTATAAGTGAGCCTGCCACATAAACAAAAAGCTTCCGGGCAAAAATATACGGCCTCAGCGGCATTGATCTACGGTGCATTATGCTGGGGCGTCATCTGGTACCCCTACCGCTTGCTCAACGACATCGGCCTGTCGGGCGTGCAGTCGAGTTTATTAAGCTATAGCCTGGCGCTGTTGATAGGCAGCATGCTGTTCTGGCGGCGATTCAAATACGTACGGCAAGTACCAGCATCCGCCTATTGGCTGAGCCTGGTGGCTGGCTGGACCAATCTGGCCTACGTGCTGGCGGTGATTGATGGCGAAGTGATGCGCGTGATGTTGCTGTTTTACCTGTCACCACTATGGACCTTGTTATTGGCCAGAGTCTGGTTGCATGAGCCTTGGCGCAAACCTCAGTTGCTGGCGATTGCATTATCGTTGCTGGGTGCGGTTTTAATGCTGACTGACGGTCAGTGGATGTGGCCCTGGCCGCAATCGACTTCAGACTGGCTGGCGTTATCTGCTGGTATCGGATTCTCTTTGACTAATGTCATGACCCGCTTTTCTACGCATTTAACGGTGGCAGCCAAAGGCACGCTGGTGTGGCTGGGCGTCTTTGGCTTATCCCTTGTGGTCTTACTCTGGCAGTCAGGCATGGCTGGCTTTGCATTTGTCTCAGCCACCACTTTAACCTCACAGGTGACCATCACTTTATTGATCATCGCTTTGTTGTTGATTTCCGCCACCTTGCTGGTGCAATATGGCGTGACTAAAATCCCGGCGATTCAGGCCTCCGTCCTGTTTATGACTGAGCTGATTGTCGCCGCGGTGGCGGCCTATTTTTTAGCGCACGAAACCATGTCGGCGATGGAAATGATAGGCGGCTGTTGCATCATTGCCGCCGGCGTATTATCCGTCAGCGTCGGCGACGCTGACTAAGCTTAAGACAATTGGTGCTGGTAAGCCTGCTCCAGTTGGCGGCAAAACACCTCTGGTTTAAACAGCGCGTTGGCCTGCGCTTTAACAGCGGACTTGAGTAATGCCAGCGCTTGTTTATCCTGTGCCAAGTGAATGGCGCGTTGTTCTAGCGTCGCCCAATCGGCACAAATACAGCCATCCAGCCCGATATGCTTGAGCAAGCTGGCACTGACCCGGGCCGGAAAAGTGTCACCAGCCACCGTGAGCAAGAGCACGCCTTGCCACAAGGCGTCACTGGCGGTGGTGTGCGCGTTGTAAGGCGCTGTGTCCAGCATCAGGTCAGCATGCTGCTGCCGGGCAATATGCTCGGCAATACTGGTGCGCGGGGCAAACACTAATCGATTGGTAGCAATGCCAGCCACTTGCGCCTGCTGTTGCAGGTTGTGGGTGGCCCATTGGTTGCACTGCAATAGCCACAACACGCTGTCTGGCACTTGTTGCAGAATACGCATCCAACTGGCAAATACCTCGGGCGTGATTTTAAAACTCTGGTTCAGGCAGCAAAACACGAAACCCTGCTCAGGCAGACCGTGCTGCGTGCGTGTGCCAGCCTCAGCGGCAGGGCGTTTCGCATTATTAGGTTGGTAGCAAGGCAAGGCAATAGTCTGCTCTGCCAACGCCACCTGGCTTAAAGTCGCATCCACAATGATGGCATCGAATAAAGGGCGACCATTGATCTTGCCCATACTGCCAGGATAGCCTAACCAGTTGACGTGGCTGCGGGCAGGGCGGTAGGCCGCAATCCCGCTGCGACTATTTTGCGTATAGCCTGTTAAGTCCACCAGAATATCTATCCCCGCCTCGCGCATCTGTATGGCGACCTCAGCATCGGTCATACTGAAAATATCTAGCCAGTGGTCAGCCGCTGCCACAAATGCTTGCCGCTCGGCAGAGTGGTCGTCTCTTGCGTTGCTATACAAAAATACCTCAAACTGTTGCCTGTCGTGTGCTGCGATCACATCCGTGACCAAATAAGCCAATGGATGCCGCCGGAAATCTGAAGAGACATAAGCCAGTTTGATGCGCCGATTACCTGGCTTGGGCGCGTGCGCAGGCAGCGCTTGAATGTGTCCGTAATGCTGTTGCGCCCAGACACTGGCGCAAACCAGTTGCTCGTTAGCATGGGTGCCCGGCATCGCTAAAAAAGCAAACGGCGGAATCAGCGCCTGCGGATGCTGCTTGAGGGCCTGGCGCACTTCGGCAATCGCAGTATCCAGTCCTTGCCAGTCAGCCATATGCTGCTTTTGATGAATCCAGTGCACTTTGGCATGCAACAGTTGCGGATCAAATTTGATCGCCCTTGCATACGCCGCGACTGCCAAATCTAATTGGCCTTGCTCACGGTAGGCGTTACCTAAATTGTTATTGCACTCTGCATCTTGCGGGGCAAGTTGTAGCGATTGATGATAATGCTTGATTGCAGCCGCATTATCATCCAACTTACGCAGGCTATTAGCGAGGTTGAAATGCACATCGGCCTGATTTGGATCTTGTGCCAACGATAGTCTGAAATACTGCACAGCACCTGACTCGTCTACACGCAAACTGGCCACATTGCCTAGCTGCATCAATATTTGCGGATGATCCGGCGCCCAACGTAATGCCTGAAGAAATGCCTGCTCAGCTTCATCGGCTTGCTTAAGTGCCAGGTAGTGTCGCCCAAGTTCATAATGCAGCTCAGGGTCTTGTGGCGTGCGCGCCAATTGCTGCTTTAACTGCTGGATACTGTCACTCATGCTGAGGCCTGATCGGTAAAAGGATTCAGTAATGACTTCCACCCCAACTGCTTAAACAACAGCCGCTGCGGGTGTAATCCGGCCCAGAAACTGTCTTCTGTTAGTTGCGGCAAGTGGGTGCCAAAGTCGCTTAACAAGCGCCTGGCCAGAATCGCCGCGCAATAAGGTGCGGTCATCAGGCCTTTGCTGCCATGAGCCACATGCACATATAAGCCTTGTGGCGCAGGTAATTCGCTGAAATCGTGGATAGGTGTGTGCTGGGCATTCAGCGTAGTAGTCGAAAACACCGATCCGACATACGGCAAATAGTCCGGCGAGCCACACCTGGACGATGCACGCGCATCAGTGACGACTGACAGACCGAGCTGATCAAACTGTGGACTTAACTTGTGCACCATCTCTAAATTACTGACGTTATCCTGCTCGCGCACGTCTGTACTGCGATCGCCTGGCGCAAACGTGGCCCCCATGGCATGCTTACCTTCAAACACAGGCGTCAAATAGCCGTCACCACATAAAACCACTTTAAGCGGCTGCATAGACGGCTGCCCGGCGATCATACCCATCTGGCCACGCACTGGGTTGAGCCACATGCCGCTCTCTGGCAATAGCTTGGCGGCTTCTGCCGCATTGCAGACAATCACCGCATCAAACTCAGTATCGATTTCGCCCGTATGGCTGACCAACCGCCAGCCTTGCTGATGGAGCGACAGCTGCTGAATGTCTTGCTGTGTATGCAGCTTAATATTGGGATGGTTTAGCATGTGCGCGCAGGCCTCGGCTGGGTTTACCCAGGCGCCATGGGCAAAGTAAAGGCTCTCATGTGCCAGCGTCACCCCGGCCACCGCGCTTGCCTGGGCGGCATCGAGCTGTTGCAGCATGCCTAGGTGCGCATAGCGGCGGGCAACTTTTTGTACCCGCTTGTGCTCGCGCGGATTGCCACCTAACTGCAGCAATCCACAGCTTTGAAAAGCATGTTCGCCTAAATCGAGGCTGGCATAGTGGCGCACGCTAAAACTATAGCTGCGCCATGCCAATTGGTCATTGAGTGGTTTTTCGGCATTTAACCTGGGGTAGAGCATACCTCTTGGGTTACCTGAAGCACCACTGGCAATCTGCGCGGCTCGTTCAAACACATGCACCTCGCAGCCTAATTCGGCTAGCTGCCAGGCGGTAGTGCACCCAGCAATGCCTGCCCCAACAATCGCTACCTTAGGCAATGCGGCTAAAGCGGGCGAAGACTCAGAGTCCGACCACACTCCGCATAACATTTCACGTTTTTTGCCAAAGCCAGGCGTTTTCTCAACCTGAAAGCCAACCGCTTGCAATCCGCGCTTTACCAGCCCGGCGCTCGTAAAGGTAGCAAATGTAGTGCCTGCATGCGCACATCTGGCCATGCATTCAAATAGATCCGCTTGCCACATTTGCGGATTTTTTGACGGCGCAAATCCATCCAGAAACCAGGCATCAGCCTGAAGGTTTAGGTGCGGAAAAATCTGTTGGCTATCCCCAATATGCAGGGTCAAGCTGGCAGAAAACGCTGGAAAATCTAGCTGATTAATCCCAGGTTGCAACAAGTGATATTGCCCGCACAAGGCCTGGCTAATAGCGGCGAGCTCTGGAAAATGCACATGCGCCATTTGCAGGTCTTGCGGCGTAAACGGCGCAATCTCAATACTCACAAAATGCAAATGCGCAGTTGGCGGTGCGGTTTGCTGCCACAATTGCAGGGCAGCGAGAAAATTTAGGCCGCTGCCAAAACCCGTTTCAACAATGACGAAATGGCTGGGTTTGTCGGCAGGTAATTGCTGCCACCTTGCCTGCAATTGGTTGTGCTGCAAAAAAACATGGCGCGTTTCAGCCAGCCCATGCTGCGGATGATCCGGGTTGACTGAAAAATAAACATCATCGAACTGTGTGGAGTAGGGCAGGCCATTGCGCCACTCTAAAACTGCGTGCGTACTCATGGTGCCCAGTTTACCATGCTTGCACTAGCATCTAGAGGCGACGTAAGGTCCTGTATCCAGGCTTGGCCAGCAGCAGATGCACATCGCCTAAAGCACACTCGGCAAAACCCCCTTCACAATAGCTCAGGTAAAAGTCCCACATGCGGATAAATGCTTCGCTATAGCCTAGTTTTTTCACAGCCTCGATCTGGTCAAAAAAGTTCGTCCGCCAGTGACGCAAAGTGGTGGCATAGTGCAAACCAATATCCTGCAAATCCACCAGGCGTAGATCAGAGGCGCGGGTCATGCTGGTGAGCATCGCGGTATTAGAAGGGATATTAGAGCCCGGAAAAATATAGCGTTGAATAAAATCAACTGAGCGAATAGCGCTGTCATAGCGCTGATCTGCAATTGTAATGGCCTGAATCAGGGCAACCCCATCAGGCTTGAGCAACTGGCTCACTTTATTAAAGTAAACGTCGTAATACTGGGAACCCACCGCTTCAATCATCTCAATCGAGACCAGCTTATCGTATTGGCCGTCCAGATGACGGTAGTCTTGCTTGAGCAGTGTAATCTGTTCTTGCAGCCCTGCGGCTGCGATACGTTCTTTGGCTAAGCGATATTGTTGCTCTGAGATCGTAGTAGTGGTCACGCGGCAGCCATAGTGTTTGGCGGCATACATCGCAAAGCCGCCCCAGCCGGTGCCAATTTCAATCACATGGTCCGCTGGCATCAGTTGCAACTTGTCGCAGATGACTTGTAACTTGCGCTCAGAAGCCGCTTGCAGGCTGGTGGTGTCCTCATCAAATATGGCAGAGGAGTACATCATGGTCGGATCCAGAAATAACTGGAACAAATCATTGCCCAGATCATAATGCGCCGCGATATTTTTCTGGCTGCCAGCTTCGCTGTTACTGTTGAGCCAATGCAGCATTTTGAGTAACGGCTTGCTCAACCACGCATAGCCTCCCTCCAGCGTATCCATCACAGACTGATTCAGCACCATTAAACGAACCACATCGGTGAGCGCGTCTGCCTGCCAGTATCCCAGCATATAAGCCTCACCCGCGCCTATGCTGCCACCAAAGGCAATTTCGCCATAAAAGCGTGGATCAGTCACTGTAATGGTTGCAGTTGGTGCTTGCGGCACTAACTTCCCAAACACATATTTGTCAGGTCCATCGACTATGGTTAATTGCCCGATCGCTAGGGTAGATAGTCGTTTTAATACCTGCGATTTAGCGAATGTCGCGACCCATTTTGCGCGGCTCTTGGCTTTGAGTGATTTGGTGAGTGTATCGACCACTAGAGGTGTCGATGTAGGGCTGGACGACATGTTCAATCTCCGAAACGCGAATGCTGGTCAGGATGAGAGTAAAAAGGAATTTTTTTGAGCCACAAACGCAGGGCTTGCCAATAAATGGCAACCACGACCTTTAAGGTCATCCACGGATAACTGAGTAGCAGGCGATTGAGTGTGTTGGCATGCCAGGCTTGGCGCTGTAGCTTGAGGGTGGCGTAAAACATGGCCTGCGACTGTTGCCAGTTTTGCATATGCACGCTTAATGTGTCCGCTGGCAGCGAGAATTGCCATTGGTATTCGATATCCATCGGCATAAAAGGCGAGACATGAAAGTCTTTTTTTAATTTGAACAGCAGGGCAGTGTCATCTTCTACCGCGTGCACATAGGCAAACTTTTCTTTCCATGGCGTATTAGTAATGTGGCTAACAATCGCCTGTAACTTGCCGGATTGGTCATGACAGTAGTAAAAGCTCACCGGGTTGAAACACATGCCCCAGTAGCGGCAGTGTGTCAGCAGGCCGATCCGGCCCAACGGCCGCGAACCCGTCTGTTGCTCGACCAAGTCACGCACGCAGACATCCAGTGGTTGATCTGCAGGCCCCAGATAGTCCTGCCGGCTGAAGTAGGCAAAATTTGGTTTAAGATAAGACCATAAGCGATTGTTTTTAAATAAACTTGGCAGCTCATCGAGATCGAGATAAAGCATGAACAATCGGTATTTAAAGCCATGCAGTTTAGGCTGCAACCGCTGATGACTCACCCAGCCGGTATAAATGGCGCTCTGCAATGGGGGTGGCGATATGGTCATAACATCGCCGCATTGAAATGTGAGATAGCAGCCAGCGCACTGACAACGCCATCCTCATGAAAGCCGTTGCGCCAGTAAGCGCCAGCATAACCGGTGCGGTGATGGCCGCTAATATCTGCGTGCCTGGCCTGCGCGTTGGCGCCCGCAGCCGTATAGAGCGGATGCTGGTAAGACAGTTTTTTGATGATATTGGCTGGATTTATTGCGTCTGTGTAGTTCAAGGTGACCAACAACGGCTCTGCAGAGCGTATACCTTGCAGGATATTCATATTGTAGGTGACCTGCACTTTATCGCTTGGCCTCGCGGTGACGTGATAGTTCCAGGCCGCCCACGCCAATTTACGTTTGGGCATCAGCGTGCTATCTGTGTGTAAATACACCGTATTGTCCTGATAGGGGATCGCACCCAATATTTCAGTTTCAGCCGCAGTCGCCTCGGCGCCCAGAATATTGAGTGCTTCGTCACTATGGCAGGCAAAAAACACATAATCAAAGCTGTTGGTTGCGCCATCTTGCGTGGTTAAGGTGACACCTTGTGCATGGCGCTTGACTGCAATCACTGAGGCGTTTAATCGAATATTGTCACGGTAGCCTGCGGTCACTTTTTGCAGATAAGCGGCAGACCCGCCAACTATAGTGCGCCATTGGGGGCGTTGATCTATAGTGAGCATGCCATGGTGGTGAAAAAACCGCACAAAAAAGCGCGCAGGAAATTGCAGCATTTGCTCGGCATCGGTAGACCAGATCGCCGCGCCCATGGGGATGATGTAATCGCGGATAAACTGTTGTGAGTAGCCCTGTTGTTGCAGGTAATCGCCGAGCGGGATCTCTGCGCCTGGGGCGAGCAACGCCAGGCATTCTTTGTTAAAACGCAAAATATCACGCACCATGCGGTAAAACGCAGGCGACAGCAAATTGCGCCGCTGTGCGAATAGACTATTAAGCGACGTACCATTGTATTCGAGGCCGGTAGCTTCATTGCGCACGCTAAAGCTCATCTCGCTATTGCGCCAGGCCACGCCTGTTTCACGCAAAATGCGTTCGAACTCTGGATAGGTTTTATCGTTAAAGACAATAAAGCCGGTGTCTACGGCATGGGTTTCACTGCCGATCGTCACCTGGTGGGTATGCGTATGGCCGCCGATATAATCGTTGGCTTCAAACAGCGTGATCTGGTGTTGCCTATGCAGTGAGTAAGCCAGCGTATTGCCAGCGATGCCGCCGCCAACAATCGCGATATTTAACCCCATGCCTTACTGCCTTTCTTGCCCATGCTGATTACGCACAGCGAGTGGCACTTGCTTCAGGTTCCAGATCAAGCCCATGGCCTCAAGCAGTTTTAAGCCATAGTAAGTGAAATCCAGCTCCCACCAATAAAAGCCCTGTTTGGCCGAGCCGGGAAAATGATGATGGTTGTTATGCCAGCCTTCACCTAAAGTGAGGAGCGCAATTAGCAGATTGTTGCGGCTGTGGTCACGTGTGGCATAGCGGCGGCTCCCCCAGACATGCGCCAGCGAGTTGACGCAGAAAGTAGCGTGATACAGGGCGATGGTCGACACTACAAAGCCCCAGACTAGCAATTGCCAGCCATTAGTCTGCAATACCGGCGCCTGCTGTTTGAGTAACTCGCCTAGGCCGAACAAAGCCAATGCCAGTGCAATAGGCACCAGGCTATCAAAACGATCCAGCCAGCAAAGCTCTTTGTAGCGGGTCAATTCGCGCACGCGATCCAGCTGCGTTTTAAAGTTGGCGTGGCTCAAAAACCAGCCCAGATGGCTCCATAAAAAGCCGTGCTGGTGCGGCGAATGTATGTCCTGCGGTTGATCGGCATGCACATGGTGACTGCGATGATGGGCCGCCCACCACAGCGGGCCACGCTGCACGGCAGTCGCACCTATAAGTGCAAACAGAAATTGAGCCGCCCGTGAGGTTTGAAAGGTTTTGTGGGCGAAATAGCGATGATAAAAACCGGTGACTGCAAACATGCGCACAACATACATAAACAAGGCAAACATCACGGCAAAAGGGCTCCAACCGACCCAGAACAAGGCTAGCAATGCAATGTGCAGCGCAACAAAAGGTAATACCCGCCACCAATCTATGCTCTGGGCATTCGCGTGTAACGGCGGTTGGTATTGCTGATTATCCAGCCAGCCAATGAGCCGCCAAAGCAGGCTCTGTATTCTTTGCTGCATCGTACACCCTCTCTCCAAAGTGTTTTGCCATTCATGTGTCTTGCAATCAATCGTGATCGCTTTATTTTTTGATCGTGTGTTGATGTGGAAAAACACGCAATTTGCTGATGTCGTAACCCATGCCCTCAATCTTTGACACCAACTCGCCATAAGTCTGCGCGTCGATATCTGGCGACCGTGACATTAGCCAGACATAATCACGCTTGTTTCTGGCAATAATGGTGTGCTGGTAATCGTCGCTCAGGTAAGCAACTAGGTACTCAGATTTAAATGGCCATATAAACTGCATCTTCCATGCGGCATTGCCAGAATCGGGCACCACGTAGCCAGTCGGCTGATAAACCTTCAACGGCCCATCAAAACCGCCCTGATGAAAGCTAAAAGTGGTGGCAATACTGCCATCCGCATTTTTTTGGTATTGCTCAATGGGGTGATAGGGGTCTTTTTCTATGAATGTCGGAATGGCGGCGATGACATACCATTTGCCCATAAACCTCGGTAAATCAACCTGGGGCACCGTTTGAATCGGCGGCAGGCTTTGGCAGGCGGTCAATGCGGAGAGCATTATCATAAAAATCACTTTAATTAAATTATTTAACATATTGATTAAATGAGTTTATATATTATTTTATAACCTTCAGGCGTGATCGACTCCAGTGCGACCCACTGTTGTTGCTGGTCATACCACAGTGTGATTTTTAATTTTTCTTTATTCTCAAATTTGCCTAGCAGGTGGTATTGATGTGCACTCAGCGTTTGCCCCTTGACCACGATGTCCTTAAGGCCTTGGTCGGTCACCGTCACATCCAGATACTCGGCATTTTGTGGATTAAGCAATCGCGATTGCTTGAGGATTTCCGGGTTCCAGTAGGCAAAACTCATCACGCAGGCCGGTAACGTTTGCTTGCGTCCGTTGCTTTCAATCGCGAACTGCCCGCCTTGCAGCTGACCTTTGACTTCTGTAAGCACTTTGTTTTCTGTGGTGCGTGTGCTGAGCTGGCTCAAGCATTGCCCCTGCCACGCTTCATCGGCCTGGTGCTGGTAGCGGTAGGCGTTAATAAACAACACTTTCACTTTAAAATCTGCCCGGCTTTGTAGCGTGTTGTTGTCTAGGGTGAAGCTGTGTGTGCCTATGTTCTGTTTATCCAGCCAGACCTCGAATGACCACTCTTTGGCCTGCAGACCCTGGCTGCTTAACAGGCAACAGAGCAGGGCAGTGGTTATTTTTATCCGCTCAAACATCGTCTGCCTGCTTTCTTTTTGGCAGGCCAGGAATAAAGGCATTGGTGGTCGCGACATACTCGTGATAGCCGGGCCTGCGTTGATGAATAGTCTGCTCCATTAAACGCACACCACTAAACTTGAGCAGCAGAAAAGTCATCACCACCGGCGAAAACCAGACAAAAGCATGGCCATCGGCAGCGGCCAACAAGGCGAATCCCCACCAGATCAGCGCTTCGCCAAAATAGTTAGGATGTCGGCTATACCGCCACAAGCCGGTGTTTAATACCGCATTTTGATGATTAGGCCGTGCGCGAAACTGCATCAATTGCCAGTCGGCCAGCACCTCCCAGTAGAGTCCGGTCAGGAATAAAGTCAGGCCAGCATAATCTAGCCACTGGAGCGGTGTATGGCTGCTAAGGGCACTGTAGATTGGATATGAAATCAACCAGGCCAAGATGGCCTGAAAGGCAAAAATAATATAAATGCTTTTTAACCAGAAATGTGGCTCGTTATTCTGGCGTATGGTTTCGTAGCGATGATCTTCTTTGCCCCAGTTGCGCCAAGTGAGAAAGATGCTCAGCCGCAACGCCCACAAAGTCACCGCCGTTAATACCAGCCCACCACGCAATGACAATTCGTCGCTGAAAATAGCCGTCACATAAGCAGTGATGGCGATAAACAGGCTCCACATACTGTCGACATGGCTGTAGTGACGGGTCGCAAAGCTTAGCAGCCATCCGCTGAGTGCAAACGCTAAAATGGCGATCAATGCATAGGTATAAATCATGGTTGGTCGATACCCACATGTTGGTTAAAGCTGCGTCGTATCCAGAGCAGCAACGGCAAGGCAATTGCCCACTCAATGGCTATCCAGCATAGACTCCATAAAGGGTAGGGCAGTTGCACGGCCCCCAGTTTTTCTGCCCCTAAATACGCTAATGGTCCAAAAATGGCGCCTAAAACAGCAGCCATCAGCATATACGGCTGTAACCAGCGCATGCTGACATTCAAGGTGCTGGCGAATCCCAGCCACAAGGCCATCATCCACCACGGTAGCTGGGTTGCAAATGGCCAATCACCAAGTTGCGAATAATGCTGAAACTGTATCCAGCCAGCCATCAGCATGATTTGATCAAACAGGCAGCCAATCATGGCTGTCAGCAACACAGGCACCGCCTGCAGCCAGCCTTCCAGCCATTGCAACTGGGCGAGCGTCAATACAATCACCAGCAGCAGTACGGCCCAGCCAGCTTGCGTGCTTGCTGACAAGACACTTAGCAACCAGACCAATTGAAAGCTCAAAAAATTAATAATCATCCATTTTTTCTTAGGCATATCGAATGGCTTATTTATTTTTTTGAAAACAGATAATGGCTCACCCACCACGTTTGGCCTTGATTAAAACCAAACAATTCCGCGCAAGCCATAAAGAAAATCCGCCAGCGCTGACGCCAGAGCTCAGCGTCAGCCTTGCCATAAATAGACTCTAAAACAGGCGTTAGTTCAGCATGGTGTTTATCCATATTGGCGAGCCATGCATTGGCTGTTTTTTGATAATGGCTGCCGTTCCAGCGCCATTTATTCACAATCTTGAGGTCATCTTGAAAATACAATGGCAAATCGTCGCTGGGCATCATGCCACCACTAAAAAAATACTGGCTCATCCAGTCATCGTCCGTCTTGACTTCAAATGGATAGGCCGCGTCTCTATGCACGAATATGTGCTTGAAAAACAAACCGTCTGGTTTTAGCCAACGCGCAACCCGCGCATATAGCGCTTGATAATTGCGCATATGCTCGAACATTTCCACAGACACCACACGGTCAAACGTTTGCGTTGTATCAAACACATTCATGTCTGCGGTGATGATATTAATATTAGAAAGCCCACGTGCCTTGGCCTGTTGCAAGATGTATTCACGTTGTGAAGCCGAATTAGAAACGCCGGTAATCTGGGCCGCAGGATAATGACTGGCCATCCATAATGTGAGCGAGCCCCAGCCGCAACCGAGTTCAAGGATGTGCAACGGCCCGCCCAGGCAGGCATGTGAACAGGTTTGCGCCAACGCCAGTTGCTCAGCTTCATCCAGGGTTTGCGTATCCGGTTGCCAAAAACAGCTACTGTATTTACGGTTCATGCCCAGGCAATACTGATAAAACGAGGCCGGTATTTCATAATGCTGCGCATTGGCTTTTTCAGGCAAGGGGGCAATGTCGGCCAGGTTCATTTGCTCAATAAACTGCATCAGGGTTGACTGCATGCTTTCGCAATCGCTGCCTGCAATTTCTTGTAGCCTGCGCTTGCACAATGCCCTGATGCCGCTACGTATCAACGCATCAGATAAAATTCCCTTTTCAGCCAGCTTGAGCGCTATTGGCGCTTTTTCAGTTTTTGTTGTCATGATGATTATTATTGTACGAATTAATTGATACTGTCTATGGCCATTTCAGACTAGATTTAGTTTCGTGGTTTAAATTTTTTTTCATCGGCAGATGCACTTGGCAAGGGCATAGTTTTAAGGTGTATACTAACCTGTATAGTTTATGGACTTTTGATATGACCCTGGCATCTCAACAACAGATTACCCGCTGCGTTACCGCCGCACTTTGTGGCTTGCTACTGGCTTGCTCACACACAACCAAGCCCGTCGCACAAAACCACAATAATGTGGACTGGCCAAGTTATGGCTTGAACATGGCCTCACAACGTTTTTCAGCGTTATCGCAAATCAACCAGCAAAATGTTGGCCAGTTGCAACCAGCGTGGCGTATCGAAACCGGTGTAAAAGCAACGTTTCAGGCCACTCCTATTGTGGTAAATGGCATTATGTATATCAGCCTGCCGTTTAACCACGTGCTCGCGCTGGATGCCGCCAGCGGCAAGCAATTGTGGAAATACACGCACGAACGTAAAACAGACTGGCCCATGTGTTGCGGGCCTGCCAATCGCGGTGTTGCGGTGGCCGAAGGCAAAGTGTTTATTGGTACGGTGGATGCCAGATTGGTGGCACTAGATGCAAAAAGTGGCCAAAAACTGTGGGATATTGATGTCGCAGGCAACCAGGTCAATACCGAACATCAGGATGCGTTAAGTGGAGACGACCCCAACAAAACCCGCAAAGTGACAGGCGGCACCGGGGTTGGCATTGCCATGGCACCGGTCGTCTATCAACACAAAGTGATCATAGGCATCACGGGCGTCGGTTATGGTTTGCATATTGATAACCCACGTAGCGATGCCCCGCTGGGAGCTGTTATTGGCGTGACTGGCCGTTATGGCCGCCCTGGCTTTTTAGCCGCCTTTGATGTGAATGATGGCCACCAGGTGTGGCAGTTTGACACGATTCCGCAGCAAGGCTGGGAAGGGCGTTTTACGACAAAAACCGCCGATGGCAGCCAATTTGAGCGCGATATTGGCGCCGAACGCGCGGCGTTAGCAGACTATCCGGATGCTGCCCGTTTTGGCGGTGGCTCAGCCTGGAGTACGCCTGCGATTGATACCGCCACGCACACACTTTACTTTGGCACAGGCAACCCTTCACCGCAAATGAACGATGTCTCCAGGCCAGGCGATAACCTCTACACCGTCTCGCTGGTAGCGCTGGATACCGAAACCGGCAAATACAAATGGCACTACCAGCAAGTACCGCATGACTTATGGGGATATGACCTGGCAAGCCCGCCAGTATTATTTAATTACACGCACCAAGGTAAAGTGATTGCAGCCGTCGGCCAGGCCAGTAAAACTGGCTGGTTCTATATCCACGACCGCCTCACCGGCCAATTCCTTGCCAAATCAGACGCGTTTGTCCCACAGCACAATCTGTTTAAAAAACCCAGTGCAGAGGGCACGGTTGTTTACCCAGGCATCCTGGGCGGCGCCAACTGGTCGCCGGTCAGCGTGGATGAGTACCAGCAACGGGCATATGTCGCGGCCATGCATAGCCCGATCAAATATACGCTGCACGAAACCGCAGTCGCGGCAGGTGAAAAACCAATGCGTTATGCGGCCAGTGAGCCAACCAATGATGCGCGCTGGGGCTTATTAAGTGCGATTGACCTCAGCTCCGGCCACATCGCCTGGCAACATAAAACCAGCCAACCGTTGGTGGGTGGCGTGCTGGCAACGGCAGGTGGCTTACTGTTTTGCGGCGAAGGCGATGGCAAGCTTGCCGCATATGACAGCCAAACCGGCCAATCGCTCTGGCAATATACCGCCGAGTATGGGGTCAATGCACCGCCAATCACTTACCAGATCAATGGTGAGCAATATATCGCCGTGGTTAGCGGCGGCAACTCCTTGTTTGGATTTAAACAGGGTGACCAGATATTGACCTTCAAATTACCGACAAAATACTAATAAATTAGATTGATAACCATGCATTTTAAAGACGGCAAAAAATCACTTTTTTGTTGAAAAACAGATTGTTAGGCTTACATAAAGCGGCCAAAACAGTTAGAATATCTGCGATCTTGAAATTGCAGTTTTATCATAATAAAAATAAGTCATGGAACCAGGCAATGGACTAGCCCGTTAGTACTATTGCCTGTCTAACAGTTGTCACAAATAATGATTATAGTTTTTTAGTTAGTATTCACCTTTGGAGAAGTAACAATGTTGCAAACCCTGAAAAAAATTGCAGTTGCCGGCGTATTCGGCATTGCATCCGTTTCTGCAGTACAAGCGCAAGATTTCGGCCCATACACGACCAGCCAAAGCCTTGATTTCATTCGTGCGATTGCTGATGCAGATTATGTCAAAAACATCGGCCCTTTGAATGCAAGAGGCGCTTACTTTGAAGATCTGTATGAAATCAACCTGACTCAGGTATCTGATTTCTCATACAGCATCACAGAAATCACTACCGGCAACAATGCACAATATGACGTGACATTTATGAACTACGGTTTTTACGATGCGAATGGCGAAGCTGTTACCACATTGACTAACCTGGCTGCCGGCACTTACTTCCTGTCAGCAACCGGCAAACTGGCTGGTTCTTTGGGTGGTGACTTCAACGTTAGCTTCAATATCAACCCGATTGCAACCGTGCCAGAAGCTGACTCTTATGCACTGATGCTGGCAGGCTTGGGTTTGATGGGCTTGGTAAGCCGTCGCAAAGCAAAATAATTTTTTTATTTGCTGCATAAAAAAGGGCTCTTGTAGCCCTTTTTTTATTGCCTGTTTACAGCCAGCCACTGTGTTAAAGAGGCTTTTTTATTGGTATCTGCTGCATTGATAACAAGTATCAGCAATACTATGCTCACATAATTTAATTGATACAAATAAAGTGCTTACGTGTTTTCTTAATTTAGTATTTAATAGTGCTTAGCAATGCAAGTGCCAAACTGATTGATCCTTGATGTTAAAAACAAGACAGGAGTCGCAATGTTTGATCGCAGGTGTGCATCGGTTTGAACTCAAAAAGCAAAAAACTGTGGGCATTAGAATCCATCATTATTTATGGATTCATCAGCTTTTTTGCGCTGCTGGTCATTCTCGGCATTACCAGCATGATTTATCTGCAGCGCTTTTCGGAAAATAACCGCTGGGTCAGCCACACCAATGAGGTGATTTCCAAGCTGGAAAGAGGCCTGACGCTGTTTAACCAACTAGAAGTCTCGCAACGGGGCTTTCTCCTGACCGGTGATGACAGTGCGATTACACGCCGCGATGCTGCATTGGCCGACTTGCAAAAAGACATCGCAGAGCTGGCTGTGTTAACCAAAGACAACAGTTTTCAGCAGCGGCAAATCACACAGCTACGACAATTGATTGATAAACGCATCATTTACTTCAATCAGATTGTCGAGACTGCACGCACCACCTCCATTGAAAAACTCAGAAATATCCTGAGTAAAGACGCCATCCGCAGAGAGGATATGCTTGAAATTCGTGGCGTCTTCAGCGCCATGTCGCTTGAGGAGCAAAACCTGCTGCTGGAGCGAACCCAATCAGAACAAAGCCATGCCAAAGACCTGTTGACCTTATTTGCGGTCATGTCGATCGCCATTCTTATTTTTTTCCCGCTGTTGATCTGGCGTATTCAACGTGACCTCAATATTCGAAGGCGGGCCGCGGCCGAGCAAAAACGACTGACGGATATTCTGGATGCGTCACCTGACCTGATTGCCAACACCAATCTGCAAGGCGACTATTTTTACCTCAACAGTGGCGGCCGCAAGCTGCTGGGCATTGGTGAAAATGAAGACATCGCCACACAATCGATCGCAGGCATGCGCCCGGCCTGGGCCGCTGCACTCACTCGCCAGCAAGCGATTCCAGCCGCGCTGGCGACAGGTGTTTGGAGCGGCGAGAGTGCTTATACCACCCGTGCCGGTACAGAAGTACCTGTCTCTCAGGTGATGGTAGTGCACCGTGATATAGAGGGCGTGCCTACACACTTGTCGACCATTGCGCGCAATGTGACCGACTTCAAGCAAATTGAATATGACCTGACACACGCCGCCATGTATGACCAAACGCATAGTGAGGTGTTGCGGCTGTTCAATGCCAATTATGACCGAACACAGATACTGCCGAGCATGCTGGACATTCTGGCCAGGAACCATGCATTTCCAGTCTCGGCGATTTATAGTTATGATGAATGGAGCGGGTTTTATCGTCTGGAAAGCGCGCACGCCGTCCCGGCTGGCATCTTGAATGCATTTAAATTGGGCGAAGGCGTGATTGGCGAGGCGATTCAAAACAACCAGACTCTGATTATCAGTGACATGGAGGCGTTTGCCTCATTAACCATTGAGACAGGGTTACTCTCCCTCAAGCCTGCGGGCATCATTATCTGCCCGGTCACATACCAGGAGAAGAGCCTGGCGGCGTTGGTGCTGGCGTCAAGCCACAGCATTACCGAGCGTGACCAAACCTTTATCGAACGCTTATCGGCGCAGCTCGGTGTCGCGCTGCATAATATCCAGCAATATGGCGACCTCAAGCTACTGGCCGAACAACTGCACCTGCGCAGTGAAGAAATCGGCTTAAAAAACAAACAGTTGCTAGAAGCAGATAAAATGAAGTCTGAGTTTCTGGCCACCATGTCACATGAGCTACGCACGCCACTCAATGCCATCATTGGTTTTTCAGAGATACTGCGCGATGGGCTCATAGGCCCACTCGCAGATAAACAAAAAAATTACGTCAATGATATTTTTGAAAGTGGGCAGCACCTGCTTTCCCTGATTAACGATGTGCTGGATCTTTCAAAAATCGAAGCTGGCCGCATGGCGCTCGAGCCTGAGTTCACGGATGTACAGCTGCTATTACAAAACTGCCTCTCCATCATTAAAGAAAAAGCCTCCTCACAACGCATCAAGCTGGTCACTGACTTATCAGATGCATTGGGTAATGCGTGGCTGGATGCGCGCAAGGTCAAGCAGATTGTGTATAACCTCCTGTCCAATGCCGTTAAATTTACCGCAGAGGGCGGGCAGATTACCTTGCAAGCACAGCTAGTGGATAGAGACAGTGTCCTTGCACAAACAAAAGACCTGCTGGGCCACGACACCGCATCACTGGGCAATGCCCAGCAGTTTATCCGGATATCGATTACCGATACCGGCATCGGGATTGCAGAACAGGATATTCATCGCTTGTTCCAACCATTCGTTCAGGTTGAAAGCACACTTTCAAGACGCTTTGAAGGCACAGGGCTGGGCCTGGCTTTAGTCCGCAAATTAGCGGAGTTGCATAGTGGCGCAGTTGCCGTGGCCAGCGTGCCGGGGGAGGGCAGTACCTTCACCGTGTGGCTGCAATATACCGCCAACCTGAAAGACGCTAACGCAGGCACCACACCCAAAGAAGAGGCGCCCTGGCAACTGCGCAATGCCGAGCCGCCGCATGTGCTGGTGCTGGTGCTGGAAGATGATGACCGCGCCGCGGACTTGATCAGGTTGCAACTGGAGTCCGACCATTGCCGTGTGACGCGCGCAGCGACGGCTGAAATTGCGCTGGCTATCCTGGCCGACGGCACGCCACCAGATTTAATTACGCTGGATATTTTGTTGCCAGGCATGGATGGCTGGGAATTTTTAACTAAACTAAAAGCGAATAAAAAACTCGCGCATATTCCTGTCGTGATTCTCTCGATTGTGGCGGATAGCAATCGCGGCTTATCCTTAGGCGCCGCGCAGGTATTACAAAAACCCGTATCGGCCGATGACTTGCAAACTGCCTTAAGCAAACTCGGCTTTACAAAACCTGCGCACACGCAAGCGGGCCTGAAAGTATTGGTGGTAGACGATGACCCCAAAGCGGTAGAAATCATATCCTCTTACCTGGAACATGCCCAGCACACCGTGCTGCGCGCCTATGGCGGCAATGAAGCCACACATATTGCAAAACTGCAAAAACCGGATTTGATCGTGCTGGATTTAATGATGCCGGAAGTTAACGGTTTTGAGGTTGTCGAAGAGTTAAAGCAGGACAAGCGCACGGCTAAAATCCCCATCATTATTGTCACCTCCAAGTTTTTAACGCCTGAAGACCACCATGTGCTCAAAGGACAGGTCCTCGCGGTGCTGGAAAAATCCGAATTTAACCATGGTAACTTCATCAGTGAGGTACATCGGGCACTGGCTGGTAAACAAAGCGGCCGCCAGCCCAAAAAACCGCGAGACAAGCATGGCAAAAATACTGATCATTGAAGACAATCCAAACAATATGAAACTGGCTCAGCTCATATTAGAAACGTCCGGGCATGAGGTGTTACAGGCCGTGAATGCGGCGGATGGGATCAGCATTGCGCGCAGCCATGCCCCCGAAATGATCCTGATGGATATTCAGTTACCAGGCATGGACGGGCTCACGGCCACGCGCCTGCTCAAACAGGATACACACACCAGCCATATCAAAATAATCGCACTCACCGCTTTTGCAATGAAAGGGGATGAGGAAAAAATGCGCCAGGCAGGCTGTGATGGCTACATCGCCAAACCGATTCGATATAAAGAGTTCTTGCAAACGATAGATGCTTTGCTTTAAAAACAACCTAAAAAACGAACTGGCAAGGGATAAATATGGACATGAAAGTCACGCGCAAGACCATACTTATTGTAGATGACGAAGAAAACAATCGCACGTATCTAGAAGCCTTACTCTCGTCCGAAGGCTATGCCACTTTACAAGCCCATGATGGCAAAATGGCGCTTGACCTGATTGCCACACATCAGCCAGACCTTATTTTGCTAGATGCCATGATGCCTGTTTTAAATGGATTCGAGCTGGCCGAGCAGCTTAAAAGCAATGAAACAACAAAAATCATCCCGATTATCATGCTCACCGCCCTCATAGACCGCACCTCTAAAATGCGTGCGTTGCAATGCGGGGTTGAAGAGTTTGTGACAAAACCGATAGACAGGGCAGAACTATGGATCAGGGTGCGCAATTTATTACGGCTAAAAGAATATAACGACTTTTTGACAGATTACAGTCGAACGCTTGAAATACAAGTTGAAGAGCGCACAGCACAGCTTCGCTCAAGTTATTTTGACTCCATGTTCAGCATCATGCGTGCAGCCGAATTCCGTGATAAAGAAACCGGCGAACATATTCATCGCATTGCCTTTTTCTGTAAAGAGCTGGCCGCTGACTTGGGCATGAGCCCGGAGTTTATTGATACGATTTACCACGCCAGCCCATTACATGATGTGGGCAAAATCGGCATCCCAGACCATATCCTGCTCAAGCCTGGCGCCCATACCGCAGAAGAATGGGAGATTATGAAAACGCACACCATACTCGGTAACAGCATTTTGGGGCAGGGCAAGAGCACCTCTCCCTTTACCATCATGGGGGCAGAAATCGCCTTGCATCATCACGAACATTGGGATGGCAGCGGCTACCCTTACGGCCTGAAGGCCGAAGCCATCCCAATGTCTGCACGCATCATGATCATGAGCGACGTATACGACGCACTGCGCAGCCAACGCCCATATAAACCCGCCTTTACACATGAGCTTTCATTAGAAATCATCATGCAGGGCGATGGACGGACGCATCCTGACCACTTTGACCCGCTGATACTCAATACATTTGTCAAACTGGCAGAACGCTTCAGAGAGATATTTGAAGAGCATTCTGACTCCCCAGATTAGACCAAGCCACCTCAACCCATCATGGGATTTAATCAGTCACAATATATAGAACTGCCCGTTGAATTTAACGATTTACGACATTTGTATTGGCATGTCAGGGTGCGCGGCCGTAACAAGACCGTTAAACACCAATACTACAGGCGGATTCAAAAAGAGCGGCTGCGTTTAGTTGAAGCAGGATTTGACGCTGAGCTCGTCAGATTGGCCTGTCGATTTCTGCTTTAATCATTAATTTAACATAACGCACATTATGCGAATATAAATGGGTGTGACTTATTTGTCTGTTGCTCACATTCAAAAAGCAGCCTTTCAGCAATAATCAAGACACCTTCATTTACATTAACAAAACAAATGTTAATATCCAGAGAGACTTTTGCCAGATTGACCGGGAGTGATGATGCAGAATAAAAAACAGCTAAAAAAACTACACAGACAATACACCTTGCTCTGGTGCCTTAAAGTCGGTGACGCCTTAGGCACGCTGAGCATGAGCACGATCAGCAGCCAACTAGATGTAAAACCAGTTGTTTTCCAACGATGGCTATCTGGCGTGCAAATGGCGCCGGAGGCAATAATCAATCTTATCAAAACACGTGCGTTTGCACCCTACCGCATGAATCGGCGAAAAAAAGTGCTGCGCGCTTATCCATGCGACGACGCCTATGAGCCAGACTTGATTGAAACCAAATACTTATGGAAGCTGATGCTATTTGATGAAATGAATGTGCTTACAAAAAGACGGTTTTGCCGACGCCTGAAAAAGACTTTGCTGCTCAATAAAAAACAACTGGAGGCAGATAATAAAATGGCTGAAATGCTTGTTGAGTAACGGCAATGACGGTAAATCAACACAAATAAAAAAGCCACCCAATAAAAGGTGGCTTTTTTATTTATTACCAATTAACCTAATTAAAACAATCAATTAAATAATCAAGTTAATCTACTTTATTGGTGGAGCTGGGGGGAATTGAACCCCCGTCCGCAAGCCCTCCACAGACAGTTCTACATACTTAGCTGTGTTGTTTAATTTAACCGTACACTCACCAACGAGCAAGCAACTGTAAAGCGAGTCACCTTGGATTTAATGATGTATTAAGTAACCCAATACACCACGATCTTCTCTAAATGACGCTGCTGCCGGTTACCCAGCCCGACCGAGAAGCCCTTCGGTGCAGCGTTCAGCCGGGATTAAGCGGCTAAAGCGTAAGTTTCGTCGTTTGCGACTATACTTGTTCAGATGGATTTACGAGGGAACCTGAATCCTCGGTATGCCCTGCACTGCTTTGCAACCCACGTCGAAACCGGGTCAGCCCCAATGCAATCTTGGGATTATACGCTTGAAAAGCTGGTGAGCCAAACTTCAAGCGCATTTGTATGACATGGTACAATTCGGCTATGTTCAAAAAAATTGTGATTTTCGGGGTAGGTTTAATTGGGGGCTCAGTGGCACTGGCGCTGAAAAAACAGCCCAACGCACCACAAATCACTGGCGTAGGCCGCTCTGACCAGAGTTTACAAGAAGCCCTGCACCTGGGTTTGATTGATGTAGCAGAAACTGACATAGCCAAAGCGTTACAAGGTGCAGACCTGGTCTTGATTGCGACGCCGGTGGCACAAACCCCGGTGATTTTGCGCGCGATTTACCCCCATTTGAATGAGAACACCATCGTTACAGATGCGGGCAGTACAAAATCTGACGTCATGGCTTATGCAAAGGCAGAGCTCGGTGACAGAATCAGCCAGTTTATTGGTGGCCACCCGATTGCCGGCGCCGAAAAAAGCGGACCCGCCGCCGCCATGGCCGATTTGTATCTCGGCAAAAATGTGATTTTGACGCCAGACACAGCAACACAACCGCAAATGGTCGAAAAAGTGAAAGCGTTCTGGCAGCAGTGTGGCGCCATTGTTTCCACCATGCACGCGCAGGAACACGATAGTGTGTTTGCCGCCGTGAGTCATCTACCGCATTTATTGGCGTTTGCCCTGGTAGAGGACTTAGCCAAGCGCGATAACGCAGAACTCTTGTTCAAATTTGCCGCCAGCGGCTTCCGTGACTTTACGCGCATTGCAGGCAGCCACCCTGAAATGTGGCGGGACATCGCCTTAGCCAACAAAAATGCGCTGTTAAGTGAACTCAAAAGTTACCAACAAGCCCTGAGCGAGATGACTAGCTTGCTTGAACAAGAGAACAGCAATGCGTTACACGCGCTGTTTGAGCACGCCAGCCGCGCCCGTAACGACTGGGCCAAGTCTAAAATTCAATAATTACACACTGCTATGGAACAACTGCATTTACCCGCTGCACACCAGGCGCTAGGCGCGATTACCCTGCCAGGCTCAAAAAGTATCTCTAATCGCACACTGTTGCTGGCAGCATTGTCCGATGGCGTCACTATGATTCGCGACTTACTCGCCTCAGATGACACCGCAAGAATGCTGGAAGCCTTAACGGCCTTAGGCGTTAAACTGGACAACATAGGCGAAAACGCCTGGCAAGTCACAGGCTGTGGCGGCAACTTTCCAAACAAGCAGGCCGACTTATTTTTAGGCAATGCCGGTACGGCGTTTAGGCCACTCACGGCTGCGCTGGCTTTTTCTGGGGGTGACTATCACTTGCACGGCATTGCGCGCATGCATGAGCGCCCAATTGGCGATTTGGTGGATGCCTTAACACAAGCCGGCGCCCAGGTGGCCTACCTGGCCAACCAGGGCTACCCTCCTCTGCAAATTTCCCCTGCTAAACTGGATGTCAGCCAGGCGATTAACATTCGTGGTGATGTCTCTAGCCAGTTTTTAACGGCATTACTGATGGCACTGCCTTTAACTGGCCAGGCGGCGACGATTGAAGTGGTTGGCGAGCTGATTTCAAAACCTTATATCGAGATCACGCTCAACCTGATGCAACGCTTTGGCATCACGGTGCAACGTGATGGCTGGGCGCGTTTTCATATTCCAGCGGCGCGTTATCAATCGCCGGGCGAGATATATGTTGAAGGCGATGCTTCCAGCGCCTCTTATTTTATTGCCGCAGGCATTTTGGCTGGAGATGTCACCGTTAATGGCGTGGGCGAACACAGCATCCAAGGCGATATCCGTTTTGCAGAAGCCGCCAACCAGATGGGCGGCCGCATCAGCTATGGTGACAACCATGTGCGCGCCGAAAAAACGCCGTCATTAAAAGCGATAGATCTCGACTGCAACCATATTCCGGATGCCGCCATGACCTTGGGCGTGATGGCGATGTTTGCCCAGGGTGACTCAGACCAAGCGCGCACCACCACTTTACGCAATATTGCCAGCTGGCGCGTCAAAGAAACAGACCGTATTGCCGCCATGGCAACCGAGCTTCGCAAAGTGGGTGCCACTGTAGTTGAGGGGTCGGATTACATTCAAATCACACCGCCAGCCCAACTCACGCCCAATGCGGTAATAGACACTTATGACGACCACCGCATGGCCATGTGTTTTTCGCTGCTTAGCCTGGCTGGCGTGCCTATTACTATTAACGACCCCAAATGTGTGGGCAAAACGTTTCCGGACTACTTTAAGGTGTTTGCCAGTATTGCGCGTTAGCGTTGCCGCTGTTTAATCAGGCCGCGTAAGCCCACTCATGTTCGTCCGGCTCGGCAGGTATTGCGGCATGCGCATGCTGGTAGCGCTGCCAGGCGCGTTCGTGAAAGTAAAACACAACCGTGTTGCAGGCAGGCTCGACCAGCGCCATCAGGCCACCGACCAGCATGCTGCCCGTTAACAGGTAGGCAACGGTAAAAGCGACGCTAAAATGCAGCATGGCGAATGAGGCGGTTTTAATCATGGTGAGCTCCTTGCATAAGATGGATCCATGTTACAAAAGCGCAAAACCAAAATCCAATTCATTGTTTTAAAGTATTTGATAAATAAATCTTATGACAAACACCTCTCTCCCACCCGTCATCGCCATTGATGGCCCTTCTGCTTCCGGCAAAGGCAGCGTCGCTGAGCGCGTCGCCAAACAGTTTGGCTTCCACTATCTGGACTCTGGTGCGATTTACCGGCTGCTGGCTTATGCTGCCTATCAACAGCAGGTTGCCTGGTCAGACGCCAGCAAACTGGCAGACATTGCGGCCAATATGGCCATCACATTTGAGCACGGTGAGGCTTACCTGAATGGCGAACAAGTCAGCGCCCATATTCGCACCGAGCAAATGGGTAAAGGCGCCTCTGAAGTCGCCGTGCATCCCGAAGTACGCACCGCCTTACTACAAACACAACGCAACTTCAGGCAAGTGCCAGGCCTGGTGGGTGACGGACGCGACATTGGCTCGGTGATTTTCCCGGATGCTGGCTTGAAAATCTTTTTGACTGCCGCAGTTGAAACCCGCGCCAAACGCCGCTATGACCAATTAATTAACCGTGGTGAAACGGCCGATTACGCCTTGATACTGGCCGATTTACAACAGCGTGACCTGCGCGACAGCCAGCGTGCGGCAGCACCGTTAAAACAACTCCCTGATGCCATTTTGCTGGATACCACCGACAAGAATATCGAACAAGCCGTGAACATCATTATCGAAGCCTTTAAAAAAGCAGTCCCATCAGCATAAAAAACCGCTTAAGTCATTGAACTCACTAATTTTTTTGTGTATAGTTTTGGATTCGGATTGCTCAAGTCATGCTTGAGCAATATTTTTTAACCTTTTCCATTGTTTTGCGCACCTGTGCAGCAATGGCTCGCTGAACGATGTCTGTCATTCATGCGAGTAAAAATTGGACAATTTTTTAATGGCTTCTATTTCTAATACATCCTCCTCCATGGAATCTTTTGCAGCCCTCTTCGAAGAAAGCCTGGCCCGCCAGGAAATGCGCGCAGGTGAAGTGATCACCGCCGAAGTAGTGTCTGTAGACAATGATTTCGTCATCGTTAACGCTGGCCTGAAATCCGAAAGCGTGATCAACGCTAGCGAATTCAAAAATGCTCAAGGCGAGCTGGAAGTTGCTGTTGGCGACTTCGTTAAAGTAGCGATTGAAAAACTGGAAGACGGTTTTGGTTCTACACAACTTTCTCGCGAAAAAGCGAAGAAAATGCAAGCATGGCTGGATCTGGAAGAAGCCATGAACGAAGGCCGCGTGGTCAAAGGTTTTGTTAGCAGCCGTGTTAAAGGCGGTCTGCGCGTTTCTGTCAGCGGCATCATGGCATTCTTGCCAGGTTCACTGGTAGACATTCGCCCTGTTAAAGACACTACCCCTTACGAAAACAAAGAGTGGGACTTTAAAGTCATCAAACTGGACCGTAAGCGTAACAACATCGTGGTTTCACGCCGCGCAGTGATGGAAGACACCCTGGGTGCCGACCGTGAAGCACTGTTGGGCAGCTTGACCGAAGGTGCTGTGATCAAAGGTATCGTTAAAAACATCACTGACTACGGCGCGTTCGTGGATCTGGGTGGTATCGATGGCCTGTTGCACATCACTGATTTGGCATGGCGCCGTGTGAAGCACCCATCTGAAGTGCTGACCGTTGGTGAAGAAGTTGAAGCCAAGATTCTGAAGTTCGACCAAGAGAAAAACCGTGTTTCTCTGGGCATCAAACAATTGGGCGACGACCCATGGGTGGCATTGAGCCGCCGTTACCCAGTAGGCACACGCCTGTTCGGTAAAGTATCTAACCTGACTGACTACGGCGCGTTTGTTGAAGTAGAACCAGGCATTGAAGGTTTGGTACACGTGTCTGAAATGGACTGGACCAACAAGAACATTCACCCAGGCAAAATCGCTCAATTGGGCGACGAAGTTGAAGTGATGATCCTGGAAATCGACGAAGACCGTCGTCGTTTGTCCTTGGGCATGAAACAGTGCAAACCAAACCCATGGGATGATTTCGCTGCTACGCACGCTAAAGGCGACAAAGTATCTGGCCAAATCAAGTCTATCACTGACTTTGGTGTGTTCATTGGCTTGCCAGGTGGCATTGATGGCTTGGTACACTTGTCTGACCTGTCATGGACACAGTCTGGCGAAGAAGCGATCCGTAACTTCAAAAAAGGTGACGAGTTGCAAGCGGTTATCTTGGGCATTGACGTTGAGAAAGAGCGTATCTCTCTGGGCGTGAAACAACTGACTGAAGATCCTAGCGGCAACAGCGCTCCGATTGGTGACGACAAATCTGGCAAACCAAAAGCCAAGAAAGCAAAAGCTGACGACGTGATGATCGACGAAGCTTCTGCTGGCACAACCAACTTGGGTGCTTTGTTGAAAGCCAAGCTGGACAGCAAAAAATAAGAAGGCTTTAGATCATGACAAGATCTGAACTGATAGACTTGCTTGCCCAGCGCTTTCCGCAATTAGTGCTGAAAGATGCCGAGTTATCCGTCAAAACCATCCTCGATGCAATGACGGAAAACCTGGCGACGGGCGAGCGTATCGAGATACGCGGTTTTGGCAGCTTTAGCCTCAACTACCGCCCGCCTCGTCTGGGACGTAACCCGAAAACCGGCACCAAGGTGCAGGTGCCGGCCAAATACGTGCCACACTTTAAAGCGGGTAAAGAGCTGCGTGACCGCGTAGACGCTATCGAATCTTAATTTTTTGATTAAGCAGTAAGCAAAAACGGTATCTTCGGATACCGTTTTTTTTACCTGTAATGAACGCTATTCATAGCGCATCGCCGACTGCTTGGGTAAAATAAAGCCTGACCTGAAAAGAGATCTCCTATGCTGGTTGAATTTGAATATTGGTGGCTATTGATTCTGCCGCTATTTTTTACATTGGGCTGGATTGCCGCCCGAGTCGACATCAAGCAATTGATTGCTGAATCCACCTCACTGCCAGCCACCTATTTTAAAGGCCTCAATCTATTGATTGCAGACCAGTACCACAAAGCTGTCGATGCCTTTAGTGAAGCGCTCTACCTGAACAAAGATTCACTCGAACTGCATTTTGTACTCGGTAGCCTGTTCCGCCGCACCGGTGAAACCGACCGCGCCATTCACCTGCACATGAACTTGCTCGAAAACTATGAGCTCACCGAGCAACAATCGACCTCGATCAAGGTCGAGCTCGCACAGGATTACTTTAAAGCCGGCTTGTATGACCGTGCCGAAGAGATTTTTAAAACCTTGCGTCATACACGCTATGAACAGGCGGCATTGCGCCATTTGCTTGAAATTTACGTCAAAGAACGCGAATGGTCAGAAGCGATTGCGATTGCCATTGAGTTAGAGCGCTCCTCTGGTATTTCTTACCGCAAAGAAGTTGCGCAATATTATTGCGAGCTGGCCGCCAATGCGATGATACGTCAGGATTGGGCACACGCCAAAACGCAGTTAGAAGCGGCGCTGGATGCCAATAAAAACTGTGTGCGTGCCAATGTGTTGCTAGGTGATATCGCCGCGCAACAAGGTCACCATACAGACGCCATCGCCTTCTGGAAGCGCATTGAAATGCAGGCGCCAGAACACTTGGGGCTGGTGGCGCAAAAAATGCTCAAGAGCTACTCATTACTTTATGGTGAAAGCGATACTGAATCCAACAAACTCAGTAAAGGCTTAAGCGAAGGCTTGAGCCAATTACACCAATACCTGGAAACTTACCAAATCAGCAGCATGATGTCCGTGCTTTATGAAGCGACGCTACAGGCTGAGGGCGCAGACAAAGCCGCCAAACTGGCACGCAATGAGTTGATTCGTAAACCTAGTTTAAAATCGCTGGACCAGCTCTTGCAGGCGCGCGCCATGCTCGATGACGAACAGCATGACCTGCAACTGATGCAACAGACCGTGCGCAACGCTATTGGGGACCGCGCAGCCTACTATTGTGATCAATGTGGTTTTCGCGCCAAGCAATACCACTGGCAATGCCCGGCCTGTAATGCCTGGGAGTCACTGCCGCCTGAACCGACTGAAGCCACGATTAGAGACATCAAGCTACTCAAACGTAAGTAGCCTTATTAACCAGAGCAAGTAAACCCTTATGACTGATAGCAAAATTATTGTCGCGCTGGACTACGCAGATGCCGCGTCGGCCACCGCCCTCGTTGACCGCCTGGACCCGACCCTGTGTAAACTCAAAGTCGGCAAAGAACTCTTCACAGCCGCAGGCCCCGCTTTTGTCGAGTCACTGGTCAAACGCGACTATGATGTCTTTTTGGATTTGAAATTTCACGACATCCCTAACACTGTTGCCAAAGCTTGCCAGGCCGCGGCCAATTTGGGCGTCTGGATGCTCAACGTACATGCCAGCGGTGGTTTGCCCATGATGCAGGCGGCGCGCGAAGGTCTGGATAAAGCCTTTGGCAACCAGGCCCCTTTATTGATTGCTGTCACCGTCTTGACCAGCATGGATGAAGCCACCTTACACAGCCTAGGCATTCAACGCTCTTTAAATGCGCACGTGTTAGCCTTGGCCACCATGACACAGCAAGCCGGTTTAAATGGTGTTGTCTGCTCAGCACAAGAAGCCAGCATGCTGAAAGAGGCATTGGGTGCTGCCTTTTGCCTGGTGACGCCCGGCATCCGCCCGCGTGACGCGAGCCAGGATGATCAAACCAGAATCGTCACCCCTGACGAGGCATTAACACTAGGCGCACACTACCTGGTGATCGGCCGCCCGATTACGCAAGCCGCCGACCCACTTGTTGCGCTAAACACAATAATTAAAAATATTTAATATAAATTAACATAATTAAGCTGCACGTGCCTTTGCACTCACGGTGAGTCAGTAAAATAAAAACAGGCCATTCAAGCCTGTTTTTATTTTTTGATCATACGGAGGAACTATGAAGCAAACACTACTCGCTTATTTAATGTATTTCATTCTGTTACCAGCCGCGTATGCCGTTGTCGATATCAATACAGCCAGCCAGGCCGAATTAGAAAGCCTAAATGGCATTGGCCCAGCGAAGGCACAGGCTATTATTGAATATCGCAAAAAAAGCGGCGGTTTTAAATCTGTAGATGAACTTGATCAGGTGCCGGGTATTGGTCAGGCAACATTAACCAACCTGAAAAAAGATGTCAGTATTGGCGGTAAAAAGCCGCCGTCTGCAGACACGATCAAAGTAGATAAAAAGAAATAGTCATTCCGCCCTAAGCGGTAAAAACCAAAAAGCACCCAATGGGTGCTTTTTTATACCTGGCGGAGAGAAAGGATTGTGGCGATGCCATCTTTCGGCAAGCCTCAAGACCGCCGCCGCTGTCGGCGTCCAGCCTTCACTAACGCTCAGGCTAGTCGAACCGGGCCTTTTGTTTGATCGAGGGTTCGTATCCCTCTCGCCCAATAAAAAAAGCACCTCAAGGGTGCTTTTCTCATAGCTGGCGGAGAGAGAGGGATTCGAACCCTCGATAGAGTTACCCCTATGCCACCTTTCCAGGGTGGTGACTTAAACCGCTCATCCATCTCTCCGAAAGAAGGCGCGATTATAGCCCATAAAACTCGTTGCCGCCAAACAATTTAATGGATTTTTTTGATGCCTGCATCGGTCAAAATCAGTGATAAAAATGCACTCTATAACACCACTCAGCACTCTTATAAATCATCAAAAAGTTAGCCGAAAAGGCTTGCTTTTGTCAGCCTGAAGGTTTAATGTTTAGCACACAAACAGTCGCCTAAGCCTTGTAAAATAAGGTGTTAAGGCATGTTTATCGCGATAGCTAATTGCGGTTTGATGTAAGCGGTTTGGAGAGCAGTTCTGCTACAACATTAATAGAAAAAATACAGGAGTAACTATGAGTTTGGATCTTCTTAAGGCCATGGGCGTCAAAGTCCCATACAAAGCCAAGTATGACAACTTTATCGGTGGCAAATGGGTAGCGCCGGTTAAAGGTGAGTATTTTGATGTGATTTCACCCATTACCGGCAAGCCATATACCCAGGCGGCACGTTCTAGCGCAGAAGACGTCGAGCTGGCTTTGGACGCAGCGCATGCAATCGCTGATAAATGGGGCAAAACGTCGGTTGTTGAGCGTTCCAACCTCTTATTGAAAATTGCTGATCGTATTGAGCAAAACCTTGAGCTGATTGCCACTGCAGAAACCGTGGATAACGGCAAACCGATCCGCGAAACGATGAATGCAGATATTCCGTTGGCTGCCGATCATTTCCGTTATTTTGCCGGTGCCTTGCGCGCGCAAGAAGGCAGTATCAGTGAGCTGGACGAAAATACAGTCGCTTATCACTTCCATGAGCCACTGGGTGTTGTTGGCCAGATTATCCCCTGGAACTTCCCTATTTTGATGGCGGCCTGGAAACTGGCACCAGCGGTTGCAGCGGGTAACGTGGTGGTCATGAAACCAGCCGAGTTCACCCCTATCAGCCTGTTGATTTTGATGGAAGTGATTGCTGATTTATTGCCGCCTGGTGTCATCAACGTCGTTAACGGTTTTGGCCGTGAAGTCGGCGCACCGTTGTCTACCAGCAAGCGTATCGCCAAAATCGCCTTTACCGGCTCAACAGCCACTGGCCGCTATATCGCGCAAGCCGCTGCCAGCAACCTGATTCCAGCCACGCTAGAGTTGGGCGGCAAATCGCCTAACGTCTTTTTTGAAGACATCATGGATGCTGACGATGACTTTTTGGACAAAGCCGTTGAAGGCCTGGTGCTGTTCGCCTTTAACCAGGGTGAGGTCTGTACCTGCCCTTCCCGTGCCTTGATTCAAGAATCCATTTACGACAAGTTTATGGAGCGCGTGTTGCCACGCGTGGCGGCGATCAAGCAAGGCAACCCGCTAGACCCTAATACCATGATTGGCGCGCAGGCCTCTCAAGACCAGGTAAACAAGATTCTGTCTTACATGGATATTGGTCGCCAGGAAGGTGCGCAACAACTGTGTGGTGGCGAGCGCAACATTCTAGGTGGTGATTTGGCAGAAGGCTATTACATCAAGCCGACACTGTTCAAAGGCCACAACAAAATGCGTATCTTCCAGGAAGAGATTTTTGGGCCGGTATTGGCAGTGACAACATTTAAAGACGAAGCAGAAGCCTTGAGCATTGCTAACGACACCATTTTTGGCCTGGGCTCAGGTGTATGGACTCGTGATGGTAGCCGCGCTTACCGTATGGGCCGTGGCATCAAGGCTGGCCGCGTCTGGACCAACTGTTACCATGCATACCCGGCGCATGCTGCCTTTGGTGGTTACAAAGAATCTGGCATCGGCCGCGAAACGCACAAAATGATGCTGGATCACTACCAGCAAACCAAAAACATGCTGGTCAGCTACAGCCCGAAAAAATTAGGATTCTTCTAATTTAAAGGATCACACCAGACCAGTATGCGGGTTTGAAAAAAAGGGGCGAATTTTTCGCTCCTTTTTTTATCTATAATCACATGATCGCAATCACCACGGGGGAACAATCATGACAGAGCGCGTTTCTGCAACAGCGGCAGCGGTGGCACTTATCGAGCAATTAACCGCACAACACGGCCCCATCGTTTTCTTTCAGTCTGGCGGTTGCTGCGAAGGTAGCGGCCCCATGTGCCTGCCAGCCGCAGAGTTCAGGCCTAGCCCGGCAGACGTAAAATTGGGTGAGTTACCTGGCGGCGCTATTTTTTATATGAGCGATAGCCATTTTAGCTTTATGCATAGCACGCATACCATACTCGATGCCATGCCAGGCTCCAGCGGCTCATTTTCGCTCGATGGTGGTAGCGGCATGGCATTTATTACGCGTGGGCGCTTATACTCTGATGACGAGTTAGCCAAGCTGCAGCCAGAACAACGGATTGGCTTTCAATAAATAAAAAGGCATCCAAGGATGCCTTTTTGTTCGATACGTTGATGCCATTTAAAAACCCAGGCTATCCAACAGGTCATCTACCTGCTCCTGGTTGGCAACCACATCCACCGTATTATGCGGATCAATTTGCGGGCCATTCAACAGCGAGTCATCGTCTTTTTTCACAGGCGGTGCAAAATCAACCAGCACCTGCACCAATTGTCTTTCCAGGTCTTGGGCCAAGGTCGTGACTTTTTTGATCACCTGGCCAGTCAGGTCCTGAAAGTCCTGTGCCATCATAATATCCATCAATAACGACTTCGTCGTGGTGGTATGTTCGTTAGCCAGCGATAAATAAGCCAATGTATCTTGCACTACGGCGTCGTATTCTGATTTTAGCGAGGCGCGTTGCATCACCTCTTCCCAGCGCTGCTTTAACGCACCGGCGCGGTCTGCTAATTCAGACTGCAATGGGGTTGCCTGGTCTGTCGCATTCAACACACGCTCTGCGGCCTGCTCTGTCATTTTGGCGACATAGCTCAGGCGATCACGTGCATCGGGGATTTCTTGTGCCACTTGTTCCAGCACCTTGTCATAGCCTAACCCACTCAAGTTGTCGTGCAACGAGCGTGTCATGTGGCCAATCCGGCTGATCATTTCTTCTTGTTGATTTCCACTCAGGTCCTGCATGATGGTAGAAGCGATGTCCACCACAATATTTTCCTGATTCGGATTGACAGCTTCGGTCATGGTTACACCTCGCCTTTTTCCAATTTTTCAAAGATTTTGGATAATTTCTCTTCCAGGGTGGCCGCCGTAAATGGTTTCACCACATAACCATTTGCTTTAGCTTGTGCTGCCGCGATGATATTTTCTTTCTTCGCCTCAGCCGTCACCATCAATACCGGCAGCTTAGACAATTTGTTATCTGCGCGGATATTCTGCAACATGGTTAAACCATCCATGTTCGGCATATTCCAGTCAGACACCACGAACTCAAAATCACCATTACGCAGTTTGTTCAATGCATCAGCGCCATCTTCGGCCTCTTCCACATTGTTATAACCCAACTCCTTGAGCAGGTTACGTACGATTCTACGCATGGTGGAAAAGTCGTCCACTACCAGAAATTTTGTATTAGGGTTGCCCATTTGTTACTCCACTATCATTAGTTACCTATCCCGTAGCATCGATTATCTGACAAATGACGCACAATGCTATTGTCGATAAAACCGGGAATTGTCTGTTTGTTCGCCGCTACGTTACACACGCAGGGCACGTTCACTATTAGTAGCTAAATAATGTAGCACCATACGCGGCAGGTCTTTCAGATGCCCCACCTCATGGACGCCACCATGCGCGACGGCTTCGCGCGGCATGCCATACACGACACAGCTCTCTTCATTTTGCGAGAAGTTATATGCGCCGGCATTTTTCATGCGCAGCATGCCTGCAGCGCCATCTTTGCCCATGCCGGTGAGGATAATCCCCACCGCGTTTTTACCTGCATTAATGGCTGCAGAATCAAACAATACATCGACTGACGGCTTATGTCTATTGACCGGCTCACTGTCTGATAACTTGGTCACATAGTTCGCGCCGCTTCTACCCAGCAACAAGTGCTTGTCGCCTGGCGCAATATAAGCATGCCCAGGCAAGACACGCTCGCCATCGACGGCCTCTTTCACAGCAATTTTGCACAAGCTGTTTAAACGCTCGGCAAAAGACTTGGTAAAGCCGGCTGGCATATGCTGGGTAATCAAAATCCCCGGGCAATCGGATGGCATTTGCATCAACACTGATTTAATCGCCTCGGTACCGCCGGTTGAGGCGCCAATAATCAGCAATTTTTCACTACTGATCAAGGGGTTACGAATCGCATTTTGCTGCACCTGGGTGTTAGACGCCTTGGCAATACTTTGCAAGGTACTCACTTTAGCCCTGGAAGCGGTGCGGATTTTGTCGGTGATTTCGTCAGCATACTGTTGCATGCCTTGCGAAATACCCATTTTAGGCTTGGTCACAAAGTCTGTGGCGCCCAGTTCCAACGCACGCAAGGTAATCTCTGAGCCTTTTTCGGTCAACGTAGACACCATCAGCACCGGCATCGGGCGCAAACGCATGAGTTTTTCCAGAAAATCCAGGCCATCCATGCGTGGCATTTCCACATCCAGCGTCAGCACATCCGGGTTGAGCTGTTTGATCATCTCCCGGGCGACCAGCGGATCCGGTGCGGTGCCCACCACTTCGAGGTCCTTGGTGTCATTGATAATCTCACTCAGCAAGCTGCGTATCAGCGCCGAATCGTCAATGACGAGTACTTTTGTTTTCATGGCTTGTCCTCTTTTTTAATTATTATTTAAAACAAATCAATATCCCCACCCACATCGTTGGTCTGCAACTTGCTCGAGTAAGCTTGTTCGCGTTTAACCAATGTGTAGTTGTTCAGTTGTTTCAGCTTTTTAACCAAGACCTTACCGGTTTTTGGAAAAAAATAGACCTTGCGTGGATAAATATCCAGCAAGTCTTCACCAGTGACTTTAATGCCTTCATCTTTCAGGTATTTTTTGACGAACGCCGCATTGCGGTCACCGACGTTGTTGGTGGTAAAGCTGCGCAACACATTGCCGCCGCCAAAAATCTTCGCTTCCAGATTTTCGCGTTTGGCACCATTGCGCAATAACTGGTTAATCAGCACTTCCATGGCATACGTGCCATAGCGCATCGATTCTGACACCGGGCTGTCTTTATCTGCTGCAGCCCCATCCGGTAGCATAAAGTGATTCATGCCGCCGATACCCGTCCGGCTATCACGGATACAGGCAGACACGCACGAGCCAAGCACCGTGACAATCAGCATGTCTTTATCCGTGTAGTAATACTCCCCTGGTGATATTTTGGCGGCGTTTGTGTTAAACGTCCTGTCAAAATACAGGGTGGTTGAAATTTCTTCTTGCATGACACTCATGTCGATTTCCGATGCGTAAACAGGCTGGAACGTGCCGCGCCACTGGTTTTTAATTTATAGACGGTTTTTCCTAAGAGTTGCAGGTGATCGGACACATATAAAAAGTTTTCCGAGTGTCCGGCCAGCAACAAGCTGTCTTCATGCATTAAGGTGACAAATTTATCAATAATCTTGCCTTGTGTCGGCTTGTCAAAATAAATCATGACATTGCGACAAAAGATCACATCAAAGCCATCATGAAATGGCCATTGAGTATCCAGCAAATTGAGCTGATGAAAGTGAATCAACTCACGCACGGCTTTTTTCACGCGCACCAGTCCATCATGCTTGCCGGTGCCGCGCTCAAAAAACTTGCGTACTCTGGCATCTTCCATTTTTTTGATACGATCCAGCGGGTAAACCCCAGCCGCGGCCGTTGCCAGCACATTGGTATCAATGTCAGTGGCAATAATTTCAACCGGCGGTTTGAGTGTATTAAACGCTTCGCAGGCGGTGATAGCAATCGAGTACGGCTCTTCGCCGGTCGATGCTGCTGAACACCAGATGCGTATCGGTTTGGCAGGCTTGCGTGACGCAAGCTTGCTCAAATGGTCTGCTAATATCGGAAAGTGATGTTCTTCCCGAAAAAATGAGGTCAGATTCGTGGTCAGCGCATTGGTAAATGCCTGCCACTCCTCTGCATTGTTGTGCTTTTCCAACGTGTCCAGATATTGCTTGAAGCTGAGCATATCCAATGCACGTAAACGCCGACCAATTCGGCTGTACACCATATCGGTCTTTGCATCGGATAATGAAATGCCTGCATGGCGATAAATCAGGCTTTTAATTCTGACGAAATCATCGCGCGTAAACAAAAACTCGCGCTCTTCCTGTTCTTGTTTTTTCAATGCACTCACTTCGTTATCCTATGCAAATCCGTTGGGTTAACATTGGCTGAAAATTAAGCCTTTGTGGTATCGATACGATCTTTCATTTGAGCAATCGCCAATTCAACCTGCTTTTCTTCTTTGGCTTTAGTTTCAGCACTGGTACGTGCAAACTGGCTACGCTCTTTCATTTGAGTGATTGCCAATGCCGCAGCCTGGTCATCCGCACGACGGTTTTGTGCTTCTGGTGTTTGTGCAGCAAACGGGTGCAACGCTTCTTTGTATTGTTTCACCACATCAGCGGCTTTAGGCTCGCGGGCAACAGCAGCTTTAATCGCCATTTTGGTTGCGCGATAGTTCCAGTCCTGGATACGGTCATCCATGTCTGCTTTGCTGTCGATAAACACGCCAACGCAGATAAACACGTCATCAGCCTCTTCCAGTGGGATCGTGCCATCAGCCACGCAATCCATCACAGCCATGGCAACGCCACGTTGTGCCGGGCCAAACATTTGTGTTGCCTGGCGGCCATCTTTAATGGTCACTTTGTTAAACATCACTGTGTTTGGTTTTACCATCATGTTTGGCGCTGCAATCGCCAATAAACCGTTTACCCCTTGTTTTTGGTCGGTGAGCGTACGACAAAATGCGTCTTCTGCAGCGCTACCGCGTGGGCCCATGATTAAGTCAATGTGCGCCACATTTTTCAAATCCAAACCACCCTCTGGGCGATCTTCGATAACCAAACCTTCACCAATTAACACTCGATCAATCACAGCCATTTTTTTAACTCCTGATAAAAAGTACTACTTATTAAAGGGCGATTACTTTTGCCCTAACCGTTGCTGACCTGACGATATTGTTCGTCCCAGCCTGCATTTCCTGCTTTGCGGCCTGACACGGTTGCGTGCCCATCCACAATAAATACCCCTACCGCAGTTGCCAGCTCATTGGCATGATCCATCAGCGATTCTGCTGCCGCGGCTGCCTCTTCTACCAACGCAGTATTTTGTTGTGTCACATCATCCATGCGGATCACTGCATCATTAACCAAGGCAATGCCAGCGCTTTGCTCGTTAGAGGCCGATGCAATTTCACCAATAATGACACTGACGCGTTTTACAGAGTCCACAATTTCATGCATGGTATTACCGGCTTCTTCTACCTGGCGGCTACCCTCTGCGGTTTTGTTAACGGAATCATTAATCAACTCTTTAATTTCGCGCGCCGCCACTGACGAACGCTGGGCCAAATTACCCACTTCGTTGGCCACCACCGCAAAGCCACGGCCTTGCTCACCGGCACGTGCCGCCTCTACTGCCGCATTCAAGGCCAGAATATTGGTCTGGAAAGCGATGCTGTCGATGACAGAAATAATGTCTTCAATCTTGCGGGCGCTTTCGTTAATGTCACTCATGGTGCTCACCACGGCATTCACCACTTCGCCACCTTTCACCGCTACTTCAGAGGCTTGCGCTGCCAGGTGATTGGCTTGTTTGGCGTTATCCGCATTCTGTTTCACGGTGGAAGCGAGTTCCTCCATGCTGGAGGCCGTTTTTTCAAGGTTAGCGGCCTGGTCTTCCGTACGGCGACTTAAGTCTGCATTGCCTTGTGCAATTTCTTTGGCAGCAATATTGATAGACTCAGCGGCGGTTTTTACTGTCAACACCGGCTCGACGATCATGTCCAGTGTCTGATTCATGCCCTCAACAATCTTGCGGTAGTCGCCCGGGTGTTGTGCGGCATTAGCTCGCACAGTGACACGGCCCTCGCGCGCCGCCTGTGCCAGCATTTGTGCATCGGCATTCAAGGCTTTTAAATTGCTGCGCACTTGTTCAATGGTTTGGTTAATCTGCGCTTTTTGGCCAGGAAACTGCTCCAGTGGCGCATCAAAGTCGCCATCGCCAAACGCCTGTACACAGGCCATGGCTTTTTGGTTGAGTTCAACATGCCCGGCCACAATCTGGTTGATGCTGGCAGCAAGCACTGAGAACTGGCCTTTAAACATATCCGCACGCAAGGTCATGTCGATATTGCCTTTTTCATGCTCGGCATTGACCCAGTTCACCGAGTCAACAATGCCTTTCAGGTTACCGCGAATGCGGTCCACGCTCTTGTTCATGGCGGCTTTCTGCCCAGGCATGGCTTCTAGCTGTACGGTCAGATCGCCACGGCCGATATTGTCCATCACCGCAATAAATTTCTCGGTATCGCTCACATAAGCCATTGCCATGTGATTGACCCCTTGCGCGACGGCTTTAAAATCACCATCAAACTGGCTGATATCCAGCAAGGCCTCAATATCGCCTTGCGCATGCGCAGTAGAGACGCGCGCCAAGTCAGAAATCAATGTTTTAACGTTATTTTTCAGGCTGTCAAAGCTGACATTCAAGGCACTTAAATCACCTGGCAATGCCTCTAGCTGTGCGCCAAAATTGCCCTGGCCCAGCAACTGCATGGATTGACCGGTTTTTTGCAGAATGTCGGCATGCATCTCTAGCATGCCATTAATATCCTGCGCCATCGTGCGATATTCGCCACTAAACTTGTCGATATCAATCACGGCCTTGATATTGCCCTTGGCGTGTTCAGCCACGACATACGTCATTTGCTGATCCAGTGTCCTCAGCGTCGCTTTGGCCTGGTTTAATGCATGAATCACATTGTCATCACTGTGTGTGTGAAGCTCAGTGGTGGTGCTAAAGTCACCCTCGGCAATACATTTGGCTGCTTCCAGCGCTTCGTAGGCTTCGCCACCCACATTTCGTCTGATAGATGCGATCAGTAATGCACCCACTGCAGCAGCAAACAGAATCAAACCAATATTCAGGCCATAATTAAGCCACTCGTTATGGTTAATCAAGACCGGGGTTTGTTGCTCTATACGCAATGCACCATCGTTAGCCAGTTTGACCACGTTGTCTACTGCCAGTCTATGCTTTTGATAAGCAGCCTGCAATCTTTCCAGGGCCTGGTCAATTTGTTTTTTGTCACCACTGCGAATCGCAGGAATCACCTCATGATCGCGCACATTAAAAAACTGATTACCACTCTCAAACAAAGGACCAAGCACGCTACTTTTCAAGGTGGATTCAGGCAGTTGTGTTTGCCAATATGCGTGGCGCTCTTCAAATGATTTTTTTAGTGTGTTGCCTTTATCCACCAGCGTTTGCAAAGGCTGATTATTTAAAGACACCATTTCAAGCACGGTGAGCCAGGATTCGATCAAATATTCAGGCGGCGGCAATACATCCGCGATCAAGTCTTTGTGATTAATGATTTGCTGATAATGTGCGCCATGAATCGCTAATTCGCGATCGCCCAAGTTATCCAGATAGCTGGTTGTGACAATGCCAGCACCAAGCACAGCCAGCATCAAGCCCAGCTGTGATCTTAGTTTCATGCGAGACAACTTTCCCGCCAATGCACTCAACGTCAATGTATTTAACGATGGTGAGGACATGTGTGCCACTCCTTAATTGATTCCAAATCCCGGTTACTGGCCTATTTATCTTGTTTGTTGGCCTATAGTGGTGATTATTCAACATGCAAGCCCGAATTGAATTGCCTGTAAAAAGGGGAATCTCGGCTCTTTTGCTGTAATTGCAGCCCTAAAGAAATTCAAATGTGCGTTGTGGCCAGAGTGGCTTTTTACAAGGCCTGGCAGCAAGATGCCAGGTAACCACCATTAAAAAACCGGCTGTATCGACAGCCGGTTTTTTTTGTGTTGAGTCTTGCTAAAACTCTTCCCAATCACTATCATCTGTGCCAGTTTTGGCTGAGATCTTGGGCGCAGGTGCCGCGTGCGGTTTGGGTGCCGCCACTGGTCGCCCTGACGAGCCGCCGCTATCAGAGAAGCCACGTGCAGCAGGCGATGGTGACGCATGTGCACTGGCTTTAAAGCCACCAGACTGACTACTGCTCTTACTGCTACTGTGCGCGAAACCACCACCCACACGGCCTTCGAGCTTGAACTGGCTAACGGCATCGGCCAACTGATTGGCCTGATCGACCAATGATTCCGCCGCTGCTGCTGCCTCTTCTACCAAGGCCGCGTTTTGTTGCGTGGTTTCATCCATGCTGGTCACTGCCTGGTTCACCTGGTCAATGCCTGTGGTCTGCTCGCTAGAGGCCGCAGAGATCTCACTGATGATGTCGGCGACACGTTGCACTGAAGAAACCACTTCGTCCATGGTGTTACCAGCATTCTCAACCAGTTTGGTACCTTCTGTGGTTTTGTTCACTGAGTCGGTGATCAGTTCTTTGATCTCCTTGGCAGCACTGGCTGAACGTT